>OAZW01000004.1_pt1 | contig 421059 bp, 353 predicted proteins | sample 1495231 | NCBI WGS metagenome assembly OAZW01 (sample SAMEA2580062, study PRJEB22360) | human gut metagenome | reverse complement strand
TTCTGGAATTCAAATCGTTATAAAGAATTTACCAACTATTTTTGGCCACATGGCCCCCGATTATATTATTTATTGAGTTTATAAGGTTTATAAAGTTGAAGGTTCATAAGGTTTGCAGACCCTTGTGGGACATTTTGCTTACGGTAGCTAGAGCTGCCGAATCTAAAATCTAAAATTATCACGTTCTCCACCAGATACTATACACGGCGAAAGCGGCAATCGTGAGTAATCCCGTGTAAATGATGATTGACGTGTGTTGCATGTGGGATGGGTGTTTTACGAGTTTACGATCTAGATGAAATTTTAGCCCGTTGGCAATGCTATCCACCCGAAGACAGAAACGGTATATTCCATAAGTGACGGCTCCTACGGCAAACCCGACAACTGTTCCGAAAAGTAGATCTCCGGGATAATGTACTCCCACGTACACCCTCGTGTAACAAGTTACAATTGCCCATAGCATAAAGAATGTAGTTAAGGCTCTGTTCTTGAACAGTAACATCATGAAACAAGCTAATGCGAACGTGTTAGCTGCGTGGCAGGAGGGGAATCCGAATTTTCCGCCTCGCTTTCCATTGACTAAATGTACCATGTCTGCAATATCTGGGTCGCGTGATGGTCGAGGACGTTCGAATATAGGGCGCAGGATGGAACTACATGTTTGGTCTGCCAATGCTATAAGCAAGGCGAACATCAAAGTCGTGAAAATGACCATGCGGATATTCATGTTTTTGTACAAGACGTACAGGATGGACGCATAAAGAGGAATCCATACAAGTTTACTTGTGAATATGTACATGAAGGAATCCAAATAAGGGGTGTGCATACCGTTTAAGGCAAGAAATACCGTACGATCTAGTGCTTGTAGTGATTCTAACATGGAATTTGAATCTATAAGTTTAAATAAATAATGTTCAACCGCTATTTGAGGGGATGATTGGAGAGCAAATATATCATTTTTCGGTATATTTGCAAAATTGTTCTGCGAAATGGTAAAACTCCTCCGTCAGCTTCGCTGCCACCTCCTCTATAAACAGAGGAGGAGTTTTCACTCTTGCCAAAGATGGGGAGTATTTCAACTCTCCCTCTATTTATAGAGGGAGTACGGCAAAGCCGGGAGGGAGTTTGAATGTGGAATTGAATGAATTACAAATAGTAAATCGGCAGGTGCCGGATCTTTAAATTTTGATGAGTTTATGGTAATATTTCCGAATGCAAAGATTAATATAGGGTTGTTCGTCACGGAGAAGAGATCGGATGGATTTCATAACCTAGAAACTGTTTTTTATCCGATTGATCTTCGGGATATACTGGAAATCACGGAAGTGAAGAGTGAGAAAGGGCGTTGCGTTTTTACTTCCACGGGAATCCCGATAGATTGCCCGCCGGAAAAAAACTTGGTGAGTAAGGCATACGCTATTCTGGCTGCCGAGTATGATTTGTCCTCGGTGGATGTGCATTTGCATAAGATCATACCGTATGGTGCCGGACTGGGGGGTGGCTCTGCCGATGCCGCTTTTATGCTGGTTGGGTTGAATCAGCTTTTTTCCTTGGGGTTGAACGAGGAACAATTAATGGGATATGCAGCTAGGGTGGGAAGTGATTGTCCTTTTTTCGTTTTGAATCATCCCGTGTTTGCTTTTGGGAAAGGTGAGTTGATGGAAACGATAGATTTGTCATTAAAGGACTATCATATGGTACTCGTGAAACCGAATCGGGGAGTTTCTACTCCTGAGGCATACCGGGGAATAACGCCTCGTGCGGCCTCTTTTGATTTACGAGAATTGGGAAAATTGCCGATAGAACAATGGACCGGAGTGGTTGTGAATGATTTTGAAAATTCCGTGATTCCTAAAGTCCCGGAAATAGAAGAAGTAAAGAATATATTACGGGATCTGGGTGCGATTTATGTTTCCATGACTGGAAGTGGATCAGCCGTTTACGGGTTGTTCCGTCATCCCGTGGAGGCAGAAAAGGCGTTTCCGGAATATTTCGTGTGGCAAAGTGAGGGAATGAGTTTATAGCTTTACTGTTAAATATAAAATGACTACCCCCTCCGGCTCCCCCTTACACAGGGGGAGAGTTGATTACCAAACATCACGATATTTCAATGCGGCGTGTCCTCCCCCTGTGTAAGGGGGAGTTAGAGGGGGTAGTTTGTTAGCCTCTCCCCACAAATGCGTATACAAATGAAGAGATGCCGGCGAAAATGAAACTAAGGCCGGTCCAGATGATGATATTGAAAATTCCGAACAGGGGATAAAAGACGATCATGAAGGAAAAGAACAAGGTGATGATTCCCGCTATGAATATCCATCCCCATCCCCTGATTTTTAGCGATGACATCTGTAATGATTCGGCAATGTAATCAATGCTTTTGAACATGAGGATAAAGCCGACGATGTAAGGAAGTATGTCTTCCGTGATGATCGGGTGGATTAACAGGATAAAACCGATAATCAGGTCAAGTAACCCGATGAACAATCCCCATCCCCAATGCCGGGAATTACCGCCTGCAAAAGCGTTCATGATTTCACTGATTCCGATAACAATGATAACGATACTGAAATACATGGCCAGTCCGAAATAAGATGCCACCGGATGCCGGATGATGCCGACACCAAAAACGAATAACACGATACCCAGGATAAGATATAACCATCTGAATCCTTTGGGACCGGTAGATGTTGTTGCACTTGTTGTAGTCATTTCTCTGATATTTTTTAAGTTTAGTTTATTTCTTTATATGTGAAATGCATTCAAAAAGTTGTTATTTTGTCATTAAAAATAAATAACCAAATACCGGGAAATACGTTTCAGTGTATAAAAGAACGATGATGAGAAAAATTATATTATTCTTGATGTTGTTTTTAGTAAACTACATGATTATGGCACAAAAGAAAGAGTTGACAGCGGATGAAAAACAAGTGATTATTTATAAGGGGACGGAGAGACCTTTCACGGGTAAATATTATGATTTTAAAGCGAAAGGGACATACGTTTGCAAACAATGCGGGAGCCCGCTTTACCGTTCGGAGGATAAGTTTGATTCCCGGTGCGGGTGGCCGAGTTTTGATGATGAGATTCCGGGAGCGGTGAAACGGGTACCGGATGCTGATGGGAGGCGGACGGAGATTGTCTGCGCTCATTGTGGAGCGCACTTGGGACACGTGTTCACGGGTGAGGGACTTACCCCAAAGAATACCCGTCATTGTGTGAATTCGATTTCGATGGAATTTATTCCTGCCGAAGAATTGAAAATAGACACGGCTATTTTTGCCGGGGGATGTTTCTGGGGAGTGGAGTATTACATGAAAAAGGCACCCGGCGTGCTTGCCGTTGAGTCCGGGTACATTGGTGGAAAAGTGGAAGATCCGTCTTACGAGGAAGTATGTGAGGGAAACACGGGACACGTGGAGGCGGTACGAGTGTTGTTTGATACATCGAAGACTGATTACGAGACGTTGACAAAGTTGTTTTTCGAGATACATGATCCCACGCAACAAGATCACCAAGGTCCGGATTACGGGGAGCAATACCGTTCGGAAATTTTCTACAATAGTCCGGAACAGAAGGCCGTAGCTGAAAAGCTGATACAAGAGTTAAAAGAGAAAGGCTATGCGGTGGTGACCCGGTTAGCTTCGGCTACAACATTTTGGGTGGCAGAGGATTATCATCAGAATTACTATACTAGGAAAGGGACTTTGCCTTATTGTCATGGATATACGAGGCGATTTTGAAAAAATCATGTACCTTTGTTTGGATAAATATTTCAAAAGATAACAGAGAATTTATTTATATAAAAGAAAGGAATTGAATCATGAAAATTGCAGTACCAACAAGAGAAAACGTTGTTGATGATCACTTTGGACATTGCGCATATTACACGCTGTTCACGGTAGATGACGATAAAAATATCACGAATATTGAAACACTCCCTTCTCCACAAGGATGCGGTTGTAAATCGAACATAGCTTCTGTGTTGAAAGAAAAAGGGGTTACCGTGATGCTTGCCGGCAGCATGGGTGACGGGGCTTTAAAGGTATTAAGTGACCAAGGAATTAAGGTTTTCCGTGGTTGTAAAGGGGATGTCCGGAAAATAGCGGAAGGTTATTTGAAAGGGTTTATCCTAGATTCAGGCATCGGTTGCCACCATCATCATGAGGGTGGTGAACACCAATGTAGTCATCATAAAGAGGTTGACTAAGAAGTCGTTTTAACTCCCTCCCCCCTTCGGGGTACTCCCTCTATAAACAGAGGGAGAGCTGAAATACTCCCTGTCTTCGGGAGGAGTCACCAGCTCCTCCTCTGTTTATAGAGGAGGTGGCCGAAGGCCGGAGGAGTTTGTTTAACAACAAATAGTACTTTAGTCAGTTTCTTTGTTTATTTTGACAAGAACTTTGTCGATTCGAGCGGCATCCATATCCACGATTTCAAACTCGAAGTTATACCAGGTCAGTTTCTCTCCGGTCTGTGGTATATGTTCCAAAATCTTTAATATCAGTCCACTTAAGGTGTTGTAATAGTGATTTGCGTACAAACTTTCCATGTCGAAATGGGCCAAGAAGTCATAGAAAGGGCATTGTCCGTCCACGAGATAAGTACCATCTTCCCGTTGCACGATATCCGGTTCTTCCCCAAGTTCCGGCAAGTCTCCGATCAAGGCTTTCAGAATATCTTGTAAGGTAACAATACCTTCGATACTTCCGAATTCATCTGTGACTAGCCCATATTTTATATGTCCTTGTTTTAAGTGCTCCATAGCGTTGTACACGCTTTGATTCTGAGGAAAATATTGGGGAGGACGAACGATGGATTTCAAGTTAAAATCCGGAGCATCCATTCTTCCGAAAAGGTCTTTTAGAAAAACAATTCCGACGATATTGTCCAGCTTCGTGTCTGCCACTGGGTAGATCGTGTGAAGATGTGCGTTTACCGTTTCTCGTAGAGTCTCGTTGCTGTCTTGTATGTTCAGCCAGATGAGATCACTCCGGTGTGTCATGATAGAGCCGAGATCCCGGTCTCCGAGATTAAACACCCGTTCCACGATGTCTTGCTCCACTTCTTGAATCTCGCCTTCGGCGGTACTTTCTTGGATGATTGCTTTAATTTCCTCTTCCGTGATTTTGTTCTCTCCCGATTTGTTCAATCCCAATAGTCTCATCATGAATGACGTGCTGGCAGAGAGTAACCACACGAAAGGTGAGGCTATACGGGAAAGAATATCCATTGGGGCGGCAATTAACTTTGCCATTCTTTCCGCGGCAACCATTCCTATGCGTTTGGGCACGAGTTCTCCGAAAATCAGCGTGAGATAAGTCACGACGATCACGATGAGCGTTTTGGATATTAGTAACGCGTGAGGTTGCAATACCTCTATTTTTTCTACCCATACGGCCAAGTCTCCAGCGAGGGCTTGCCCGGAATAAAGACCGGTAAGGATACCGATTAACGTGATTCCGATCTGTATGGTCGAGAGGAATCGATCCGGTTGATTCGCTAATTTTAATGCTCTTTGTGCGGATTTGTTCCCGCTTTTGGCTTCTGTTTCAAGACGGGATTTACGGGCAGAGACCATCGCTATTTCAGACATGGCGAGTACCCCGTTTAAAATGATAAGTCCTATGATGATTAGAAATTCCATGTGTTAATTTTTTGATTTTAGATTTTAAATTTTAGATTTCCACTCACAAGGCCAGCGCTTCTTAATTTCCTACTTTTAGTTTTTAGTTTTTATCTTTTCTCTTTCCAACTACCCCCTCTAACTCCCCCTTGCACAGGGGGAGGAAACGCTACAATGTAACATTGAAACGTCTTCTTGCGTCCGTTTCTCCCCCTGTGCAAGGGGGAGCCAGAGGGGGTAGTTGTTTTTTCCATTCTAAACTTTAAACTTTAAATTCTATTTGTTTTGGCCTTATGATTAGTAGTGAGGGTAACTTTGCAAAAAGTTCCTGATCTTTTGACAACTTTTCGCAAGTGGTATAACTCATCACTAGTAAGGTTTCTTTATTTTCAATAAAAGTGTTCATGGTTAATGGTTTGTCCAGTACAAATTTGTGTGGATCAATTTGAACGAAATCATTCATGATTCTGGATTTTAGTTGTTTATCCACCTGTTCGTTGATAAAGCAAATCCGGATGGTCATGCTTTGTTCGCCCAACCGGGTTCTGGCGTAGTTGAAAAGGAACAAGTCGTCTTCACTATCAACGAGAAGTAAGATATTGGAAGCCTGCGTGAAACCTCTGTTCACGAAGATTCCCACGGAACAATCCACGTGATCCATGATAGATTCCAGTTTTTGCCGGAGTAGTGTTCCCGGTAAATGTAACGGGCGATCTTTTAATTGTTTCAGCCAGCGGGCGATCGTGGTGAATCTTTTACCCAGTTTTCCGGGGGCCGTGCTATTGTCTTGCATGAATTGTTGTCCAGCCCCTACGAACAGGTAGTCCACGTGTTCTTTCTTGGCCACGTGAACCATTTCCTGAATGAGTTTGTCGGTTACCTGATAACGTTCGTCTACCTGTAAATTCAGATGTCGGGCTTCTTCCCGAAGGGGGATAAAGCTCTCTTCTGCAAACTCTTCCGCTTTGGCAGGATTCAGGTCTGTTCCCAGCGTGAAGTGGGTGGCTATAAGTTGACTGTTTTGCAGGCGATGTCCTAGTAAAAGATCGGCCATACCCAGTAAGGTTCTACCGGTTTCGGGACGACCAAAGGAGAGCAAGACTTTCTCGTGGTGATGGGCTTTTTCCTCTTGTTTGGCAAATATCTTTTCCACGAGCGACAACATGGGGGTTGCCATGAACGTGGTCAATAAAGACATGATCAATAACACCACGAACATTTGGGCAGAAAGGATTCCCATCTCGAACCCGATGTTCAGGGCCACGAGTTGCATAAGTCCCCGTGTGTTCATCAGTGTACCGACGATAAGACTATCTTTCCAGTTTTCGCCCACAGCCCGTGCAGCCAGCGTACACCCCCCAAACTTCCCGGCAATGGCTACCACGATGAACAGTAAGCACACGCCCCATAGCTCCGGTGTGTTAATCAAACCGATTTCCGTGTGTAATCCCGAAAAGGCAAAGAATAGGGGAAGGAAGAATACTAAAGAAATGTCTTCCACCTTTTCCATCATGACTTTACGGAACCCGATGTTCGTGGGCATGACCACCCCGGCGATAAATGCCCCGAAAAGGGCATGAATACCGATGATTTCTGTCGCTACCGACGAAAGTACGAGGAAGAGGAATATGAATCCCACGAAGGTCTTGTTGATGACTTCCGAGTTGGCATAAATATCCCCGATTTTACGCAGAAACGGGCGCATGACCATAAACATGAAGGCGATATAGACGAGCGTTAAGGCAATGGTGTAGAGGGCGCTGACGAAACTACCCGCTTTAGCTAAGGCAATCACGATGGCCAGTAAACACCATGCGGTGACGTCATCATTGGCTGCCGAGGCTATGGATAACATCCCGACAGGGCTTTTTGTCATATTACGTTCCTGCACGATCCGGGCCAACACGGGGAAGGCCGTGATACTCATGCTTATCCCGATGAACATGGCAAAAGGTAAAAATTCCGCTTGCTGTGCCCCGTAGTCTGCGTATACCCAGATGGCAGCTACCACTCCTAGAAAAAAGGGAACCACGATTCCAGCATGACTGATGACCAGTGTTTCGTTTAGTTTGTCTTTTATGACACTGAAATCTAATTCCAGTCCGATGACAAACATAAACAGAACTAACCCGATTTGGCTTAACAGGTTCAAGTTCATCAGTGATTCGGGAGGGAATAGTGCGGCAGAGAATTCCGGAAAGAAATATCCCAGCAACGAAGGTCCCAAGACGATCCCGGCCACGATTTCACCCATAACACCGGGTTGCCCGATGTATTTGAAAAGGAACGAGAATATACGGACGGTGATCAAAATCACGATGATTTGTAACAACAAAATCGTTAGTGAGTTTGCCAGATTGTCGGAAATGATTCGTTTGAATAGTTCAAATGAACTCATTTCCGTGTTTACCGTACTACTGACTTCTGAATGATCGATATGTTGACCCGTGCAAAGTGCAAAGTAAATCAAAGCACAGAAGACGGTCATCATGCCGAGATATATCCAGTAGTTTGTGTTATTCCTTTTCATGATCCCCGATGATTTTTACACTACTTTCTGTTTTTCATTCGTTTGAACGCCCTGAATATTTCTCCCACCCAAAGTACGAGGGACGTGGCAAGCGTGATCCAGATCCATTCGGTCCACGTCAACGGGATGGTTCTGAAAACGGAACCACCGAAGTTGACCACGAGTACCTGTCCCACGATAATGGCCATTCCCACGGTAAGGAAACCTTCGCTTTTGAATATATCCTTAAAGGCGGAATCATTTGTTCCGAAAGTCTTCGCGTTGAACATATTCCAGAACTGTAACATCACGAATACCGTGAAGAAGATCGTCAGGTTACGAAGTCCTTCCGGTGTTCCGGCCTCAATACCTCCGGCATAGTTGGAGAGTACATATAGCAAGCCGAGTAGGATAACCACGAACGTGATTCCGGTGGCTAATATCAGTCGCTGCATTTGCGGGACGATGATAAAGGCATTCGAGTTTCTCGGCTTCCGTTTCATCACTTCCGGGCTAGGCGGGAGCGAGGCTAAAGCCCCGGCGGCAAACGTGTCCATTATGAGATTTACCCACAACATCTGTGTCACCGTGATGGGGAGTTCCGAACCGAACAAAGAGCCTAGTAATACAATAATCAAGGCTGCCACGTTAATGGTAAGCTGGAACAGGATAAACCGTTGAATATTCTGATACACAGATCGTCCCCACATCACGGCAGAGGTGATGCTACTGAACGAGTCATCTAACAAGGTAATGTCACTGGCCTCTTTAGCCACGGAGGTTCCGCTACCCATAGATAGACCCACGTGTGCATGATTCAAGGCGGGGGCGTCGTTCGTTCCGTCTCCGGTAACGGCCACGATGGCTTGTTTCTGTTGTAGCAATTGAACGAGGCGTTGTTTGTCCATCGGGCGGGCACGGGACATGATTTTTAAATCCAGTACCCGATCCAAGGCCTCTTTATCGGTTAATTGTGCGAATTCAACTCCCGTGATCACGTTCCGATCGGTATCTTTTTCCGTCCACAGACCGATTTGTCTTCCGATCTCTTTTGCCGTACCCGGTGTATCTCCGGTCACCATTTTCACTTGTATTCCGGCATCAAAACAGCGTTTTACCGCGTCCGGCACGTCCGGACGGATCGGGTCTGAAATAGCCACGATCCCGAGGAATGTTAATTCCACGTTGTATAAGCGTCCGTCTTTAAAATGCGATTCATTGTCCTCGATGACTTGGTAAGCAAAACCCAGTGTCCGCATGGCTTGATTTTGGTATTCCTGCAATTGGTTCTCCACGGTCGTTTTGTAATTGGCGATCGGTTGCCCTTCCCCGTCGATTAACGCGTTCTTACATTGAGCGAAGATGATTTCGGGAGCCCCTTTCACGTATAGGATCTTTTTTCCCATAGCGGGAGAGTCAACCAATGTGGCCATGTATTTCCGTTCCGTGGAAAAGGTTAATTGGTCGATCACCGTGGCATTTTCCCGGAGTTCTTGGTAATTAGCCTGTTGTCCGTTTAACCAGAGTAACAAGGCAGCCTCGGTCGGGTTACCTAAAGTTTTCACTTTGCCCGGATCGGAAAAGTCAAGGAACGCGGTTGTATTCACGGCAATACCCTCTTTTATCAGTCGGGAGTTTTCATTATCAGTTAGTTGTTGATCTTTCAGACCGTAGAAGTTTGTTTTGTACACGGTCATCTGGTTTTGGGTCAGGGTTCCCGTTTTATCCGTACAAATAACGGTTGTAGCACCCATCGTTTCGCAAGCGTGCATTTTGCGAACGAGGTTATTGGATTTTAGCATTTTACGCATACTGAGGGCCAAACTCAAAGTGACGCTCATCGGAAGACCTTCCGGAACAGTCACCACGATCAGGGTAACGGAAGCCATGAATGCCGACAGGATTTTCTTTCCCAGACTTAGCGAGATCCACGCTTGCGGGTCCCAAGGTTTAACCCCGAAGGCCAAACCGATGGCGAGCATGATAACCAATGCTCCTAATCCGTATAGAATCCAACGTATCCAACTTCCTTGCTCTATACTCTTGGGGAGTTCTTTTTCTTTTCCCCGTAGGGCATGAACATCGTATATGACAGGCACCCATACTTTAGCGAGCATGATGATCGCCGCGATAATCAAAGCCCCGATCAGTCCGAGTTGTCCTAATTCCGGGGTAGGGGATGCGGGATTAAAGAAGATGGCTTTAATGAATAGGATGGTGAACGTGACTGCGGCACCGCAGAATCCTACGACCCCGATGAATTTTGCCAGCGAATCCAGCTGCTTGTCGAGTGGGGTAGGTTCTTCGCTTTTTTCCGAAGATTTTTCTGCCACTTTTCCAAATTCCGTGGAGTCTCCCACGGCAAGTACCTGCATGATTCCGTGACCGTCGGAAACGGTTGTTCCTCTCATCACGTGATTGGAAGGATAGGTGGCTTCCAGGTTGAACTCGGATTCGATCACGGTTTTATTGGCGATCGGTTCTCCGGTTAAACTGGACTCGTTCACCTGTAACGAGATTGCCTCTAGAAGTACCCCGTCGGCGGGGATCTCTTCTCCTTGCTCCAATAGCACGATGTCATCTACAACAATGTCCTTTTTAGGGACTTCGTGTACATTACCGTTACGGATAACTTTGATCAACGTGTCGTCATTCACTTGATTCAGCACGTCGAATTTCTTGTTTGCATCCCATACAAACCAGGTGGCAACCCCGGTTGCAAGTAATATGGCCACGGCAATACCGATGGTTTCCGCGATCTCGATGATTCCTTCCGAGAAATACATGGATATGGCGATACCTCCCGAAAGAAATACCGCGACCATTAATATGCGAATGACGGGATCTTCAAAGTTCCCGATAAAAATCTGCCATAAAGAATCCCTTTTAGGGGGAGTTAACACGTTGGCCCCGTGTTTTTCACGACTTTCCAGCACTTGTTTATCCGTGAGGCCTGTGTAGTGTTTACGTGATTCCATGTTATAATTTAAGATTTAATTATTTTTTTTACGTGTTGACCGAATAATAAGATACGTGAAAAAGCCAATTCCAACGATTAACATGACGATGGAAATCTCGGTGAAATACTTTTCCAGTAACTCTTTTCGGGAATATAAAAAATAGCCGACGATAGCCAGTATCAAGTTCCAGATACCACTTCCGGCAGCCGTGTAAAATATAAAGCTGTTTAAAGGCATTTTGACCAATCCGGCCGGAAGGGAAATAAAGCTTCTTATCCCCGGGGTAAGCCTTCCGATCAGCGTGGAACTTTTGCCGTATTTCAAAAAATATTGTTCGGATTTTTCTACTTTTTCTTTTGACATCCGCAAAATCTTTCCCCAGCGTGATTCCGCGAAAGAATAAATGAATTTACGCCCTAACGTGTATGCTAACACGTAGTTGAAGAGGGCGCCTAGAACCGATCCGATTGTGCTGAAAATAACTACCAACAGGAAATTGAGATCCCCGTTTGCAGCTTTCCAGGCTGCAGGAGGCACGATCAATTCCGCCGGAAAGGGAATGATGGAACTCTCAATGGTCATACATACGAGAACACTCCAGTAGTTCACGTTCTGCATATACCAATCGAGAATAGATTGAAGCCAATCGATCATATGTTGTTTCTAAATTTTTTTAATGTTTTTATTTGCTCTCACTTGTTATAATTATCGTTATGGTTTTGTCATAACAGCAATACTTTCAGCGAGTAGATATAAAAACCTTGACTATGTCGGGTGGTCAGATATTGGATAAAGTGCCGTTCTTTTTTAGCGAAAGACAATTTTATCGGAATATTTTTTCCACTCTGCATATTGTGATGCGAATACACGTTTGTTTTAGGAGTTTTGTTGAGTCCGAAACGTCGCCCGTGAGAGGTTGCGATTCCTTCGTCGGAGCCTAAATGAAGACCTCGTGAGAGGGTGTCATAATGATGGGCAATCTCGTCCGGTTCGGATAGTTGTTCTGTTTGTGTAGGCAATGCTATCTCGTCCTCGTTTCCCTCTGTCTGTAGTCCATTGACTATGAGTAGTAAAGAAAAAATAAAGATAGATATATATACAAAAAACAGCCTTTTCATTATAAAATTATTTACAGGCTCAAAAGTAATATATTTTTTGGATATATATCCAGTCTCGTTTACGCTTTTTCTTATCAATAAATCCGTTTTATTACGTACCTTTGCGGGGAATCAGAAATATTCGGATCATGACGGTAAAAATGATATTAGCTTGTATCGTGGCTCTCTTGGCGTTAGTAAACCCGGTACAAAAAGTTTTAATTGTTACTTCGTTGCAGGAGAGGTTCAGTCCTAAAGAATTGCGGTATATATCCATTAAATCATCTATTACAGCCGCGTTGATTCTGATCTTTTTTCTTTTTTTGGGAGAGGTAACTTTCAGTTACGTGTTTCATGTCGAGTTGTATTCTTTTCAAATCACTTGTGGGGCCGTGTTGATGTATAACGGTCTATCCGGTTTGTTGAAAGGTTTTTTCCTGAAAGTGGACGAGCATATCAAATTAGCCGATCTGACCACGGTACCTATCGCCATTCCAATGATCGCGGGCCCGGCAACCATTACGGCAGCCGTTACGTTTCCCGTTCAATACGGGCGTGAGATCACGATTATAGCCATCTTGATCGCTTTGGTGGTAAATCTGTTTTGTATGTTACAGGCCCGGCGAATCGGGAATTTCTTGATTAAATACAATTTCATGAACCCGTTGATCCGGATTATCGGGTTGATTGTTGCCACGATCGGGTTACAGATGATATTTGACGGAATCACGCTGTTTATAAAGTCGTTGACGGTGTAGTGTATTTGTTTCCCATTTCCTTTCTGGCCAGACGAGTGGCCTCATGGATAAAGTCGGTTTTGGCCTCGGTGTAGGCATCCCGATCATGTTCATAGCGGAGTTGAAGGTTTTGTTTCAGTTTGCCGTATGATTTTGCCGTTTCCGGGTGGGAACGCAGGTAATCCCGAAAATAGAGTTCGTCCCAATCCCCCGGGAATCTCACGTGAAGATGAACGGCTTGGCCTCGGAAACCTTGAGGGGTATATCCTTTCATGAACATGAGGTGAGGGGCTGGGTTATTAGGCTGCATGTTGCAAATATATCCCGCGGAGATCAGGGCTGCGGTGAGAGACGGGATGTCTGCGTCAGTGGGGATTTCCAATAGAATGTCTATGGTTGGTTTGGCTATTAGACCGGGGACGGATGTACTGCCGATATGATTGATTCTGCTGATGTTTTTTGTCCCAAGAGCTGAAATGATGGAGTCTTTTTCTTGTTCGTAAAACTTTGTCCATTCTGCACGATGTTCGCTTAGGATGATCGGAAATAGAACCCAAAGCTCTTCGTTTGTCATTTCTTGTAAGGGGGTGCTCATTGTTTTAAGGTATCCAGTCTATAATTCCATTTGCAGGGTGTACTTTCCGCCAGTTTTGAAAAGCGGAATAATCTTTTATCCCGTCTTGAATGACGGCTTGATAATACTCGATTCCCATGATTTCTTCGCCGTCGGGAGTCTCGTACTTTAGTTTCAATATGGTTTCCCGGATTTCGGGTGTCAATACCGCTAAGATTCGTTCGGCCACTTGCTCGAAATAGCCGTCATAGTAGGAACCTTTCAGGATGTGAATCATGTCGATTTGCCACAATTCGTAATCGGAATCCTCGTACCACGCGTGCCATTCTATACAATGTTCGTCCGTGTCGATCAGGTTTTTGTATTCGATTCGTTTGATCGCTGGGTTTGCGGCCAGTTGCGTGATTGCTTGGAAACTGATAGCCGGGGTTAATTGCGGGGTATAGACGTGGAAATCTATATCCCGGTGTTTCATCATCAATCCCATTTTTAATGACCCGACAAGATTGATTTCCGCCCCGATGGATTTCCAGATATTGATAATGTCAGTTGCTTGGACTATCTGTTTGGCTCGTTCTGTATTGCGAGCTGCAAGTTGTAACATTGTTTCCATGTGTTCGTGATTGAGAATGCGAAAATAACAATAAACTCTTGGAAAGTGGGTGAGAAGAATAAATTTATTTTTTAACGTAAAATTGGCTTAAATTAACAATGTACTTCCGTGTTTTCCCCTTTTTCCTGCCGGGAAAGGGGCGGGAGGTATGTAAGATGCTGGGGATCTTCGGGGTTCATTAACGACACCTTTTGTAAGTGTTCGATAAGTCTTCGACAAGTGTTCGATAAGTCTTCGATATAAGTCGAACACTTGTTACTCACAATCCGGTAATTTTCCCCAAAAAATGTAAACTTACAGTTAAGGTGCCTTTAAGCATTATTGAAGGTTTATTGAATCATTCAAGCGGGGGTAATATGCACGTGAAAAAAGAAAAGGAGCTGTCCAAAAAGTCAATTTTAAACAACTACCCCCACTAACTCCCCCTTACACAAGGGGAGAAACCGCTTGGTAATCAGCTCTCCCCCTGTGTAAGGGGGAGCTGGAGGGGGTAGTTGGCAAATACAAGCAGGACTTTTTGGACGGCTCCTTTTACTTGTATCTTCTTTTTTATTTATTTTTCATCCCGATATAAAAGACGTAACCGTAGTAACTTTTGTATTTCCGGTAATAGTCGATTTCATCTAATTCCCGTTGTACTAATTGCTGGGCAGGTGTACTGTTTTTATATTTTTCCAAGAAGAGAGGTATGTTTTCTTGCATGGGTTTGTAAAAACAGTCCAGCCAACAATATTCAGGTAAAATGAAATGGGCTACCGGGGTGTATCCGGCTTCTTCCATTTTCTTGATTTTATTGGAAATGGTGTCAATTTCGGCATAATTGAAGTTCCAGAATTGTTCAATCTCATCCGGTCGGGTATCCGTGAGCCAAGAAACTTCCGAGACAGCGATCATTCCTTCCGGTTTCAGGAATTGTTTCCATTCCCTTAGGCCTCTTTCGAATCCGATGTTATAGATGGAGCCTTCCGCCCAGATTAAATTTAGTTCTCCGGGTTCAAAAGGTAGGTTCTCCATGGAAACTGCAATGCCGGAAATCCGGTCGCTGAGTCCATGACGAATGGCACGTTCCTTTAAAAGTGTGATCATCTTCGGGAATAAATCGATCGCCGTGATCTGTCCTTTCGTGTTCTCGGCAAGCGTGATGGTTTGTCCACCGCTGCCGCAACCGATATCGGCAATTTTGGCGTTATCCGATAACTCCCCGATAAAGCTCAAGGCTTGTCGGGTGACTTGTTGACTTCCGGGACCTTGACGGTTTAGACGTGAAAAAAAGTCTACGATCATGTCAAAGTCGAAGTCTGCTACTAATTGTAATTCCTGTTCCATAATTGTGATAAATATATGTGATTATATGGTGAATCCCATGCTTTAGACATAAAGATTCGGATAAAAATTTTGGAGTACCAGTAGGTACTTGAAAATCAAAAATAAAGTCAATAGAAATAATTTCCGAGTAAGAAACCCGGGTAGGGAAATCCAGCCTGAAAGAATTCAGGCTGTTAGTTACGCATTTATCTTCTTAGAATTTGTTGTTTTCAAAAAGCGATATTTTGTTTGTCGGGACAAAGATAGATTATTCTCTTGAAAATAAACAGATTATTAATTTGATTTATTTTTTAGAGGACAAGTATTGCAAACCCATCGTGATCCAAACGGCAACCACGAATGGGGCAGTTAATGTCGTGATTCCTGCGTATATTCCCATAATTTGTATTCCTGTTGACAGGAGTATGGACAAGGTGGCCCAAACCATACTTTTGAAGGTTCGGTTTCCAAGGGCTATACTGCAAAGTACTCCGTTATATCCGAGTAATCCGGCATTGAATGTCGAAAAATCTGTTGTCAACGGCAAGGCTACCAGCAAAGGCAAAAGGGCTCCCCAAACCGTGTAAACTGTTTGTATCCGGGAATTGACAAGGATACCGATCAAAAAAAGTAAGCCGGCAAAAATATTTCCTCCTTGAAACATGACCTGCCCGATGTTCAGGCAGAATGCTTTCGGCAGATGAGCTACAGCCTCGGAAACATGGGGTGTTGCGGGCAATAGGAGAGTGGGGAAAAGGTAAAGGTTCCCCAATAATAGAATCCATACCGTAATGATAAATGGTGCCGTGAAACCCGGAACTGTTTTTTGGCCATTGAATAACCGGGAGATCCAGGAGGAAAGGGCAGAGCCGAATAGTAATAAGAACATGGAACTAATGTTTATTTCCATGAATACCCCGATGGCGATACCAACTAATGTTCCATTAAAACCGTAGAGGCCGTTCCGAATGTCTTCCCGTGAGTATTTACACAGGCAGGCTGTTAATGTGCTAACTATATTTCCTGCTAAAGCGAGTAATGCCAGTATCCAAGAATTGCAGGCAATTCCGGCTAACATAAGAAGTCCCGACAAGGCGTTATTCTGGAACATCACTTGCCCAATGCCCCGGGCTATGATAAATAGTCCTTCTTTCATCGTGTAACTAACTGAGGTGATATAAACTACTCTTGATGATTTCTAAAATACTCTATCATTTCACTGGTAAGACTAATGTCAGATTCAGAAACCGGAATGTTTTCCCGCTCAAACCATTCGGCCAAGGCCAGTTCCTCCCGGTCAAGCGTGATGCTGTCGTCTCCTTCCACTTCGGCAAAAAAGCCCATTAAAAGCGTGTCGGAGAATGACCACGGTTGACTTTTGTAGTATCTGAGGTTTTTAACGTGTAATCCGACTTCCTCCATGACTTCCCGTTTCACGGTTTCTTCGACGCTTTCCCCGATCTCGGTAAATCCGGCGAGTAAGGCGTAGCGGGTATATTCCCGGTTGGCGTATTTGGATAACAGAATTTTATTCCCGTTCGTGACGGCGATAATCACGGCTGGCATAATTTTCGGGTATTCCGTGTTATTACAAGTCAGGCAATGTAACATCCGTTCCTTTTCATGGGGAACGAGTTTTGCCCCGCAATGACTACAAAACTGGTGGTTGTCGTACCATTTGTAGAGGCTGTATCCCGTGATACCTGCAAATGCCAGGTGTCTCGGCTCGCTTGTCCGGAAAAGCCCGATGTCTTTTAGCTCGAATTCCGGTTGTCCTTCCGGGACTTGATGTACCAGGTAAAAACAGTCGTTGTCAATGGCGAATAAATAAATGGCTTTCTCGTAAACACTTTCTTCGATTCCGTTTAATTCTGCAAAACGGGGAAAACGTAGGGTTGCTGAAGCTTTACTTGCCAGAACCATATGCCCGTCGAAATAAAGCGCGTAGCTTGTTGCCTCCGGACGTTTGGGGGCGTAAGCATTTGAAAATATATGGGGCGCTATATCTTGTATCATTCCTTATTTATTTTGCCTGTGAATTCGGGCGTCAAAGGTATTAAATTGTTGGATATGACGCTAGTTTTTTAAATGAAAATTCCGTGATTCCATATATGGATGAATCACGGAATTTAAGAATAAAAACTTTGTAATTAAGGGTAATTGGCTCCTATTTTACCATCTCGTAATCGATACCGTTTACATAGTAGATAGAATAGAAGTTTTTATTATGGTTTTTCATCCATTCCCGCATTTGTTGAATACTGTTCTTTTCAGAGTCGCAGTGGTCGGCATCCTTGTCTCCTTTAGCCTCTTCTTCTGCGACTTCTTTTTCCCAATTGTCGATGTATTCCTGTGATAAGCGTTGTTCCTGTAACACCCCGGTCACGACGATTTCGGAGTTAACCAGCTCTTTGTTGAAAGATTGTATGTTACCGCCAGCTTCAACACGGATTGTAAGTTTACCCGTGGAGTCTGCGATAAAACAGCGACGTCCGGAGTGAGAGCAAGTGTGTTTCACGACGCCTTTCAGAACGACCGTATCATTCAGTTGTTCTTCGGCCACGTTCAGAAGACCGTTAACGTCCAAGGCTTTGGAGGCCAAAGATATTTCAGTGGTATTCTCCTGCTGTGTTTTCTTGTTCGTGTTTTTGCATCCCACGATGGAAAGAGTTGCGATACAAGCAATAATAAAAATGAATGTACTTCTTTTCATGACGATATATTTATTTAATGTTATTTTCTTATTCTGGCAAAAAGGCATACAGTAATAAATCCGGCAATTCCCGTGAATAAGGTGATGATTCCCACAAGATATTTCCCGTATGATTTTTCTTTACGATACACGACAAAAGTAACTATTGTCAGTATAATATTCAACAAAAGAGACGGGAAATAATAACCCGAAACCCGGGGGTAGATGTAACTGTTCGTGCTATCTTGAAAGGTCACCGTGAACGGGAACAAGTAAGGTAGTGTTTTGTCCCACGTGGATTCCGGTGCCGGGCGGAACAGGCTGTCCACTTGACGCATACTTTTATTCTCTAAGGCGTAGGTATGTTCCCCGTCCGAGGAAATCTTGGCTACCGTCCAGTAGAACATATTGGCCATGATGGAAACCCGGTCTTTATCGGGATTCACGTCTTCCAACACTTTCACGAGCCGGTACCCGTCCGTGGAAAGATAGTAAAGCGTGTGATTCGTGTCGAACAGGAATCCATACAGGCTCCGATTGTCAATTTCCATCGGGAACATACAGGAGATGTTACTTGCCTTCGTGTCCTTGACAAAAGGTTTCCCGTTTGTCATTTTTATATGGAAAAGATGTCCCTTGCTATCCAGAGCGAAATATCCTTCATCGTATGATTTCTGGCTCGTGGGAATCCCGGTGACCCACAGCGCTGGGAACGTGAAACCGGCCTTCTCCATTGCTTGCTGGAAACGGGCGGATTTCTGTTCGTCTACCCGGTTTGTGGCCATGTCGATGAATTCGATGTTCTCTTTCAGTCGGAACATATCGCTGGGGTTTTCAAGGTCTACTTTTCCCGAACAGGATTCGAACATGGGGTAGAGTTCTATGACCGGGGTATTTTTATCTTTGGGTTTGTACCAGAAGAAAAAGTTATTCCGGGCTATGGTTTGCCGGTCAACCGGGACCCCTTGGATGGAATCCGGGATGGCGTTTTCCATGGCTAACTGACGATAGTAGAACATGGGTAACACCCGGTCGAATTCCGCGTCCGAGTAAACTTTCCCGCTCATGTCTTTTCCTCTCACGTTATCATTGTCCTGATCCAAATAACAGAATTGGTTAATGACAGAACTGTAATAGGTGAACGGGTACCGGGGAGAGGAATCCATGGTTAATTGAACGAGTGACGGGATAATCCATGATAATAGGAAAATGGATAATCCGATATATAGAATCTTTATTTTCATCTGCTTGAAATTTAATGATATTACTGCATTCCTTCTTTAAAGTGACGAATGGAGATTTTGGGGTATAGGGCTAAAAGTATAAGTGTCCCGAACAGGAAGGGGAGCATGTAAATGTAGCTACTCGGTACGCCTTGTACCATGAATAATGACAGGATCAATAACCCGATCACGGCATTATAGATTCGCTGGCTCCACACGGGTTCCAGAATAATCCACGCCGTAAGTAGATAGGATGCGAAACCGCATAATACTTGCGGGAGTATCGTGGCGAACCATGCACCGACCACTTCTCTCGGGAAATCCACGGATAGTCCCCACAGAAAACCACCATAGCTGACCGTGAAAAGGAGTAATAGGCATACAATCCCGTAACTTAGCATCAGGAACACGATCCGGTTCTCTCCAAGCGGGAGATGCAGTGTCAGTTTGAAACGTTTCTTCGTCATTTCCGGAATAAACTGGGTAATTCCCATGATGATTCCGGCAAGTAGCGGTAAGACTTTTATCTGGTCCAGCAAAACCACGTTTTTTAGGATAAATACTTCCCATAAGTGTGGCATTCCCACGTTACGGGCGGCACTTGAAATGCGAAGTGCAATGTAACCCATGGCGAGGATAAATACCACGAACATCAGGAGAAACATCCAACGGGTTTTAATCCATTCTTTGAATAGTAGTGCTTTGTTCATCGTTTTAGTGTTGTTTTTGATTAATATTTTCCGGTTAACCCGATAAAAGCGTCTTCAAGGGATAAAGTTTCCTCCTTTAAATCTGCCACTTGTACACCTTTTGCTTCCAATAGTTGCCGGACGGTTTCGAGTGGTTCGAAAGAGTAGGTAATCCATTGACCGTTATTTTTTTCGGTGTTCCATAGTTTTTCATGTTCCGTGGGAACTTGCCCCTCGTTCAAGGAGAAACGGAAACGGTGGAAGTTTTCCATGATTTCCCGGGTCGGTTTGTGAATCAGCAAGCGTCCGTAATCCAGAATCATACAATCGTCAATCAGCAATTCCATGTCTTGGATGATGTGGGAGGTCAGGAATATCGTTTTATCCCCTCCGGCGGCAAAATCTCGCAAGTATTCCACGAACAGACGGCGATAGCCGGGGTCCAGTCCCATGGAGAAATCGTCAAGGATCAGCAATTCCGGGTCTTGGGCAAATAGTAACCCAAGGGCGACTTGAGAACGCTGACCGCATGACATATGATTGATTTTTTGATGAGGAACAACTTTTAGTTTTTCCATCAAACCGTAGAACGCGTCTCGTTTCCAGTTCGGGAAAAAGGCCTGGTAATACTTTTCGATTTGCTCGATCGTGAAATAGGTGTGTTGCACGTGACCTTCCAGTAATAAGCCGATCTTGGCTTTCGTGGCGGGAGTGAGGTGATTCATGTTCTCGCCGAGAAGGTAACACTCTCCGGAACGGGGTTTTAAATAACCGTTCAATATGTTGATGATGGTGGTTTTTCCCGTTCCGTTTTTTCCGAGTAACCCGAGTACTTTACCTTTTTCTACTTCGAAGTTCAGGTTCTCGTAAATTAATTTTTCTCCGTAATAGTGCGTTATATTTTTACACTCGATTACTTTTTCCATGTATAAAAGATATTATGGTTTAAAAAACAATGCCGCAATGTGCTTGCAGGGGTTCCCGGTGCAAGTCGTTTTGGCAGGAGTCATGTTGCCAGTTTAATTTGATAAAGATACCCCTGTTTTTAGGCAGGGAATAATTCCAGCGGAGTTCTATATTCGTGGTCCAGTTGTCCGCGGAGAGATTGTCGTAAGCCTTGTAAACCGCGGCTAGGGCGATTTGCTCTTGGTCGATTTCCGTGAGCTGCAGATCGGCGGTTGAATTCTTACGATACACCCCGTCCAGAACGAACTGGAAAGAGTGCTTTTTGTAGCCGGTTGCGGCAAAGAAGTTCATCCCGCCGGATAAATAGTTTACTTTCATGAGGCGGGCAGGGTCAAGATATTCCATCTTGAACGAGTTGAACCCGGCTCTTGGTGACAGGTACCATGTAAAACGGTCTCCCTTGGTTTGCCCGTATACTCCCGAAACGGAAATATCTGCTTTTTTCACGGATAACTGTTCGGCCTCGCCCGTTTTTTCGTACACGTTGGTTGTGGCACTTCCGATAAGAGATTCAATCCCTTGACGATCTTGGTAGGTTGCCCGTGTCCGGACTCCCCACTGGTGCTTGTTCCGGAAAGAAGTGTAAGCGATTTCGGCTTTCATCTCGTCCTGATTCAACGTGTTCAAGGGCAGGTCGTTCAGGTCTGAAATAATCTTCTCGAAAGAGAATCTTTCATACCCGAAGGAGCCGGAGAAACCTTGTTTGTCGCGGGGGAAAATTTCAATGCTTGCCCCGTAGCGATGACCGTCGTAGAAGAGGGAAGTGGCCCCTCTGCGAAACCGGACGTAGTCCATGCCCAGACCGCTGAGATTATAGGTAATGGCGGAACCCAGTTCACTATAAAACTTCACGTCGTTGGTTTGCTTGTATTTTCCGGCATGGAAGGCGATTCCCGTGGAGTATAGCTTGTTCAACTTGGCCGATATGCCGATGGAGGCTTTCAGGTCCGAGACGATATTTCTGGGGCGGGGATCGATCTTCCGGTACTCGATAAGGGCCCGGTAATTGGCATATATCCCCCAAGTGAAACGTTTATGTTCCTGCGCGTATCCCCCGGCAAAATAATATTCTTCAAAGTCCATGTCCCCACCAACCGAGTCCGCGACCACGTAAGGATATACCATCAAATAATCGGACGTTTCGTTCCATTCTACTTTTTCCCTTTTCCCTTTTTTAAAATAGGCGTTTCCCCATGTCTTGCTGTTTTCTCCTAATGGCATATAAGAAAATGCGTGGAAGGAGAAATTACTAACTTCCGAGCCTAATTGGGGCAAAAATGCCTTGTTTGCATTCTGTTGTTCCCAACCGATTTGTAGTTCCGATATGGAGAACGTGTGAGCATAGTAATTTATAGCCGGGTTATCATAGATTTGCGACACGAAACTCTCCGTCGGGGAGAAGTAGATCCGTGTGCGGGTGTTTGCCGGAATGCTATCCTGTGCCCATGTTCCGAAGGTCTGGAAAAGAAGACTAAAAATCAGAATGAAACGAAAAGTCATGATTTTGTCGGTTTAATAATTATTGTTTTAAAGACGGAGTGGCCTTGGCCTCGAAGTCTTCCGTGGAGTTATTCGTGTCTTTCAGTATCTTGCGTCCGTCAGGAGTGGTGGAAAGTACTTTCCGGCGGACACTTTTGTTGTATCGGTTTTTGTCGCTTGCGACTTCCCCGCAGTAGGTGAATCCCGTGTCGAGGGATGCGTCAACGACATTCCAAGCATATTGTGCTTTGTTGCTTATGTTGACGGCATCAATGATCCATGAGTTGGGAACTTTATATCGATCTATTGTCATAGGATTGATAAAAATATAATCGGCATGGTACCTGTAATCTTTAAGAAAGGTTTCTTTATTCACTTGTAGTCGGGCAATAGCGTATGCACAAAGGCCTTGGTTATGCAAACTCCAAGTGGTTAGAGAACTGCTATATATTTTATCCAAATTGGTTACTTGTGGATTGTCTATATCTGGATTTTTGTCACTGTCATCATACCATTCGAAGTCTGCATTACTTAGGTCGAAAGAATTGCTGTTTGCTTCTCTGTGGTCTATTGCCTTATCACAAATCAAGAGGGATTCACCGGGCTGTATCGGGTAGTCTTTCCCGTTTCCGGGAATGGCATACACGCTTTGAACAACCATTGCTTGTGACATGACATCCGGTGTGTAGTCGTATTTTTGGGAGGTTTTAAAAGCGGATTCTAGAATAACAAGTCCATCTGCATATAAAACGGAATCGGAATTGTTGTATATTTTAATATATTGATCTGCAAGATATTGTTTCCCTTCCGGTGTCGTGCTTCCGGCGAAATAGACCTCTTCAATAACGAAATCCGCTTTCGAGTTGAAAAGGAATAATTTAATATTATCAGCGCTTGTTGTTCCGACAAGATTTACGGATTCTTTATATCCTTTTACCTGCCCTTCAACGGTTTTCTCATCAACGACATAATTCATTTTCCCCTCCACGGTGATATTGTAAAGGCCTTCGTTGAGCGTGATTTTCCCTGTGGTTCCGGTCATTGTGTTTGTTGTCAGTTTTCCGGTGTTCACGTTCTTGAACGTGACGTGCAGGTCGGATATGCTTGTTACATTCAAGTCTTCCGGTTCCGTGAGTGTTAAAGTAAACTCTGTGATTTTTACTTTGTCATCATCCGTGCAGGCAATAAATCCTGCACAGATGAATAACATAAATACTAATACGTAAGAAATTTTGTTGACCATGTTGTTTTTGTTTTTATAAAGTGTTTATTTCTTCAATGATGGTGTAGCTTCCGGGGTAAAATCCTCGGTTGAATTGTTGGTGTCTTGCAGAATTTCCCTTCCGTCTTCCGTGGTCGTGAAGGTTTTCCGGAGAACGCTCTTTCCATATCGGTTTTCATCCCCGTCAATCACCCCGCAGTAGGTCCAACCCATATCTATCGTGGGCGAGGTTACAATCCATTGGAATTCTGATTTGACACTTAAATTGACAGCGTCTACAATCATTTCGTTCGGTACTTTGTAACAACTTTCCTCGCAGGGAATCTCGAATTCTTCAAAGACAAACATCCACTCGTAATCATAAGTATAGTCTTGTAAAAACTTTTCGATATCTCCCAGTCTAGCTATCGCGTAGCTATTGAAACCGCGATTGTGGAATACAAATTTGCCGTACGGGGTCAGTATGTTGGGAACTTCGTGGTTATCAATATCGTCACTATCTTCATAGAAGATTTCGAAATCCGCTTTACTCAAATCTATGGAGTTTGAGTTTTGAGCTTGATGATTTATCCCGTTATCTGCAATGATTATATATTCTCCGGGATTAACCGGGTGTTCGGTTCCATTACCCGGTATGGTAAGAATTGCGCTTACAGCCATCGCCTCTTTCATGATGTCCGGGGTATAATCCTGCTTGTCCACGGTTTGGAATGCTGATCCCAGAATAGATAATCCATCGGCATACAGCACCTTATCCGTGTTATTGTAGATTTTAATGTATTTGTCTCCATTATATTGTTGTCCTTCTTCCGTCACCGTTCCCGTGTAAAATATCTCGGCGATAATGAAGTCGGAAGATGTCTGGCTAATGAATAATTCGGTTGCTAAAGAGGCGGTCGTTCCCGATATGTTGACCGATTCTTCATATCCCCGGATTAGTCCTTCATGGCTTTCTCCCTCTCGTTTGTATTGAATAAAACCTTCCATGATGATATGATACATTCCTTCCGGAAGGGTTACGTGGATTTGATTATTCTCGAACGTCGTGTTATTTGTCACTCGTCCGGTATTCACGTTGGTGAACTTTACTACCATATTGGATATACTAGGTTCTTCAAATCCTTCCGGGAGTGTTGTGTTTAATGTAAATTCGGTTGTGTTAACCGTTTTGTTATCGTCCGTACAAGACAGCACGCTAAAGATCGTCACGATCAGCGAACAGAAAATGATAAAATTGTTTTTCATATTCATGATATATTGGTGTTATAATTTGATGTTCAATTCCATGCCGAAATAGGGGACTGCTTTCCTTCTGATTTTCGCCCCGTTGGCCTCGTAGCTGGGATTGTAGTCCAGTATGTTGTTCACGAACAGGGAGAGTCCTATCTTTTGATTGAAATACTTGGTCGCCGAGAAATTGATGTTGATGGATACGGGAACCGTTGTCCGTTTGAAAGCGGCCTCGTTATAGTTCACTACCAGATGCTGGCGTTCCATGTCGGTTTGATCGGCAGCCGTGTAATCGTGTTCTTCGCCTTTGATGTCCACGTACTTGATCGGAACCCCGTTCTTTCTCATGCTCTCCTGTGCGGTAAACCACATGCATTGTACCGAAGTGGCGAAATTCAGTCCGAGTTTTTGCAGGTACGTGTCGAACATGAAGTTCGTGTTGAATTGTTCCCGAATGTACCCGTCGTCGTCCAGATATAACCCGATGTATTTTAATTCCTTCCCGTTCAATATCACGCTGGGTTTCCTGTACACCGGCTGGCTGTTGTGGTAGGTCGATTTGAACCATGCCCCGGTGACCGTGAGACGGGTGTGTATGGATTCGATACGGTTGGACGAGTATTGAAACTCAACTCCTTTTTTGATAATCATGCTACCGTTCGTGTTTATCCCGTACGTGCTGATCACCGTGTCGTTCGTGTAAGTCAGGTCACTTAATTCCGGTGGTCCCTGTAATGAGGTGTGGTCAATGGTTGAGGCGTCATATTTTTTATACTGGAAAGACCGGTAGTAATTGGTTGTTCTGAAACCGTCAGTCATTTTCTCGTAGAAATAATTCACGGAGAACAGGTGTTTGTCATAATCGAAATCCAGACGTACTTCCCATTTCTTGTTACGGGCGGGTTCCAGATCGTAATTCGTCGGGTCAATAATGTAGGTCATCATGTTTAAACGCCGGAAGTCAGCGTTCGTGTGATAATAGTTCAATTGAGTCAGGTCGTAATAGATCTTCTCCGGGTAGAGTTGTGACATCACGGGCATTTTCCTTTGCCAGCCGATCCCGCCGACAAGTTGGATGTTTAATTGTCGGTCGAAGAGAAACAAGGTCGGGAATTTCCATTGTGCGTTTACCCGGGGATCAAAGTATATTTTACCCTGCATCCGGTAATCCGCATTCAAGTTGAGCGGGGAGAAGGCACGTATACCCCCGGCCACGATCAGCCGATGCCGGTCGATAGGAATATCAATCCGGTCCTCGATGAAAAACGATAACAGGTGATCTGCCGGAATCTCGTCATACGGTCTGGGGCGATAGGAAGTCGAGGGATAAAGAGGCCGTGTCAGGTCGTACACCTGACCTTCCCCTAGGTTTTTACTCATTCGCCATTCAACTCCCGCTTTCAATTTATTCGTGGTGTTGAAAAGATCGAAGTGAAATTCGCTCATCGTCTTCACGTAAGCATTGATGGGTTTGCCATCCACTTTTAAATGTGCCGTATAGCGATATGGGAGAAAAATCCCGTCGTGTTCGCCTTCTTCCGTGTTGTCGGGAATGGGGGTATCTTTATCCAGCGAGATAAATTTAGTCTGTTTGATTTTGTTGAGCGAGTAGTCCACGGCGGCGGTTAAGTTGACGTATTGCCAGTGCCGGGATTGGGTGAATACCCAGTTCAGCCTGTTTGACACGGACATCCGGTGATAGCTGGATTTGTATTTGTCTATCTTTTTGTAGCTTATGTCCGGATCGCTTTTCTCATCATCAATGGATTGCCCGTAGTCCAAGTCCAAATCCCATGATAATGACCGGGTGCTTGTTTTCCATTCTCGTGCCACATGGGTGGTTGCGGAGAGACGCTTGTAGTTTTCCAGATTGTTGCGGGGATCGATCTCTGCATCCAAGTAATCGAACCCGAAGTTGAATATCCATCCTTTGTTTGTCGCGAATCCTTTACCTAGGTACACGAGTTTACTTTCTGGGTCTGATTTTATGCGGGCTTCCCACGGATGGGCTCCTGCTTTTCGTTGGATTTTGATTACTCCGCTGGTCAGTTCACCGTATTCAACGGAAGGTATTCCCCGGATCACTTCCACGCTTTCGATGAAATCAGTTGACAGCATACGCATATCAACCCCTTTGCCCGTGCTGTTCCGGTAGTAATCGTGATCGCTTTGACTGGCTCCCAGCACGTGTTGCATGTTGGCATCCGTGTTGATCGGAACCCCGTTGACAAGAAAAGAGGTACCTAAGGATGAAATATCGTAATCGTCGCTGGAAACACCAACTTCCCGCAAACGGGCTTGGTTTACGCCACCGAGGGCGGGATCTTTCGTTCTTCCGCCCGGCAGTAATGCCAGTATATCCGTGAAACTTGACGGTTGCAGGAGTTCCATGGCCTTGCGGTTAATCTTGGAAGAGGTTGTAAGGCCTCTGGATTCGGATGCGGTGACAATAATGTCTTTTAGCGTGATATTGTCCGGTTGCAAGGCGATTGCAATTGTCGTATCCCGGTGGATGGACAGGGATTGATGCATTGGGGTATATCCGATAAAAGAGATGCTAAGAGAGTAGGTCCCGGTTGGAACGTTTTTTATGCTGAAACTTCCTTTCGTATCACTGATCGCGTGAAGTTGCACGGAATCATTCTTTAATAATACGGTTGCGAATTCCAGTAATTCGTTCGTCTTGGCGTCTTTTATATTCCCTTGCAGGTGAAATTGTATTTGACTTTGCGCTTGAATCGGTAGCGCGATAGATAGATAACCCAATAAACAAAGAATCTCAATAATCCCAAATCTGCATTTCATCACTTACTTCTTTTTGTCGACGCAAAGTTATAGGGTAGGATAATATGAATCCATCACCAAAAGTAAGGATATTGGGGGTGTTGTTTGGAGGAAATGTATCCCCGTTTGTGGGGATAAAAAAAGAATACGTCAAAAGTCGTTTGACGTATTCTTTTGTTTATAAGGTTATAAACCCAATGACTTTCTGGTATTTTATTTCTGTAATTTATCGGCTCTTTCTTTTAATCTTGCTGCACGAGCCTCGCTATCCGGGTGGGTAGAAAACATCTGTTGTATGCGAGAGGCTTTTTCACCCCCGGCATTGGAGAGTTCTACCAGTTTTGTCAATGCTTTTGACATGGCGTAGGGGTCAACCTTTTGTTGAAGGCAGAAATCAAAAGCGTAATCATCAGCGGCGAATTCTTGCTTTTGTGAGAATTGTGCCCCCATGAAAGCCTCTGCCAACGCTCCCAGTTGGGAATCGGTCAATTTCGACGCTGTTTCACTTACCGCACCTGCCACGTTCTTGGCGGCCGAGCGAAGATAGGCGTTTTTCATGGCGTGTTTAGTGTCTTGGTGTACCACGTGTCCGATCTCATGACCGATAACAGCCAGCACCTCGTCGTCAGTCATTAATTCCATCAGTCCGGCAAAGATACGAATGCTCCCGTCTCCGCAGGCAAAAGCGTTAACATCAACCACTTCATATATAGCAAAATTCAGTTTCAGTCCTTCAATTTTGGGGAAGTTTGCCGTGATCTTGGCCAAGCGTTTTCCTAATTCACTATCCGGTGCCGCCACTTTATTATGTGTGTCCATCCATTGTATGTATTCCTGGCTCATGTTAGCAATGTCCTCGTCGGAAAGAGTGATCGCCCCGGCCGCATCCTTTCCGGCTTGAATAGCTTTTTTCGTGTCGATTTTCATTTTGCCGATTTTTATTTGCGCTTGTAAAGTTAAGGTTCCGGCAAGTAATAATACGCACATGAATAGTTTTCTCATCGTTGTAATGAATTTTAATGTTTGATTATTAAATATTTCCTTATTTATCGTCCGATACTATAATACATGGCGCAAAAGTAAGCATTTCTCTTATATCTTCAACAGGAAAGAATTATTTAAAAATATTCTCACGAGAAGTGAGCAAGTGAAGAAAATTATATTACCTTTGCATCGCTCAAATGAAAAGGACTCGTAGCTTAATGGATAGAGCACTTGGTTACGGCCCAAGAGGTTGTGGGTTCGACTCCCGCCGAGTTCACCGAAAAAATGAAAACCTTGTAAATCGATTGATTTGCAAGGTTTTTTATATGATTGACGTGTTGCTAAACTCTTGCCTGTAAGAATCCGTCAATTATATGTTGTATTTCTATGACTTGATCACGGGATAAGTTATCTAAAAATTGATCGTTGATTTGTACGTCATATTCAACGTTTGCCTTTGTCAAGGTTTCGTTTTTCACGATCATTGGCATTTATAGTGTAATCATTATGAGAAAGGGGGGAGATAAAGAAAATGAACTTATGGGGGGATAATTTTGTTCCAGTTTCTTCATTTCTCCCTTTGCCGTATGGTATTGGATAAAATGAAGAAATTAGGAAATATTTTACAGAAAAGTCGAGGATATTATATTGGATTGCGACAGGATAGCTCTTGTTGAATATTGAATTAAACTCGTTTAACAGCTTTCATGGCGTTCAACCGGCGGCGGAATGCGATGGCTATATTCTTGCGTGCAAATTCATTTAATCCTCTGAAAGTGGTGCGTTGTTTTAACTCTTCCAAAGGCATAATAAGAAGAAGTTTGGCAAGACACTCATCTGCAAAGGAGTTGGATACGACGTTCACCCCGCTAAAATCCAGCACGACCTTATCATTTTCCTGCATAAGATCTAACAATTGGAAACGAACTTTTTCTCCCAGTTGTCGGGTACCTAAGTTCTCGTTTATCGTGACAAATTTGAATGTTATCATATTCCTTTATATTACCATAGTTGTTCCAGGTCATCAATTGGTGTAAACGTCTCGTTATACAAAGACTCACAATCTGTTCGGTTATCTACTATCTCGTTGGGATCAATCTCGCGGTTTGAGTGGATGTCAAAATAGACAATCGTACCTTGCCATGACGATGATGGATGTACATGAGTCTCTTTACCATCATACACCAATATGTGAAGACCCGAATGAATTTCCAATCGTATTCCCACGTTTTTTATAAGCCGAGACGTTGAATAAAGTCCGAATCCCATTCCTTTCCCATCAGTCACAGTGTCCTGAATACTTTTCTCTATAGCTTCCGGTTCCGAAAGTTGTGCATATAGTGGATTTTGTGCCAATGATTGCTGGATTCCCATCCCATCATCAGCTACCAATATCTGAATCATAGACTTGGTGGGGCTGTATAATGAAATGGCCGTACCACACGTCTTTCCTGAGTGGGTTAATACATTATCCAATACTTCGTAGAAACAATAGCTTAATGCTTGCATTACACTCAGTTCTATATCGGGATAGTTCGTGAGTGATTTTACAATATCCGAGTATACATTATAAATATTCTCCGTATCGAATACTTCAATCAAGGGTTGTGCATTACAATCCTTAAAATAGTAATTTAAAAGACTATCTATATTCATTCTTTACGGGTTTAATTTATACCTATATTACAAAGGTAATTTATTTCTTCGATTTACTGAATGGTAATCGTTAAAGAATGATGTGTTTGTTTGTTAAATTTTCACTAATATAATTTTGATAGCTATCAGTGAAAAGTCTCTTGATCATGTATAAAAGTAATTTATTGGTTTAATCGTATTGTTTCCGAAATAATGAAACAGGGAAAGTTGTTGTTACGTGAATCATACCTTATGCTAGGGACGATACGGGGCAATGCATGGGGGTGGGTGTATTGGTGGAGGCTTGTAGTTTGCCTGTTGCTTGTTGGCATGGGAATATGGTCGATGTTATTTTTGCTTATTGTTTGTTAAAATGGCGGCTATGATCGGGCGATAATCGGGCGACAATCGGGCGATGGCGCCTAATTGCCGCCTAACAGTCAGGTAACGACCGGATAACAGGCAGGGGTCAGGGTTGGAAAACCTTATTAAATCCTATGATTCCCGTGCTTGTAAAAAGAAAAGAAATTAAACCGGGATGTCATATTTTTGAAACAGATAAATGTTATTTTTGTGAAGATGTAAAAACAAAATGCGATAAATGGAGAAGACGGTTTATTTTTTGGGGTCGGGTTTTTCTAAGGAGGCCGGGGGATTGGTCCAGAACGAGATTATCAAGACTATTCTGGATGAAGATTTTACGCGGGGAAACGAGCGTCTGATCAAGGCCAAAGATAATTTTATCGGGTTCTTGAAGGAGGAATTGCATATTTACGAGGACCATTATTGTAACGTGCAGTTGGAAGATATTTTCACGCCGATTGATCGTTGTGTCTGGGACGGGCTTTCTATCGGGCGGTATAGTGCGCGGGGGTTGGTGGAACTGCGGGAGGAGTTTAACGCACTGATGGGGGCGGCGGTAAATTACAGTTTTCAGAAGAATAGGGCTTGTTGTGATTATATCGATGAGTTTGCCGAGTATATTAATCAAGTTGCACGGCGGCGCATGGAGGATGGCGTGGACCGGGTATCGGTGATCACGACGAACTGGGATGTGATGTTCGACCATGCCTTGAAACGGGCCATCGAAAACGGGCATCCGGAAAAGTTGAGCGTGGTGGATTATTGTTGCTACGTGAGTTCTTGGGAGGCGAATGATGATACAATCAAACCGGGATTGCTTGCCGTGGGGTATGGGGGATATAATATTAAGTTGTTGAAGTTACACGGGTCGATGAACTGGTTTCAATGTCCCATGTGCCAGCGTATGTATGTGCGATTCGGCGAGGAGATCGAGATCATGAAGGCTGCCTATTGTCGGCATTGCCGGAAAAATTATGGGATGTCGGAGATTAACTCGATCAAGTTGCAGAGTAATTTGTTGCTACCGACGTATTTAAAGAACTTGAGTAATATCCAGATCAAGCTGGTATGGCAGAATGCGGCGATCGAGCTGTCGGAGGCGACGAGAATCGTGTTTATCGGTTATTCTTTACCTGCTGCCGATTTCGAGATCAGGCAGTTGCTGGCACGGATGATTCGTCCCGATGCGGAGATACAAGTTGTTCTTTATCCGAATACTCCGAACGTGGAGGCCGAAGCGGAGCGTTATTGTAATTTCTTCGGGAGCCGGATATCGGAGCGGGACATCATGAGACTGACTGTGCCGGAATACGTGAAGGAGAAAACTAAAAACTAAAAGATAAAAACTAAAAGTTAAAAGATAAAAGTTGAGAAGAGCGGGAGATTGGGAGATACTTGTAACTTTTATCTTTTATTTTTTAACTTTTATCTTAAAAGTGGTATTTATACTCTATTATGGTAGGTCTGAATACTTTATTTTTGTACATATAAAGAAATGTACAATTCAAGGAAAGAATTTATGACAAGTTATCATTTAGAGTCAGCATGTTGCGGGACTACTTTTGAGGATAAAGAGTGGGAGTTGGAATGTCCCCATAAGGATGGTGCGGCTTTGATCTATGCAAATTATGCAAAACGTCAATTCGAAGTGAGAAATGATCTGCCCGGTATTTACAGGTATGCTAACTGGATGCCTATTTGCCGGACGCTGGAAGGTTCCGGTGCTCCCGTGACTTACAAGAGCGAGGGGCTGGCTGAATATTTAGGGCTGTCTAATTTGTACATCACGTTTAATGGCTATTGGCCGGAACGGAATGCCATGATGAAAACCGGGTCGTTCAAGGAATGTGAGGCGTTTACCGTGTGTGCGCGGACGAATGCTTTCAATGACAAGATCATGGTGGTGGCTTCTGCCGGTAACACGGCGCGGGCTTTCGGACGTGTGTGTTCGGAGAATCATATCCCGTTGTTGTTATGTATTCCGGAAGATAATTTGGAGGCAATTTGGGCGGATGGGCCGTGGAATGATTGCGTGAAACTGGTTTGCTCGGCTTCCGGGTGTGATTATTTTGATGCGATTCATCTTTCTAATATTATATGCGAGATGGAGTTTTTCTACCCGGAGGGAGGGGCCAAGAACGTGGCTCGTCGTGACGGGATGGGAACAACGGTGTTGTCAGCCGTGGAGAAGATCGGGCGTATCCCGGATTACTATTTCCAGGCTGTGGGGAGCGGAACCGGGGCTATTGCCGCTTGGGAGGCAAACAAACGTTTTGTTGCTGACGGGCGTTTCGGTTCGCATTTGATGAAATTGATGGTTTCACAAAATGCTCCTTTCTCGTTGATGTACGACGCGTGGAAGGCAGGTTCTCGTGCCTTGTTGCCTTTGGACGAGGATGTTGCCCGGGAACAGGTGAAAGAGATGTGTGCCAAGGTGTTGTCCAATCGTAAGCCGCCGTATTCTTTGAAAGGCGGATTGTATGATGCGCTAGTGGCAACGGGTGGCGATATGTTGTTGGTGACGAACGAGGAGGCGATGGAAGCACAGAAGTTATTCGAAAAATTGGAAGGAATTGATATAGAACCGGCGGCAGGGGTTGCCTTGGCCTCGTTGATGCAAGCTGTTAAAGAACAGCGAGTGGAGGAGGATGCCGTGATCATGTTGAATATCACGGGTGGCGGTGTGGCTCGTTACAAGAAAGAGTTTAACCCGGTGATGCAGAAACCTGATCTGGTATTCCCGGTAAACCCGGACCCGGAGATGGTGAAGGCGAAGGTGAGAGAGTTGATCGGAAAATAACAAACGCTATAAAAACCCCGTGACTTTGGTCACGGGGTTTTTCGTTATGATTTTTTTATTGAATCAGCGTGAAAAGATTCGATTTTTCATTATGTTTGTCTTGATAAATGGAAATTTGGATGAAAATGGGTGTGCCGGATTTGGAGATATTAACAGCTTTTCAAAAGGATATGAACGAGGGGGGAAAATTACTCTTCCAACGTTATTATAAGCCGTTGGTGTTATTCTCCGGGTCAATGCTTAATGATTGCACTTTCCCGGAAGATATTGTACAGGAGGTGTTTTACCATTTTATCAAGAATAATGTTTATCGACAGTTGTCTCCGGAAGCCTTGAGTACTTATCTGTTCCGTTGCGTGAAAAACGCTTGTTTGAACAAGATTCGGGATCAGAGGGAATTTGCACAAGCGGAATTATTGCGGTATGATGCCGTGGAGGAAGAGGCGATGACTGTTTCTCTGGAATTGATCGAGGCTATTCGGAAAGCGATCGAGGAATTGCCGCGGAAGACTCGAATGGTGGTAATGTCTGTTGTCGTTGAAGGGAAAAAATACAAGGAGACGGCTGAGGAATTGGGAGTGTCCGTGAATACCGTGAAGACTTTATTGAGTGGTGGTTTGAAACAATTACGCCAGCAATTTTCCGATGCCCTTTTGCTATTTTTCATTTTGGAGAAAAATAATTTTTAAAAAACTCTCGAAAGTTATTCACCCATTTTTTAATTCTCGTGTTTGTCTTATAAAATATGAATACAAATACGAGATGATGGATAAGAATGAAAAAGAGACACGAATCCGGGAGTATCTTTCGGGAGAATTAGGCGAGAAGGAAGAACGGGAGTTCAATGAGTGGCTTGTCGGTGACGTGGAGGCTCAACAAATTTTTAAGGAGAGGGTGAAACAGTATGATTTGATCCGTTGGGCAAAGCGGTGGGAATATATAGATGACGAGGTCGCTCGAAAACAGGTGGTAGACCGGGTGCGTCGTTATCGCTTGAAGATAGGAATTGTAAGGTATGCTGCCGTGATTGCCGTGATACTGGTGTCCGGGGTAATGGTTTGGAATTGGAAATACCGGTCGGTGGAACCTGCCACTTTGGCTACCGTTTCTGTTCCCTTGACCAATGTACCGATCCTAAAATTGGCTGATGGAGAAGAGATCCCGATTTCCTCTCGAAACATGGAGATTATTCGTTCCTCCCGGAGGGTTGATATTCAATTGGCTGATTCGGGGAGATTGGAATACGTGGCAAAATCGGATTCGATGGTAGGGCAGGTGGAATACAATACTCTCGTTATTCCCCGGGGATGTGAGTTTAACCTCGTCTTGGCAGATGGGAGTCGGGTGTGGTTGAATGCGGGGAGTTCGTTGAAGTATCCTGAAACTTTTTCGAATGGTGAACGACGGGTTTATTTGGAAGGGGAGGCTTATTTCGAAGTGGAACATGATGGGAATGCCCCTTTTATCGTGAACACGAGGTCCATGGATTTGCGCGTACTTGGGACGAGTTTTAATATAAAGGCTTATGATGACGAAAGCGCGGTTATTACCACTCTCGTGTCCGGGAAAATCAGACAGGAATTCCCGGAAGTAGGTAAGGATGTCACGTTGACGCCCTCACGTCAATCGATATTCGACCGTGTTACCGGAAAGTTAGAAACGAAACAAACCGACGTACAAGCTGCCCTCGCTTGGAAAGAAGGTAAAATTATTGCGAATAACGAACGTTTGGAAGATATTTTCCGGCAATTATCCCGTTGGTATGATTTTAAGGTGGTATACACTCAGCCCTCACTGAAAGATGTCCGCTTTTATCTTCATTCTAACCGGTATGCGGAAGTACATACAATTCTGGAATATCTCCAAACAACGAAAGGGATTCATTTCACTTATGCTGAAAAAACAATTTACGTGAGTCAATAAAATAAGGAGATGCCCTCACATCCCCTTACCTGTTAGCCCCTCAGCTAACACTGTATTAATTTAATAATAAGCTAAACAAAGTTATGAGAAAAAAACGGAAATTTCAACAAACGTTGAGAAAAATGAAATTACTTGCGTTATTTATGCTTTTGGGTTTTTGTACCTGTCACGCTACCATTAGCGCTCAGGAGGCTCGTATCGACTTGAAAATGTCTGATGCGACGTTAAGTCAAGTGTTCAGAAATATAGAACAGTTGACAGAATATATGTTTATTTATAAATCCGAAGACGTGCAATCTATCCAGCATATCAATGTGGATGTACGTCAAACTATGGTGCGGGATGTTCTGGAGAAATGTTTGGAAAATACCGGGTTGTCATTTTTGTTTAAGGAGAACGTGATTATTATTCAAAAAAAGACTACCGATCAAGAGAAGAAAGAGAATCGGATTACGGGTAAGGTAACGGATGAAAAGAAGGAACCTTTACCGGGCGTGACCGTGATTATCAAAGGCACGAAGTTAGGCACCGTGACGGACGTGGACGGGAAGTATACCTTGGCGGTTCCGGTAGGAAATAATGCCCTGGTGTTTTCAATGATCGGGATGAAACAAAAAGAAGAGGTGATTGGAAAACGTACACAGATTGACGTGGTGATGGAGGAGGAGATAAGTGAGTTAGAGGATGTCGTGGTTACCGGGTACTATACGCAGGCGAAAAATAGTTTTACCGGGGCTGCCCGGACCATCACGGCAGAGGAGTTGCAGATGGGGGGAAATCAAAATATCCTGACGGCTTTGCAAAATGTTGATCCTTCTTTCATGAAAATAGATAATAATTTGGCTGGTTCGAACCCGAACGTGGTTCCTGAATTCCAGATCCGGGGAGCCGGGAGTATTTCCGGGATCGAGAGTGAATATGAGGGAAATCCGAACACGCCGGTATTTATCGTTGACGGGTTCGAAACTACGGCAGAGAAGGTGTATGACATGGACCCTTACCGGGTGGCTTCTATTACTTTACTGAAGGATGCGGCTGCCACGGCAATTTATGGATCGCGAGCCTCCAATGGAGTCGTGGTGATCACGACTAATGCCCCGGCAAACGGTAAGATGCAGGTGAGCTATAACATGGACGCCTCGTTTTATATTGCCGATCTGAGTGATTATAACGTGTGTAATGCGGTCGAGAAGTTAGAAATTGAAAAGTTAGCGGGGATGTATACGTCTACGATGGTGAATTACCAGCTCACGTTGAATAAGTGGTATAACGAGAAGTTGGCGAATATCGAGAGAGGATATGACACGTACTGGTTGGATAAGCCGTTGGATGCCGTAGCCGTGGCTAATAAACATTCATTGCGTTTAGATGGCGGTAATGATAATATCCGGTATGGTATCGATTTGGGATATAGCAACACGCCGGGGGTAATGAAAGAATCCGGGCGTCGTCGTTTGGCTTTGGGGATGGAGTTACAGTATATTTACAAAAATTTAACTTTCAGGAATAATTTGACTTATTCGAATGTAAAGGCGACAAATTCTCCTTACGGGTCGTTCAGTACTTATGCGAAACGTAATCCTTACGTGCGGTATAAGGATGACGACGGCAATTATATTTATAAGGTTGACAAGTATATCCCGATTGGCGGTGGCGGGTTAGGAAAGGATTACTACAATCCGTTGTATAATACGACATTAAATACGATTGATGAGGAAAAATATAATGACGTGACGAATAATTTTGGGATGGATTGGAGTATCACGGATGGGGTGCGATTGAAGGGGAGTTTTTCGTTTACCCACCAGAATACATATAAGGATAATTTTAAACCGGCCAAGCATACGGATTTTGCTGTTTACGGGGATGATGATTTTGACCGTCGGGGGTCTTATGTCGGGACTCGTGGGGAGAAGTATAGTTATGATGCCAGTTTGGTAATGACTTATTTCTACCAGTTGGACAAGCATGTGATAAATGCGAATTTAGGTTGGAATCTTCAAGAGAGCGTGACAAGGGAATTCACGGTAAAGACGGAAGGGTTCCCAAACGAGAATCTGGACTATATCAGTTTTGCGACGCAGTACGAGAAGGCTGGTTCGCCCTCCGGGGATGAGTACACTTCCCGTCTGGTGGGTTTTTTGGGGAATTTGAATTACAGTTACGATGAACGTTATTTGTTGGATCTTTCTTTTCGCGAGGATGCGTCTTCACGTTTCGGTTCTGACAAGCGATGGGCGCCGTTCTGGTCTGTTGGTTTAGGGTGGAATTTGCATAACGAGGGATTTTTAAAAAATGTGGCTTTCATCAACCGATTGAAGATACGAGGTTCATACGGTTTGACTGGTAGCCAGAATTACAATCCTTACCAAGCGATGACTACTTACAAGTATTTGACAGGTGAGCGTTATCACCATACGGTAGGAGCCGAGGTGATGGCTTTGGGAAATGAGAAACTGGGATGGCAGCGTACTTTGCAGCAAAACTATGGATTAGATCTCGATTTGTGGGATGAACGGATTAATTTTACAGGTAACTATTATATAAAATTATCCAAAGATGTATTGACTTCCGTGACCTTGCCACCTTCTTTGGGTTTTAGCTCGTATATGGATAATTTGGGGGAGGTAAAGAATTATGGGTATGAGTTGAGCCTGCGCGTGGCGTTGCTGAAGAATCCTTCTAAACAGTTGTACTGGAGCGTGAACGTGACGGCCTTGCATAATAAGAATAAATTGTTGAAAATTTCGAATGCTTTACGTGCGTATAATGACAATCAGGATGAAGACACGATGTCTGGGTCCAAGAGTAAAGAGTCGAATCGTCCTAAAGTACGTTATATTGAAGGTAAATCCATGAATTCCATTTGGGTGAATCAGTCATTAGGGGTTGACCCGGCTACCGGATACGAGTTGTTTCAAGCTGTAAACGGGGATATTGTGACAACTTGGAGTACGGATAATTACGTGATTGGCGGGTGTACAGATTCGGATATGGAAGGTACGTTCGGGACTAATTTGGCATGGAAAGGATTCCAGTTGAATGCGATTTTCCGTTACAATTATGGAGGACAGATTTACAACCAGACTTTAGTGGACAAGGTGCAGGATGCGGATTTGCGGGAGAATGTAGATCGGCGTGTATTTGAGGATCGTTGGCAAAAACCGGGAGACAAAGTGATGTTCACGAGACTTATCGGTGGTGCTACCGCTAACGTGACAAGTGTAACAAAGCCCACTTCTCGTTTTGTCGAGGATAATAATTGGTTGGAGTTGTCCACCTTGAACGTGTCGTATGAGTTTAAGATGCCTTGGATGAAAAAAATAGGGCTAAAGCGATTGAAAGCTTTGTTCTATATGAATGATGTATTCCGGGTTTCAACGGTGAAACAAGAGAGAGGTATCGATTACCCGTTTGCCCGTAATTTTAGTGTTGGCTTACAAGCCCGGTTTTAGTTGTTTACGAAATTAATAGGTCTGAATTATGAAATATAGAATAATAAAATATATTGGGTTGGCAGGTATCCTTCTGTCGGGAGGTTGCAGTGATTGGTTGAACGTGGATCCGAAGTCGCAGATAAAACAGGAAGCTTTGTTCGAGTCGGAGGCTGGTTTCCGGGATGCATTGACCGGTGTGTACACGGTTATGGCGCGAACGGGGATGTATGGCGGAAACGAGATGATGGGCTTTTTAGATATGGTCGGACAGGTGTACACGGAAGTGGCAATTAATTATGCGGATGCTCTTAAGTATGATTATGAGGCAACCAAGGTTGAAGAATGTATTGATTCAATCTGGAGGGGAAATTATAATGCGATAGCAAATTGTAATCATATTCTTGATAATATCGATGAAAAGAAAGGTATTTTCAGTAGCGGTGTGTACGAGACTGTGAAGGCCGAGGCCATGGCGTTGCGAGGATTCCTGCATTTCGATGTGTTGCGGGGATTTGCCCCATCGTATTTGCGGGGAGCGAATGAGGCCGCTATTCCTTACGTGGAAAAGGTGACTAATGAACCGGTAGCCCAGTTGACAGTAGCAGAGGTGATCGATAAGGTGATTAGTGACGTGGAGACAGCACGAAAATTGATCAAGGAAGTAGATCCGATCGGACCGTCATTTGATTCGTATACAGAGCAAGGCTACGAGACGGAGGATTATATTCAGGGTGACGGTTTCTGGTTGTATAGGAAGTCCCGTTTGAATTATTACGGAATGACGGCTTTATTGGCACGAGTATATCTATACAAAGGAGACAAGACAAAAGCTCTGGAATGTGCAAAAGAAGTTATTGATGCTGAAAAGTTCACTTTGTTGGAGGAATCACAATTGGTGAAGGACAGAACATGGGGAAGTTTGTGCAGTGAAAACGAGTACATCTCTTCCTTGTATGTATACAATATGGAAGAGGGACGGTCGGACGTGTTTTTCGGCGAAGAGAGTTCCGTGCAGTGTCATATTTCTGATACTCGTCGTGCCAGCGTGTTCGGAACTCCCGGCGTGGATATAGATTGGCGGAATCAGAATACGTTTTTTTTGAAAACCGGGGAAGCTAAAACATATATTGGAAAATACCGGGGCGTGAACAGGATTCCTTTATTGAAATTGTCGGAGATGTACTTGATTGCCGCAGAGGCTTCGGGTGATAAAAGTTATTTACAAACCTTGCGTGATCATCGGGGATACGTGAATTACCCGTTGGAGGAGAATTGTGATCTAGCTGCGGAAATCGAGGCCGAGTATCGGAAAGAGTTTATGGCGGAAGGGCAATTGTTCTATTATTATAAGCGACTTGATTATAAAACTTTACCTGATATGGGTATTGCGATGACCGGCAATTATGTGTTCCCGATGCCGGATGATGAAATGGAGTTTGGTGATATTAAATAAAGCGGAATTATGAAGAAGTTATATTATATTTTTTTGTTGTTGATAGCTTTTGGAAGTTGTAAGGATAATGCAGACTATCCTTTTACAGGGAAGGATGCCGTTTATTTCCAGTTGCAGACGGAAAGTTATTATTGGACAAAGACCTTGGACAGTATTGTTTATTCTTTTGCCGGTAAGGGAGTTGATCAAGATACATTGTGGGTGCGGGTGAATTTGGCCGGGGAGGTTGCGGCAGAAGGGCGTCCGGTGATTGTCGTGGTGGATGAGGAAAGGACGACTGCGAAAGTAGGTTTACACTATGAGGCTTTACAGGCAGAGTACGAGTTGCCCCGTGATTCGGTATACGTGAATATTCCCGTAGTTATTTATAATAAGGATGAGGCTTTGGAAAACAAACAGGTTGTCATTGCGCTTGCCTTGAAACCTTCGGAGGCACTGGAATTGGGAATTACCGAACGTTTAAGTTGCAGGCTGCTTGTTTCTAATATGTTGGGTAAACCGATTTACTGGGAGCAGACAATCAAGTATGATTTCGGTGATTATTCCCGGCGGAAACATGAGTTGTGTATGATTGAATTGAAACGGGATTTTCCGGTAGAAGCGAGCGAGTATTCCAATGAACGCACGATGTGGCAAGTGTATGGAGCCTATATGAGTAATTATTTCGAGGAAAATTACCCGATAAGGGATGAGAACAACGCTATTATAGAACCTTGGTGATTTATTGTGTAACTTAGTAAATGAAAAACATAAATGAAAAAAATATATTGTTTGTTAGGGTTTATTGTCTGTGCCTTTTATGCCTGTTTGGAGGATAAGGGAAATGATGTATACAGGGAATTAAACGATGTTACTATCGAAAGAATGAAGGACACAACAGTGGAGCAATTCACGCGTTTGCAGATTACACCGGAGATTACTGTAAGTGATGGAGATTTTAATCCGGAAAATTATACTTATTTGTGGCATATGTATATTACTTACGGTTCCAATAATCCCACGAAGTCAGATACCCTATCTTTCGAGAAGGATTTGGATGTGGAAATTACAAGTATACCGGAGGAATACTCGCTCGTTTTCGAGATGACGGATAAGAAAACGGGAATACAGTATGTTCCTGATCGGTTGACATACGTTACGGTGGTCAATTCCTATTCAAAAGGGATGATGGCATTGAGTAACGTGAACGGGGAGGCTAACGTGACTTTTGTGAATGTTGTCGGTTCGGTGGTGGAGGATGCCTACCAGAAAGTGAACGGGGAAGTAGCCGGCAAGAACCCGATCGGGGCTCGTTATATAACAAGCATGATTGCTGGAGCGGAAAAGATGGTGGTGATCATGACGGATGATGAACGAGGTGGTGTCGTGATAAAACCTTTGGATATGTCGTATGTGATGGATTTTAAAGATATGTTTTATTTTCAGCCGGAGATTGTCAAACCACAGTCTTTTGGTACGCATAGCATTACTTTTTATGAATATGTGAACAATAATGGACTTCTTTACCGGAGAGAAAATCGGGAAAACGGTTATCCGAAGTATGGGGTTGCCGTGAAAGGAGACTACGAGAAGATAGCCCCGTTTGATTTCTTTTTCTCTATGGTTAATTACAGGGCTTATTTTTATGATCAAGGAAAAGAGCGTTTTATTTCTATGAAATGTCCTTTGCAATATGATGAAATTATTACTTTACCGGATGATCTAACGGGAGAGTTTAATCCTAATAGTGTGGGAATGCAGATGGTGTGGGGAGGATTGTTCGGTAATGAGTATTCTATGAGTAGCGGACGGGCTGTTATGGTTGATGATGCGGGCGAACATTATATGCTTTCTTTTGAGGTGGGTAAAGATAAGGACGACAATCCTCAGTTTTCTCCGAAAAGGAAGAGACAGTTGTCTCATCCGGGTGGTAAAGAGGCACATACTTTTACGACTTCCCAGAAAGCTAATTTTCTGTATTATGGTTATGCCGGAAAGATTGCCTGTGTTAGTTTTGACACGGGAAATTTGTTGATGGAATATGAAGTGGGAGGAGGAAATGTTGATTACATTGAATGTGATCAGGTTGGAAATACCAACCAAATGTGGGTTGGTGTCAGTGATGGTTCGGGTGCAAAGAACTCGGGTTCTATCGTGGTGCTGGAGATGAGTACGGATGGTTCGTTAAAAGAAGTTGCCCGTTATAAAAATGTATGTGGGAAAGTGGTCGATTTCGAATATAAAAAATAACGATTAAAAAGATGAAAATTAGATTGATATTATGGGCCGCACTTTTGTGCGGTACCATCTTTCGTGCAAATGCTCAAGGTGTGGAATTTCGTGATCTGACTTTCCGGCAGGCGTTAGAACAAGCCCAAAAAGAGAGGAAAATGGTGTTTGTGGATTGCTATACTAGTTGGTGTAGCCCATGTAAAGATATGTTGAATAACGTGTTTACATTAGCTGAAGCAGGAGAATTTATGAATGAGGCATTTGTGTGTGTGAAATATGATATAGAGAAGGGAGAGGGGATTGAACTCCGGAAACGTTTTGAGATAAAGGCTGTCCCAACGTTTTTTATATTACGACCGGATGGCTCTGTGCAGCATAAATTGGGTGGGGGGAGTTCATGGGAGCGATTTCGAATGCGCGTGGAGAGAGGGTTGAATGAAAAGACTTCATTATTTTATTTGGAAGGACGTAATCAGTCCGGTAAATTGTCAACAAAGGAATATGCCGCATATGTAAATGCTTTGAGAGACGCTTCGCGTGATAAAGATATTGAAGTCTTTTGTCGGGAAACGTTTCGCAAATTGAATGATAAAACAAAATGTCGCAAGGAGAACTGGTATCTTTTTGAACAGGCGATGCAACCGGATGATGAACGATTTGTTTATTTGGTGAGTAATAAATCGGATTTTGATAAAAATATAGGAAGTACGGTTGTGGATGAGCGAATTTGTTCCGTGTATTCGGATGCATTGACACGATTACATCATGATCGGGGAGATGAGTGGGTTGAAATGTATGGATTGATAAAAACTCAATCGGGAAAGATTGAGTTTGATGGAAAGGATAAGATTAGTTGCCTGTTGGAGTATATTGTTGCTTTGAAAACCCGGGATGTAGAGAACGTGTTGCAATGTTTGGAGAAGAATAAGGAAAATTTACCGACTTATGTCGAGTTTGATATGCTCGGTGGCTTAAATTTTATCATGAATCTTGGTGATAACAGTCAAGTTGAGCGTTATATTCAATTAGGAAGAGAGGCGGAGGATAAGGCTGAAACTCCACAATTGAAAGAGATTATAAAAAGAGTTTTCGATAAATTGCAAGGAGAGTTGACAGATCGTACTACTTATGTCGAATTGAAAGGAAAGGTGACGAAGGATAAAATGGAGAATGTAAATCTGTATGAGGTGGTGGATGGTAAGGAACGTTTGGTGGCAACAACTCATATTAGTGAAGATGGGCATTATGGTTTTTCTTTTCAACCTGCATATCAGGGATTTTATACCGTGGGAGGAGAGAAAATTTTAGATCGTGTACGTCTGTATCTGGAGCCGGGTGATCGGGCTGAGGTGAACATCTTAGAAGATACGCTGATGATAACTGACCGTAATACTCCAGAAAATCTTTTACTGGCTCGTTGGGAATCAATGATGATACCTGTGAGGAAAAGGTTGGATGATATGAAATATGTTTTATTCGATTACAGGGATTTTTATCCTTATTTCGTGGCTTTTTTACCACAGGCGGAGAAGTTTAAGGATGAAATCTCTTTCCGGGATGCGGCTTTCGCGGCTTTAGTTAGGCAAACGGTTGATTATGATTTGGATTATGCTGCGTTTAGAATATTGAATGCTTTAAAAGCGACGAAAGAAGTTTATATGCGTGATGGCAGACCGACACATATTCCAAGTCGTCCGACACCGGCAGATTATCCGGAATATTATAAGACAATCGTGAAAAAAGGAAAGTTGTCGGATGCTTCGATATTAAGGCAACCTTATGGCTATGATTATTTACAACGTTATACGACTTTTGCTTGTGGTGGAGAAAAAGAACGGATTGCTTTGGAGAATCGTTTGGAATGGTTGTCAAGCGATCCGTTGAAAGCTGAAATGATTCTTTGGGAGATGGAAAAGTGTAGGAAGTATGAAGATTATATCGAACTTTTGGATACTTACGGGAACTATTTGACAACAGCCAATCATCAACAACGAGTTGATGATGTTTCGGCTAAATTATACAAGGGTACTGCCGGAAAATTAGCATCTGATTTTACCTACCCGGATCGGGATGGAAAACTGGTTTCCTTGTCGGATTTTCGAGGAAAAGTAGTTGTCGTGGATGTTTGGGCTACATGGTGTGGGCCTTGTCGGGCAGAAATCCCACATTTGCTTAAACTAGAAAAGGAGATGAGGGGAAAAGACGTGGTCTTTATCGGAGTATCTGTCGACGAACAGAAAGACTATAAAAAATGGTTGGAGGCATTGGAACAGGAAGGATTGGAAGGTATTCAGCTATTTGCTAATGGTAAGAACAAGCAAGGTAGGGATAAAATAATGAATGATTATAAAATTAAAGGGATACCTCGGTTTATGGTATTTAACAAAAAAGGAAAGGTCGTTACGATTAATTCGCCCCGTCCCTCAAGTCCGGAACTGAAGAGCTTGTTGCAAAAGTTGTTGAAATAAAAAGAACTCCAAGGACAAGGAAATAATAAAATATATTAAAAACCCCGTAATGGAAGTTGCGGGGTTTTTCGTACCTTTGAAACTCGAATATTTTCAAAGAAAAGGGATATGAATAGATTGAAAGAGCATAAGGGGATAAGTCTGTTGCTTCGATATAAAAAAGAGATGCTCCGTCGTATGGATTGTCTGTTGGATTTGGATTATCATTACATGGTTTTACGCAGGGATTATGGGAATCGTTTCGTGATCACGGAGTTCTTGCAGAAGGCGTTGTCTATCGTGGTGGTTTCTTTCAATCGTTTTATCAAGGATGCGTGTACGATTTCGGCGTCAGCACTCACGTTTTATTCGATCCTGTCGTTTATCCCGCTGATGGCGCTGGCTTTCGCTTTGGCTGCCGGGTTTGGTGCCCGCGAGGCTTTGGAGAAGGAGTTTATGTTGCAATTGGGCGATAACCAAGAGTTTGCCGGGCAGTTGCTGGGGTATGTCACGAAAGCGATTGATCATGCCAAGGGCGGGGTGATCACGGGTGTCGGTATCGTGATTTTGCTTTGGTCGGTGATCAAGGTGTTGAATAGTACTGAAATGACGATGAATCGTATCTGGGGGGTGCGAAAGGGAAGGAGTTTACGGCGGATGTTCACGGATTATTTCTCAATTATCTTTATCGCCCCGATTCTGATGATTCTCGTGAGTAGCTTGAATTTGTTCATGACAAGTTCCGGGTGGCAGGAGAATTTTCCGTTGATCAGTTCCTTTCTCCAAATTGTGATCAAGTTGCTGCCTTATATGCTGGTGTGGATGCTGTTTATCTTCCTCTATATGTTCATGCCGGCGACCCCGGTGAAGTTCAAGCACGCTTTCGTGGCGGCGATGATTGCCGGGACGGTTTACCAGATCATTCAATGGTTTTACATCCGTTTCCAGATCGGCATGAGTTCTTACAGTGCCATATACGGTACGCTGGCCGCCTTGCCGTTGTTATTGGTGTGGTTGCAGTTGAGCTGGAGTGTCGTGTTGTGGGGGACGGAATTGTGCTATATTTTCCGGAACAGGCATTTCATGTATAAAAACGAGTTGTTCGGGGATACGGCTTGGATGGAGACGTTGGAATGTGCATTGAAAATCATGAGGTTCGTGGCTCGGGTGTACGTGAACGGAGGGGGTGGTCCGAGTTTGGGGATGATTAACAAGGAATTGAAGATTAATACCGGGAAATTACGTATCGTGTTGCAAGAACTGGTGGATTTACATATTCTGGTAGAGGCGAAGGAAGAGGACGATTATTTCTATTACCCGGCCTCGGATTTGCACACGATGTCGGTGGGAGATATTATCATTCGTTTTTCCCGGGTGGATGAAAGCCGGGATGAAGTCTGGAAAAAACAATTCAAGGAAACTGTGTTGTCCGGTTTTGCCGGTGATCGGTTGATTGAGGATTCTGAGGTTCAGCAATAACGGGAATGTATTCATCTTAAAGTCTCGTTTTTTCTTGTATATCCGGTAAAACTTTTATATATTGTCGGGCAAATTGAAATGAAGTATGAGGAAAAGAATCGATTTAGAGTACATTTTCTCATCGTCGGTAACAATATTGTTCTCCCGTCTAAGTTCTGCTCCCGGTTTGGCGGAGTGGTTTTCCGATGATGTGAAACATGATGGAAATATCTTCACGTTTGTGTGGGATGGTATTGGTGAAGAAGCGGAGTTAGTGGATATGAAGAAAAATTCTTACGTGCGCTTCAAGTGGCTGGATGCGGACGATGAGGAAGAATTTTTTGAATTTTCGCTCCACGTAGAGCCTTTGACGGAGGAGGTCGCTTTGATCATCACGGATTTTGTGGATGCTGATGAAGAGGGGGATGCCATTGAATTATGGAATAAACAGGTCGAAATGTTACATCGCACGGTTGGTGGATAAAGTTTTTTTCTATCTTTGTGAATTCGTTTATCACGAGTAAAGTAGAAAAATAAGAAAACCAATATAAGGTGCTAAAGATGAAGAAACTCCACCTGTTTATGCTTAAAAGCTTTGTCGGTCCTTTCGTGGCCACCTTTTTTATCAGTATGTTCGTTTTGATCATGCAGTTCTTGTGGCGATATATTGATGATCTGGTGGGAAAAGGATTGGAAGGTCATGTTATTTCAGAATTACTTTTTTACGTGTCATTGACACTCGTGCCGATGGGTTTACCATTGGCCGTGTTGTTGGCCTCCATCATGACATTTGGTAGTTTAGGGGAGAATTACGAGTTAACGGCGTTGAAAGCGGCAGGTATTTCCCTGTACCGGATTATGAAACCGTTGATCGTGCTGATCGTTATTTTCACGATTGCGGCATTCTTTTTTTCCAACAATGTTCTTCCTTACGCTAACTTGAAGGCGAGTAGCTTATTGTACGATATAAAACGACAGAAACCGGAATTATCCTTGAAGGAGGGAGTGTTTATCAATGATATAGAGGGGTATAGTATTAAGGTGGATAAGATCGACAAGAAGTCGGGTATGATGTACAATATGTTGATTTACAATCATACGGATAGAAAGGGTAATTATGAGATGACAATTGCAGATTCCGGTATCATGGAGGCAGACCCGACGGGGCGTTTCATGGAGGTGGAATTGTATCACGGTTACACGTACACGGACGAGGGGTTGAAGTCGAATAATAATAAAACCTATCCTTTCCGGCGAGTGCAGTTTGACAAACAGTATTTTGTTATCCCCTTAGGCGATAAGGATTTGCAGCGTACGGATGAAGACTTGTTCAAGAATAGCTACGGGATGTTAAATATTGCCCAGCTGGATAGTACGGTTTCGGCCTTGTCCCTACGATTAGATAGCCGGAAACAAAGAAAAGCGCATGATATGCTCCGGGAGAATTACGTGAGGAAACAGGAGAGAAACCCCAAGCGGGATAGTGTGATTCGTGAAGAGACGAGAGGGGTTGTCAGGAATCTGGATAGTCTTTACCAGACTTTTGACGTGGAGGAACGGAAAAACACGATTGACCAGGCCGTGCAGCTTGCCCGGGGGGCTCAAACGAGTCACATGAATGATTTATCTATCAATAAACGGGACGAAGAGGCCGTTCGTAAATATAATATCGAATGGCACAGAAAGTTTACTTTGTCATTTGCCTGTTTTATTTTCTTCTTTATCGGGGCCCCGCTGGGGGGGATTATCCGTAAAGGAGGATTAGGGGCTCCGGTGGTGGTTTCGATCTTCCTGTTTATCGTGTATTATATTATCTGGATGATGGGGGAACGAGCGGCCCGGGAAGGGGTGTTGGAGCCTTGGCAGGGAATGTGGATTTCTTCCGTGGTTCTGTTACCGTTGGGGGCAGTGTTGACTTACACGGCCATGACAGATTCGGCTGTCATGAGTAGTGAATCGTATACTAATTTCATCAAGAAGATCATCGGTTTCTTTAAAAAGAAAGATAAAAATGCGTGAATTGAGAATCGTGTACATGGGAACACCGGATTTTGCGGTGTATCCGTTACAGAAGTTGCTGGAGGCCGGACACAAGGTCGTGGCTGTCGTGACCAATCCGGATAAACCGGCGGGAAGGGGACAAAAGATTCAAGAGTCTCCCGTGAAGAAGTTTGCCGTGGAGAAGGGGATTCCCGTGTTGCAGCCGGAGCGTTTTCGGGATGAACGGTTTTTGGAGGAGTTGAGGGGTTTTCAAGCGGATTTGCAGCTCGTGGTGGCATTCAAGATGTTGCCGGAGGTGGTTTGGAATATGCCTCGGTTGGGAACGGTAAATTTACACGCGTCACTGTTGCCGGATTACCGGGGTGCGGCCCCGATCAACTGGGCGGTGATGAACGGGGAGACTTGTAGCGGGGTGACGACTTTTCTTTTAAAACACGAGATTGATACCGGGAATTTGATTTTTCAGGAGCGGGTGGAGATCGGACCGAACATGACAGCCGGAGAGTTGCACGATCAATTGATGTACACGGGTGCCGATTTGTTGGTGAAAACGGTGGAGGCTATGGCTGCCGGAGATTACCCGTTGCAGGATCAGGTCGGGTTGTTGGCCGGGCGTGAACCGAAACACGCACCTAAAATATTCAAGGAGAATATGAAGGTGGATTGGTCACTAGGTTTGGACGCTATTTTTAATCATATACGAGGACTTTCACCTTTTCCGACGGCGTGGACCGAATTCCGAAACAAGAAGAACGGGGAGGTCGTGTCGTTGAAGATTTTCGAGACGGAGCGAATCGTGAAAGATCATGGGAAAGACGTTGGTTTATCAACGGATAATAAAACTTACCTGGACGTGTTGGTAGAGGGGGGAGTCATTCGGATAAAAGAGTTACAGTTGTCCGGGAAAAAGCGAATGAAGACAGAAGAGTTCCTGCGGGGATTTCATATAGAGGATTACTCTTTGTAATCAATTTACTATGCGTGTCGGGCGAGAAACTATGCGAAGACTGATCCTAAGGTTAGGGATCGGGGGGAGTGTGTTGCTTGCCTTGGTAATTGGGTGGTGGTATTTTCTACCAACCCCGTTGTTTACTGTGCCTTATTCCACGGTGATTTTGGATAAGGAGGGGGAGATTATGGGTATGACGGTGGCGAGTGACGGGCAGTACCGGGTGTCGGGCAGGGGGTGCCTTTCCATGAAGTATATGGCCGCCTTACTATGTTTCGAGGATAAGCGGTTTTTGACACACTCCGGGGTGGACCCGCTGGCGGTGGGACGGGCGTTGTGGTTGAACGTGCGGAGGGGTTCGGTGGTGAGTGGCGGGAGTACGTTGACGATGCAGGTAATTCGGCTGTCACGTGACAACCCGCCCCGAACGATTCCGGAGAAGATATTGGAAATGTTGCTGGCGATTCGTTTGGAACAGAGTTACACGAAATGGGAGATTCTGAATATGTACGTGGATCACGCCCCTTTTGGTGGGAATATCGTGGGAATACAGGCGGCTTCGTTGAAATATTTTAATCGTCAGCCGGATGAACTGAGCTGGGCTGAGGCGGCATTACTTGCCGTGTTGCCCAATGCCCCGGCTTTGATGTACCCGGGAAAGAATATGCCCGGTCTGAAAGGAAAGCGAGATGCTCTGTTGCGTGAACTTTATGAACAGGGATATTTTGAGCAAGGGGATTTAGAAATGGCGATGGCGGAACCTTTACCGGAACAGGTGTATAGTCCGGAGTGTATCGCACCTCATTTGCTGGCAAGAGCTTACGGGCAGCGTCGGGGGAAGATCAGCCAGACGTTTATTGATTCCCGGTTGCAGGAACAGGTGAACGGGATTGTGAGGCGGCATATTGACGTGTTGAAACACAATCATATCTATAATGCTGCCGTGTTGGTAGCGCATATCCCGACCGGACAGGTACGGGCTTACGTGGGAAACGGGCCTAAGGTGCGTGATGATGGGGGAAATCAAGTGGATATTATCACGTCGAACCGTAGTTCGGGGAGTATTTTGAAACCGGCGTTGTACGCGCTGATGCAGCAATCCGGGTATATCTTGCCGGGGACGATCGTGTCGGACGTGCCGTCCCGTTTCGGGGGATATGTTCCCTCGAATTTTAACAAGGATTTCCAAGGTATTGTCCCTGCCGACAAGGCGTTGTCAATGTCTTTGAATATTCCTTTCGTGCGCTTGTTGCGGGAGTATGGGGTGGAGCATTTCTATGATGATTTGAAAAAGATGGGGATCACGACGTTAAATCGGAAGGCGGAGAATTACGGGTTAAGTTTGATTTTGGGAGGAGCCGAGTGTAAGTTGTGGGATTTGTGTAATATGTACGGGGGGATGGCTTCCATTTTGAGGCACTATAACGAGTGTGACGGGACGAGTTTTAACCACGAGTTTCGACGTTTACGACTTTGGGCAGGTGAACAGGTGGATAGTGTCGAGGTGCAGAATAACGTGGTCAATGCCGCGGCGGTATGGCTTACACTCAAGGCTTTGCAGGACGTGGAACGGCCGGATTTGGAGTCGGGATGGAAGAATTTTGCCTCTTCGATGAATCTTTCTTGGAAGACGGGAACGAGTTTCGGTTTCCGGGATGCTTGGGCGGTGGGGGTGAATCCGGAGTACGTGATTGGCGTGTGGGTTGGAAATGCGGATGGCGAGGGACGTCCCGGGCTGATCGGGGTACGGGCCGCGGCACCGATTTTGTTTGAGGTGGCCTCTTTGGTGAGGACAGATGCTCGTTTCTATATGCCGAAGGAGGAGTTGTCTGCGGTTGCCGTTTGTCGTAAGAGTGGGTATCGGGCATCTTCAATATGCCCGGAAATAGATACCGTTTATATTGCCCGTGCCGGGGAGAAAACAGAGGTTTGTCCTTACCATCGATTGGTGAATCTTGATCGGACGGGTAAATTCCGGGTGGATTCGGAATGTGAGTCCGTGTCACGCATGAGGATTGAACCTTGGTTCGTGCTGTCTCCCGTACAGGAGTGGTATTATGCCCGCACACATTCGGATTACAAGAAATTACCACCTTATCGTGCCGATTGCCAGCGGGGGCAGGATGACGTGATGGAAATGATTTACCCGCAGCGGGGATTGCGGGTGTTTATTCCCAAAGATTTAGGGGGAGTGGTGCGTGGTGTTGTGTTTGAAATGGCTCATCGGGAGCCTTCCACGTTGGTGTACTGGCATATCGACGATCAATTTCTGGGAACTACCCGTTATCATCACCAATTAGAGGTGAACGTGGCCCCCGGACGACATACGCTTTATCTCGTGGATGCGAAGGGGAATTCACTACGGCAGAGTTTTGTTGTCGTGGATGGGGAAAAGGATTATAAATGAATTGGAACTTATATATGAGTTTACAGTAAACTAACTCCCTCCCCCCTTCGGGGTACTCCCTCTATAAACAGAGGGAGAGTTGAAATACTCCCTTTCTTCGGGAAGAGTCACCAGCTCCTCCTCTGTTTATAGAGGAGGTGGCACGAAGTGACGGAGGAGTTTGAATATGAAAACAAGCATTATCTTAATGGGCTGTAAAGTAGTATGTGATTACCAACGAATTAATGTTTGTCGGGTTTTAGAAAATCATTTTTGCTGATCTTGGTGCGATGTTTTTCTTTGTCCCCGGATTTTACGATGATGGTTACCGAATCTTTCCATTGTTGAAGGTTTACAAGTGATGAAATATCACATGATACGGTTCCGTGGTCGGTTAGAGTTTTTGACCAATCATCGGGAATATTCGGATTATAGTAAAGTTGCAATTTCAGTGAATCTTGGGTTTGTTCTTGGGGATCATATACGATATTGATTTTACCTTGAATTTTCTCTCCGGTTACCGAGTTTACCGTGGAGAAACCTGCATGTAGATCAAAATAACCATGATACCCGTAACCTACACCTAAGAATGATGGTAATTGACAATGCTCGGCTATGTTTGTATTATTGGCTTCCTCTTTGCTAATCGGGTGAATTATCTCGTATTTTGACCACGTGACGACATGGGCATTGTTGATAAACTTTTCACCGTTTGCGGAGGTTTCCCAGTCTTCCTCGTTATAATAAAAGCCGAAATAGCCTCTTTCCGCATCAGCGAGATTTTGATCGTATGAGATTACCAGTCCCCCGCCATCCAGATAGCAATGGAAACCGTTTGTCGTGTCCCCGATAATCGTGGCAACACACATGAAACCTCTTGAGCCGTCATCTTTGTTGTCATTGCAACTAGAGCTTATTACTAGACATATCAATAAGGTAATGGTAGTCAACAAATTTGTATTCATACATACTTGATTATAATACAGCAAATATAGTAAAATTTTAGTACGTCATTCCAAAATGCCAGAGAGGAAGGATGTTCATGTACCCGAATTCAATATCATCTTTTACAACAAAGCTGTTTTCAATATTTTGAATTTGTTTTTGCTTTTTGTTCTTTCCCCCGACTTCAAACGTGATGTCATTGATCAGGAAGTCGGATGCGGGGGATGCAATAACATCAGCAATGACTCTGGTTTGATTAAAAAAGAATGTTTCTCGAATATTGCCGATATTCGAATTCTCGTGTGCCAGATTGTAAATTAAATTCGTGTTATCCAAGTAAATTTTGTTTACTTTTCCTAATCCTCGAACACCGCCGGTGGCATCACGTAGTTGTGAAATAAGTCCGGCTTCTTCAATGTACAGGCAATAATCGGCTATATTATTACGACTGGCTCCCAACATTTCCGCGATGCTACTTAGGTTGGGTTTAAATGGGACGCTTTTCGCTATGATCGCTAATAATTGTTTTAGTTTTCGGCCCGTGGATACATTCATATCCGCGTACAGGGGAATGTCGGATTCCAGCGTTTGGTTGATGATCTGTCGTAAACGCTGATCGTATGTGTCTTCTAGGGCAAATGGGTAGTAACCTCGTTTCAGGTAATCCTGAAAAAGGGGCAGGGGATGTATTGATTCCGGAATTTCCACCTTGTGGGTGATGATGTCCTGTAAATCGTAGATGTCGGTCGAGATTTGATGGAATAGTTGTAAGTATTCTCGGAAAGAAAGTCCCTGCATTTGGTACATGATGGCTCTTCGACTCAGATCGGAAACTCCTTTATTGATGTCTAGTATCGAGGATCCGGTGAATATGATTTTTAATTCCGGGTGGTAATCATAGATTAGTTTTAATTCTTTCGACCAGTTTTTATATTTATGAATTTCATCGATAAATAGGTGTTTACCGCCTACTTTCGTGTATGAATCAGCCAAATCCAAGAGTTTATGGTCTGCAAAGTAGAAATCTTCTGCCGTGACGTACAATGCCGTGTTCGGATTCAAGTTCTCTTTAATGTATTGGAGTATTAGGGTGGTTTTGCCGACACCTCTTGGTCCGGTTAGACCGATCATTCGGCTGTTCCAATTTATTTTGGAATAAATGTATCGGTGGAAGTCGGTCTTTGTTTCTTGAAGTAGCTTGTTAAAATGTTCCAATAATTTTTCCATATCACGTTCCTTTTTCACAAAGATAATAAAAAATGCACTGTAAGAGTGCATTTTCATCTGAATTTTGCACTGTGAGAGTGCATTTTCTTTTTTTGATCTCAACGGGACAGTCCAAAAAGTCTATTTTATTTCAAAAAACTCCTCCGTCACTTCGTGCCACCTCCTCTATAAACAGAGGAGGAGCTGGTGACTATTCCCGAATATAGAGAGTATTTCAGCTCTCCCTCTGTTTATAGAGGGAGTACGGCGAAGCCGGGAGGGAGTTTGAAAAATGACTTTTTGGACAGCCTCAGCTGATTACCAATCGATTTTCCCTTTTGAATACTCCTATTATTTCCTGTTCACGTCTCTAGAACTAGCTTGAGCGGTAGGCATAATCTGAATATCGTTCAAACAGATGTGAGCCGGACGGGTTACGGCAAACACGATCGTGTCGGCGATGTCTTCTCCCGTGAGGGGGGTAACCCCCTTGTACACGTTGTCTGCGGCTTGTTGGTCACCTTTGTAGCGCACTACGGAGAATTCGGTTTCAACCATTCCCGGAGCGATGTTGGTTACCTTGATGTTGTGTTTCAACATATCGATGCGCATGGCTTTGGAAAGGGCGTCCACGGCGTGTTTGGTGGCACAATACACGTTCCCGCCGGGGTAAACTTCCTTACCTGCCACGGAGGCGATGTTGACGATATGTCCTTTTTCATTTTTGATCATCAAGGGGACTACTTCGTGGGTGATGTAAAGAAGGCCTTTCACGTTGGTGTCGATCATGCGTTCCCAATCATCCAGAATCCCGTCTTGGATAGGAGAAGTTCCCACGGCAAGACCTGCATTATTGACTAAAATATCTATATTTTGCCATTCTGCCGGTAGGTTGCTGATTGCGTTGTGAACTTCCTGTTGGTTACGAACATCGAATTGAAGAGCTAGTACTTTGATGCCTTTTGCCTTTAATTCGTCTTCCAGTGCGGTCAGACGATCGCCCCGGCGTCCGGTGATAATGAGGTTATACCCGATTTCGGCCAATTTGGTCGCTGTTGCCTTTCCGATACCGGAAGTGGCTCCTGTGATTAACGCTATCTTGTTCATAGTAATTATTGTTTAAATCTGTCGTGCGAAGGTATGATTTTTTTCTTATTTTCGCACGAAATAATAGTTGCAAGTTACAGGTTACAAGTTGCAGGTTAATTACCGAACAAATAATTTTGAACTTGTAACTTGTAACCTGTAACGTGGCGAAGCCACCATATTTATGTATAAAGAAATAGAATTGAGGATTACGCCGGAAGAGGCACATGATCGAGAGATTGTTAATGAACTGTTGGCAAGGATGTTGCACGTGGGGCAGGAGAGGATCGTGCATGTGGAGATTTTGCGAAAATCAATAGATGCCCGTCAGCGTAGGGTTGTTATTCAACTGAAAGTTGGTGTTCATCTGGATCGGGTGGAACAGAAGGAACGGGTATTTACTCCCCAATACCGGGATGTTTCGTCTGCCGGGACGGTTGTCGTGGTGGGTGCCGGACCGGCCGGTTTGTTCGCGGCTTTACGCTTGATCGAGTTGGGGAAAAGACCGATAGTTTTGGAGAGAGGGAAATGCGTGGAAGAGCGGAAACAGGATCTGAATCGTTTGTACAAAACCGGGGTGGCGAATGAAGATTCGAATTACGGTTTCGGGGAAGGAGGGGCCGGGACGTTCTCGGATGGTAAATTGTTTACCCGCTCGAAGAAGCGGGGAAACGTGGATCGTATTTTGGAAATCCTGGTCTATCATGGGGCGAATCCTAATATATTGATTGATGCTCACCCACATATCGGCACGGATAAATTGCCTCAGGTGATTGTGAATATGCGTAAGACGATCGAGAAATATGGTGGGGAAGTACGTTTTAATAGTCGGGTGAGGGATATTATTATAGAGCAGAATCGGGTGAAAGGAGTTGTGACAGGTGATGAGGAGATTCGGGCAGAACACGTTATTCTTGCCACGGGACATTCGGCCCGTGACGTGTACCGGATGTTACAGGCCCGATCCGTGTTGATGCTGCCGAAGGATTTTGCCGTGGGGCTTCGACTGGAACATCCCCAAGAGTTAATTGACCGGATTCAGTACCATAACCCGCAAGGGCGGGGAAATTTTCTACCTGCTGCCGAGTATAGTTTCGTGACGAATGTGGATGGGCGAGGGGTATACTCATTCTGTATGTGTCCCGGAGGGGTGGTCGTTCCGGCTTGCACGGGACCCGAACAACAAGTGGTGAATGGTATGTCTGCATCCGGTAGAAACACGGTATGGGCAAATTCGGCCATGGTAACCTCGATTGGGGAGAGTGAATTGACTGGAATGAGGTACAAGGGGTTATTTGCCGGGTTGGAATTTCAAGAGGATTTAGAGCGGGCGTCTTGGGAACAGGGAGGGAAGAACTTGTATGCTCCGGCTCAACGATTAACTCATTTTCTGAGAGGACATTTAAGTGAAAATTTACCAAAAAGTTCTTATAAACCGGGAATACGGGCAACCTCTTTTCAGGAATGGTTACCCGAAGTCGTTTACCAGCGTCTTTGTGCCGGATTGGAGCAGTTCGGGAAAAAGGCCCGGGGGTTTATCACGGAGGATGCCCTTCTGTTGGGTGTGGAGAGCCGAACCTCTTCTCCATTGAGGATTCCAAGAGAAACAGAAAAGATGATGCATCCGGAAATTGTCGGGTTATATCCCTGTGGAGAAGGAGCCGGATATGCCGGGGGAATTGTCTCGGCCGCGATGGATGGAGAAGGCTGTGCAGAGGCTATTTGTTAAGAAACAAGAAGGGGAGGGACTGGTTATAACCGAATGTGTTAAAGTGACTTCGTTTTTTTGGTAAAAAATTTGCATTCATCAAGAAAATATCTACATTTGCGAATGTATAAAGAATTTATTAGTTCTAATCCTAAAACTGTCTATTATGAATAAAGCTCAATTAATTGACGCGATTGCTGAAAAAGCTGGTTTGACAAAAGCAGATTCTAAAAAAGCATTAGAGGCTTTTGTAGCTACGATCGGAGAATCTTTGAAAAAAGATGAAAAAGTAGCATTGGTTGGTTTCGGATCTTTCTCTGTATCTGAAAGAAGTGCAAGAGCAGGTAGAAATCCGCAAACCGGGAAAACAATCCAAATTCCGGCTAAGAAGGTGGTGAGATTTAAAGCTGGTGCTGAATTAGAAGGCCAACTATAATTACCATTTAAGAGATTTAAAAGGGGGTGTTTTGAGACACCCTTTTTTTGTTCATCATCAAATTGATTTGGTGATGAACAAGTTGCAAGTTACAGGTTGTGAAAACCGGAGCGAAATGAACTTGTAACCTGCAACTTGTGAACTTGTAACTTTTAACGTGACGAAGTCACCTTAAAATAGCATTATGCATACTGTAAGAGAGCAGGTTGAGTATCTGAGTGAGTTTGTGACGGATTATAAGAATGATTTGTTTCGTCGGTTAATCGCGGAACGAACGAGTTATGTCACGATGGTACTTGAGGATTTTTACCAGCAACATAATTGTAGCGCCGTGTTGCGTTCGTGCGATTGTTTCGGGATTCAGAACGTTCATGTGATTGAAAATATGAATTCTTTCACCGATAATTCTGAGATTTCGATGGGAGCTGCCGACTGGTTGACCGTTCATCGGCATCGGAAGAGAGAGAATAACACGGTGGAGACGATCGAGATGTTGAAATCGCAGGGGTACCGGATCGTGGCAACAACCCCGCATGAACGAGATACTTTTATTGATGATATTGACCTTGACAAGGGAAAGATGGCTTTTTTCATGGGAACGGAGCTGACGGGATTGTCGGATGACGTGTTGTCGAGGGCCGACGAGTTCGTGAAAGTACCCATGTATGGTTTTACGGAGAGTTATAACGTGAGTGTGTGTGCCGCTTTACTGATGTATAGCGTGGTACAGCGTTTGCGACAAACAGATATAGACTGGCATTTACCGGAGGAGGAACGTTACGAAGTGTTATTTGCTTGGTACAAGCGTTCGATCAAGGCTTCGGCTCAGATATTGGAAAGGTTTAATCATAACGAGTGAGAGATGTATTATTTGAAATGTAAACATTGTAATCACCTGAACGAGGTGAAGTCCGAGTACTTGGTGGTATGTGGTTTGTGTAACCGGAAACTGGAGGATAATTACAAGGATTGGAAAGTGAAACACCCGGAGAAGTCATTCGAGGATTTCCAGCGAGAGGTTTGTTTGACTGAAGAACAGGTGAAGAAGGGAAATATGATGAAACCGACCGGGAAGAAAGGGAATAAGAAAGGTTTGATTGCCGGGTGCGTCGGGGGAGTACTGGTCATATTGATGGTAGCGCTTGTTATAAACGGGATGAAGAATAGTTATGACGAGTTGTATGGAGATGATGATACCCCGGTGTTGGAGCAGCAATGGTACACGGGAACATACGCGGGAGGGGTGTCCCTTGCCACGCCCAAGGCGATGAAGCCCGTGGGGAACGTGATGAATAAGTTGCCGGAAGAGGTTCGTCCTTTGGTGAAAGAGATGCAGACGTTTAATTATAATGGCAACGGTCTGGAATTTATGTATTTATATACCGAGTACACGCCTGAAGTTGGGCAGGTTGATTTGGAGGGGGCTGTAAACGGGGGATTGAATCAGTTGAAAAGTCAGCCGGGTGTGTTCGATCTGAAAAATGATATTGCTTACGTGGAGGAGGGTGATTTGAGTGGGGTCGTTATGCAGGGAACATACGTGCAGAGAGGGACGGAATATGAATTTAAAATTACTTTATACACGACCGGATTGAAACTTTATCAATTTATTTCGAGTAATAAGAAAGGAGATGACACGGCCAGAGGTGTTGTGCGTCGAATATATGATTCGTTGAAAATCAGCGGACATGGAACATCAGAAACAGGAGGTGCAGAATGAAAGAACAAGTGTATTTATTGGAACAGTTTGATGATATAAAAATATTGCGTTACGATGTCCCCGCTTTTGAGGGATTGTCCTTGCGGGAAAAGTTATTTGTTTTTTACTTGAGCCGGGCGGCTTTGGCCGGGAGAGATATTCTCTGGGATCAGAATAATAAATACAATCTTCGGGTCCGGGCGGCATTGGAAAGTATTCTTCGGGCATATCAAGGAAACCGGGAGACGGAAGAGTTTCAGGCTTTTTTGGTGTACGCTAAAAAAGTGTTTTTTGCTAACGGGGTACATCATCATTACTCGATGGAAAAGTTTACCCCTTCGTTTACTCCCGAATATTTTAAGTCACTTCTTCGGGAAGTGGGAGCGGAACAGTTGTACGAGGAAGTGGAACGTGTTATTTTTGATCCGAAATATATGGCAAAGCGGGTGGTACTGGACGAGGGGAAGGATCTGGTGCAGGCGTCTGCCAATCATTATTACGAGGGGGTGACACAAGAAGAAGTGGAGAAATTCTACGGGGAGAAGAAAAAAGAGGATGCGTTGCTTTCTTGGGGATTAAATTCTACGCTGGTACGTGATGAAAAAGGCCAGTTGCGAGAACAGGTTTGGTTTGCCGGGGGAAAATACGGGAAAGAGATTCGTCGTATCGTGGAATATTTGAAGAAAGCCGCGGAATATGCTTCTAACGAGCATCAGAAAGAGGTGATCGAGTTATTGATCCAGTATTACGAGACGGGTGATTTATCCTTGTTTGACCGCTACTCTATTGAATGGGTGAAGGAGGTGGCAGCCCCGATAGATTTTATCAACGGTTTTATTGAAGTGTATGGAGATCCGTTAGCATACAAGGCCAGTTGGGAATCCGTGGTTCAGATTATGGACGAAGAGGCCTGCAAGCGTACACGTAAATTGGCGGATAATGCCATGTGGTTTGAACGGAATGCACCGATTGATGAGCGTTTCAAGAAGAGTGAGGTGGTAGGTATTACGGCGAGAGTGGTACAGGCTGCCATGCTGGGAGGGGATTGCCATCCGGCAACTCCGATCGGGATTAATTTGCCGAATGCCGAATGGATTCGGGAACGTTATGGCAGTAAGTCGGTAACACTGGATAATATCACGTACGCGTACGACCGGGCTTCACTGAATTCCGGGGTACTGGACGAGTTTGCCTATTCGGACGAGGAGAAGGAATTGGTGAGAACGTACGGGTATGTCGGGGGAAACGTGCATACCGATTTGCATGAATGTCTGGGACACGGTTCCGGAAAGATGCTACCGGGCGTGGGACAGGAGGCGTTGAAAAATTATTATTCCACGATAGAAGAGGCCCGTGCGGACTTGTTCGCGTTGTATTACGTGATGGACCCGAAACTGGTGGAGTTGGGGGTAATTCCCTCGTTGGAGGTGGCAAAGAGCGAGTATTGCAATTATATCCGCAACGGTTTGGTGGTTCAGTTGACCCGGGTGAAGTTCGGAAATAATTTGGAAGAGTCGCACATGCGTAATCGCCAGCTAATAGCCTCTTGGGTTTACGAAAAAGGCAAAGCGGATAACGTGATCGAGCGGGTAAGTCGGGATGGAAAGACGTATTTCACGATCCGGGATTACGAGGCTTTGCGGAAACTGTTCGGGAGATTATTGGCCGAGGTGCAACGGGTGAAATCGGAAGGTGATTTCGAGGGGGCTAGAAATTTGATCGAGAATTACGGGGTACGGATTGATCCCGTGTTGCATCAGGAAGTGCTGGAACGTTATCAAAAACTGAACGTGGCTCCATATGCCGGGTTTGTTAATCCGAAATATAGATTGGTGGAGGAAGAAGGAAAAGTGGTTGATGTGAAAATAGAATACCCGACAGATTTTCTGGCACAGATGCTGGAATACGGGGATAATAAATAATAATGATGTTTATGTTGCAAATAACACTGGCCGCGATAACCCTGCCGTTGACGGACCCGGTTTTGAAGTTCCTGTTGATTTTGGTAATTATCTTGGCGGCTCCTTTATTGTTGAATAAGTTGAGGATTCCCCATTTGTTGGGATTGATTATTGCCGGGGCAATTATCGGGCCGAATGGTTTTAACTTGGTGTTGCGGGATAGTAGTATTATTCTTTCGGGAACAGCCGGGCTTTTGTATATCATGTTCTTGGCGGGGCTGGAGATTGATCTGGGGGATTTTAAAAAGAATAAATGGAAGAGTTTGACCTTCGGGATGTACACTTTTTTGGTGCCGATGGCCTTGGGAACGCTTGTCGGGCTTTACGTGTTGAATTTCTCCATGTTGACTTCTATATTGCTGGCGAGTATGTTTGCCTCCCATACATTGATTGCTTACCCGATTATCAGTAAACTGGGGATCACGAAGGATAAGGCCGTGGGAATTACCGTGGGAGGGACGATGATCACGGATACTTTGGCGCTGTTGGTGTTGACGGTGATCGTGGAGATGGCCGTGGGGGATGTGGATGATTGGTTTTGGTACAGGCTGGGGGCGGCAATTATCCTCTTTTTTGCTTTCGTGATGATCGTGTTCCCGATCGTGGGACGTTGGTTTTTCAAACGGTGTGAGGATAACGTGTCACAATATATATTCGTGCTGGTCATGGTTTTCTTGGGGGCTTACTTGGCGGAATTGGCCGGACTGGAGTCTATTATCGGGGCTTTCCTCGCGGGGATGGCGTTGAACCGTCTGATTCCTTCGACTTCTCCTTTGATGAACCGGGTGGAGTTCGTGGGGAACGCGATCTTTATTCCTTTCTTTTTGATAGGGGTGGGAATGTTGATCGACTACCGGGCGTTCTTTACCAATTGGGACACGATTAAAGTGGGGGCGGTGATGATCGTGGTGGCTACCGTGGCTAAATTCGTGGCGGCTTGGCTCACGCAGAAGACGTTCCGGATGTCGGTGGACCAGCGGCGGGTGATTTTCGGATTGAGTAATGCACAGGCAGCGGCAACTTTGGCAGCCGTGATGGTGGGGTATAACGTGATTCTGGGAGAGACCCCGGCGGGAGAACCGATTCGTCTGTTGAACGAGAGCGTGTTGAACGGTACGATTTTGATGATTCTGGTCACTTGCACGATGGCATCTTTCTCCGCGCAGAAAGGGGCGCATAATATCGCGATGAATGACGTGTCGGAAGAGAAAGAGGGAAGCGGGGAACATCAGGAACGCATCCTGATTCCGGTGTCCTACGAGAAGAACGTGACCGAGCTGGTGAATTTGAGTACGGCAATCAAGTCGAAGAAGAATAAGAACGGGCTTTTTGCCTTGAATGTGATTAATAATCAGGCATCGGACGATAAAGCCTTCAAGCAATCCAAGAAGGTGTTGAATATGGCCGTCACGACGGCTTCGGCCACGGATAACGTGTTACAGGATTTGTTGCGGTACGATCTGAACGTGGCGAATGCTATTATCAGCGTGATTAAAGAGCAGGGTATTACGGATTTGGTTTTGGGATTACATCAGGGAAAAGGTGTCGTGTCCTCCTTCTTGGGGAATATGACCGAGGCGATTCTGGGGCAGAGTAACGTGACTACATTAATTTATCGCCCCATACAACCTATTGCCACGGTGAAACGTCATCTGGTGGTGGTTCCGGCCCGGGCGGAAAAAGAGGTCGGATTCCCGATGTGGGTGAATAAGGTATGGAATATTATCCATAATTCGGGTGCGAAGGCCGTGTTCTACGCATCAGAAGACACGATGGTGTACTTGAAGGAGATGTATAAAAAAAGGCCGATCGAGGCAGAATTTTCGTCCTTTGATGATTGGGATGATTTCTTGATCATGTCCCGGGAAATAAAGAGTGACGATACGTTGTGGGTGGTGATGAGTCGTCGGGAGCGGCTGTCTTATCATGCAAATATGAGTAGGATTCCCAATTATTTGAACAAGTATTTCCAATCCAATAGTTTCGTGTTGGTTTACCCGATACAGGCGGGAGAGACGAATAATCGGTATTTGGTATAGTTGAAAAGTAAAATTTAACACGCAGTCCACTCCCTATAATTGGGGAGTGGACTGCGTGTTTTTACCCGATTTTGAGGATGTGGGTTTTCAGGATGTATTTGTAATTTTGAAAGCTTGAAATATCATAAATAATTCTATAAACTAATGAATAAACTTGGTGTTGAATCAATTATTTCCAATATTTGCGGTAAAAATAAGGATATGAATTCACATCTATTTTCCGCGGATATGAAACTGGCGGACGTCATTCATGCCGATTATTCACTGTTGTTACTGTTACATCGGTTTGGAATAAATCTGGGATTCGGGGATAAAACAGTCCGGGAATGTTGCGAGGCGAATCATGTTTCGTGTACGTTATTCCTGATGATTTGTAACGTGTACAGCAACGAGCAATACTTGCCGACGGAGAAAGAGATCGAGGGAATAGGGGGGAACGTGGACCAGTTGATTGCTTACTTGAAAAATTCTCATTCTTATTACTTGGAAAATCGGATGCTTTCTATACAGGAGCAGTTAAAAGAGATTTCTGAAGGGTGCGAACAACAACATCAGCAAATATTGAATCTTTTTTTCAATGAATACAAGAATGAGGTGATTCGTCATTTTGATTACGAGGAAGTGACGGTCTTCCCTTATATCTCGAATATGGTGAAGGGCGCTCGTCCGGGAGATTACGAGATCGGGGTGTTCCGGGAAAATCATAGTAATATTGATGATAAACTGAATGACTTGAAGAATATCATCATGAAATATTTGCCGGGAGATACTTTATCGGATATGCGTATCCGGGTGTTATTCGGGATCTTTGCCTTGGAAGAGGATTTGAGTAAACATTCTTTGATTGAGGATAAAATACTTATTCCTTTAGTAATGAAATTAGAGCAACGGTATGCAAAACAATAATAAAAGTTACAAGATTGTTATTATTGAGCCGTCAATGATTATTTCAACCGGACTGAGGAAGTTGATCGAAATGAGGAATGAGTTTGAGGTGGTAGCGGTTATTGCCGATTGTTTTCATTGTCTGGAGAGGATTAATCATTTGAATCCGGATATTATCATCATTAACCCCTCGGCCGTGGAGCTGAAAAAACGGCAGCATCTGGAAGAGTTGTTTGAAGGGGTGAAGGATACGGCTTTCGTGGCGTTAGTTTACCAGTATATCGATCCTGAGATTCTGAAACAATATCACACGACGATTGATATTGCCGATGATGGTGATAAGATTGCCCAGAAGTTACTACATTCAATCGATGCGTTAAGTGCCCCGGCTGATTTGCTTGATAAGAATGAACTCTCCGAACGAGAGAAAGAGATTTTGATTTCCCTTGCGAAAGGGAAGATTAACAAGGAGATTGCGGATTTGCATCATATATCGGTACACACCGTGATTACTCACCGGAAAAATATCATCCGGAAAACCGGGATAAAGTCTGTTTCCGGGCTTACGGTGTACGCTATTCTGAACAATCTCATCGATATTAATGAGGTGGAGTGATATTTTGATTGAAATATCCCCATTATAAGGGATTGCGGGAAAGGGTGGAATTGTTGATCTTTGTAATGTTAATAATAATATGATTTTTTTCTTTTCAACGTAAGCCATTGAAAGAATTTTGCCAAAAAAGACTGTTTAGCTATAAAAGTTATTCAGTCTTTTTTTATTTGGGGAGTCCCCGTGCGTCCTCTTGGGATTTTGGGGGTATGAAAACTGCATACCCGTGGTTGAAGGAATATTCTAGGCTTGCTAAATCTAAAATAATTTAAAATATGGTTATTAAATGATCATCAAATTCTTATCATATTGTTAGCCGCTCCCATTCCGCTCCCATTCCTCCCCTATTCCGCTCCTATCAAAATAATGAAATATTGTAGAGTTATAGGGTATGTTAACATTCGGATAGATCTATAATAGTAACTTGATCACGTGAATATAGCTCTATCCGGTAGAAACTTTACCCGACGGTTGATTTTACGAGGATAAAACCTCGCTTTCCCTTGCGGTTTGCATGGGCGAGAGCAGATGGTCACCTTTGTTAGTTCTCCATCAATTTCGAGCCTTTATAAGCGATGGCGTACAGGATGAACGTGAGTAGAATCAATCCGGCGATAAACCATTGCCAACCGAAGTGGTCGAGAACGACCCCGGTGGCTGATCCCCAAACACTGGACCCCATGTAATAGAACAGGAGGTAGATGGAGATGGTGACCGAACGTTTTTGGAGGTTGTAGTCACTGACGATTCGGTTACAGATCACGTGTACCACGAAGAAATTAAACGTGAAAATGGCCAGTCCGAGCGTGACGATCCAGAAGTTGTTAATGTATAGCAAAAGCAATCCTGCCACGGAAAGGGCGATGATTGTTTTCAGTATTTTGAAGTGGTTGTACAATGCTGTTAATTTTGCCGTGGCGATCGAGCCGAATACCCCGAACAGGTACATGAAATAGATATAGTGAATCAAGTACGGGGAGAAGTTAAACGGTTCTTTTACCAGATAAAAACCGAGGTAGTTGTACAAGCTCACGAATATCCCTAACATGAGGGAGCCGATCAGATAGAAGGGGATCAGTTTCACGGAGACGATCAAGTGAAGGTTGGAAACGATCAATGATTTGAAATTCTCCCGTTTGGGCTTGAAATTGACAGAACGGGGACTGAATATCAGGAATGATATGGCGAATAAGGCACATAGTACACCTATGGAGACGGAGGCGATGCGCCACGAGAATTCACTACTGAGGTAGGAAGAAATTACTCGTCCACCCATTCCCCCCAGGGCGTTTCCGGCAATGTAGAGTCCGGTAATTTTTCCTTTATTCCGGGGTTGAACTTCTTCAGATATGTAAGCCAGTGACACGGAAGTGGCTCCCGATAGCAAGAATCCTTTCAGGGCGCTTAACGCGACCAACAAGAAGAAGGAGGGTGAATAAGAGCAGATCACCGAAAAGACGGCCGACGATAATAGCGCTGCGCTAATCAGTTTCTTCCTTGGAATCGAGTCTGCCACGAACATTGCCGTGAACAGTCCTACTACCATTCCCAGCGTGGAGAATGATATGGCCAGACTACTGTAGCTGGCTGATAATCCAAACTCTTGGGCCAGATCGGGCAAGAGAGGTTGGAAATAGTATAACTGGGCAAAACAAGAGAACCCGGACAAGAAGACACAAATGGAGATCTTGCGGTCCTTGGTCATATTCTCCGGTGTGATAATTACTTGACTTGTATTCATGACTTTTCTTTATCCGGTGCAAAAGTACGTATTCTATGAGCAGGTTATTCTTTCGCGGAGAAGTTTTTCATCGGAAACTTTCTTTTACTTTTTCTCGTTAGAATGAGTATCAGAAAACAAAATTGTTAAACAGATAAATTTGAGAAAGATTATGAGAGGAAGGATTTTAATGGTGACGCTATGGATGGCATCATTGTTTGTTTTTGCCGCTTGTCATGATGATGACGACGATGATGATAAGGGGTACACCCCGGGAAAGAGTGTCGTGGCCGCTTTTGAGGTGAAGTTCCCGAATGCAGGGGCCGTGAGCTGGGAGAAAAAAGGAGAGTATGAAAAGGCGGAATTTCATCAGAACGGGCAGGAAGTGGATGCTTGGTTTGATGCATCCGGAAAATGGATGATGACGGAGACGGACATTCTGTTTGCCAATCTCCCTACGGAGGTGAAGACGGGTTTCAACGAGAGCATGTATAGCGCTTGGCAAGTGGAAGATGCCGACGTACTGGAGCGGTTGAATATGCCCACGGTTTACCGCTTGGAGATCGAGAAGGGAAACGAGGAGATGTTGATTTATTTCAACGAGAAGGGGGAACTGGTAAAGGAGGTAAATGAAGAGGCTTCTACTTTACCGACGGCCGTGAGTAGTTTCATTACCCAGCAGTACCCGAAGGCCTTGGTTGTTACGGTTGACCGTTGGCAGGATGGTATGTTGGAAGTCGGTATTCTGGATGGTAGCTTGGTAAAAGAAGTTTTGTTTGACCGGAATAACGGTTGGATGAAGACTTCTTGGCCGGTGTTGAAGGCCGATGTACCTCAGGTGGTGCTTGACGTGTTGAAGGGCGAGGCGTATAACAGTTTTTCCATTGCCAGCGTGCAATACATAGAATACGCTTCCGGTAGTGATGTTTACCATTTTGTTTTGCAGAAAGAGCATTCGATGGATATAAGTGTAGAAATAGATCCTCAAGGGAATTTGGTTTTAGATTGATACTATATGATTAATGGGAAAAACGGGGCCTGAAAAGGTTCCGTTTTTTGTTTTATTTTAAAATTTAGAATGAAATCATATATTATTGTAATATAATTGTTTATTTTGTGGAATCAATCTATGTGAATGAATCGATCAGAAGAAATATTGGCCGCATTGAAAAAAGGAGAAAAGAGCGCGTTTCAGGCTTTTTTCTCGGAGTATTATGAGGTGCTGGTCTTGTTTGCCACGGGGATATTGAAAGACGTGGATGCTGCCGAGGACGTGGTGCAGGATTGTTTCGTGAATGTTTGGGAGAATCGCCATTTTGAAAAGCTCTCGGACGGGTTGGATCGTTATATGTTTCATCTGGTAAAGAACGCCGCGTTAAATGATCTTCGAGGGACTCAACGTCGGGAGTTACGACATGAAAAGGTCATGGCGGAAATGGCCTCTGAGAATGAAAACAGGGGAGAAGGTGAGCTACATGAAATGGAAATTCTGTATGCAGCTATTAATCAGCTGCCCCTTGAACGTCGTCGGGTTTTTATGATGATTTGTGCCGAAGGTATGAAGTATCAAGATGTTGCGGATACGTTGGGTGTCAGTATTAATACCGTGCGAACGCAAATGGGACGCTCTATGAAATTTCTTCGGGAAAAATTGAAAGATCAGGTGTTCTCTTCTTTGCTTTGTTTCTGGTTGAAGGTGAAGAAACAATTTAAAACAATTCGATAGGGTTTATTTTTAGAAAATCAGCATACGGAATCCCGCTTGTGCCTACGAGTAATACCTTCATTTGCAATCGGGCTAATTCCCAAACCTACTTGTCTGGGCCTAATATAACTTGAATAAATTTTCTTGATTCATTAATTCTTTTCTTAATGATTTGTAAATGAGTTCTTTCAAACATAGGTGACTAATTTACTCAATACTCTGAGTAAATCAAATAATAGGATTGATATTTTTTATAAAAAAATCACTTTTCCTGTCACATGATTTTGAATCTGCGGTGTTTTATGGGAAATATTGCAGATCATGGAAGATGAGATTTATGAAATTATAGCCAAAGTGGTCGCCGGGGAGACGCTATCGGACGAAGAGCGACAAGATTTGAAGGTTTGGAGGGAGGAACACGAGAGGGAGTATCAGTTGTTGGTCCGGTTGGAAGAACCCGTGCGATTTATTCGGGAACGAGGGGGAATTGTTCGGGAAGTCGCCTATAAACGGGTAACAAGGCGGCTTGAACGGGGTAAAGAAATGAAGATCAGACGGTACGTGTATATTTCTGCGGTTGCGGGAGTGTTGCTGGTGATAGGAATTGCCTTGACGTGGTGGGGACTACCGTTTGGAGAGAAGGGGACGATGGAGCAGCCGTTCAGACCGGGGAACGGGCAGGTGATGCTTACATTGAAACATGGGGAAGTGGTTCCGTTGAAAAGGGATGTGAAGGAAGTGATCGTGGCTGATACCGTGTTGCGTGTTACTAACGAGGGGAATACTCTCGTGTATTCCGTGATGCAAGGTGAGGTGCAGGAAGATACTTACAACGTGTTGACGGTTCCGGTCGGTGGGGAATTTCGGGTTATTCTATCTGATGGAACAATGGTGTTTTTGAATTCCGGTTCGGAGTTACGTTACCCGGAAGTTTTTCGTGACGGGCAGAGGGAAGTCTTTTTAAAGGGAGAGGCTTGGTTTGAAGTGGCGAAAGATAGCGTGCGTCCTTTTCGGGTACATGCGGGAGAAATGGACGTTCGGGTACTGGGAACGTCTTTTAACGTGAAAGCGTACGAGCGGATGGAATCGATAGCCACAACGCTCGTGACAGGGAGTGTTGAAATCACGTGTAATGATGAATCATACCGGATTGTTCCGGGTGAGCAATTCGAATACCGTAAAGGGCTAAAATTGGCAAGTGTTAGGGAAGTCGATACCGAGTTATACACTTCGTGGAAAGACGGGTACTATAAATTCAGGCAAGCCCCGTTGGAAGAGATTATGACAACTCTTTCCGTGTGGTATGGTTTGGAGGTCTTTTACCAGAATGAGGAGGCGAAGCGGCTGGAGTTTACGGGAAAAGTGAAACGGTACGAGGATGTCGGGAATTTACTTCGAAAATTTGAACAGACGGAGAACGTGGTATTTAATCGAAAAGGAAATAACGTTATTATTCAGTTGAAATAAAAAGCTGTTCACGATGGACGGGAACAGCTCTTAAAAGTAAAGCATGAGGGTAAGTCTGGTGGTACATGCAAACCCTGTATGCTATGTGTAACTTTCAAAGTATAAAAGTATGAAAAAAAATCGAATCGGCACAAGATCCGATGGTTGGATTTTTGTCCGAAAATGCGTGTTGATGATGAAATTTGTATTTATTTTTATGATGTGTTGTCTTTTTCAGATTCAGGCAGCGGTGTATTCTCAGCAGGCGAAAGTGTCTGTGGAGTTTCGGAACGTGTCGTTGGAAAAGGTGTTTCAAGAGTTGGAACGACAATCTAATTGTAGTTTCCTTTACAATCACCGGGTGGTGGAAGCCCGGGGTAGGGTGAGTATTCAAGTTGTTGATAAAGAGTTAAGTCAGGTTCTTGACGAGTTGTTGACAAAATTGGGACTGGGATTTACTTTCGATGATAATCTGGTGATTATAAAAGAACGTACTTCGATGTGGGGGAAAGATTCTGTTCAAAAAGGATTGCGGATCGTGGGGAGAGTCGTTGACGAGAAAAAACAGGCCATGCCCGGCGTGACGGTGAAATTGACGGGAACGACTTTGGGAACGGCAACGGATTCCAAGGGAATTTTCAGTATGATGTTACCTTTGGCGAAGGGGGCGTTAGAATTCTCTTTCGTGGGATATAAGACGCAGAGCTTGACTTTTTCGGCAACCATGCGAGATACGATTCGGATCGTGATGCAAGAAGATATACAGGCTTTGGATGAGGCGGTTGTGGTGGCATACGGAACGACAACCCGTCGGGAGGCAACCGGGGCTATCTCGGTGATTAAAGCGGATGAATTGAGGGGAATTCCGTCGGGGAGTATTGCCAGCCTGTTGCAGGGACGGGTCGCGGGAATGGACGTGACGAACATTACCGGGGCGCCCGGGGGAGGTGGAACGATTATTACTATCCGGGGATATAATTCTTTGGACGTGGAACAGAAGAGTCGCCAGTTTTCGAATCCCTTGTGGGTGGTTGACGGGGTGCCATTGAATTCGTTTACTTCACCGATTACGGGTACGAACCTGTTGGCCGAGATTAATCCCGATATGATTGAATCCGTGCAGGTTTTGAAGGATGCCTCGGCAGCCTCTATTTATGGATCTCGTGCCGCAAACGGCGTGATTATCGTGACAACGAAAAAAGGACGAGCGAATCAAAAGGCTACTTTTTCAGTAAATGTTTCCCAAACGTGGAGCGTGTTACCCAAGTTACCGACGCTGATGGTCGGAAGGGCTGAACGATGGTGGCGGATAAAGGCATTGCGGAATATGCCTAAAGCTTATCTGGATTGGGAAAACAGGCAATATAAATATCCGAGTTCTATATCCGAGATGGAAAAGAATCGATTGTCTTTTTTGGATTGGTTTTATCCCAAAAGTGATGTACAACCGGTAGACGGGATTATTCTTCAGGATAGTTTGAATGCGTTTTATAATCATGCTACGAATTTCTTTCCGATGTACTTTGAAACGGGAAAAGTGACGAACGCGAATATACAGACATACGGGGGATCGGACAGAATAAATTATGGTATCGGTTTGGGATATTATAATGAGGCAGGCGTGTTGAAAGGAACTGGATTTAATCGTATTGATTTGACTACCAATCTGAATGTAATCCCGGCGAATCGTTTAAACGTGGATTTGCGTTTCTATCTTTCATTGACGAATCGTAAAAGAAGTTCCGAGAATCAAATGGAGGGCTTTCAAACCAGCGCGAGCGTGGATGTTATTCCCGGTGATCCTTTTGAATTGACAACCCTACTTCCCGGTAAAGGGAGCGTGGTGTGGGATGAGGTGTTGAAATCTCTTCAGGGGATAAAGGAAAAAAATCGATCTGTGAGGGGAAGGGCCAACATAAAGATCGGGTATGATGTGTTGGATGGCTTGAACGTATCGACCTCTCTTGCTGCGGATTATTCGATTCATAGGCGGCATTATTTCTCTCCGTCTTACCTGGATACGGATGGGTATTCCATGAGTATAGGAGAGACCGGAATTAACGTGATGGCTTTGAGCGAAACCATGTTAACCTACACGAAGACGATTAAAGAAGATCACACGTTTAATTTACTTGCCGGTTTTTCCTACCAATATGATCAAGAGGAATATAATGGTGGAAGTGGCCGGAATTCTCCCAGTGATAAGATCCAGTATGTACCAAGTGGCTTCCCGACGTTGGCGGAAAAAGAAATTTACGATTATAAGGAGGTAATTCCCTTACAGGCATACGAATCAGACATGAAAGAAAAATCCTTACTATCCTGGTTTGCCCGTTTGGAGTATGATTATCAGAAAAAGTATTTCATTTCAGCAAGTTTTCGTCGAGATGGAAGTTCAACCTTCGGGGCGAAAAATCGCTGGGGAACCTTTCCTTCCATTGCCGGGGGATGGAATTTCAGCGAGGAGAGTTTTATCAAGGATAATTTGGAATGGTTGAGTTTTGGAAAGATCAGGGCCAGTTGGGGACGTTCCGGGATGCATTTCGAGGAATGTTACCTGGCATTGGGATCATTATATTCCGGGCAGCCGTTTATGGGAGAGAGTACATTGTCGTGGGGAAACGGATTGTATAACGAGGAGTTATCGTGGGAGAAAACAGATCAGTATGATTTCGGGTTGGATATGGATATGTTCAATTATCGCTTGGGTTTGACGTTAGATTATTACTATCGCTATTCAAGTGATAAATTATGGCAGATTGAATTGCCGGGGGATTATAACGGTTTTGCTTATCAATGGAGAAATGCAGCGGCGGTATCTAACGAGGGGATTGAATTGTTGATCCGGTACGAGATATTCCGGAAGGATAATTTGTACTGGAAAATTTCAGTGAACGGGGCCAAGAATTGGAATCGATTTGAGAAGTCATATACAGGGGAGGATATTCCCCGAATTGGTATTATCGGAAAGGCATTAAATGGAATATACACTTTGGCTACGGATGGCTTTGTGAACAAACAGGAAGAATTGCCTGTTACTTACAATAATGCGGGAATCAGTTCTTATTTGAATAATGGAGATAAAAGTACATTTTATAAGCCGGGAGATTATAAATTTATAGATGTAAATGGGGATGGAATTATCAGTGAAGAAGATCGGATTTACCAAGGGAGTGCCTTACCTGTCGTGACGGGAGGTATCGTGAACGAGGTACGTTGGAAGAATTTCGATCTGAATATGTCGGTTACCTTCCAAATCGGCCGACATATCGTGAATACACTGGCAAATTCCTCTCTAAAGACAAGTTATCCGAATAATATTTTACACCCATTTTTGCTGAATATGAATAAACAGCATTTCTGGCAGCAACCGGGAGATACGGGTGCAAGGTATACACAATGGCAAACCGATCAAGGGGTAGGGAATTATAATACTACAGATCGGGATGTGGAAAAGGTGAATTGGTTAAAGTTAAAAACATTGTCTATCGGGTATACGTTGCCGGCATCTTTAATGAAATCTTGTAAATTGGAACAGGTACGTTTCTTCGTGAGTGGGGAGAATCTTTTGTCTTGGCACAATTATTCCGGTCTCGATCCTGAAATCGTGGATGTGCGTACGGGATTCGATACGGGGAAAAATTATCCCTTGGCACGTAAGTTTACATTGGGTTTAACGGTTAAATTTTAAGCAGATGAGATATTTTATTATTTTAATAACAAGTATTTGGTTTCTTGTCGGGTGCGAGGATCTCTTGGATATGGAACCCAAAAATTCCTTGACTTACGGGAATAGCATGACGGAGAAAGAGTTGGAGGCATCTGTTCGGGGGGCGCAAGCGATTATCAGGACTTATATGATGATGCACTATAATAATGGTTCAAATTACGTGAATGGTAGTTACGCTGATGAAGTAGAATATACCCTTTCTTTGAGACGGAATCTGGACCCGCAAGTAATTCCGGGTGGAGATTGGGGACAACACTATAACGTGATTTCCGTGGCTAACCGGACGATATATTTAGCGAAACATAGTGATCTTGATCAAGATCGGAAGAATTTGTATCTTGGTCAAGGGTATTTTTTGAAGGCTTTTATTTATTATGACTTATTGAAAGAATGGGGCGAGTGCGTGTTGATTAAAGATGAGGTCGAACCCAAGCCAGTGGCTAAATCCCCGTGGACGGAAATTGCAGATTATGCGATAGAAGTGGCACAGGAGGCCGTGGACGCTTTACCTGATTTCTCGGAAATAAAGGATTCCAAAGGACAATATGCTAGTTATAAGTCAACTCCTTGTAAGGGAGCAGCGAATGCTTTGTTGGCTCATTTATGCGCGTGGAAAGCCGGGGGAAAGTATTTTGCCCGGGAAGACCAAAGAAATTATGACGAACGGGAACTTTGGCTAAGAGCGGAACGGGCTTGTTCGTGGGTAATCGATTCATCTGTTTATCAATTGGCCTTGTCCCCGGAAGAGGTTTGCACGGAGGTCATGGTTGGGGGTAGTAAAGAGAGTATTTTTGAATCGGTGTATAAGGATCAGTGGATAGAATTGGGAAGTATGTGGCAAATGTTGAAATTTAATCCTGCAAGAGAGTACGAGAATTGGCCGATTAATAATCTTGCCACGCCTTCGGATAATGAATGGAATACTTTTAATATTAAAACAACGACTGTACGGGAGATGTTCCCGGATGGTGATTTGCGTAAAGACGCTTATTTTTATAAGTTTGAGGAAATGGCCCATCCGGATAGCGTGGAAATAACTCATGGCTTTGCTTATCCCTATAAATGGAGATATGGTTACTATCAAGATGATGGATGGATGAAATTTTTGAGTAATATTAATCAAAACAAAATCTGGTGGCGTTTAGCTGATATTATCCTATTACGAGCAGAATGTCGAGCCCGTTTGGGAGGGGAATATATTGCCGGAGCGATGGAGGATTTGAACACGATTCGTCGCCGGGCAAATGCTAAACTCTATTCTTCTTCAGAATATGGCGGGGATTTACGTTATGCAATTTTTAAGGAACGGGAGAAAGAGTTGTTGATGGAGGGATACCGCTATTATGACGTGATCCGGAATGGATACGTGCGGACGGAGTTGGAAGAGGGTTTCCGAAAAGCCTCCGATCAGGATTTTATAGACGGGTGTTTCTTTAATGCAATTGGAAATGGTGCATTTAATAAAAATACGTTGATGCGTCAGAATTCATACTGGTTGCGGTATATGTAATTTAGAATTTTAAAATTTAGAATGATGAGAACTATAATATTGATACTGTGTTGTGTGGGGATATTGAGTGCTTGCACGCAACAGGATGTGATTAATTCGGGAGTATCGTCACCTTACCATGATTGTAACATGATGGATTATATGCGTGGAGATACCTATAATTGGGAATTGACGGTACAAATGATTGAACATGCCGGGTTGACGGATTTGTTCGAGGGAAAAGTGGACTCGATGCCGGTGATCACATTTTGGGGAATACCTTCTTATTCCATACAACGTTTTATTTTTGATTCACACGAGAATGAAGATTTGACGAAGGTGTACACGAAGGTTTCGGATATTCCGAAATCGCTTTGTAGGGAATTCCTGTTGAAGCACGTTACGAAAGGAAAGATTTTAAAGGAGGACATTGCTTATAAAAATAAAGAATTCGAGATCAATGAATCGGGGCAGGACGGGGGAACTTGGATTACCTGTTTGGCGGGGAATCGTTTTATCGCTTACCGGGAGGGTAGCGATTACGCCGGGGTACCGGATGCCGGAGAAGTCAGTTTGAAATGCTGGTCGCTTTCATGGGGAAAGATTCCCATGTCTTCACCGGATATTCAACCGACGAATGGCGTGGTACACGCATTGAATTACTCGTATCGATTAGGACATATTTAATTGGATGGTTATGAGAAATATAATATGGATATTGTTTGTGGCGGTCTTGGTTTCTTGTCAGGATGTGACCATTGGGTTCTTAAATGTTGAGAAGGCCGGTTATGAAATTGATTCATTGGAGGTAAAGGCTGTTTTGGATAATGCTGTCCCGGAAATTATCCCTAACCCGGAATACGAGCGGTATGTTGATATGGGATTTGATCCTGAAAGGTGTATTGAAATGGGAATTTATCCCACGCTTGAAATAGGAGGAGGCGAGGATTATACACGGGATAAATATAACATCCCATGGACGAGTACCCCGATTGAAGGAGTGGACGGAACGGCACCGATTTATGTTTCGATTAAAAGCGTGGCGAGTAATGATGGAGATGTCGGGAAATTGAAAGCCGTGTTGACCGTGAAAGGGGATGGTATGTTGAATGTGCCTTGTCATCATGATATTCCCGTGGGACGTTATGTGATTTCACTTACGTTTTCGAACGAGGGGTACTCTAAAGACGTGGATAATTGTTTCACGATTATCGTAAAGTAGTGTGTTTTTAATTTTGACGTGGTAGATTTGAAAGTCGGGTTAGCATAATATGCGGCCCGACTTTTGTTGTTTTCTTTGTTGGAATACGGGATTTATCTTCGTGTTGGCTTGGTTGTTCTGTGAGATTGACGGTTGAAAAATTTATTTGAGGGGGACGGAACAAGATATTATTAAACTACGTATGTTTGCGTAGTTTTAATATACAAAAACAAAAAATGATAAAGGAGAGATTCCAAGGAATCTAGCAATTATGAAAACAGGTGTAAGCGATTTGCCCCGATCGATGAATCAGGGAAATGAGTTCTTAATGTTACGGGAAAAAAAGCACAGGGTTAGGATTGAAGGTGAGGGATTCGTGGTGCGTGAATGGCGTTTTTCGGATTGTGATTCTTTAGCCGAAAATGCCAATAATGAGAAGATTTGGAATAATGTTATGGATCACTTTCCGCATCCATACACGAAACAAGATGCTTTTGATTATATCAGTATGGTTCATGCCATGCCTGCTCCCCCGATGCGATTCGCGATCGAGGTGGATGGGAAAGCAGTAGGAAGTATCGGGTTTGGTTCAGAAGGTGACATTGAACGGGTAACAGCCGAAATCGGTTATTGGCTGGGAGAACCTTACTGGGGACGGGGAATCATGCCTAGAGTCGTGGCTGCCGTCACGCGATATGCGTTTGAAACGTTCGGTTACCAAAAACTTTACGCTTTGGTTTTTGATTACAATCCGGGATCCATGCGTGTATTGGAGAAAGCAGGGTATCAATTGGAGGCGGTGTTGCACAAGGCGGCCGTGAAAAATGGGAAGGTGATAGATTTCTATTATTACAGTATCATGAAAGAGAATTAATTAAAAAAGCAGTATCCGTGAGGATGCTGCTTTTTTAATTTCATGTTTACCAGTTGATTTCTTGAATACCCTTACTTCGTAGAAAAGCATTGGCTTTACTGAAATGTTTACAACCGAAGAAACCATACTCGGCAGAACGGGGAGAGGGGTGTACGGTGGTTAACACAAGATGTTTACGAGTATCAATAAGTGATATCTTTTGTTTGGCATAACTTCCCCATAACATGAAAACCAAGTTCTCCCGTTCATCACTTAATTTTTTGATCACGGCATCGGTAAAAATTTCCCAGCCTTTGTCTCTGTGAGATCCCGTTTCGTACGCCCGAACCGTGAGTACCGAGTTTATGGGGAATACCCCCTGGGCTACCCAATGGTCCAGATTCCCGGAGGTCGGGATGGGTGTCCCCAGGTCCATGTGTATTTCTTTAAAAATATTTGCCAGAGAGCCGGGAATAGCTACCCCATCCGGTACGGAAAAACATACCCCGTAATATTGACCCGGATTAGGATAAGGATCTTGTCCCAAGATGACAATTTTTACTTTTTCAAAGGGGCAGGCGTTGAATACATGAAATATCTGGTGTCCCGGAGGAAGTACATGAGCTTTCTTGTATTCACTCTTGACAAACGCCACTAATTTCTCGAAATAGGGTTTGTCAAATTCATCCTGTAAGCGTTGTTGCCAACTTTCTTCTATTTGAACCTTCATAGATGCGTTGGGGTTGCTAAACGAAGACAAAAGTAAACATATTTTTCATTCGTTTATTTCCATTTTTTCAGAATTTTATTGTTTACAAAGCTTTGATGTTCATGATTGGTTTGATCGTGTCGACGATCGTTGCCGTGTCTTGTATCGCCAGTATGATCAAATCTTTATCTTTATACGCCATCGGGGATTCATCAAGGGTTTGTCGGCAGACGGAGGTGGAATAAATGCCTTCCATTTCTTTCGTGAATTCCTCCATATCCAGTATTTTCAGTGCTTTGTTCCGGGCAAGTACCCTTCCGGCTCCATGAGGGGCGGAACAGTTCCAGTCCGGGTTACTTTTTCCTTCGCAAATCAACAAACCGTCACGCATGTTGAATGGGATAACCATTTTTTCACCTTGATAGGCTCGAATGGCTCCTTTTCGAATGATCCAATCGGTCGTGTCGATGAAATTATGCATGGAGTAAACCGTGTCCACAGCTCGGTAATTTTCACCCAAGTCTTTGAATATGGCTTTTGCCATGGCTTTATGGTTGAATTGTGCGTAAGTTTGAGCAATAACCATATCGACAAGATATTCATACATATCTTCTCCTTCAAGCATATACTCCCTTTTCCCGACGTGGTAACGTTTGTTTAACTCTTCCAGTTTCTGGGGAATATCGCTTGTCGGTAGTGTATCACGCGTGATACACTTGAATTCTTCATGGTACTCTTCCGGAAGAACGGTCGTTTTATGCATTTTTTTGGCATGATAATTACACACCTTCAACCCGAAATGACGAGAACCGGAGTGAATGGTCAGGTAATGTGATCCATCCTTGGTAGATTCTCCCAATTCGATAAAATGATTTCCACCGCCTAATGTTCCCACGGAACAATAGAAGGTACTTTCTTTGATACCGATTTTTTTACACAAGCGGGAGATATATTCTTTATCGACTTGAATGGAATCTTTGGTTTCCCCGAATCGCTGGAACCATTTTTGTTGAAAGGCATGAAGGTTATTATTCACGGTTTCAAAATAGGGGGTAATCCACCAGTCTTCCAAATTCTTTTCCTTTCGGATATGCATTCCCATGGGAATGGAACGCCGGATGGCATGGTCCAATGTCGGGAATCTTTCCTCTTCGATTCGCTGGTTTAATTTGAACGTGGTGACGGAACAACCGATGTCCACGCCAATATAGTTCGGGTTGACCATTCGTGTCACGGGCATGGTGAATCCAATCACGATACCCTTACCCACGTGGGTATCCGGCATGATTCGTACTTGTACTCCGGCAGAGATTTCCTGGTTTAGAATGTTCCGGACCAACTCGATGGCCTCGGTTTCCACTTCGTCGATGAAAATTTTACAATCTTGATTGTATGTTCCTTTTAATTCTATCATAATTTTTGTTTTTAATATATGCGGAGCAACGGGCAAACAAGGATCGTACGGGATTCGAACCCGTGGTGACCACTTTAACGAAGTAACCCTGTTTTACGGCATCCGCGTGAGTTTCATTTGTAAAAAACAGGAGTAACAAGCGAGAAAGGAAACGGGGCATGACTTGCCGGAGTCGAACCGGATAGTCTCGTCGATTTTACGACCTCACTATTCCTCCCCTAAATTGAGTCGAAGTAACCCTTCTCTACGACATCCTGTTTTAGTAATTTAAAAGCAAGGCTACAAGCGATAAGAGACTGTTTCCTGCTCTACCCACTGAGCTACACTCCCTTGTTCGTGATTTACAGATCGTGGAAGTGGCGGGATTCGAACCTGCGACCCGGGCGTTATATGCGAAGTAACTCTTGTCTACGGCACTTGCTTTATATTGTTGTTTCAAAGAACGCTTTTATATTTCTATTTTCATTATTTCGTTGACAACCGAGGAACCTTGTTCGATATAATATATCATATCGAATATTTTTTCACTCCACCCGCTGACGAGGATCACGTTGCCGTTATCTTTGGTCATGCTGTTCCCGTAACCTCTCAAGTCAACCGTATAGACCCTCACGTCCGGGTTGATCTTCAGGTATTTCTGGAAAAGGCGGTTGAAGTTTTCTCCCCGATTTCCTTTGTGATCGTACCAGTTGCATCCGTCACCAACTTGACAGTCAGAGAATATAACGATTCTGTCTACAATCGTTTTTGATTTTATCAAATATTCCATGTAGTCGAATATTCCTCTTTCCGTTGCCGGGCCGCATTTCTTGGCAGCTTGGTTAATGATGTTGAAATTCTCGAACACGTTTACCGAGCGACTCAAGTTCGCATCAATTAACCGATCACCAAACAGCCCGACGTAAGTGTCTTTGCATTTGTTCCAATACAACACGGCAAATAAGTTGGCAATATCCGAAGTTTTCCGTTCGCTCATGGCTGACACTAGGGATTTCCCACCCCGGTCCCCGTACATGCTTCCGGAGTTATCGGATAGTATCACGGTTTTTCCCTTGCGGGTCGGGATATTGTCACAACTGATTACCAGCGCTTTTTCCAAAGCTGCCAAGGCTTTCTTTATTTTCGCTTTTTCTCCTTCGAATATAGAGGTTTCTTTGGCCAGTTTGTCTATTTCCAGGAATGCTGACAAATAACGGAAAGGCATTTGTTTTGCTTTTCTGATCCGGTATTCGTTTGTCAGGATATTCAAGGTCATATCTAATGCTTTATCAGAGCTTTTCGTGACGATATTCCGCAAGTTTCGCAATAAAGCCATGTAACCCACTTGACCGCTTGACACGAGTTCCTCCCATTTTTTGGAAACGGCTTGGGCTTTCGCTTTCTCGTTTTCGAACGCTTGTTTACCCAGTTCGGATAATTCGGTTTCCCACGTGTAGGGGATAGCTAGGTTACCCGATACGATTTTGTCAAATACAGCCTGTTGTGCTTCATCCTTTGCTTTCGGGTGAACTAGAAACAATGCGTCTCGCAGGCTTACAGCCGAGTCAGCATTGTATTTGGCGAATTGATACTCGTCAAACCTGTTGAACGATTCGATCAATCCTTTTTGTATTTGTTTTGACAATCGGTTCAACTTTTTGCTCCCTTCCCGTTTGTTGGCGATTTGGTAATAAGCGAGAATCTCGGTGATTTCGTCAGCTCGTTTTACTACACCCGCAACGGCACGTTTCACAATTTCGTTACTGGAATACAATCTTGCCAATTCAACAGCCAGTATCATAGGTACTGAACGCAAGTTCATTTCCGTGCGAGCATACACCGCTAGCCTGGCTACAAACTCGGGACTGCATTTTGCGATCAGGTTTTTGATTCTGCAAATCCTGTCCGTGTTTGATTCGTAGTATGAATCATCGACCACGCAGGTGACTACGGTTGAATAGAGTTCCATTTCCGGCGTCATTTTGTAAGCCTTGGCTCCCATGTAATTCACGGTAGTGTCTTTTCCTTTGTTTGTAAAATTGAATTTCATAATTGTATCTTTTTTCGTTTTACACCACAAAGATGCATAGGTAGGTGCGCAAGCTTTTTGCGTAACTGAAATTATTTTCATATTTTTGAAAAAATAATTTTTATCCTGTTCTTATGCCAGCGAATCGTAATGCCCTAATCCGTTATAAAACAATAGATAACTGCCTGTGTAACAAATATAGAAGATGGACGCTTGAAGATTTGATTGATGCGTGTTCCGATGCCTTGTACGAGTACGAGGGGATCACGAAAGGAATCAGTCGACGCACGATTCAGATGGACATACAGATGATGCGTAGCGAGAAATTGGGGTATAATGCCCCGATCGTGGTATATGATAACAAATACTATAAATACGAAGACGAGGAGTATAGTATCACGAACACTCCCTTGTCGGAGCAGGATTTGAAAGTGATGTCGGAGGCCGTGGAGGTGTTGCGCCAGTTTAAAGGGTTCTCTTATTTCTCGAATATGGGGGATATTATCAGTCGTTTGGAGGATCATGTGACTTCTGCCCGTCAGAAAACAATCCCGGTGATTGATTTCGAGAAGAACGAGAGTCTGAAGGGGATTGATTATCTGGATATGATTTATCACGCGGTGGTGAGTAAACAAGTGCTGCGGATGAAATACCGGTCTTTCAAGGCCCGATCCGCATCATCGTTTTTGTTCTATCCTTATTTACTGAAAGAGTATCGGAATCGTTGGTTCGTGTTCGGGGTAAAACAGGGAACGTCTGTGCTTGTAAATTTGGCCCTTGACCGTATTCATAGTCTTGAAATCGCTAAAGAGGAATCTTATAGGGAAAACACGGTGTTTGATCCGGTCACGTTTTTTGACGATCTTGTCGGGGTAACTAAAAACACGGGATCAAGGGCTGAAGTGGTTCGTTTTTGGGTAGATCGACTCAATGCTCCATACGTGGAAACCAAACCCCTGCATAAGTCGCAACGGGTGGTGGAAAGACAAAAAGACGGGTCTATCGTGTTCGAGATAGAGGTGGTTATAAATCAAGAGCTAAGACGGGAGATTTGTGGATTTGCCGAAGGGATTCGGGTGCTATCACCACCTATGTTGGTGCAACAGATGGCATCCAAATTTCAACAGGCAAATGATCTATACCGGCAGAACTGATTTTATATTCCTTTTTTGATGATGGTATAACCAAAGAATCCTTTTTCCAAGGTTAGAGTTCTGGTTGCGTTAGTACGTGTCTTGTTATAGGTGGAGAGTGAAACCGGGAGTTTTTTTCGTGTCCCGTTTTCGAAAATTACTTGCAGGTAATATTCTTTTCTTTCCCCGGCTGGAACATAACGGTGGTTTCCGACTCTACGGGTTTGCTTGTGTGTTTCGATATGTTTTGATAGTACGGTTACTTTTTCTTCCCGGGTAGAAGACGGATCTGCGAGCATGAAGTTTCCGCCCAAGATCATGAGATAACAGAAAGCGCTTGCGTGAAATAGATGGCATATACCATTCAATATGTTATTATCGGAACGAGTTAGCCATTGCCATTTTTTTGCGAAAAACAGAGTTGCAATAGCGAGTATAAGAGCCATCGAGAGTGGTTCCCACCAAGCAATCAGTGTTTCTTTGTAAAGGACAGACCCGAAAGCCCAGGCCAGCATGGCGAGTAGCACAGTTACGTAAGGGATGATTTTGGAGAATAACGCTTTCATACGGCTGCCTCCATGTCTGCCCGACTTTTACTACGTGTTACCAGGAAAACTCCGGAAAAAACGCAAATAACAGCGATGATTTTTAACAGGTTGAACGAGTCCATACCCCAATAAACGGCAACACAGCTTGCGACAATCGGTTGAACATAGCAATACATACTTACCACGGTAGGACGTAAATAGCGTTGCCCGATAGGTGCCAACAAGTAACTGACGAACGTGCTACCCAGCAGGATAAAGCTGAGACCATACCATATATTGGGTTCAAGTGACAACCATTCCAGATGTGTTATGTCTTGAAAAGAAAATGGAATGATACATATTGCCGCATAAGTGAACATCCATTTCATGAGTGTGATAGGAGAGTAACGACTGATGAGTTGTTTGAATAGCACAAGATATAGGGCAAAACTAAGTTCGGCTGTGAGGCAAACAATATCTCCCCAAATATTACTGTTATGAGTTGTTCCTCCGGTATTTTGGTTACTTACGATCAATAATAAGGCTCCGGAGGCACCTAGAAATATACCCGATACTTTCTTGCTTGTGATAGGCTCTTTCAAGTAGATCGCGGCAATGATCATCGTTAGAATAGGAGTGCTTGTCGTGATAATTGACGCATCTACCGGCGAAGTCATACCAAGTCCTATGGTGAACAATCCCTGATTGAAAAGTACTCCCAGCATGGAAGCGAAGAATAGTTTCAACAAGTCAGGGGGGGACACGTGTTCCCGTTTGGTGAAAATAGAGGCAATCCAAAATAAGATAGCCGCCCCGATAACCCGGATTTCGACAATAATAAAAGGTGTTATAATACTGGTAAGAAGCACCATTTTCGAGATGGGAGACATCAATCCCCACATCATATTGGCTGTGGTCATGGATAAATGGCCTTTTAATTCATCCTTTTTCATCTTCTTGTATTCATTTTGCGGGTACAAAAGTAGAATAAGAAAGAATTTTTTCCAGTATAATTCGGATTAATTTTTTCTGTTTTCTAGAATGTTCTTTACTACTTTTTGTAAAAGTAGTAAACTAGCCTAAATTAATAGCACTATACCGCACGTGAACACATCACGAACGAAATATATTAGGAATATGAAAACTTAATTATAATTTCAATATTCCGGCGATAGCATATGAATCCCTATAAATGCGAACTTTATTGGAACGTCCAAACACTAACTTGTATCGTACGGGGATTAGATTTCCTTGGTTTATCACCACAATTTGCGGATCATCCTCTTTGTAGACAGAATTATACCAAAAACTGACTTCTATTCGACCTCCTCGGTGCTGTGTTTGCGTGTAATCAAAGATTTTATACTTGGCACTTTGCATTTGCTCGACAAAATCTTTCTGGTAATAGTTTAATTCATCTTGATTATCGTATTCTGTGAAAGAGAGCAGGGAGTCTCCGCTCACGTGGATATATTCCGGTATGAACATACGCTTGTAATTGGTCGTAAGTGTTTTGGGCATTTCAATAACGTAGTTCCGGCTGTCGATTTTTGCTTTGACAGCTGTTGTAACTGCTTTTTTCGCTGAATTTTGATTTAGCGAGGCGCATGACGATGACAATATAAGAATGATTATCGTCAAAAATGAGAGCGATGTTCTTTTCATGGTCATGATGATTTAAAGAAATTATTAAATGTACTTTTTACGTCAATTCTAGCATACTGTAAATATATAAATAAAATTAGAAATAGCAAAATGAAATAATGCAATATAGCTATGAAAGCTATTTTTGGAATAGAAATGTCAAAGGAAAGTATATATAATAAATACATGTATATACTGTTTATTTTAAGCATTTATATACCACTTTGTAGCGAAATGTGTTTTTAGGTGGAAATTCCAATGTAATTGCCCCCCATCACCAGGACTTTAAAGGGTCAATCATATTGCGGCCAAGAGTGGTCAATCCTATTTGGCCAAAAGGGTCAAAGCAGACTGGCTTTTCCAACTCTAACCATTAAAGGGTGTTCTCCATTTGCAAGTGTTTTTGATTTGTAACACAAGATGTTAATACCTTCGCTCATGTTGATTTTCGGTTTAATTCTTGGTTTAACTTTGATCTTAAAATGTCGGTATTTGAGGCAAAAAGAAAAGAGAGTTACTTTCGAAACTCTCTCATTTTCAGTGGTACCACCAGGAATCGAACCGGGGACACAAGGATTTTCAGTCCTTTGCTCTACCAACTGAGCTATGGTACCATCGCTGAATTGCGAGTGCAAATATAGAGGTTTTATTTCAATCTGCAAGAGCTGAAGCAAAGAATCTCGAAAAATATTATTTTCCGCTTTGTCGAAGACGGATGCAGAGGTATATCATCCATACCATGATGACCATGGAAGCATAGGGAACTGCCGGAACGAGCAGGAACCATAGCAAAAAACCGATGATCAAGAGGTAGAGGTAGATGAACAAGTATTTATTGATGATCCACGGTAGAGTGCGTTTACCGAGGAAGAATGCGGCGATGAGGTTTAACGGATTTGCCCAGAAGGCATTGAAGTTGGGGAACATCGTGGGATGTTTCGTGAAGAAACACAAAAAGACGATGAGACACCCGACAACGCCTGTCGCGATAAAGAAGGGAATAGCGATAGCTTTTAGCAAACGGCGGCTTTTTACCTTTTGTAAAAGTAAAATGAGTGCAAGCGTACAAATGGCAAAAACAAAGAACGGGGAGAAATACCAAGGTGTTGAAAGGTCTTGTTCCGGAGCCTCGTATACTGTCTCTATCGGTTGCACGAGTGGAGTTCCATTATATGCTGCGGAATCTAAACGATACATGAGGTAATCGGGAAGAAACATTTGTTCCCGAATGGTAGCCGTGGAGGTTGCAGGAGAGCCAAGGATCGTGTGAATCCCCCATTGAATCCACGGGGAACGACCTAGATATTCATCCAGAAGGTTCCAAAAACTTTTCGTGGAAGGCTGAGCAATCCATGTGATTTGATTGCCTGTACTTTTCTCAATGATGTCCCGAACCCGGGTCGAACAATTGTCATATAGAAAGTTGTAGAGGTATTCCCGGTTTGCAGGTTCATAATTTTCAACGAGCAAGTCCATCAAGTATTGCTTTTGAATGGAATCCAAATTTAAGGTTTGGGAATACACACTGCGCTCGTCGTAAATGTAGGAAGATAAAAAACGACGAAACTCGGAACACGATAATTGGTAGGGAAGTAGTCCACGTGCAAATTTGAAATAGAATCCTTGGGTTGCAAAATCAAACGTCCCGTAATTGAAAACAATATCCATGTTGTTTGCCTTGTCAACCACCCGGATGCCTGTGTGTCCGAACAGCGAGTAGAGTTCGTTACCCGGGGAACACGTCAGAATGCTGATCGTGGCGTCTTTGGACAACTTGATAGAGGCCGAGGTACTCGCCGTGAGTAAAAACAGGAAAAAAGATATGATGAATAGTATTGTTTTCATGTGTTTCAGTATTATAGTTTACACGGGGGATATTCAATGTCACAAAGAAACAAGGCATTGCCGGGAACGGAAGTTCCTGCTTTGCATCGATCCTTGCTTTCAATAATCTGTTGGAATTGTTCCAGCGTGATACGTCCTTGCCCTACATCCAACAATGTTCCCACGATGGCACGTACCATGTTACGCAGAAAACGATCGGCTTTGATCGTGAATACAAGTTGTTCATCCGTTTCTTCCCAGTTGGCCTCCATCAAATGGCAGATGTTCGTTTTTACATCCGTGTGCAATTTGGAGAAGCTGGTGAAATCCTCGTAACGCAGGAGAAGTTCACAAGCATTATTCATTAACCGGATGTCCGGTAGGGGGTGCGGTCGGTAGGCAAACGGGTAAGTAAACGGATTCTTGTTTTTATTGATATAATATTTATACGTACGCGAGATAGCCGAAAATCGAGCGTGCATGTCAGGCTGTACGGCGTAAATATCTTTGATCGCAATGTTTTTTCCCAAGAAACGATTGAGTTTGTCAGCCAAGGCTTGCGTGTGAGAAATGGCAACATCACTCTCGAAGTGGGCCACGAAAAACGAGGCGTGTACTCCCGTATCCGTTCGTCCGGCCCCGGTCACGTTGATTTCCTGTTTCAGCAAGAGGGAGAGAGCCTTGTTGATTTCTTCTTGGACAGAGGGGGCATTGGGTTGTATCTGCCAACCGTTATATCCACTTCCGTTATATGCTAATTCAATAAAATACCTGTGCATGTTTCCACTTTTTCAAGATTCAAAATTAACAAAATTCCGTGAGAGTAGAAGAACATGAAACGTTTTTTACTTTGTCTGTTCTTCGGGCTGCGGGAATGCCATCCACGGGTAAATTTCAATTAACTTGCAACTTGTGACCCGAGAACCTGTAACGGAAGGATATAAACGTTAATTTTTAACGCTTGTATCCTGACATTATATCCTGATTTTACGTTATATTTGTAAGTCCGTAGTATTGCAAGGGCATGTTAAATGTTGAAAAGGAATGAACAGTATTGTAGAAAATTTGAAAGAGATTGCCAGTAGTTTGCCGGAAGGAGTAAAATTAGTTGCCGTATCGAAAACAAAGCCTGTGGAGGCGATAGTGGAGGCATACGAGGCTGGACAGAGAGTATTCGGGGAAAACCGGGTACAGGAGCTGGCGGAGAAGTACGAAGTACTTCCCAAAGATATAGAATGGCACATGATCGGGCATTTACAAACGAATAAAGTGAAGTATATGGCCGCTTTCGTTTCTTTGATTCATGGCGTGGAGAGCTTGAAATTGCTGGAGACTATTGACAAGGAGGGGAAAAAACATGATCGGGTGATCCCTTGCCTGCTGCAATTTTATATAGCCAGTGAGGAAACCAAGTTCGGGTTGGATATGGAAGAGGCCAAAGCTCTTTTGGAGAGTGCCGATTACAAGAATATGAAGAACGTGAAGATCGTGGGCGTGATGGGAATGGCGACGAACACGGATGATGAGGTGCAGGTCAGACGGGAATTTCATCACCTGAAAGAGATTTTTGACGAGTTGAAGGCAACTTATTTTGCGGAAAACCCGGAATTCAAGGAATTATCCATGGGGATGTCTGGTGATTACCGGATAGCCGTGGAGGAAGGAAGTACGATGGTACGCGTGGGGAGTTCCATCTTCGGGGCGAGAAATTACGCGCATATATAATTTGAAAGATTCATTATTAACTATTTAAATAAATCATTATGGCAGATTTGAAGACGAAATACATGGGACTGGAGTTACGGAGTCCGATTATCGCGGGAAGTTGCGGTTTAACGTCCGACGTGGAGAAGATGGTCGAGATGGAGAAAGCGGGAGTGGGAGCCGTGGTGTTGAAATCTATTTTCGAGGAACAGATTAACGAGGAGACTTCCGGTGTGTTCAAGGCCGGTTACGGGATGGGTGATGCTTATCCGGAGGCCGAGGATTATATCAAGGCGTACATTCGTTCCAACACGATACAGAAGTACGTGGAATTGGTTCGTAATGCCAAGAGTCGTTTGACGATACCCGTGATTGCCAGCGTGAACTGCTTTAGTGGTGGAGAATGGGTTTCGTTTGCCCGCCAGTTGGAAGAGGCCGGGGCGGATGCACTGGAGTTGAATGTTTTTATTTTGCCGGTGAACGAGTTTAAGGAGAGTGCGGAAGTGGAGAACGTGTATTTCGAGATCGTGAAATCCATCAAGAGCCAGATAAAGATACCTGTTTCCGTTAAGATCAGTCATTATTTCACGAACCTTTCCGCTTTCGTGGATAAAATCAAGGCTTACGGGGCGAACGCGACCACGTTATTCAATCGCTTCTACGAGCCGGATATTAATATCAATACATTGGAGATGGGGGCCGCATCCGTGTTTAGTACGGCTGCTGAATTGAGGACAACCTTGAGATGGACCGGTATTTTGGCCGGGAAGGATAAGAAGTTGGAAATTTCTGCATCCACGGGCGTGCATGGTGGTGAGGCTGCCGTGAAGTTATTGTTGGCAGGTGCGACAACGGTTCAAGTTTGTTCTGTTCTTTACGAGAAGGGTATTCACGTGATCGAGGATATAAATAATTTTATCGGGAAATGGATGGACTCGAAAGCTTTCAAGACAATCGGGGATTACCGGGGAATGCTTTCCTATTCGTCTATCGAGAACCCGGATCTTTATGAAAGAGCCCAGTTCATGAAATACTTTAGTAATAAACAATATTAATTTATGAGAAGTACATTTATCTTGTTGTTGTGTTGCATGTGCTTTGCATGTGCGAAGTATCCGGGAGTGCCGGAAAAATATCATGCTTTGTTGGACAAAGCTTTAGAAACGTCGGGAACGAATCAGCCGGAATTGGCAAAGGCGTTGGAAAGTGCTACTCCGGAAATGAAGGAGGGGGTGGCCTTTTTGATTTCTTATATGCCGGAGCGGGATTTGAAAACGATGAAAGGGGATGATTTGTTGTCGAATGTGAAATTGGCCTATGAAGCTCGTAACCGTTTTGCCTGGGCGAAGAGCGTGCCGGATTCTATTTTCTTGAATGACGTGTTGCCTTACGCTTCATTGAACGAGGAGAGAGATCAATGGCGTGCCGATTTCTACAAGAGATTCGCTCCTTACGTGGAGAATTGTAAAACATTGGAAGAGGCAATTAAAGCCGTGAACAAGAACATCCGGGATGAAGTGAAGGTGGATTATAACACGGCCCGCGAGAAACCTGATCAGAATCCCTCGGAGTCTATTCGTCAGGGAATGGCTTCTTGTAGCGGTTTGTCTATTTTATTGACGGATGCTTTGCGGTCGGTGGGTATTCCTTCCCGTATTGCCGGGACTGCCAACTGGCATGATAACCGAGGGAATCATAACTGGTGCGAGGTTTGGTTGGACGGTAAATGGTATTTTACCGAGTATTACCCGAACGAGCTCGATCGTTCTTGGTTCCTTGCCGATGCCGGGAAAGCTGATCCCAAAGATCGTATGCACGCAATCTGGGCCTCTTCTTTTAAACCGACAGGGGAGAGTTTCCCGTTAGTTTGGGATTTTAATATTAAGTACGTGCCTGCTATCAATGTCACTCAACGGTATTTGGATATTTATCAAGAGGTTTATCAATCTCAATTGGCCGGAGGAAATTACGTACCTCTAAAAGTCATGATGTTTAAAGATAAACGCAATATGCGTAAATCTGATGATCGGGTAGCTGCCAACGTGGATATTTTCTGCGGTAAAGATCAAATCGGTGGTGGACGTACTGCCGGACCTAGACAGGATATGAATGACGTGTTGGAATTTATGGTGGAAAAAAATAAAGTGTATACTTTGAATTATTTCGATAAAAACGGTCAGTGGGTTGGTGAAGAAGTGAAAGTGAAAGAGAAACCGGTAGAAGTGAAATTACACTTGTAAGAAAAATAAGAGGGGGGCAAAAATCTTTTGCCCCCCTCGTTTGTAAAGTTTATAAAGTAGAACCTTCGATTCTAAAAGTTCATAAAGTCCATTGACCCTAGCGGGCGCCTTATCTACGGCAACTTTGTTGCCGATGGATTCAGTCTGAGGGATAAACCTTATAACTTTACAAACCTTACGAACTTTTGCACCCTTTCGTTTATTAATTCTTTGGTATTGCGGATACAATTTTGAGATTGTTGGCATCTATCGTGACATCGAATTCCCGATCCCCTTGTTCAACTTCAAAAATGTAAACGAGCGAACCGTCTGCTCTTTCTTCATAATCAATGTCGTCAATCCGGTAATTTGCGTAGGAAGAAGTTTTCAGTACATTCATCACGTTGGTTGGTACATTATTGTGTGAAACTTCCCAAGTGGTGACAACCCATTGATTCTGGTGGTTGAACACGACTTCTTTCATGATTTGTTGATCAATAATATCAATCTTTAGTAACCCTTTATCCTGATCGATTTCCACGATATTGGCCTGTGGGTATTTCTGCTGAATGAATTGTAGGACTGTTTTGGGAGCGCTCTCCGGTTGATATCCCCGTCCATCGTTATCCATGAGGGTTTTTACTAGCGTTCCATTTTCCAAGTAGTGCAAGGCAACTTCTTGTTCCCCGAGTTCTGCCTCGATAATGTAAATTGTCTCCATCCCGGCTCTTTCCAGCTTGTCAACATCTTCGACTTCCCATCTCCCGTATTCTCCGGATTTAAAACTATTGCGGATCACCACGGGCAGGGAGTTATATTTAACGTCACTTTCGGTCATCACCCATTGACCGTTGTTGTCAAACCACGCCTCGACTTCCGTGAAGTCGATATGGAATTCGGCCACTTGATACGTGTTTTTCACTTCCCATTCTACTCGTTTTGCCGAGGGATATTTGGCTTTAAAGGCACTCACGACGTTTTTGGGTGGCGTGTAGCTGCTGTCTTTGCAGCTACTGAAAGCAAACGTGGTGGAGAGTAGGATTAGTGCGGTAACTAATGTTGTTTTCATAATTTCTAATTTAAGATCCTCTTGTTTTACGTTACTGTAATTTAAATGTTACCTGTCTATCATTTTACAACATTTCCCTCCATATCCACTGTTACGTGAATTTCTTGATTGCCTTTTTCCAATTCGAAGATGTATACTTCACTTCCGTCTGCGCTTTCTTTGTAATCAATATCATCAATTTTGAATCCTGGGTTGTCATTCAGCACTTTGGTTGCAATGTCTTGAATCTCTCTTTCTCTAACATCCCAAGTCGTGTATAACCATTCGTTAGCACTATTGAAGTGTAATTCTTTTGCTTTGTTTTCGTGTAAGATGTCGATCTCGGTAATTCCTTTTTCGACTTCAATGTCCACGATGGTTGCTTGTGGATATTTCTCGTTAATGAAATTTTTCAGGACTTCAGGAACCGTGTTCGGTTGATAATTGTTGTTGTTGTCAATGTCTTCTACCGCTTTTATTAAAGTTCCGTCTTCAGCGTAGAATAAATCAAATTCCTGTTTGCTTTTTTCAACTTCGATCACGTACACGGTTTCCATTTCAATTCTTTCCAGCATATCCACGTCATCCACTCGCCAGTCTTTGTATTCTGACTCGTTGAATGCGGTTTGTACGGCATCCGGGAGATTGTTAAACAATATGTCGCTTTCAGTCATCACCCATTCCCCTTTGGTGGTGATCCATGCCTCCTTCTCGATGTTGTTGTCATAGAAGTCTGCCACGTAGTGGTCGTGTTGTAATTCCCAGTCGACACGCTGTGCGTTCGGGTATTTTTCGTATAGCACGTTCACGATTTTTTCATCCGGCGTGTAGTTATCGTCACTATCATCACAGCTAGTGAAAGCAAATCCGGCTAACAATAAAGAAACGAAAATGGTCATTCTTGTTTTCATGGCATATAAATTTTAATGTTTGTATTCTTTGTTCTAATTTCTGAGAACAAAGTAAAGGGGTGATTTGGGAAAGATTTGGGAATCGAAATTATTTTAGATTTAAAAATTTGAAGATTCTGTGATTTGATGATTGCCGATTAAGTGATTTTTTCCCCGTGAATGTGTGCCTTTTTTAATCACGGAATCATTGAATCGAAAATCACAGAATGATATATTAAAATCGTAAATCGAATCGGTGTTTCCCATCGAAGGAGTAGGAAATGTGAAAATGGTAAAGGTGGACGATGCTTTGGATAATTGCCAATCCTAGCCCGGTGGAATCACTTTTTTTGTTGTCGGCTTGATAGAAACGAGTGAAAAGGCGGGATTGATCCAAAGAGGGACCATCCGTGCTGTTGGTGAAAGTGATTCCGGTTGATTGTACGCGAATAGTGATACTTCCCTCGTTCGGGGTGTGTATCATGGCGTTTTTTAACAGGTTCGTGATTAATATATTTGCTAGTGATTCATTCATGTGAACTTTACAAGCGGCATTTTCTTCCACTTCCACGTGCAGTTTTTTATGCTCGTAAATTTCTTGAAAATCTTCCACGAGTTCTTTTATGATCGGGTTGAATTCCACTTCTTTCGTTTCGTGGAATTGGCCATTCTCGATGCGGGAAAGGAGCAACAGGGATTTATTGAGTTTCACGATACGTCCCAGATTCCGGTGGATGTCCTCGATTTCTTCCAGTTGTCCTTCCGTGCAATCCGGCCGTTCTGCCAATAATTCCAGCTTGTTCCGGCAGATTGCTAACGGGGTCTGGAGTTCGTGGGATGCGTTTTCAATGAATTGTTTCTGTTGGGAATACATCTCTTCGTTTCGCCGGGTCATTTTAAGTATCGTCTCGTTTAGTTGGCGGAATTCTTTTATCTTGGTAGGGTTCTCCAATGGGGGATTTTTCCCGCCCAGGGTAAATTTGTTCAGCCAGCCCAGTAGTTTGTAGAATGGGGCCAGGCTTTTTCTGAAAACGACCTCAAAAACGATCAGTATACAAACAAGTAGCGAGACATACAGAATCACGATCGACCATAATATCGCCTCGATCATATCGTCCTGTTCCAGGGTTGAGATCATGATCGTTAACTCGTAAAACTTTTTATCCTCTCCCCGAAAGGCTGTCTTTAGTACTCGTACAGGATCAAAATCGTATTCAAGTTCGTAAAAACGTGTCGAGTCAAAGTATCGTTCTTTGTAATGAATAGCCTGCTCTTCAGGTATTTCTTTTATGAAGTATTGACTCATTAAATCGCTACTATTATTAATCGCGGCTGTATCCCTCAAAACCTGTTGAATAATAAGATGCTTGTAGTTTTCCAAGCTATCATCCGTCTCGTCCAGAATTTCATCCAGTATGCTAAAAAAGAAAAAGCCAGCCCAGAACGTGAGGATAATAATCATCACGATCGAGAGTTTGCTTATCGTGTGGTGGATGAGTTTCATGCTTCCGGTGTTGTGATTAGTTTATAGCCGAACCCGTACACGGCTTTTATTTCCGGGATAGCGTCAGCGGTTTTCATCTTTTTGCGTAAATTTTTCACCTGGGAATAGATGAAATCGAGACTGTCGGCTTGATCAATGTTATCACCCCACACGGATTCAGCCAATGTCGTTTTGTTGATCAATCGGTTCGGATTGGTGACAAAATAGTAGAGCAAGTCAAATTCTTTTCGATTGAGTTTCAGCTCTTCTCCATTGATGAACACGGTGTGATCGTCGGGACGGACGGTTAGGTTTTCAATTTCAATCTCGGTATTCCCGTCGGTTTGATGGCGTCGGATCACGGATTTCACCCTCGCGTGTAATTCTGCCAAGTGGAATGGTTTTGCGAGGTAATCATCAGCACCGAGGTCAAGCCCCGTAACCTTGTCTTCAATGGAATCCTTAGCCGACACGATGATCACGCTTTCCCGTTTCTTTAATTTCTTCAGCTCTTCCAGAATCGAAAGTCCGCTACCCCCGGGGAGCATAATATCCAGCAAGATACAATCGTAGTCGTAATCATTGATCTTTTGCAGGGCTGTAGAATAGTCTGCCGCTGTCTCCACGACAAAACGTTCTTTCTCCAGTGATCGAGTCATCACTTCTCGCAAGTCTTTTTCGTCTTCAATGATTAATATCTTCATGGCGTTGAAATTTTGTAGAACAAAAATAGCAATTTATTCTGGAAAGAATCTGGAATAAATTTTAAATAAGAGACTTCCGGGAGTACATTTCCAATTTATTCCTTTATATTTGCTGCGATGCAAAAAGAGGTTGTATGAAGGATAAAGACCTGTCTTCGGACATTCCGGCCGAATATACGGTATGGCTCGTCCCGTTGTTTGGGATAGTTATGCTGGTCGGGGCTATTCAGAAATGGAAATGGGTGTTGCAAATGCAAGGTACTCGCCCCTTTGGTTTCCTGTATTGGTTAGGATACTTGTGGGGAGAGAAAGGGTATCGTGTAGGGATGATCTTACTTTCTATAATCATTATTATTTGCGGGCTGTTATTGGCTTTTTTGATGTAATAATAATTTAAACAATAGAAATATGGAATATCCGAGTGTAGAGGCATTAATGAAACAGATCCGGGATTGGGCGGAAGAGGAAGATTACGATGCAATTATAGAGGTGTTGCCGGAATTGAAAACTCCCGGGCAATATTACGAGGCGGTGTTATGCGTGGCTTATGCTTATTTGAACCAGGGATTTTACCATGATGCGGAAGAGTGGTTACGTAAAGTGGAAGACCAAGGACGTGAGAGTGGTGTTTGGAATTACCGGTTGGCTGTTGCGTTGATGCATCAGATGCGATTAGAGGAGGCTTTGCCGTATGCCGAACGTGCGGTGACGGTGGAGGCTGGTTACCCGTGGGGATGGTTGGTGTATAGCAAATTATTGTATGGATGTCAAAGAACCGAAGAGGCGTTGGAGGCTGCCAAGAAGGGATTAGTTTTGATGCCGGGGGATGAAGAATTTACTTCATTGATTGAGGATATTTCTAACGGCCTGTCATTTTTTGAAGTTACAGGTGTGGAGGAAGACGATGGGAAAGTGGAGAACGGGGAAGAGAAGGCCGGGACCTTTTGCGGGTCCGTGTTGCTAAACTCGGTAAGTTTCGACGTGGATAAGGTCATGGCAGATTTGAAGACGGAGTGGGGAATAGAGCCATCCGATAAGCCGGGAGATATGGCCAGTGATGATGCGAGTGCAGACGAATCGACCCGGGTGTTTTATCTCGGTGAAACTTTAGTGGCTATCAGTCTCATGCCGGCAAGAGTTCCGGGTGGAGAGGCCGAGTATTATGCAGAGACAAATTATATGTGGCCGAAAGCCGTAGAGGTAACGAAGACGCATAAAGCTCACGTGCTGGTAGCTGTTCTTGCCCATGGCTTGACCCCGGTGGAAGCAGGTAAGTTACACGTGAAAGTGATCGCTACTTGTTTGAAACAGCCCAATGCTATTGGCGTTTATGTTTCCGGGACAGTGTTTCAACCGGAATTTTATATCGAGGTGGCCAATATGATGAAGGAGGATGAGGAAAACTTACCCGTGTTGACTTGGGTGTATTTGGGCCTGTACCGGAGCGAGGAGGGAAATAATATATACACGTACGGGATGACAGCTTTCGGGAAAGAAGAGATCGAGATATTGGGAAGTAAACATAATTTCCCCGAGTTACAAAGATTCATGCTTGAAATAGCCTATTATGTTATCGGTTCGGACGTGACGTTACGAGAAGGAGAGACATTAAGTGTCAGCGAAGAACAAAAATTTCCAATTACCCGGTCAAGAGGGGGCGCCGTGGAGGGTATGACTTTGAAGATTGAATATTAATTGGGAGGTTCATAGTATTTGAAATAAGAAACGATATGAGTTTGGAAGATTTAAAGAATAGTTTGGGAGAAGATGTATTGACTTCAATGTATGAGTACTTGATCCCAGAGGAAGATGACGAGATGGAAGGATTTGTTCCGGCTTACGGGAAGAAAGACGTGAAGACTTGTGAGGAGATTCTGTTGGAATTTATTGATGCTTTGTCTCGGGCTGATGAAAACAAGGAGATCATCATGGGACAGGTTAAAGAAACTGTGCTGGCTTTGAATGTTTTGAACGAGAAGTGCGAGTATGAACTGATCGAGACGGATCAGCGGGAAGATATTTGTAAATTTATCATTACGGCCGTAAATGTGGCCGGGTTGAAGACCGATGAGGACGTGACGGAAGAGTGGAGAGAATGGTAGTTCTTTGACCGGAGTAACGTGATTTTAGGCGAGAGTGGAAGGTGTATCGTATTTTATAAGGTGTAGAAGTTTGATATTGTTGATGATTCGTTATCTTTGCGAGTAATAAATCCTTGGAATAGGTGAAAATAGTGCATGGATAGTGATGATATACTTATGGGGTTGAAACGTCGGGATGAAACAGCTTTGTCTGTTCTTTTCGATACATATTACGAGAAGTTGTATCTTTTCGCGGAAAAGTATATCTATGATTCTGATAAAGCGCATGACATCGTGCAGGATGTTTTTCTGAAAATATGGGAGAATGCCGAACGTTTGGAGTTAACATCTTCCATTCAACATTATCTTTTTGCATCCGTTCGTAATGGTTGTTTGAATTATCTGAAAAGTCTGCAAATCGAAGATCGTAATAATCGTAAGTACATGGAGGCCTATATCGAGTCGCAGAACGTGGATATGGTAGATGATGAAGAACTCCTTGCCCGTATTCGGCAAGTGCTTGACGAGTTGCCCGAAAAGTGCAGGGAAGTCTGTCTTCTGCGTTTCGTCGAGGGGTACAAGTATGCTGAAATTGCAGCCCGGCTCGATATGAACGAGAACACCGTGAAGGCCCAGTTGCACCGGGGAATGGAGCGCTTGAAACAAGCGTTTGCCATGTATGACTACGTGCTTGTTCTTTGCGCTCTCGGTCGGATTTTCATGGACCGGTGATTATTCCAGTATGATATTCGTGTATTTGGACACGGAGGCTCTCGTGTTCACCGGGGAGAGGGCGAACGCGTAAGCGACGCAGTTGGCCGGGGTAAAATCCTTGTGTAAAGGGAATTCTTTCGTTCCGGGAACTCCTCGTTTTCCTAACGGGTAGGCCAGTGTGTCCTGTTCTTTCGTGTCGTGGATGACTAGATATATATCGTCCTCGTCTTTGGCGAGGGGACTGAGGGGTTGACGGAACCACTCCGCACGGACGATGCGTTCGTTTTCCTGGATATGAACCTCTACCGCGGGTGGTGTCAGGTTTCCCGTCGTGCAGGTCACTCGTTCCAGACGGATCGTGACGTCGAGGGTTTCCGCGTCAATTTCCACGGCATTTTGATTCATCCCGATGAATCGGGTTCGGGCGGTGGACCAAGATTGACGGGGGAATCCGGCTTGTATGGCCGCGTAGAAATGGTAGGACAGGTCGGAAAGTGCCTTAAAGCGGGTTTGTTGGATGACCTGTGCCGGGGATTGTTTTTTCTTTTTGAAAAAGATTTTTCCCTTGGCGATGCTTTTCCCCTTGTACTTGCACATCGTGACGTTCCCCACGGAGCCGGAGGCGTTATCGAAAATATGTGAGTGAAATATAGCCATACTGATTTTAGATTTATGATTTACGGTTTTGGATTGAAGGATTCAGATCACTTTAGCTTAATCTTGTAGTAAAGGCTATTCGTGAACGAGTCCCTGTCCGCATTCGTGAAGAAGGCATAGACATGAGCTTCCGTTGCATCCGGTTGTTCGAGAGGAATGTTGGCGATCCCGTCATTCCGGGTGATGCCCGTGTTCTCGATGATTTGGACCCGGAAAGGTTCGTTGTCATAAATCACGGCGAGTACGAGTTCATCCTTGTTTCTGCGGTCAAGAATCCACGGGGTGGTTTCCCAGTTGATCGAGAGAACTCCTTCCGGAGCATCCTGTTGCCGGAAATGAAAGGGCATCTGTAAGTCCCCCACGGTAAATTTTAACAGGGCGAAATCCCCGATGTTGTAGTCCGTGTCGTACGCGTTGATGTTCTCCTTGACGAAAAGGTTGTATCCCGAAGCGATGTTCCTGTTGTTCGCCTCCCTGTTCCACGAGTAAACCAAAAACGTGTTCTTCACGGATTGATAAAGGGTTACCACCGATGACAACCGGGTGTTTTGGTGGGCTCGGGTGGGTGAACCCGCGTTGCCATCATACGAGGGAAATTTGCGACCGAACGTTTTTCCTCTTTTGTGGTATATAACCATACCATCGTATCGCCCGTGAGCGTCTTTTAATAAACCGGATTTAATTTCTACCATAATTTTACTATTATTAATAATTACCTATTACTCCCCGTTTCATTCGTGTTGCAAACTAAATAGGAGGATAAAGATACGACAGGAATGACCGTTTGTCAAGTTAAATATCCTTTTCTTTCCTTAAAATGGCGGCGATGATCGGGCGACAAGGGGGCGAGCATGGGGCGACAGCGCCTATTTACCGCCTATCTGTCGGGCAACAGGCTGGTAACGGGGGATTGTATCCGTGAGGAATGGGTATTTATAAGGATGTGATTTGTTTGGAAAGTAAAATATTTACTTGATTTTAATATTCTTATTATCAGTATTGTATATGATCTTATTCTTGTCCGAGATCATTTTTTTGAAAAATAATTCATTTTCTTGTAAACATTTTGGAGGGGGAGTTTGTCTTTAGGGTGTAATGAAGATGAAAAGTCATGGAGAAAGAAAATATACATATTGATTGGGAAGTCATTTCGAAAAGTTTCCGGGGCGAGTTGTCCGGGGAGGAGCGGGAGAGGTTGGAAAGCTGGTTGGAGGCGTCTTCCCGGCATCGGGATTTCTATCGCCGGGCGCTTGAAGGGGGAAAAACGGACGCCACGGTCGGGGTGGATCGAGACGTGTTGGCAGCAAAGAAAAACGAGTTGATGGGACGGGCCCGCGTGATGAAGGGGGACGTGAAACCCCGGAGGGCGCTGAGGTTCGTGTGGTATGCTGCAGCGGTCATTTTGCCCTTGGCAATTGCTGTCGGGATGTGGGTGAACATGGGAGGACGGGAGAAAAACGTGGTGATTGCCCAGCGGGTGCAACCGGGTAGCGGGCGTGCCGTGCTGGAATTGCATGATGGGAGAACCTATTTTCTGGACACGACCCGGGTGGTTGAAACCGGAATAGAGGGAAATCTGGCGAAAGCCGAAAAGCAATCGCTGGTTTACACGAAACAGGAGGCCGAGGAACTGGTGTATAATAAAGTGATGGTTCCCCGGGCGGGAGAATATTCTCTCACGTTGTCGGATGGGACGCGGGTATGGTTGAATTCCGATTCGGAGATTCGTTATCCCGTGGCTTTCGGGAAGGACCGGAGAACGGTCTTTTTATCCGGGGAGGCCTATTTTGAGGTGGAGAAGGATGCAGAACGCCCGTTCTACGTGGTGTTGGACGGTATGGAGGTGAAGGTGTACGGGACATCGTTTAACGTGAACACGCATTATCAAGGGAAGATCCTGACCACACTGGTGGAAGGGAAGGTGGGTATTCGGGTGAAATCGACGGGGGCGGAATGTATCCTGCGACCGAACCAGATGGCCGAGTTTGATCGCGAAAAGGAAGAAGTCGAGGTGACGGACGTGGATACTTACTACTACACGGCTTGGCGGGCGGGGGAGTTCGTGTTCCAGAACGAGACGATCGAGGAGATCATGGATCGTTTGTGTCGCTGGTATGACACGGAGGTTTTCTACGCGAATGACGACGTGAGAGGGAAGCGTTTCACGGGGGTTATCGTTCGTTTCACGGACGTGGCGGACGTGTTGCACCTGATCGGGGAGACGGCAACGGTACAGTTTAATTTGAAAGGAAATACAATCACGGTAAGTGATTCAAGATAAAACCGCGAATCGTTGGCGCGAGTCGCGGTTTGATAACGGATGTTGTGTGTACATCCATAATGTTTAATATTAATCAACAAATCTATGAAAAAAATCAGAAAGTCGTTTGATTTTTCGAGTTTTTTATGCTCGTTGAAGATGAGACTACTATTGGGAAGGTGGGGATTAATGGCGCTGATGTTGCTGGGACTGCCTTTCGTGGTTTCAGCTCAAAACCAAAAGGTGACGATCAACGTGAAGGACGTTGACGTGCAGGTGGTGTTTAAACAGATAAAGGAACAGACGAACCTGAATTTCGTGTACAACGCGGATCAGTTGAAAACGATGCAGAAGGTGACGCTGAACGTGAAGGAGGTTACGGTGGATGCCGCGTTGACGAAATTGTTCGAGGGGTCGGCTTTCGAGTACAAGTTCGAGATGCAGTCGATCGTGATCAAGAAGAAGACGGAACAGGCGGAGAGCAAGAAATCCATGTTGTCCGGTCAGGTGACGGACAAAAGTGGCGGTCCGCTGCCCGGTGTGGCCGTGTTGTTGAAGGGAACGACGGTGGGAACGGCCACGGACGTGAACGGGAATTTTAAGTTTTTGGTGCCTCAGGATAAGAATACGGTGCTGGTGTTCTCGTTTATCGGGATGAAGCGTTTGGAGGTGCCCGCCCAATTCGGGGAGCCGATGAAGGTGACGTTGGAGGAGGATGCCACGGAACTGGACGAGGTGAACGTGATTTCCACGGGGTATTATAACGTGGACAAGCGTCACTTGACAAGTTCCGTGACCTCGCTGAAAATGGACGATATCATGATGCCGGGAGTAAGCACGATCGACCAGATGCTGGAAGGGAACGTTCCCGGAATGATTTTCATGCAAAATTCGGGACAGGTGGGTGCTGCACCGAAGTTGAAAATCCGGGGGACAACAACAGTGTTAGGGTCAACCGCTCCGTTATGGGTACTGGATGGAGTTATTTTGACTGATCCGGTGAATGTCGATCCGCAACAGATTAATGATTTGGATTTCGTGAATCTGTTGGGTAACGCTATTTCCGGCTTAAATCCGGATGATATAGAGCAAATTGACGTGTTGAAGGATGCATCAGCGACAGCTATTTACGGGCCACAGGCTTCTAACGGCGTGATCGTGATCACGACGAAGAAGGGTAAGATTGGAGCTCCTTCGGTGTCTTATTCTGTAAGTGGAACGTATCGTCGTCGTCCGTATTATACGGATAAGGCCGTGAATGTGATGAATTCAAAGGAACGAATAGACGTGTCAAGGGAACTTGTTAACAGACGTTTGAATATAGGAAGTTTAAATAGTTGGGTCGGTTATGAAGCGGCGGCTCAGGATTATTATAATGGTGTGATTGATCGTGATGAATTTTCTCGAAGAGTGACTGATATGGAAACTTGTAATACGGATTGGTTTGGAATTTTATTACAAAATAGTTTTTCGCATAATCATTCTTTGAGTCTTTCAGGAGGAACGGATCATATTAGGTATTATACATCCTTGGGATACAGTGATGAAAATGGTAATATTCGGGAAGAGAGTAATAAGCGTTATACGGGTATGGCGAAAATTAACGTGAATTATGACAAATTTACCATGCAATTCTCGATGACAGGAAACGTGCAAAAAAAGGAATACACGCCCTCTGAAGTAAATTTGATGGAGTATGCTTATAATACGAGTCGTACGATTCGAGCTTATGATGAAACGGGAGATTTGTGGTTTTATCAACGTCACGAGGGAAGTGATAGTAAAAATTATGACCAACCGTTCAGTATTATTAATGAGAGGAATAATACCTACGATCAAATTGAAACGAATCAATTGAATCTGGTTGTGGCTTTGGGATACCGGCTTACTTCATGGTTAAAAGCTGATTTGCAGTTTTCGTATAATATTTCCCGTACGGACAAGGAAACTTACTTTGGGGCTGATTCCTGGTATGCTGCTAGATTAAGAAAATACTCTTTAGTCACAGAGAGTATTAATGAGGATAATACGGAATTGATAAGTGGTGGTGAATTACGTTTGGATTATACGAAAAATGATAATTATAATTTGCGAGGTCAATTAACGTTTAATCGTTTTTTAGATAAGGATAACGTACATCAAGTGACGGCTTCTGCGATTGGGGAGTTAAGTTCCGGCTTGTATGGGGGATCAAAAATTGTACATCGGGGATATATTCCGGACCGAGGATTATTTTTTGATAAGGTTCCTATCGAGATGGTCAATATCGGGACGACGACTTATAAAAAATTGCGTTACCCGAAGTATTATGAATGGATGGAGTCAGATGATGCTCGCGGGATGTTGAAAGATAATTTGACAAGGAAAGTGGGATTAATCTTGACAGCATCGTATAGTTATAAGGATTCTTATATATTGAATGCTAATATGCGTATTGACGGATCCAATAAATTTGGGGATGCTAGTAACGACCGTTTATTGCCGATTTGGTCTGTTTCCGGACGTTGGAATCTGCACGAGAATGTATTGAAGAATTCGGCGAAGGTGAATGTCTTGGCATTGAAGATGTCTTATGGTTGGCAAGGAAATATGTCCGCACAGGATTCTCCGAAATTGATCATTCAAAAAGGAACGACGAATAAATATTTTAACGAGTATTTCTCGACAATCAAGCAGTATCCTAATCCGGATTTGAAATGGGAGAAAACGTCTACATTTAATCTTGATGTTGAGTTTTCTTTCTTTAACAATAAGTTGAACGGTTCTGTCGGGTATTATTATCGGCATACTTCAGATGCTTTTTTAAGTAAGACTGTTTCATTTGTGAACGGTGTTGGAAAATATACAGTTAATAAAGGAACTTTAACGAACCAAGGATATGAGTTTACATTGAATTTTGTTCCGATAAATACGGTTACTTCTGTTGGTGGAGAAACACGTGGTTTTGTTTGGCGGTTTGATCCCAATTTCGGTTCGGTGTTCAATCAATTGATTGATAAATTGAAGTCCAAGGATAAAGTGTTGCAGGACGAAATTACTTATACGAATTATCTAGATGGTTCGGTGCAAATCGTGGGACGTCCCGTGAATACATTTTATTCTTACCGTTTCAAGGGATTAAGTCCCGTGGATGGTCGCCCAATGTTCTATGGGGCGGACGAGAAAATGATGGTTGATGGACAGGAAGTGGACACAAAGGATGTATATGAGAAAATGACTCAAGAAGAGGTGTACGAGCAAGTATTGACTCGTTCTGGTTGTCGAGAGCCTTTCTTGCAGGGAGGAATCAGGAACTATTTTGGTTGGAGGAATATCGGATTGAACATTAATTTGTCTTATAGTATCGGATCTAAAATTCGGTTGATGAAGATGTATGGTAGTGCAAATACTTTCGCTCCTGGTCCGGAAACGAATATGAGAAAGGAATTCGTGAACCGATGGAGATCTCCGGGAGATGAACGTGTAACAACAGTTCCGGGATTCTTGGATGCTACTGCATATGGGGAAACGCTCAATAAAGAGTGGTTCCAAAAGATGAGTGTCAATAAGTTTGCTGAAAATATATGGAAAATGTATGATAATTCGGATTTGCGTGTGGCATCTGGGGACTACCTGCGGATTCAGAATGTGTCGTTGCGGTATAATATTCCAACGAGAATATGTAATAAATTGTTATTAAAATCAGCTTACGTAAGTTTGAGTGGTACTAATTTATATACGTTTTGTAGTAAAAAGTTAAAAGGACAAGATCCTTCTCAGTCCGGAACATCGGATTTGGTGAATTTGTCTATTCGTCCTCAATATTCTTTTCAATTGAATCTTACTTTCTAATAGTTGCAAGGATGAGAACATTTAATTTATTATTAGTGATTACAGGATGTTTATTGCTAGGGGCATGTGGGGATTTCCTGAAAGAGTATTCTAAAGAATTGACTTACGCACAATCGTGCAAGGATTTGGATGAGATATTAATCGGTAATGGGTATTTTACATCCGGGGTAAGTTCAACGTTTACCGCATCTTCTTTTCAAAAAGGGACTTTTTATTACCCTTGGTTACAAGTTATGGATGATGATTTGGAAGAATATAGTTTTGGCGAGTTTGGTACGGGAACAGCATTGTATAATTTACGTCCCTTTTATGCTTGGCAGCAAGTTCCTTTTCAGGATCCGAAAGGACTTCCCTTTGATGATCCGACTTGGAAAAAGCTTTATGAACATATAGGCTATTTAAATGTAATTATTGCTCAAGTGAAGGAGTTTACTCATGAACCGGAAGAAGACCGGAATCGAGTGCAAGGGGAAGCGGAATTTTTGCGAGGGGCATGTTATTATTTGTTGGTAAATATGTATGCAAAACCGTATGTGAAGGCTTCTGCAAAGGATGATTTGGGTGTGCCTTTAAATGTAACTGAAAAAATTGAGGATAAGTATTTTAGTCGTGATAAAGTGGCGGATGTGTATGAGCAGATTGTACGAGATTTAAAAAATGCAACGGAGCATTTGGAAGGGATTCAGCAATCTACGATCTATCGTGTGAATGCCAAAACAGCCCATATCTTGTTGAGTCGTGTGTACTTGTACATGGGAGAATGGGAGCTTGCAATTGCAGAGAGTGAGAAGGCGATAGCCTTGGGATGTCCTTTGTGGGATTTGAATGATTTTAATGCGACAGATATTAAAGGAGGAAGTTCGTCTGCCCCTTACACGAAAGCGAACTATATGAACTCGACAGGTTCCCCTGAGGTTTTATTCACACAAGGTACGAACGCAATGAATTTACTGACAAATGATAATAGTGACAAGGGGCGATACCGGGTGTCGGATGAGTTGTTTGCCTTGTATCGTAAATACAACGAGCTAGAACAAGTTCGGGATTTGCGTGATACTTGTTATTTTACCCCTGCAATATCAAATACTGCTTATCGTTACTCTCGCAAGAATGGATCTTTGGCACAGGAGATTGACGTGTTCGATTGTTTTGTTGTTCGTACTGCTGAGGCGTATTTGAATAAAGCGGAAGCGGAAGCAATGCTAGAAAGACCGGAAGCAGTTGGGACTATAAAGATATTGCTTGAAAATCGTTTTCAGAATGGCAAAACTCCTAACGTGATTGACGGTTTGAATGGTAAGGAACTGGTTCGTTTTATACGGGAAGAACGTCGGAGAGAGTTGTGTTTTGAATGTCATCGTTGGTTTGATTTACGTCGTTATGCCGTATGTGAGAAATACCCGGAAATGAAGGAGATCACGCATAAGTTATTGGGTCCCGGCATTGCGGAAGGTGTGCTAATGGGGGATGCGGTACTGAAGGAGTATGGAAAGGATGCGGCTTGGGTTATGCCAATTCCGACGTACGAGATAGACTTTAACAAGGGAAATATGGTGGACAATGAAGAACGTCCAGATAGACCGATTCCATCGTTGTAAGTTGATTGAGTTCTAATTTAATAGAATATAGAGATGAGAAAATTTTTGTTTGTATATAGTGTTTTGTTGCAGTTCTTTTTGATGTCTTGTCAGAAAGAAGATGATTTGAATCCGTCGGGCATGGATACTAATTTGTTTGCTATTCAGAATAAGACAGGACGGTTTAACGAGCTGGCGTATCAGATATACCAGGAAACAGGTGTTTCGATCTTTGTGAACGATACGGTTGCGAAAGTGGAGCAAGGGGTTGATGCGTATGGAAATCCACGTTATCATTATGAAATCTTCGCTGTTGGTTATAATATTTTTACAACTTCGCCTACAGCTATAGCGTTATCTGCAGACACGAATGCAATGGTTGAGGCTGCTCGTGTGATAGAGGAGAAGGTGATCCCGAATTTACCCAGAAAGCGTGAATATAGGCCTTATGCTATTCTGTTGGTTGACACTCTTTCCACGCCCACGTATGGTTGGAATTCGACAGCGGGACGGATGCCTAATTATAGACCCGATTATGCTTACAAGAGTATGTTGGGCATTACTGTTGGTCGACTTGCAGACATATTAAGTATGAGTACAGATGAAAAATCTTATTGGGCAGGAATGGTTTTAGGTACTAATTTAGTGGAAAGGATTACGAGTTTGTGTGCTGAAGAGCTGGAAGATTTTTACGTGATAACGGATACAGCAGCAAATTCTTTTTACTCGCAAAAGTATTATTGGAATACTCAAAATGGACTTATTCAACCTTTATACAATGCTGATCCAAAGGATTTGGGCTTTTTAGATTGGATGCTTACTGGACCAGATCGGTATACCACGATGCAGTTGTTGTACAAGAATACTCCTTCGAAAACGGTGGATGTGACGATGTATATTGCGGCCATATATGCTTATTCAGAAGAGGAGTTTCGGATAAAGTACGGAAGTTATCATAAATGTGTGGAAAAGTATATGGTTATGAAAAATATTCTGTCTTATTTTAAAAATAAGTACGATATAGAATAGTTGTTTGTAATACAGGGAGCCGAAAATATCTTCCGGCTCCCTTGCTTGTATGTATGTTTAGTGTCGGTTAGCCGATACTACGGGAGTTTATTGTATAAAAATTACAGGTGTATGAGAAAGATTTTAAGAATTATCGGGTTGTGCGTGTGTTGTTGGGGGCTATGCGTGGAGGAGGGGATCGGACAGGTACGGGAGCACCAAGGACTTACTATCGGGGAGTTCGTGCAGCCGACGGCGCAACGATATAAGGGAATGTTTAATGTTTACGTGCAGGAGGGGCGGTATTTCGTGGAGATTCCCAAACGGTTATTGGGACGGGATATTGCAGCGATGCAGGTGTTGGCGAAGGGATCTGCCCAAAATAAAAGGGCGGATACTCAATTGCTGGGGTATGCGGGAGATCCTTTGTCTACCCGGTTAATTCGTTTCGAGGTTGGGAGAGAGAATGAGGTGTGGCTGGTGGAGCCGGAAACTGATAAATGGGTAAAGGATACGACAAGCGAGATTGTCCGGTTGATGAAAACGACGGAACGTAAGCCTGTTGCCATGATTTTTGACGTGAAGGCAACGGGGGATGAGAGTGTGTTGATTGATATGACGGAGGTCTTGTTGACGGACAATAATATATTTTCATTAAAAGATATGAAAGCAACGCTTGGTCTGGGTGGTTATCAAGCCGATCGGGCGAGCGTGGCCGGATGTAGTGTGTTTTCGGATAATGTGGTTTTTCGGATGATTAAATGTTACGGGGCGGGAGCCGCACCACAATTGTCACCTTTCGCCCGGGAGGAGAAGGTGGAACAGAATCCGACGGTGTGGGAATTGGCGGTGTCTTTACGTTTGTTGCCAGAAGAGCCGATGCGTCCGAGATACGAGGATAAACGGGTTGGGTATTTCGTGGTGAAGGGTACGGAGTACGGGGATTCGTTGAAGATGAAACAAGCGACATACGCCTGCCGGTGGAGGATGGAACCTAGGCCGGAAGAGGTGGAGAAATATAAACGGGGGGAATTGGTGGAACCCCGGAAACCGATTGTTTTTTATATAGATTATGATATTCCGGAATTTATGATCCCTCATTTGATCGAGGGAGTACGGGATTGGGAGAAGGCGTTTGAACGGGCGGGGTTCAAGAATGCGATCGTGGCGAAACGGATGCCCCAACCTGAAGAAGATCCGGATTTCCGACCGGAGGATGCACGGAATTCAATTATTTCGTACAAGGCCTCACCGATTGGGAATGCTTTCGGGTTGCAAACAAGTGATCCGAGAACCGGGGAGATTCTAGGAGCCCGTATTTCCTTGTTCCATTGTGTACGCGATTTGTTGCAGAAATGGTATTTTGCCCAAGCGGGTGCGGTGGATGAACGAGTGCATCATTTCCCTTTCCCGGAAGAGGTGATGGGGAGACTGGTACGTTACCTTGTTTCTCATGAGGTGGGGCACACGTTGGGATTACGACATAATTTTTATAGTAGCAGTACTTATTCTGTCGAACAGATCCGGGATAAGGATTACGTAAAAGAACATGGACACACGGCATCGATCATGGATTATGCCCGCTTTAATTACGTGGCGCAACCCGGTGATGGAATTGCGTTGGAAGATTTGGTTCCGAGGTTGGGCGAGTATGATTTGTTTGCTATTGAGTGGGGATACCGTTATTTCCCGGAGATGAAGGACGAGCAGGAGGAAAAAGCTTATTTGCGGGCGTGGACTACTCGGCAAAGGACTGAGAACGAGCGTCGTTTCTTTGGTACGGAGTATGATGCTCGTAATCCCCGTTGCCAGAGTGAGGATTTGGGAAATAATAATATGAAAGCGAATGAGCTGGGAATGGAAAATCTGAAACAGATCGTGAAAAATATAACGGTCTGGACGGAAGGAGATGATACATTTGGTTCCATTCAGGCAGAGATGTACAAGGGGGTATGTGATCAGTATTTGAAATATATCACTCATGTGGTGAATAATATCGGAGGACATTTCGTGTATGATAAATCACGTTTGGAGGGGGCAGGTATGGATATGCCTATCGGCAGGGAACAACAGAAGGAGGCATTGGCTTTTTTGGACAAGCATTTTTTCCATGCCCCGGAGTGGTTGTTTGAAGAGCATTTGACGGATATTGCTCGAATGAATAAAGTACGGGTGATGCGGATGTTGTACGGGATGATATGCAAGCAGTTGACCGGTTCTTTCTTAAAAATGTCGGAACAGGAACAGATGGAAGAGTGTACATATACTTTGCGGGAGTGTTTGGACGATTTGTATGGAATGATTTTTACAGAGGCCTTGAATAATCAACCGGTGACACCGTGCCGCAGGGAGTTACAACGGATGTACGTGGCGAGTTTGAGAGGCGTGATGGAACGGGATTTTGTGGATAACCCGGCAATTACTTCTTTGATTTTTGAACAGTTGGAAAGGATAAAGGCGGATGCCCGGAAGGCCGGAAAGAAGAGCAGGGATTTTATGACGAGGGCGTACTGGAATAATTTTAAATTTTAGATTTACGATTGAAGAATTGCCGATTGAGTGATTGTTGATTTTTAGATTAAATGATTGATGATGAAAAGATATTTGATTAGTATAGTATTGTTGCTGGTTGCGATTGGTGGTTTCGCACAGGGGAAGGAACCGATGGCGTTTACTGCCTTTTTTAAGAACGGGATGGAGAAGGCGGAAGGGATTCTACCGGTTTACAAGGGGGCAGATAAGTATTATTTGGAGATTCCTGTGAATTTGTTGGGACGGGAGATGTTTTTTTCCGGGGTAGTGATGAGGGGAACGGGGATTCCTTACGCGATGACGGAAGGAATGGGGGTTGCCGTGTTCAAGGCAGAACCGGGAAACCGGGTGTCATTGTCGAAAGGGATCTTGGGGGAACGGGTTTCCGATACGACTTCTGGGATGTATAAGTTGATGGCGGAACGGATGCTGGAGCCAGTTCATGTCATGTATCCCGTTGTGGCAAGAGGAACGGATGGGGCGAGTCCGATTATTGAGATTACCTCACTGGTGAAAACGAGTCCGGAATGGTTTGGTAGTGCCGAGAGAGGTGCCGCTGATGCATCTAGTTCAGAGATTACGGGAGTGAAGAAGTTGGAGGACGGGGTGAAATTTTCTGTGGTACGAGTTCATTCGTTCGCGAAACAAGGATTCTTAGGAGTGCCGGGAAAAGAGGGAATCGTGCCGATTGAAATGGAATGTATTATACGGGTGTTGCCGGAAAAGTCGATGGTGGTACGTTACGCTGATCCTCGTGTCGGTTACCGGACGTTGAGTTATTTGGATTACGGGAGTAACCCGCAGGGGGTGAAGAAAGAGTCGTTGATTTATAAATGGAATCTTTCGGTAAACCCGAAAGATCAGGAGTTGCTGCAGCGAAATCAGTTGGTTGAACCGGAGAAGCCGATTGTGTTTTACATTGCCCCGGAGGTACCGGAACGTTTTCGTCCGGCTATTCGGAAAGGAATTTTGGCTTGGCAGGCGGCTTTTGAGCAGGCTGGTTTTAAGGATGCAATACAGGTGAAGGATGCGGATCAGAATGTGGATTTAGCGTTAGCGGATGCTGTTGTGTGTTGTTATCCGGGGAGTGGAAATGTGAGTTCTTCTATTTTGGTACATCCGAGGACGGGGGAGATTTTGAAGTGTCGGGTGAATGTTCCGTATTATTTCATGTCGGATGATATGAGAGAGTATTTGTTACAATGTGGGAATGTGGATGAGCGTGTGATAAAGGATTTGGCTGACGAGGAGCTGGTGATGGATTTGTTGCGTTATAAGGTGTCTTCGGAAGTGGCGAATGTTTTCGGGATGCTCCCGAATTATGCGGCTAGTATGGCGTTTTCAGCCAAGCAGATGAGAAATCCGAAATGGGTTGCCGAGAACGGGTACACGGTTTCCGTGACGGATGAATTGCCTTTTAATTATGCGGTTCAACCGGGAGATGGCGTAAACGTGAAAGATTTGATCCCGCGGGTGGGATCTTATGATCGGTGGGCGATTATGTGGGGTTACAAACAATATTCAGCGGTGACCGATGCGGAGAAGGATAGATTGATCTTGAATCGATTATGCGGTTCTGTGAAAAAGGCAAAAGTGTTGTGTTATAGAGGTTTTGATAGTAATAATTCAATGGGTGTACGGGGTGATTTGGGGAAAGACCGGGTTGTAGTGACAGAATTGGGAATGAAGAATTTGGAGAGAATGTACCCGAAATTGGAAGAGATTACGGCAAAAATAGATGGAGAGGGATGGGGTGAGTTGGAAAAAATGTATTCTAAGGCTCAATCTTTGTATTGCGATTATTTGAAACAGGTCGGGGGATTGATTGGCGGGCGGTATACCGCTCCCGTGATAAAGGAAAGTGATGAAAGACCGGTTACGTTTGTTTCCCGGGAAGAGCAGAAGGAGGCAATGGAGTTTATGAATCGTTATTTGTTCGCGGGGATTCCGGCATGGTTTGACAGTAGTTTAAACTTGAAGAATGGGTGGCTGACGATTGAAGAGATGGTTAGGCGGTTCGTGGGTTCTTGGATGAAAGAGAAATTGGACGAGGGATGTATCGGTATTTTGTTGCAAGGGGAAATAGCTGATGGGAAGAATGCGTACACGGTAGAGAATTTCTTTAACGATTTGGATCGTATGATTTTTAATGATTATCGAGTTACCGAAGTGACGAGTGTACATCGGAAAAATGTACAGTATAGCTACGTGAAGGGTATGGCGGATGGTATGGTGGAAGTGCAGGGAAAGCCCAAGTCCGAAGAGTATATGATGGTGATGAAAATGCACGCCCGGGAAATGAAGGAGAAATTGGAACAATTGGGTGAATCTCATCGAGATAAGGGGGAAAGAGCGTATTTCAGAAGTTTGGCGGCAAAACTTAAATTGTGATCTGTTATGAAAGGAATTGTTTTATGTTTGATGTTCGTGACGTTGTTTCTGGTGGCAGGAGGATGCCACCGGGGCACGGACGGGAAACAGGGGTTGAAGGTTTTGTATGTGGGTTTTAATCCAGACCGGGAGTTACCTCCTAGGAATTTTGCTCACGGGGCGGGAATCGCGAAAAGTCGTTACGAGAAAGATATGAGGGAGAGAATGCCTGCATTTGAAAAATTGCTGAAGCAGTATTTCGTAAAGGTGCAAACGGTGGATGCCCGGGATTATGAAGAGAGTATGACGGAAGAGTTTGATGTGATCGTGTTTGACGGGCTACCGGAGCCTGTCTACCCGAAACAGGAAGAAGTAGAAACCGAGCTTGCTCCTGTTGCAAAAAAGTTGGCAGACGTGGTGGACACGAAAGCTTTGTTTGCTGCACATTATTTTTCGGATCAGTATAGTAAACCGACTTTGTTGGTTGGTGATAAAACAGGAATTTTAGGGGCTGCACTGGGGTTGAAACTGAACTGGTATTGCCGTTGTCTGGATGCCCATGCTTATGATGTTCGGGTGGATCACCCGATTTTTCAAGGACCACTGTCCGTGGATATGAAGTACGAGAGACGAATAGCCCCCTCGTCGGCTATTTCAGGGGTGGAAGGTGTGACTACACCGGGAGTGATGGATATGTGGCGGGTGCAAACGGAGGGGTATCGTGAAGGAGGACGGGAACGTTACCGGCAGGGATTGGTGGCTTTCGGAGATGGTTTTGAAGAGAATGGTGACGGGGAACGGATTGCCGGAGGGGTGAGTGATAAATACCGAAATGCGGTGGCAATCGGACGACATGGTAATTTTTTCATGTGGGGATTTGCGGCAGACCCGAATTATATGACGGAAACGGCACAAAGGGTGTTTATTAATGCGATATGTTATATCAGTAAGTTCGATGGAAAAGTTCCTGTGACGAGAAAGTACGAGAGTGGTTATGTGACGAGGGAAAAGTTACGGCAGCAACTGGCCTTATTCGAACGAGATACATTTGAACATTACCGGGAGGCAAGAAAGGCTTATAACGAGAAATTGATGGAGTTGAAACGGGAAGTCGAGGATCTGAATGCCGCGGGAAAAGAGGTGCCGGGTGATTTGATGGGACAGGCGTGGCCTCAGCCTCAGAAGGTGATGGAGTACGAGGAGTATCTGAATAGCTATTTGAAAAGAGATCGGGAAAGAGCCGGATGTTCGGATGCGGAAGAGTATCGTGTGTATTTGAAGGAGAATATGGATTATTTCTACGGGGGGACGGGTAATTTTTCTTTCCGGGTAGATCGGGATTTGAAACAATTGGGGATTGCCGTGGGGGACGTGAAAGGATTGGAGAGGGCTATCGAGTTGTTGGAGGGTTCTCCGGAAGAACGGGAAAAGGGAGAACGTTTGTTGGCTCGCTATTCTACGGAAAATTTTTCGACCGTGGCGGAATGGAAAACATGGTTGGATGAGGTGAGGGACCGTTTGATCTTTTCGGAGGCGTGCGGGTATAAATTTGTTGATAAAGTTAAGGGGATGGCTATCAATCGGATCGATAAGACACAAGGGGGTGTACAGCAGGATAACCCCGTGAGCGTGCTTGCCATGAGGATTGGGAAGGAGATTCAAGTGCAATTTACAATGAAGGAGGGTTTCCATATTTATGCCAATTCGGGAGAGGAAGGAGCTTACGTGTTGACAGATGTTAAGTTTGAATACCCTAGAGGTATTGAGCCGGATGGTAAATTGAAAGTGCCGGAAGGGAAAGCGTATGAGGCAGATCCCAAGGTGAAAATTTACGAGAAGAAAGTAACGCTTGTTCAGCCCGTGAAGGTTACCCCGGCCGATAATAAAGGTGTGATTATTTGTACGGTGACTTACCAGGCTTGTGATGATATGATTTGTATGCCACCGGTGACGGAAGAGATTGAGGTGATGAATCTTTAGTGAGTGTAATGATATTTGATAATAAAAAATGAATCTGATGAAACAAATTATTTTAGTATTGGTCGTGTTGTTCGCCGGAATGAATTTGGCAAACGGACAGATTGAAACGGAACCGGAGAAGTATGGTTTTAAAGTATGGACGGGAAATGATGTACCTGATTTCGAGGTGATGATGACGAATGGTAAGGCTATTAAAATGAAAAAATTGCGGGGAAAAGTGGTGTTGTTGGATTTTGTGGGTACGCAGTGTACGCCTTGTATCGCGGGGTTGAAAAAATTCAAGAAGGAAATATTCGAACGTTTTAAAGGGAAAGATTTGGTGGTTGTTCCTGTTATCGTGAAGTATAAAAATGAGGAGGATATAAAAAAGTTTCAGGAACGTTTCGGATTTGATTTTCCTTTTGGAAAGGATAAAGATAGAAAGATTGCCAATTTGTTTTTCGAGGGGGGAATACCCCGTTATTTCGTGATTGACAGGAAAGGGAAAATTGTGTATCATGGACCGAGTTATATGCCCGGAACGTGGGAAGTAATGTTGGATACGATAACAAAAGCATTGGAAAGTAAAAAATAGGTCGGGTATGAAAGGGATAACTTTACTATTGAGTTTCTTTTTTCTCTTTGGGAGCGTACGGGGACAGAAGGCGAATTATGAACAGGCAGAACGTTTTGGAAAAATGAAATTCGGGGTGCTGGCAGGCTCCCTAGAGGTGAGGCCCAACTATATCGGGGAGAGCGATGCGTTTTGGTATACTTTTAAAACGGGTGATGGTGTACGTTATTATTACGTGGACCCGAAACGTGGCGTGAAACGAGAGCTTTTTGACCGGAAGTTGTTGGCGAAGAAACTAGAAGAGGTGACCGGTGAAGTTGTCCGTGAAGAGGCTTTGTCTTTGAGGAGTGTTCGTGTGAAGGAGGGAGGCCAGGAAGTGGCGTTTAAGTATGCTAAACGTTGTTTCGAGTATGATGTGAAGGAAAATGTACTTGTTCAGGTCGAAGAAGAAGTTCACAATTCACCCGTGAAGAGAGGAGAGGTTTTGTTTGGGAAATCTTCACCGGATGGGGCTTATGTGGCTTACGTGAAACGGCATGACTTGTATGTGATGCGGGTGAAGGACTCGGTGGAAACACGATTAACAACGGACGGAGAACGTTATTTTTCTTATGGGAAGTCGGATAGTGATACGAGCGGGAATGTCGGGACAACTCGTGCCGAATGGTTCGGGGATTCCAAGAAAATGTACGTGATCCGGGAAGATTTGAGGAAGGTGGGGGAACTACCGCTGATTTCTTCAAACGGGGATCGTCCGACAGTGCAAGCATATAAGTGTGCTTTACCGGGGGATGAGCACGTGCCGCAATACGAGGCCGCAATATTTGATGTTGCCACGGGAAAGCAGGTGAAAGTGAAGATGGAGAAGTGGAAAGATCAGTTATTATGGTTGTCATATGCGGGGAAACGGTCGGATCAACTTTTTATCCAACGGAAAAAGCGTACCCGGGATGAACTAGAAATATGTGCCGTGGACACGGAGACGGGAGAAGTTCGGGTTGTGATTCACGAAAAAGGGAAACCTTATTTGAATGATGAGTTGTATTCGATAGCTTATTTGAATGATGCGAGCGAGATTTTGTGGTGGTCGGAGCGTTTTGGATGGGGAAATTACTATTTGTATGATAATCACGGTAGATTGAAGAATCAAGTTACTTCCGGAAATTGGACTTCTGGGAGAATCGTGAGGATAGATACAGTTGGTCGGACGTTGTATTTTGAAGGTCACGGACAGGTGGAAGGTGGTAATCCTTACTATGCCCGTTTGAACCGGGTGAACTTGGACGGGAAAGGGAAAATCAAGATGCTGACTCCGGAAGAGGGGAATCATAAAGTGACATTTTCTCCGTCGGGACGTTATATTATAGATACTTATTCCCGACCGGATCAAGCTCCAAGAAATGTAGTACGGGATGTAAGCGGGAGGCTTTTGTTCACGTTGGAACGACCTGATTTGAATAATTTGTATGCGGAAGGCTGGAGAGAGCCGGAGTGTTTCACGGTGAAGGCGGCTGATGGGGAAACGGATTTATACGGGGTGATGTGGAAACCGATGGATTTTGATTCCACGAAACGTTACCCGGTTATTGCTTACGTGTACCCCGGACCGTGGACGGAATATATACCTCTTGATTTTGAATTTTCTTCTCCTTCGGGAGCCCCGCAACTGGCTCAACTCGGATTCGTGGTTGTCTGTTTCGGTAACCGGGGAGGCAGTCCTTACCGTGGACGGGATTATCATTGCTACGGGTACGGAAATTTGAGGGATTATCCGTTGGCAGATAATAAATACGGGTTGGAGCAATTGATCGCGAGGTATTCGTTTATTGATGGGACGAAAGTGGGGATCTTTGGTCATTCGGGAGGGGGATCGATGGCGGTGGCAGCTATATGTACTTATCCGGATTTTTACAAAGCTGCAGTGGCCTCTTCCGGTAATTATGACAATACGATTTTTGATTACGGGTGGAGTGAGATTCATCACGGTATAAAAGAGGTGACCAAGGAGGGAAAGGTCAGTTTTGAATTTTCAATACCAGTCCATTTAGAGTTGGCGAAGAATTTGAAAGGGCATTTGATGTTAGTTACGGGAGATGCGGATGATACGGTGAACCCAGCAAACACGTCCCGAATGGTTCATTCTCTGATTCTAGCAGGGAAAGATTTTGAGTTGGTGGTGTTACCCGGACAGAGGCACGGGTACATGGGGTTGGCAAAGGAATATTATTTCCGGAAGATGTGGCGACATTTCGAGCGATATTTGCTGGATGAATGACAAATAAGAGCGGTTCCCAAAGGAATCGTTCTTATTTTTGATTTTATGTGTGTTGCTATTTTGGTGTGTTTTGTACGAATAATTGGCTTGTCATCATGTTTTTTCATTATATTTGAACGGATTTTCGTGTGTAGTCGGTGAAAAATAAGAAGGATATGAGGAACTTGACTTGTAATATGTATATTAAAATTGAGCCTCAGCTTGGGGCGCAATTAGAAGGTAGGCAAATGGCGTGTGTTGAAATTATTGAAAAGGGTGATGACATAATTGCTCCCCAAGCTGGGGACCAATTGTAAGCATTAATATAGAAGAAATTGGAAATGAGTGGAGTGATGATAGGTAATCAGCGTGTGAAAGCGTGAATTGTTACGAGATGGTGAGGTGTATAAAAGATAGGTTGGTAGCTTTTAAAGAGGGAGATGAAGATGCGTTTCGTTTTTATTACGAGATGTATTATCACGCTTTGTGTCTGTTCGGAATCCGGATGGTGAAGGAGGAAGATGACGTGTTGGATATTGCGCAGGATGTTTTCGTGAATCTGTGGAAGGCGAGGGAGACGATAGAATCGTTGGTTCATATGCGAATGTATTTGTACCAATCGATGCGACATCGTTGTTTGAATTATATGCGGGTGAAGAAGTTGGAGGAGATGTATTGTCATGAATATGCGTTGCTCGAATCGGAAGAGGGATTTGGGGATGCGGTCGTGGAGGAGGAAGTGCATCGGATGGTGATGGAGGAAATTGAGCAGCTACCGTTGGAACAGCGTCGGGTGATCATGTTGCATCTGGAAGGAAAGAATAATATTGAAATTGCTGAGATTCTGAAAGTTTCTGTGAACACGGTGAAGACGCATAAAGCCCGAGCCCGCCAGCAATTGAAAACTAAATTGAAGGATCTTTTCGTGATGACGTTCGTCTTAGGATTATAATCTTTGTGTATTTTTTAGAAAAAAGTGATGATTCGTGTCATCCTCTTGGTTGAGATCTTTGTATTAAGAATAGTTAGTGGGTGAAAAACCTGTAATTATTTGAATATGGAAAAAGGGATAGAAAGGTCTATAGAGGAAAAAATTCAACGAATAAAAGCTTATTGGGATGGGGTATTGTCTCCGGAAGAGGAGGCGGAATTTTCGCGTTGGATAGATTCATCTCCGAAGAATAAGGCTTTGTTGGATAGGGTGCAGGATGAGCGTGTTTGGTTGGAAAAGATTCATTTCCGGGAAAGAAATGATTTGGAGAGAGGATGGCATGGTATTCAGAAAAAGATGCAGAAGCGTCCGATGCTGTTTGTTCGTTTGATGCGTTATGCAGCCATGTTGGTTGTTGTTATGTTGACGGGATTGATCGCTTTTAGTGTTTGGGATGATGGAAAAGGTGATGATCTCAAGTTGGGTGTTCAGAACGAAACTCTTTCTGCGAAAGGTGGATATAAGGCCTATCTGGAATTGACGAACGGTAAACGTTTGGAACTGGATAGTTTGAGTAAATTGGAAACACATGTCGAAGGTGCCGTGATAAAAGCGGAAGACCAAGGAACCGTGATTGTTCATGAACAGCAAGGGGATTCTTTGGTGGAGAGCGTGGAGTATAACCGAATGATAATTCCTCGTGGGGGAGAATACAAGATCGTGTTGGCAGATGGTAGTCAGGTGTGGATAAATTCTCAATCTGTATTGGAGTTTCCTTCTCGGTTTACGGGAGGTGAACGGCGAGTAAAATTGAAGGGAGAGGCTTATTTTGAAGTTTCAAGGAATGAGAGTAAACCTTTTGTCGTGGAAGTTGAAGATAAAGAAGTCCGGGTTTTGGGAACTCAATTTAATACAAGTGATTACAAGGGGAGCTTTGTGACGACATTAGTTTCCGGAAAAGTGCAGGTTCGTGTTGGTGATGCGGACTATATTCTTCATCCTTCCATGCAGGCAAGAGTGGAATCGGGCAAGGTGGTGGTGGAGAAAGTGGATATAAAGGAATTTACAGCTTGGAAAGATGGTCTTTTTGTTTTTAAAAAGAAGAGATTACAAGATGTGTTGGATATTTTATCCCGTTGGTATGATGTAGACGTGTTCTATCAGAATTTAGATTTACAGGATTTACATTTCACGGGAACAATTCAGCGGCATAGTAATATTGCTGATGTATTAAAATTTCTGGAGAAGACGGATATGGTGAAGTTTACCTTGAAAGGAAGGACTTTGATCGTTTCTAAATAAAAAGCTGTTGAAAAATTGGCCCTTTTCAACAGCTTGGATAAACAACAATGTGTTTAATCTTTTAGTAAAACAAATTTATGAGAAAAAATCGACAAATGCGATTTTTGAGGAATCGTATTCTAAAAAAAGTGGTGAACATGATGAAATTAACATCTTTTTTGCTGTTGATTAGTTTTATGCAGGTCTCTGCAGCCCTGTATTCACAGGATTCCAAGGTTTCGATACAGGTGAAAGAATGCCCTATCGAACAAGTGTTTGAATTGATTGAAAATCAATCCAGTTATGTCTTCGTGTATAATCATGAGCAGGTAAAGAACGTGGGACGTGTTACGGCTAATTTCCAAAATGAGAGTGTCGCTCAAATTTTGAAAACTTGTCTGAAGGGATCTGGGCTATATTACGAGTTTGTGGATAACACGATCGTTATACGTTGGGGTCAAGAGGACAAAAAGTTCAAGACGATACGAGGTAAAGTGATGGATCGGGATTCCGTGCCTTTACCCGGTGTGACGGTGAAGATGAAAGGGACTACTATAGGGACGGCAAGTGATATGCATGGAAAATTTGAATTAGTGATTCCTGAAGCTCAGAAAGTTGTGCTTGTATTTACATTCATAGGTATGAAACAGATCGAGAGGGAAGTAAAAGTCGGTCTGCCAATTAACGTGGTCATGGAGGAAGATGTGGCCACGCTGGATGAGGTCGTTTCCTACGGGTATTATAACGTGGATAAACGGCACATGACGAGTTCGGTGACTTCTTTGAAGATGGATGATATTATGATGCCGGGGGTAAGTTCGGTGGATCAAATGTTGGAGGGGCGAGTACCGGGGATGATTTTCATGCAGAATTCGGGACAGGTGGGTGCGGCTCCAAAGATTAAGATCCGGGGAACGACGACGGTTTTGGGGTCTCAAGCTCCATTGTGGGTGTTGGATGGTGTGATTTTGTCTGATCCGGTGAATATTGACCCGACGAGCATCAATGATTTGGATTTTGTGAATTTGTTGGGGAATGCTATTTCCGGTATTAACCCGGACGATATTGACAAGATCGACGTGTTGAAGGACGCTTCGGCCACGGCTATATACGGTCCGAGGGCATCAAACGGCGTGATCGTGATCACGACAAAGAAAGGAAAAGTGGGGGCCCCGTCGGTTTCCTATTCTTTGACAGGAACATTTCGTCAGCGGCCCCGGTACACGGACCGGGCGGTGAACGTGATGAATTCTCAGGAGAGGATAGATTATTCTCGGGATATTGTTGAAAATAAACTGGAGATCCCGGATTTGGAGAGTTGGGTTGGTTATGAATCCGCCTATTATGATTACCAAAGCGGTAAAATCAATCACGCAGAGTTTTTGAATGCCGTTCATAAAATGGAAACCGTGAACACGGATTGGTTAGGGATTCTAATGAAAGATTCTTATTCACACAATCATACGGTGAGTGTTTCCGGTGGTACGGATAATATTCGCTATTACGCGTCTTTGGGGTATAGTAACGAGAATGGTAATATCCGGGGAGAGAAAAATGATCGTTATTCCGCTCTGACCCGTTTAAATCTGAACTATAAAAATTTCACGATGCAATTCGGGTTGAATGGTAGTACGATTAAAAAGGAATATACACCGGAGAAAGTCGGGGTGACCGATTACGCTTACAATACTTCCCGTAGTATTCAGGCGTATGATGATAACGGAGATCTTTGGTTTTATCAAAAGAGAAAAGCAGATGCAGGTGCCTATGATCAATTATTTAATATCATAAACGAACAAAATAATACTTACGATAAGATTAAAACGGAACAAATCGGGTTGAATGTTTCCTTAGGATATTACTTGCTCCCGGAATTGAAAGCTGAAGTATTCTGTTCCTATAACGTCTCTAATTCAAACGAAGAAATATATTTTGGGGAGAAAACGTGGTATATTGCCGAATTAAGGAAAAAGAACGCAGAAACGGGAGAAATAAATTTCGGGAAGACATTGTGTCCTTCCGGGGGAGAATTGCGGCTGGATAACACGAAAAACGAGAACTATAGTTTCCGGGGATCTCTTACTTTTAATAAAAGTATCGATAAGGAACAGGAGCATGTCGTTTCTGCTTCCGTGATCGGGGAATTGAGTTCTTCGAGATATAGTGGTTTCAAGATTACAAAACGCGGGTATCTACCGGAGCGAGGGTTGATTTTTGACAAGATCGAGTCGATGACAGACGGCAATCTTTACACGAAATATAATGAATGGTTGTTGACTGATGCGGCAAGAGGACAACTGAAAGACAATCTGACGAATTTGGTGGGGTTGATTGGTACGGCAACTTATTCATACCGGAATGCTTATATTTTTAACGTGAACGCGAGAATTGATTTTTCGAATAAATTCGGGGATGCCAGTAATGATCGGTTGTTGCCGATATGGTCTGTTTCCGGACGTTGGAATATGCACGAGAATGTGTTGCGAAATGTGAGTTGGATTGATATGCTGGCGCTGAAAATGTCGTTCGGGTATCAGGGAAATATGTCTGCACAGGATTCTCCCCGTTTGATTATTAAAAAGGGAGGGACGGATAACGATTTCAAGGAATATTCCTCGACGATTGATAGATACCCGAATCCTAACTTGAAATGGGAGAAGACTTCAACTTACAACGTGGATGTGGATTTCTCGTTATTTAATAATAAAATTAACGGTACGGTCGGTTATTATTACCGTTACACAACAGATGCTTTCCTCTCGAAGAAAGTATCCGTGGTGAATGGTATTGATACTTACACGGTGAATAGTGGGAATTTGAAAAATCAAGGTTACGAGTTGACGTTGAATTTTGTACCAATCAACACGATGACAACGGTTAACGGGGAACGTCGTGGGTTAGTCTGGCGTTTTGATCCGAATTTTGGTTCGGTTTTCAACCAGTTGATTGATAAGGTAAAACATAAGGATCAAGTGTTACAAGACGAAGTGACGTTTGAAGATTATTTAAATGGTCGGGTACAAATATCCGGACGTCCGGTGAACACGTTCTATTCCTACAGATACAAGGGACTGGATCCGAAGAACGGGGCTCCGATGTTTTACGGGACAGAGGCGACGACTATCGTAGATGGGGAAGAAAAAAATACGAGCGAGATTTACGAGGCGATGGATCGTGAGGATGTGTGGATGACCGTGATGGAACATTCCGGATGTCGGGAGCCGTTTTTACAGGGAAGTATAAGTAATTACCTCGGATGGAAGAATTGGGGACTTTCTTTTAACTTGTCATATAGTATCGGTTCGAAAATTCGTTTGTTCAGGTTGTACCCGAATCAAGGAGTTGTGAATGGACCGGAACAGAATCTTCGTCGAGAACTGGTAAATCGTTGGCGTCGTCCGGGAGATGAGTTAAACACGAATGTTCCCGGTATCTTGTCGGGAAGAGATCATCTGGATGCTGTTTTCCCTTGGTGGGATGGAGAGACATACGATTTTTCCAGGACGTTGTGGGATATGTATGACTTTTCCAATCTTCGGGTGGCATCCGGTAATTATTTGAAATTGTCAAGTATCTCGTTGCGATATGTCGTGCCGGAAAGTTTTTGTGAGAAATTGCGGGTGAAGTCTCTCTATCTGAATTTGAGCGGGACAAATTTATTTACCTTGTGTAGTCGGAAACTAAAAGGACAGGACCCATCTCAATCCGGTTCTACCGATTTGATTAATATCTCCGTGCGTCCGACGTATTCACTTCAATTAAATGTAACGTTTTAAGTAAGCAGAGTTATGAAAAGAATATTATTTGTTGTTGTCGTAGGATGTTTCTTGTTTAGCTCGTGTGGGGATTTTTTGGAAGAGTACTCCAAGGATCTCGTGTACGCCAGCTCTTGCGAGGATTTGGACGAGATTATTATTGGTAACGGGTATATGAAAAGAAATGCGAATCAGGAATATGCTTATTATAGGGAAAATGAACTGTATTACCCGTATTTACACGTGATGGATGACGACGTGGAAGAGTTTCTTTCCGGAGCGGTAAAAATGTTAACAAATGCGAATCCTGCTGTCCGATACCGGAATTTCTACACGTGGGGAGAACGTCCTTTTTCTGATATGACCGGGGTGGAATTGGTTGATTCTGACTGGAAAAGATTATACGAGCATATCGGGTATGTTAACGTGATTATATCTTACGTGAAGGAGTTCGAGAGTGATCCGGAGGAAATTCGTCACCGGATTGCGGGAGAGGCTCAGTTTTTACGCGGGTGGTATTATTATATGTTGGTAAATCTTTACGCTAAACCTTATTCAAAGGAGACGGCAGCAAAGGATTTAGGTGTACCTTTGAACGTCACGGAGTTTATCGAGGACAAGTATTTTAGCCGGGATCCGGTGGAGAAGGTGTACGAACAAATTGTTTCGGATTTGAAAAATGCGGCGGATAACTTGGCTGGTATCGTTCAGCCAACTTTTTACAGAGTAAATGAAGCGGCAGCCCGCACCTTGCTAAGTCGGGTTTATTTATACATGGGGGAATGGCAATTGGCTATTGACGAGTGTGATAAGGTGTTAGCCCTGGGATGTAAGTTGCGTGACATGAATGGTCTGGACGAAAAATGGTTGAACACGGTGAACTCTCCGGAAATATTGTTTACCCAGGGTAGTTACGCTATTGGAGGGTTGATGAACAATAATCTATCACGATACGGTGTTACGGGAGGGGGACGTTATCGTGTTTCGGATGAACTTCTGGCCTTGTATAAGAAATACAAGAACGATGGCGTGGTTGATTTACGGGAAAGTGTATTTTTAGAGCCTTCCTCAAGTTATTGTCCGGGATATTTCTTTATCAGGAAGACTCCTGATTATAGTAATAATCGTAAAGGATCAGTAAAAGTTTATGATGCTTGTCTGATTCGCTCTGCCGAGGTTTATTTGAATAAGGCAGAGGCTCAGGCGATGCTGGATCAGCCGGATGCGATAAGTACGGTCAAGGTTTTGATGGAGAAACGTTATAAAGATGGCGTGTTGCCCGCAATAGACGGTTTGAAGGGAAAGGAGTTGGTTGATTTTATCCGGGAGGAACGGCGTCGGGAATTGACTTGCGAGGGGCATCGGTGGTTTGATTTGAGACGTTATGCCGTGTCACCTAAATATCCGGAATTGAAAGAAATCATGCATGGGGTTTACCAGTCCGCGATGGCGAGCTTGAAACCGGGCGTGTATGATGGGAGTTACACGTTGAAACCGTATGGTCAGGATAATGCCTGGGTGTTACCGATACCGGATTACGAGATTATTTTTGATCGGGGGGCCATGGTGGACAACGATAAGCGGGAGTCTCGGGAGAAGAATGAAAATTAACATTAAAAATTGCGAGTATGCTAAGAAATATTTTTGTTGTACTGGGAATGGTGTTTTGCTTTTGTGTGAGTTGTGACAAGGAAGACAATGATGTAAAGGCTGTCGAAAACATGCGCGATTGGTATAAGGTTGAGGATAAACCGGGCGAGGTGAATCATCTGCTTTACAAAATGTACAAGTATTATGACGTGACTATTTTTATTAATGATACTCTTGGACAGGAAGAACGAGGTGTGGATGCTTACGGGGAACCTATCGTTCACACGGAATTGTTTGATATGGGGTATTACGTGTACGGGACTTACACGGATGGGCGAATGACGTTATCCGCTGACAGTGCAGCCATGATTGTTGCTATTAATATGATTGAAGATCGGGTGATTCCGCATCTGCCGGAGCCGGGAGCTTACCGACCACATTCTTTTTTGTTGGCAGATTCTGTTTTCTTGACGCAACAAATCGGTTTTTCCTATGTTACTTACGAAACGGATATTTATAGCCGGGGGATAAGAGGAATGGTGATTGGGAAATTGAATGCGATCAAAAAGATGAGTGAGGATGAACTGAAATGGTTCGGAGGGGAGATCTTGGCTGTGAAATGTGCGGACTGGATTCAGGAGTTTTGTGTGGATGAGTTACTGGATTTTTATAAAATATCCGGGGATTCTAATTATGATGAAGCGAGTATGTTTGCCCCGGCAGATTGTCCGGAAGAACTTGGATTTATCAAATGGCTGGAAGTGGAGGTTTCATCCCGTAATTGGGTTAAGACCCCTACTAAGGAACAAGACATTCGGGATTACATCGCGGCTATTTACGCCTATTGGGGGGAAAAGGAGAGGTTCTACGAGTTGTATCGTGATTATAAGGATATAATTAAGAAGTTTGATTTGATGGTGCCTTTGGTCGAACGGTTTGAGGAAGCAAATTGTGAGGTGAAGTAGGAGAAAAGCGAATCCCACGAAGTTGATACTCCGTGGGATTCTTTTTATTTGTTTAGTTTTATATTATTTCAACCACTTATCCAGCCAAGAGGCGAAAGTTCGTTGCCACAGGATTCCGTTCTGGCAACCCAATACCCAGTGACATTCTTCGGGGAAGTACAGGTACTGTGCCGGGATGCCACGCATACGGGCTGCATTGAAGGCTCCCATGCCTTGAGAGGCGTCGATACGGAAGTCTTTTTGACCGTGGATCACTAGGATCGGGGTGTCCCATTCTCCCACGAATTTGTGAGGAGAGTTGTCGAACGTGCGTTGAGCCACCTTGTTATTCTTTTCCCAAGGAGCGCCACCCATATCCCAGTTAGCAAACCACATCTCTTCGGTGTTGTAGTATTGCATTTCCATATTGAAGATACCGCAGTGAGCGATGAACGCTTTGAAGCGCTTGTCGTGATGTCCGGCAAGGAAATACACGGAGAAACCACCATAGGAGGCTCCCACGCAACCTAAACGATTTTCATCAATATAAGGCTCTTGTTTCATCTCGTCGATGGCAGAAAGGTAATCCTTGATGTTTTGTCCGGGGTAGTCTCCACTGATTTGCTCGTTCCATTCTTGTCCGAATCCCGGTAGACCGCGACGGTTCGGGGCAACAATGATGTAACCGTTGGCAGCCATCATCTGGAAGTTCCAGCGATAGCTCCAGAATTGGCTTACCGTGCTTTGAGGACCGCCTTCGCAATAAAGGATTGCCGGGTATTTTTTGTTCGGATCGAAGTGGGGAGGGTAGATGATCCAAGTCAACATTTGTTTGTTGTCCGTGGTCTTGATCCAACGAGATTCAACCTTACCCATGGTTAATTGATCCAAAATACCTTTGTTCACGAATGATAATTCGGTGTCTTTTCCGGTTTTCGGGTCAACTTTGTAGATTTCTGCCGGTTGACTCATAGATACTTTGGTAGCGATGAGGTAATCGTTCACGGGAATAACCGAGGTGTAATTGTGTACGCCTTCGGTTAATTTGGTGATAACACCGTCATTCAAGGTTAACCGATAGATCTCGTCCGTAGCGTGATGGTCTGAAATGAAATAGATCGTGTTATCGTCACCCCAAGAGAGTGCCCCAACATTTTGATCGAAATCTTTCGTGTATTCTTTCTTCTCCCCGGTTTTCAAATTCATCACGAATAGACGAATTTTGTCAGCCTCGTAACCGTCACGTTCCATGCTTTCCCAAGCCATAAGTTCTCCATTGGGAGAGATCACTTGGTTTTGGTCGTAACCCATCATGCCCTCTGTAAGGTTGCGGGTTTTACCGGAATTCAAATCGTAAAGATAGAGGTCCGTGTTGGTTGAAGTCATGTAAGCGATTCCCTCTTTTTTACGGGCCATGTAGATTACGCCTTTCCCGTCTTTGGTCCAGGTGATCTGTTCTGTACCGCCCCAAGGACGAACGGGTGATTCCCATTTTTCTCCTTCCATGATGTCTTTACCCGTGGTAACCATTTGGCCGGGGATGTAATCTGCCACGAAAGGATGGGTGTAAGCCTCTACCCAGTCATTCCAGTGACGATATACTTGACCGTCGATCAAGCGGGCGTTTGCCTTCGGAAGATCGGGGTGAAGATCGTGAACATCTTGTTCCAGTTTCACGTCTTTCAAAAAAAGAAGTTTGGATTTGTCCGGGGAGAAAATAAAACCCCCGATACCGCCTTCGATATTGGTTAACTGGGTAAGCCCACTACCATCGGCATTCATTTCCCATAATTGTACGGAACCGGACTTGCTGGACATGAAGGCAATTTTACCGTCGGAAGTCCACGTCTCTCCGAATTCCTTGTAATCCGTGTCTGTCAGTTGTTTTGATTTTCCATCGGCTAGGTTCATCACGTAGATGTCACTGTATGAACGATCTTCTTCCTTGTTGAAGTAAGTCACGTCGTACACGAGTGTTTTTTGATCGGGGGATACGCTTACGCTACCGATTCTACCAAATGACCATAACACCTCAGGCGTCATCACGTCGGATGCTAGTTTCATATCCGGTGTTTTATAACTTGGTTTTACTGCCTCTTTCTTGCTGTCACACGACACCATTGCCAACAAGACTAATGCAGAACATAAATAACTTTTCATTGTAATTTTAGCTGTTTTATTACTCGATTTTCTTATTTTGTTGCCGCTTGCACGCCGTTCTCCATGGCTTCCACGATTTTTTGGGTAAGCTCTTCCGCCAGTTCCGGGTTATCCATCACCAGTTGTTTCACGGTTTCCCGTCCTTGTCCCAGTTTGCTTTCGCCGTAAGAGAACCAGCTACCGCTTTTCTTGATCACGTTGTATTCAACACCGAGATCCACGATTTCTCCAGAACGAGAGATGCCTTCCCCGTACATAATGTCGAATTCGGCTTTCTTGAATGGAGGAGCAACTTTGTTTTTCACCACTTTCACGCGGGTGTGGTTACCGTAGATTTCCTCTCCGTCTTTGATTTGTCCTACACGACGGATGTCCAGACGCACGGAGGCATAGAATTTCAACGCATTACCACCCGTGGTTGTTTCGGGATTACCGAACATGACACCAATTTTATCACGCAACTGGTTGATGAATATACAGCAGGTATTTGTTTTGCTGATGGTTCCTGTCAGTTTACGTAGTGCTTGTGACATCAAACGGGCTTGTAATCCCATCACGCTGTCACCCATATCTCCCTCTATTTCAGCTTTGGGGGTTAGGGCAGCTACGGAGTCGATCACGATGATGTCGATTGCTGCCGAGCGGATCAGTTGTTCCGCAATTTCAAGGGCTTGTTCCCCGTTGTCAGGTTGGGATATAAACAAGTTGTTCACGTCAACTCCCAGTTTCTCGGCGTATGACCGATCGAAGGCGTGTTCGGCATCGATGATAGCCGCGATACCGCCTTGTTTTTGTGCCTCGGCGATGGCATGGATGGCTAATGTAGTCTTACCGGAAGATTCGGGACCGAAAATCTCGATCACACGGCCTTTCGGGTATCCGCCTACTCCTAATGCTCTGTCCAGTCCGATAGAGCCGGAAGGGATCACCGCAACATCTTCCACGACATTATCGCCAAGTTTCATGACGCTCCCCTTACCGAAGTTTTTTTCGATCTTGTCAAGGGTAAGTTGAAGTGCTTTTAACTTGTCTTGATTGGTTTCTGTGTTTGCCATAATTTATTGATTTTAAATTTTAGATTTTAGATTTGAACTCCCTCCCCCCTTCGGGGTACTCCCTCTATAAACAGAGGGAGAGTTGAGTTACTTACCATCTTTGGTAAGAGTTACCAGCTCCTCCTCTGTTTATAGAGGAGGTGGTCGAAGGCCGGAGGAGTGCTTTATTTTATTTTTAATTGTTCCAGGATTTGTTTCGCGTGATCTTTCGTGTTTACTTTCGTGATCACTTTTTCAATGATCCCGTTCTCGTCAATGACAAAGGTGGTGCGCACGACTCCCATGTAAGTTCTGCCATATAATTTCTTTTCGGCCCATACACCGTAGGTTTCCAGTATCTTTTTCTCGGTATCAGCAATTAGGTTGAAAGCCAAGTTGTATTTGGCAATGAACTTTAAATGAGAACTTGCCGAATCGGGGCTGACACCAACGACTTCAAATCCTTTTTCCGTGAGGGAAGAATAACCATCATTCAAGCTACATGCTTCCGCAGTGCATCCCGACGTGTTGTCCTTCGGGTAAAAATAGAGGATTAATTTTTTCCCTTTAAAATCTTCCAGCGTGATTTTTTTCCCGTCCTGATTTATGCCCTCGAAGTAAGGGGCTTTATCTCCTTCTTTTAATGGTGCCATATTCGTTTATAATTAGTGATTTACGATAAGGAATATAAACAATTTATGATTTGATAAAACTTGTTTACTTCTTTTCCCGTAGTCTATGTACAAAAGTAGGAATATTTTGGTGAAATGAAATAGAGTTTTGGAATATTTGTACATTTGCATAAATCTAAAAATAGAGTATGGAATTTATAGAAACGTATAATTTGACAGGGCTGATTATCGGGATTTGCACGTTCCTGATTATCGGATTATTTCATCCAGTGGTGATTAAAGCGGAATATTATTGGGGAACAGGTTGTTGGTGGATTTTTCTCGTTCTGGGAATCGTGGGAACAGTGGCCGCTTTGTGGGTGACGAACGTGCTATGGTCTTCTTTACTAGGCGTGTTTGCCTTTTCTTCTTTCTGGACGATCAAGGAGATTTTCGAGCAGGAAGAACGAGTGCGTAAAGGGTGGTTTCCCGAAAACCCAAAGAGAAAAGCTAGAAAAGAATAAATTTGTAATTTACGATAAAAAGGCGTTAGCTTTGTGTGTGGAAATCACTGAATCGAAAAATCATAAATCAAGAAATTAATACATGGATAGTTCAGCAATTATAGAGCGGATGAACCGGGAGAGCCGGGGAACATTAATGGCAAGTTTAGGTATAGAGTTTATTGGTATCGGAGAGAATTGGTTGGAGGCAAAAATGCCTATTGACGAACGGACGATGCGCCCCGGTAATTTATTGCATGGTGGAGCAATTATGGCATTAGTAGAGACCGTGGGGAGTGGATTAACTTATATCGGAGAGAATCTGGAAGAAAATCACGTGTTTGGAATCGAGATTAATGCCAACCACGTTCGGAAAGCTCAAGGAAGTTATGTTATCGGTCGTGCGGAGTTTATCCATAAAGGACATCGTACTCACGTGGTATCTGTTAACGTGACGGATGAATTTGGGAATTTGGCATCTGTTGGACGGATCACGAATGTGGTGCTGCCTAAGTCTTAGTTAATGCGGTAATATTTAATTAAAAATAAGAATATAAAATGTTGTGTAAATAATTCGTTATAGGTATATTTGTGACAAATCGTTTTTGTTGTGATAAACAATTTGTTATGAGTATAGAAGAAATATTGAAGCAACCAGAAGGACGGAGGTTAGAATTTAAAGCTGAGTTACCGGAACATTCTGATCTGGCTAAGACGGTTGTTGCCTTTGCGAATGATGCTGGGGGAGAATTGTTTATTGGTATTAGTGATGATCCACGTGCGATCGTTGGACTCGATGAAGATAAGTTGGTAATGATGGAAGAAAAGATTGCTAATACTATTTTCGATCGTTGTTATCCGGCCATTTTGCCCGAAATAAAATTTATCAGTGGAAATGATAAGCATTTGATTCAAGTAACGATTTTTAGGGGAAGTACTCCACCATATTATCTTAAAGAAAAAGGCAAGTTACATGGAACATATATTCGGGTAGGTTCTACTAATCGTCTTGCTGACGAAACGATTATTGCGGAACTAGAACGTAGGAAACGGAATATTTCTTTTGATAGTGAAATAATCCCAGAGAAAACGGTTGCAGAATTGAATATTGATAATTTTAAAACAATATTTGAGGAGAAGACAGGGGAGAAGTTAACCGATCAAACGTTACAAAAACTTGAACTTGTCAAGGAGATGCAAGGTTTGAGGTATCCTACCAATGCCTTGATTTTATTTTCGGATGATTTTTTGAGAAACTCTATGTTTCATTATGCGAAGGTGGAGTGCGCTCGTTTTAAAGGTGTTAGTTCTGACGTTTTTATCGATCAGAAAAGTATTACAGCTAACATTTCTATTCAAGCAGAGGAAGCTTATAATTTTATATTACGTCATATTAATCAAGGTGCAATTGTTGAGGGTGTTTATACTGTTCAACGTTGGGAATATCCTGTAAAAGCTATTCGGGAGGTAATTCGTAATGCCGTAGTACACAGAGATTATTCGCTTACAGGGAAAGATGTAAAAGTTGCCATTTATGATGATATGATAGAAATCACGAGTCCTGGGCTTTTGTTACCGTCGATAGATTATGCGGCAATGGAGTGCCGGCAAAGTGATGCTCGTAATAAAGTAATAGCTCCTGTCTTTAAACGACTTGGTATTATTGATCAATGGGGTAACGGGTTGAAATTGATTGCTAGTGAATTGAAAGAGTACCCGAATATAGAACTCCGTTGGAAAGAAGTTGGCTTGTCTTTTCAAGTGCAGTTTGTGAAATTGGATTATCTTGAAAAACAAGAGCGGATAGAAGGTGTACAGCAAGAGTTGCAGCAAGAGTTGCAGCAAGAGTTACAGCAAGAGTTGCAGCAAGAGTTACAGAAATCAACTTTGTATTCAGAAGTATTACGTTGTTTGGTGCAAGCGCCACTATCAAGACAAGATATTTCCATTGCATTAGGACAAAAGAAAATCTCGGGACAGCTAAATAAAGTTGTTCAAAAACTTATTGTAGATCGTCTAATCGAAAGAACGATTCCTGATAAACCCAATCATCCTTCTCAAAAATTTAAACTAACAGAAAGGGGACAGGTATTTCTAAGTTTACTTGGGAGCTAGAAAATAGAAGTTTTTTTTCGAAAAAATTTAATATAATCTTGCATTCCTGTTTGCTATTTGTTTATAGTTTGATACCTTTGCTATTGACTTACATTATAACAACCGCAGGGAGTTCCTGCCTAATTGTAGCAGGCATTTTTCATGCCTGTTACTCAACATACGGTTCTGTACCCCCGTGTGGTGTATTAATGTACCCACTGCTGCGGTTGTAGTGTAAGTCAACGGGAAAGGCGGAACCGTTTTTTTCTGCCTGACTTAAACCTATAACTTATGGAAAAGAATGATGCTTTGAAGGCGCAATCAGAAAATGGAGATGCGTTAGGTAATCTGTCCACGGAAGAAATTGAAAGGCTGGAAAATTACTACATTTGGGAGGCAGAACGTTTAATGGCGTTTGGGGTGCAAGAGAAAAAGGAACCTTTAGAGGTTATGTTGAAACACTTGCGTATCGTGGAAAACCTATTACACAGTTTACAATTTCAGTGGGAGGATAGTATTTCAGTACTATATAGTAGTTTTATGCATTATGTAGTTCTGGTAGAGGGAAAAGAGAAGCAAAATCGCTTATCAGATTTGGTGATAGAGTTGATAAAAAAGATGAAATATCTCTCAAAGAAAGAACCTTTGATTATGGGTTTGGCACGTCGATACCAGCAACAGAGGAAAGAAGTAGAAGCTTTGATTGGTTTGAGGAGTAATGGACCTGAAATGTGACTATCATGGGTGAAAAGGATGAAAGTGCTTTTTCTGACGGGATGTCGGGAGAGCAACAAAGAATGTCTTCGAAAGATTTCTATCTGACGAAGTCTCAGGTTATGAGAAGGTTTCGGAGTAATAAATTGAGCGGAGATTGTGATGAAAATTTATTGGGAGGCTTGCTCCATGAAATGAATGAAACGCAACAACTCTTAGATTGTATGCGACTTCCTTGGATGAAATTGGCTGATGCTTTTTTTCAAGGTTACGTTGATGTCCCCTCGTATAGTAAGGATAAGAGACTGTTAGCTTCACGATTAATAGAATTAATGGTGAAATTATCAAGGGAAACTTCTTTTGTTGAGAAATGGTTTGTGTACAATTCTTTTCAAGCGAAAGAAATTAAAGAATTAGAGGTTGCGTGTAAGATGCGACGCCTCTATAGTATTTCCATTGGTGATGAGTTATTGTACGATCTTTCGTTAAAACAATTAGTTGAAATTCATGATACGATCGAAACGTTTCTTGAACAAGGTGATACCTCTTTTCAGGAATTTGAGGATGATGATTTATGTGGAATTGATGTGGATATGTCTGTTTGTCGTTTTGCGGATAAAGATACTTATGGTGTTTCTTACTATATCGATACTTACGAGGGGGAGATGCACTTTACATCTTCCGAGCAAATAAGCTGTGTTATTGAGCAAATGCAACAATTCTTGGATCGGATGGAAAAGAGAGAGTTTATGAATATTGAGGAGGCTACAGAAAAAGAAGGGGCTTTCATTACAATACGGGAAGACTATACCCCAAGAAAGAATGTCTTGAACGAGATTCCACTTGTAAGTAAAAGTATTCGTCAATGTGATGGGGAGGCATTAACGGGAAGTTACACGATAAGTGCTAATGGTTTGTATTTAAATGATCTATCTTCCCCGAAATTAAAAGAAATTTCCGTGAAACTTGAAGAATTTTTAGAAGCTGTAGATAAACAATGGAGAATACTTCGAACACCTGTAGAATGTGGGTTCGAATTTTGATTGGAAGGGTAAAAAGCAACTGGAAAAACAGTTGCTTTTTGCTATAATAACGAAGCACAAATATTTCGTAACTTCTCAAATTTGTCAATGTTTTTCTTGTTTTGTCGAGCCAGTTGTAAATTGTAGCGAGTTTGCATATTTACTAACATTTCGGCATTGATACCTAATGAAACTTCGATTAGCAAGGCGAAATCTGTAGATACAGGGCGTTTCCCGTTCAGAATATCGTTAAGCATGGTGTACGAAAAATCTACAATTTGGGCAAATTGTTTCTGCGAGATTTTTCTGAATTCCAATTCTTCTTTTATGATTTCACCCGGATGTATTGGAATAAATGGTTCTCCTAAATTTCCCATGGTAGTTTTTTTATTTGTAATGATTCGTTTTAAGGATTCAGCCGTTTGATTGTTTCTTCCAGTTTAAACATTTCATCCCGGAGGCGGGCAGCTTCAAGGAAATCCATTTCTTTGGCAGCTTTTTGCATGGCGGCTTTTGTTTTTTGTAGCATTTTTTCCAGTTCCGGTTTACTCATGTAAGCGGTAACGGGGTCTGCGGCTAAGTTCACGTGCTCTTCTTCAATGTAAGCACGGGAAGTTTCTTTTAGTACGGATTCCGTGGATTTCCGTATTTGGGTAGGGGTGATGCCGTGTTGAAGGTTATATTCCATCTGTTTTTCTCGGCGGTACTGGGTTTCATTGATGGTTTCCTGCATAGAGCGAGTGATCGTGTCGGCATACATGATCACTTTGCCATTTAGGTTACGGGCGGCACGTCCGGAGGTCTGTATCAGTGAACGGGTAGAACGTAGGAATCCTTCTTTGTCGGCATCGAGGATGGCAACAAGTGAAACTTCAGGCATATCTAATCCTTCACGTAACAAGTTAACTCCGACAATTACGTCAATTACTCCTTTACGTAAATTTTCGATGATCTGTACTCGTTCCAGTGTGTCCACGTCAGAGTGAATGTACTGGCATTTGATGCGAATGCGGTCCAAATATTTACTTAGTTCCTCCGCCATTCGCTTGGTCAGCGTGGTTACAAGAACTTTTTCGTTGATCTCAATTCGTTTTTGTATTTCGTTGATGAGGTGGTCTATCTGGTTCTTGCTGGGAACGACTTCAATTTCCGGATCAAGAATTCCGGTGGGACGAATAATCTGTTCCACGACAACCCCATTGCATTTTTCCAGTTCATAATCGGCCGGGGTGGCACTGACGTATATGGTTTGCCCCGTGTTGGCCTCGAATTCTTCAAACGTGAGTGGACGGTTGTCGAAAGCTGCCGGAAGACGGAACCCGTATTCCACGAGTGATTGTTTACGGGAACGGTCACCACCATACATGGCTCTTACTTGCGGGAGGGTCACGTGTGATTCGTCTACAACGAGCAGGAAATCCTGCGGGAAGTAATCCAGCAGGCAGAAGGGGCGAACTCCGGCAGCCCGCCCGTCTAGGTAGCGGGAGTAGTTCTCGATACCGGAGCAATAGCCTAGTTCCCGGATCATTTCCACGTCATATTTTACCCGTTCGTCCAGTCGTTTTGCCTCAAAGTGTTTGCCGATGGAGTTTAAGAAATCAACTTGCACGACAAGATCGTGTTCTATGTCATGTATGGCTTTCGTGAGCGTGGCTTTATCCGTGACAAACAGATTTGCGGGGTAGATGTTCAGATTTTCCATTTCGTCGATCGTTTTCCCGGTTTGCGGGCTGAACGAGGTAATCCGGTCAATCTCATCATCCCAAAATTCAATTCGATAGGCCATTCCCTCGAAGGTTTCAATGGCCGGAAAGATGTCCACGGTTTCTCCTTTTGCCCGGAAACTACCACGTTTGAATTCCAGTTCGTTATTCACGTAAAGGGCATCCACCAAACGGCGTAAAAGTTGATTACGGGCTATCTTTTGACCTTTCTGCAAGTAGATAATATTTGAACCGAAAGCAGTCGGGTCTGCCATACCGTAAAGACATGAGACCGATGAAATCACAATTACATCCCGGCGTCCGGATAGCAAGGATGCCGTGGTTCGTAACCGTAATTTGTCGATCTCGTCATTGATCATGAGATCTTTTTCGATATACGTGTTGGTGGTGGGTAAGTAAGCCTCCGGTTGGTAATAGTCGTAGTAAGATACAAAGTACTCCACCGCATTTTCGGGGAAAAAGGCTTTGAACTCCCCGTATAACTGGGCGGCTAACGTCTTGTTGTGACTGAGGATTAGTGTCGGACGCTGAACCTCTTGTATCACGTTGGCAATCGTAAATGTCTTTCCCGATCCTGTAACTCCCAATAATACCTGCCCCGGGACTTCATCCAGAAGTCCTTGCGTTAGTTCCTTGATTGCTTCCGGTTGATCCCCGGTCGGTTCGAATGCTGAGGTCAGTTTAAACATTTACTAATTTTAGATTTTAAATTTTAGATTTTAAATTGAAAATGTTGGTTCTTCAATTTAAAATTTACAATTATTCAATTTACAATTAAGAAAGTTTGCTCATGAATTTTTCCGGGTTGATGATAAAGCGGTCGTGGATGGCCGAGCCGATAGGGGCGGTTTCATCCCATGCCTCGATAGAGAAACGAATACGGCGACCGTCAACCTCGGTGATGGTAGCTTTGCAGGTTACTTTCTTGCCAACAGCGGTTGCCTTCACGTGTTTGGTATTGATTTCGATACCTACGGTGTCGCTGTCGGCTTCCAACATACCTTCCAGGCATTTGATAGCTGTGTTTTCCATTAAACCTACCATTGCGGGTGTTGCGAATACTTCCAGTTTTCCGGAACCGTAAACGACGGCCGTGTCTTTATGTTGCACGGTAATTTCTTGTGTGAAAGAGTGTCCTATTTTTATTTCCATGATCTTTGAATTTGGATTGCAAAGTTAACTAATAATCCTGTATGGAAAGGTCGTTTTAAGAAGTTTTCACGTGATGTTATGGATTGTTTAAATTCGGTTAGCTGAAAAACAGGCGTACGGCTACAATGACAAGTACGACGAGCAGGAAATACCGGATGTATTTGGCTCCCCATTTGATACTGAAACGTACTCCTAACCATGCCCCAAGCATATTTCCACAGGCTAGGATAAATCCGACTTTAAAATCCACGAGATCGTTCCAGATAAAGATTGCCAGAGCGATAATCGTGTAGAATAGCACGATAAATAGTTTTATGGCATTGGCTTTTAATAGATCATAACCGCATCCGAGAACCAACCCCGCCAGCAGGAAGAATCCGATACCGATTTGGATAAATCCGCCGTAAATTCCCAGGAAGAAGAAGATAATGTTTCGTAGCCACGGGCTTTTCATTTTTGCCTTGTCCACATTTGCTTTAACCCAAGCATCCGGGTTCAAGAGTAGCATGAAAAACATGACGATTAAAAGTCCGGCAATGACTTTTTTGAATATCTCTTCGTTGATGTCCACGGCAATAAATGCCCCCACGATACTACCGAGGGCCACGGGGAGTAGCAGTTTAGAATCGCTTTTGAAATCAAGTATTCTCTTTTGTTTAAAGCCGCTGACGGATACCACGTTTTGCAATAAAATAGCAATCCGATTGGTTGCGTTCGCCACGTTTGCCGGTAAGCCGATGAAGATAAGGAAAGGTACTACCAACATGGAGCCGCCCCCGGCAAACGTGTTGATAAAACCTGCGGCGGTACCGAGGAGTATGGTGACGATGATTTCGATTATTGTCATGGGGCAAAGTTAAAAACTAAAAGATAAAAGCTAAAAGTTTACCGTGAGTATTTCCGGGGATAGCGGAAGAATATAGCTAAAAGGGCTGCAACACCCATTAAGTACGGGTAGTAGAGGTACTGCATGATGGCTAGCGGGGTAATGGAGGCTAGGCCGGCAGCCATGAGTAATTGCGCCCCGTAGGGAATGATACCTTGCACGAAACACGAGAAGGTGTCTAACAGGCTAGCTGATTTCCGGGGATCGACACCAAAACGATTGGCAATGTCTTTAGCTATGGGGCCGGACATGATGAGGGCTATCGTGTTGTTTGCCGTGCATAAATCGGCGAAACTGACGAGGGCGGCAATACTTAATTCGGCTCCTTTTTTTGATTTGACATGAGTGGTTAATTTCTGAATGATGTAGGCAATACCCCCGTTGTAGCGAATCATTTCGAGCATTCCGCCTGCCAGCAACGTGATAATGATCAGTTCTCCCATGCCGGAGATACCCGTACCCATGGCGGCAATCCATTCCCAGAATTGAATGCTTCCGGTAATTATCCCGACTATACCGGAACAGAGAATACCGAGTAGAAGTACGATCATGACATTCACGCCAGCTAATGCGGTGGTAAGTACCAAAATGTAAGGAATTACTTTTAACCACTCGATCGGGGTGGCGCTGGGTGTTGTTGTTATTTCGCTACCTTGGAACAGGTAAACGATAGTTACGAGTATGGCAACCGGGATGACAATTAAGCTATTGACTTTAAATTTATCTTTCATGTTACAGCTTTGCGTGCGGGTGGCAACAATGGTCGTGTCGGAGATAAAGGATAGGTTATCCCCGAACATGGCTCCTCCGACCACGATGGCTACCATGAAAGGTGTGTTTATGCCTGTTTGTACGGCAATACCGACGGCGACGGGGGTAAGTGCCACAATCGTACCGACAGAAGTTCCCATGGAAAGTGAAATGAAACAGGCGGCAATAAACATCCCCGCGAGTAAGAGACTGTCCGGAAGTACGGATAAAGCGAGATTAACAGTCGCATCTACCGCCCCCACGGCTTTTGCCGTTTGGGCAAATGCCCCGGCAAGGATAAAAATCCATACCATGAGCATGATATTGCTGTTGGCGGCTCCTTTACAGAATAGGTCTATCCGTTTGTGGAGTTTTCCCCCGGAAGAGATGGCCACGGCCACAACGGAAGAGACGAGAAATGCTACCGTGATCGGCATTTTGTAAAAATCTCCCATGATGAGAGAGGCGATCAGGTAGATGCTTAAAAATACGATCAAGGGAGTTAGTGCCCAAAAGTTTGGTTTAGTTTCTTGTTGCATAGCTTAGAAAACTTGTTTTACAATTTCCTGAATATTTTCCGATTTTCCCATCGTGTAGTAATGAACGGCGGGAACCCCGTGTGCGATGAGTTCTTTACTCTGTGCCACGCACCATTCTATACCGACTTGGTTGATCTCCTTGTTATTTTTGCATGAACGAATCTCTTTAACCAGTTCGTGTGGGATGTCTATACTGAATGTACGTGGGAGCATTTCCAGATGTTTGAGTGTTGATATGGGTTTTAATCCCGGTACGATAGGTACGTTAATTCCTTGCGCCCGGCATTTATCGACAAACTGGAAAAATTTGGAGTTATCGAAAAACATCTGGGTGACGATATAATTCGCTCCCGCATCGACTTTCTTTTTCAGGTTTTCGATGTCACAGGCTTGGTTGGGTGCCTCGTAATGTTTTTCCGGGTATCCGGCAACCCCGATGCAGAAGTTCGTGGGAACGGCATCTGTCAGCGTGTCATCCAAGTATTGGCCGTGGTTCATGCGAGTGATTTGTTCTACCAGTTCACAACTATATTGGTGTCCGCCTTCTTCGGGAGTAAAGAAACGTTCTCCCGGTATGGGATCACCCCGGAGTGCCATCACGTTTTCAATGTCAAGGAAATTCAAGTCTATGAGTTCGTTTTCGATCTTGTGGCGGGTGGCTCCCCCGCACACGATATGAGGAACCATGTCCACGTTGTACCGTCTCATGATGGCTGCGGCCAGTGCCACGGAACCGGGGCGTTTTGTCACGGTAACTTTTTTGATCGTTCCGTCCGGGTATTCACGATATACCACTTCATCCCGGTGAAAGGTAATGTTAATGAATGGGGGAGCAAGGGCAATCAAGGGTTCGATGGCCTCGTATATTTTATTGATGTCTCCGCCTTTTAGTGGCGGTACCAGCTCGAAAGAGAATACCGCTTTGTCTGTATTGTTGAGTATGTCGATGACTTTCATAATTTTAGATTTTTAGATTCCAATAGTTTATCTATTTTAGAGTTCAAACTCCTCCGTCACTTCGTGCCACCTCCTCTATAAACAGAGGAGGAGTTGGTGACTCTTCCCGAAAACAGGGAGTATTCCAGCTCTCCCTCTGTTTATAGAGGGAGTACCCCGAAGGGGGGAGGGAGTTTGTTACTTTTATCTTATTTTAGAGTCTTATACGCTAAAATATTTTGCTTTAGGATGAGAAATCAGCATACCACACAGGCTTGTCGAGGGATAGATGGAATACCCCTCGGTGAGGCGTACCCCGATCTGGGCAGGAGCATCCAAGATGTCAAAGGCCAATTTCTTCATCGCATGATCCGGGCAAGTCGGGTAACCGAAAGCGGGACGGATGATGTGAGTTCCTTCATTGACTTGTTCCTGCATCCATTCCGCGCAGGCTTCTGCCAACCGGGCACAGAGACTTCCTCGTAACAAGTGTTCAAAATCACGGCAATCATTGCATTGGTGATCATCCTGTACTTTCAAGCAGAATAGTCCCACGCTACCGATTCCTTTTTCTTTCGGGATGACAAAATCAGCCAGTGAAAGACACTCTTCCAAGTCTGCTTGCTGTCGGGGCATCGTGAATCGATATTGACCATCCAGAACGATGTCTTCATGCTCCGAATAGGCATCAAAGAAACGGACAATGATGGAAACGTCAAATTCATTTCCGGCGATCACTTTACCCAGCATATCCAGTGCTGCCTGGTAAGTACGGTCCGCCTCGTCGTTCGTGTAAATGATTTCAGGGTATATCCCTTTGAATCCCCAGAAATGGAAAAATGGTGTCCAGTCGATTCTTTCCACTAAATCTTCGAGATTCAAGCGTTTTACCAGTAGATTGTGTTCTCCGAAAGTTGTGGGCTCCACGTGATCCCAATCGTATCGAGGGGCTCTCCGGCGAGCCTCTTCGAGTGATATTTGTTTTTGTTGATGTTGATTGTACAAAGTTCGAATGTTTTCTTGTTCAACTTTTATTTCACGAATATAATTTTCCCGGTCATTCAGTAAACGCTTGATGATTCCCACGGTCCGGGATGCGTCACCGCCTGATACAACGCAATAATCGTATTTAGGTGCTAGTTTGACGGCCGTATGCACCGTTGAGGTCGTAGCCCCGCCAACAAGTAGGGGAACTTGTAATTGTTCTTTTTGCAACAGTTCGCACAGGTTTTCCATTTCCCCCAGAGAGGGCGTGATCAAACCGCTGACTCCGATAATATCTGCCTCGTGTTCTTTGGCAGCCTTAACAATACTCTGATTGTCAACCATGACACCAAGGTCGATTACATCCAGATTATTACAGGTCAGAACAATATTCACGATATTTTTACCGATGTCGTGTACGTCTCCTTTCACCGTGGCAATCACGACACGGGGGCGGCGGGTTACGTTTTTGCCCGATGCGTTGTGACGTTCGATTTCCGGTTGCAGGATGTGTACGGCTTCTTTCATAACCTTGGCTGATTTCACGACCTGTGGCAAGAACATTTTTCCTTCCCCGAAGAATTGTCCGACCCGTTCCATGCCTTTCATTAAAGGTTCTTCAATGATCTCGACCGGGCTGGCATAATGCGCGAGTGCCTCTTGAAGATCTTCCGTCAGATAATCCGTGATTCCCTTGATCAGGGCGTGTCCGAGACGTTCTTCCAGGGGACGGTTCCGCCATTCTTCCTGTTGCACTGTTTTTACTTCTCCTTTCGTTTCCTTGTATTTCTCGGCAAGGGTGATCAGGGTTTCCGTTGCTTCAGGTGTACGGTTTAGTACGACGTCTTCCACGGCTTTCAGCAATATCGGGTCGATCTCGTCATATACCTGTAACATGGCAGGATTCACGATCGCCATGTCCAACCCTGCATGGATGGCATGGTACAAGAAAACGGAGTGCATGGCTTCCCGCACCGTGTTGTTTCCCCGGAACGAGAATGACAGGTTGGAGACACCACCGGATGTGCGGCATCCTTTCAAGTTTTGTTTAATCCAGCGTACCGCTTCGATATAGTCCACAGCATAATTGTTGTGTTCCTCGATGCCGGTTCCGATGGCTAGGATATTCACATCGAAGATAATGTTTTCGGGAGTAAATCCGGCTTGTGAGGTCAACAAGTCGTAAGCTCTTTGGCAAATGTCTATTTTACGTTGGTATGTCGTGGCTTGGCCTTCTTCGTCAAATGCCATCACGACCACGGCCGCCCCCAGACGTTGAATTTCTTTGGCTTTGTAAAGGAAGTCTTTTTCCCCTTCTTTCAAGCTGATCGAGTTTACAATACATTTTCCTTGCGTGTTTTTTAACCCGGCAAGGATGGTTTCCCACTTGGAAGAATCTATCATGAAAGCCGCTTTGGCAATATCCGGTTCGTTGCTGATGATTCGCACGAAACGTTCCATCTCGGCCGTGCCGTCCAACATGGCATCATCCATATTGATGTCGATGATAGACGCTCCTGCCTCGATCTGTTTCCGGGTGATCGTGGCAGCCTCCGTGTAATTCTTTTCCCGGATAAGACGGGCAAATTTAGCGGAGCCTGCCACGTTTGTACGTTCGCCGATATTGATAAAATTGTTTAATTCCTTATCCACCACGACGGTATCGAGACCACTCACTTTTAGTTGGTGGTTGGATGTCGGGACTTTTCTAGGGGGGATGTCTTTCAAGGCGTTCGCGATTGCCCGGATGTGTTCCGGTGTCGTTCCGCAACATCCTCCGGCAATATTGATCAATCCCTCTTTTGCCATGTTCTGGAGACAAAGAGCGGTGAATTCCGGTGATTCGTCGTATTCTCCCATTTCATTCGGTAGTCCAGCGTTCGGGTATATACTGATGTAACACGGGATGCGTGGAGCCAGTTCCCGTAGGAAATGGTGTAACTCTTTCGCTCCGAATGAACAGTTCAGGCCAAAGCTGAGAATCGGGTAGTGGGAAAGGCTTGTGAACAGGGCCTCTAGTGATTGTCCGGTCAGTGTACGTCCGCTTTTGTCGTTTACCGTGGCGGAGAGCATCACGGGAAGATGCGTGCCTTTCTCTTCCTGTACTTTTGCGATAGCGTAAAGAGCGGCTTTCGCATTCAGCCCGTCATAGATAGTTTCAACCAGCAACAAATCTACACCGCCTTCTATTAATGCCGTTACCTGACTGGCGTATGCGTTGGCCAGCGTGTCGAAATCCACGATTCGGTAAGTCGGTTGATCGGGATCGGGGGCGAGGGTCAGGGATTTATCGGTTGGTCCGATACTTCCTGCCACGTAAACTTTCCGTTCTTTACAAGCAGCTGCGGTTTCTTTTGCTAGACGGGCGCCTTCCAAGTTAAAGCGTTTCACCCATTCCGAACAGCCATATTCGGTTTGTGAAATAGCATTGGCATTGAAGGTGTTGGTTTCGATAATATCGGCTCCCGCATCAATATAGTTTTGATGTACCTGACGAATCACGTCCGGGCGGGTAATATTCAGCACATCGTTGTTTCCCTTTAGGGGAATCGGGTGTTGCACAAATTCCTCGCCTCGGAAATCGGTTTCTGTCAACCGGAATTGCTGCAAAGCTGTTCCGGTGGCTCCATCCAGTATGTATATGCGATCTTGTAGGTTCATTTTTGTAATTTAGAATTTAAAGTTTAGAATGAAAGAGTTTTAAATCAAAAATGCCGTGAATTCCGATTTTGTCATCCTTGATGCAGATGGCGGCAAGGATGTCTTTCGTCTTCCCGATCTTTTCGATGCAGGGGGCGATGTCATCTGTTGTTTTGATCTCGTTGGCAAAAGCCGTGGCGTACGTGTCGGCTAAAGCACAATTTTTACAAATAATCATGACAGCATCCGCTTTCCCGAAACTTAAAGAGGGACCCACGGTTCCGGATGAAGTACAAATTCCCAGGGGGGCTTGCTCAGCCCGGAGGGTGAAACCCACTTTTTCCGACAGGGGAGAGGCCCCGGCAAACACGGCAATATCTATGTTTTCTTGTATGTCCGCATAGATGTCCCCACCATTTTCCACGATGATTTCCCGCACCCCGTACTTTTCTTTGATCTCTTGACCAATTCGGCTGGCAACAGCCCCGGCAACCGCGCTCATCGGACCGATTCCGGATTTTCTGGCCACCTCAGACATCTCTTGAAAAATGGTCGGGGCTCCCGGTTGTGTCTCGTAGGGAACGAGTGACGTGGCGTAATCCGGATAATTTTGCAGGTAAGCATCCATGTATTCCCGTAATGTTCGGATTCGGGATTCCGTGAATGTAGGTATGCTTTCTTGGAAAGATGCTTGATCTATTCCGATCCACAGGTCTGTCTCTTTGTAAGCAACCGTGAAAGAATACCAGCGCTCTTTCTGCAAATGCTCCCGATATGTACGATTTTTGTACTCGATCATAACCGAATTAATTTATAATTTCAATTTTCAATTGTCTAGCAGCTTTCCGGATTACTGAATTCAATCTTGAAAAGTTTCAACGGGCAAGCTTTTAAACATAGTTTGCAGGCGATACATTTTTCGGGATTGAATTGTAGTTTCCAGTCGGGAGCCTCGATCGTCAAGGCGTGGGAGAAACAGGCCGAGGCACAGTTACCACAATTGATACAACGGGATTCGTCGTAAGAAATCTTGCTGGATACAGGGCTTACGGTTACCCCGTTATCATTCAGGAAGGCGATAGCCTGTTCTATTCTCAAGGGATCCGCGTCCATTTCGATCAAGAGTGATCCGGTTTTTCCGGGTTGTATCTCCGCCTTTAGGATATTTACTTTTACATCATAGATACGAATTAAGTCGTATGTCAAGGGTCTGTCTGTTGCGTCAACCGGGAAGGTTAATATTACTTTTTTAGTCATAGCCGCTATTAATTTTAGATTTTACTAATTATTTGATTCTGTGATTTCCGATTAGATGATTATAAAATCACGTAATCGTTGAATCGGCAATCACTTAATCTTTTTTCAATTCTCCATTTTCAATTTCTTGGAGTCCTTTTAGAGAAGTGCCTGTTGGCATGGGGCGAACGGGTTCCGTGAGCAGGAAGTCTCCTTTCTGAATCCATGACTTTAAAATCTCGGCAATTTGCCGGGCTTTTGACAAGCTGGCAACAGGAGCCGTTTTGATTTTATGGCCATTGACCTCGATCTCTCCACTTTGCAGGGCGGCGTAATTTGTTTTACCTAAAATCTTATTCCCGTCTCCGTAATCGACAACCGTGGTTTCTATTTGTTCATTTCGGATAGATACTCTGCGGGCAAGGTCTTCATCCAGAATCGGGATGGGGATGCCGATACCGACAAACATGCTTACTCCGTATTTTTCGTAATAAACTCCTCTTAAAAATTCCGTACTCATGTTTTTTAAGTCACCGATCACGGCAATCGTGCGGGCATTGCTGGTGGGAATACCGTGTTCGTTCGTTTCTTTCGTGGAGTGGAATTGTGTTCCGTTCCAAGTGACGTATCCTTCTGTCCCGCAGAGGAAAATACGAGTTCCTAAACCGATCGTGCGACATTCTGGATCGTTCAACAGGGGAGATAATTCTCCGGCCGTGCTGTAAGAGGCGTTTCGCAATTTTGGCAACAAGGTTCCCATGTACGTGTATTTAATTTTGTCCGTGGAGTTGGTGGCCACGTTATAATTCTGGTAGGCATTTCTGGGGTTGTACAGGATGGCCTCGTTAATCGTGTCTTTGGTGATCACTGTTTTGATATGTTTCCGGGGATAACAATCCGTACCTTTTCCCCAGGCCTCCAGCGTGATTTCTTTACCTGCAATCAGATCTTCTATGATGTGGGCTCCCCCGTAACTGGGGTTTTCCGGATTGCAATCAGTTGCTCCCACGTAAGTGTCCACGGCAGCCAATCCGCCACTGACACGAATGCCGTTCAATTCGATTTTTTCCATGCGAATCGGGGGATTAGCGTGTCCGAAGTTTAAAAATGCCCCGGAGGAACACATTGCCCCGAAAGTGGCCGTGGTCACGACATCCACTTTCTCTGCGATCTCTTTCGGGGAGAGCGTTTTTGCCAGTTCTGCAACCTCTTCGGCAGTCAACACGACAGCCGTACCTTTCTTGATTTTATCGTTTATTTCTGCGTATGTTTTAGCCATGATCTTGTACAATTTTTTAATGGATAAATTTTTTGTTGGTGATTTTTTATCTGTTAGCTGCCTTGCAACTAATTGATTCCTAGTGATAATTTGATGGTATGCAATGACACGTTTTCACACGGTTTATCCTTGAAACCGATTCATGAAATCCTGAAAATTAGCGTGTAATTTCCCAATCAAAAATCTGAAATTAAAAAAATCTAAAATAAAAAGTCCGGGGTATAAAAAATATTAGCGCATGCAGCGCATACGCATAGACATGGCGATAGAATGAATGAAAAGAGTGCTACAATTTGTAGTGCAATAAATGCTGTTTTGTTTTGTTGTTTCTGTTTTCATTTTCTTTCAGCTTAAATTATAACTCCTGGTTCTCAGGTCGGGTTTTGGCACCTTGCAAGTAGCCTTGCAGGTTGTCGGAGTTTCCATGAGCCCGTTCTCTCGACTCCTCTTTATAATTCAAACAATCCTCGCAGATTGAATTGATTGGAACAAAGGAAAACAGAATAAATGAATAATGCAAGTATTTGATAATTTTTTTTCTGTAGTTTCCTAAAATCGAGTAAACCGATTTTAGGAAACTACACTAGAAATAGGGTGGGATTAGATAATCTTGAATCCCAAGGTTAAGTTCCATGATTTGGGTGCTTTTACCCCATCTCCGAATTTCTTTAATCCGAATTCGTAGTCAATATCGAAAGTTACTTTCCATACATCGACTCCGGCTCCGATTTTTCCGTTCCACATCATTTTGTCCGTGTTGAAATCGCTTTTTAAATCTTTCGTGACGAAAGATGCAACGGGACCAGCGAATCCGCGTAATTTGAATATGGGGAGTTTGAGAATGTTATATCCGACCATAACAGGGATGTCGATGGAGCTGTATTTGAATTTTCCGATAGAACCGATTTCGTCATTGATTTTACTTTCTTTGTGTGCAAAGTTCAAGGCTGGTTCTAAGTAAATACTCCCAAGATTGATTCTTGCGAAGGCACCAATCATGTATCCACCATGCGAATCTACTTTATATTCTTTTGCTTTGATTTTTGCGTCATTCCAACCGCCATGAATACCGATATTTATAGGTAAGGATTGAGCCATGGTGGTTAAACCGATGAGGCTAAAGAGAGCTAAAATTACTAATTTTTTCATACTGTCCTTTTTTGTTTTAAATAATTGATTTATCTATTTAATTATATTCTATTCGTTTGAATTCCGAAAGGATGATGCCAGTGGCAACTCCCACGTTCAGGGATTCTGTCGAATAAAGACTGTGTGCAAAACTGGGAATTGTTATTTTATGGTCTACCAGTTGTTCGATACCCGCGGTAATTCCGTTTCCCTCGTTTCCCATGACGATAAATCCCTTGGTTTGGAGGTTCATCCGGTAGATGTTTTCTCCTTCCAGAAATGTCCCGTAACAGGGAAAGTCCGGGTTCGTGAACCGGGGGATAAAACTGACAAGATCCAAGTAAAAAACGTTCACCCGGAATATTGCACCCATGCTTGCTTGAACGGATTTCGGGTTAAAAATGTTTGCACAATCGTGATCGCAAAATATGTTCCGGATACCGAACCAGTCGCAAACCCGGAGTATCGTGCCGATGTTGCCGGGGTCTTGAATACCGTTGAGAATCACTGAAAGCGAGTCTTTTATCTCCCCCGGGTTGTATGTTTTAATGGGAATTTCGGCTAGTGCGATGACTTCCGGTAGGGATTTGAAATTGGAAATACGTCCCATCTCGATTTCGTTTACCTCGATCGTGTTATATTTTTTCACGTGTTGTTGATTGCTTTCGATCCACGAGGGACGGGCAATCAATGAATCTATTTTCATGTCAGAGAGGAGTAATTCCTGTACGAGTTTATCTCCTTCTACCTTGTATAAATTATATTTTTCCCTGAATTTCTTTTTTTCAAGGTTTTGAATTACATTTGTTAGGTGTTTGCTAAGCATCATTTTTAAGCTTGCTGGTTAAAATTAAAACACAAACATAGTATTTTTTTGAGATTTTTGAGCATGCGGGTAGCGTACAAGATAAGTTTTATTTTTTTTATATTCTTCATTTTTTATTCGTGTTCACCGACGAAGTATGTCGGGAAAGACGAGTATTTGCTGGATCGTGTGAAGGTGAAAGTGGATGATTATAAGCTTAATCGGTCTGATTTGAAACGAAATATCCGACAAAAACCGAATACCCGGATTTTGGGGGTTGCCCGTTTTCATCTGGGATTATATAATTTAAGCGGGAGGAATGAAAAAAAGAAATTTAACCAATGGTTACGACGTATCGGGGAGGCTCCCGTTATTTACGATCCTTTCATGACGCAACGAAGTGCCAGCCAGATTGAATTGTATCTCCATAATAAAGGGTTTTATAGTGCGGAAGTATCAGATACGATCTTTTATAAGAAAAGGAAGGCGTTTGTGGAATACCACGTGAAAGTGGGACCTGTTACCCGGATTCAGGAAGTGCGATTTGATGATAAGGAGGGGGGACGGGTAAACCAGATCGCCGAGGAAAGCGGGTTGATGGCCAATTTTCGACGGGATACGGTGAATACTCTTTTGGAGAAAGACGCTCCATTGGATCTTGACGTCCTGGATGACGAACGGGAACGAATCACGAAGATGCTCCGGGAAAAAGGGTATTTCAATTTTTCAAAGAATTTTATCCAGTTTTTTGCCGATACAACAAGCACGGCTAAAGAAAATATAGCCAAAGTTTTCGTACGGGTGGTAGAGAATGCTGTGGATAGCAACGCTTACAGGCGTTATTTCGTGCGGAACATCAGCGTGAATTTTGATTACGACCCGATGCTGACTGCAGAACAGGTGGATTCTACGTATAATACGTTGTATTACAATGGTTATAATATCTTGTACAAGGATAAGCTAAAGATAAAGCCTAAAATGATTATAGAAACCATCCAGTTGCAGCAGATGGAATTGTACGATGCCCGGCGGGTGATAGATACTTACGTGCGATTGCAGGCGCTGAATCTTTTCAAGATGGTGAATATCGATTTTAAAGAGGTGGCGTCGGATGGAGACGTGAAAGCTTTGGACTGCGTGATCCAGTTATCGCCCGTGAAGAGGCAATCCTATAACGTGTTCTTGGAGGGGACGCATAATTCAGGCAATATGGGAGTGGGAGGTAATTTTACTTATAACCATCGTAACGTGTTCCGTGCGGGAGAGAATATTTCGGCCAGTATTTGGGGAAGTTTGCGGAAAGAGCAGGTCAATGGAGAGGGAAAAATATTTAATACCTCGGAAATCGGAGCTGAATTGAAACTCGTGACCCCGCAGTTTTGGATGCCGTTTTTCAAGATGAAAGATTTCCGGCGGAATTATGCCCCGAAGACTTCGATTTCTTTTTCGTATAGTTATGAATATACCCCGTATTATACCCGTTCGGTTGCTAATGCCCGTTTCGGTTATTTATGGCGGAAAGCGAACAAAAAGTGGAGGTATAATTTTGATTTGATAGATTTGAACTATGTGTTGATGAAGGATGTGGACCAGAATTTTATCGATGGTTTGAAAAATGAGTATATCAAAAATGCCTACACGGACCATATGATCCTTTCTGCCGTTTTCTCTGCCACTTACACGGATCAGCAGGTGAACGTGAAAACTGCGAATTATAGTTATTTCAGGGTAAACACGGAGACTTCGGGAAATTTTCTTTCCGTTATAGACGGGATTGCCGGAAGTAAAAGTTCTGCGAGTGGAACGTTAAATGAAAAGTATTACAAAATCTTCGGGGTAAGGTATGCGCAATTTGTGAAAGCAGATGCCGAATATCGTTATAACTGGTATATCAACCGAGCGAATTCACTCGTGGGACGTCTTTTCGTGGGGTGTGGTTACCCGTATGGAAACATGAAGGTATTGCCTTTTGAGGAGGCGTATTACGGGGGTGGGGCAAACGACATCCGGGCTTGGCAGGCTAGGACATTAGGTCCCGGTTCTTATCTGGCCACGGAGAAATACCCGAATAGCGTGGGGGATTTCAAATTGGCGGGAAATATTGAATACCGTTTCAAGTTGATTTGGTTGTTGGAGGGAGCGTTGTTCGTGGATGCCGGAAACGTGTGGAATATTAACCCGAAAGAAAATCGTTCCGGGGCAAAACTGAATTATAATTTCTTTAACCAGATTGCTATCGGTACGGGGGCGGGTCTGAGGTTGAACGCTAATTTCTTTTTGTTACGTTTTGATTTGGGAATCAAGGTGAAAGATCCTTCCATGCCCGTGGGAAATCGTTTCGTATTGTTTGATTCGCGTGGAGGATTCAAGCGGTCCGTGTTTAACGTGGCGATCGGGTACCCGTTCTAAAAACTAAAAGATAAAAACTAGAAACTAAAAGATAAAGTTGGGAGGGTAAATCATAAAATTAATTAGGGGTTGATTATTCTAGAAATAATGTCGATATTTGAACATAGCTTTTATCTTTTAGTTTTTAACTTTTAACTAATACATATATCGTGGTTACACAAATAGTTGTATACTTGTCTTTGTTGTTACAGATCGTTGCGATGGGATTTGCGATCAGTTTGTTTAAGCGGACGAAGTTCAATGCTGCTTGGATTTTGATTTCAACAGGCTTTTTTTTGATGGCGATTTACCGGGCGATAGAATTGGTTCCCTCGATGCACCGGGGTGAGTCGGAAGAGTTGTACCAGACGAAAGTGTGGTTGTCATTTGTTATTTCGCTGGCCTTTGCTATCGGGGCATTTTATATACGGAAGGTGTTCCAGTTTTTACGTCGGCTGGATGGTATACGGAGTGAGACGGAAAAGCGGGTACTGTCGGCTGTTATCCGCACGGAGGAACAGGAGCGGCAGCGTTTTGCCAAGGAATTGCATGACGGGCTAGGGCCTTTGTTAAGTGTTATAAAGATGTTGCTTTCCGGTTTCGAGGAAAAGAACTCGCCGGAGGTAAACGACAAAATCAAAGGGAACTTGAAACAGGCTGTTGACGAGGCTATCACGAGTGTGCGAGAGATTTCAGCTAATATCAGTCCTCATATATTGAATAATTTTGGTTTAAGGGATGCCACGGAATCATTTATTCGAAAATTGCGTCCGGCTGAAGGTATTAGTATTAATTTTAAAACAAATATTGATAATCGTCGTTTTATATATAACGTGGAAGTAATCATGTACCGGGTGATTTGCGAGTTGATCAATAACACGTTGCGACATGCTAATGCCAGTAAAATCAGTATTGACCTACAGTTGCAGGGGGATGTTTTGTACTTGGAATACGAGGATAACGGCATGGGGTTTGACGTGAAACAAGCTGAAAGTGATGGCGGGATGGGATTGAGCAACATGCAGTACCGATTGAATTCGGGAAATGGGGATATCAAGATTTCCAGCGAGTCAGGACGGGGAATGATTGCGAGAGCTTTTATAAAGTGTAAGTAAATCTTGTTTTATGGATAAATTGAGAATATATCTGGTTGATGACCACAAGTTGTTCCGGGAGGGATTGAAGTTATTGCTTTCAACACAGGATTTCGTTCGACATATTTACGAGGCCTCGAACGGGAGGGAGTTTGTTGAGAATTTGTCGTTTGTTGATTGTGATGTCGTGCTGATGGATATAGAGATGCCGGAGATGAATGGTATTGATGCCACGATCGAGGCGATGAAAATGAAACCCAATTTGAAGATTATAGTTCTTTCCATGTACGGGGACGAGCAGTATTATTACAAGATGATTGATGCGGGTGCGAAGGGATTCTTGTTGAAGAATTCGGGAATTGATAAGGTGGTAACGGCTATTCAGAAGGTGGCGGAAGGGGAGAGTTTCTTTTCGGAAGAGTTATTGGTGAATATATTGAATAATATGCGTGACAACAAAAGCGAAACACCGGAAACCGTGGATAATGATATTTCGGAACGAGAGCTGGAAATTTTGTATCACGTGTGTAAAGGATTGTCAAATCAGGAGATTGCGGACGAATTGTTTATCAGTAAACGTACGGTAGACAAGCATCGGGCAAATCTGCTCAGTAAGACGGGATGTCGGAACACGGCGGCATTGGTGATGTACGCGATTAAAAATAATATTATAGAGATATAGATGAATGGGATGATTTTTGCAGCCGGTTTAGGTACCCGGTTGCGGCCGTTGACAAACGATCGCCCGAAAGCTTTGGTGGAGTTGAAAGGAAAGACTCTGTTGGAGCGGGTGATCGAGAGAATTAGAGAAGTGCAGGTGGAGCGGTTAGTGATTAATATTCATCATTTTGCCGATCAGGTAGAACACTTTCTGAAAGAGAAAGGAGATTTCGGTATGGACATCGTTTTGTCCGATGAACGAGATGAGTTACTGGATACGGGAGGAGGGGTTTTGAAGGCCCGGGAATTATTTATTCCGGGGAAACCCGTGCTTATTCATAATGTGGATATTTTAACGGACTTGGATTTGAAGGCGCTCGTTCGTCAGCATGAATCACGTGAGGCATACGCCACGTTGGTCGTGCAACAGGCAGTTGCAGATCGGGTATTGAAGTTTAATCATGGTGTTTTGAAAGGTTGGGAGAACAAGCGAACCGGGGAGCAGAAGATCGTGGACGAAGGCTTTTATGGGGCCACGGAGTTCAATTACTGCGGGATCCAGATTCTTAGCCCGGAATATTTAAAGCATATCATTCATCAGGGAGTATTCTCTATCATCGACGAGCATCTGGCGCAGGCAAGAGAACATCCTATCGAGCTTTTTCGGCACGATGGCCGATGTCTCGACTTGGGTACCCCGGAGGCCATAAAAGAAGCGAGTAATTTTAGATTTAGTGATTTATGATTTTAGATTGAGAGATTAAAAGAAGGGATAGCTTGTGTGGCTGGAATTTAAAATCTAAAATCATTAAATCTAAAATTATTAAAGGCTTCTGTTTCCTGGGATTAGTTTTATCCTGTTCGTGTCTTCGAAGAACCTGAAATACATGTAGAGTTTGTAATTAAAATCAAACCCGTAATCTCTGTTCAAGCTGTAATCGATGTAACTGTTGATTCTCGGATCTCCGGCAGCATACCTTCTGTTCCATTCGATAGCATACTGGTGATTCATACTTTGATAATAACTTTCTGAGTGCTGACTGGCCATGCTCTGGTGACTTGTCAACCAAAAATCGAATCCCGAATCAAAAACGATCAATTCATATTGCGCTGAATCTTTGATAGCGCAACGCCCCTTTTTATTTTGGGCTACCTCTTTTTGAGATGCACAGGAGAAAAATAGGGCAAGTACAAGGAGTAAACCGAATATTCTCATCATGTTTGATTTAAGTTATGCACTACTTTCCCCTAAGGTAAGAAAAAAAAATGAAAAAACGGCTGATTCAGCCGTTTTTATCTTTATTTTACAGCGATGGTTTCAATTTCAACCATAGCACCCATCGGGAGAGCTTTTACGGCAAAAGCTGCACGGGCAGGACAATCTGTCTTGTAATATTTAGCATAGATTTCGTTCATATCAGCGAAATAAGACATATCTCCCAACAGGCAAGTTGATTTAACCACGTTGTCAAAAGTATATCCGGCTTCTTCCAGGATGTAACCGATGTTTTTCAAACATTGTTCTGTTTGTTCTTTTACTCCACCTTCAACGAATTTTCCGGTATTCACGTCAATAGGAAGTTGACCACTGATGTAAAGCGTTCCGTTTGCTTCAATTGCTTGACTGTAAGGACCGATGGCTTTCGGTGCTTTCGGTGAGTTGATTACTTTTTTCATAATAACTTTATTTTATCAATTAAAAAATAGATTTCAGTTTCTTTGTCGCGAATATAACGAAAATCAAGTTGTGATTTCTTCGTGACGGGTAAAATAAAAAACTAAAAGTTGAGACATCTGCCTCAACTTTTAGTTTTTTATCCTCAATTACAAGTATGATTAGTAATTGCTTTTCTTTTCTTCGAAATATGCTTGAGGGTGAGCGCAAGCGGGACACGCTTTCGGGGCTGTTTTGCCTTCGTAAACGAAACCGCAGTTACGGCATTGCCACAGGATCACTTCGTCTCTTTCGAATACTTTACCGGCTTCCACGCGAGCTAAAAGCGTTCTGTAACGAGCCTCGTGTTCAGCTTCCACTTTCGCAATGTTACGGAACACGGCTGCGATGGCGGTAAATCCTTCTTCTTCTGCAACTTTAGCAAATTCCGGATAGAGGTCTGCCCATTCTTCGTTTTCTCCTTCTGCGGCAGCTTTCAGATTTTCAGCTGTCGTTCCGATTACACCTGCGGGGTAAGATGCGGTGATTTCAACCATTCCGCCTTCCAAGAATTTGAAGAATCTCTTGGCGTGTTCTTTTTCCTGTTCGGCAGTTTCCATGAATACTCCCGCGATTTGTTCGAATCCTTCTTTTTTAGCTACACTAGCGAAAAAAGTATAACGACTTCTGGCCTGTGATTCACCGGCAAATGATTTCAATAAGTTTTGTTCTGTTTTTGTTCCTTTAATGCTCATAAATTTAATCTTTTTAGTGGTCATGTTTTGATAGCACAATAATACGACAATTTGTTTATCAAAACAAATATTTAGTTTTTATCAGATGATAGAAAATGCCTATAAAGTGTAATTTTTCTTATCTCTGATGTACTACCGTATGGCTAGTATCAAGCATTTTTTTGAATTGAATAATCCGTGATCCCTAGGCTTTCATAAGTCTTCATGAGAGCTTCATCATCATCCGTGATCACGAGTAACTTATCTCCGGTATGTAGTTTGGTTTTTCCCTTGGGGACGCAATATGAATCGTTCTTTTTGATCAAGGCTACCAACGTGTTATCCGGTAATACCAGATCCATTAATTTGTCGCCTTTTGCCAACATGGAAGGAATGACTTCAATTTCAGACATGGCGGTTTTAATTTCTTCGGGTAGTTCGACGTTAAAGACGTTTTTGCGTTCTTCGGGGGTTGACAAACCGAGTAGTTTCGCCATGAAACTGACTGTTGTTCCCTGTACAACCAAAGAAAGAATGGTAATGAAGAACACCACGTTAAATATTAATGATGCGTGCTGGATGTTTGCGATTAGCGGGTACGTGGCAAAAATGATGGGGACTGCTCCACGCAGACCGACCCATGAAACGTATGCCCGTGCCTTGGTGGTCATTTTCCGGAAGGGGATAAGGCATAAAAATACACTTATCGGACGAGCCAGTATAATCATGAATACCCCGATAAGAATGCTTAACGCTGCGACCGGGAGTAATTCTGCCGGGTTTACCAGAAGACCTAACGTGAGGAACATCACGATCTGGAATAACCATGTGATACCGTCGAAAAAGGTGGTAAGACTCTTCTTGTGTACCACTTTATGATTTCCAACCACTAAGCCGGCTAAATAAACAGCCAAGTAACCGTTACCTTTTACCAGATCCGTGAACGAGAAAATAAAGAACACGAAAGCTAATAAAAGAACAGGATATAATGATTGATTGATGTTTAGTTTATTGATGCAGTATACGGCCAGTCTTCCCAGTAGATAACCGGATACGGCACCGATACTCATTTGCATGATGAATTGCAGTATCGTGTTACTTAAACTGTTTTCTCCGGATTGAATAATTCCGATAAGTAATATCGTTAACATATAGGCCATCGGGTCATTACTACCACTTTCCAGCTCTAGCATGGGACGTAGGTTCTCTTTTAGCCCTTGTCGTTTGGAACGGAGAATCGAGAACACGGATGCAGAATCGGTAGATGACATGACGGATGCGAGTAATAATGATTCCGTGAAGTTTAGGGTGACGAAACTATTTTCGAGATTCGTGATGTAGTAGATAAAATAACCCGTGAGAAAAGCCGTAAACATGACTCCGGCGGTGGCGAGAACAATTCCTTGCCCTAGAACGGGTTTGATTTCAGCCGCACTTGTGTCCATACCACCAGAAAATAAAATAATACTTAATGCGATAACTCCTATAAATTGTGCGGTTTGCGGATTATTAAACTCTATTCCTAAACCATCGGTTCCGAAAAGCATTCCTACTCCCAAGAAGAGAAGTAAAGCGGGAACTCCAAAACGGAAACCTGCTTTTCCTACAACAATACTAATAAATAATAGGATAGATCCAATAAGTAAGATATTTCCAGCGTTTAGAATCATAAGTGTATAGTTTTAATAGGTTATTATTTTATTTTGAGCCTCCTTCTCGCTTGGCGTGGTTTTTCTTTTTTACGAAAGAACGGCCGTTAGGTTTTCGTCCTCTGCCTTTTGACGAGCTATGTTCGAATGCTTTCGGATTGTATTCCGGTGCCGGTCCCAAGTGGGCGGGGAGTGGTATCTTGTAAATCGTTTCTTCAATAAATTGTTCTATGCGGTAAAATTTTCCTTGCTCTGCCCCGGAGACAAAGGTCAAGGCAACACCTTCCGCGCTGGCTCTCGCTGTTCGTCCGATACGGTGAATATAATCTTCCGGATCATGGGGTACATCAAAGTTGATTACCAATCCTATCTCATCAATATCTATACCACGGGACACGATGTCGGTGGCAACGAGTATATCTATTTTATTATTTTTAAAATCCATCATAACAGATTCCCGCTCTGACTGCTCCAAGTCGGAATGCATGGCTGCCACGTTGAATTTTTTACGTTTTAAGGTGAAGGCGAGGTCTTTTACTTTTTGTTTGGAAGAGGCGAAGATTAGCGTTTTGTGTAAGACCGGTTTGCTGAAAAGTTCTTCGATGATACCCATTTTCTGGCTTTCGTGGCAGATGTAAGCGGCTTGCATGATGGCTTCGTTGGGTTTGGATACTGCCACGTTGATTTCTACCGGGTCTCGAAGTACATTTTGGGCTAGCTGTCGTATCTTCGGGGGCATCGTAGCCGAGAAGAGTATGGTTTGTCGGTCTTTGGGCAGTTTGTTCACGATTTGCATGATGTCGTCAAAAAATCCCATGTCCAGCATCCGGTCAGCCTCGTCAAGGATAAAGTATTTTACTTGCGAAAGGTCTACATCGCTATGTTGCAGATGTGCGATCAACCGTCCCGGTGTTGCGATGGCAACATCTGCGCCCAGACGCAATGCTTTTTTTTGTTGATCCCATAAACTTCCGTCACCACCCCCGTAGACGACTACCGTCGAAACGGGGAGAAAATAAGAAAATCCCTCGAATTGTACGTCTATTTGTTGGGCTAATTCCCGGGTGGGAGCCATGATAACAGCTTTTACCGTGTCCGATCGGTTCTCTTCTTTGATTAATCGATTTAAGATCGGAAGAGTGTAAGCGGCTGTTTTTCCGGTGCCTGTTTGTGCGCAGGCGATTAAATCTTTTCCCTCTAAGATAACAGGGATTGTTAATTCTTGTATAGGGGTTGTTTCCTGAAAATTCATGGCATCTAATCCTTGCAACAATGAATCCTCTAGTTCCAGCTCGTCAAATCTCATCTTTTATATCTCTACTATTCTTTATTTTTAATGCTGCCTTTTTCCTGTTTTAAAGTACAGCGGCAGGAGAAAATTACACATAAATCTATCATCGTGTCAATCCCTTCTGTTTGTTGCAAAGTTAAAAAAAAAATCATTTTATTCCCATTCACTCGTGGAATCTTTTAACTCCGGGATGAACGAGGACTTGAATATGATATTTTTCTTGCTGATACGACGTTGACGGTTGTAGTCCTGTAATGCTTTCAAGGCGATTTTACCCAGTAATACGATCGCGATCAGGTTGGTTATAGCCATGATTGCCATGAATAGATCGGCAATATTCCAGACGAGATCCAGGGCGGCGATTGATCCGAACATGACCATTCCCCCCACGATAATCCGGTAAAGTTGTAAATAGGTTTTATTCTTGGATATGAAAAATAAGTTTGTTTCACAGTATGAATAGTTACCCACGATGGAGCTGAAGGCAAAAAGGAGTATACAAATAGCGATAAATTGTCCTCCCACGCTTCCGATCTGGTGGGACAGGGCCATTTGTGTCAGTTGGATTCCTTTCACCGAACCATCTAGCGGAACGTCCGAAAGTAGAATAATGAATGCCGTACAACTACAAATGATTAACGTGTCGGTGAAAACACTGAGGGCTTGGATTAATCCTTGTTTCACCGGGTGGGAGACTGTTGCCGTTGCGGCAGCGTTCGGGGCGGAACCCATACCCGCTTCATTTGAGAAAAGTCCTCGCCGGACACCTTGCATGATGACGGCTCCTAAACCCCCGCCCGCGAATTGTTCGAATCCGAATGCGTTCGTGAAAATAGAACCAATGACATGGGGTAATGTTCCAAGGTGCGTGAATAGGATGAAAGCGGCAAGCAGAATGTATGCAATAGCCATAAGGGGGACGATGATTCCGGATATAACGGCAATCCGGTGTATTCCACCGAATATGACCAGTAGGGTAAACAGGGTTAGAATGATTCCCAGCCAGACACGGTTTGTCCCAAAGACTTCATGAAATGCCAAGGTAACGGTATTTGCTTGTACCGAGTTGAATACAAGTCCGAAGGTAATAGTAATGATGACAGCGAAAAGAATGCCTAACCATCGTTTCTTTAAACCTTTTTCCATGTAAAAGGCGGGGCCCCCGATGAACGAGCGTTCTCCTTTAACTTTATATATTTGGGCTAACGTGGATTCGATGAAGGCAGAGGCAGAACCGATAAGCGCTATAAGCCACATCCAGAATATGGCTCCCGGTCCTCCCAGGGCTAGGGCTGTTGCCACACCCGCCAGGTTACCCGTGCCTACCCGCGAAGCGGTTGCAATGCAAAATGCTTGAAAAGAAGAAACCGAGTTCTTGTGGTTCCCGCTTGCTATTCCGTCGCCAAGCAGCCGGAACATTTCCCGGATATTCCGGAATTGTACGAATTTACTCTTGAAGGTAAAGTAGACCCCGATACAGATTAGCAGGGCTATTAATATATAGGTCCAAATAAAATCATTGGTTGCTATAATCCAGTTGTTTAAATTTTCCATAACCGCATCACGTATTTAAATTACGAGTAAAATACGTGATGAAACGGGTGAAAGTTGTAAAAATTAGATTATATTTAAAGAAAAAGTTCACACCATTCTTCGAAACGGGCGACTGTTTCTTCCCCATAAAAAGCCATTTCTGCCCGGATTTTGCCTAGTTTCTTTTCCCGGGTTAAATTGGTTTTCGAATAAAACTTATCGGCAAAAGCGATTAGTTTTTCTTCAAGAGTAACGGGGAGCATATCCCGTTGGGGTAAAGGTAAATGATTTTTCTTGATCATTTCAAGTGATATGCCGGCCCCCGTGTGTCGTTCACATACTAGGGCATGACGGGGAAGGCCTTCTTCGCGGAGTAGATCGGCTCCCAGATAACCGTGGCAGATGTAGGGATGTTCTCCGAAACAACCGATGTCCGGGGCCTTAGTGAGAAAAATCCCGATGTCGTGGAGCATGGCAGCCTCTTGAATGAAGGGGATGTCCAGATCCATTTCGGGATGTCGGATAGCCAGTGATTGTGCTTTATCTCGAACAAGTTGGCTATGTATGAGGAGGGATTGCCCGGCGAGGGAATCCAACGTGTAATATTTACGAATAATATCTAATGGGTTTATCATTATTTGTTCTTTTTTTAAACTTACAAATATAGATGTTTGTTCGTGAAAATGTCATGATTGGTTTTATATATAAATATTCCGGGCTATTTGTAACGGGCCCCGATGGTTCTCCAGTCAATAATTGTCCATATTTTTTCGATGTGTTCCGGACGGCGATTCTGGTAATCAAGGTAATAAGCATGTTCCCAAACATCGATCCCCAGTATCGGAGTGTAACCTTTGGTAATTGGGTTCCCGGCGTTACTCTCGGAGAAAATGTATAGTTTCCCTTTTTTGTCCTTCGCGAGCCATACCCATCCGGACCCGAATAACGAGGTGGCGGCAGCCGAGAACTCCTTTTTGAAATTATCGAATGAACCCCATTCTTTTTCTATGGCAGCAAGCAGCGCTCCTGACGGGGTATGTTCTGCTTTCGGAGAGAACGAGTTGAAATAGATAATATGGTTCAGCGCTTGTGCTGCGTTGTTAAATATCGCTCCGGTGGAGTTCTTGACGATGGTTTCAAGATCACAGTTCTCGAATGGTGTCCCCACGATCAATTTATTCAGGTTATCAATGTAAGCTTTCAGATGTTTACCATGATGTAGTTTTATGGTGGTTTCACTGATAACGGGTGCGAGGGCATTTGTTTCGTAAGGTAAAGGTGGGAGGGAAAATTTCTCTTTCGTTGTTTGTTGTTGAGCCCACAATGCCCCGCTTGTTGTGATGAGAAGGGTAACTATCCATATCCTTTTGAATGCTTGTTTTGTTTTCATCTTCTATTTTTCTTTTAAAGTTTATGTGATTTACGAATAAAAGTACATTTTGGTTATTAAAAAGTCCTCTAACTTTTATAATTTTGACCGTTTTTATGAAAGAGAGTGGTGGGGAACAAATGTGCAATTTCAAAATTTGAGTATATGATCAGGATAAATGTTACAATTGAGGTGAAGAGCGAGGTTCGCGCTCAAGTCGTGGAACTTTTGCGTGAGATGTCTGAATTGTCAAGGCAGGAAAAGGGGTGTATCGGGTACGAAATACTTGAAAATAATCGTTTGGATAACATGTTGATGATCATAGAAACGTGGGAAAATGAAACCTTGCTGGCTGTTCATAAAGGAAGTGATCATTTCGTGAGAATTATCCCGCGGGTTCGGGAACTGGCAACGGAAATGTGTAGCCAGAAGTTCACGGATATGGCAGCCGTGAACGAGGCTATCGTGGGACGTCGTAGTGTGAGAAATTATGCTCCGGACAAGGTGTGCGTGGAGACGATCGAGCGATTGCTGAGAGCGGCCATGTACGCACCTTCGGTTAAAGATCGCCGTCCCTGGGAGTTTTTCGTGATAGAAGATCGGGAACATCTTGATACTTTGGCTGAGACTTTACCGGAAGGGATGGCTTTAAGAACAGCCCCGGCCGCGATTCTGGTTTGTTGTAATACCCGCCGGGCCGGGCTTGACGGGGGGAATTGGCCCCAAGAGCTGGGAGCGTGTGTCCAAAACCTGATGTTGCAGGCCTACGGGGAGAAACTGGGAACCACTTGGGTTGGAATTTATCCTCAGATGCACCGGGTTCATCAAGTGAAAACTTTGTTTCACTTGTCATCGGAATTCGTGCCGTTTGCCGTTGTGGCAATCGGGAAACCGGCAGATGAGCAAGCACCTGTTCCCGAGCGTTATGACCCTTCGAAAATACATTTTATCACTCGTTAAAAATATTCGTAAAAAAATCACTAAAAAGAGAACCTTTTCATGTTTCAGTTCGTTAAATTAGGTACGAACATAAAAATTAAAGAATATGAAACATGAAACTTCAAATCTACTGATAGGGCTAGGTATTGGCGCTGTTGTAGGAGTTGCTGTCGGTTATTTAATGGTAGCTGATAATCGTAAAAAATTAGCGGAAGAGTTTGATCGTGCCGTGTCTAAAGTGAAGGAAGAGGTGAAGGACGTTTATTCAAAAGCAAAAAACAAGGCCGAAAACGTGAAAGAACACGTGACCGAGGATGTCAATCATGTAGCTGAAAAGGTTGCGGGGAAGACAGCTACGGAAACGAAGTAATAGCTTATGGAGAATATTGCCGAGAAGACGTTCGCTGAGTTGAAAGAGGATATTTCAACTTACGTGGAATTGAGGCTAGAGCTATTAAAATTGAATACATACGAAAGGGTTGCTAAGACAATGGCAGTCTTTTCGTATGGTATTGTTTTGGTTTTATTGGCTTTTTTTGCCATTTTATTTTTGTTCCTGGCATTAGGTTTTTTCTTGGGAGAATTGTTGGGTAGTATGGCTTTGGGATTCGTGTTGGTGGTTGGGATGTACCTGTTGTTGTTCGGGTTAACGATGTTTTTCAAGAAAAAGATCACGTCCAAGGTGATGAACGAGATTATAACAGCAATGATGAGTAAGGATGAAAAAGATAATGAAGAGACAACCGACCCCGCTGGACATGTTGATGGCGGAACAGCGCCGGGTGCGTGAGAGTTGCCGGGTGCAGGAGCAGAAAATAAACGAGGATTTTAAGTTCATACATGATCATTCCGGGCGGATTTTGTTTGCCGGGATTTCTTCTTTGTTTTTTTCTAAACGAAGAGAAAACAGGGAGAATGACGGGGGAGAAGAGGCGGAAGGACAAATCCCGATGTTGGGAATGATGTTTAAAAATATTTCACCCTTGTTGTGGGAGGCCGCTTTGCCAATCCTTTTACGTTGGGGACTGGGGCGAATCGGGAATTTGTTTAAAAAACGACCCAAATGATAAACGATAAAAGTTAAAAGTTAAAAGTTAAAAGATAAAAACTAAAAGTTGAAAGTAGGAAATTAAGAAGCGTTGGCTTTGTGCGGTTGGAATCTAAAATCTAAAATTAATAAGGCCTTGTGTGGTTGGAATCTAAAATTTAGAATCTAAAATCTAAAATAAACGACGAGTTTTATTATCTTTGTGTCCTCTATTCGGGTTATATTTCTGAAAATAGTGGGTCAATCACGACCATTCCATCAAGAGGTGTTTTATTTTAATAGAAGGAGGATAAAGAGTTATGTCGAGTATTAATGCATCGCAGGTTTTGGAGACAAAGCCAGTCGGGAAGTTATTGTTACAGTATTCAATCCCTGCAATTATCGGGATGACAGTGACGTCGTTGTATAATATTATTGATAGTGTTTTTATCGGGCATGGTGTGGGGCCGTTAGCTATATCGGGGTTAGCGATCACTTTTCCCTTGATGAACCTGATTATTGCTTTTTCGACTTTGGTAGGAATCGGGGGAGCGACAATCAGTTCGATTTATCTCGGGCAGAAAGACACGGAGAAAACGAATTCTGTCTTGGGGAACGTGTTGTTGTTATGCGTGATTAACGGGTTTTGTTTCGGGGGATTGACTTTGATATTCTTAGATCCGATCTTGCATTTCTTCGGGGCTAGTCCGGCGACTTTACCTTACGCCCGGGATTTTATGCAGGTTATTTTGATGGGAAATCCGATTGCTTTTACTTTTATCGGTCTGAACAACGTGATGCGAGCCACGGGATACCCGAAAAAGGCCATGTTGAGTTCTTTACTGACCGTATTTGCCAATATTATTCTAGCCCCGATATTCATTTTTCATTTGGATTGGGGAATCCGGGGAGCAGCATTGGCCACGGTGATCTCCCAGTCGATCGGTTTAATCTGGATCGTGAGTCACTATCTGAACAAGAACACGACGATACGTTTTAAACCGGGAATATTTAAATTGAAAGGTCGGATTATCATGAGTATTTTTTCCATCGGGATGTCACCTTTCTTGATGAACGTGTGTGCTAGTTCAGTGGTCATTATATTGAATAATAGTTTTATGCGCTATGGTGGTGACTTGGCTATCGGGGCCTACGGGATTGTGAATCGGGTACTGACCTTGTTTATCATGATCGAGATCGGGGTGACACAGGGGATGCAGCCGGTAATCGGGTTTAATTACGGGGCGCTTCTTTTTGACCGGGTACGTAAGACTTTACGTTATGCATTGATTGCCGGGGTTTCTATCATGACGTTTGGTTTTTTGTTGAGCCAGTTGTTTCCCTCGGCAATTGTGGGGATGTTTACGGATAATCATGAGTTGATGGAATTATCTAAATTTGGCTTACGAGTGACTTGTTTGATGTTCCCTCTTGCGGGGTGCCAGATTATTATCACAAACTTTTTTCAATCCATTGGGAAAGCTAAAGTCTCCATATTTTTGTCTCTTTCCCGACAATTGTTATTTTTGATTCCGTTTTTGTTAATATTACCTCGTTTCTGGGGGATTACAGGCGTGTGGAGTAGTATGCCCATGGCAGATTTTATTTCTTTCATGACCACGATAGGCACGTTCATGTATTTTGTCAGAAAAGGGCTTTTGTTTAAAACTAATAAAACAATAGAATGAGAATAGTTCAGTTATTATTTGGCGTGTGGGTAGGGATATGTTTCCTTGCGTGTGGAGAGAAATCGGATTCTTTTACACGGGAGGAACGGGAACGCATCGGACATTCGGAAGAAGAGGGTATTATGCCTCTGTTTCTTGTAACAAACCGGGTAGATTCATTGTTCCTGCGTTTGCAGGCAAAAGAATTCGGAAAAGAAGATGTCGAGACGGAAACCTTTCGTGTTTTAAGATCACGTATGCTTGCTACCGTGAGGGATTCCTTGAACGAGGGAGTGGGTATTGCGGCTCCTCAAGTCGGTATATCACGTCAATTAGTTGCTGTGCAGCGTTTGGATAAAACGGGAGAGCCTTTTGAATTTTACGTGAATCCGGAAATCATTTATTTCTCTCAAGATACTGTTTTAGGGCAGGAAGGATGTTTGTCTATTCCGGGTCGGATGGGGTCGGTATATCGGTCTAAAGAGATTGTCGTGCGCTATCGGGATGAACTTTCTTTCGAGTGGAGACAAGATACGGTGAGAGAATTTACAGCTCGCATTTTTCAACACGAGATCGACCATTTGAATGGAATTCTGTACACGGATTATCTTCCGTGAGTTTTAAGGATATAAATAATAAACGGGTTCTCGATTTTCGGGAACCCGTTTATTAAAAAAAATGTCTATTCGTCGAGCGTTACGGCTCCTGAAAGAGCCACAGCCTCTTTATTACGGAAAGTCATGATCGGTGATACAGCCTCGTAAGCTGACATGATGTACTCGAAGAGTTGTGCCGTCACCAATTTTCCGCGTTCAGCTAATGAGAGTTTTAATTTAATCCCTGTGTCCTCGTCCTCTGAACTTTGTAATTCGGAAAGTTCCCCGAATTGTTTGGTTTCTAATAGATATTGCACCCGATGCAATTCATCTGATTCGAAAAATAACTCGTAATTTTTCTCGTCCCGGTTCTTACTGAATAAAGTTGTTTTCATCTTCTTGTGTGTTGTGTGTGTATATATATATACAACGTTCCCAGCGTTGCTCTGTTTTTTTATATCAAAGGATAACACTTAATCGTGTAAACATCTTGTATTAGTACAAGATACGTGCCATATATACGTGAGGTTTCAAATAATTAACAAACAGAGTTCATGGAAATATCGCTTGGGGTGCGATATGAATACTTCGTGTATTCCCGTGTGATCTGCCTCCTTGTTAATGGTAAGACTTTCATTTGCCTGTTTGTAGACCCCGTCCAGCATCACCCGAACCCGGCAGGGTAGCTCTGATCTTGTCATGCTGACAAGTGAAGTCCGGATTAACGGGCTGGGATATTGATTCTGAAAATCAAGGCTTTGTCCCTTGTTTATGGAGTCATGTAATTGTGCTAATTGGTAGGTCACCGCTGTATGTTGAGATTCTGTCATGATCAATCCCATGGCAACATTGCTGAGTTGTGTTACCACAAGAATGAGGATACTATGTAATATGAATCTTATCATACTTAGTGTTTGTTTCAAATTTAAAGAATATAAATTGCATTTGCAATGTTTTTCTTCTTTTTTCTATCGATCTATATAAAAATAAGTATTTTTACTACCGGAAATTGTTTTTTTGTTTCGAAAAGGTTACAAATTAACATTTCATATACCCCATCATTCTACAATTTATGTGGATTTATTACTCATTTATAATTTTTTTTACGATAGAAGTTGAAAAAAGATATAGAATAATAAATAATTTTGGAACTCGGATTGCATTATAAAGCGAACTTGATGGAAATAAAAAGTAAACAGGAAAATTTTAGGTTGCGGGAGTGGAAGTTGACGGATATAGTATCATTAGTAAAACATATTAATAACGAGAAAATATGGAATAACGTGCGGGATGGACTTCCATACCCGTATACAATGTTGGATGCTGATAAGTATATCCGGATGGTACAGGCCCAACCTTATGTTCAAAATTTTGCCATAGAGGTAGCGGGAGAGGCCGTGGGAGGAGTTGGGATCGTACCCTTGACAGACGTGGAGCGCCTTAGTGCAGAGGTCGGTTATTGGCTGGGTGAGGCCTATTGGGGGTGGGGAATTACGAGCGAGGCTGTTGCGTTGTTGGTTGATTACGTGTTTCGGGAAACCGGAATTATTCGTTTGTTTGCCTCTGTTTACGAGTATAATCCGGCCTCGATGAAAGTGTTGGAAAAAGTCGGTTTTACCAGACAGGCTATTTTGCGTGATGCTGCGATTAAAAACGGACGGGTGATAGATATGTATTATTATGATCTGATAAAGCGTGAAATATGGGAAAGCGAGTGTCATATTACGGGGATACTTCCCGGATGAGGGAGGAGCTATTACCTCGTTTAAAATACAAGAATTTTAGAGAAGGATTGGAAACACTATAAAATAAGAATCATGATGAAGTACGGCGTTTTATTGATTTTAGTGGTGATGGCTGTTTCGTGTGCCACTCCCAGTTATATGCATTTATACGAGTCCCCGAAAAGTTTGGATTTCACGACGGGTAAATGGTTGGTGACGAACGTGGAAACTCAGTTACCTCTCATGTACAGGGAAGGGTTGACACGTGATCTATTAAAGGAATTGAAAAAAATGGGAGGGGATTCTATTTATTTTTTAAATGATATATCCTTGAAATACCTGTCTCATGACAAACTCACTTTTGAGTTGTCTCCCGAAGTGATGGAGACGTTGAAGAAAACGACGGATTACAAGTATGTGGTGACTGCCACGGCTCGAAAAGTGCGTAATGAGGTCAGTGATTTGATTTATCCCGGGGGACCACTTTCTTACCAGAAGAGCGAGTCGGAAGTCTGTATTGCCGTGTATGATGTCTCCTTGGGAGCCCGGATTTATTTTCAGCGAATAATAGCATCCGTGACTCTGGATGCGGGAGACGAGCAAGTTGTGTTTGCTCGTTCGGCTGGTACATTATTATATAATGCAATGAAAAAAGGGCTGAAGGATATAAAAAAGAATTCCCGGAAGGTAAAGAAAGGACGAGGTGGGAAGTAATGGTATTGACAGTCTATTTCACCCGTGTCTTGCCGTAGTCTCGTTAATATGATGATTGTATGAGAACATGATATCGGGAACACATTAATTCCCCGTATCGTTGACCTATCGTTAATCTATCGTTAACCTATCGTTAACCTCTTAACGAGACATAGGCGGGATACCGGTGTATTTACCTTGAGATACAGTGAGATCCAAATGCAAGATTGCCATGAAATCTCGTGATAGACTAAATACTAATTAACAAATAAAAAAGACCGCAATCCATGTTGCGGTCTTTTGTATATTTAGAAAGTCTTATTACCAGGCGAACATAGGTCTGTCGCTCATCATGGCGTTTACTTCTTTCTTTACTTGTGCGATTACGGTTTCATCGTCCGGGGCGCTCAATACTCTGTCGATCATGTCCACGATGATAGGCATATGTTCTTCCTTCAAACCACGGGTAGTGATTGCCGGGGTTCCTACACGAAGACCTGAAGTAGAGAACGGGGTACGGGTATCGAACGGAACCATGTTCTTGTTGATCGTGATGTCAGCTTTAACAAGCGTGTTTTCAGCTTTCTTACCGGTTAATTCCGGGAATTTGGTTCTCAGGTCAATCAACATGGAATGGTTGTCGGTACCACCGGAAACAACTTTATAACCTTTTTCCACGAATGCTTTGGCCATAGCTCTGGCGTTAGCTAGCATTTGTTTCGCGTATTCGGTGTACTCTTCAGATAGCGCCTCTCCGAAAGCAACAGCCTTAGCAGCGATCACGTGTTCAAGCGGTCCACCTTGTTGTCCCGGGAATACGGCAAAGTTGATTACTTGTGACATCATCTTGATCTCTCCCTTCGGAGTTTTTAATCCCCAAGGATTCGGGAAATCTTTCGGAAGAAGGATCATACCACCACGAGGTCCGCGAAGGGTTTTGTGAGTGGTTGTGGTCACGATGTGGCAATATTCCATCGGGTTGTTCAATAAACCTTTGGCAATCAAACCGGCAGGGTGAGACATATCGCACATTAACAAAGCACCTACTTTATCAGCGATTTTGCGCATACGTTTGTAATCCCAGTCGCGAGAATAAGCGGATGCTCCGGACACGATTAATTTCGGTTTGTGTTCCAAAGCCAATTGTTCCATCTCGTCATAGTCAACCATCCCGGTTTCTTCTTTCACGTGGTAAGCTACCGGGTGATAGTTAATACCGGAAAGATTCACGGGAGATCCGTGTGAAAGGTGACCACCATGAGCCAGGTCAAGACCCAGGAAGGTATCGCCGGGTTTCATGCAAGCGAAGAACACGGCAGCGTTAGCTTGTGCGCCGGAGTGCGGTTGTACGTTAGCGAATTCAGCTCCGAATAATTGGCAAGCCCGATCGATAGCCAGTTGTTCTGTCTGGTCAACGATTTGGCAACCACCGTAATAACGGGCTCCGGGGTATCCCTCTGCATATTTGTTGGTCAGGCAAGATCCCATAGCCTGCATTACTTGCTCGCTCACGAAGTTTTCAGATGCGATTAATTCAAGTCCTTCTTTTTGACGATGACATTCTTTGTCAATCAGGTCGAAAATTTGAGTGTCTCTTTTCATTATTTAGATTTTTAATACTATAGACGTTTATAAATCTAGGCCAAAATTATACTAATCGTGCATGTAAACAAAGTATTTGGCAACTTTTTTTCATCTCTTGTTTTTTAATTTTCGAATATTTGTGTACGTTTGTTGTGTATAAAATTTATTTGATTATGGAAAATCCCTTTAGCGTAGAAAAACCGGTCAGACCGACTTTTCTCACCGTACTTTGCATCTTGACATTTATTGGTAGTGGTTGGGGCTTAATTAACAATTTGTTCCAGTTAGCCATGTTTACACCGGAGCGCTTAGTCGTCCAGATTCAACAGATAACGAACATGGCGGGAGCCGAAGCCCAACCTTCGTGGGTTTCTTCTATCATGAGTTCGTCCTTGGAGGTGTTACAAACGACCATAATGCACGGGAAAGCAATTTACTCGTTAGCTGCCTTGTGTGCCGTGATCAGTTTGATCGGGGCTTTCATGATGTACAAGTTAAAAAGGAATGGTTTTTATTTATATGCGATCGCGCAGATCGGCCAGTTGTTTATCCTGCCGATTTATTCCGGTTGGAATAGCGTCGTGGTGATTTCCATGGCTATGTCCGGATTCTTGGCGTTGGTATTTATCATCTTGTATGGCTTGAATTATAGTAAGCTGAAGTATTGATAATTTGAACGTATATTCCCTTCTGAAAGGGATTTGTGCTTGGCATGATATATGTCATTAAACGATCGTTTATTGATATGTATTTTTTTTATTGCCGGGGATTCAGGAAAAAGAATTAAATAATTGAAAATGAATTTTTAAGAAAATGATTGAAAAGTCGATTTAATCCGTTTTATTTGCAACTATTATATGATCATTTCTTAATACAATCGTTTATGATGTTTGATACTTCTAAATCAGGGGGATGCACTGAAAGAGTGAATTATTTGAAGAGAGGTTTTCTGTTTTATATGTGCGCCTCTTGTATGTTACTCGTTCAATTTGTGATCTATCTCGTGAATAGTAATTATTGGGAATCTTTGAATTTTGTCGGGGGCTTTTATTATCTGATGGCGGCATTGGGGCAAGCTTTTCTTTTCAATTTGATCCCTTGGGTTATTTTATATATTCCCTTCACGTGGTGGCGGCAGATGCGGAAGGTCGGTACCATTCTGTTCACCTGTGCTATATTTTTATTGAACGTGCTGGCCTATTTGAACGGGATTGTTTTCCAGTTGTATAAATTTCATATCAACGGGTTTGTGCTGGATCTGGCTTTTGGTGGGGGAGGAAACCAGGTATTCGTGTTTAATAATACTTTGGTCTTGCATGGGGTTCTTATCGGGTTACTTATTTTGTTGTTTACTTTAGCGGTCGTTTTTATCGCTTACCGGTATGCCCGGTATGTTACTTCTAAACAGGTGAAAATCGGTATTTATCTTTTCCTGTTCTCCTGTATTGCTCCCCAGTTAACCCATGCTTATGCTGCTGCGGCTAACGTGAATTCGATCACGGAAGTATCGGCTTGTTTACCGCAATTTTATCCTTTGACAGCCAATCGTTTGATGTTAAAGTTGGGTGTGGTCAAAAAGGAGGACTTATATGTGAATAATCCGGATAAAGGGAAGGGGCATAGTTTCGTGTACCCCCTTCATCCGCTGGAAAAAGTGGATAGCGTGAAACCGCTGAATATTATTTATCTTATTCTGGATTCATGGAATTTCAGGACTTTTACACGGGAGTGTTGTCCTAACATCCGGGCTTTTGGTGATCGTTCCGCGGTATTTAATCGTCATTTAAGTTCCAGTAATGGTACGCGGGGTGGGATATTCGGTCTGTTTTTCGGTATTTCCGCAACATACTGGCAAGATTTTGAACGTACGGGTGTACAGCCTTTGTTTATCGAGAATTTACTGGAAAATGGGTATGATATAGAGACGTTCGCCAGTGCGACGCTTGTTAATCCTCCTTTTTATCGAATCGTCTTCGGAGACGTGAAAGATATTCGCAAGGAAACCCCGGGAGCAACTCCTTTTGATCGGGATAACAGGATCACGGAAGATTTTTTGAATTATTTGGATGAACGGAAAGAGGGGGATAAACCATTTTTTTCTTTCGTGTTTTATGATTTGTTGCATGCGATTGATATTCCGGCTCCTTATCGTAAGAAATTTCAACCCTCGTGGGATTACGCCAATTATCTGGCTTTAAATAATAATTTGGACCCGGAACCGTTCTTTAACCTGTACCGTAATTGTGCCTATTACGTGGATTCACTTGTGGGAAAGGTGGTGAATAAACTGGAAGCGAACGGGTTGTTGGATAATTCCGTGATCGTTATTACCGGGGATCATGGGCAGGAGTTTAACGAGAATAAGAAGAACTTTTGGGGACATGGAAGTGATTTTTCGAACGCACAGGTGCATGTCCCGTTTATCCTGTATTACCCGGGGAACACTCCCGGCGTGTACTCGCACAGAACGTCTCATTATGATGTGACGCCGACTTTAATGAAACGGGTGTTGGGGGTAAAGAATCCCGCGGAAGATTATTCTATGGGAAGAGATTTGTTTGATCCCGAACGCCTGCCTTTTCATCTGGCCGGAGACCCGCAGAATTATGCTTTTATCATGGATAACGTGATTTACGAGAAGAAGGTGGCCGGGAATATCCAAGTGACGGATTCTTTGTTGAATCGTCTTTCCCGGAATCAGATAAATTCGGGATTGCTGCTTAAAGCAATCGAATTCAAGAATATGTTTTTGAAGAAGTAGGGAGTAAACTCAAAACTTGCTGGTACTCATTTGAAATAAAAAAGCTGCTTGTACAAGCAGCTTTTTTATTTTGATTATCCTCCGAAGTTATCGTACATCACGTTTTCATCCGGAACTCCAAGGTCGTACAGCATTTTGGTTACTGCCGAGATCATCATAGGAGGACCGCAGAGGTAGTATTCAATATCTTCCGGGTTTTCATGATTCTTCAAATAATTCTCGAAGATTACTTGATGAACAAAGCCCGGTTTGTAAGCCACTCCGGCTGCGTCAGCCACGGGGTCCGGTCTGTCGAGAGCCAGAGTCCAGTGGAAGTTCGGGTTCTCTTCTTGAATCTTGTTGAACTCGTCCACGTAAGGAGCTTCTTGCAAAGCACGTGCGCCGTACCAGAAAGTAACTTTACGATCGGTGTGCATCGTGTGGAAGAGGTTGAAGATGTGTGAACGCATGGGGGCCATACCGGCACCACCACCGATGAACATCATCTCGTTGTTCGTGTCTCTCAAGAAGAACTCTCCGTAAGGTCCGGAAATACTTACTTTATCTCCCGGTTTACGAGAGAAGATGTAAGAGGAACAGATTCCGGGGTTCACGTTGGCAAAACCACCGATAGCTTTGTCGAACGGGGGAGTTGCGATACGAATGTTCAGCATGATAATGTTACCCTCTGCCGGGGAGTTTGCCATGGAGTAAGCACGGTAGGTTGCTTCCGGGTTGTGCATTTTAAGATCGAACATTTTCATGCGTTCCCAATCCGCCTTGTATTTCTCGTCAATATCGAACGTCTTGAAGTCAACGTCGATTGCAGGCACGTCAATCTGGATATATCCTCCGGATTTGAATTTCAAGTTTTCGCCTTCCGGTAATTTTACCACGAATTCTTTCAAGAAGGTAGAGATATTTCTGTTGGAAACCACTTCGCACTCCCATTTCTTGATTCCGAGAACTTCTTCCGGAATGTGCATTTCAATATTCTCTTTCACTTTTACCTGACAAGCCAAGCGCCAGTTATCGTGTTGTTGTTTGTAGGAGAAGAATCCCGTTTCTGTCGGTAGGATAGACCCTGCTCCGGATTCAACCTGACAACGACACATACCGCATGAACCTTTACCTCCACAAGCCGAAGGGAGGAAGATTTTGTTGTTTCCAAGGGTGGCTAATAGCGTGGACCCCGGTTCGGTTACCAATTCCTTTTCGCCATGATTAATGTCAACTTTCACCTCTCCTTTGGGAGTCAGTTTGGCTTTGGCGAACAAAAGCATGCCCACGAGAATCAGTGTTACGATGAGGAACACGATGACCCCTGACATGACAATTGTTGTATTTATTGCTAATAACATCATTTTTAATTTTAGATTTTATGATTTTAAATTTTAAATTGAGGACTCCAGAGAAATTTACAATCTAAAATTTACAATTTAAAATTACTTTACAGGTTAATTCCCAAGAAACTCATGAATGAAATAGCCATCAATCCGGTCACGATAAAGGTGATACCGATACCTCTAAGCGGGGCGGGGATGTTTGAATATTTCAGTTTCTCGCGAATAGCGGCGATACCCACGATAGCGAGTAACCAACCGATACCTGAACCCAAACCGAAAGCCGTTGCCTCTCCAATGTTAGCATATCCTCTTTCCTGCATGAACAGGGATGCTCCCATGATGGCACAGTTTACCGCGATCAACGGTAGGAAGATTCCTAACTGGTTGTAAAGTGCCGGGGCAAATTTTTCAACTACCATTTCCACGAGTTGCACGATGGCGGCAATGACCGCGATGAACATGATGAAACTTAAGAAACTCAAATCAATGTTTGCAGCGCTTTCACCAAGTAACCAGCTTAAAGCTCCGGCTTTCAACACGAAGTTATCCAGCAAGTAGTTTACCGGGACGGTGATTAATAACACGAATACAACGGCAATACCTAATCCGAATGATGTCTTCACGGTCTTTGATACGGCAAGGTATGAACACATACCCAAGAAGTAAGCAAAGATCATGTTATCAATGAATACGGACCGTACAAATATATTTAATAGATTTTCCATATCGTTATTTCACTTTTAGTTGACTATTTCTGTTCTATTAAATCCTTGTTCTTGGAACGGTGAACCCAAATGATCAAACCCACCAGCATCAATGCCATCGGGGGAAGGATCATTAAACCGTTGTTTTGATAACCCCAATCGTAGAATATTTGTGGGATTACTTTTACCCCGAACAAAGTTCCGGACCCGAGTAATTCACGGAAGAATGCCACGATCACGAGAACTAACCCGTATCCGAGACCGTTACCGATACCGTCCAGTAATGAAGGCCACGGTTTGTTTGCCAAGGCGAAAGCCTCGATACGTCCCATGATGATACAGTTCGTGATGATCAACCCGACGAATACGGATAATTGTTTACTTACCTCGTAAGCGAACGCTTTCAATACCTGATCCACCATGATTACCAATGCGGCAACCACGACCAACTGCACGATGATACGTATACGCGTCGGGATTGTATTTCTCAGTAGCGAAAGAATCACGTTAGAGAATGCCGTTACGGCTGTAACCGAAAGAGCCATCACGATGGCCGGTTCCATTTTTGCGGTTACGGCGAGAGCAGAACATATACCCAGAATCTGTACCAGAACGGGGTTATTTTTGCTCAAGGGGCCGAGTAGCAAGCCTCGGTTCTTAGCTGAAAATAATGTTTCTTTATCGCTCATTATTGTATTTGTTTTAAGAATTGTTCGTAACATTTTAAGTAGTCGGCGATCATCGTCTCAACTGCTTTTGAAGTGATGGTACCCCCGGAGATTCCGTCAACTTCGTGTGCTCCGGTTGCGTTACCGCCTTTCTTCACCGTGATGGCTTTTAAAGAGGAGTTTTCAAAAACGGTCTTTCCGCTGAATTGCTTCTGGAAAAACGGTTGGGTGATCTCGGCTCCAAGTCCGGGAGTTTCTCCTTTGTGGTCGAACAGAACCCCGTAAACGGTATTCTTGTCTTCATTTAAAGAAATATATCCCCAAACCGGACCCCAAAGTCCAACCCCGTAAGTGGGCAGGATGTACTTGATGGCACCGTCAATGTCGGCCACGAATACTGGGAATTTGACATCTGCTAATGCTTTGTCATCTTTGATCGTTTCTGAAAGCAATTTTCCGTCTTTCAATGCTTGTTGAAGTTCCGGATTTTTAAGTGCTTTCTGAAGTTTCTTACCTTCCGTTGGGATGTCCACGGCGAAAGCGTTTCCTTCGATAGCCTCACCCTTGTAGTTCAGAATGAATTGTTTCGTGATGATTTTGTTGAACAATTCAGCCGAAGTCTCCGGGGTAGAACTAACATTTACAGAACTCAGAATGTTTTGTCTCTTCTCGTTCTCTATATTCTCATCTTGGTATGGCTTTAGTGAAAGAGACACTATCGCCAGTATGGCTGCAACTACGACAACCAAAACGATGGAATAGATAAAGGTATATGTATTTCCTTGTTTGTTCATCTCGTTATTAATTTTAAATTTTAGATTTTAGATTTTAAATTCGTATCAGAATAAATTTACAATTTAAAATTTAAAATCTACAATTGCGTCGCTTTAGCTCTTTTCAGTCTGCGCTTGATGTTACCTTGAACGACAAACCAGTCAATAAGCGGAGCAAAGGTGTTCATTAACAGGATGGCTAACATCATTCCTTCCGGGTAACCGGGGTTTAGCGTACGAATAAGGATGGCCATGATACCTAAAATGAAACCATATATCCATTTCCCTCTTTCCGTTTGTGCCGATGTTACAGGGTCTGTTGCCATGAATACGGCTCCGAAAGCAAAACCTCCCATGATTAAATGAGTAATCGGGGTGATTGCTGCGTACGGGTTGGTTGCGGGTAACGTGTAGTTAAGTAATAAAGCCATGCAGTAGCCTCCGATGAAAGTGGAAAGCATGATTTTCCAACTTCCGATTCCGGTGGCAATTAACAAGATGGCTCCGAGCAATATACAGAAAGTTGACGTCTCACCCACGGATCCCGGGATCAATCCCCAGAACATGGAAGACATATCATAGGTCGTGGGTAGACCTTGGGCAGCCTCGGCAAGCGGGGTCGCTTGAGAGAACCCGTCGGGCATTCCGGCGATCCATACTTTATCCCCCGAAATCATGGAAGGGTAGGAGAAGAAGAAGAACGCACGGGCTAACAATGCCGGGTTCCAGATGTTCATTCCGGTACCACCGAAGATTTCTTTACCGATAATCACGGCGAAGGCGGTGGAAACTCCCACCATCCAAAGGGGGGCGTTAATCGGCATAATCATCGGGATCAATAAACCGGATACGAGGAAGCCCTCGTTGATCTCGTGTCCCCTGATTTGTGCCGCGGCAAATTCAATACCCAATCCGACCACGTAGGAAACGATGATCATAGGTAACACTCTCCACAGCCCATAGAAGAATAACTCGAAGAAACCGGTATCGGCCAGAGTACCCATAGCGTTGAAATGCTGGTATCCCACATTATAAATACCGAATAAAAGGGCCGGAATCAAGGCCATCACGACAATGATCATGGTTCTTTTCAGATCAATCGCGTCCCGGATATTACAGCCTGAAGATGTCGTGCGGTTAGGCACGAAAAGAAAAGACTCAAAACCCGTGAAAACGGAATGCAACTTGTATAGTTTGCCTCCCTTTTCAAATTTTGGCTTTTGCTTATCTAGATAGTTGCGTAAAAAATTCATCTTTATAATTTTAAATTTTAGATTTTAGATTTTAAATTTTGAATCGTGTCCCATCAAGGAATTGACAATTTAAAATTTGCAATTTAAAATTAGCTTAGTTCTTTTATCATTAACTCTATACCTTTTTCCAGTATTTCCTGTACCGGAGTTTTAGAGGTACAAACGAACTCGCATAAAGCCATATCTTCCGGGACAATCTCGTACATACCGAGTTGTTCCATCTTGTCCAAGTCCTCTGCCAGTACCGCTTTCAGCAGGTAAACGGGAAGGATGTCCATGGGAAGAACTTTCTCGTATTGTCCGGTCACCACGAAGGCTCTTTCTTCCCCGTGATAGTTGGCATCAAGAGTGTATTTCTTGTTCGGACATAAGAAAGAGGGGAAAGTTTTTGATATGGAGAATTTGTTGAAACCGGGAGTTGCCCAACCCAAAAATTCGTAATTATCACCTTCGGGGATAACGGTTACCATATTATTATAGAATCCGAGATAGTTCTCTTCAGTTACTTTATAACCCGTGAGTACGTTACCGGAAATAATACGTTGATGAACTTGATTCTTCAGTTTCCCGTTCACGATACAACCGATTTTTGCTCCCAGAATGGTTTTGTAGTAAGCAGGCTTTTCAACTTCTGAACCTGCGAGAGCAATCGTCTTGCGGGCGTCGAATTTTCCGGAAGTGAATAATCGTCCGATAATGGCAAGGTCCATAGCGTTTACCACCCAAACGATTTCCCCTTTGTTGATCGGGTTCAGATGGTGAATCTGGATTCCTGCATTTCCTGCCGGGTGTGGTCCCGCGAAATAATTCACATCCACGTTTTTCAGCTTGGCGAACACGGATGTTGAAGGCGTCCCTTCTTTCAAGTTCAAGTTCACGTTTTTACCGCATAATTTTTTTAAGCAATCGATTCCGGATTGGAGCGCGGTTAATTCATCTGCAAGAGTGATGTCGAAATCCGGAGCGAGAGGGGCGGAATCAAAACCGGACACGAATATCGCCTTCGGCATATCAGCCGGGGTCGCGATGATGTCGTACGGACGTTGTTTGATCATGGGCCAAACCCCGCTGTCAAGTAATTTTTCGATGATTTCGTCTCTGGAAAGTTTGTTCACGTCTGCAACCCCGAAATCCTTGTATTGGATTTGGTCATCCGCTTTAACCACGACCTCCAGCAACTTCCTTCTTTCTCCTCTGTTTACGGTTTCGACTGTACCGCTAACAGGTGATGTGAATTTGACTTCAGGTCTGTACTTGTCGATAAACAACACGTCACCCGCTTTCACTTGATCGCCTGCCTTTACTGCAAGTTTGGGAGTAAGCAGACGGAAATCTGTTGGTTTTACCGCGTAGAAATCACATCTCTCGATGTTTTTCACCAGATTTTCGGCTTCTCCTTTTAACTTGATATCAAGGCCTTTTTTCAGTTTTATAACCTTGGACATTGTTTTATTATGTTTTTGATATGTAGATAATTATTTCTAATTCACCCTGTAATTGTTTATTTTAAAAACACGTGCAAATATATAATCAATTATTGAATTTATTCAGTAATTCAAAAGTTAATTCATCCCTTTAGATGTTTTTTTTTACTGCTTGATTTCTCAAATAAATGAATGTTTGAATGAGGTGAGGTTTATTGATGAAATTCCCTTTTGGCATGGTATTTGTAGAAAAGAATGAGAAAACTAATGAGTACTAATTATCCAAAATGGTGATTGAATTATGAAAGGAATATTTTTTTGTTGTGTATTAGCAATATGGATGACTTCGTGCAAGTCGGCAAAGGAGAGCGTTTCTCTGACCGGGGTGAAATGGGTTGCGGAGAGTTTGAACGGGAAAGAGATTAAGTTCAAGGAAGGTGGGAGCGAGGTATTCATCACGCTTGAAAGCAGTGATAAGAAAGTATTTGGAAGGGCGGGATGTAATCGCTTTTTTGGTGTTTACGAACAAAACGAGTCACAATTGACTTTTAGCGGGATGGGAGCGACTAAGATGGCTTGTCCTGATATGGATATTGAAACAAGTTTTTTCAAGGTTCTGGAAGATACAAAGAGTTTTATCATAAAGAATGATAAGTTGACGCTGAAAGATAGTAATAACGTGATAGCGGTATTTAAAGCGCAAAAAGAAACTCCTAAAAAGGAATAAGACAAAGTTTATAGTTTGATTTTTCGTGTAGTAAAAAGAGTGTCAACATTTATTTTTGACACTCTTTTAGTTTATAAGTTTTTTTTAAATCACTTCCGCGACAACAAAAGTACTTCCCCCGATGTATATCATATCCCGGTTGCTGGCGGCTTCACGGGCGGCTTGATAGGCTGCAGCAACTGTCGGGAAGGTTTCCCCGTGAAGATGATTTGCCCGGGCTTTCTCGGCTAAAGTTTTCTCATCCATAGCCCTGGGTATGGATGCTTTACAGAAATAGTAAATAGCGTCTTTGGGCAGGATGTGTAACACGCTGTCCACGTCCTTGTCGTTTACCATACCAATCACGAAATGAAGTTGTTCGTACGTGCAGGTTTTTAATTGGGCGACAATCTCGGTTAGTCCATCGATGTTGTGTCCGGTGTCGCATACCGTATAGGGCGTTTGTGATAATTCTTGCCAACGTCCAAGTAATCCCGTGTTGCGAATCGTGTTGGCTATGCCGTTGTATATGTTTTGATCGGAGATGTGCAAGCCATTGTTTCTTAGGCTTAGAATCGTTTCCAGAACGGCCGGGATATTTTTTCGTTGATAAAGTCCTTTCAGGTCTGCTTGCACGGGGGCAAACGTGATCCCGTTTTTGTTTTCCAGCCGGTAGGTGTTTTTATCATCTCGTGTTACTTGCCAGTTTTCGGACGCAAATTCAAGGGTGGTTTCACACTCTTTTGCTTTCTCAATAAAGACAAAGTCACTGGTGGGGTCTTTCGTTCCGATGATTGCGGGAACGCCGGGTTTGATAATACCCGCTTTCTCGTGTGCGATTTTTTCCAACGTGTCACCGAGAAGAGCCATATGATCGAATGAGATATTCGTGATCACCGAGGCCATAGGGGTAATGATATTCGTGGAGTCCAGTCGTCCCCCAAGTCCGACTTCGATAACAGCAATATCGACTTGCTGGTCCGCGAAATATTGGAAGGCCATGGCTACTGTCATTTCGAAGAAGGAAGGTTTGATCCCGGCGAAAAGGGATTTATTTTCTTCCACGAAATTGATCACGTATTGTTCCGTGATCATCTCCCCGTTTATTTTGATACGTTCGCGGAAATCTTTCAAGTGTGGTGATGTGTATAGTCCGGTTTTATACCCGGCTTCTTGTAATATGGAGGCCAGCATGTGAGACACTGAACCTTTACCGTTTGTACCCCCCACGTGGATGGTCTTGAATTGTTTGTGCGGAGAACCGAAGTGTTCATCCAGTTTTAACGTGTTGTCCAGATTGGCTTTGTATGCGGCCTTACCTTCTCTTTGGTACATGGGAAGCTGGGCAAATAACCATTCTAATGTTTCCTTGTAGTTCATGTATATTCTTTTAAATAAACTGGTTCATTCTGTTGAGCGGGCAAAAATAGTAAAAATATACAGTGGGTGTAAGTTCGGGCTTTGATATTTCTTTTCAGTGAAAAAAGGCGTGTGTTTTAGGATGAAAATGTTAATAATATATAAGAAATATATGGCATTGATTTCGTACAAATATGGAATAAATTCGGGAAATGTAGGCTGTGTGGTGTGTTCTTTTCGTGCGTTTCATCTGACGAGCATGGGGCGTGAAGTAAAGAGATCGTGTGTGCCGGTGGAGATGATGTATGTATTTGACGAAATTTCACTAACTTTAAACCCGGAATTAGTATGTCATGATAAGAAAACGTGCTAATTGTCGTAGTAATGTATGTGTTGCATTTGGGAAAATAAAAATGAAATAAAGATATGGGAAAGGAAGTACAGGCAATCTTGAATCTTTTGAGTGAAGGTGTCATCGTCGAGGGGGATATTCAAACGCCAAGGGATATACGGATTGACGGCACGCTTGTCGGGACAGTTCATACTGACGGGCGTTTGGTTCTCGGGCCTTCTTCTCGTGTTACGGGAAAAGTCAATTCTCCGAATATTGACGTGTTCGGGAACGTGGAGGGGGATATAGTTTCAACTGGTATTGTTGTGTTAAGGGCAAAATCAAACGTGAAGGGAACGATCTCCACTGCAACTATGGTTGTTGAGGCCGGGGCGGTGTTTAACGGGGAAAGTAATATGATCGCGTCGGCCAAAGGTGTTGTTCGCCCGGAAACGACAGAAAAGAAATAATGCAAATTCTTTGTGTCGGATTTCGCCGAAAAGATATAACTTTGCAGAAATTATAGAACGTTATATGGCTAATGATAGTAAAGTTGTTCCAGTTCCGGTTTTGAGGCGGATGCCCGCGTATCTTTCTTTCGTGAAGACATTGCAAAAACAGGGAGAGAAGTACGTCTCATCGACAAGAATTGCCGAATACATGGAAATAGACGCCACGCAAGTGACGAAAGATTTGTCGCATACCGGTATCTCCGGTAAAACTCGTGTTGGTTACGAGGTGGATAATTTCGTGGAGATACTGGATGACTTTCTTGGTTTTAACAAGATTAATAACGCTTTTCTAGTCGGGGCGGGTTCGTTAGGATGTGCCTTGTTGCAGGATAAGGGACTGAGAAATTTCGGTTTGAATATACAGAAGGCTTTCGACGTGGACAAATCTAAAATTGGGACAAAGATTAATGATGTCGAGATTTTTCATGTGGACCAGTTCCGGGGAATGCCGGGAGAATGTAACGTGGCGATAGGTATCATTACCGTTCCGGCCGAATGTGCCCAGAACGTGGCCGATTTAATGGTTGCTTGGGGAATCAAGGCTATTTGGAATTTTACCCCGGCCCGGATTAAAGTACCTGCTCATATTGCCGTGCAAAACACGACGATATACACGAACTTGGCCATTTTATTTAATAAATTACACGGACAGGAATAGCTTTTTAATTTTAGATTTTAAATTTTAGATTCCAGCGCACGAGCCGACATCTTTTAATTTTTAGTTTTTAGTTTCCCCTTACACAGGGGGGAAGGTTGCTGTTTTGAGCATGACTTTTGAGTTCGCCTCTCATTTTTTCCCGTGCTAAAATCTACACGTTACGTTTTTTTAGAAAAATACAAGTTTTGTTGGGCAAGGTATTATAAATCAATTTTTTATATTTTATGTATTTACTTATTATCATACATTGATCAGCTCGTTTGTATATCGTATTATAATTTAATATATTTTTAATATTAATAGGAGGGGAATAGGGGAGGAATGGGAGCGGAATGGGAGCGGGTCACAATATGAATGCAATAAAGTAAATAAATAATAGCGAATATTTGCATTTGTTAAATGATGTCCGGGATCGTTTTTGAGCATGCCTCGTGTCTGTTTCTTTTTCAAGAGAAGAGGCGTGTTTAAGCCGGGCTTTTTCTTTGATATTCCGATGTTTTTTTATAATTTTGCGGTTCGTAAATTACAAAGAGTAATAACTAAAAGAAAGCAGAATGGTAAAGATTAAATTTCCCGATGGGAATGTAAAAGAGTTCGAGTCCGGGGTAACCGGCATGGACATAGCTAAGTCGATTAGCCATAAGCTGGCTAAGGAAGTGTTGTCTATATCCGTAAATGGCGTCACGTGGGATTTGATGCGCGGTATAACAACAGACTCCGAGATTAAGCTATATACATGGGACGATGAAGAGGGACGCCATGCTTTCTGGCACTCATCTGCACACCTTATGGCAGAAGCTTTGCAGGCTATTTACCCGAATATCAAGTTCGGTATCGGTCCGGCTATTGAAAATGGTTTCTACTATGACGTGGATCCGGGAGAAGGTGTTGCTATCCAAGAGAAAGATTTGGTGGAGATCGAGAAGAAAATGTTGGAATTGGCAAGAAAAAACGAGGAGTATTGCAGGATAGACGTTAGTAAGCAAGAGGCGTTGAATCATTTTTCATCGCTTAACGAGACATATAAAGTAGAGTTAATCAACGATTTGGAAGACGGAACAATCACGTATTACCGTCAGGGTGATTTCACGGACTTGTGCCGCGGACCACACTTGCCCAATACATCCTATATCAAGGCTATCAAGTTGACTTCAGTTGCCGGGGCATACTGGAGAGGGAACGAACATAACAAGATGTTAACCCGTATATACGGTATCACTTTCCCGAAACAGAAAATGCTGGACGAATGGCTGGTATTGATGGAGGAGGCAAAACAACGCGATCACCGTAAGATTGGTAAGGAAATGGAGTTGTTCATGTTCTCGCAAGCGGTTGGTTCGGGACTTCCGATGTGGTTGCCGAAGGGAGCCATGTTGAGAGATCGTCTGGAAGCTTTCTTGCGCAAGGTACAGAAGAAGTACGGTTACGAGCAGGTGATCACCCCGCATATCGGTAACGTGAACTTGTACAAGACTTCAGGACATTTCCAGAAGTATGGTAAAGATAGTTTCCAGGTCATCACGACCCCGCAAGAAGGCGAGGAATTCATGTTGAAACCGATGAACTGCCCGCACCACTGCGAGATGTATAAATTCAAACCGCGGTCTTATAAAGATCTTCCGGTTCGTTTTGCAGAATTCGGTACGGTGTATCGCTACGAGCAGAGCGGGGAATTGCACGGGTTGACAAGGGTTCGCGGGTTCACGCAGGATGATGCTCACTTGTTCTGTACGCCCGATCAGTTGAAAGAGGAATTCAAGAAAGTAATCGACATTATTTTCACGATATTCAAAGCGTTGAGTTTCGAGAATTTCACCGCGCAGGTTTCTTTGAGAGACCCGAATAATAAGGAGAAATACATCGGAACCGATGAAAACTGGGAGAAAGCCGAGAGTGCTATTATCGAGGCTGCTGCCGAGAAAGGATTGAAAACAACTGTCGAGTTGGGTGAGGCCGCATTCTATGGGCCGAAATTGGACTTCATGGTGAAGGATGCCATCGGGCGGAAGTGGCAGTTAGGAACGATCCAAGTGGATTATAACTTGCCGGAACGTTTCGAGCTGGAATACACGGGTGCTGATAACCAGAAACATCGTCCGGTAATGATTCACCGGGCTCCGTTCGGAAGTATGGAGCGGTTCGTGGCCGTGCTGATCGAACACACAGGTGGAAAATTCCCGTTGTGGTTGACTCCGGACCAGGTCGTGGTACTCCCGATCAGTGAAAAATACAACGATTATGCTCAAAAAGTTGTAAATTTCTTAAATAATTCCGACATTCGCACCGTTTTAGACGATCGTAACGAAAAGATTGGTCGTAAGATACGTGATAACGAGTTGAAAAAGATTCCTTACATGTTGATTGTCGGGGAACAGGAAATGAACGAAAATAAAGTTTCTGTTCGTCGTCAAGGAGAGGGAGACAAAGGAGCTATGACAACGGAAGAATTCGCAGAAATGATAAATAAAGAGGTAGAAGCTCAGTTGAACTCTATCTACAATGAATAATAATAAAAGGAGGATTAATTATAGCAAGAACAATGGAAATTAGGGGCAGAGGTCAAAATGACAAGCCACAGCACAGAGTGAACGAGCAAATTCGGGCTGCTTCTGTGAGAGTCGTTGGTGAAAATGTAGAAGCGGGTGTTTATCCTTTAAAAGAGGCTTTAGCCATGGCTGAAGCTGCCGGAGCTGATCTGGTAGAGATATCCCCAAATGCCGATCCACCTGTATGCAGGATCATTGATTACAGCAAGTTCCTGTATCAGTTGAAGAAAAAGCAGAAAGAGATTAAAGCCAAGAGCGTGAAGGTCGTTGTAAAGGAGATCCGTTTCGGGCCTCAAACAGACGATCATGATTTCAATTTCAAGTTGAAACACGCGATCGGGTTCCTGCAAGAAGGTGCGAAGGTAAGAGCCTACGTGTTCTTCAAAGGGCGTTCGATCCTGTTTAAAGACCAGGGGGCTGACTTGTTGGAACGCTTTGTTAATGCGTTGGAAGATTACGGGAAACTGGAATCCGCTCCCATGCTTGAGGGAAAGAAAATGATCGTGGTTATTGCTCCTAAGAAATAATGGAAGTTTAGAGTTTAAAGTTTAGAATTTAGAATGAATAGATCCGCGAATCTAAAATCATTCCATCATTGGATTTTTCAATCTGAAATCTAAAATCATTAAATCTAAAATCGATAAGGGATATTTTATAATTACATATATTCTGAAACAAATTAAAATTAGAACAAATGCCAAAGATGAAGAGTGTGAGCAGTGCAAAGAAAAGATTTACTTTGACTGCTACCGGGAAGATTAAGAGAAAACATGCTTTTAAAAGTCATATTTTGACCAAAAAAGCAACCAAGAGAAAAAGAAATTTGACTCATACAGCTATCGTTGACGTGGCTAACGACGCAACCGTGAGAAAAATGCTTTGTATCTAAGAAATTTAAAAAAAACAGTAATTAACCAGGATGTTACGCTAGTTAAGTTCCTTGAGGGACGCTAACATTCAAAAAACAAAAGATTATGCCAAGAGCTAAAAATGCCGTTGCTTCAAGAGCACGTAGAAAAAAGGTTTTAAGTCAAACCAGAGGTAACTTTGGTGCAAGAAAAAATGTCTGGACGGTTGCCAAAAACACGTATGAAAAAGGCTTAACGTACGCGTACCGTGACAGAAAGAAGAAAAAATCAGAATTTAGAGCGTTGTGGATTCAGAGAATTAACGCCGCAGTTAGAATGGAAGGTTTGTCTTACTCTAAGTTTATGGGCTTAGTTCATAAAGCAGAGGTAAACATGAACCGTAAAGTTCTGGCTGATCTGGCTATGAATCAACCGGAAGCTTTCAAAGCAATCGTTGCGAAAGTGAAAGAGTTAGCTTAGTAATTATAAAATATCAGAAAAGGCTGCCCTCGGGTGGCCTTTTTTTATTTTTAAATATTACCTTTGTAAGACAGTGGTACATTATTTTTTAATTCAATATAATGAAGATTGCATTACTTGGATACGGGAAAATGGGGAAAACGATAGAGCGTGTGGCTCGTGATCGCGGGCATGAAGTCGTGTTGGTCGTGGATGAGAATAACCGGGCTACATGTACGGATGATCAATTGAAACAGGCTGATGTCGCGATTGAATTTACAACCCCGGCCGTGGCAGTCGATAATTATAATTGGTGTTTCCGTAATCATGTTCCGGTGGTATCCGGTACGACGGGATGGCTGGAAAGATGGAGCGAAGTGATGATGTCACGCGAGCAATTAGGGGGAGCATTTTTTTACGCGTCCAATTATAGTATCGGGGTGAATATATTTTTTCATCTGAATCGTTGGCTGGCACAGACCATGGCTCGATTTTCCGATTATAAAGTTTCTGTCGAGGAAACCCATCACATCCACAAGCTGGATGCTCCCAGTGGAACAGCCATTACTTTGGTAAAAGATATTTTGGAAGAGCATCCGGAATACTCGTCTTGGGTACTGGATGAAGGAAAGGTCGGTGCGGGAGAATTGCCTGTAAAAGCCAAAAGAGAAGGTGAAGTTCCGGGGATTCACACGGTAACTTATAAATCGAACGTGGATGAAATCCAGATATACCATTCCGCTTATTCCCGGGATGGTTTTGCCCAGGGAGCCGTGATGGCGGCTGAATTCCTGATGGGGAAAAAAGGTGTTTTTGGAATGGATGACTTGTTGAAAATTTAGAATGAAAACTGAAATAACAAACTCCCTCCCCCCTTCGGGGTACTCCCTCTATAAACAGAGGGAGAGTTGAATGCTCCCTGTCTTGGGGAGAGGTTACCAGCTCCTCCTCTGTTTATAGAGGAGGTGGCAGCGAAGCTGACGGAGGAGTTTAATTTAATAAATCAAGAAATATATGAGTAGGATATTGACAAATAAATGGTTTAAATTAGGGTGCGTTCTTTTCGTGTACCTGCTGTGGACGTTATGGATCGGGAGCTGGTGGTTGTTATTAGGTGTGCCTGTTCTGTTTGATATTTATATCACGAAGAAGGTGCATTGGGCTTTCTGGAAGAAGAAAGGAGTGGAAAAACAGACCAAGACGGTGGAGTGGATCGATGCTTTGATCTTTGCTATTATCGCGGCTACATTGATTCGTATGTTTTTCTTCGAGGCGTACACGATCCCGACTTCCTCTATGGAGAAGTCCATGCTGGTCGGGGATTATCTTTTCGTGAGCAAAGTGGCTTACGGACCGAAATTACCTAATACCCCGTTGTCAGTACCGTTTACTCATCATACCCTGCCTTTCACCCAGTCAACGAAAGCTTATTCAGACTTGATTCAATGGCCTTACAAACGGATTGCCGGGTTGGGAGAGATTAAACGTGAAGATATTGTCGTGTTTAACTTCCCGGCGGGGGATACGGTAGTCGTCGGAAGGGAAAACCCGGATTACTATTCGCAAATCAGGGGACAGGAGGCTGCTATTCGGTATGTGGCACAAGAGAAGGGATTGAGTGTAACCCCGGAGGAGGCCTGGTCTATCGCTCGTAAACAGATTTGGCGGGAGAACGAGATTATCGCCCGTCCGGTAGATAAGCGGGAGAATTACATCAAGCGATGCGTCGGGATTCCGGGGGATGTTCTGGAAATGAAGGATGCCGTACTTTACGTGAACGGGAAGAAGTTGGAGGATAAAGATAAAATGCAATATAATTATGATATTATCGTGAATTCTCCCTTTAATAAGGTAAAGTTGCAAGAGATGGGAATTTCCATGGAAGATATTAATGGTGGTTATATGGGGAATAATCATTACGTGTTGCCTCTGACGGTTGAAATGGTGGAGAAAATTAAGAAAATGCCGAACGTTCTGTCGGTGAATCATCAGGAGGATGATGGACAAATATTCCCGTATAGCCCGAATTACCTGTGGACCCGTGATAATTTCGGACCGTTACCGATCCCGAAGAAAGGGGAAACTATTGACCTGACGTTGGAGAATTTACCGCTTTATGACCGTATTATCGGGGCATACGAGGAGAATAAACTGGAGGTAAAGGATTCCGTTATATATATTAACGGTGCCCCGGCAGATAAATATACTTTCAAGATGAACTACTACTGGATGATGGGGGATAACCGTCACAATTCGGCTGACTCTCGTTACTGGGGATTTGTTCCTGAAGATCATATTGTCGGGAAAGCTTATTTTATCTGGCTTTCTCTGGATAAGGATAAATCCTTCCTAGGTAAGATACGTTGGAACAGGATGTTCCGGTTCATACATTAAAAAAAGCGGCATGTGCCGCTTTTTTTGTTATTATATTTTGTAACTTGTCATTGTTTTAAAAAATTACATTATGACTAAAACTAAAAATAAGAAAACATTTGTATTAGATACGAATGTGATTTTACACGATTACAGATCCATCTACAATTTCGAGGATAATGATATTGTTATTCCAATCACGGTATTGGAGGAGTTAGATAAGTTTAAACGCGGGAATGACCAGATTAATTACCATGCCCGTGAGTTTGTCAGGGAATTGGATCAGATTTCCGGATCAGATTTTTTTCTAAAAGGAGCGCCGTTAGGTAAGGGAAGAGGGCGTTTGTTTATCCAGACGGGAGTGCCTTTCTCTCCCAAAATGAATGATTCTTTTAGCGAGGATATTCCCGATCATCGAATATTGGCTATTGCTGAATATATAACAGAGAAGAGAGAAGGAGAAAAGGTCGTTTTGGTGTCGAAAGATATGAATTTGAGGATGAAAGCGAGGTCTCTGGGAATTTTGGCAGAGGACTACAAGACCGATCAGGTGAAGGACTTGGAAGTGTCGTTAAACAAGTGTATAGAGACAAAAGAGGATTTCTCTCAAGAGTTGATCGCAAAGCTTTACGAAAGCGGGGAGGCAGGAGTTCCGGTAGAGACGTTTTTCCCGAAGGAAGAAATTAAAGGAAATAATTACTATATATTGAAGAATGGTAGTAATTCGGTATTGGCTTGTTATGATCCCGTCCGGAAAGTGGTGCGGAAAGTGGAGAAACTAAATACTTTCGGCATTTACCCGAAGAATTCGGAGCAGGCGTTTGCTCTGGATGCCTTAATGAATCCGAATATCTCGTTGGTAGCATTGAGCGGTAAGGCCGGTACGGGAAAGACATTATTGGCTTTAGCGGCAGCTTTGCAACAAAACAAGGCATTCGAGCAAATTTACTTGGCACGTCCGATCGTGGCCTTGTCAAACAAGGATTTGGGGTATTTGCCGGGGGATGTGAACGAGAAAGTTAGCCCGTACATGCAGCCTTTATTTGATAATCTGGCCGTGATCAAGCACCGTTATAATATGCATAGCCAGGAAAACCGGTTGATTGAGGATATGTTGAAAGATGAACGTCTGGTGATTTCGGCACTGGCCTATATCAGGGGGCGGAGTTTGTCAAATGTCTTTTTCATCGTGGATGAAGCGCAGAATCTTACACCACATGAGGTAAAGACGATCATCACTCGTGCAGGAGAGGGCGTGAAGATGGTATTCACGGGAGATATTGACCAGATAGACTCTCCTTACTTGGATCGACAATCGAATGGTTTATCGCATTTGTTTGACCGTATGCAGGGGCAGGATATTTTTGCCCACGTGCATCTGGAGAAGGGAGAGAGAAGTTACCTGGCAGAAGTGGCAAGTAACTTGCTGTAAAGATAAAAACTAAAAGATAAAAGCTAAAAGTTCAATGATTTAGGACTGTTAGCTTTTATCTTTGGGATTAAACTTTTATCTTTTAGTTTTCAACTTTTAGTTTTTTCAAGTGAATATACTGGGTTTTTTAAGTGCGGCCATTTTATTGACTTTGATGCCGGGGCCGGATATTTTATTCGTGATCACGCAAAGTATTACCCGGGGAAAGAAAGCGGGAATTATTTTTGCTTGCGGGTTGTGTACGGGGTTGATCGCTCACACGGCGGCTGTGAGTCTGGGACTTTCTTTGATTTTATATAATTCTCCGGTGGCATTCAGCGTACTGAAATATATGGGGGCGGCTTACTTGATTTATTTGGGCGTGAAATCATATATCCACCGGAAGGAAAATTCGTTGGCTTTGCCGACTGCTACCGGGGTAGAATATAAACTGTACCGGAAGGGAATTCTGATGAATATACTGAATCCGAAGGTGCTGTTGTTCTTTATTGCATTTTTTCCCCAGTTTGTAAGTCCTGCCACGGAGAACCCGGCAGGAGAGTTACTGATACTGGGATTGCTTTTTATGGCACAGGCCATTGTTATATTCACGTTGGTAGCCTTGCTGGCAGACCGGTTGTCACGTCGGTTGATGCAAAATGCTCGATTCTCGTTGATCATGCATATCATCGAATCGTTGGTCTATTTTGCCATCGGAATCAGTCTGATTTTCGTGACTGTTTGATCAGAATTTTCTTAACCGAAGTATTCGAGGTATATAGGTCGAGATGTGACGGGCTTTCTTGGTTTCGTATACATCTGCAATCTTGATCAGAATTGCTGTTTCTTCCACACCACCAAAGCCCGGGTTTATGGCTGTCCCAAAGGATTTCATGGAAGGTGACAGGCTCATGTAGGCATTTACTAAGGGTGGGATATTTTCTCCATGTTCCCGGACGTAACGAGAGAGGATTCGATAATCCTCGTCATAATTATTTCCGCAGAGTATTTTCCCAAGTTTATTATCATCAATATGAATTTCCAATGGAGTGATCGGCTCGACAAGTCTTTCCGTATCTTTGAAGTACTTCCGCATAAAGAATAAGATCATGTCACGAGCCTCTATATTGAAACTGGTGTACATGGTTACTTTCCCGAAGAAGTATTCCATACCCGGATTCTCCACGGTAAGAGCGCCCAGACCGTCCCACAAGTTATCCAAAGCGAACAGGGATTTGCGTCCCATTTTTGTAGACTGGTACAAAGGTTGTACGAAAGAACGCCCCAACTCAATCATTTTAGTGAGATATTGCTTTTTGAAGGCCTCGGAGAAACGGAATAATTCAGTCGTGGCCAAGTTGGGTTCTCCCTCTTGATTTAAAGGAAGGTTGTCACATAAAATATATCGGTACCCGCCTAGGATTTCCTGCTCTTTCGGGTCCCATACGATTAATTGCTGGTAGGGAACCTGCTCGTCAACATCAAATGGATCAATGTCTACCTCTTTTCCAGTACCGCCCCCGGCAGTCCTGAAGGTTAATTCCCGTAATCTTCCCACCTCTTTCATCAGGTTAGGACTGTTGAAAGCATTAAACGAGTAAATCTCGTTTCCCCCTTTGTTGGTTTTACGAATGAATCTTTCTTCTGTCAGTTCTGCTAATAATTTCGCTTTGTTTACAGGATAGATGACTGGTTGCATAGTTTATGTAGATCTATAATTGGTAGACAATATTCTTTATCTCTTCCGCCCATTCTTTCGGTGTTTTACTTTTATCTAGGGTTTCCCATTTAATGGGTTTCCCGATGGCAAGTGTAAAAGTTGAACCTTTCTTGTTGAATGTTTCCTTGGGGAGATACATCATTTCCAGATTAACCTTTAGTCCTATTTTGGTACGAAAGTTTGCTAAATTATAAAAGAATTTTGAATTTTCCGCTTTTACCCGTATCGGAATAATGTCCCGTTGGTATTTAACAGCTTTAACCACGAAACTTTTTTGCCATTCCAAATCTTTAACCACGCCTTTAACTTTGCGGCTTACCATTCCGGCAGGGAAGGTGATGATCTGGGCATCGGAGGCAAACGCATTTTCCAAATCCACGGCAGCTTCTTTGGCTAAGGCTCCGTGTTTGTTAACCGGTAAAAAGATATTATTCAGATTCTTGAGATTCATGAGTAAATCGTTTACCGGGAATTTAAGCTTTTTATATATTTTCCCCAAGAAAGAGATCAGAATGATACCGTCCGGTCCACCGAGAGCGTGATTTGCGGCAAAAATATAGCGTCCGTCGGGGGCAGGTAAATTCTCTTTACCTTCGATGATGTAAGAAATATCAAGATATTCCAAGATACCTTCGGCGAAATCCAAACCTTTTTGATCCCCGTATTTAGAGATGAAGTCGTTGATCTGGTCTTGGCAGATCACACGTTTTAAAAATGAATAAACGAATTTCGGAATCCAGCGGGCTAACTTCGGATTCTTACTTTTAAAAAGCTGTTCAATATATATCGGTTTAACAGTTTCTTCCATAATAAATGTGAATTGAATCTCCTTGTTTCAAAACTTTTGACAAAGATAAAAAACCTTATTCAATAAAATTCGTTAGAGAGGATATGAATTGAAAAATATGAACATTTTTAATGGATAGAATAAGTTAAACGCAAAAAAAGAGAACTATGAGAAAATTATCTTTGATAACGAGTGGAGTTATTTTGATGCTCTCTTTCTTGATGGTGGGGTGTAATACCATGAAGAAGTTGGAGAGAGAGGCCATCGAAACGGCAATTGTGGGGAAAGTTTCTCCTCAGCAGTTGACTGCGGTGGATGGGGTTGTGAATTTTAATTATAATATTGCTTTTGCTCCCAGGCAGTTTTATAAAAAGTTAATTTTGAAAGTGACTCCTAAAATGCAATATCCCGGTGGGGAAGAAGCGATGGAACCGCTTTATTTCCAAGGTGAGAAGGTGAAGGGTACCAATTACCCGGTGGTGGAATACAAAGGAAACACGCTGGGAACTTATAATTTATCATTCCCTTATCGTGACGGTATGCAAAAAGGGGTACTAATCGCTGATATTGAGGCGATCATGGGAAATAAAACTGTTGCGTTTACTCCGGCTATATTAAATACGAATGGGGTGAAGGAATGGAAAACATATATGTATTCTCTACCGAACAATCCGGATGCAATTCCTTTGTTTACCGAAACTTTTGTGAAAGATGTTCCGGCAACAGGTGTGGGAATTATTAGCGGGTACGTGTTATTCCCCTTATCTAAATCCGTGATTACAGATGCGCAGAAAAAATCGTCTGTCATGACACAGGCTGCTCAAGAAATGAAGAAAATTCTGGCAGACAAAAATGCCAAGATTACAAATATGTTAATGTACGTTTCCAGCTCCCCGGAAGGACCGGAAAGATTAAACAAGAACTTGACCACGAATCGTTTCAATACGGCCAAGGCTTATTTCATGAAAGATTTGGGATTGGCTAACACGCCGATGGCAAAAGATACTAAATTTATCGTTTCCAACACGGTGAGCGAGAATTGGGAAGGTCTGTATATGTTGTTGAATGATTCCAACTTGAAGAATAAGGCACAAATCGTGAAGGATTTGCAGAATGCCCCGAATTTACAGAAACGGGAGGCTGTTTTGGAATCGTATATTAAGACTGTACCGGAATTGAAAGATGTGATTCTTCCGACATTGCGTCGGGCTGATTTCTACATTTTCTATACCGTGCCTGAAGTGATGCAGGTGGAGGATCAGGTGACAACTTATTACGTACCTCAATTACAAGAGACTTCAGTTTTGTCAGCTCGTACGGATGTAAATTTGTTGAATGATTTGGCTGTCATTGCTATTCGTAACAAAGATTACAGAAAAGCTAGAAAGTTATTGGAATCGGCAGCTGTAATTAATCAAAAACCGGAAGTGCTGAATAATCTTGGTATTGTTTATCAAAATGAAGGGAATAATACTCAGGCTAAAGATATGTATACGAAAGCTTCTATAAAGAATGAGGCGAAGTATAATTTGGGAATGTTGTTATTGAAAGATAAAGAGTACAATAAAGCTATTCCTTACTTGAAAGCGATGCCGAATGTGAATCTGGCTTACGCTCAGTTGATGGCTAATGATAATCGTGCCGCTTTGGAGACATTGAAGAAGTTGAATCTGACGGAAGGGTACGAGTATTACATGATGGCCGTGGCTGCAGCAAGAGTAAAAGATGTACAGGTAATGGCTGTTGCTTTACAGAAAGCTATACAACTTGACCCGCAATTGAAAGAGAGGGCAAGTACTGATAAAGAATTTTATCCTTACGCTCAAGAAAGTATTTATTTGGATATTGTTGATTAAAATTGTTTGACTTTGCATTTTAAATCGGGCCATAGCTCTCGCTACGGCCCGATTTGTTACAGGTTACAAGTTTGCAAGTTACAAGTTATGACGAACCTGTAACCTGTTAACTTGTAACCTGTAACTTTGTGAAACAATTCATTGTTTCACAAAACCTTATCCGGATTCTGTTTGATGAAGTCACCCCAATCCTTGCATTTGGGATTTCCCGTGGTGGGTAAGTTGCCTTGTAGGTGGTGGCAATAGGCGATGGCGATGGCGTCTGTTTCATCCAAGGTGGAAATGGTGGTCGGTATCGTCATGAATTTGCCTAGCAAAAGGGCAATCTGCTCTTTGGAGGCCTCTCCTGTTCCCGTGATGCTCATTTTAATTTTCTTCGGGGCATATTCGAAAATGGGAATATTCCGTTGTAGAGCGGCTGCGATGGCTACACCTTGTGCCCGTCCGAGTTTCAGCATAGATTGGATGTTCTTACCGTAGAATTGTGATTCGATAGCCAATTCGTCCGGATGGTAAGAATCAATGACTTGCAATGTGCGTTGAAATACTCTTTGCAGTTTGAGATACGGATCGGTCATTTTTTTCATGTCAACGACTCCCGACACGACAAGTTCCGGTTTACAATTCTTTCCGGTTGTTTTAAGAATTGCATATCCCATGAAGTTTGTACCGGGGTCTATCCCCATGATTAATTTTTCCATCTATCAGTTTTAGATTACAAATATAGCGAAAATCTGTCAGAATTTCGATTTATTAAATCTCTTCGAGAGTGGTACTGAAATATAAAAGATTCTCCCCGAACACATCTACCAGCATGTGCAATAACCTGTCCTTGTAGTTTTCTATAAAGATGGTGTATTCTTCGGCAGAAGGGAATATGAGTTGTAGGGATAGGGACAGGCCTTCTCCTTCACGAATCATGACACGGGTAAATAGTATGTCATTACAAAGGTTTTTGCCTTTGAGATAAGCGATGTACCCACCCCGGATAACCTGAATGAATTCCTCTGCAATGTTTTCGTCAATACTGAATGTCGTGTTGTATATAAAGCGCATATTAAGCTAAAAGATAAAAACTAAAAGATAAAAGATAAAGTTAAAAACTAAAAGATAAAAGTTAATCCTTCACGGATCTTTTATCTTTTAGTTTTCAGTTTTTATCTTATATAGTCGGTACCCATAAACCCACGGAGTACATCCGGTACCCGGATACCTTCCGGAGTCTGGTTGTTCTCCAGCAAGGAGGCCACGATTCTCGGTAATGCCAGGGCGCTACCGTTTAGTGTGTGTACCATGGTCGTTTTCTTGTCTCCCTTATCCCGGAAACGTAGTTTCAGACGGTTTGCCTGATACTCTTCGAAATTGGAAACAGAGCTGACTTCCAGCCAACGATCCTGTGCTTTTGAATACACTTCAAAATCGAAGGTTAGGGCAGAGGTGAAACTCAAATCACCACCGCATAGACGTACAATACGATAAGGTAATCCTAACTTGATTAACAGTCCTTCCACGTGTTTCACCATGCCGTCGAGAGCCTCGTAAGACATTTCCGGACGGGTGATCTGCACGATCTCTACTTTATCGAACTGGTGCAGGCGGTTCAACCCGCGCACGTCTTTTCCGTATGATCCGGCTTCCCGGCGGAAACAGGCGGAGTAAGCCGTGTTTTTGATCGGTAACTGGTCGGCATCCACGATCATATCCCGGTAAAGGTTGGTTACAGGCACTTCTGCCGTGGGGATAAGATATAGTTTGTCCTCGTTCACGTAATACATCTGTCCGTCTTTATCGGGCAACTGCCCGGTACCGAAGCCTGAATCTTCATTAACGACAAGCGGGGGCTGCACTTCTTGATAGCCCGCTTTGGTGTTTTCTTCCAAGAAGAAGTAGATCAAGGCTCTTTGTAGACGGGCTCCCAACCCTTTGTAGACGGGGAATCCGGCACCCGTGATCTTCACACCTACTTCGAAATCAATCAACTGATACTTTTTCGCCAAGTCCCAGTGGGGAAGTTGTCCTTCTTCATGGGCAGGCACGTTATCACTGATTTTCACGATCACGTTGTCCGCATCACTCTTTCCGGGAGGTACGGAGTCATGTGGTAAATTCGGTAAACGAACGATGAGTGAGTTCAACTCGTTCTGGGTGCTATTATGTTGGGCAGTCAAGGCTGCAATCTCTTCTTTCAGACGGGTTGTATTAGCCCTTGCTTGCTCGGCTTCCTCTTTTTTCCCTTCTTTCATCAAGGAACCGATTTGCTTGGAGATGCTATTCATTTCGGATTGCTTGTTATCCGATTCTTTTTGTAAATTCTTTCTCTCGTTGTCGAGAGCGATAATCTTCTCAACTAATTCCTTGGCATCAAAGTTCTTCACGGCTAATTTCCGAATGACCGTGTCTTTGTTTTCCTGAATAAATTTAAGGTTTAGCATCTCTGGTAATTTTAAATTTTAGATTTTAATTTTAAATCATCGAAACGGGAACACGGATGTTCTTGTTTCGAGGTGTAAAAATAAAAAAAACTCCTGTACTTTGTAAGGACAGGAGCTTAAATATGTTCATTTTTCTACTTATTCAGCGATAGCCTCAATAGAAACGTAAGATTTGTTGTCTTGTTTTTTTCTGAAAACAACTTTTCCGTCGATCAATGCGAATAAGGTATGATCTCTACCGATACCCACGTTTAATCCCGGGTTGTGTACAGTTCCTCTTTGACGAACGATGATATTACCTGCTTTAGCAAATTGTCCGCCGTATACCTTTACTCCTAATCGTTTACTTTCTGATTCACGACCGTTCTTAGAGCTACCGACTCCTTTCTTGTGTGCCATATCGTTTTAAATTTTAGAAGTTACAAAATAAATTAAGCGTTGATAGCTTCGATTTGAATCTGGGTCATACATTGACGATGACCGTTTTTCTTACAATATCCTTTTCTTCTCTTTTTCTTGAAAACTATTACTTTGTCAGCTTTCACGTGAGATAATACCTTTGCCGTAACTTTAGCTCCTTCTACAACCGGAGTTCCGATTTTGATGTCACCTTCGTTGTCTACTAAAAGCACTTTGTCGAATTCAACTTGAGCGCCTTCTTCTGCAGTCAGTCTGTGAACATAGACTTTACGGTCTTTTTCAACTTTGAATTGTTGTCCTGCGATTTCTACAATTGCGTACATTGTTCTATTTCATTATTAAGTTAATACCGTGGGGTGGGATTCTTCCACTTGTTGTACCCCTGAGGTTAAATTTTCGCTCGGCAAAAGTAATAATTGTTTTTGTACGAACCAATAGTTTACCGAAGTTTTATCAATAATTTTATCTTTCCTCAAAAAACACTAACTTTGACGGGATTTCAGAAAACAGAATGGTTATGAAACATATTGCACGGCTGATATTGAAGATATTCGGATGGAAACTCAAGGGCGGTTTGCCTGCGGATAAAAAAGCGGTAGTCATATCCGTACCGCATACTTCTATCATGGATTTTATCTGGGGAAAGCTGACTTTTATAAGTCAAGGAGTTCCTACTTATATTTTAATGAAGAAGGAGTTTTTCTTTTTTCCGTTAGGACCGATATTAAGGGCTTTGAACGTGATTCCTGTTGATCGGGGAAATAAGGAGAATCATATCGTGGAGAGAATGGTGGAGGAATTCAAAAAACGGGATGTTATGTATTTGACTATAACCCCGGAGGGGAGCCGGAAAAAACGGAAGAAATGGAAAAAGGGATTTCTGGTGATTGCTAAGGAGGCCGGGGTGCCGGTGTATTTGGGACGTATTGATTACAAGGATAAATATTGCACGTGGGGCCCCCGCTTTGAACCGACGGGTGATCCGGATGCGGATTTGAAATATATCATGTCAACATACAAGGATGCGAACCCGCGTCACCCGGAAAACTTTTCCGCGGGCGATTAACAGAAATCATTATTGTATAATAAATAATAGTATATATGAATGTTGCGATCGTACAGGCACATTTGGAATGGGAGAATGTACCGGTGAACTTGAAACTTTTTAACAAGCGGATAGCAGCGATAGAAGGAGCAAACATAATCGTTTTGCCCGAGATGTTTGCGTCGGGATTTACCATGAAGGGAAAAGAACGGGTAGCGCCTTTTTACGAGGCTGTTTACCAGTGTATGCAGGAATGGGCAAGGGAAAAAGACGCGTTGATCATGGGATCGACCGTTTATTTCGAAGACGAGCATTATTACAACCGTTTGTTGGTGGCTTTTCCGGATGGTAAAATCTTGCATTATGACAAAAAGCATTTGTTCACGATGGGAGAGGAAAAAGAGCATTTCACAGCAGGGAATGAGTTATTGGTGTTTGATTACCAGGGAGTAAGAATCGCACCGTTCATTTGTTATGATTTACGTTTTCCCGTGTGGAGTCGTAACACGTGTGGCTACGACTTGGCCGTGTACGTGGCTAACTGGCCGGAGGCAAGGAGGCAACCGTGGCAAATTTTATTAATGGGCAGGGCAATCGAGAATCAATGTTACGTCATTGGGGTGAACCGAGTGGGCGAAGACGGGGTAGGATTGAGTTATTCCGGTGATTCGGCAGTTATTTCTCCTAAAGGGGATGTCTTGGTTGCTTGTGAACCTTTTGCCGACGAGGTGAAACAGGTGGATATTGATTTGAAAGCTTTACGGGAATTTCGTGTGAAGTTCCCCGTGTTGGAGGATCGGGATGAATTTACAATTGAAGATTAATAATAACAGCTAAAAGTAAAGCATGAAAAGGATGTTTTTGGCAATAATCGGATTAAGTATGATGTTCGATTTAAGCGCACAAAAAAAGGTTTTAACCATGGAAGAGGCCGTGGTAGGGTATCATTTATATCCCCGGTCCAAGTATATTCAATGGCAAGGCGACAAGAATCAGTTGACCTATCTGGACCGGGAAGGTTTGATGGGTGAATCTGTCGATAAAGGTGAAAAGAGTGTATTGCTCACGGTGGCGGAATTGAACAGGATCTTGGGAGCCGAATTGAGAGGATTCCCTAATTTTTCTTGGTTGGATGATAACACTCTGGTGATAGCTCGTCAAGGGAGTATCTACCACATTGACGTTGCCAAGAAACAGGTGAAACAGAAATTTACTTTCCCGAAAGGGGCTGCTAACGAGACTTATTCTAAAGCGGGTAATATGTATGCTTACACGATCGATAATAACTTGTATTACATGGACGAGCGTGGGAATAGTTATACCGTTACTGCGGACGAGGACAAGAATATCGTGAACGGGCAGGTGGTTAGCCGGAATGAATTCGGAATTACTGGCGGTATTTTTTGGTCTCCGGACGGAAAGAAACTGGGATTTTACCGTAAAGACGAGAGCCAGGTAACGAATTTCCCGTTGCTGGACATCAATACCCGCACGGGCGAGTTAAAGGAGATTAAGTATCCCATGGCAGGAATGAAATCCGAGTTAGTGAGTCTTGGGATTTATGATATAGCTTCTGCTAAGACGACTTTTCTGGATGCGAATGATTTCGGCTGCGAACAATACCTGACGGGAATTACTTGGGCTCCGGAGTCTGATATGGTATATGTTCAGGTGCTTAACCGGGGACAGGATCATATGCGTTTGAATAAATATGACGCGTCAACGGGTAAATTGATTGCTACCTTATTCGAGGAAAAGTCCAATACTTACGTGGAACCGCAAAGCGGTTTGGTATTCTTGGCTAACAACCCGAAACAATTTATTTATTCTACGAATAACCGGGATGGTTTCATGAACCTTTACCTGCACGATGTGAACGGTAAATTAATTCGTCGTCTGACAGACGTGGATGCAGACGTGGAATTCGTGGCTGTTGATCCTGCCGGGAAATATGTATATTATCTTTCATCGGAAATCTCTCCGGTGGAGAAACAACTTTTCCGGGTAGAGGTAAAAAGCGGGAAGAAAAACCGTTTAACGACGGAAGAAGGATGGCACAATATCACGATGAGTGGTGACTGTGCTTATTTCGTTGATAATTATAGTAGCATCAAAGTACCTCGTAACGTGGATCTGACGATGAATACCGGAAAGGTTGTACGTCGTTTGCAGGAAGTGGAGAACCCGAATAAGGATTACAATTTCGGGGAGATCACGTTAGGTAAGATTAAGGCAGATGATGGTAGTGATTTATACTATCGTTTGATTAAACCGATGGATTTTGACCCGAATAAGAAATATCCCGTGATTCATTACGTGTATGGTGGGCCTCATTCACAGTTGGTAACCAATACGTGGAATGCTTCCTTGCGGATGTGGGAAATGTATATGGCTCAACATGGTTACGTGGTATTCGTGATCGATAATCACGGTACGCCGAACCGCGGTAAGGCTTTCGAGGATATTATTCACCGTCAATGCGGACAGGTTGAGATGAAAGATCAGGTGAAGGGAATCGAGTGGTTGAAATCTTTCCCGTGGGTGGATGAGAATCGTATAGGGGTTCATGGTTGGAGTTACGGTGGTTTCATGACCATTTCTTTGATTACTAATTATCCTGACATTTATAAAGTGGCCGTTGCCGGAGGTCCCGTAATCGACTGGAAATGGTATGAAGTGATGTACGGAGAACGTTACATGGATACCCCGCAGGAGAACCCGGAAGGATATGCTAAAACGAGCTTAATCGCCAAGGCAAAAGATCTGAAAGGTAAGTTGTTGATCTGCCAGGGAGCTGTTGACCCGGTTGTGGTTTGGGAACAGAGTTTGAGCTTTATCCGGGAGTGTATCAAGAATAACGTGCAGGTGGATTACTTCCCTTACCCGTGTGCCGAGCATAACGTGATGGGACGGGACCGGATTCATCTAATGCAGAAAGTGACGAATTATTTCGAGGACTACTTGCGGTAATTGAAAATGAAGAATTGAAAATGGGAGGGTGTGTTAAAAGGTATTTCAGCTCTCCCTCTGTTTATAGAGGGAGTACCCCGAAGGGGGGAGGGAGTTTGAAAAATACCTTTTGACACCCCCTCTCCATTTATAGTATCTTTTCGTAAAGGCGGAATCTATGTAGTCCGTAGTCCCCCAAGCCTAAATCAACCGTGTCGATATAGTTAAAACCGAATTTTTCATACAGCTTGATGGCGGGAATGTTGTTTTCGTATACATCGAGCCGGATAGCTTTCATGTGTAGCTCTTTTCCCAACTCACAGGCAAAAGAGATCAGTTTTTTTCCTACACCCGCTTTCAGGAAATCGGGATGAACCACGAGAGTGTGGATCACGAATATTTTGCTGTAATCCGATTCGATCCCCCAAGAAGCCTTATTGTATGCCGGTTCCGGATGATGATTTAAAATGATTGAGCCGATAATTCGTCCTTCCTGCCTTACCACGTGAAGGTGTTGTTCGTTAATCCCAGCTTCTGCGATTTGCCGAACGGGATATACTCCTTTGATCCATCCGGGATGATTTATATCCGAGTTCAGAAAATCATTTAAATCATCGTATAGTTGTGCCAGTTCATCAATATCTGCGTGTACACCTTTTTCAATAACCATTTTCGTCATTTTTTAATATACGGGCAAAGATAAATAAATTACTATCTTTGTACCGAATTTGAAAAGTCATTTTCAATTTTCATTTTTCAACTTTCAATTGTTTAGTCATGCGTATCGATATATTAAGTGTAGTGCCGGAATTGCTGGAAAGCCCTTTGAATCATTCGATTATTAAACGGGCGAAAGAAAAGGGAATCGTGGAAATCCATATTCATAACATTCGGGATTGGTCGAAAGATAAACACCGGAAGGTGGACGATTATTCTTTCGGGGGTGATGCTGGGTTAGTGATGGCAGTTCAGCCTATTTTTGATTGTATCAACGAGTTGACTTCCCAGCGGCATTATGACGAGATTATCTATACGGCACCGGATGCTCCTGTTTTTAACCAGAAGACGGCGAACGAATTGTCATTGAAAGAAAATATCATGATTCTTTGCGGACATTACAAGGGGGTGGACCACAGGGTGCGTGAACATCTGATTACGAGGGAAATATCCGTGGGTGATTACGTGTTGACGGGCGGTGAGTTGCCTGCCTGCGTCATGACGGATGCCGTTGTACGCCTGTTGCCGGGAGCCATGGGGGATGAAACTTCTGCCTTGACTGATTCTTTTCAAGATAACTTGTTAGCCCCGCCTGTATATACGCGTCCTGCTGAATTTAACGGGTGGCGGGTTCCGGAAGTCTTGTTATCCGGTAATCATGCCTTGATTGACGAGTGGCAGGAGCAACAAGCATTGGAACGGACGAGGGCTTTGCGGCCGGATTTGCTTGATGAGTAAACGGAGAATCGAATGTCTTTGGCTATACACGTTAAACGTCTGAAATGTCTGTAAGAATTTTGCGTGTAATGAAAAATTCGTAAGTTTGTACCCAAAATAAGAGGGGCGTAGTTATGATAGTCAAAAACATGGACGAATTAGGGGAAATAGAATCCCTGTACAAGGAATATTACGGTTCCCTCTGTTATTACGCCTTGAATTATGTCTGTGATATGGAAGTTGCGCAGGATATTGTGCAAGATATTTTCGTACACTTGATCGAGGCCCGTCCGAAGTTCGAGACTTCTCTTCACGGACGAAATTTCCTTTATTTATCCGTTAAGAACGCAAGTTTGAATTACATCGATAAAAAACGGTCAAAACTCAAGTATCTTCACCTGCACAGGGAAGAGGAGATCATCGAATTGCCGGATGACGAGGCTTTTATCGCCGAGGTTTACCGGAAATTAAAAAAAGCGGTGGACGAACTTCCCCCGGAATGTCGGAAGATTTTTTACATGAGTTATATAGAGAATCAAAGTAACGAGATTATTGCCCGGGAACTTGCTATTAGCGTGAACACGGTGAGGGCCCAGAAAATGAGAGGGAAACAATTACTTCGTGAAAAGTTGAAAAATCTTTACGTGTTGATTTTTATTCTTCCGGAAGTGTTTAAGTAAATGGAATTATTTGCCTAAGTCATGGGATTTACTCGCTTGTTACCTGCCTGTTGTCTGCCTGTTAGGTGCTGTCACCGCCTTATTACCGCCTTATCGCCCGATTATCGCCGCCATTTTAACAGACGATAAGTAAAAATAACAGGGAATTACTTCCCGTTCTGACGTGCAACAAGGAATCCACGGTCAGACAAGAATGCACTTTCGTTTATTTATAACCATCTGTAAAAGTTGGATTCAGCTATGTTTCTCCCGGGACGATTGAACTTGTCGGGAGGACAGTTGTTTCTTTCTAAATAATCCTGTCAAGCTCATGGGTGGAAAAATTTTTTGAAAAAAAATTGCGTGTCATTTAGTCTTTCCCGGATTTTGCCTGTAATTATTGAAAAATGAAATAATAAAGATATTGACGATGAACTACCCAAAAGGATTAGAACAATGGATCGTGGAAATGCTGCAAGGCGAACTCGACGAGGAACAACGGCAAAAACTGGAAAGCTGGCTGGAAGAGGACCCTGCTAACCGGGAATTACTGGACAAAATCCGGGAGGAAAAGCGTTGGCAGGGGGGAATACGGCAAATTGCGTATTTCGATGATAAGATGGACTGGTCGGCTGTATTGCGGACAAGCTTTCGTCGCCGCCGGGTGATTCGAATGTACCGGGCGTGTGCTGTCGCGGGGATTGTCTTGCTACTGGGAGTCGGGGGCTTGTTCCTGATGCAAAAACCGGAGAAGACGCGGGTAATTATTGCACGGGTGCAACCACATGAGGTGAAGTTGAACACGGCGTCGGGAAAATCTTACTCGTTGGATCTTGCCGGGGATATTATAACAGAGGAGACCGTGCTGAAAAGTGATGGAAAGAAGTTGATGTTTGAAGCCCGGGAACAAGCAAACGGGAAGGTGGAGTGGAACACGGTTGACGTTCCACGGGGGGGAACTTATAACGTGGAGTTGAGCGACGGGACCGAGGTGTTCCTGAACGCGGAAAGTATCCTTCGTTTCCCGAATAGTTTCGAGGAGGGAACGTGTCGGGAAATATGGATTGACGGGGAAGCTTATTTCAAGGTGAAGCGGGACGAGGCACACCCGTTCGTTGTCCACACGGGAAATATTGAAGTGGAGGTGTTGGGGACGGAATTTAACTTGATGGCATATCACCAGAATCCCGAGGAACACGTGACTCTTGTACGGGGAAAGGTGAAAGTCAGGGATTGTGAAAGAAGGGGGGAGGTTGTTTTGACCCCGGGTGTGCAAGCTGTTTTTGATAAAGACCGGGAAATAATGACTAGCCAGAAGGTGGACGTGGGGTACTATACGGCGTGGATGGAGGACCTGTTTGCGTTCCGGGAGACCCCGTTCGATGAAGTGATGCGGATACTGGCGCGGTGGTATGATTTCGAGTTTTTCTTCCAAAACCCGGATGTCCAGGATTTTATTTATTCGGGGAAGGTGGAACGATACGCCACGTTGAATGAAGTTCTCGATGTCTTCCGGCAGACGGGTGATCTGGATTTCGACGTGAAGGACAAGGTGGTTATCGTGCGACGGGTGTCTTCGTTGTAGAGGTGTGATTTTTACATATAATCAATATATCAATTAAATAAATTTATGAGAAACATTTTAATTCACAGAAGGTTTCATCGGGGGATGGGATCCGTTCTCCTGTCTCTCTTTTTCATGTTGGGGATAGGGCTTTCCGCCACGGCGCAGGAAAAAACGGTCTCGCTCCAGATGAAACAAGTATCTTTGGTCCAGGTGTTTGATCGGTTGGAACAAATGACCGGGATTCATTTCTTGTATAATGCGGAGGTGATAAAGGCTAAAGGCGTGGTTGATATAAACGTGACGAATAAAACGTTGGATGAGTTATTGAAAATTATCCTGGTCCCGAAGGGATTAACGCATTCTATCAATGGAAAGCAGGTGGTGATACGCCCGGGGGCAGCGGAGCCGTTACAGGAATTTATGATCACGGGGACTGTGACGGACGAAAAGGGTAACCCGCTACCGGGGGCAACAGTCCGCATCGATAGCACGTCGGTGGGTACTGCCACGGATGTCGCGGGACGGTTCACTCTTCGTTTCATGAAAAAAACTGGTAACTTGAAATTCTCGTTCGTGGGGTACAAGATGAAGACGATGAAGTTCGAGTCTGGTAAGCCGGTAACGGTGAAGTTGGACCCGGATGCGGCGGATTTGGACCAGGTAACGGTAATCGCTTACGGTAGCCGTAAAAAGCGGGAAATTGTCGGGGCTATTTCATCTGTCACGGCTGAAGATATTAAGGAGGTGCCGGCTCCCAGTCTCGAAACCTTGCTGCAAGGACGGGTCGCGGGGTTGGGTGTCTTCCAGCAATCGGGGTCTCCCGGTGGCGGGGGAAACAGCGTTGCCGTGAGAGGGTATAATTCTTTACTGGATGACGAGACGGGATATAAAAGTAGCGGGGCCCCGCTGTACGTGGTTGACGGGGTGCCGGTGAGTTCTTTTACCTCCCCGATCACGGGAACGAACACGATGGCTGAAATTGATCCTTCAACGATAGAATCTATCCAAGTGTTAAAGGACGCGGCTTCCGCAGCCATTTACGGTTCGCGGGCTGCCAACGGGGTGATTCTGATCACGACGAAAAAAGGAAGAGCGGGACGGGGAAAGTTCTCTGCCAATTTCTCTTACACGGGATCTATCTTGCCGGAGACCCCGGTGCAAACCGGGGGGAAGGGGGAACGCCTTTATCACATGGCTATGATGAAGGCCACGAAGAGTGCGTATTATGACGCGGAAACGGGAGAATATAGATACCCGTCCAACAAGTACGAGGCTGCCTTGAACGGGGCGAATTATGACTCATTCTGGAACCAAGGAAAGGGAATCCAGTCGGGAGGTGTGATGAAGATCATCCAGGATTCTCTTAACCCGTTTTTTAATAATTCAACGAACTGGTATAAACATGTTTTCCGTCCGGGAAGAATTTATAACGCCAATATCCAGACAAGCGGTGGAACGGAGACGATTAATTATATGATCGGGGCGGGTTTCTACAAGGAGGAAGGAATCATGCCGGGAAGTAATTTTGTCCGGGGAAATATCCTCACGAACCTGTCGGTTATTCCGGTCAAGAACCTGACAATCGATTCCCGTCTTTATCTTGCTTACACGGATAGAAGCAGGGGATCGGGTTCGGTAGCCGGCTTGGCGGAATCGTTCACAGTGGATCCCAAGAGTACGTCGACGTTAATGCCAGGGAGCGGGGAGATGTTTGACATCATGCTGAAAAAGCTGAATGGTAAAATAGAGGATAACACGTCCTATCGTTTACGGGCGAACCTGAAACTGGGGTACGAGGTCATCAAAGGATTGAATATTTCGACGTCTTTAGCGTTGGATTTTACGCAGGCGAACTTGAACACGTTTTCCCCGACGTATTTGGATCCCACGTATCACGAGGCGAAGTCGGAGGGGGAGATCGGGCGTGACTTGACGTTGCTTAACGATAACTTGGTGAGCTATAATTTCTCGTTAAAGGAGGTTCATAATTTTGATTTATTACTTGGGTTATCCAATGAACGGAGTATGACGTGGTCTATTGGCGGGTATGGGCTTGGCTCTCCAAGTAATTCCATTCACTACGTGAGCGGTTCTTTCCCCCAGGAGATATATAATTCCGTGAGCGGGGTTTACCGGGCCATGCAGTCGTATAAATCTGATTTTAGTGAAACACTCATGCTTAGTTATTTCGGGCGAATTGCTTATAACTATGACACGAAATATTTGATCGAGGCCACGTTCCGCCGGGACGGGTCGTCCGTTTTCGGTTCTGATAATCGTTGGGGAACGTTCCCTTCCGTTGCCGCGGGGTGGGCGTTTTCGCAGGAAAATTTCATGCGTTGGGCCTGGTGGTTGAGTTACGGGAAATTGCGGGCAAGCTGGGGAAGGACGGGTAGCCAATTCGGGATTCCTTATCTCGCTCAAGGATTGATGAACGCGGGGAGCATATTTGACGGCGTGCAGGGGATGATGCCGGAAGGTATCACGAATCACAAATTGAAATGGGAAGAATCCGACCAGTATGATTTCGGGTTGGACATAGATATGTTCGAGTATCGTTTGGGTTTGACGATTGATTATTACTACAAATATACTCGGGATTTGATTTACAAGACTGTTCTCCCGGGCGATATGTACGGGCAGAACGGGGTGCAATGGCAAAATGCGATGGAAGTTTCTAACGAGGGGTTGGAAGTGGATATTAAATATGACGTGTTCCGGGACGGGCCTTTTACTTGGCGGGCACGTTTTAATCTGGCGAAAAACTGGAACCGTTTCGAGAAGAGTTACCTTGGGGTGGACACGGATGGCATGATTATCGGGAAGCCGTTAAATGGAATTTACCTGTATAAAGATGGCGGGTTGATCCAGTCGGAAGGGGATATTCCGGTTGTTTACGGCGAGGATGGGAAGAAACACGTGCTTTCTCCCGGGGGTGACGAGGAATATTTTTACACGTTGGGAATGCGCAAACCGGTAGATATTAACGGTGACGGGCAGATCTCGGAAGATGATATTTATTACGCGGGTAGTTCTTTGCCCACGTTGTATGGCGGGTTCGCCAGCGAGTTGAAATGGAAAAATTTCGACTTGAATTTTTTGATCATGTATGAATTGGGGCGAAAGATGATTAACGCCGAGAAATGGCAAACACTGGCATCTCCAGATGCGGGAAGCAACCCGTTGTTTAGTGACGTGAAATTGGAAGATTTCTGGCAGAAGCCGGGAGATGACACGGAGTACCCCGCTCCCGGTATTTACCCGCAGGACGCGTTGCAGTACATGGGTGCGTTCGATTCGAATATTGAGAATGTTAGTTACATGAAGGTGAAACAGTTGACATTGGGGTATAATGTACCTTCGAAGTACGTGAAGAAGTTGCACTTGGATAATATCCGTGTGTTTGTTACCGGGGAGAATTTGCTGACCCTGGATAATTATTCCGGGCTTGATCCTGAAGTGGTAAATGTTCACACGGGTGTTGATCTCGGTCGGACTTACCCGTTGGCTAGGAAGTGGACCGTGGGTTTAACCGTGAACTTTTAATTATAAAGTATGAGAAGAATATTTATATATATGATTTGTTTCGCTTCCCTTGTATTTGGTGGATGCGACTTGAATTTGGAACCGGAGAATGGGGTTACTTTTGATCATTATTTTCAAGAAGAATCCGATTGTAATGCTTTGCTCAGGCAAATGGAGGCTGACCTCCGGGTGATTTGGAGCGCTGTGACTTTCCATGAGCACATGGGGCTGCTGACAGACCGGGTTTATAATGCTGCGAGTATTGAAAAAGTTCGGAATTTGGATCCGAATTATTTGACCGATCGAGCTAAACAGCAACAATGGAAGCCGTATTATAACGTGATAACCAATACTCACTTGCTAGAGGAGAACGTGGGTAGAGTTCCTAATTTGGAGAAAAAGCGCCAGTCCTTTTACCTGGGTCAAGTTTATTTCATGCGAGCTGCTTGTTATTTTTGGTTATCCCGCACGTGGGGTGACGCGGTTATCGTGAAGAATAGCAGTTATATTGACCGTTACGAGAAAAGCCCGGCGGTGGAAGTGATTGATTCCGCTATTGCTAACGCCAAGCGTGCTTACCGGTTATTACCTCGTTTTGACAAGTTGCGGGACTTGAATAACAAGGCTCTCGTTTCAAAACAATACGGCAGCAGGGGGAGTGCTGCGGCGCTGTTAGCTCATATTTACGCGTGGAAAGGGTCCGTGCAGAAGAATGATGATGATTTGCGGGCTTCTGTTGATTGGGCCAGCCGGTTGATCGAGCCGCAATATCAAGATTCCGTGGGCGTGTACACCCTGGCAGAGAGCGCGGAAGAGGTGGTTACAAGCGTGATGGACCGCAATAGCGCGGAAGGAATATTCGAGATTGAAGTTAATTACGCTGATATTTCATATTACGGTTTGTTTTTTCCGGGCAGTTATTTCGTTTCTTACCCGGTGATGCGAAACTCCGGTAAAAATGATATAACGACAATTAATTACGGGTTATACCGTAGTACGGTACTCAACATGTACGAGGAGGGGGATGAACGGAGGGATGCTTTCTTTTACGCCTTGGATTCAGCGGGTATGAACACGGCTGATTTGACGTACTTGTACAAATGGCGTACACCGCGGTACGAGTCGAGTGGATCTAGTATTGATTTTAAAGGTATGGATTGCAATCGTGTCTTGATGCGTTTAGCAGACATTTACCTGTTGCGAGCCGAGTGCGAGGCGAAGTTAGGAATGACGGCTCAAGCACGGGAGGATTTGAACGCTATCCGGGGACGTCGGAAGGCCAATCTTTTCCCTGCCGGGAAAAACGATGACGGGGGCAGTGATTTGCAATATAGTATTTTCTTGGAGCGGGAACGTGAATTGTTATTTGAAGGGCATCGTTATTATGACGCGGTTCGAAACGGGTACTACGGGCAGAACAGCCGGCATCGGGTGTTACCGGATGCTTTTTATAACCTGACAGATCAAGACATTACCGAAGGAGCTCTTTATCTTCCCGTGCCACAAATGGCATTTAATGACAATGATTTGATGATACAAAATGCTTATTGGATTTCTAAAATGAGATAAAAATGAAAGGTATATTTTTGATATTAGGCTGCGTTTTATGTTTTTCTTGTTCGACAAAATATAATTATATCGATACGGGTACCGCTGTTGGGTATTATGATGGCACGATGTTGGAGTATTTTCGTCATGATACATGGCATAATTGGGATTCTATCGCGAAAGTCATTGATCGTTGTAGCCCGGAGCTAAAGTCTTTGTTCGAGTCAACGGATGCGAATATCACGTTTTTCGGCCCGAAGAATATCTCTTTCGAGAAGTTTTTCTTTTGGGCAGAGCATGAAGGTTCGGATGTGACGAATTACAATAAAAATTATTACATGAGTATTGATGAGTTTCCCCGTGATTTCTGTGACCAGATTGTTAAAACTCATCTCTATACCGGGGGAAAGGTCATGAGGGATGATGTTCCGCGTTTGGAAAGGGACGAGGAAGGTGTGGCTGATGGCGGGGGAATGGTATTGCCCATGATGTACGGGAATAAGATCTGGATATGGAGTTTACGTAACGCTTTTGCCGGGGTGGAAGAGATGGCCGACGTGGAGTTGCGGGCTGCTGCCGTGGAAGAAGACGGGAAGACGATAACCAATAATCTGGGGACTATCGCTACCACGAATCTTGAAAACCAGTCCGGGGTGGTACATGCCCTCGGTGATCAGTATTTCTTGGGACAATTATTTGAACTTGAATAAGAAAATATATTGACGTATGAGAGCTTATGTGTTTATTTTGATGGCAATTACAGGGACAATGTTGATGAGTTGCCATGATACGACGGAAGGATACCTTAAAACGGATAGCGCCCGGTATGTCCCGGATACGATGGAAATTCGCCTGCAGTTGGACGAGACGCTCGATGCTTACCGGATGCACAACATGGCTCCCTGGGTTAGCCCGAAGTTGCAAGGGGTGATCGGGACTTCTCCCATCGAGTTCGAGGTGGTTGAGGTGGAAGCTACCGAAGGGGGTAATGCCGAGTTGTTCCGGCATTTGGTTAACGTGCGTGGGGGAGGACGAATGGAATTTCCGTTAATCAGTGATATTACCCCGGGAAGATACAGGGTATCCCTGCGTGTTTTTAACGAGGGGTATAGTCATATCGTGAAAGACGTGTTTACTTTTATCGTGAAATAGTTATGAGGCAAATTATTTTAATCGGGCTGATAGCCATCGTGTTACTACCGGGTAGTAACACGATGGGACAAGGCATTCAATTCATGCAAGGTTCTTACCGGGAGGTGCTGGAAAAGGCCAAGGCGGAAAACAAGAAGGTGTTTATTGATTTTTACACTACATGGTGTGGCCCTTGCAAGGAAATGTCCTCCAAGGTGTTCACGGATGCCGATGTTGCGAAGTATTTTAACGAGAAATTTATCTCGTACCAGATTAATGCTGAAGATAAGGCTTTCGCGACGGAAGTTTCCCGGTATGAAGTAACGGCTTATCCCACGCTTGTTATTGCGGATGAAACCGGGAAATTGTTAGGCAAGCAGGTTGGCGCATGTGACAGGAGTTATTTCCTGAAATTCGCTCAATCCGCCACGGGGGAGTGTTTGAGTTTCGAAGCGATGTACAATAAGCTGAAAAAGGAGAAGCAGAATGATGCTCTCGTGCAGGATTTTCTGCTTGAAGCCCCGAACTATCTGGTACGTCAATCCGGGCAGGAGCTTACTCGATGGGAGTTACGGGTGGAACGGGTGTACAAGGATTATTGTAAACGTAAAACGACGGCAGACTGGATGAATGCGAAAGATTTTGACGTCTTGCAGTTGTTTCACACCGAGGCGGAGACTGATGATCCATTTTTGAACTATATCATGTCACATTATGACGAGGTGGTTCAGGCCGTGGGGGAGGAAAACGTGTTTAGGTTCGTGTTTACCCTTCACTTGGGATTGATTGATCACCAGGTCCGGAAGGGAAATATGGACTATCTCAAGAATCTCGAACGTGTACGGGGTGATATGAAACAAATGTATGTCGCGCTCGTGGATTTCGGGGGGAAAGACGTGTACACGGGATTGAAGTACTTGTACGACGGGTATTATTACATTTATGCCAAGAAAGACGTGGATAAATATATCGACCTGATGGAGGAGTACGTGAAATATCTGGGGCAAGGTATCAAAGGAGCGGATTATCTCGCCATGGTGAACGCCATGTCAGAGGCGTTAGGGGAGTCGAAGGATAATAAGGTGTTGGAGAAGTACATCGAATGGGTGACTGCCGCTCTTCAGTTCGAATTGACGCCGGATGATAAATTGAACTGCATGTTGATGTTGGGCGATTGTTATAAGAAGTTGAATAATATCGAGCTGGCGAAGAAGTGTTACAATCAAGCGTACGTGTTCTCCTTGCAATTCGGTAATCCGGGATTATCCTCGGCCGTGCAACAGTATATTAAAGAATTGGAAACCTTACAATAAGTGATAAATATGAGAAAATGGTTAATGATATGGATATTGGCGGTTGTTTACCTTACCGCTTGTTCCGACGACAAGGATGCCCCGGTTGTTGACACGGACCCGTTTCTGCCGGTGACGCAATTGGAAATTCCAAAGCGGCAATTGGTGGGGACTGATATTACAATATGCGGGAAAGGATTTGATGCTGAATGTAGTGTTTTTCTTCAATTGAATGGTGGAGACACGTTCTCTGCTGAAATCGTGGAAGTTGGTGGAGATAGTCTGGTTCTTCGTCCTTCAGGGGAATTGGAAGCTGGTTTCTATATTATCATCTTGAAAAAGGGTGATAAGCAATATCGTATCGGGGGAATAAACCTGTACTCCGACTCGTTGAACTTGAAGGACATGGAGGCCTATGCCGTGGGAAAAAGTTCAGATGGTCTGGGATTTTATCCCGTGTCTGTTTCCAAGCAATTGAAGGGAGAACTTCTCTTTTCTATCGGGGGAGCGGAAAGTGAATTTTACGGTGGACTTGTCATCGGGCCAACTTTCTATCATGCGAGTTTTGTTTCAAGGGATGTATTCGAGGATCCGTTCACGCGTGTGTATGATTTTTTCACTATTGGTAGTTATGACTTGGAGTCGGGAGAACAAGAGACGTTGATGAATGAAGAGCGGGGTTTGGTTGGTATCGGGAATATAGATGGTTTGTTGCATATCATTCAATTCGACAAGGCGGAAAATCTTTACCGTTTGAAGAAATGGGAAGACGGGGAGTTTATCGAAATAAAGAGTTTCACGGCAGGCGGTACGGAACTCATCCGGCTTAATAGTGGGGTATTCCTTCACGATGCCTCCCGGAACACGCTCCTTATGGGTGTGTTTGACATGGCCGGTTTGACGGAATCTTTTGCGTGGAAGTTGGATATGAGTGCTGCTAATTGGCAATTAGCGAAATTTGGTGGTACGAGTGATATAGATTATAATTTCATCCCGTGTGGGGAGGATATATACGTGGCCGGGGCGAGGTCAGTTATTACGGATGAAGACATAGGAATAGAAACTTACACTTCGTATATTTTCAAGCCGCAAGATCCAAGTAACTGGTCGTTTAATTCGGGAAACTTGATCAGTACTTTTGAAAATTCTCTGTTTATATCACCTTGTTATAATGCTGATAAAGAAGTGATCTATCTGATTTCAGAAGATGACCAGACGATAAATACCTATGATATTCAAAAAGAGCAATTGACTGGAGGTAAGTGGGTTAATTCCAGTATATACGGTCTCTTTATATTCAATAATAATAACTAATAATTTTTACAACTATGAAAACGTTTACTTTTTTATTTTTAGTGCTGATATTAAGTTGCAGTATGTCATTGTGGACAAGTTGTTCGGACGATAATGGAAAGGATGATCCTGTTCCACCCGAACAACCAACAGATTCTATCGTTAAAGACACGACTTGGCTGATTACGAAATTGAACATCGGAACGGATGATAATAATGGTGTTTTGGTGGTGAACCTCACCTTGGATAAAACGACGAAAAAGGTTACTAAAATTACCACGGATGACGAGGGGAGTACGGACTACACTACGACCTATACGATGACCTACACGGATGGAAAAGTTACTGTTGCTTGTGCGGGGGACTTTACTGACTTGGAACAAATTGTTTACACGTTAAATGATAAAGGTTTTGTTTCTAAAGCCGATGGAGGAGAAGATGGTGGAGTGTTTACTTTCTCTTATGATACTCAAAATCAATTAACATCTATAAATCAGGATGATGAACCGTTCTTCACGGTATTGTATGATGCGAATAAAAATTGGAAAGGTTTTACTCTTGGTGATGATATTGAAGATGCCGTGGCAAGTGCATCTTCCTTAAAGAATACGTGTTATAACATGGATATGAATATGTTACTTGTCTGCGATCAAATGAGCATGGAGGTTCTTAGTGTTGCTGCTTACTTGGGTTTGTTCCCGGCATCCCCGAATGTCATTTCAGGGTTTAATGCTACGGCTTATGGTGAGGATTTAAGTATAAAGGTTCATAACGAAAAGAATGCTGACGGTTCAATTAAATCGTTAGTGGCAGATACGGAATTAGAGGGAACGACCGTAGAATTTAGCGTGATTAAAATATTTTCTTCGGAAAAGCAAATTGTTGATAGAAAAATAGAATAGGTGAATCTATTTTATGTAGAAAATCTTTAAGGAATTAATAGTAGAGAAAATCCGGGTATAATGTAGAAATTTGTACCCGGATCGTTTGTATATCATGGTACAGTCCGGGGATAAGAGTAGGATATTTTGGGGTTGCGGAAAATATTCCTTGTTTCTTTCTTTTTATTTAGAAAGATACTATATATTGGCAAATTATTTTGATAATTATGCGGCAATATAAAACTTATCTTTTTGATTTTGACTATACGTTAGTGGATTCGAGTAATGGAATTGTCATGTGTTTTCGTCATGTGCTGGACAAGCACGGGTATAAGAATGTAGATGATAGAGCAATAAAGCGTACTATCGGCATGACGTTGGATGATGCTTTCGCCCTCCTTACGGGGGTGTCTGGTCGGGAAGTTTTGGTTTCTTATCGGAAAGAATATGTAGCGAAAGCTGATGTATGCATGAGTGATAATACCATTTTGTTTTCGGAGGTTACCAATGTGTTGCAGGCTTTGAAACAGCAAGGATCAAAGATTGGTGTTATTTCAACCAAGTATCGTTACCGTATTATGGAGTTTGTGAACCGGCATTTTCCTGCTGGATTTTTTGATATCGTGGTTGGAGGGGAAGATGTCAGTAAAGCTAAACCTTCCCCTGAAGGGGTGTGGTATGCGATGAAACAGTTGAATAGCGATACTCGTGATTGTCTTTATGTGGGAGATAGTGTCATTGATGCCCAGACGGCTCAGGCTGCTGCTTTAGATTTTGTCGGGGTACTGCATGGTACAACAACCAGAGAAGAATTGCTTGCGTATCCACATATTGCTATAATTGATGATTTGGGAACGATAAGAGTGAAATAATTATTCTACATCATTGGGGGTAATATAAAAATTGGTTCTATGGGGTAAAGCCTTTTGTCAGGGCAGAGATTACCTGTTATTAAGGAGTACTATTGCATCAAAATGAACGTTTTTGCACAATAGTACTCCTGCTGGAAAACTCTAATAATAATCTATTTATTTAATAATAATCATAGAGTCCAGCACAAGTTCTCATCTTATTTCATTTAAATTGCGAATCCATTTCTTTTCCAGTAAATATTCTGCGTCATTTTGGTGTTGTTTTGGAAGGCGTCAAAAGAGATCGGGAAGAATAAAGCCCCGTCTTTCACGTCTTGGTCTGAGAGGGTCTTGAATTTACCCCTGAGTTTTTCACGGAATGCCCTGTTACGGGCAATATCAAAATATCTCGTGCATATCCCTTCGAGAAATAATTCTTTGTCTCTTTCTAGTGCAATTGCCTCTTCCAAGTTTTCATCCAGGGTATATTCTTTTGCCCCGGCTCGTTTCCTGATCACGTTCAAGTCGGCTATCGCTCCCGGAATATCACCGGATTTCGCTCTCATTTCAGCCCGGAGCAGGTATATATCTGCGAGACGAATCTGGATTTCATTCAGGTCATAGATAGAGAAGTAGTGGCTGAAAGTTAAGTTTGCTATAAGTTGGGAAGAGAGTTATTTAAAGTATATGTTTATCTTATTGAGCCGTTGTATAAAACCGTAAGAGAAGCTATGAAGATACTTTCAAGAAACTACTTCTTTTTCGTTGATCTCTCGAAGATTATTCAGAGCTTCTCCATACGAGCATGGATGAACAACGTTTGATCTTCGAATGAACTCTGAATGAGGGGTATTATTTGGTACTTATCTGTACTTTATTTGGAATATATTTCCTTTTGATTAATAATTCTCTTTTCACTTTCCAGTTTAATGAAGGAACGGAGTCTTTTTTAATCATACTACCTTTTAATACTGTAAAGCCAGAAGCATTATAATATCCTTTAGCATTATATCCTCGACCTGTAGTATAGAAGAGGTGTAAATCTTGCTGTTCTTTAGTTTTAATTATTTCAAAAATATTACACCCAATAAAAGATGTTAAGAACTTAACATCCTCAAAAAATTCATCCATTGAGTCTCGTTGATATTCTGGTAGATTTGGAACTTTCGGTATTTGCTTATTTTCGTTTAACACAAACGTATTTGCTTTTTTAGCTTCGGTAATAGCTTTATGTTCTAAATATGTACGTATTGACTTCCTTTAGGATCCCCATCTATTAAATATGTAGTAACTGTTTTTCCCATAATTTATTTTATCGAAGGTATTTGTCTAATATCACTTTCTTTTGCTCAATGCATAGGTTCATCCTTGCTTTAGCTTCATTTATTATTGTTTCGTATTCTTCAACCTCTGTCATAGCCATATTTTGCACATCCAATGGTATATTAGGTATGGTTAAGCTCTTAATTCTATCAATAGAGGCTCTATTGCTACGATTAAATGCGGCTTGTTTGCCAGCCATCTCAAGCATAAACATCACAAAATGAGGGTTCATTTTCGTTTCATCTACTCGTAGTACTCCGCAATGATCTGTTGGGTAAAACGGTGTATTAGCAGGGATATAATTTACCATCCAATCGCCATCTATACCCCACAATATAGAACCTTTTGTAAAATCATCTATTAAAAGTTTATTAATCTTACCGAATGGTTCCTTAACATTGGCACTATACACTGGTATATCGTAGTTGTTATTCATCTCATTTGATAGAACTCTTTTGCCTATTAATATTGTAAATAATTGGTTATTGGAAAATTTTATTCTAGTCCAATTGGATGTGTTGGTAATTTGTAAAGCATCAAATACTTCTGCTATTTTGTGTTGATGACTCTCAATAGTTATTCGACTATTATTATACTCAGCATCAACTTTTTTACATTCTTCTATTACATATCTCTGTATGTCAGGAGGAACGTTAGGGATAGGTATTGTTTCAATATCTTTTGGATATACATGAGGTTGTGCTGCACCTTTTTGTAAGTAGAAAATCTGAGATTGAATACCTTTTAGGTAATTAAATATAAATTCTGTGGAGAAACCGTTAGTACCAATAATTGTAGTGCAGTCTGATGCAAATATTGGTTCATTCCAGTAATTGACAAATCCTGCATTTGCACCTGATGCACTTATAGTAATGACATTGGCATCTCTATTGGCTGTATCATGGTAGCAAGCGAAATCTATGCCTCCTGCCACAACTTTTATATTACCTTTTTTACATTGTGCAGAGGTAATGGACTGTCCTTTCTGAATTATAGCAACATCACGCAATTTGATTATAGCGTATTTACTAGTGATAGCAATTTGCTTTTCGACGGCTGTCTTTATTGCTTTGTCAAATTTTTCACGAGAAAAATCTAATAAATCAGAAGTATTTACATATTTAACATATTTACTGTTTAGCTCTGTTCCTTCCCAAGCTATATTATAAAAGGCATTTCGTATAGCTGCAGAGATTGTATTGTTAGACCATCTTTCTGGTGCGTATAGTAAACCTCCTGCGTTTGTAATTTTAATGCCTTCAGAGCCTTTTCTATTACTCCATTCATACCCCAAAAATGTTTTTTGTTCTGTATTATCATCTGGTGATGCGATAATAACTGTTTGTTTATCATACGTTAAAGCAAAATAGAATAATTTTTCTCGTTCCAGATTCTTAACGAAACCAACAAATCTATTAAAAATCTCATGTTGTTTCTCTTCGTCTGTTTGTTTTTGAAATGATTTTGCCTTCTTTCTACTTATAAGTTCTGTGGATGATTCAAATGCTGCGATATACATGCTTGCATATTTGGACTTCTCTCTATCTTTAAGGACTGAACCATCCAACAAAGAATAGTATTCTTCTTTGGAAAGACCTAGGCAAAGTAGATACGCTTCAAGAATTTTATCATCAAGCCAATTTTCGATATTGGCTCTGTTAAGTATAGCTTCAACACTATCTTCGACTAGATCTCCCGGTTTAGGAGGTTCGTTGTATTTTTCAAGAAATAATATTGCAGTATTTGTTCCTGTAGCCCCGAAAGTCTTACTACCGAACAATACAATAGAATGCAGGTGAAAATTCTTAAAGATAGTTTCTCTTGCTCCAACATAACTACCGCTACCATTCGTTAGTATTGATACGGGGAGAATTACAGCAGCTAATCCTTGAGGTTTGAGTAGCTGTGCTATTCGCTCTACAAATAATGTCTCAATATCACCACCATCATTTGAAATGCGGTCAAGTAATGTCAGAGTGTTGTTTTTCAATTTCAAATGCGATTTAAAGGCAGATACAGAATATGGAGGATTGGTAACAAGTATATCAAATGAACCATTAATAATTTTCTTTTCCGGTGAATTTTCTAAACCGTCCCCAAAAATGATGTTACTTTCTCCTGCTCCGTTCATGAACATCGAAATCTTAGCAACTCTTGCCAAGCGATAATCTTTTTCAATTCCATAGATATAGTCCCGAACCCAATCGTTATTATCACTTTTTATTACAGAGTTTACAGCTTCAACTGCTTCGGTAAGAAAGTGTCCTGCACCACAAGCATAGTCTATGATTTTTGGATGTCGTAACGAACCTCCATTATTTACGTATTCCCTTAATGGAAGTGAATCCCAGATGAATCGAGTAATTGGTATTGGAGTAAAGAATTGTCCTTCGTTTTGCTTGAATCCTTTATTCAATAATTGTTCGAAAAGATCGCCTAAAAATTGGTGTTTAGATAGATAGACGATACGATATCTCTCAAAAAGTTGTACGATCTCAACGAGAATTTTACCGTTCTGAAGAAATAGTTCTTCGTTGTGAACATCTTTGAACGAAAAGTCATTATTGGAATAAAATTTTAAAATTTTAATTTTTTCCTTTAAATCTTCGATAGCCTTTTTTCTTTGTGTCCCCGTGTAAGTTGTAAACAACCATTCCGGGTAATCAGCAGGGACATAGAATATTTTTTCACCCATAAAATCTTCCATACCCTCTTGATGTAACCGTTGTAATCTGTCTTGTAACGATTCGTATGTATCAGTGCCCTGCTTGTATTGGAATTCTACTTCGTCATTATCGCCTTTACGAATTTCATCAGCCAGTTTGCAGATGAACAATGCAACGAGACGATTAAATGCATTTTCTTTATCGCTGACATTATTGTGACGAAGAATTTCTTCGAATTTATTAACGATTTTATCATCTGGAGCAAAGTCCTTCAAATCCTTTTTGCGAAGAGGCTTTACGCCAATTTTATATGCTAAAGAATCATCTCCAAAGATGAGTTCTTGCCATAATTTCAACATATAGGTTTCTGTCCATACTTCAAATAATTCACTAACAGTATGGGCTTTAGAGTATAATTTTAAACTATCATCTTTCTTTGACAATAGCACTAAGTTAGCATCATCGAGACAGTTAATTATATCATTTTCACGTGTAATCTCCCTTCCTACAATGTCAGATGTATATAATGAAATCCATTTTGTACCTCTTTCTTGCTGCCAGTAACTAAATAATTGTCCTCCATCGGTTCGTAAAATTTTGAGAGCATCCTTATACTCTTTTCCATAAGTTTTACACTCGATTATCATCAACATTGAGTTATCTATATCGTAAACACAAATGTCAGCTTTCCCACTTTTGGTATCATGACCCAAATGCCATTTTTTTTCTAACTCTATATGTTCAGGACGATAACCTTTTTTCAATAGTTGATTTATGCATTCAAAAACAACAAAATTTTCTGGATGTGCAAAGTTGCTCGTTGTATCATCATTGATTTTTAAACCACGATCTTGGGGATATATAATTTTCTCACTAATAAAGTCGACTTCTATACTGCAATTAACATCAGTAAACTCTTTTTTAAAGCGATGAGGTGATACCTCGGTGTACTCAAGAATTGATAATAACTTTTTGAGATTGCCTTTTGTTATCATAGGTAATATGCTTAATTCTTTGCTATTAATTGAATCTTCAGGATTTACTTGAAAGATTTTGTTATTTTGAATCGTACTTCTAAACTTGGTTGTCGGTAGTTACAAACGTTGGAATTGACAATGTGAAAACTTTTACCTGGTTTATTAGCTAGCCAAGTTTGTTTGATCTCTTTTTTTTCAAGTACTTTTTTTATGCAATTCATGAGTTTATTCATTGTTGCTATTCTTAAATATTCTAATACAAAGATAGAAAATATTGTGCTATAAAAAGAGAAAAGGGAAGAGGAAACTCTTCTTGGTTCAAAATGTTAAATTATATTCCACAATTCTTCCATGGAAGAGTATGGTTGTGAAAACTTTAGAAGTTATAAATGTATTTTTACCTTAAAACTTATCCCATTATTGCTTTTTTAGATATTTACTTTTTCTGCTATCAGCAAGTATTAAAAAAATAATATTGGTACTTGGAATAACGAGCAACAAAAAACACGTGTATTAAGACTATTTTGGAACCTTGCATGGCTTTTATTTTTGGATGCCTATCAATTTTTGTAATTCATTAATTTGCAAAGGAGGGGTTACTTTATGTATCATAGCGTGGCAATTGGGACATATTGGTACAAGGTCAGTTTGGGGATTTATCTCGTATTCTTCTCCGATAGTAGATATCGGTGTAATATGATGCACGTGGATATAGTCTTGTCCTAACTTGCCATATGTGTCCCCAAAATTGAATCCACAGACCTTGCAAGAATATCCATTGGATTCGAGACATAAAAGACGTGCTTGAGGATTTCGCTCATATCGTTTTGATATAGTAGATCTAACCGCACCCTCTTTATAGGAATTTACATTAATCCTACCAGAGCCCCTTTTTAGGGTTTTCTCAAACCATAGTTCCTCAAGTTTTGATGCTACCGCATTTGGTATCTCCATCCCTGATGACTGTGGAGTCCAATTATAATTCAACAGCAGTGCTTGGAGCTCTTGAAGAGAAATAATAGGGTCTTCTGATAATTCATCAAATTCAATAATTACTCGATTTACCATTTGTCCATTATTACTCCAATGTTCCGATAGGAAGGGGGCAGTTGTAATGTACCCAGAACCGACAATTCCTTTGTTTTGTGTCTTGTTTCCAAGTCTTATCAAAAAAGCCCTGTCACCGACTGAGACCTGTTTATAGCTTCTAACACTCCATTTCTCAAGACGATTTCCTTTTTCTTTAATGTCTCTAATGGCATTAGATAAATTCTCCCAAGGCCAATTTTTCGGATTGTGTGCAAATAAAAAAGTCTTCATAGGCTCATTAATTTATTCTATTTTGTTGTTCTTGTTGCTCAAATACTTTCAAGCAATAAAATAGCAACAAAAATGGAATCATATATTATTGTTTAATATTGCTAATATGCTGATTAAAATCGTTTTATTGTGCATATTATTCTAGTTGGATGATCTGTTGTGTGTTGATTATAAGTGTTTTAAATAGATCACTTGCCGATACAAAAATTCTTAAATATATTTCCCAATACCTCATCCGTCGTGATTTGTCCCGTGATCTCACCAAGATAATGCAGGCATTCCCGAATGTCTTGTGATACAAACTCACCACTAAGATGGGAATCCAGTCCGGTGATGACTCGCTCGATAGCTAGGCGGGCATGGGAGAGAGCTTCGTAATGACGGGCGTTGCTGACGATAACATCCCCTGAATGAAGAGCATTTATGTTGATCGTGGAAACTAACTCGTCTACCAAGTGATTGATGTTATAGCCTGTCTTTGCAGCAATCGGGAGAATCTTTTCTCCGGAAGATAGAGACGTGATTTGTGACAAGATAGTATCGGCAGAATCTGTTTGGTCTGTCTTGTTGAGTAGAATTAACAAACGGGCATCAGGTCCTAGATGCTCTTTCACTTGGGTATAATAGGGAAGGAATTGTTCCGTGTCTTTGGTAGCATCGATTAAAAATAATACGACACGGGCTTGTTCGATTTTTGAAAAAGTACGTTCGATTCCCATATTTTCTACTCGGTCGTCAGTGTGGCGGATGCCTGCCGTGTCGATAAATCGGAAAGTGATTCCCTGAAGGTTAATCGTATCTTCGATCACGTCGCGGGTTGTGCCTTCTATATCAGAGACGATAGCACGATCCTCTTTTAGCAGAGCGTTGAGTAGGGTACTTTTCCCCACGTTAGTGTTACCGACGATAGCTACCGGAATCCCGTTTTTGATCACGTTGCCGAGAGAGAAGGAGGCGCATAGGCGAGAAATTAATGTATCAATGCCGACCGCAATGCCCCGTAGTTCCGATCGGTCTGCAAACTCCACGTCCTCTTCCGAAAAATCCAGTTCGAGTTCGAGTAGAGAGGTGATATGTAACAATTCCATTCGCAGTTTCATCAGTTCGTCCGAGAATCCGCCTCGCATCTGGCTTAATGCCATACTATGGGCTGCTGCGGAGGATGAGGCGATCAGATCTGCAACGGCTTCCGCTTGGGAAAGATCCATTTTGCCGTTTAAAAAAGCTCGTTGAGTAAATTCCCCGGGAGCGGCAAGCCGTGCCCCGGAAGAGATTAATAGCTGTAATATACGTTGCTGTATGTACACGGAACCGTGACAGGAAATTTCGATCGAGTCTTCCCCGGTAAAAGAATGGGGAGCATGAAATACGGAAATCAGAACCTCGTCGATCAGCTCTTTCCCGTCGTTGAGTTTCCCGAAGTGAATCGTATTTGGACGAACGTCTGTCAATTTTTTCCCAGAAGGGGAAACAAACACCCGATCACAAATTTCGATACATCCTTTTCCTGACAGGCGAATCACGGCGATAGCACCCATCCCGGGAGCAGTGGCAATAGCACATATTACAGTCTGATCATTCATGATAATTTCTTTCGTGCAAAGGTATATCTTTTTGTTGAAATTCGATAGGGTCTTTACGTGCTAGCGATATAGAAAGAAAAGAATAGTCATGCTGTACGAGTGATTAGATAAAATAATTGCGAAGTAGATGTGGTTGTACTTATCCTGCCTTTAAAATGGTTGTTAAAATAATATAATTCTAATTTTCACGTGATTACGCTATTGAAACTTGTTTTATATTTGTGTTTGACAATAGTGTAAAACGTATATGTAAAACGTGTAGACTATGATTAGAATGGGTATTGATATAGGTTCAACGACAGCCAAATTAGTGGCAGTTGATGAGTATGATAAGATTTTGTTCTCAATGTATGAGCGGCATCATGCCAAGGCAAAGGAAACAATAATTCATTTCTTGAGAGAGTTGTTTTCTTTGCTAGGTGATGCGGATATTTCCGTGAAGATCACAGGTTCAATTGGTATGGGGATTTCGGAAAAGTGTTCTTTGCCTTTCGTGCAGGAAGTTGTGTCAGCAACAAAGGCCATACAACAGGGGTATCCGCACGTGGGGTCCATGATTGATATTGGTGGAGAAGATGCAAAGGTTGTTTTTTTCAAGGATGCCGAGGCGATTGATTTGCGTATGAATGGTAATTGCGCCGGGGGAACAGGAGCGTTCATTGACCAAATGGCGGTGATTCTGGGGGTGAATGTAGAGGAGTTGAATCGGCTTGCCCTAAATGCTACCCGGGTGTACCCGATTGCCTCCCGCTGCGGAGTGTTCTGTAAAACGGATATTCAGAACTTGGTGGCACGGAATGTCAGCCGGGAAGATATTGCGGCCTCGATCTTTCATGCCGTGGCAGTGCAGACGGTGATTACGCTGGCTCATGGGTATGATATAGAAACGCCCGTGTTATTCTGTGGCGGTCCGTTGACGTTTATTCCAGCTTTGCGGAAGGCTTTTATTGAATATTTGTCTCTTGACGAGAGGGACGTGATTTTGCCGGATAACGGGACGTTACTCCCGGCGTTTGGTGCGGCATTATATCGAGAGGGCGATGATCACACGTGTAAATTGTCAGCACTGATTTCGAGAATTGATCGAGAGTTTGATTTTTCGGGAAATGCGAGGGGAAGTCTGGATCCGGTATTTACCAATGCGGAAGAGTACAGGATGTGGCAGGAGAGAATTTCTAGGAATCAGGTGCGGAAGTCATGCTTGACAGCGGGTGAGCATGAAGTATTCGTGGGTATAGACTCCGGTTCTACCACGACGAAGATCGTGGTGACGGATATTCATGCCAGACTACTGTATTCTTATTATAAAATAAACGGGGGAAACCCGATAAAAGCGGTGGAAGAGGGGTTGGACGGGTTGAGAGAGGAATGTGAGAAAAGGGGAGCTATTCTCCGGGTAAGGGGAAGTTGCTCCACGGGATACGGGGAGGACTTGATTCGATCGGCATTCCAGCTCCATGCTGGGATTATCGAGACGATCGCACATTATATGGCCGCTCGTTACTTGAATAAGGATGTATCTTTTATTCTTGACATCGGGGGACAGGATATGAAGGCTATCTTCGTCAATGACGGGGTGATTGACCGGATTGAGATCAACGAGGCTTGTTCTTCCGGGTGTGGTTCGTTTATCGAGACATTTGCCCACACGTTGGGATACACGGCTCACGATTTTTCTATGGCAGCCTGTCGTGCGTCCTCACCGAGTGATCTGGGGACACGATGTACCGTTTTCATGAACTCGAAAGTCAAACAGGTACTCCGGGAAGGAGCAACGGTGGATGATATTGCTGCAGGATTGGCTTATTCCGTCGTGAAGAATTGTTTGTATAAAGTACTGAAACTAAAGAATGTCTCGGTTCTAGGTAAAAATATCGTTGTGCAGGGTGGGACCATGCGAAATGATGCGGTGGTACGTACGTTGGAATTACTCACGGGTACGGAAGTTACCCGGTGTAATATTCCGGAACTGATGGGGGCTTTCGGGTGTGCCTTGTATGCGATGCAACATCCGGGAAAACCTATCTCTCTTGACGAGATGATTACCCAAGCTCGTTACACGTCAAGCGTGTTACATTGTAAAGGATGTGACAACACTTGTTCCGTGGTGTGCTATTGCTTTGGTAATGGAAAAAACTATTATTCCGGGAACAGGTGTGAGAAGGTCTTCACGAATGGCGAGAACAATAAAGTGAAGGGAGTAAATGTTTATCTCCGGAAAAACGAGTTGCTATTCCATCGTGATGTACGGGTTGACCATCCATTACTTACGATTGGTATACCACGCTGTTTGAATATGTACGAGGAATTCCCGTTCTGGCATACGTTATTTACATCGTGCGGTATACAGGTGTGTTTATCCGATCCCTCGAATTTTCAGCAGTATGAACGTCATGCTCGCATGGTTATGTCGGATAATATTTGTTTCCCGGCGAAACTGGTACATAGCCACGTGCAGGATTTAATTGATCGAAAGGTAGACCGGGTGTTTATGCCTTTCGTGGTTTTCGAGAAACAGGAAAAAGAGCAGAATAGTTACAATTGTCCTATCGTGACGGGGTACTCGGAGGTCGTGAAGAGTGTACAGGCAGAGGAAATACCGGTTGATGCTCCGGCAATTAATTTCAAAGATAAGGAACTACTGTTTAAACAGTGTCGTGAGTATTTGGAGCAGGTAGGGGTAGACATTCATTCCGTGAAGAAGGCTTTTGCGGTAGCCCTGAAGGAGCAGGAGACTTTCATGAACGAGTTGATCGGGTATAACGAGCAAGTCTTGCGTGATGCGGGGCAGGCGGGGGCCTTAACGATATTGCTAGCTGGTCGCCCGTATCATACCGATCCGTTGATTCAGCATAAGGTTTCCGATATGCTTTCAGACATGGGTATTCACGTGATCACGGATGATATAGTCCGCGATAAGGATATTCCCATTCATGACGTGCATTTCGTGGCGCAATGGGCATATCCCGATCGTATTCTGAAAGCGGCCCGGTGGTGTGCCGGGCAGGGTAGAAATATCCAGTTCGTGGAGATGACCTCGTTCGGTTGTGGACCTGATGCTTTTCTCGTGGACGAGGTTGGCGAGCTGTTAATGCGTCATGGTAAGTCACTCACCTTGTTGAAGCTTGATGATATTAATAACGTGGGATCGATGAAGTTGAGGGTACGTTCATTGGTTGAGAGTTTGAAACTTGCTAACGAGGACAAGAAACAAGAACAACAGACTAGGGAGTTTGCCACCGTTCCCGTTTATGACGAGACATATCGAGACCGAAAGATTTTGATTCCGTTCTTTACTCCGTTCCTGTCGCCATTGATTCCGGCGGTGATGCGTGTGGCGGGGTATGACGTGGAGAACTTGCCTCTCAGTAATACCGAGTCTTGTGAATGGGGGCTGAAATACGCCAATAACGAGGTCTGTTACCCGGCAACGTTGATCGTGGGGGATATTATCAAGGCCTTTAAGAGTGGGCAATATGATCCCTCCCGGACGGCCGTGGCGATCACCCAGACGGGAGGACAATGCCGGGCGAGCAATTATATATCTTTGATCAAAAAAGCGTTGGTTGATGCGGGTTACACGGATGTGCCTGTTATCTCGTTTTCCCTGGGTAGCTCGATCGAGAACGTGCAACCGGGATTCCGGATAAACTGGTTGAAGATGTTACCCATAGCTTTACGTGCTGTTCTTTATAGCGATTGTATCTCTAAGTTTTATCACGCATCTGTTGTACGGGAGAAAGAGAGTGGGGAGGCAGCCCGCTTGAGAGATATGTATCTGGAAAAGGCGGAAAAGTTAATCTTGGAAAATCGTTCAAAGGAATTGTTCCGTTGTCTTTCCATGGCCGCTGCAGACTTTGATCGAATCTGTAAAGATGAGACTCGTCCTAAGGTTGGTATTGTTGGCGAGATCTTTCTGAAGTTTAATCCTTTTTCTCACAAGAATATAACCGGGTGGTTAATAGAACGTGGGATAGAGGTGGTGCCGCCCATGATTACCGGTTTCTTCATGCAGAGTTTCGTGAACCGGAAAGTGAAGGTGGAGTCGTACATGGAAAAAAGGCAGTTACCCGAATTCGTGTATGATTTGGGTTATAAGACGGTGAAGAAACAAATAGACCGGGTAAACCGGATTGCCGGGCGTTTCCGCTATTTTATTCCTTTCGGGGATATTTTTGAAGAGGCGGAGGATGCCCGAAAGGTCGTTTCCCTGAATGCCCAGTTTGGCGAGGGGTGGCTGTTGCCTGCCGAGGTGATGTCTTATGCCCGACAGGGGGTGAAAAACGTGTTGGGACTACAACCTTTCGGTTGTATAGCCAACCATATAGTGGCTAAAGGTATTGAAAAACGTGTAAAAAGTTTCTTCCCGGATATTAATTTACTATCTTTAGATTTTGATAGTGGTGTTAGTGATGTGAATATAACTAATCGCGTTTTGTTATTTATAGATAATTTAAAGGGATAGTGTCATGACGGAATCTGTTAATAATGAGAATCTGGAAACAAAGATTATAGAGGTAGCTAAACAACAATTTATAGAAAACGGTTTTGCCGAGACCAGCATGAGTGATATTGCGGCGAAGGTGGGTATTAACCGTCCGGGGTTGCATTATTATTTTCGGACGAAGGAGCGGATGTTTCAGGCTGTTTTCGGGGAGATCGTGCTGTTTCTGCTCCCCAAAATACAGGATATTGTCTTGCAGAAGGATAAACCTGTTACGGAGCGTGTAGGGGGTGTCATTGATGCTTATTTTGAGGTATTTAGTGAAAACCCGCGTTTGCCATTGTTCGTGATGAGAGAATCGAACCGGGATGTTAATCATTTGATCAACACGCTTGCCGATTTACGATTGGAACGGAATTTTCTAGAGATAGCGCGAAGTTTGCAAGATGAGATGGATTCCGGGCGACTGAAGCCTGTACCTCTACGTTTTGTCTTTTTCACGTTTTATAGCTTGTTGATCATGCCTTTCGTGATGAAAGATCTTTGTGCATCTCTTTTTCTTGAAAAAGGGGAGTCTTTTGAAGAGATGTTTGCCCGTTGGAAACCTTATATCGTCATGCAGATGGATAATTTATTACGTGTGGATTGAAGATGAAGGAGTGGCAGAAATTTTTTGCCATTCCTTCATTATTTTTAATTCTGTATTTGCTTAAAGAAATTGTAATAGCGCTGCCCCGCAAGAGTATCCACCCCCGAACACGGAGAGTGCCACGAGGTCGCCATGGTCGACCCGGTCAAGGTTTTGCGATAAGGCGATGGCGCAACTGGGACATCCCGTGTTACCTACCTCTTCAATGTTCGACAGCATATGATCTTCCGGGAAATCGATCTGACGTGCGACGGTAGCCATGATTCGCTTGTTCGCTTGGTGTGATGCGATGAATTTCAAGTCTGTCAGTTTTATACCTTGGCTGTTGGTTACAGCATTTAAGCCTTCGATCATGTAATGGCAGGCATTGATAAACACGTCACGTCCTTCCGGCATTCCGATCCCCCCGTGATGTGGGCGTAAATATACGGCAGTGTCTGCTTTACCGATGTGGCCAAGTCCGCGGGTGAATATATTAAGTATGCGGGCGGCTTTTTCTCCTTCCGGCATAGTGGAGATGGCAATAGCCACAGACCCGTCACCCCATAGATGACCGCTTTGCGGACACGTCTCGTTGCTGTATTCCGTGTTATGCTCGGATGCCACGACGATTGCTTTCGTTGCCTTGTTCATGGCAAAATACCCTTCAACGATTTCCATGGCATTGATAAACGAGGAGCAGGCTGCCGAAACGGTGAGACAACGTGCAGCTCGTGCTTTGAAATGGCGTTGTATCATGTGTGCTGCCGTGGCTACCGTGTCGTGAGGCGAGTAAGTGGCTGCCACGATCAAGTCGACTTCCTCTATGGGGAAGGGTAGTTTTTCATTCAGGCGTTTAACAGCCTCCAGGGCCATGGTATTCGTGTTCTCGTTTTCGCCAGCCTTGCTCCGGGTGCTTATTCCGGTACGGGTGCGAATCCACTCGTCGTCCAGACCGTTTACGTCCTTGAAGTAGGAGTTTGGTACTCGGTCGTCCGGGAGATAATGGGCGAAGGCGTTGATATATAATTCCATATAATAGTGTGTGTTAGTTTATTTCTTAATTATACCGTGAAATAATATGTTAATATACTCGTTAATCACTTGTGGTCGTGGTTGATGTTCGTACTGGCGTATAAAACCGAATTCCAAGCTTTTAAAGACGGATTGCAGGGAATTTGCCAAGCGTCGGGGTTGTTTGATCGAGAAGATTCCCGCATCGGCCCCATCCCGAAGGATCGAATAGAGTAGCTCTATTTCCTGCCTGTCTATATTCTCCCGTAGTATTTCAATCTTACTGTTATTGTGTAAAAAAGTTTCCTTGATAGGTTGGCTGCCGCCCATGAGTTCCGCGATTAAATTGAATCGTTCCTTGATATATAACTTCAACCGTTTGTCGGCTGGCAAGGCCGTTCTGACTGCCTGTTCGAGTTTTTGTTCTATTAATTCTATTTTTTGATCTACAATGTGGTTAAAAATATCTTCCTTACTGTTAAAATGAGTGTATAGCGTACGCCGACTGACTTTAGCGGCACGGGCAATATCCTTCATTGTAGTTCGATAAAAACTTGTTTCAGTGAACAATTTTTGTGCCACGCTGATAATTTTTTCTTTTGTAATCAGTAAGGTTGTTCTCATTTTAATTTCACAATTTGGAAAAAGTGTGCAATTATAATTAATATTCTCGTATGAACAAAATCAATGCCACGGGTAATTCTGAAATGTTAAATAACGAATTAAAACATTTTCCCCCGAAAATATGACTTTTGTCATGTTTCGTGAGATGGGGGAGGTGTATATTCGCGGCCGAATTTAAATCAGATGAAATGGTGAATATACTTTTAAAAGAGAAACCGTTTACCCGTGAGTGGTTCCGGACGTATGCGTTACTCGTCGGGGGGGCTTTTGTGTTGGCTCTGGGGTATAGTTGTTTTATGGCGCCTTACAAGATTGTCCCGGGGGGAATTTATGGTATCACGATTGTGCTTCAACACAAGTGGGGGTTCCCGATCGGTATGGCCGCCCTGTGTTTCAACCTACCGTTGAGTTTGCTGGGCCTACGGGTACTGGGTTCCGGTTTTGGGGTGAAAACGTTTATTTGTTTCATCCTTGTCGCTGTTTTCTCTGATAGCCTGCCCGCAATTCTGTTGACACTGATGGGTGAGCCGATTCCAACGGATCCTTTGGTGGCGCTCGATCCTTTCAAGCTGGGTGATGAGGTGTTATTGGCGTGTATTTTTGGTGGTGTTGTCATGGGGGTCGGTGTGGGAATGATCATGAAAACTCGTGCATCAAGCGGAGGAACCGACGTATTGTCGAACATCCTCCACAAGTGGACTCACCGCCCGTTGGGACAGTTGCAGATGATGGTCGATTCATGTATCGTGATCTTCGGTTTCCTTATGTTTCAGGACTGGAAGGTGCCGATGTATTCATGGCTTTCCATTTTCCTCATGGGTAAAACGATTGATATGATCCTGCAAGGATTCAACGCCGAGAAGAGTTTCTTTATTATCTCCGACAAGATCGAGGAGATTCGTGCGTATATATTGAATGACCTGCATCGTGGTGGTTCCATCGTGCCGATACAGGGGATGTATAACCGTTCGGAGAAGGAGATGATCATGACTATGGTCAACCGTCGGCAGATGGCAACCCTGCAACAGGCCATCTACAAGATTGATCCGAATGCCTTCGTGACAATATTCGACGCTAACCAGATTCTAGGGAAAGGATTCAAGCGGTTGGATGCAGAATGAATCAAGAATATTATTTCGTAATATAATTTATTTTAAATCCGGCTTAACATGGGGTAATCTCTTTTGTTGAGCCGGATTTTAATTTAAATTGTTTTCTATTCTTCATTTGTTTTGTAACTTTTCGCCTGATTCATTCGTCCCATTAATAAACAAAAATAGTGGTATGTTAAAAACATGGATAACTGGGTGCTTAATCTGTTGTGCCTGCGTGACTAACGGGTCTGCGCAGAATAGTCGGGCAATTCGGATTTACGGGGAAGTAACCACGGTGATGAATCGTAAAATTTGCGGGTACATCACGTGGGGGAAAAACCTTTACTGGACAGACATTTTTACCGCAGGAAAAATAGGGAACCCGTACATGCGGTATCGGGATATTATGGGTGATAATGTTCGTTTCAGTGATGGGCGGAGAGATACCCCGCCGGAGCATGAATTCTCGTGTCGTTTCGGGAATATTCGATCGATTCGGGTGATCGGTGACAGGCGGATTGAATTAGGAGTGAAAGGGGGAAATGTCACTGAACTCGAACGGGGGCGGTCGCTTGCCATCGGTAACTGGATTGCCGTGGAACTGCGGGATGGAAAGACGGAAAGCGTGGTATGGGACCATATCAGCGAAATCGTTTTCTCTGCCGCACCTGACACGATCCCCGAGCCGAAAGATCGTCCCATTGCGGGTATCGTGGAGACACCTTACGGGATGTACAAGGGGCTTGTCCAATGGGATCTGGACGAGAATTCACTGGATGCGTTACTCGACGGGCGGACGGAATCCAGCGGAGTTTCCGTGGCATTCAAGAATATAGCGAGTATCAAGTCGCTGGGAAACTCTTCCTTGGTAACCCTTCACAGCGGCAGGGAACTTTACATGTGGGGAGAAAACGACGTGAACGCCACGAACCGGGGAATAGCCATCAATCTGCCGTCTGTCGGGCAGGTGATCGTGGGGTGGCATGACTTCAAGCTGTTTCGTTCCATTCCTCTCGATCAATTGAATCTTCCTGTTTATGATGATTTTGCGGCTCCCGAACGTTTGTCCGGGAGGGTGGAAACACGGGACGGACGATCGCTGGAAGGGGTGCTGGTGTATGATCTCGATGAGGCCATGGATTTCGAATTACTGGACGGGCAGAACGGGAATATATCTTACCGTGTACCTTTCAAGTATGTGCAGGAGATAGAACCTAAAAACTATAAATACACGTGGGTCAAGTTGTCGGGGGGAACCGAGCTGGTGTTGGGGACGATGTGTGACGTGACAGCGGCGAATGACGGGGTATTGGCCTTCCGGGCGGGGGGAGAAGTTGTTTACGTGCGTTGGCGTGACGTGAAACGTGTCGAGTTATGGACCAAGGTAAAACAGAATGACTAGAACCGAGTATAACCGGGCCGTGGACCATTTCTCCGATGGTGTGTATCGTTTTATCCTTAAAATGTGCAAGTCGAAAGAGATGGCGGAGGATGTTGTGCAAGATAGTTTCATGAAACTTTGGGAGGAAGTGGGGCATATCGCTTACGATAAGGCAAAGTCTTTTCTTTTCAGCACGGCGTATCACAGGATGATTGACGTCTTACGGCGGGAAACGAAGTTTGGGGATATTGAGACCGTGGCAGACCGGGCCGGGGAGGTGCGGGAGGAATACACGGGGTTACAAGAAATATTGAATATGGCCTTAGAAAAATTGCCCCCGGTGCAGAAAACGGTGATTCTCCTGCGGGACTACGAGGCGTATTCTTACGGGGAGATTGCTGGGATCACGGGGTTGAACGAATCGCAGGTGAAAGTGTACATCTTTCGGGCGAGAGCATTTATGAAAGCCTACATCCGCAGGCCGGATGTGGTTGTTTAAGCGGGAGGAGATATGATAACGAGAGAGAATTACGAGATTTATTTCATGGAGTACATGGATGGGAACTTGTCGGCGAGAGAACAGGCAGAGGTGGAGGCATTCTTGCTGGTTCACCCCGACTTGCGGGAGTTACTTGACGGGATGGACGAGGTGCGGCTGGAAGTTCCTGCGGAAGTTTTCGGTAAAAAAGAAGAGATAAAACGAACGGTATGGGAAAGGGAAATTGAATATTATGCTATTGCTGCCGCCGAGGGTGTTATCACGGATGAAGAACAGGCGTGGGTGGACGGGAATGTCAATAAAGATGTGTTTGAACGGGAAGTTGAAACGTGTGCCAAGATTAAAGTAAAGCCTGACCCGACATGTCGATTCGAGGGGAAAGCAGGGGTGTATCGTAAGTCCGGGGCGGTACTTTTCGTCAAACGCTACGCGGCTATCGCTGCGGTAGTGGCCTTGGGGATCGTGGTGGCTATTTATTCCACGAAAAAAGAAGAATTTTCCATGGAGGATTTACCCGTGACTGTGGTTAAGACGGAGACAATCTTGTTACCGGGGGTACCGGAGCCGGAGGCAATCGTGGAACCGGAGATTGAAAGGGTGCAGTTTATGAAACGGGAGGCAGAGGCGGAAGAGACAATCGTGGTCGTGGAACGGGTGATTCCGCCGAATGCTATCGAATTGAAAAAGCAACTGAAGGTTCCCGTGGAGATCATGGCCCCGCAACCGAACGAGATACTGACTTCCCCGTACGAGGGACTTCAATTCCGGGTATCGGTGAAAGAACAACGAAAACCCGTGTTTCAATTGATAACCCCATCAGGAAAGTCAGATAACATCGTGAATAACTTGATTGATGTGGGAAAGAACGTGCTGGAACGTCTCCGGGCTAAAGAGAAAAAAGATATAGAGAGCTTGTAACTAATCGAGAAACTTAAACGTCATGTAAGAAATAAAAATAAGGTTATGAGAATAATAGCAGCTTTTATCATTTTGATGGTGTGTGGACTGTCTGCCGCAGGGCAACGGGATAGCGTGATTGTCAACGACGGCTGGCGGAAGGACACCGTTCGCGTGAAAGGGCAGGTCATTGACACCCTCGGCAAGGGAACAGAAATGATTATCTGGGACAACACGGTGCGGGAAAGCGAGGAAGAAAGGAGAAACAACATGGTCAAACTTCCTCTGGCTTTCAGAGTATTTCCCGATAGGGAATCTCGTCCTAACAAGTTTCGCGGACATTGGAACGGGTTCTACTTCGGGTTCGTGAATTTCGGGAAAACCAATTATTCCAAGTATGGCGGTGATGACTTCATGGAGCTGGACTGGGCTAGCTCGTTCACGATGCACTTCAACTTTGCCAAGTTTAGCTTTGGGTTGAGTCCCCGGCAGCGTTTCGGTATATTCACGGGATTTGGCCTTGACTACTCCCGCCTGTGTTTTGACGGTGATATAACTGTCCGCCGTAAGAAAGGTGAGATGCTTCACGCTGTGGCATTATCCGACTTGGGGATCGAGGAGGTGAAACGGAGTACTTTTAAAGCTCTTTATTTAACGATACCTTTGATGTTGGAAAAACAAATCCCAGCTCCACATTGGAAAAGGTTTTATGTCTCCACTGGGTTCATCGGGGGAATTCGCCTGCACTCTAAGACAAAAGTCGTTTACACGAGTGAAAAGGGAAATAAACGTAAATTGAAAGAGAACGGGAGTTATGGGATGGTTCCTTTTAAAGTTGATTACACGCTCCGGGTTGGCTACCGTGGCGTGTGTATCTGGGGAAACTACTCGTTGACCAATATGTTTAACAAGAACCGGGCACCGGAGTTGCGACCTTTTGCGGTAGGGTTCGGGATAACGATTTAATAATTTAGATTTTAGATTAGGTCGCACGAGGAAACCTCTTTAACTACCTCCTTTAACTCCTCTTCACTTGTGTAAGGGGAGCCAAAGGGGGTAGCTCAATTTTAAATTTAAAATCTAAAATTTAAAATCAGTAAGTTCTTTCGTTGCCCTTTCGAATATTCCATGTAGGTAAGCAATCGTCATTCCATAATTACTAACAGGTATTCCTGCGTCGATGGCAGGTTGGAGCCTGTTTTTCAATTGTTTCCCGGTGATCATGCAACCACCGCACTGGATAACCATGGCATAGTCGGTGATGGGGCGAGTGATCGCATCTAGACCGACGATGAAATCGAACTGGAAGTTTTTCCCAGTGTGTTCCTGTAACCAACGGGGAATTTTGTGACGGCCGATGTCCTCACAGGAAACGTGATGTGAGCAGGACTCCAGCATCAATATGCGATCTCCTTCTTTCAGTTCTTCGATCCGGGGTGTCCCGGCGAGATAAGCCTTGAAGTTTCCCTTGTGGCGGGCAAGAACGATGCTAAAACTCGTGAGGGGAATCTCCGGGGAGATGATGGCAGCCACTTTTTTGAATACTTGACTATCGGCTATCGCAAGACGGGGGCGGATACCCGTTTTTTCCAGAAAGGAAGTGACTTCTTCCGGTTGCAAGACGATGGAGACGCAACGGTTGTCGAGAATATCCCGGATCATTTGTACTTGCGGCAGGATGAGTCGCCCGGCGGGGGCTTCGGAATCAATCGGGGTGATCAGCAACACGATGTCCCCGGGGGTAAGTAAATCACCGATCAAAGATTTCGGGGCGTTGTCTTTTTTCCATACACTTTTCAGTGCATCTAGGATCGGGGTCGTGTTATCTTCTCGGGTGGAGAAGTCGATTACGGGACAGTTGTAGGTAGCCGTTAATTTTTCCTTTAAATTGGGAGTTAAGGCGACTTCGTCCCGTTTGTTGTGGATTACTAGAAACGGGGTTTCCAGTTTCTTTAACTGTTCGGCAAGTTGTTGTTCGTGTTCTTCAAAACGGTTATCCGTGATCACGAGTAGGGCCATATCAGCTTGAGATATAGCATTCCGGGTTTTTTCCACCCGCATTTCACCCAAAGTTCCCGTGTCGTCGATACCTGCCGTATCGATAAAGATAACGGATGCAAAGTCCGGGATTTCATAACTTCTTTTCACGAGGTCGGTAGTGGTTCCGGCCACATCCGAAACGATAGCAATATTCTGACCTGTCAGGGCATTTATCAGCGAGCTTTTCCCGCTGTTTCTCCGGCCCAATAATATAATATGTAGTTTATTATCTTTTCCCATAAAACGAGCTAATTTTAAATTTTAGATTCCTGCCGGAATTCGCCTTCGGCGAGTTACAGGTTAGCAAGTTACAAGTTACAGGTTTTTCAACTTTTAGTTTTTATCTTTTATCTTTTATCTTTTATCTTTCCCATTATCTGTACATCCTCACGTCTTCCCGGGTAATGGTGTTGCCACAAAGAATGACCAATCGTTCCACGACGTTACGTAGTTCACGGATATTACCCGTCCATTCGCACTCCTTCAGTGCGGCGATGGCATCGGGGGAAAGCGTTTTGGGGGCGATGCCCATTTCCGTGCATACTTCTGTCAAGAAGTGATTGGCCAAAGCATCAATGTCTTCCAGACGCTGGCACAAAGGAGGTACGTCAATAATAATTACGCTTAACCGGTGATAGAGGTCTTCTCGGAAATTCCCCTTCTTGATTTCCTCTTTCAAATTCTTGTTCGTGGCGGCAATGACCCGCACGTCTACATTAATATCGGCATCCCCGCCGACACGGGTAATCTTTTGTTCCTGCAGAGCTCTCAGCACTTTGGCTTGGGCGTTGAGGCTCATGTCGCCGATCTCGTCGAGGAAGAGCGTTCCCCCGTTGGCGAGTTCGAATTTCCCTTTCTTTTGCTTGATGGCCGAGGTGAAAGAACCTTTCTCATGCCCGAATAACTCGCTCTCGATGAGCTCCGAGGGGATGGCGGCACAGTTTACCTCGACAAAGGCATTGTCCTTGCGGTGGCTTAGCTCGTGCAACTGGTGGGCAACGAGTTCTTTCCCGGAACCGTTAGGGCCGGTGACCAGTATCCGGGCATCGGAAACGGCCACCTTGTCGATCATGGCTCGTATATGGTTTAAGGCCTCGGAATTCCCGATCATGTCGTATTTCTTGCTGACCTTGTTTTTCAGGGTCTTTGTCTCGTGAATTAATAAATGTTTGTCCGTGGCGTTCTTTATCGTGATCAGTATACGATTCAAATCCAACGGTTTTTCGATGAAATCATAAGCCCCTTTCCGGATGGCCTCTATGGCTGTGTCTATGGTTCCGTGACCGGAAATCATGATTACCGGGGTGTCCGCGGAGAACTCTTTGATGCGTTCCAGTACTTCGATACCTTCCATTTTCGGCATCTTTATATCGCAGAATACAATGTCGGGTTTTTCAGATTTCACGGAAACGAGGCCTTCCATTCCGTTTTCAGCCAGCACGACTTCGTGTCCCTCGTATTGTAGAATATCCTTCATCGAATTACGGATACTTCTCTCATCATCAATCACTAATATTTTCGTCATACTACATTTTTTAGTCTCACCGCAAATTTAGCCAAATAATTTGGAAAAAGAAATGTCAGATGTTGTGCGAACTTGGAAAGTTGAGTTGCTAATGTTCCGAGAAATTTGTATTTTTGGGGAGTTTAGAGCGAGAAGAATGGTATCTTTTTTGATCTAACCTCTTAAATTTAAATTCTGAAATGTATGAAACGAATTTTGGTGTTTCTTCTTGTTTTATTTATTATATTGGATGTTCAAGGTCAACGGAAAAAGGTCGGGTTGGTGCTGAGTGGTGGAGGTGCGAAAGGCGTGGCACATATCGGAGTGTTGAAAGTGTTGGAGGAAGCAGGTATCCCGATTGATTATATTGCAGGGACGAGTATGGGGTCTCTCGTCGGGGCGTTGTACGCGATTGGGTACGATGCGCACACGATGGATAGTTTGGTGAGGAAACAGAACTGGATGTTTCTGTTAAGTGATAAAGTATATCGTTATAATCTCCCTTTCTCGGAAAAGGAGGAAACGGAGAAGTATCTGGTTTCCGTGCCGATAAAGAATAACCGGGAGATCAAGATTCCATCGGGATTCATCAGCGGGCAGAATATTTACAACCTGTTTTCGGATCTGACAATCGGTTACCATGATTCGTTGGATTTTAAGAAATTGCCGATCCCTTTTGCTTGCGTGGCGAGTAATTTGGTGGATGGTAAGGAGGTTGTTCAGGACTGCGGCGTGTTACCGCTGGCCATGCGTGCGAGTATGGCTATTCCGGGTGCTTTCGCTCCCGTGCGGAAAAATGGTATGGTACTGGTGGACGGGGGTATTTCGAATAATTTCCCGGTAGATATAGCTAAAGCGATGGGAGCCGATATAATTATCGGGGTAGACGTGCAGGCGGAACTGAAAGATGCATCCGGGTTGGAATCCGTGATGGGGATTCTTGACCAGATGACCTCTTTTTTAGGTATCCAGAAGTACGAGGAAAATAAAAAGATGGTAAACATCTATATAAAGCCGGATGTTACACCTTATTCGGCCGCCAGTTTTTCGTCAAGCGCTATTGACACGCTGATCATGCGGGGTGAGGACGTGGCCCGGAGTCAATGGGATGAATTGATGCAATTGAAAAAAGAGCTAGGACTCACAGAAAGTTTTCAACCGAAAAAAGTATCTGAAGATATAATTATTGAGAATGACACGATCATGGTGGAACACGTGCATCTGTCAGGAATTGATGAACGGGATGAGAAGTGGCTACGGAAAAAGATACGGATAAAGGATTATAGCCGGATCACGTTGAGCGATCTGCACGAGGCAATTGCCGAGTTGTACGGGATCGGGGCATTTTCGAGCGTGAGTTACAAGCTTAGTGGTGGCCCGGTGTACGATTTGGAATTGATACTAAAACAAAAGCCGATGAGTTCTTTGAATCTGGGTTTCCGGTTTGATTCAGAGGAAATGGCGGCTATTTTATTGAATACCACGCTTACTCACAAGGATTTGAGAGGTTCGCGGCTTTCCCTGACCGGACGTTTAAGCATGAATCCTTACGTGAAGTTGAACTATTCGTTAGGCAATACTTTCCTGCGGCGTTTTGAATTGGAGTACATGTTCAAGTACAATAACCTGGATATTTATACCAAGGGAAAGAAAACGGATAACGTGGATTACGGAGTTCATCGGGTAAACCTGGGAGGTTCTGATATTTATTTCCGTAACTTTAAATTGCAACTGGGGATTCGTTATGAGTATTATAATTACGAGTCGTTCCTCTTCTCGGACAAAGATCATAATATTTCGGTGAAACCGGAAGGGTTCTTTAGTTATTACGGGCTGGCGCACCTGGAAACCTTTGATAAACGTTATTACCCGACACGAGGAATGTCGTTGAAAGTGGATTATTCTTTGTACACGGATAATTTGATCACCTATAATGACGGGGCTCCGTTCTCTGCTATCGGGCTGGATTTCGAGTCCGTGCTGTCCATCACCCGGCGGGTGAAGTTTATCCCGTCTATTTACGGGCGAGTGCTGGTGGGGCATGATGTTCCCTATCCCTATTTGAATTGCATGGGAGGGGATGTTGCCGGGAGGTATGTCGATCAACAATTGCCTTTCTTGGGAATTCAGCATCTGGAGATATTCGATAATTCGGTTGTGGTGGCAAAAGTCAAGGTGAGGTATAATATCGGTCGTAATCATTATATTTCTCTAGCCGGGAATTACGCGAAACAGGAGGCTAATTTCTTTGATATATTCGGAGGTGATGATATTTGGGGCGGGGGTGTCGGATATTCTTACGATAGTATCGTGGGACCAATTGATTTCATGTTCAGTCTCTCGGATTGGTCAAAGAAACTGGGCTTTTATTTTAACTTGGGATATTATTTTTAGAAACGAGTATGAAAAAGTTGGGGATTATTATTTGCGGGTTGGTGTTGGTGATGGGGTGTCAGCGTAATGTGTACCGGTTCTCGGAAGGTAGCGTGTACGGTACAGTTTATCACGTGTCCTACCAAAGTGAAATAGATTACGCGGTGGAGATCCGGCAGGAGATGGAGCGTGTAAATCGGTCCTTGTCAATGTTTAACAAGAATTCGGTGATTGCCCGGTGGAACCGGGGTGAGAGTGAACAGGTAGATTCGCTTTTCGCTGTGATGTACGAGAAGGCTAGAGAGGTGAACGAGGTGACGGGTGGTGCCTTTGACGTGACAGTGGCCCCGTTGGTGAACGCTTGGGGATTCGGTTTTAAAAACGAGAAGTTGCCTTCGGACGAGAAGATCGATTCTCTGTTGCAATACGTGGGAATGGATAAGGTGCAGTTGGGAGGGGAGCGGTTGGTGAAACTGGTTGAGGGGGTACAGATGGATGCCAGTTCCATTGCCAAAGGGTTAGGAGTGGATCTCGTGGCCGAGTTTTTTGACCGGAAAGGAGTACAAAATTACATGATAGAGATTGGTGGTGAAATCCGCGTGAAAGGGGAAAGTAATAAACAGCGCCCTTGGCATATCGGTGTAGACAAGCCGATTGACGATGCGACGGCAGCAAACAGGGAGTTGCAGCTTGTGTTGGCTTTGCGGGAAGGGGCGCTGGCGACTTCCGGGAATTATCGTCGTTTTTACGTGGTGGATGGAAAAAAATATTCTCACACAATAAACCCTAGGACCGGTTATCCTGTCCAACAAGATATACTAGGTGCTTCCGTGTACGCTCCGACTTGTATGGAGGCTGATGCTTACGCAACAGCGTTTATGGTGTTAGGAACTGAAGAATCTAAAAAAATAGTGTTAGATAATCCTCATATCGAGGCTTGTTTTATTTATCAAAATAAACAGGGAGAACGTGAGGTTTGGATGTCTGACCGATTGAAAACGTTAGTGTTAGAAGAGTAATTTTATTGGAAAAGAAGCATGTGATTATTCGTTGTATGATATGGATGCTGGCATGGGTATTACTCGTGGAAAGTCAAGCAAATGCAAGACCTTTATCATTCGACGTGCGTGGGAATAACGAGTATGAATTTATAAAGCTACCTGATACACTGAAACAAAATGACGTGGTTTTCTTACCGGATAGTTTAATTCGGGATACTCTCCAGTATGAGTTTTCCAGGATCAAGGAGGTCGCTTATCGGCGGAAATGGACGAAAGAGTTGTACAAGATGATCTTCGTGAATCCCCGAAAAATCAATATTGATATTGTTCAAACGGAAAATAGCGAGGATCGTTACAAGCCCTATCGGGGAAAGACGATCCGTGATATTCACGTGAAGGTTTTACCTCCTTTCGGAACGAGTGTTAACGACACGACGCCCTTGCAGGACAGTTTACAATGGCTTTTAAGCGTGGCAAATTCCGTTCACCAGAAATCGGCCGAACGGGTGATAAAAAAACAGTTGACCGTGAGGCCGGGGATGACAGTCGACCCTTTCGAGTTGGTACAGAATGAACAGTTACTGAAAGCAATGTCGAACGTGGACGATGCGCTGATTGGCATACAAGAGGTACAGAGTGACACGAATCAAGTTGATCTGATGATTATTTGCAAGGATGAATTTTCATGGACGGGGGAGGTGTGGAGTAACTTTTTGAATGCGGTTGACTTGGGACTGGAAACAAAAAACTTGTTTAAACTGGGGCATAGTTTACATTATCAGGCTAGTTTTCGGGGGAGTAAAGATAAAAAATGGGGAAACTTGATCGAGTATAAGGCCAGTAATCTTCTAGGGTCTCACATGGACTTCTACGGGATGTACGAGAATTCCTATAACCAGGATATTTTACGGGTGGAACTGGATAAAGAATTCTTGACGTACAAGACGAAATGGGCCGGAGGAGCCGCGTACAGTCGGGTATATTCCTCGAAAACATTGGTTGACCGGGACATCAACAAGCCCGTGGAATTGTTTAATTACCGGTTGTGGGACTTCTGGGGAGGAACTTCTTTTTATTTGCCGGAGAAGTATAGTTATAACCGAATATTTTACCTGACGGGACGTTACACGGGTACTAGTTTTGTCGATCGTCCGGAAGTGTCGAGTGATTCCAATCATTTCTATTACGACCGTGACCGGATCATGGGAGCTTTGACGTTTACCAAAATCAAGTATTTCAAGGCGAACTTGATCTATGATTTCGGGCGAACAGAGGATATTCCCTCGGGATTATCGGGGACGTTGCTTTTCGGGTATGAGAAGAGTGATTTCACGGAGTACGGGTACTTGGGAACAGAATGGCATTATTCCTGGTTTAATAAATACACGGAGAGGTACTATGCTTGGTATGCGGCTTTTGGCACTTTTCTAAATGGTTACACGGCCGAGAGTGGCGTGTTTAAGGTCGGTAGTCAGTATATCAGTCGTTTGTACGATCTGTCCCGGCACCGGTTACGTTTTTATAGTAACGTGGATTACGTATTAGGAATCAAGAGGAATCCGGATGATAATATTTATTTCGAGGATGCTAACATCCGGGGATTTGATTCCGATACCACTCGGGGGACACAACGACTTTCCGCCTCCATGTCCGCAACGTTGTTCCTACCTTACATTAAAAGAGGATTTCGGGCATCGGTTACCGGGTTCGTGGATTGGGGGGTGTTGGCCCGGGATGAGAAGAATTTGTTGAATAGTCAATCGTACTGGGGAATCGGTTTTAGTCTGAATCTACGAAATGATAACTTGATTCTCAAGAATGTAAGTATTCGTTTTGCTTTTTACCCCAAAGGACCACCCGATATTCATAGTATAGAGGTGAACGTGTCGAGTCGTCGGAAAAGTGGATTTTATGATTACCGTGTTTATAAACCTGATGCGATTAAATACGAGTAGATCAAAGCTTTTGATATACATTTTTTAACTAGATTCGTTTTAAATAGCGATCGAAAATTGCTTGAAAATCCCTATCTTTGTGGCAAATTAATTTTGATGGGGATGAAGAAAGTTTTTTTATTTTCTATTTTCTTACTTTGTGGCTTATTTTTTTCTCAAATACTTCCTTCGGCGTTAGGAAGTGTGTATGGAACGTTGGCATCGATAAGTAAATGGCTGATGTTTATTTGTCTTGCTTTTATCATGATTAATGTAGGGAGGGAATTCGAGCTGGATAAGGCAAAATGGCGTTCGTACACGACGGATTATTTTATTGCCATGGCGACGGCTGCCGTACCTTGGCTCTTGATAGCTTGTTATTATATCTTTTTTCTGGATACGGGATTGTCGTGGGAGAATAATTTGCTGATCAGCCGGTTTGCGGCTCCCACTTCAGCGGGAATTCTTTTTACGATGCTTGCTGCTGCCGGGCTGAAAAAGGAGTGGATCTACAAGAAAACGCAGGTGCTGGCTATATTTGATGACTTGGACACTATTTTATTGATGATCCCGTTGCAAATATTGATGATCGGTTTCAAGTGGCAATTGTTTGTTATTATTCTGGTGGTTTGTATCCTTTTGATTTTCGGATGGAAACGGTTGAGTTCGCTGAACCTGCCACAATCTTGGAGAGCTATTCTGCTTTATTCCGTGTGTATCGTGGCGACATTCGAGAGCGTGTACCTGATCTCGAAAGCTTTTATGGGACAGGATGGGGCAATTCATATTGAGGTACTGTTACCGGCATTTGTGCTGGGAATGGTGATGAAAACCGTGCATAATCATTCGAGAGAGGAAGAAAGAGCCTCTAGTTTTATCTCGTACCTGTTTATGTTTTTGGTTGGGTTGAGTACGCCTATCTTTATCGGTTTGGAGACCGGGGGAGACGGGATGCCCGGATGGGGGATGCTGATTTTCCATGTAATTGTGGTAACGATTCTTTCGAATCTTGGGAAGATGTTCCCGCTATTCTTCTATCGTGACCGGAAGATTCAAGAGCGTTTGGCCCTTTCGATCGGTATGTTCACGAGGGGGGAAGTAGGTGCAGGAATTATCGTGATAGCCATGGGGTACCAGTTAGGAGGTCCTGCGTTGATTATCTCCATTTTAAGTTTAGTATTTAATCTCGTTTTAACGGGTTTCTTCGTGGTCGCTGTGAAACGTATATCCCAGAGTGTGTACGGGGTGAAAGAATAAAGGGTTTATGATCTTCTGAATTTATTTACGAGTGCATAGATTCTCCACCAGAGGTAAGCGATGATTAACACGGATAGAGAATAGATAATCCAATCGTCCATTTTAAGGAATCGTTTGAACATGAGTGGAACAGCTTGGACGGTATTCCACGGGTTCAGCCCGTGCCAGGAGTAACGTATTTCAGCCGGGGCAGCAATCATTGATATAATACTGAAAGCGATAGCCAGTATGATAAGGGCAAGGAGCAGGGATGTCTTGTTTATTGTTTTCATGGTGAATTATTTTTTATCTTTCTTCTTGAATAGGTCCCCGATTTTCCGGAAGAAACCTTTTTTCTTGGGAGTATCGGTATCTTTTTCTGTATCTTGTTTCTTTACTTTTTCCAGTTTTTGGTTGGTCAATCTTTCCAACAGACTTATATTATCCTTGAACGTGGGGACTGCTAGTTCTTTTTGTGTATCCGAGGGTGGAACCGGGAAGGACAGACCGGACCAATAGGCGTAAGTGTTACTTTGCAGACATTCTTGCATGAACAACCCGAAGATTGGAAGTGCCATGTTGGCACCTTGTCCAAGTGCGGTAGAGTTGAAATGTACACGAGAATTATTGGCCCCGACTCTTACGCCCACGACGATACGAGGATTATAACCAATAAACCAGCCATCGGCTTGATTTTGGGTTGTCCCGGTTTTTCCGGCTAGGGGGATGTTCAACCCGTAGTTGTTGATCAGTCTTTTCCCTGTTCCTTCTTGAATAACGGCGGAAAGCATGGAGGACATGGTATGAGCCTGTTCTGCCGGAATCACCCGTTCTCTGCGTGGTGGTTCAGCCTCGTAAAGAATACGTCCGTCTCGGTCTTTTATAGAAAGCAGATAATAGGGTGTTGTCGATACGCCATTGTTTGCATAGCACAAGTAGGGGAGAATCATTTCCCGAAGAGGAATATTGGCAGCTCCTAGGGCAATGGAGGGAACTGCGGGCAGGTCACTTTGTATTCCTAGCCGATGAGCGTGTTCTATCGTGGCGTCGATTCCTGTTTGTAGGAGAACTTGGACGGCAATCGTGTTGATGGATTGACTTAGGGCTCCTTTCAGCGTGTAATAACCACCGTATTGATTGTTTGAATTTCGGGGCGTCCAGTTGTCGTATTCCGGATAACTTTTTTGTTCATTATTATAATAGGCATCGACACGGGCTCCATGTTCAATGGCAGCACTGTAAACGACCGGCTTGAACACGGAACCGACCTGGCGGGGGGCCAGCACTTGGTCATATTGGAAATACTTGAAATCAAGTCCCCCGATCCATACTTTTATTTTTCCGGATTGGGGTTCTACTGCTATCATACCGGGTTGAAGAATCTTTAGATAGTGTTTAATGGAATCAATGGAAGACATTTGCATTTCGGTTTCTCCCTGGTATGCACTATAAATAGTCATGGGCTTTTTCTCATTCATGGCGGCGAGGATGGCTTTCTCGGCAAGTCCTTGGCGTTTTAGATTTTTATATACCTCGCTTTCCCGAATGGCATTATCAAGGAGATTCTTCTCTTTGTCCCATGGTTCTTGTTTTCCCAGATGCGTGTAGAAAGCGTGTTGCAACGACTTCATGTGTTGTTGCATGGCTTTTTCCGCGTAACGTTGCATCTCCGCATCGATTGTGGTGACGAGTTTCAGCCCGTCTTTGTATAAATCGTAATTGGTGCTGTTTGCCTCGTTGAATTCGGCAATGAGCTTGACTGCATCTTGGCGGATTTGTTCACGTAAGTAGGGAGCTAGGCCGGAATAGTGGTTTAACGGTTTGAAACGGAGTCGTAACTTTTCTTTTTTCAATTCTTCTCCTTCTTCTTCGGTCAGATAATCGTACTTAACCATTTGGGCAATCACCGTGTTACGTCGTTGTAACGTGCGATCGGGATGTACCCGGGGATTGTAGTAAGAAGGTCCCTTCAAAAGTCCGATCAGTGTGGCAGCCTCCGGAACGGAGAGACGTGTTGCCGTCGTAGAAAAATACTTTTGGGCGGCACTTTCAATACCGAACGTGCCTTCGCCAAAAGATACTGTGTTTAAATATAGGGTGAGAATTTCGTCTTTCGTGTATAGTTTTTCAAGACGATGTGCCGTGATGATCTCTTTGATCTTGATCACCGGAATCATGAAACGGCTGCTATACTGGCGAGGATAGAGATTTTTGGCCAATTGCTGGCTGATCGTACTTCCCCCGCCCGAACTCTTATCGCCTAATAGTAATGTCTTGAACAATACCCTTAGCATACTGACTTTATCGAACCCGTGATGTTCGTAAAAGCGCACGTCTTCAGTGGCGATCAAGGCGTTTATGGCATTGCGGGATATACTGCCGAACATGACGTTTGTACGGTTTTCCACGTAATATTTTCCGAGTAACTCTCCATCTTCACTATACAGGGAAGATGCCTCGTTGTTACGAATTTCCCTTAGGTCCCGGTAATCCGGAATTTTCCCCCACATCCCGTAGTACACGCAACATACGAATAACCCAACGAGAATGGCGCCTAGTAAGGCACTCAATAGTATTGTCTTGAAAACACGGGCAAAGATACTTTGTTTTTTCTTCGTGGCTTTTTTTCGTGTTGTGGTCTTTTTCTTGTTCATATTATTGATTCCGGAAATGCTTGCGAATGTACGAAATTGCAATGTAATTTTCAAGAATAGAGATAAGGTCTTATAACTACTTTCGTTTGTTTATATCCAATATTGTCGAATTTAGAACGAATTGGATGGTATATTTAATTTATTTTATATATTTGTAACTGCAAGGTGATAATTACATTCATAATGTAAAAAGAGTAAGTAAATTATTTCGATAAATGAATAAAACCATGACAAAAGAAGAGTATGTAGCTTCTATAAGAGAGCTGGAAGAAATTATAGCCAAATATCGGGAGCAGGAAAAGCAACTGAAAGAGCAGTATATTGACGAGAACAAGCAATTTGAGGTGAATGAGAAGGTGAAAATTACAACTCCCGCTTTTCGGCGGGCTATCCCGGACGAGAATGGTCGAAGATACATGGACGAGGAATGTAAATACGGATTTGTAGAAGACTATGAGGTTGATAACCATGGAAATATTAAGTATGTTTTGGCCAGAATGAATGCAACGGGTAAGAAATCGCAACATCGTACCTATTACACAGATCTGGACGTGCTTGAAAAGGTGAAAGAGTAATTATGGGGGAAGCAAATTAACATGAATAACTTTAGCATGAAGTTTCTAAAGTACTGGAATTCACAATAATGCAAAAATGATGTTATTCCAAACATAAAATTAGAAAATATTCTGACTTTTCTATTTTAAAGTTTGGATTAAAGTATACCTTTGTGGCTGAGTTCATAAAAATGAAACAATTAATACATCAAAAGGAATAAAATAAAGTTATTGTCATGCTGAATATTGCATTGTTTGGCCCTCCAGGAGCCGGAAAAGGTACTCAGGCGAAAAAGATCGTTGAAAAATACAATCTAGCGCATCTGTCAACAGGGGAGATGATTCGTAAAGAGATTGCCGAAGGTTCGGATTTTGGTAAAATGGCTGCCGGGATTATTAATAAAGGCGAGTTATTATCTGACGAGTTTGTGGTTGCGTTAATCGAAAACAGCATCGAACATCACAAGAACGTGGATGGTTTCCTGTTTGACGGGTTTCCCAGAACGGTGAGACAAGCTGAAATTCTTGATGAGATGCTGGCTAAGACGGGACACCCGTTAAGTGCATTGGTGAGTATCGATGTGCCTCACGACGAGTTAATGCGCCGGATGCTGGAACGTGCTAAAATCGAGGGACGTGCCGATGATAACGAGGAAGTGATTGAAAATCGTTTCCGCGAGTACCGGGCAAAGACGTTACCTGTTGCCGATCACTATAAGATTCAGAAAAAGCATTTTTCTGTGAATGGTCATGGTTCGGTAGACGACGTGTTCGAGTCCATAACAAAGATTCTCGAAGAGGTACGGTAAAACGGATCAAGAAGAAGAGATTGAAAGGATGTTTGCGAGAACATCCTTTTTATTTTAAACTCTAAACTTTTTTAAACTTTCTTCGAGTAGCGCCATTGTAAAATTAGGAATAGTAGTCCGGGAACAAAAATGATGACGGCTGTTGCTTGTAATGCGATAGAGAGGGAATACAGGTCATGCAGCCAGCCCACTAACGGGGCCATGGCCGCAAACATAAGCCGGATAACGAAGTTACGGATAGAAAGTACGGTTGCCCGCATTTCGGAGAAAGTAATTTGGTTTATATACCCTTTTAATATAGGAGTGGCGAATCCTCTCACAATGTAGAAAAAGAACAGGCATATCAAACCAACGTAAGATATGTTGAAGGCTACCGCGATATATCCACCCACGATAAAGAATAGTATAAAAGCGTACATTCGCAGACTTCCCAGCCGTTGATCCAGTTTATCGGAATAGAGAGCAGAAATGCCGACGGTGAGATTCAGTATTGTCCAGATGATCCCGAACCAAGAAGTGGGGGTATCCAGTTCTATCAACAAGGGTTGAACGAACCAGGCCATGGTCAGCGTGGCGGCACCGATCACGCCGGAAAACATGATGTTATAGCACAGTTCCTTGTTCGTGAAAAGGGAGTATTGTATGATTTTCATGATATTGGCAAACGAATTCTTGATTCTGGTTTTGGCTGCGTGTTCGGTCAGGGCAATGGCAGCCGGAATTCCGATAAAAGCGATACCGCTCTGCACGTAGAAAGGGAATCGGAGGGAATAAACTGCTAGCAGCCCGCTGAAAATCCCGGCGAATGCTTCCGAGAAATTCCCTACCATGGTAACCCGTCCCTCGTATTTTAAATAGGCGTCTTCCTTTTTATAATATAGCATCGTATCATAAAGTAGGGCAGAGTCGGCACCGGACACTAGGCTCTGTCCGAATCCGAGCAAAATTTCCGAGAGGAAAAATGCCGTGAAAGTGTCAGAAATTGAATAGTTGGTGAATCCCAAGAAACAGAATATACAACCAGCAATCAAGCAATTCCTTCGTCCCCATACGTCGGCTAGGTAGCCTGTTGGTATTTCCAAGGACACCATGGCGATGGAATAGACGCTCTTCAGAATAAATATATCTGCCAGATCCAGGCCACATTCCTTGTAAAACAGCACGATGATAGGCATCACTAGGGTAAACCATTTGGAAACCTTGATCAAGTAAAGTGCTATTATATTTTTTTTAAACGACACGTGATTTCTGTTTTTCTATTCGAAAGACAAAAGTAATTTAAAATTAAGAATAAACGAAGTGATTAGAATCTAAAATCAAAAAGCTCCTTTTTGTTTCAGTTTTCATCAAAAAGCGTTATTTTTGTTTCCAAATTTAAAACATAAATCACTAATCAAGTAAAAAATAAGTTTGCCATGGCAATACAGAAAATTGATGACATCTACGAATTACTGAAGGGAAATACCCAAAAAAAGCGTTTGGTTGTAGCTTACGCTAACGACAGTCACTCTATCGAGGCTGTGAATAAAGCCGTTGAAATGGGTATTGTTGAAGCCACCTTATGTGGTGATGAAAATGAGATTAGGAAAGTGTGTGCCGAGCATGGTTTTGATATTTCCCGATTCAAGATTGTAAATGAACCGGTGGACACGAAAGCAGCCGCTAAAGCCGTTCAAATGGTACGTGATAAGGAAGCTGACTTCATCATGAAAGGATTGGTAAGTACTGATAAATATATGCGCGCCATCTTGAACAAGGATTGCGGTTTGTTGCCCCCGAAGGCCACGTTGTCTCACGTTGTTGTGATGGAGTGTCCGAATTACCACAAATTGTTGGTGTTCAGTGATGCTGCTATTATTCCGGCTCCGGATTTCAGCCAGAAAATGGCAATCGTGAAGTATGTAACCCAGATTGCTAACGCTCTTGGTGTTCAGCGTCCGAAAGTTGCCATGATTTCAGCCACGGAACAAGTACTTCCGAAAGTGGAGTCTACCACGGATGCTGCTATTCTTGCCAAAATGGGAGAGAGAGGTCAGTTAGGTAATATTGACATCGACGGACCGTTAGCTCTTGACGTGGCTATTGATAAGGAGGCTGCAGAGATCAAGAAAATCAAGTCTCCGGTTGCGGGAGATGCGGATTGTTTGGTATTCCCGAGCATCGAGGCCGGTAACGTGTTCTATAAAACAAACACGAAGTTGGCAAACGCTCGCCAAGGGGCTATCTTGGTAGGTGCCACCGCCCCGAGTGTGTTGTCTTCCAGAGGTGACAGCGTGGATGCAAAATTGAATTCTATTGCATTGGCGGCTCTTTTTGCAAAGTAAGATAAGTTAGATACAAGTGAAAAGCCGAAGTTGTTGTTATTAACACTTCGGCTTTTCTGAATTATTTAAACAACTAAGAACACAGGCTTATTCATTTTCTTCCGTGATGACGATTTTAATAATCTCGTCTCCTTGGCGGATGGCATCAATCACTTCCAATCCCTCGTAAACTTGGCCGAAACACGTGTGGCGTCTATCCAAATGAGCCGTGTTTCTGCGGTTGTGACAAATAAAGAATTGAGATCCCCCGGTATCCCGTCCGGCGTGAGCCATGGATAGGACCCCCCGGTCATGATACTGGTTATCCCCGTTTAACTCACATTTGATGGTGTAACCTGGTCCTCCGGTTCCGTCACCTCTAGGGCAACCGCCTTGGATCACGAAATCCGGGATGACCCGATGAAACGTTAATCCGTCATAAAAGCCTTCTCTGGCTAGTTTTACAAAATTGGCAACGGTATTCGGCGCGTCTTTTTCGAAGAAAAGAACCTTCATAACACCTTTTTCTGTGTGTATTTCTGCTCTGTACATTACGAAATTGGTTTTGAATTATTGCAAACAAATGTAGGGTATAATCCTAATGAATGCAAGCTGTCCAAGTTTATTTAACGCATTTTCTGTTATTTGCATATAGTTAAAAAAAGAGGTGTTTTCGGGAATTTAACAACCTGAAAGATCAAAAATATCAGTATGTATTTAAAAACTTCGTCGTATATTCGCGTACGATTAAAAATAGAGAGTATGACGTGTTGTAATAGCAGACGAAAACCGGAATGGTTGAAGATTAAATTACCGAAAGGACAGAGTTCCACGGAGGTTTTAAATATAGTCAGAAAACATAATCTACATACGATATGTACCAGTGGTATGTGTCCCAATCAAGGCGAATGCTGGGGAAACAGAACTGCAACGTTTATGATCGGCGGGGATGTATGTACCCGTTCGTGTAAGTTTTGTAACGTGAAAACGGGGCGTCCGGCTCCATTGGACCCGGCAGAACCGGAGAATATAGCTAACTCCGTGAAGTTGCTCGGTTTGAAACATGCCGTGATCACTTCCGTGGACCGGGATGATCTGGCTGATTTGGGAGCAGCTCACTGGGTGAAAGTGATCGAGGCGGTGAAACGAGAGAATCCCGAAACGACAATGGAAGTGCTGATTCCGGATTTTCAGGGAAGACAAGAACTCGTGCAACAGGTGATTGATGCTCGTCCGGAAGTGATTTCTCATAACTTGGAGACGGTGAGAGAATTGTCGGATGGCGTACGTAGCCGGGCAAAATATGATATTTCTTTACAAGTGATCCGTCAGGTTTCGGAATCGGGTATCGTTTCCAAATCCGGTATTATGCTGGGATTAGGGGAGACTCGTGAACAAATTCTTCAGACGATGGATGATTTGCTGGCAGTCGGGTGTAAAGTAATGACTATCGGTCAGTACTTGCAACCGTCCGAGGCGAATCTCGAAGTAAAAGAGTACGTGACACCGGAGACCTTCAAGGAATACGAGCGTATCGGGTTGGAAAAAGGGTTCCGTTACGTGGAGAGCGGTCCGTTGGTTCGCTCTAGTTACCATGCGGAAAAGCATGTGAGATAAGTTATGAAACGTATACGATTAATTGATCTAGGAGTGGCAAGCTATATGCCCGTGTGGCAACAACAGGAAGAGTTGCACAAGGGGATTATTGCTGCGAAGTTAAAGGGTGAGGACACGGAGAATTGTATGATTTTCGTGGAACATAATCACGTGTACACGTTAGGGAAGAGCGGGAACGAGGCGAACATGCTGATTAGTGCCATTCAGTTGCAGGCGGCTCATGCTGAATTCGTGAAGGTAAATCGGGGTGGGGATATTACATATCATGGTCCCGGACAATTGGTCGTGTACCCGATTATTGATATGGCTAATTTTGGCGTGGGGGTGAAGGAGTACGTGGATTTGTTAGAAGAGGTGGTTATTCGTACCGTGGGAGAGTTCGGGATTACCGGGGAACGGTTGGAAGGAGCCACGGGGGTATGGTTGGATGCACACACTTCTAGGGCACGCAAGATATGTGCGATCGGGATTAAATGTTCCCGTTACGTGACGATGCACGGTTTCGCGTTGAACGTGAATACGGATTTGAATTATTTCAATTATATCAACCCCTGCGGGTTCGTGGATAAGGGGGTGACTTCTATCTCGAAAGAGGTGGGGGCAGAGGTTCCCGTGGCGGAAGTGAAAGCGGTTGTGAAGAAGTATTTCGAGGAACTCTTCGGGATGGATTTTTACATGTTTTAATACAATTTGGCGGGAAATGTTATACACTTCCCGCCGTGTATCTATTCTTGTTTATTTTAATTTTGTAGCCGGAGTTAACGAGAGATTGGGGCGAGTTAAGCGGGAAATAGGGGCCGAGAATAGAATGACAGACAGATCCCCTACGTTGCAAACCCGTTTGGGAAGTGGCTATGCTGTGGGGGAGGGGCAAATGGATTTTAATGTAATGTGCTTATTTCTCCCGTTATTCTTTTTTGACACGTGATACTCTGTTGAATGTATGTAAGTTAGAAATAACTTGAATGTTAAGGAGCATTTTATACCTGCTTTTTATTTGAAGTTTGTCGATAATTTCATTATATTCGTAGTATGAATTAACAAATAAACAAAAATTGACAGAGCGGAATGAAGAATAATATTGAGGTCGAAATATGTACTTTTTCTTTGGAATCATGCTTGAATGCCCAGTTGGCAGGGGCATCCCGGGTGGAATTGTGTTCCGGGATGTATGACGGGGGAACAACCCCGTCCGCGGCTATGATTCGTATGGCCCGGGAAAAGTTATCTATACAACTTTACGTGATGATTCGCCCGAGGGGAGGTGATTTTCTTTATTCCGATTTAGAGTTCGAGGTGATGAAGGAGGACATTCGGTTTGCCAAAGAGTGCCGGGCGGATGGTGTCGTGTTGGGTATCTTGAATGCAGACGGTTCGGTTGACGTACAACGTACGCGGGAGCTGGTCGAATTGGCGGCTCCTTTAAAGGTAACGTTTCATAGGGCGATAGATATGACTCGAAACATGGAAGAGGCTTTGGAGGGGATCATTCAGGCCGGATGTTACCGGGTTTTAACATCGGGAGGACGCAACACTGTAAGCGAGGGAATGGAGCAAATTAAAGCCTTGGTGGAGCAGGCGAAAGGGCGTGTGCAAATTATGGCCGGAAGTGGTGTAAATGCTGCGAATGCCAACACGTTAATAGAATTAGGGGTGGATGCTATTCACTTGAGCGGGAAAAGTAGTCGGGACAGTGAAATGGAATTCCGTAACCCGAACGTGTTCATGGGCGGGGTTTCGGGACTACCGGAATACGAGCAATATTACAGTGATGTTGAGAAAATAAAAGCAGTTTTAGACAACGTGAAATTTAGAATATAAAATTCAGAGAGTGCCGTTCATTCTATGTTTTACATTCTAGATTCTAAATTCAATATATGCGAACATTTGTAGAGAAGATATTAAATGCCGAACGTGGGAGTATCGTGGTCCGTGAACCGGATTATGTGATGAGTCATGATAATTCGGCGCGGGTTAGGTTTTTGTTTGAACGAATTCATGGTACCCGAGTATACAATCCTTCCCAGTTGGTGATCGTGCTGGATGGAAAGGTGTCGGGGTTAGTCAACGAATTATCCTTGGAATATAATTCGATACGGGATTTCGTGGAAGAGCAGGGAATAGAGCATTTTTATGACTGTGACCGTGGAATCAGCCACCAGATTATCTCAGAATTGGTACGTCCGGGTATGTTGGTTGCGGGGAGCGATTCTCATACAGCCACGGCGGGAGCGTTCAACACGTTAGCTGTGGGAATTAATAAAACAGAGACGGCCGTGTTATGGAAAACGGGCAAAATGTGGTTTCAGGTGCCTGAAACGATGAAGATCGTATTGAAAAATCGTTTGTCAGAAGGAGTGTTTGCTAAAGATTTAGCTTTATGGATAAAGGGAATATTGAGCGAGTTGGACGTGAACGGGCAGGCAATTGAGTATCACGGGGAAGGGGTTTCCTCTTTGTCCATTGATGATCGAATGACAATAGCCAATATTTCCACGGAAATGGGAGTGGTCAGTTCTGCTTTTCCTCCGGATGACCGGTTGGCAGACTATTTTAACGAGCCGGCAGTACGGGGTGTTTGGGCGGACGAGGAGGCTGTTTATTCTCGGTTTATAGAGATTGATCTGGCCAACGTCTTTCCGATGGTATATGACACGAGAAACAATGTTCTTCAGGGAGTGGAGGAACTTGTCGGGTTGAAAATACAGCAAGGACTTATCGGTGCTTGTGCTTCAGGACGGTTGGAGGATTTACGGTTAGTTTCCATGATCTTGGAAGGAAAGCGTATTGCCAACGGGTTCCAATTGTTCGTGGTTCCGGCTTCTAGGAGTATATATTTACAGGCTGTTGAAGAGGGTATTATTGATAAGATTGCACAGTCCGGAGCCATCGTTCTTGGCTCCAGTTGTGGGCCTTGCTTGGGAGTGGGACACGTGGCGTCTGCCGGAAATAGCCGTTTTATCTCTACTGCCAATAGTCGGTATATCGGAAGTTCGAATCATTCCGGTGTTGAGAAATATATTGCCTCTCCGGCAACCGTGGCTATGACTGCGTTGCGAGGAGAACTGACATCAATAATACACTTCGAGGGCGCACGGTATAAATATAAAGCTCCCCGGATAGAACCAGTCGTATTGGAAGGGTACGATTATCGTAAGAGTAACGGGGTGTGGAATTACGGGGATATAGATAATATCTCAAGTAACCAGATATTTGCGGAAAAATTGATGTATCGCTTGACCCTTGAACAGGTGGAGGAGATTAAACCTTACTTGTTTGGAGGATTGGATCCGAATTTCGCTTGCGATGTGAAACCAGGAGATATCATTATCGCCGGGGAGAACTTCGGGTGTGGTCAACTGGTGAAACATGCAGCGACGGGATTGGTAGCAGTGGGGGTAAAACTGGTGATTGTAAAATCTGTGAACTGGGATTTTTACCGTATGGCTATTAATCACGGGTTACGGATTCTTGTTGATTGGGCCGTGGTGGATGCTTACACATCAGGGGAACAACTGACAATAGATGATGAAAATCATTTATTATATTTGAACAAGAGAGCGTATAAGCTCCCTTATGTTGATGCGGAGTTTCAAGAAATCCTCGAAAAAGGAGGATTAGTAAATACCTTTTCTTAAATAAGAAAAGGTTATTGATATTCATGTGTGTGTTGTTTTTTTCTGTTCCGGGGTGCCGGAACGGGGAAGAGGGCAATCCTTTCGAGGGTTGCCCTTATTCATTTTTGGGCGTAAAGCCTAAAACAGCGGGATATGGTAAATTAACCCGATGGATAAAGTTGATGTAGAGTAGTTCTCGGCTCCTAGTGTTTTGGCCTTATCCGTGAATCGATAAGAACGTCCGATGTACGATGCGAAGAAGTGGAGGTTTTCCGTGGTTGGATAGTATTCGATACCACCGAAATACCCGTAAGCCGTCCGGTATTTGCCTTTCTCCAGTTGATTGGTATGCTTGTAAACAGAGGCATTTTCGTACATTCCTTTCACGAAAATATTCCATTTGGGCTGGAAACGATAGTTTAATTTGGTGACCCAGGATTCATAACGGGCATTTTTGATGCAATCGGCATCTCCTTGAAGGCGGTAGAGGGTTGAAATAATACCCCGGTTATCCAGTTCTTCATCGGAAAGGTAGAAATCGAGGTATATGTTGAATTTTCCCAGATCTAATTCGTTACCGATGGCATAAAAATGATTGTTATATCCTTTTGCCAGACTGAGCAAGGAATATGACCAACGGGTTCTAAATTTGTCGCTGAAGAAATTACCGTTCCAGTTGGCCGTGTAAGCGAGGGGCGCACGACTTTCTTCCACGTCTTCCGGGAGTTGCCCGTAAATATCATCCATGGAAGCCGTCCGGCTGTTCACGACTTGCAAGGCTATTTCTTGGGTAGGGGTAACTTGATAAGAGAACGTGATTCCGGTCATGAAATCGAAGAGCATATAATCGATCATGTCGCTGTATTGGTAGATTTCAATCGGATCCAGATCATACTCGAAACCTCCGTATGCTGCTGCCTGTTTCCCGATGGAGGTGACGAACTGATCAGTCAGGCGTACGGAGATCATGGCATAATCGATAGAGGAGGGAAGGTTATCCAGTGCGTGGGGCGTGTTACTGCTGTTCAGGCGTTGACGCCAACGGTAAGAAAGCCAGTCATTGATGTCCCCCCGGGCTTCTAATCGAAGCTGGTTCATTTTGAAAGCTGCTTGCTCGAATGTCCCGTCTGTAAATGCACCGTTGAATGTGGCTTGCATGTGCAGTTTCAGATTAAAAATATTATTCTTTTTTTCGATGTTCGACACTCTTTCAAAAAGAGAGCGTCCGTTTGTCGTGTCATTTAGATGGGATAACAGGCCCTGGGCTGACAAGCCCTGTAATGATAGTGCTAATAGCGTGATTAGTAATAGTTTTTTTCTTTTCATTGTTATCGGATTAAAAAAAACTAAAAGCTGGAGATCGTTCGAAAACAGCCTTCCAGCTTTTAGTGGTTACTTACTGATTGTATCTTATTTCAAGGTACCTTCTTCTGCTTGTTTGATCATGTTCGCACTTGCCGTGATATATACTTCGACACGACGGTTTTTAGCACGTCCTTCTGCTGTACTATTGTCGGCTACCGGTTGATCGAATGCTAGGCCTTCCGTGGTGATTCTGTTGCGGGCAATCCCGTTTCCAACGAGGAAGTTTGCAACAGCCTCCGCACGTTCTTTGGATATTCTTTCATTTACGGCACGGGTTCCGGTGTTATCCGTGTGGCCGTAGATCGTGATGTCTGTTTCCGGAGAGTTCTTTAACGACGTGGCAAATTTCGTCAAAGCATCTCTGGAAGATGAACTTAATTGGCTAGAGTTCGTGGCGAACAATATACCGTTATCAAAAGTCACTTTAATGGCTTGTAGGTCATTAGCATCTGTAACAGTTTCAACCTGAGCCCCTTCAATGGCTTCTAACTCTTTTTTCTGTTTATCCATCTTTCTACCGATCAAAGCTCCGGTTCCTGCTCCAACGGCTCCACCCACGGCTGCCCCGATGGCAGCTCCCTTACCTTTACCAACCAAGGCTCCGATGCCGGCTCCAAGTGCGGCTCCACCACCGGCCCCGATAGCAGCGCCTTTGCCCGTGTTACTCATGGATGCACATCCTGAAAAAATAATGCTTCCGCTTAATACTAAAATAGTGAGTAGATTAGTTTTTTTCATAGTAATAGTTTTGTTTCTAAATTTAGATTGTAAATCTTTGCTCTAATATGCTACAAAAATAACACTCGTTAAAACAATTTCAAAATAAAATGAGATAAATCAAAAGAGGGAATATATTTGAATATTCCCTCTCGTAATTGTATCATTTCTTGTTTGTTAGAACATCGGTAATTGGTATATAAACCCGACTTCCAATCTTTGCGTGTTGTATCCTTTTTGAGCGGCACGATCAGTAAATTTGTAAGAACGTCCCACGAAAGTACAGAAGAAATGCAGGTTGCTGTCTTCTAACGGGTAGTATTCGATACCGGCCAAGTAACCGTAAGAAGTACGATAGTTTCCTTTTTCGATGTCACCACGTGTTTTTGACACAGAGGCCGTTTCATACATTCCCTTCACGAAAGCATTCCATTTCGGTTGGAAACGGTAGTTTACTTTTGTCACCACGGATAGGTATTCTGCATCAAGTGCATTGTGACCGTCAAGAAGAGCGGCATCTTTGTTTTCTAGCATACCGGTAATGATACCTTTTCGGTCGATTTGTTCGTCAGAATACATGAAGTCTACAAACATATTTACTTTTTTAGAGAACGTGAAATCGTTACCTAAAGCATAATAATACATTTGTTTATCTTTTGTTTCGGACATCACGGATGCTGACCAACGAGTTTTATAGATTCCATCGAACAAGTTACCATTCCAGTTTAACGTGTACAAGAGTGGGGCACGGCTTTTTTCAAATCCGGGACCGTATGTTTCATCCTGAGAACCGTTACGGCTATCCAAAATTTGGAATTGGAGTTGATGGTTGTCACAAATCTGGTAAGCGATGTTCAAACCGGTCATGAAGTTACTCATGTTCTCGATCATATCGCTATATTCGTAGATTTCGATCGGATTCAAGTCGAATTCGATACCACCATAAGCGGCGCATTGTTTTCCGGCAAAGAATGAAAACTGGTCATTTAATTTTACACCAATACCTGCGATGTCAATGGAAGTAGGCATGTTGTCGATATTGTTACCACCGTTGTTCCCACGGTTCAGACGTTGTCTCCAGCGATAGGACAACCAAGGGGTGATGTTACCTTTTGCTTCAATACGGAATTGACGCATCTTGAATGCAGCCTCGCTTAGTCCGCTTTGGTCATAGTTGAAACTGGCATCAAAAGAACCTTGCATGTTCAAATAGAAGTTGAACCAGTCCATTTTTTTCTCTATTTGGGTTACTCGTTCGAAAAGAGTCTTTTCGTTCGTGGCATTTTGTGCGAAAGCACCAGCTGCGCAACCCATAACAAGTATTAATAAAGCTAATTTTTTCATGTTCTGTGTTTTGATAAAAATATAATTTCCTAATTTCTAGTTATTATAACTAGAATTACAAATAGAATAAAGCACCGAGTCCTTTAAAACAGGACTTGGTGCTTTTATGAATTAATATTCGTTGAAATATTGTTGGATCTGTTTCCAATCGTTAGTCTTAGTCAAAGCTAACATCAAGAGGATTCTTGATTTTTGCGGGTTCAATTCTTGAGAAGCGATGAATTTGTATTGATTGTCATCTACTTCAGCGTCAAGCGTGGTCGGTCCTGTCGGCACACGGGTTGAACGTACGATAAGAATTCCCTTGTTACGTGCGTTGATTAATTCCGGGAACACGTTTTTGTGGATGTTTCCGTTACCTAATCCGGCGTGGATAATTCCCTTGTAACCGCTATTAGCCATCATTTTAACAACGTCACCTTCCATGTTTGAATAGCTGTACACGATGCCCACTTTCGGAAGAGAGTTCAGGTTCGTTACATCAAATATGGATTGACTGGTGTGTTTTTTTAACGGAGATTGATTGTAGAATACTTTGCCGTTGTAAACATAGCCAAGGGCTCCTGAATTCGGTGCTTGGAATGTTTGAACATCAATCGTATTCATTTTTAAAACACTGTGAGCTCCGAGAATAATACCATTCATGGAAACTAAAACTCCTTTACCCATGGATTCTTTTGCTCCTGCAACAACCACGGCATTGTATAAGTTTAACGGGCCGTCAGCGCTAAGAGCGGTAGAGGGACGCATGGCACCTACAAGTACAACCGGTTTGTTACTTTTCACGACAAGATTCAAGAAATAGGCGGTTTCTTCCATCGTGTCGGTTCCGTGGGTGATCACGATTCCGTCAATGTCTTTTCTTGCCAATAATTTGTTGATTGTTTTGGCAAGTGTCAACCACACGTCATCCGTCATATCCTGTGAACCGATCTTAACGATTTGCTCTCCGGTTACATTGGCTATTTTCTGAATTTCGGGTACAGCCGATAAAAGTGTACCGATGGCAACCTGTCCGGCTGTGTAATTGGTTCCGGTTGAAGAAGCTCCGGTTCCGGCGATCGTACCTCCTGTTGCCAGAATATGGATGTTAGGCAACTTTTGTGCGAACGTGGTCGCAACAGAGAATAGCACTAGGGCTACCAGCAAACTTAAATTCTTAAACATTTTCATAACCTGTAATTTAAAATTTACTTATAATTAGAGTATTTAAAAAATCTGTATAAAGAGCAGTCCAAGTCCAACGGCCACGATGGTTGCGACAAGTCCGGGCATCATGAACGAGTGGTTCAGCACGTATTTGCCGATTCGTGTTGTACCCGTTCGGTCGAAGTTAATGGCGGCTACCACGGTGGGGTAGTTCGGGATAAAGAAATACCCGTTGACGGCTGGGAACATGGCGATCAGCATGTAAGGCGATATTCCCAAGGCTATACCGAGAGGCATGAGCGCCCGGACGGTAGCGGCTTGGCTGTACAACAAGATAGACATCACGAACAGGGCTATACCGAACAACCAAGGCATTTGTCTAACGACTTCTTCGATAGAAGATTTTAATTCTGCCATGTTGCCTTGCAAGAAAGTATCTCCCATCCAAGCGATTCCGAAGATGGCTACTACCGCTTGCATACCGGCCCCGAAGACGGAACCTTGTGCGGCTTTTAACCCGTCTGTACGAGTTATTAATAATATGATAGCTGCCGCGGATAACATTAATATTTCAATGATAGATGGCATATCTAATAATACTTGTTCGCCATTGATCATGAATGAAGGACGCATGGTATCAAACGAACCGAATAGCACGATGAATACCGTGGCGATAATGAAAACAAAAACAGACAGACTTGCTCTTCTCTGGTTGGCAACGTCTTTCAGTTCGTATTTCTTGTCATTGAACACGCCTTCTTTCAAACGTTTTTGATATTCCGGGTCATCAACGAGTTCTTTCCCGACTTTCATGGAGAAGAAGGCACCGACGAGTACACCGATTAGCGTGGCGGGAATCGTGATCTTCAAAATGTCAAACAAACTAATGTCAAAACCGGCTAGTAAGCCCAGTAATGCTACCGTGGCAGCAGAAATTGGACTGGCGGTAATGGCTTGTTGGGAAGCGATCACGGCAATTCCTAGGGGACGTTCCGGGCGAATTTGGGTTTCCGTGGCAACTTCAGCGATTACCGGAAGTACGGAATAGGCAACGTGGCCGGTACCGGCGATAAACGTGAATGCGTAAGTTACTAACGGGCTTAGAATTGTGACGTGTGCCGGATTCTTTCTTAATAAGCGTTCGGCCACCTTGACCATAAGGTCCAATCCTCCGGCAGCCTGCATACATGCTGCCGCAGAAATAACCGCCACGATCATAAGCATAACATCAATAGGCGGGGCCGTGGGTTGCAGTCCGAACACGAATGTCAGAATTCCCAATCCAATACCTCCCATGACACCCAGTCCGATACCACCTAGACGCGCTCCGATGATGATTGCTGTTAAAACGAAAGCTAGTTGTAAAATCATCTCATCTATTTATTTAAAGTTTTATTTTTCAATCATTATCAAGTCTTACACGATATATCCTACGGTAATCACGAAATGAATGTTTCACTTTTCGCAAAATAAATGAAACTTGTTGTTATTAATTTAAAATCTGTATAAATGCGGATAACCGTTCATCTCCTCTTTATTTAAACTTTTATATGTAATACAAAATTTAAGCCAAAAGTGTTACTTTTGCTCTAAAATTTAACATTTATGCAAGATTTATACCTGTTTAATCCGGATAATGAAATTTCAATAGCCAATGGAACAAATGGTTACACGCCAAAGGCGAATATTTCCATTATGGCCGATGATCTGGCGTTTTTATCTGCATATTTGGCCGGAAAAGGGGATTATGTGTTGGTGACGAAGATGCCGGACTTCGACTTTATGAAAAGTCGAGAAGAAGTTTTTGGTCTGGATTGTAAACCGGTGATCTGGGAAAAAGCTCAATTACTTTCTTTTAACGAGATAAAGCCTTGGGGATGGAGTCCCCGGGTTCACAATTTATTGAAAGAGTTGAAAAGTCGTTGTAACGAGCAGTTCAGGGAGAGTGTCATGTCAACGTGGAGTGATAAACGGAGGGATTTATATAGCAGGCGAATGGCTGCCACTTGTTTGGCTGAGATGGTACGGGCTATTCCCTGTATAGGGGAGGATATTATTCCTCGTGAATGTAACACGTTGGCAGGAATCAGGTCGTTGTCGGAAAAGGAAGATATCGTGGTGAAAGCTCCTTGGTCCTCTTCCGGTAAAGGAATTCTTTTTATCCCGAAAGGACAGATGACGTGTAAAGAAGAGGAAGTTTTATCCGGTATCTTGCGTAAACAAGGGTACGTGATGGTGGAAAAAAGATTGAATCGGGTGCTGGATTTTGCCATGGAGTTTGAAATGGACCGTTTATTTCACCTGAATTTTCTTGGGTATTCTGTTTTCCAAACAAGTCGACGGGGGGAATACGAGGGGAACAAGGTGGCATCGAATTCTAGTTTGGAAGGGATGATTGCAAAATATACGGGAACGGGGTTCCTACATGAAATCCGTGAACAGTTGGAAAAGGTGGTGACGACGGTGTTTCACGGGAAATACGTGGGATACTTGGGGGTGGATATGATGATATACGAGGACGAGTCGGGAGAATTCGGTGTGCAACCTTGTGTCGAGATAAATCTGCGTTATAACATGGGAATCGTTTCAATCGCTTTGCAGCGTTATTTACAAGAGAGTGTTGAGGGTGTTTTTAATATTCACTTTTCTCCCAAGCCGGGAGAAATCATGCAATCGGTAGAGAAGAATAGAGATATGTATCCCTTGCTGATGGAGGCGGGACAAATCGTGTCCGGATATATAAATTTAACACCGGTATCTCGTGAATCACGCTTTGTGGCCGAATTGTATATAGGTAATAAATAAAAAGTTTGTAAACTTTATGAACTTTTATAGGGAAAATAAAGAAAATTTTATTCTCTTTGTTGTTGATAAAAAGGGTCAGGCACTAAATTTATAGATAAGCATATGCATACGAAAATGAAAGGTGAAGGTATCAAGGGGCTTTTTATTGAGCAAATTGTTCCGGTCATGGAAAGGCATGGCTATCATTTCATGAAGGCTAAGAATGTATTTGTTTATGAAGATCGTGAATGGAAGAACGAGTGTATTCTTCGATTCACGAATTGGGAGAATGATCAGTTGTCTTTGCGCACGGAGTACTTTGTAACTTGTAAGAAAGTCAGCCAATTATATAAGGAGGCTATATCGGAAAAGGATTGTATGCCTATTTGTGGCGTGTTGGATGTCGGGTGGGCTTACAAGTATTTGGGAATACCTTTGGATGATAAGCCTTGGTTTCAGATGAAAATAGCAAAACTTCATTCACTTGTGCAGAAATGGATCGTGGAATTCGAGAGCGTGGGGCTTTCTTTTTTCAAGGAAATGAACGATTATGAGAAGGTTGAGAAAGCCTTGGATATTTTTAATGTTTCCGGTTGGGCTCCTTTGGCCGTGTGGACCGGGGAACGTATTTTGCATGGAATCTGTTTATATTATTTGAATACATACGACAAGCGAGGAACGCTGGGGTTGTTCGATTTGTACCGGGGGAAAATCAATGAAATGGAATATTCCCCGATCCGGGAACAGTTTGAGCGTTTAGAACGATATATGAAATGTTTGCCTGACAGGCAGCCAATACCCAGAAGAAATGAAGATAAGGAAAGCCAATCTAAATGATGTCAACTTGTTGATCTCTCTTCGGTTGGATTTTCTCCGGATGAACGGGGCGAATCTTACGGTGGAGGAACAAATAGCTATCGTTGCACAGATGCGGAAGTATTTCCAAAAGCATATCCCTTTGGGTGATTTTATCGCCTGTTTGGCCGAGAAAAATGGGCAGGTGGCGAGTGCTGCATACGTGGTTATCGAGGAGAGACCGGCAAATGGTTCCTTTATAACGGGGATTGTAGGGAATTTAATAAACGTGCTGACTTATCCCGAATATCGTCATGCCGGGCTTGCGACTCGGGTGATCGGGGTGTTGATCGAGGAATGTCGTCAATTAGGAGTTTCCGCGATAGATTTGAACGCGACTGAAATGGGACGCGGGGTGTACGAACGATTGGGATTTAAGGTGATGCGTGATGTTGCGATGAGATTGAAGTTGTGAGTTGAACTTGTTGTGGATGAAATGTTTAATAATTCATGTTATGAAAAAATGGAATAACATTATTTTTTTAGTTTTATCCATGCTTGTCGTGGGATGTAGTGACAATGATGAGAATCCGGTTGGTTTCTATACATCATCCGGTGGAGATCGTATCGAGGGTTTTTCGGCTTCCGTGGGAGAGAGTTGGTTGAGAGCAGGTGGTGGCAGCGGTGTTTACAAGATTTCTTCGAGTGACGAGAGTATTGTGAAGGCTGAATTGTCTCAGGAGGTTATCACGTTGAAGGCTTATAAGGTTGGGCAGGCAAAAATCACGATCGTGGATAGCCGGGAAGAGTCTGCCACAATTGAGATTACAGTGTGTCCTCTAATCAGAACGATCGAGGTGATGGAAACTCGTGCCTTTATCCGTTATTCTGATGGTAGAGATACATCGGATGTTGAAGAGAAGGTAAAGAAAGAAATTATCGAGAACATGGATATTGCCAAAGGGTGGCAGTTTAAGATGGTGTACGATCATTGGAATGGAACGTATGAGAGAGAGGGAAAGGTAACTGTTTATCAGGATGCGTCTCAAGAGGAGGGGATCGAAGGTACTTATTCGATGGGAAACGTGGAAAACAAAATCGCCTACACGTTTAAGTATGGGGATCGGGAGCATATCCTTCAGTTTCCTGAGATTTTGGAATCCGGTATAGCGAGAGATACAGGTCCCCAGCAAATGACTTGGATTGAGAATTATTCAGCAGAATATAAAGAAAAATATCCGGATGCGAATTTTAAGGAAGTCGTGTGTATTTTGCAGGTTTCGATATGGCGAAGATAGTTTTCAAGAGTAAGGATATTTGAAATTCCGGCATTATAGATGACGATTCAATTGATGTGTTAACGAGGGGAAAATATATCTTAATACTTTCGATATTATAGCTGATTTTTAATATATTTGTTGAATAATTTAGAGTTGTGTTGATGACATTGCTATATGAAGTCGTTATTCAGAGTCGTATATTTTCGAAAGTTTCTTAACGTGGTACTTTTGCCTAGGTTTACTATGGTTTGCAAAAGGGAAAGTAGGGGAATATTAGCTATTTCAATGTATGGCGGAAACGTGCTTTGTGACAAGGATGGAAGGAATCTGTGTGTGAAATTAATTCATGATAAGAATAATAATAGTGAGATAATATTGGGAGCGAGAGCTTTTAGGTATAATATAGAATAAAAATAAGTGATATGAGAAATCGGACGATAAGTATTGTCTGTATGCTGTTATGTTTGTTGGGAATAAGCCGGGTTTCGTTTGCCCAACAGGAAGATAATTTGTTACGGCGGGAGTATCAGGTGGCGATGGAGGAACACGTGCAAAATATGATTGCAGCATTATCCATGTACAGTTCGGATATTTATTATGAGAATGAGAACGTGTTGAGGACAAGGCGGGTGAAGTTGATTCGGGTGTTCTTCCGGTCGGAGCAAGCCAAGATGTACGATTTCTTGAAGATCGGGGTGGAAACGCAGGATAATTATCTGGATGTAATGGAGTTTCTAAGGACAATTCCGGTAGTCTTGCCCCGGGTGACGTTTAACATGAGCGTGGAGGAGATTTCCCCGTACGTGCGTTTGGCGAGTGGAGAGTTTAAACTACCGGTAAAGGTTGCCATCACGTTTGTTGACTTGAACACGAATCAAGAGAGAACAATGCCGTCAAGGGTGTATAACGTGTACTACTGGCAGTCAGAAAATGGTAACTTTGCTGTATCCTCGATGGATTTGTTGCGGGAACAGCAACAGACGGTGGTCAGGAACGAGGGCAATGCAAGCGAGTGGATTGCGCAAGGAGATAAATATTACAATGCCAAGAATTACACTTCGGCTTTGACCTATTATAAGCAGGCTGCGGAAGCCGGGAATGCTAGGGCTGCGACAATGGTCGGATGGATATACAAAAAAGGACTTGGGGTGACGGAGAATGCGGTAGAGGCGGTGAAATGGTATCGAATGGCAGCAAATGGCGGTAACGCTTCCGGGCAGGTGAATCTGGGTGATGCGTATTATACGGGAGAAGGAGTGACGAAGGATTATAACGAGGCATTCAAATGGTTCATGCAGGCAGCCCAGCAAGGGAATAGTACCGGGCAGAGTTGGCTTGCTATCATGTACCGGTATGGTTTCGGTGTGACGAAGGATGAAACCGAGGCTGTTAAATGGTATCGAAAAGCTGCGGATCAGGGAAGTGATTTTGGCCAGTATTATTTGGCAGAAATGTATGAAAACGGATACGGGGTTGAAAAAAATATGACGGAGGCTAGGAGATGGTATCAGAAATCGGCAGATCAAGGGTATCAAAAAGCCAAAGATAAGTTGGCCAGTCTGGAGGTTGGTGTATCGGCTTCTGCCAGTGAAATTGGAGATTGGAAGAGTAAGGCTTACAAGTATTATAATGATAAACAGTATCGAGAGGCGATGACGTGGTTCCGAAAAGCTGCCGACGCTGGTGATGCGGGAGCGCAGTACTTTATGGGGGTGATGTATTTTTGTGGGTTGGATGTTGCGAAGGATCATAAGGAAGCCGTGAAATGGTATAAACAGTCGGCTCTTGGTGGTGATATGCACGGGCAATATTCTTTCGGTGAGATGCGTGAGAATGGTTGGGGGATAGAGAAGAATATGGCGGAGGCCAAAACGTGGTATCAGAAATCGGCTGATCAAGGATATGATCGGGCTATTGAGAAACTAAAGGAATTGTCGGGGACGACGACAAGTTCTACTTCCGGCAAGACGTACAAGGAATACGAGAAAATGGCGGATGAGTATTACGATAAAAAGAATTACACGGAGGCATTGAAATATTATAAATTGTCAGCTCCAGGTAACGATGGGGGGGTACTCAATCGTTTGGGGTATATGTATTCGGCGGGTGTTGGTGTTGATGCAAACGCATCGGAAGCGGTGAAATGGTTCCGCAAGTCGGCAGAGCAGGGATATATGATCGGGCAATATAATATGGGATTGATGTACGAGCTGGGAAGAGGTATTGGGAAGGACGTGAATGAGGCGATCCGTTGGTATCGTAAGGCTGCGGATCAAGGGTATCAAAATGCTAAGGATAAGCTGGCAACCCTTTCAGACACGGGAACAACTTTATCCAAGACGGAGATTAAATATTACGTGGATAAGGCGGATAAATATTACAAAGAGAAGAATTTTCAAGAAGCACTGAAGAATTACTTGATAGCCGCAAATGCCGGGGATGATTACGCCCAAAACTGGGTGGGATGGATGTATAAGAATGCAGAAGGGGTAGAGCAAAATTACATGGAATCATACAAGTGGAATATGAAATCGGCTGAGAGTGGAAATGGTTATGCCATGAATAGCTTGGGTATTTTGTTCGAGAACGGGCAAGGGGTGGAGGTAAATCTTCCGAAAGCGGTGGAATGGTACCGGAAAGCTGCAAATGCCGGGAATGTACATGGACAGTATAATTTGGGACGTATGTATGAAAATGGTCGAGGGGTAACGAAGAATATTATTTTGGCTAAACAGTGGTATGAAAAAGCGGCGGCACAGAATAATAGTGATGCGCAGAGTAGTTTGGGAACGATCTATTATAATGGAGAGGGCGTTACCAAGGATTACGTTAAAGCTATGGAGTGGTATCGGAAAGCGGCTGATCAAGGTAATATGTACGGGGAGTTTAACATTGGCTTGTTGTATGAATTCGGTTACGGGGTGACCAAGAATCTGGATGAAGCTGCCAAGTGGTATCGTCGGGCGGCGAATCGGGGGATGGAACGGGCGAAGACCAAATTACAGGAGTTAGGACGATAAGTACAGAATAAAAAAATTAGAATATATGGCTAGATTGAAGTGGGAATACAAGGATAAGGTGATTCGATTTTCAGCAAGTCACGAGGGGCAGGAGAGTGAATTTTATATTGATCCCCGGTTGGTGACTTATTTGACCGAAGGAAAGAAAATCTATGACTTCCAAGTGTATGTTCAAAAGGGACAGATTGATCCTTACGTGTTTGTCGGGAAGTTCAACGATATGATTGTGGAAGAAGGAGTTCCGGAAGGATATGAATTTACCGAATCAGACCAGATAACAGATCATTGCTTTTGTATCTGTCGGGCGTTGAATTTACCGGACCCTTGGTTAAGTGGAGACGGGTGGCGTAGTGAACCTTGCTATTTTGTTGCTAGGAAATTGAACGTGGAGGTTCCTCCTGTTCCCCCGGTATCACCCGTGCCTCCGAAGAATGAGGATGTTCCCCCGGTGAAAGATGATAAGCCAGAGCCTCCCAAGGCACCTGTGGAGGAGCCGAAAAAAGAGCAGGATGAAAAGCCCGAACCGCCCAAGGAACCGGAAGTAAAACCGGAAGAAAAAGATATGGTGATATGCAAACGTTGTCAGACGAGACAGCGTATCACGAATCAGTATTGTAAACATTGCGGGGAGTCGTTCGTTCCCTTGGAGCGTTGTGGAAAATGTGGACGAGAAGTGCCGAAAAATGCTATTTATTGTCCATTTTGCGGTAAAAAGCGATAATAATGATATAAAATATAAAGTTCATGATAACACTTATTCCAAATTCCGGTGTACAGTTTATCACGAAGGAAGTGAATCTTTCTGATGATAAATTGAATAAGTTCAGACCTTTTGAGTATTACGAGGAGAAAGATGAAGAGGAGGAGGACGAAGATGTTTTTCTGTTCAAACTTCCCTACTATTTATCAAGGATTTCCAGTTATATAGAGAAGGCTCCAAGCGAGTCGGGAAATACGGTTATCAATGCCGAGGCTATCAATGTAGAGACGTGGGAGGTCATGGACGAGGAGAAGATTCTGGATCGGGTGATTCACCGTATTCCGGAAGAAGAGATTATTTCTATCCCGGCCCGGAAGGCATTGGAATGCTTTGAGAATAAGTGGTTACCTGTTCCGTATTTATTAAAGACGGCTGCCGGGGATAAATTTCATGACGGGCCGACAGCTTGGGCCCGGATGTGGTTCACGAAGATCGGAACGCTGGATCATGGAAAGACGGGGGCCACGCATCACGTGGTGTTTGCTTTTGACACGACGGAAGCGGAGAGGCAACATCGCTTCATGAGCTTGAAAGCACAGAATGCCCGTACAAACCAGTTTTTTGCAGTCCCTAGGGCTGAAAGTGATTTGTACCAGTATTGGTATGGAAATGAGTGGATTGACAATTGGTTACGGCAAATTGTCCCCTTGTCCGGTTCCGAGCGGGAAAAGGTGTTCACGCATGTGGGATATTATTTCCAACTGTTAAAAGTACTGTTGGGGTCAAATGTATTTGAAGAAATAGAGATTCCCGGGCAGAAGGGAACGCAGGATATAGATGTAGATTTAGTGTTGGATATTGGAAATTCCCGAACTTGTGGGGTGATCTTTGAAACAGATCACGAGACCCCTTTCCAGTTCACGAACGCAGTACCTGTGGCAATACGGGATTTGGGGCAGCCGAATCGGTTGTATCGGGAACCCTTTGAAATGCGGGTCGCTTTTCACGAGCAAGTGTTCGGTAACCGGATAGCCCGAATGGAGGCCGGGGACCAGAATATATTTAATTGGCCCAGCTTGGTTCGGGTGGGCAAAGAAGCGTTGCGTTATTCCGTGATCTTCGGGCAGAAATCCAATTCCTATATGTCAAGTCCGAAACGTTACTTGTGGGATTCCCGGAAACGTCCGGTGAGCTGGATGGTCGTTCCGGCCAATAAAGAGGCGGATTCGGCATCGGCCTTATTCGGTGTGGCCCATCATTTGACGGCTGACGGCGTGTTGTTGGAACGTGCTAGAGAAGATTTGGAGAAAAAGGGAGAAGGGCTGTTGCCTATCGCGGCGATGGAGGCGAACTATTCGAAGAGTTCGTTGATGACTTTCGCCATGTTCGAGATTTTATTACAGACACTTTCTTATATAAATAGTCATGAGTTTCGAGGAAATTCCCGCTTGAAACCGATGTACAAAGATTTTGCCCGGAAGTTAAAACGGGTTGTATTCACTTGTCCCACGGCCATGTTGGAGGAGGAGAAGAAAATATTGCGGGAACATGCCGAAGATGCCGTTCGTCTGTTAAAAGATTATTTCCCGTCTTCATTGGTTGACGAGGTAGAGATTATCCCGTCGGCGAAAGATATTGGCGCGGATAAGACCAAACGTAAAAATTGGGGATATGATGAGGCTACTTGTAATCAGCTGGCTTTCGTGTATGGCGAGATCATGCACCGTTTTCGGGGAGATGCGGGCCTCTTCTTCAAGTATTCACAGGTTTGGCAGGATTATCTGAAAGAGAAGAATGCGGTACGGATTGCCAGTATTGATATTGGTGGTGGTACTACGGACGTGATGGTTTGCGAGTATTCCAGAGATCCGGATGCGCATATTGTGGTGCTTTCTCCTGATCCGCTTTTCTGGGAAGGGTTTAACTTGGCAGGAGATGACATCGTGAAGAGTATCGTGGAAAGGGTGGTGCTGCCCCCGATTGCGGAATATGCCCGGGAACAGGGATGCACGTCCACTTTCGAATGTATGAATTTTCTGTTCGGTCCTCACTTGGGTACACAAAACGGAACAATGCAGCAATTACAGTTGATGTTCTCCACGCAGGTGGCTTACCCGATAGCCTTGGGTATTCTGGATCACGTGCGGGAAAACAGGAATGCTTGTTTCTACACCTTCAATGATTTCTACACGGATAATAAGCATGCAAACCCGGTGAATCAAGTGATTCAATACGTGAATGACGAGTTTAGAAATCATGGGGCTACTTCATTTAACTTATTGAATGTAAAGTGGAATATTGATAATCGTTTTATAAATCAGGTGATCGGGCAGGTAATTGAAAAGTTATTAGGGGATGTGTGTAAGAAGTTGAAAGCGTACGAATGTGATTACGTGTTACTTTCCGGTTGCCCGACGACCTTACCGGTTGTGAAAGATTTGTTCTATAAGTATTTGCCTGTGCCGCCGGAACGGGTTATCCCCATGGGTAACTATCGAATTGGAGAATGGTATCCGTTCTCTAATAATGCCGGGCAGATTAAAGACCCGAAGACTTGCGTGGCCGTGGGGGCGGCAATTGCTTTAATGAGCGGGGAGTTGATGCGCTTGGATAATTTCCGGCTGGACATCGGCAAGTTAAAAGAGAAATTCGAGTCAACGGCTAAATATATCGGTATTTATGACAAGATAAAGTCTCACTTGGCATCTATTTGCTTTGATGAGAACGAAAATAATAAACAATTACGTTTCGATGGTCCCATGTTGCTCGGGTTTAAGCAATTCGAGGCGACGGAGTGGGTTGCCTCTCCCATGTATTTACTGGATTTTGCATCGTCGGAAAAGGCCCAGATGATCAAGGATAAGTTACCTTTATCTGTGAATATCGAGCGTTCGGAACGGAATCGGGAAGCGTTAAAGATCCGGGGGACTATTTACGATCGGGACGGGCATGCCGTGTCACCGGAGTATCTGATTTTGCGGTTACAGACCTTGGCAGATGAGCAGGGGTATTGGTTGGATTCAGGGATCTTCTCGATTAATGATAACGTGGACGACTTATGAATGTGACAAGAGAAAAATCCGCTTTGTTGTCCTGGGAAACGCAAGGGGACGATGCCGAGCGTCTGGCAGCTTGGTTAACGACGTTTCTGGGGGAGGACGTGTTCCGACGTCTGGAAGAGAATGAAAACTTGCACGTGTCCATGTTGGAGGAAAAGAAAGATGTCACGGGGTGGTTAACAGCAGGTTTAAAAACAATTCTGAAGTCGGAGGACTTGGAGTTGTTGGTGCAGCGTGTGGAACAGGAAATACAAGAATTGCAGAAAAGATTGATCGTTGCCGAGGAAATTCAGGTTTCCAATCAGGATATAACGGCTGATTGTGAACGACAGAAAAGGGAGATAGAGGCTTTGGAGGTGAAGTTGGAGCCTTTGCAAAGAGAGGTGAACAGCTTGAAAAAGAAAGTGGCTGCATCCGTGGGAATTGATGTTATGGTGGATGCCGTTTTCTCCGGAGAAGCCGTGGAGATTCAGACCATAAATCAGCTGTTGAAAGAGGATATAAAGAATCCTTCCGAGGCTTTGTCTGCCTTTTGCGTGGCGCTGGCAAAGACTTGGGGAATTTTAGCGCGAGCTTTGCAGAAAGAGGGTGAGGAGGAAGAGAAAATGGAAATTTTGCATACCGCCTTGACTCGTGTGTTAGAGGCCTTGACGGGACTTTATATTCCCCAGCGGCGAGCCGTGTTGGAGCAGCTGGCTAAATTGTGTAATTCGAGAGTTTCGGATTACCTGTTTATTTCACCGGAAGAGAGTAAAGAAATTGATTTAAGGATTCACAACGCCGCATCTATCGGGGGGAACCAGATACTGGAAGGGCGAACGTTTGCCGTGGTAAACCATTCTTCCTACCAGACAGTGAAATACGCGGAAATCGAGGTTTGTTAACAATATAGAAAGATATAGGATATGAAAGATATAGTTGCTAAATGCCAGATCGTTGGACGAGGAATAAGTTCTGCCCTCCGGTGGATGGAAGAGTTCGCATCCGAAGAAAAGCAGCGAGCCTCCCTTGCTAAACTGAAAAAGTTAAACCGAGAGATTAAGAAGTTGGAACGGGCAACACATTTAAAGCCGGCCGTGGCTTTGTTCGGTCCCAGTCAGGCGGGTAAGTCTTTTATGGTGGGGCTGTTGGCAAAGAGTTCCAGCGATGAAGTGATGTACGTGGCGGACGATGCGACCGGGAAAATGTATGATTTTACAGATCAGATCAATCCTCCCGGAGGAAAAGAATCTACCGGATTGGTTACTCGATTCACTGTAGAGCGACACGCGGGACAACCGGCAGATAAGCCGATTATGGTGAAATTATTCAGCCAGGTGGATTTGGTGAAGATTATCGCCGTGGGCTTTCATAAAAATATTATAGAACCCGCGACTTGCCCGAGAGAGCAATTGCTGGGAGAGGTGGAAAAGGTGTTGGCTGATTTGAGGGGAGAGATGCGGGAGACGCCTTATCCGGAGATTGACGAGGATCAGATCATGGGTATCAAGGAGTATTTATCCATGAAGTTAGGGGATAAATATATTATTCGCACGTTGGACGAGATGTCTTTCTGGGAAAGGGCGGCCGAGATATTGCCATACGTGTCTTGGGACAAACGGTATGAATTGTTGCAGTTCATATGGGGTAAGCATGACTTCTTCAATGATTTGTTTATTTTGTTGAGCCGGGGATTGAGTACGTTGAATTTTGCCAATATGGCTTATGTTGGTTTTGACGCTTTGGTTCCGCGAGAAGTTTCTATCATTGACGTGAGTCGTTACTCCGAGATCAAGGAGAGTGAAGAGGAATGGTGCCGGAAGAATGCCCGGACGGGAGTGAGAACCAAATCGCTGGAAGTTTCTGCCGGTGGTAAGTTGGCGAATATAGACCGGACGATATTGAGCGCGCTTATTTCCGAATTGGTGCTGACATTACCCACGAACGTGTTGGAAGATCATAGTCGTGATTTTCTGAAAAATGCAGATATATTGGATTTTCCGGGAGAACGCTCGGCTGATATGTTCAAAGAGAGAGATTTCGTCGTGAAGGGATTTGAGGATCAGTTGAAAGTGTTTTTACGGGGACGGGTGTCCTACCTGTTTGATTATTATAGTTTAAACTTTGGTATCAGTTCCTTGTGCTTGGTTCTGGGAGATGGTAATCATGAGGTGGCACAGTTGCCGCATTTGATTCTGGAGTGGATTCATGGAATACATGGGGAAAGTCCGGAGGCTCGTGCCCGTAAAGAGAGCGATACGAAAATGTTGACCGGACAGGATTACGCGAATCCGTTGTTTGTTATCCTTTCTAAGTTCAACACAGCATTTGATAAGGGAAATGCCATGAAAAAAGAGGGGTATTACAGTATATGGAATGGCCGTTTTGATGATAATTTCAGTCAGGCCTACACGAAGCAGATGACAGACGTGTGGACCAAAAAATGGACGGATAAGGATTCATTCAAGAATGTTTTCATTTTGAGAAACCCGATGTTCTCTAAAGCTTATTTTAAGAACCGGGGAGGGGAAACCCACGTGTGGGAAGAGGGATTGAAGGAAGAGTTTGAAGTTATGATGAGCTATATGAGGGAGTCCTTCGTGACCGACGAGAATGTACGTTCTTTGGTGGATAAGCCGGAGGCTTGTTGGGATGATATGATTCAGCCGAATCATAGTGGTATTGATTATATGATGCCCTACTTGACCCCGGTAACAGATCCCCGTATCAAGAAAAAACAAATAGAGGATGCCGTGGAACAGGTACGTAAGATCGTGCTGAATGAATTGGAGCAGTATTACGTGGGGGGAAATATTGAAGTGGAGTTGAGTAAGGCGAAAAAGAATGCTTTACAGACTAATCTACTGATTGGCAAGATGATCTCCGAGCAGCGGACAGGGAAATTTATTACCGCTTTGTCTTGTCCGGATTATGTGGCGAGAAGAGTGTACCAGGAGTTCGTGAACGGGCAGTTTGCGGTGCAGAAAGAGGTGAGTCAAGTAAACGTATCGGATAACCAAGTATTGGTAGATTTACTGGATAGCTACGGTATTCAAGTTGTCCCCGGGAAAACTCGTTACGAGGAAATTATTTCACAGTTAAAGACGGTTACGGATATTGATGATGAAAAGATGTTGCTGGAGGTGATCGGGGAGGCTGGCATTGATGAGGCTGATTTACATGCTTTGGCTTTCTACGATCGGACAAAAGAGAATGATCCGGTGTACCAGTTTGTAAATCGTTTGGTAGGAGAGTGGTTGAGGCATATCGATAGTATGGACAGTTCTCGTTTGAAGGAGGAGTTTTGTATTGTGAACCCGGTGGCCTTTGTACAGGTTGTGGGGGTGCTGAAAGATAATTATGAACGGGTAGGGTTGAAAGAGCGTTTAGTGGATGCTCTTCGGAGCCAAGTGGAGAGTTATGATGTATCTCGGAATCAGAATTTCGAGTTGGTAACTCGTATCGCCTCTTCCGTTATAAATCAATTCGTGTTCTCTTTGGGATGGATATGGGTACCTGTATCTGAACGTCCGGTTCAGAAATCATCCGGTACACCGATATTTACCCCGGGGGAGGAAGGAATGGATATTGCCCAGAGCTGGCGAACCGGTTTAGTGGAATCGTTCGTGGCCAATGTTTACTTCAAGAGTAAAGTAGATAATAAATCGAATTTGAAGTCGATGTCTAAACTAGGTGAGATTATTCATTCGATACAGGAAGATTAAGGGTATGAAAAGTCGTGAGTTGTTTAAGATAAAATTAGAGAATTATCGTCCTCTACTGTGGTATGGTGATACGGTTTTCGGCCGATACGCGTCAATTAAGAATTTGCTAGGTTCTCAATTCGGGCGAGAGTTTGCAAACGTGCTGGCAGAACCTTCCGTGATGGATGGTGAAAATGGAGTTCGATACGGGGTTTGGTATGCTGAGAACGTGGAGGAATACCGATCTTTTGATAAACTCGGGCCGGAGGAACAAGAGCAGGCAGCCAATCAACTCTCCGGGATGCTGGAAAAAGTGACAGCATTCGCGGATCAGTTATTGCAAAGCGGGGAGACTTCCCACAAGCAGATGGGTGAGATTCTGCATCTGGCATTCCGGGTCCCGGGATATGAATCTATTTATTGGGGTAACGGGCAAGTGATCTTGGTTTTATGGGGATTTGTTTCTGATGAGTTAAGCAAGAAAAGTTTTAGCTTGCGGGATGCATTGAGTCGATTCCGTCCCCAAGTGACACCCCCGGAACCTCCGACGAAGGTGACGCCTCCGCCTGTGCCGGAAACCGGAACTACTGGTATCACGGGAGACGTGAAAGAACCTGTTGTTACTCCACCGCCTATTCCCGAAAAGAATAAGGAGATAAACAAAAACGTGGAGGAACATGAAAAGGATATAAAGATAACGGATGAAACAACCACGGTTACGAAGGATGTAAAAGTAAAGAAAGCGTCTCGCTGGAGACTTTGGTGGGGAAAATGGTGGAAACGTTTATTGTGGATTTTACTAGCCTTATTACTCCTGTTATTATTGTTTTTCCTGTTGAATAACTCTCGTTGCGGAGGTTCAACAGGCCGGGATGAGACCACTCATATTTTAACGAATCCGGTACCGGGACGTGACCAAGATCGTTCGGGCGACCGAGATCGGCAGAATCCGGTGCCGCCTGTCCGAAGGGAACAGATTCCGGAGACGCCCCTCCCTATTAATAGAGACGATGTACGTCCCATGCCGGGAGATACATTGCAGCGTCCTATTGTGGGTAATCGCCTGAATGTTATTATTAACCGGGACAATACGATAGAAGAGTTCTTGGAAGATTTCAATGCAAGGTATGCGGATCAAGCTCAAGTCGTGTATTGCGACACGCTGGCTAACTTGTTGCAAGTACAATTCGCCACGGATGACATTGTTGTCTGGAAAGAAAGACTGCAAAAGTTGACGGGAGTCCGGATGGTTTTCACGGAAGGCGTCTTTGGTGCGGAAGTGATACCGGATGAGCCGGGTTTTAAGGATGCGGATGAGTCTTATTATTTTAAACTCATCCGGGCTTTTCAAGGATGGGATGTGACGATGGGAAGGGAGGATGTTGTTGTCGCGGTCATTGACAACGCTTTCGATTTGGAACACGAAGAGTTGAAAGGTCAATGTGTCAATCCTTGGAATATCATGACTAATTCGCCGGATGTGAACACGTATGGGGGAACGCAGCGTCATGGGACCCACGTGGCCTCGTTGGTTGTTGGAGCCATAAATGGCGTGGGGGTTTCCGGAATAGCCCCGGGATGTAAAGTGATGCCGATACAGGTGGGAGTTGAGGACGGGAGTATGCCGACGTCAGCCATCATCAAAGGTTTCTTGTACGCCTTAAAACAAGGGGTACAGGTTATAAGTATTTCCATCGGGAGTAATCCTCGGGAGGGAACGGATCAACTGCCGTGGGATGTACAGGAACAGATCGGGCAAACTACTTTCGTTGAAGAGGGAATGTTCTGGAATGAATTATATGTCTATGCAGAGGAATGTGGCGTGTTGGTGGTGGAATGTGCGGGAAATGAAAACATATTGACCGTCGTTGACCCGATGAAACGTTCCGATAAAGTTTTATATGTAGGAGCAGTCGGAGTAAATGCCGAGCCAGCTTGGTTCTCGAATTTTGGGAAATATGTATCCATTTGTGCCCCGGGTATGAGTATCTATAATGCCATCCCGGATAATAAGTATGACTTTTTACAAGGAACGAGTATGTCAACTCCCATTGTTGCCGGAGCGGCAGCTTTGCTGTTTTCACTTGGGGATGATGTCAAGTTTACGGACGTTAAGGAGGCTTTAGTGAAGACAGCCATACCTTTGCCGGGGAACGGGGTGCGTAAACAAATCGGAAACTTGTTGCAAGTAGATAAAGCGATGGCCTATCTTCAGAAGAATAATCCCTTGCTCGCGGATCCATGTACTCGTAAAATAGACAGTTTAGAACGGGAGATCGAGCGTTTGAAAAAACAATTAAATCAACACTGATGTTACTACTGAGGACAACCGGATTGGAGCATGTTGTTCCTATTGTTAGGGACAATCTGGAATTGATTGCTTTGTATCGTCAAATAAAGAGTAACCTGGGAAGAAATGAGGAATATCGTATTTTCGCGGAACCCAGTATTGACCGTTTTAAGAAACAAATTAGCTGGTACACGGAATACGAGGAAGAGTTTTCTCCTTTGCGGGTTGTTTTTGTGTCCTGTTCTCCACAAGTTCAGGACGAAATAAAATCCGCTCTAAAAGAGAAGATTGATGCCGTGTTGGCCCATTTTAATCCAGATCATGGGGTGAAGAATCCCGATTATGTGGCATTTTATCAATTGCTGTTGCAATGTATCGAGATCCCTTCGCTGGAAGATTGCGTGTACATGAGTCGCTTGGCGGACGGTACGTTACATTTCGTGCTAACGGAATGGGGGTTCTTGAGCAACACGTCAAATGCAGAAATGGGGATTATCCAGAAGATAAGACCCTTGAGAAATGTCATGATCGATTGCATTTATACGGATGGAACTCCGGCAAGCCAAGTTTTACTGCATTTCAAGCAAGGAGAACGTACTTGGAAAGCGATGACTGACGGGAATGGAAAATGTAATTTTTCTTTGCCTGTCGGGACTTCTTTCGAGGCTTATGACGTGCGGGAAGAAGGGAAACAACGTTTCTTGAAAGGGTTTAACGTGTTGGATCATGCGAAATACCAGTTGGTTTTGGAGGCAGAGGATAAGCCAATGCCACCTCCGGTACCCCCGGTTCCGCCCAAACAAGGAACCCCGCCTCCGGTACCCCCGTTGGGTGTGAAACAACCAGCAGAGGCCCCGCTTCCGCATAACCGGAAGACGGTGCATATAATTAATCATTTGAACGAGGTGCTGACAGGAGTTCCCGTGCATGTTTGGGGAGAAGGAATCAATCTCCGGACAACAACGGATGAGAATGGTAATTTCTATCTGCATGATGTCTGGGGAACTAAAAAAGTGAAAATGAAGATCGGTGATGCTCCCGGGAAATTAAAGATCGTGCCGGATGCAGACTATTATCAAATGACAGTTTATCCCAAGAAAAAGAGACCTTGGTGGCTTTGGTTGTTGGGTATATTGTTATTACTTCTGTTATTATGGCTGTTGCGAGATTGCAGTTGTTCGTGTCAGCGACCGGCAGACGTCCCTGTTTTACCGGATTCTACTGTTACGCACCGGGAGACTGTTCCGGCTCCACCGGATTCATTGGCGGAACCTCCCCGAGATACCGTGTTGCGGGGTGAAAGAGGTTCTTTGAGAATAAATTTGCAGTGGGGTAGCACGGATGATTTGGATTTGCTCGTGATTAATCCCTGTTCGGATACGATCTATTACAAGCGTAAACGACAGGTTTGTGGCGGTTGTACAGGAACTTTGGATGTAGATGCAAATGCAAAACCGGAAATGGCTATCGCGAATCCTCAGGAAAATATATTCTTTGACGAGTTGCCCCGGGGAGAAATTCAAGTGGGGGTGCAGATGTATAATAAACGGGTATCGAACACTTGTCCGTTTAGAATAACAATTCAAGCTCATAATTTTGAGCAAGTGATAGATACTGTACTTGTTTTTGATAGATTAAGGGAAAATATGATTATTTTTACCAAGAAATTTGATTGATGTATATAGATAAATGTGTAGTGTTATGAAATGTTCTCGATGTGGTCATGATAATGATTCTGATGCGTTATATTGCGTGGAATGCGGTTTGGTGTTGAATGGAGCCCACTCGTGCAAGGCTTGTCATAATTGGTTGAATCCGGGATATAAATATTGCATCTATTGTGGGAAGAAACAAGGGGCTAAAGTGGCAAAAGTAGCCGGAATATCTACCTTAGTCGTTGTTCTGTTGGCGGTGGCTTTTGCCGTGTGGTATTTCTATCCTATTAATACCCCGGAAACTCCCGTTGCCAATAATGACCAGATCATAGAGCTTATCCAGAAAAATTTAGGCGAGGTGTCTGCCGGACATGTAGATTTATCGCAACCACCCACCCAATTGAACACAGTTTTAAGTGACTTTGCCGCACCTGATTCTGTCTGCGTGGAGGACCGGTTTATCGGTCAGCGTTCTACTCCCAAGGAGTTTTTGAATCATTTATGGTTAACGGGGGAAGTATATCAGGTCATTTCCGTGACCAAGAATGATGCGAAGAAAATAACCGAATTAGTGGTAACAAAATGATATGACTATGATAAAGAGAGTTTTACTATTCACGTGCGTCTGTACGCTGGCCGTTTTGAGTACTTCTGCCCAGACTTTCAGGAATAAGTTATTCCCATCGAACGAGATTAGTGGTGAGGAATTTAAAAAGCAGGCCATAAACAAGATACAATCATTACAGAATTATCTGGAAGTCTTGGTGAAGAACGATCAGAATACTTCTAAAACAGCCAAGAACGCGGCAGTCGAAAATGCCGTACGTCTATTTTCAGATGAAAACCGTATCGTAGAGGTAAATTCAACATCCCGGCCTAAGCCCCGGAAACTAAAAGTTCGTCAGTATTTGGTGAAACTTGCTTTCTTGTCCGAGAAAGTGTACGATAAAGTGACGATCCGTTTTTATGATGTTTTTTTCATTTCTAATTTCAAGAAACGTCCGGATGGGAAGTACGAAGCTGTGGTTTCTATGAGCCAAAAGTTTACGGGAGAAGGTGATCGTCCCTATTCCGATGTCGTGCAAAAGAACATACAGATCATACTTGTTCCTATTCAAAAGCCGGAAGGCACGTATTACGAAGTAAAACTGGGGGATATTTCGATCACGGATAATAATATATAATACCTTGAAAATACTGAATTTATATAAATACATCTTTCTCGTTATTTGTGGTTTACAGAGCGTTACTCTGGAGGCTCAAGGTCTTGACGATGACAGGGCGATAAATAACGTGTTGACGATGCGTGTTAAAATGCTGGACGAGTTTTTCCAGCGTTTTAACGGGAAATACACGGTACATGCGTTTCAGCAGGAGAATTTAGATTCCGTTTTGTTGGAAAAGATGGCTATGGTAATGAAGGATCGGGAAATGATGATTCAATTCCTGGTAAATCAACGAAACGAGAAATTGGTGGAAAGTCCGGTTGTAAAGGAATTCGTGAAACAGGTCGTGAAGGATTCCACCTTGATGTCTTTTTATGATCCGGATTGGTATGCCGTGATTACTTGCAAAATTAAGATAAAGGGAAAGGAAGAACGCGTGAATTTGACGTTAAAAGTTCAACAGGGGGAACAGGGCGATAGCCGATGGGTTATCGTGGGATGTAGCCCTTTTAACGAGAAGGCTTTCACGCCGAAAGTGGATTCTCTTTTCTTTATCGGCCCGGCTAATAATGAATTGAACTTCATGGAACTTTCAAGTAATATGGTAGCAGACACTTCGTTGGTGACCTATTGGGCGAAGGAGATTCAGCCGGATTACCTGACTCTTTTCTCTTGGTTGACGTACAGCGGGACGGCAGAACTACAAAAAATCGAATCTATAAAGTACTATTGTTTGCAGGTGAAAAATTATATGTTCACGATCGAATTTTTCAACCGGGCCGAGTATAATTCCGGCTGGCTGATCTCTTCCGTGCAGAAAATGAATAGCGAACAGAAAGTTGCCTTCCGAAAGGAGTCTCTTTTCGTGAAAGGAGAAGTTCTCCAGTGGAAATTGTTTCAAAGATAATCTTGTATAATCTCGCTTGATTTCGCTAAAGTTACATGAATTTTTCGTATATTTGTATGTTTTGAGCCGGGATGAAATTCCGGCTGTGAATGAACAGTTTAGCAAATATAAGAAATAAGAAAAAACAATTAAATATATCATATGAGTGAAGAATTAGAGCAGAACATGAGTGAAGAAATAGAGCAAACGAATAACGAGTATTCGGCTGATAGTATTCAAGTGTTGGAGGGGTTGGAGGCCGTTCGTATGCGTCCGTCCATGTATATTGGAGATGTTAATACGAAAGGATTGCATCATTTGGTGTACGAGGTGGTCGATAACTCGATTGACGAGGCGTTGGCTGGCTATTGTAAAAATATCGATGTAACGATTAACGAGGATAACTCGATCAGCGTGTCTGACGATGGACGTGGAATTCCGACGGGAATGAACCAGAAAGAGAATCGCTCGGCACTGGAAGTCGTGATGACGATTCTGCATGCCGGTGGTAAATTTGATAAAGGTTCTTACAAGGTTTCCGGAGGACTTCACGGGGTGGGTGTATCCTGTGTGAACGCGCTTTCCACGAAATTGGTCGCAACCATTTATCGTGAAGGTAAAATCTGGCGCCAAGAGTACAGTAAAGGATTCCCGTTAGCAGATGTGCAAGTGATTGGCGAGACGGATCGGACGGGTACGACGATCTATTTCAAGCCGGATGATTCTATATTTTATGTAACAGAATATAAATATGATATTTTAGCTGCCCGTTTGCGGGAGTTGGCTTACCTAAACCGGGGTATCCGTTTGTCGTTAACCGATAAACGGACGATTGATCCGGACACGAACGAGTTTAAGTCAGAAGTTTTCTACTCGGAAAAAGGATTGAGTGAATTCGTGGAATACTTGGATGAAACCCGGGAGAAATTAATTGACGAAACCATTCATATCACGACCGAAAAGAATGGAATTCCGATCGAGGTGGCCATGCATTACAACACGGAGTTCAAGGAAAATGTTTACTCTTACGTGAATAATATCAACACGATCGAGGGGGGAACACACCTTGCCGGATTCCGTCGGGGAGTGATGCAAACCTTGAAGACGTATGCTGATAATTCCGGGATGTTAAGCAAGTTGAAGTTTGATATTAGCGGGGAGGATTTCCGTGAAGGTCTGACAGCTATTATTTCCGTGAAGGTGGCAGAACCTCAATTCGAGGGACAGACCAAGACCAAGTTAGGTAATACTGAGGTCGGGTCGGCCGTGGCTCAAGCAGTAAGTGTCGCATTAGCAAATTATCTGGAGGAACATCCGAAAGATGCCCGTGCTATCGTGGACAAGGTAATCCTTGCCGCACAAGCTCGTCACGCGGCCCGTAAAGCCCGTGAACTTGTGCAACGGAAGACGGTGCTTTCCGGTTCCGGTTTGCCCGGTAAATTGGCGGATTGTTCGGATAATAACCCGGAGAACTGCGAGATATTCCTTGTTGAGGGAGACTCGGCAGGGGGTACGGCTAAACAAGGGCGTGACCGTAAATTCCAGGCAATCCTTCCATTGAGAGGTAAAATCCTGAACGTGGAGAAGGCGTTGGCTCATCGCGTGTGGGAAAGTGAGGAGATCAAGATGATCTTCCAAGCTTTGGGTATCACGATTGGTACGGCGGAAGATAGTAAAGCGGTTAATTTGGAAAAAATACGTTACCACAAGATCGTGATCATGGCCGATGCCGACGTTGACGGGGCGCACATTGCCACGTTGATCATGACATTATTTTTCCGTTACATGAGATCGGTAATTGAAAACGGTTACTTGTATATCGCAACCCCGCCTCTTTACTCCGTGAAGAAAGGAAAGGATCAACGCTATTGCTGGACGGAAGAACAGCGTTTGCAATTGATCCAGGAAATGGGAGCGGGTAAAGAGAGCAGTTTGCATATCCAGCGTTACAAAGGTCTTGGTGAAATGACAGCAGAACAGTTGTGGGACACGACGATGTCTCCCGATGGCAGAACGTTGCGTCAGGTGACGATCGAGAATGCTGCCGAGGCAGACCGTATTTTCTCTATGCTTATGGGGGACGATGTGCCGCCTCGTAGGCAGTTTATCGAACAGAACGCTACATACGCTAACATTGACGCTTAAGCGTCAATGTAGTTCCAAGTTGCAGGTTAATGGGTTACAGGTTTGTACTATTAATCTGCAACTTGTTTTATGAAATGAATAACTTGCAACCTGTAACTTTTAATCTATGAAAATTTGTGTGTTTTGTGCATCATCGGAGAGTGTCGATAACGTGTATTTTGAGGCCGCGGCTGATTTGGGGAAAGAGATCGTGATGCGGGGATGGGGGTTGCTGTATGGCGGGACAAATTGCGGGTTGATGCGTGAGGTGTCGGATGCCGTGAAAAATAGTGGGGGAGAGGTGACCGGGATCATTCCGCAATGCATCGTGGACCGGGGTGTTTCGGCAGAAGGTATTTCCGAATTAATCGTGGCTCCCGATATGAAAGAACGAAAGAGCATGATGCGTGAAAAAGCAGATGCTTTTATCGCTTTACCCGGGGGATGGGGAACGCTGGAGGAGATCACGGAAGTGATTACCTTGAAACAGCTTGGAATACATAATAAACCAATTATTTTCCTTAATACGAACGATTTTTACGAGTATTTTTTCCTTTTTATCAGTAATATTCGCAAGGAAGGATTCGTGTCGAAGGCCTATGATGGGCTGTATGTCGTCGTAAATACGGTGGAAGAGGCTGTGGAGTATATCGAGAATTATCAGGCTAAAGATTTTTCAAGTAAATATTAAAAAAAACTTGTTTTTTTAATATTTATATTCTATATTTACAAAGCTAATATAGCGTATGAGTTGACTATTGTAGTGATACAAAAGTTTGGTTAGTTTAGTTTAGAATGTAAAGGGTGGCTTTTGTCACCCTTTATTTATTGGGATAAAATAGGTGATCTGTTAATTAATGTTTTGTGTGGCAAGTGTGAATGGGTCCTATTTCGTTAGTTATTCTTCTGTTTCTCAGTATACTCTCACTAGTGTTTCGTGCATAACTCCTCGATAAGTTACCGATAAGTTGCCGATAACTTACCGAGGCGGGGACGGTAACTTCTAGTTGATTTGTACCCGAAATCTAATGATGCTAGGCGTGAGACTATATTGAAACGCTCCCAAGAAAGAAAGGAAAGGAATCGCTTGAAAGCACCAAAGACAGAACGGAAAATATTATTCATGAACAGAAAAGGAGTAACCCAAAAGTTGAATTTGTGAAATGGCTACGGCTTCTAACCCTCGTTACACGGGAGGGAAACCGCCTGGTAATCAGCTCTCCCCCTGTGTAAGGGGGAGCTGGAGGGGGTAGTATTACTCCATCAAACCTCGACCGACTTTTCTGATTTCATTCTTTTCTTTCAGAAGAGCCACGGTTTTGTCGAGAACACCATTAATAAACCCGCTACTTTTCGGGGAACAATAGTTCTTGGAAATCTCGATATACTCGTCCAGAGTCACCTTCACGGGGATTGAGGGGAAATATTTCAGTTCGCAGATTGCCGCATCCATGATTAGTTTATCCATGTCGGAAATTCGGTCGAGTTCCCAGTTGGTAGTGAACTGATCCACTAATTCCAAGTTTTCTTTCATGTCGAGAATGGACTTCCGGAACAGGGTTTTCGCAAAACTCAAGTCTTCTTCCTCGTTATATAAGGAGATAAAGAAAACGGTGTCTTCTGAATAGCTTTCTTTCATATTCTTCACCGTTTTGTACACGATGCTCAACACGAGTTCGAAATCGTCATTCCAGAAAATATTCTTTTCTTCCATGGCTTGGTCGAAATCTTCATCTTCTGCGATTAATTCCGAGATCATGTCAAGCACGAGTTTCTTGTGATCCTCGTAAGTCACGCTGGGTTTGGACATGTAAAGCTTGAAAAAATCCATTTCCATCATGCGGTCATGCAGCAAGGCGACCACATCTTGACACTCGTTCAAGGAAACCAGATTCGTGGAAACATAGGTCTTGAATTTTCGGTTATTGGCAATTTGATTGATTACCGGGTTGTCAATAAAGCGGGTGTTCGGGTTTAACTCTCTTTGTGATGCAAGTTTCCGATTACGGGCAGCATCTATTTTTAAAAATGCACGACGTTGGATTTCCGTGATTAAGAGGAAAACGTGGTAGTATAAATCCGTACTTTTGGTTATACTTTTGAACAAATCTCTTTCCACTTCCGTAATTGTCACTCCCTCTTTCTTCGTGTAAGAATATAAAAGCTGTAAAACTTTAATTCTAATTAATCTTCTACTTGTCATTTTATAAAGAACTATATGTTTAAACCGGTGCGCAAAAGTACTAATTAAATTGAAAACGGAAAATTGAAAATGGAAAATTATTAGTACTTTCGCATGATTTATGCAATAAAGGTTGTAGGAATGATAAAGAACATCCATATAGGAAATTACGCTTTGATCGATAAAACGAATATCGAGCTAGAGAAGGGATTTACGATTATTACCGGGGAAACAGGTGCGGGAAAATCCATTTTGTTGGGTGCGATCGGGCTGACGTTGGGACAGCGGGCTGATGTTGCAGCCATTATGGATAAGAACAGAAAATGCGTGGTCGAGATCACGTATGATGTCGTGGGGTACGATTTACAGCCATGGTTTGCTGATAACGACTTGGATTATGACGACGAGGTGGTTGTGAGACGAGAATTGACGGCAGACGGCAAATCGAGGGCGTTTATTAATGATACTCCCGTTAATAACAAATTATTGAAAGAGTTCGGGAGTTTCTTGATCGACGTGCATTCGCAGCATCAGTCCTTACTTATCGGGCAACCGGAATATCAATTGGAAATACTGGATGCTTTTTGCGGTAATCAAGCGTTGTTGAAAGATTACCGGGTAAAATATACCCACCGACAGGGATTGTTGTCAGAACTGACTTCACTAAAACAGCGGGCAAAAGAGGCCGAGCAAGAGGAAGATTATTTGAAATTCCAGTTTAACCAGCTGGATGAAGCCCGTCTGCGAGAAGGAGAACAGCAGGAGTTGGAGGAAGAGCTGGCCGTGTTGAATAACGCGGAGAATATTAAATCTGCCTTTTCCGAATCGACGTATGTATTAACGGAATCGGATAATCCCGTTATTCAGGCCTTGAAAGGGGTGAAGAATCGGATGGCGACATTGGAGGGGATCGTGAAAGAGGCTGCCGATTACGAGCAACGTCTGAGTTCGGTGATTCTCGAACTGGAAGATATAGCCGATGAATCGGAACGAATGGCGGAACGGGTGGAATACAACCCGGCAAGAGTCGACGTGATCAACGAGCGGTTGAACGTGATGTATGATTTGCTACACAAGCACCGGTTGGAAAAAGTCGAGGAACTGATCGCTTTAAAGGAGGAGTTAGGGAAGAAGTTGAAAGGAATACAATCCTTTGCGGAACAGATCGAAATATTGGAAAAACAAATTAAGTCCGTGGAGACGGAAATGGATTCGTTGGCGGGTAAGCTACATAAAGCCCGTGTGGCGTCGGAGGAGAAATTGAGAGAAGAGATGCGGGGATTGCTGGTAAGCATGGGGATTAAACATGCCGTGTTTAAGGTTATGATCACCCCGTTGGATCATTTTACGACGACGGGAAAAGATGACGTGAGTTTCTTGTTTTCGGCGAACAAGAATCAGGAGCCGGGAGAACTGGTAAAAGTGGCGTCCGGGGGAGAAATTTCCCGGTTGATGTTGTCGCTGAAGTATATCCTGTCCCGCACGAAACAGTTGCCGGTCATTATCTTTGACGAGATTGACACGGGGGTTTCCGGGGAAATCGCTCACCGGATGGCTGAGATGATGAAAGAGATGGCTCGCCGGATGCAGGTGATCAGTATTTCCCATCTGCCCCAGATTGCCGCGGCGGGAGATCACCACTTTAAGGTATATAAAGAAGACGATCAGGTGGGAACAATTTCCCGTATCCGTCGTTTAACAGATGAAGAGCGGGTGGCGGAAATAGCCGGAATGATCAGCGGGAGTGTTGTCAGTGATGCAGCGTTGGAGAATGCCCGGTTGCTACTCGGTCAATTTTAACAGTAGAAAGAATTTTTTAATTTAATACAGTTTTATGAGTTACAATTTATTGAAAGGAAAAAAGGGGATAATATTCGGTGCGTTGAATGAGATGTCCATCGCGTGGAAAGTGGCGGAGAAATGTTTGGAAGAGGGGGCCGAGATCGTGTTGACGAACACTGAATTATCTATTCGGATGGGACAGATCAAGGATTTCGCGGAGAAGAATAATGTTCCATTGATTCCTGCAGATGCAACTAGTGAGGAAGATTTGGAGCGTTTATTTAAAGAAGCGATGGAATTGTTGGGTGGGAAGATTGATTTTATATTACACTCGGTAGCCATGTCGTTGAACGTGAGAAAAAAACGTCCTTACGATAATCTGGATTACGATTTTTTACAAAAAACATTGGATATTTCGGCTATTTCTTTCCATAAGGTTCTCCAGACGGCAAAGAAATTGGACGCGATTAATGAATGGGGGTCTGTTGTGGCGCTTTCATACGTGGCTGCACAGCGTACCATGTTCGAATATAATGACATGGCGGATGCCAAAGCGATGTTGGAGTCTATCGCTCGTAGTTTCGGGTATATTTACGGACGGGAAAAGCGGGTTCGTGTCAATACGATTTCACAATCCCCGACGGTAACCACGGCTGGTAGCGGTATTAAAGGTTTTGACTCTCTGATTGATTTTGCAGAACGGATGTCCCCGTTGGGAAATGCCTCGGCAGACGAGTGTGCGAATTATTGTATTACCTTGTTCTCTGACTTGACCCGTAAAGTGACCATGCAGAATTTGTTCCACGATGGTGGGTTCTCCAGCATGGGTATGAGCTACCGGGCTATGCACCAGTATAACAAGAGTTTTGAAAACGGCGAAACGAAATAATTTCGGATTTACGATTTATGATTTCAGGTGTAGGCGTGGTAAAGAAAATCATAAATCGTAAGTCATAAATCGTAAATATAGTAAAGATGTTTTTATTTTTTGACACGGAAACGACGGGACTTCCGCAGCGTTGGAATGCTCCCGTGACGGACGTTGATAATTGGCCCCGGTTGGTGCAGCTTGCGTGGATTATGTGTGACGATAAGGGGAATATTATCGAGGAACGTAGCGATATTATTAAACCGGAAGGTTTTTCTATTCCGGTGGAGGCATCCCGTGTACACGGGATTACCACGATAAAAGCTCAAGAGGAAGGGCAAGATTTGTTATCCACCTTGGAGCTGTTTTCGGATAAGATAGATGTGGCCTATGCCTTGATCGGGCATAATATCAGTTTTGACGAATGTATTGTGGGAGCTGAATTCGAGCGGAAACGGATGATGACTTCTTTATTTCTGAAACCGAAATACTGTACGATGAAAATGTCCACGAATTATTGTAAATTGCCGGGTGGAAAACAGGGATTCAAATCTCCGAAGTTATCCGAGTTACACCAGGTTCTGTTCGGGGAGGGATTCGAGAATGCTCATGATGCTTTGGCGGACGTGCGGGCAACTGTTCGTTGTTTCTGGAAATTGAAAGAGTTAAAAGTGATTTAATATGGCGAAGAAACCGGAGTATAATTACAAGTCATTACAAACCGAATACGGGAAAATGCCACCACAGGCCGTGGATCTGGAGGAGGCTATCTTGGGATCTCTGATGTTGGAGAAAGATGCGTTTATTACCGTGAGTGACTTCTTGAAACCGGAATGTTTTTATAAGGAGGCACATCAAAAGATATACAGGGGAATTCAAAACCTTTCCTTGAATAACGAACCGGTGGATATTCTTACCGTGAGCGAGGAGATGAAACGTTTGGGGGAACTGGAAGAGATCGGGGGATATTACTATTTGGCTCAACTGACTTCGAAGGTGGCATCCGCGGCTCATATCGAGTTCCACGCCCGTATTGTGGTACAGAAATATATCCAGCGGGAATTGATCCGGGTATGTACCGATATACAGAACAAGGCATACGACGAGGCAACAGACGTGGCCGACTTGGTGGATATGGCCCAAAAGCAGGTGTTCGAAATTGCCGAGGGAAATATAAAAAAAGAGACAACGGCTATTAATGCTTTGATTGATGAAGCGATCAAAGGAATAGAGATTGCCGGTAAACGTGCAGATGGATTGAGTGGGGTTCCTTCCGGGTTCAACGCTTTGGATGAAGTGACTTCCGGTTGGCAGCCTTCCGACCTCGTGATTATTGCCGCCCGTCCCTCTATGGGTAAAACGGCATTCGTGTTGTCCATGACCCGGAATATGGCGGTGAACCATAACCAGCCCATTGCTTTATTCTCTTTGGAGATGTCTTCGGTGCAGTTAGTGAACCGTCTGATTGCTAGCGAGACCGAGTTGGGTTCCGAGAAAATACGTAATGGTAAGTTAAGCGAGGAAGAGTGGCAACAGTTACACTCGAAAATTAAGGCCTTGATCAAGGCCCCGATATACGTGGATGATACCCCAGCCCTCTCTATATTCGAGTTGAGGGCCAAGTGTCGCCGTCTGCAACAAAGATACGGAATCAAGGTGTTGATTATCGACTATTTGCAGTTGATGACTGCCGGGGCGGATATGCGGGGAAACCGGGAACAGGAGGTAAGTATGATTTCGCGGCAGTTGAAAATTATTGCCAAGGAATTAAATATACCGGTGATCGCCTTGTCCCAGTTGAATCGTGGTGTTGAGCAACGTACGGGAGATGCCAAGAAACCGATGTTGTCTGACTTGCGTGAATCCGGGGCCATCGAGCAGGATGCCGATATGGTGCTTTTCATTCACCGTCCGGAACGTTACGGGATCATGGAGGACAGTATGGGAAACAGCTTGAAAGGAATTGCCGATATTATTATAGCCAAACATCGTAACGGTGCGGTAGGGGAGATTCAGTTGCGGTTCCGTAACGAGTTGGCACAATTCTGTGATTTGGAAGAAGTTTCTCCGTTTGCATCGGGAGGTTCTACCGTGAAGACGGTTACTTTCGGCTCCCGGATGAACGAGGATGCGGCTCCACAAATGCCACAATTGGATTCCGATTTCCAGGAGGGAGGCAAGAGTTTCGAGAATCCGGCGAATAGTAGTAAAGCACCGTTTTAATAATTGAAAATGGAGAATTGAAAATGAAAAATAAACTCCCTCCCCCCTTCGGGGTACTCCCTCTATAAACAGAGGGAGAGTTGAAATACTTCCTGTCTTTGGGAAGAGTTACCAGCTCCTCCTCTGTTTATAGAGGAGGTGGCAGCGAAGCTGACGGAGGAGTTTAATCTAAAATTTAAAATCTAAAATTAATCTATGCGTGATAAATTACTGTTTTTGCTAAAATACTATCTCTTTTGGATTGTATTTTCATGGGTGGCCAAGGTGGTGTTCTTGATATATCAATACAAGGAGACGGTCACTCTTACCGGACATGATTATATGATGATCTTTGCCAAAGGGTTCCGCATGGATCTTTCGTTTGGCGGATACGTGATTTTGTTGTCCTGTGTTCTGATGGCAATCGGTGTCTTTTTATCCGCAAAAATATTGAAACGTATTTTCTCCTGCCTGACGCTTTTGCTTTTAGTGGTATCGAGTCTGATTATCGTGGGAGATCTGGAATTATTCAAAAATTGGGGGTATCACATGGATGCGACTCCCTTGTTTTACTTGAAGACACCCGGAGAGGCGATGGCCTCAACTCCGACGGGGTTGATTCTGTTGCTCTTGTTACTCTATGCAGTCATGGTGGCTGTTTTTTACGCGATTTACCGCCGTTGGGTGGCCAAGACTCTTCGTACGGACAGACGGGAGGCATTATGGTACGGTGTCGTATATCTTATTTTAGGTGGTGTTGCGTTTATTCCCGTGAGAGGCGGTTTCAACGTGGCCCCAATGAACGTGAGTTTCGTGTTTTTCAATAACAAAAATATGTACGCGAATCAGGCTGCGGTTAATCCGGTATGGAACTTCCTGTACGAGGTAATGCATATTGACAAGGTAAAGGGAAATTATGCTTTTATGCCGGAGGATAAGGCTCAACAGTTGGTGGATAGCGTGTATGTGGAAACGGGAGATTATCCCAAGGTATTGAAAACCGATAAACCTAACGTGGTGGTACTCTTGTTGGAAACATTCACATTAAACGCTTGGGACGCCATGCCGAATTTACAAGCAATAGCCAAGGAAGGGATATTTTTCTCTAATATATACGCAACCGGAAATCGTTCAGACCGGGGTATTTTGGGGGTGATCAGCGGTTTCCCCGCTTATCCGAATGCATCCATGTTGAAATACCCGAACAAGACTTATGAACAACCCCGTTTCCCGCTGAATTTCGAAACAGAAGGGTACTCTACTCGTTTTTATTATGCAGGGGATCTCAATTTTGGCGGCTTCCGTTCTTACGTGACCATGAGTTTTCAGGGTACAGTTACCGAGGATGATTTTTCGGGAGAGGCCATCGAGAACCGTTTCAAATGGGGGGTACATGACGGGTATATGCTTGATCGTCTTTACGAAGATTTACGAATTGCCCAAGTACCGTTCATGTATATGGCGTTTACTATGAGTAGTCATGAACCCTTTATCGTTCCTATGGAGACAAAGATTCCGGGAGATGATAGCGGTTCCAAGTTGAAGAATGCGATTGCGTACACGGACCAATGTCTGGGAGAATTCTTTGAAAAGTGTAAGAAATCGGGGCTTTGGGATAATACCTTATTCGTGCTGGTAGCCGATCATGGAACCCGTCACGTGGGGAATTTACAACCTCATTTGCCGGAGGCTTATCGAATTCCGATGATCTTCACGGGAGGAGCGATGAACGTGCAGGATTCCGTGGTCAATACATTGGGATCTCAGACCGATATGGTGGCAACATTGTTTGCCCAGTTGGGAATGAACGCCGAGGCATTCCATTACAGCAAGAATCTGTTGAACCCGACGGCCAAACCTTTTGCTTTTTATTCTTTCACGAATGCGGCGGCAGTGGTGACGAATAACGGGGCATACATCTATGATCTGAAAACAAAAAAGCCGATAGGACCTAACACCAATCCCCAAGATGGAGAGTTATTGAAAGCTTATTTACAAGTTGTTGATCGGGATTTTAAAAAATGAATCAAAAGGGGAGGGTGTTTGATAAACGACTTTTGTCCCTCCTCCCTTTTATAAATATTGCACAGCAAACAATGTCAGATCGTCCGCCTCTTCATGGCTATTCCCGGTATATTCTTTCAGATCATCTAAGACGATATGAACTAGTTGTTGCGGGGTGTCACAAGGGTTGGATTCGATAACCTTTTTCACCCGTTCCTTCCCGTAAAAATGGCGTTCAGAATTCTGGGCCTCGGTCAACCCGTCCGTGTATAGGAAGAGCATATCGCCACTTTCCATTTGATAGCGGCTTTCTTTATACATGGTTCGCATAACACCGATTGGAATACCCAATGAATCTTCAAGGAATTTCACCTCTTTCTCTTCCCGTGTACATAGAATCGGGAAAGGATGGCCCGCGTTAGCATAAGATAGTATCCCGTTCTTTAAATCGAGAATACCGACGAACATGGTGATGAACATATCGTCTTCCACGTTGTCACTCATGTAATTATTAATAGTATTACAGATGTCCGAGGAAGTACGTTTCCGGGGAGCGATATAATTAAAGAGGGTGGAGACCGAAGCCATGTACAAGGCGGCTGGAATACCTTTCCCTCTCACGTCACCCACGATAAAATAGAGGCAGTTTCTTTTCACGAAATAACTGTACATATCTCCGCCGACAGCCTTGGATTGTTCCAAACGGGCATACAGGGAGAAATGGAATTTCGAGATTCGGGGGATTGAGGGAAGGAATCTTTCTTGGATGCGTTGAGCTACACGCATTTCACCTTCTATCTTCTCTTTTTCGATCGTGCTGATCCTAAGATTCTCGATCGATTCAACGATCCTTTTTTGCATATAGACAAATGATTCCCGTAGTTCCTGTATCTCGTCTTTATTCCCGATCATGGGTATAGGTTCATTGAAATTACCGTCAGCAATCATGCGTGTGACTGTTGAGAATTGTTTCAACGGGTAGAATAAACGCTTGATCACCCGGATAACCACCCAGAAAAGAAGAATCAAGCAGGAGATGCAACAGATCAGGATCAGATCGTTAATACGGGCGATAGAATCAAACACTTCGTGATGCGGACAGATAACAACCAATACCCATTTCGTGTGGGGCATATGTTTGAAATACACGAAGAAACGAACGTGATCAATGGATATTTCACCCGATCCGCTTTCTTCTTTCGTGGCTCTTTTGAGGATTTTTTCGTAATCAATATTTTTAGTTTCTGCGTATTTACGAATATCACTGAACATTCGGATTTCTTGATTCGGGTGGGCAATCAGAATACCGTTCCGGTTCATTAGATAGGCATAACCTGTTTTATAGAGAGACAGGTGATTGACAAAATCCGTGAATTCTTCTAAGAAAATATCCAGTCGTAGATACCCCACAAATTGATTTTTCGAATCATACATCGGCTCGAAACGGGAGAAAACCCGTTGCTTGATATAGGAAAAACTGTAATAGTAGTTACTCCAATAAGATTTTCTTTGAGCATGGGCGTCTTTGTCCAAACGTTCTGTGGAAAAATGGATACTACCGTGTGACAATTTTTTGAAATGGACGGAGTCCTTATGGCGGTAAACAAACACATCATGATCTTTATAGCCCGGTTCGTATTCTAAGGCGCAACCACATATTTCGGGGGAGTTTTTCAATACGGACTTAAACGTGTTACGATCTCCGGCAATAAGCAGGTCTTTTATCGGCTCGAGTTTCAGCATGGAATTAATTCTTTCAATCACCCTGCCTTGTTCTTTAATTTGATTTTCTGCCTGTTCAGCGATTAGTTCCGAGTACATCGTGACATTTTTGTATTGTGATATTCTCGGCAATACATACAGGATGATAAAGATGACCAGAAATATGACCGTGCAAACGGATAATATATAGATGGTCAATCTGGTACTGAAAGAGTTTTTCCGGGAAGATTTCATTATTTACAATCGTTGGTTAACTTGATTAAGGTGATTTCCGGTCTTTGGCCGATACGTCCGGCGAATCCCAGATAACCAACTCCCCGGGAGACGTACAATTGCTGGCCGTTTGCTGTATACAGTCCGTTATACTCCGGGTAGACGTACACTGCCGGGCTCCACCGGAAACTGCCGATGGTGATTCCCAGTTGCATGGCGTGCGTGTGACCTGCCAGCATGAGGTCCACAGGATAATTTAGTACCTCGTGTCGCCAGTGAGACGGGTCGTGAGAAAGGAGAATGACGGGATAACCGTCTGTTCCTTCCAAGGCTTGAGCTAATTTACCAAAACAAGGAAAGGGGGGAAGTCCCCAGTTTTCAACCCCGGCCAAATAAAGCGTATCCTTCGCGATGACAAGCGGGACATTCGTGTTATTCAGCATCGTGAAATCAGCCCGTTCCATATTCTTGAAAAACTGTTTCAGGTTATTCTCTTGGTCTGTTTTCGAGGGCCACTTCACGTAAGTACCGTAATCATGGTTCCCGGTCGTGGCATATTTGCCGTATTTGGCTTTTAATTTTTTTAAGGTTTCGATCCAAGGGTCCATTTCCGAGGCAAAACTATTTACCATGTCTCCGGTAAACACGATCAAGTCGGGATTTAACCGGTTTACTTCATCCACGAGTTTCGTGATTCCGGGATAATGTTCTCCGTAACTTCCCAAGTGTAAATCGGTTAGTTGTACGATGCGAAAATCATTGAAGGCGTCGGGTAGAGTTTTGATACACACGGTCTCCCGCTCAATTTTGTAGCTGTACCTGTACCACGTGATCCCGTTCAATATAACAATAAAAGAGGCTAGAGCTATACCTAGAGCCAGTCTGTTCACGATTCTGGCAGCAGGAATGCATTTAGCCATCCTCAATAAGATAGAGAAAGCATTTACAATGATATACAAAGTCTTGGGGGTATAGAACAGCAGGATAATAGAGATACATTTTTCCACCCAGAAATAGGCTTCCGGACCTTTTAGAGTTGGGATAAACAAGTGATACCACACGATACAAGCCACGAAAAACAAAGAGTGCAGCCAGAATAAATACGAGCATATTTTTCGCTTGAAATAACGTCTGATCTGTAAAAATAGAAGCGAGTCATTCAGCAACACGCAGAAAATTCCAGCTATCAGTATGAATAATCCTGTTTTCATGGTTAGTTATTTAAAAATAAGTGTTCCGAAGAATTCCGGTCGATGGAAATCCGGTTTTTCCGTTGGAATCGGATTCCACGTGACAAAGTGAGGGTGGGGAAGTTTGTTCCCGCATTTATGAATATTTCCCCTGATCGTGGTTCCGGAAGTGGGCATAAAAGTGTGTTTGAAAAAAGCAGTGTGAGGGAATCTGATAATCAGTGACCATTGATAAAAAGCTTCATCTTGATTCTCATTGTTGAATTTTATGGTAGAATCCCTGAGAATGGTGGTACTTATTTGCATTGGCATTAGGCTGCGATTCTCTCTACCCGTACCGTAAGCGCATAAGATTGTACCGATCGCATTGATTTCAATATTGTAGTATCCGTCCCCGTCTTCCAATTGGATGAAAAGTTCCACGCAGGAATCTTCCCACACGTGTCCGCAATCCGTGATTTCCGTGGCTCGGAATTCATTTTCATGCACGTCAAATTTCAAGAAAATGTGCTGTTCGTTATAAGCAATCCGGAAATGGATATCCGGGCGATAAGGATAGGTATCCGGCCAGTTTACTTCCTTCAAGGTGATACGATTACATTCCCGGTCCAGGTGGTAGCTTAACACTTGTAGCGTTTCGTTACTTGCATACGGGGGAAACTTGACAATATCAATGGTATCCATGGCTTAGAACGAAAATAAGGAGGGTGTGTCAAAAGGTATTTTATCCTCAAAAAACTCCTCCGTCACTTCGTGCCACCTCTTCTATAAACAGAGAAGGAGCTGGAGATTCTTCCCGAAGAAAGGGAGTATTTCAACTCTCCCTCTGTTTATAGAGGGAGTACCCCGAAGGGGGGAGGGAGTTTGAAAAATGACTTTTGACACACCCTCCAGTTTAAAATTTATTTAGAACAATCCAGTGATCTTACCGTTGTTATCTATGTCAATTTTTTCGGCAGCGGGAATATCCGGTAAACCGGGCATTCTCATGATGCTACCCGTAATCGGGATGATGAATCCGGCTCCGGATGCAATCTCGATCTGGCGTACCGTTACCACGAAATCTTTCGGACGGCCAAGTAATTTCGGGTTGTCCGACAATGATTTCTGTGTTTTGGCGATACAAACCGGGAGTTTATCCAAGCCTAAGTCCATCACTTTTTTCAAGTCCGATTTAGCCTCTGCCGTGTAGTCAATAGCGGCTGCACCGTATAATTCTTTGGCAATGGTTTCAATCTTCTTTTCAACACTCCATTCCCAATCGTACAATGGTTTCATGTTACAAGTACATTGTTCTGCCACTTTGGCAACCAAACGAGCCAGGTTCTCCGCACCTTCTCCACCTTTTGCCCATACTTCAGCCACTTCCATGGGAACGTCAAGTTCTTTACATTTCTCGGCAAGGAAGGCGATCTCTTCGTCGGTATCCGTAACAAATTTGTTGATGGCAACAACGGGGCAGATATTGAATTTCTTCATATTCTCGACCTGTTTTTCCAAGTTGGCCACACCTTTCTTCAAGGCTTCTAAGTTCGGTTCTTTCAATTGGTCTAGTTTGGCTCCCCCGTGGTATTTTAATGCCCGAACGGTGGCCACCATAACGACAGCGGTGGGTTTTAATCCGGCTTTCACACACTTGATGTCGAAGAATTTCTCCGCCCCGAGGTCAAAACCGAATCCGGCCTCTGTCACCACGTAGTCGGAGAGGGTTAATCCCATACGAGTGGCAATGATTGAGTTGGTTCCTTGGGCGATATTTGCGAAGGGACCACCATGTATGATGGCCGGGTTGCCTTCCAAAGTTTGTACCAAATTCGGTTTGATTGCATCCTTTAATAAGGCCGCCATTGCACCGTGTGCGTGTAGATCCCGGGCATAAATCGGTTTCTTGTCGAAGGTGTAACCGATAAAGATGTTACCCAGTCTGTTTTTCAGATCCTCGAAATCATCAGACAAGCAGAGAATGGCCATCACCTCGGATGCCGCAGTAATGTCGAATCCGGTTTCCCGCGGGATTCCAGCTGACGTACCACCCAAGCCTACGATAATATGGCGTAAGGAACGGTCATTCATGTCCATCACCCGTTTCCAGGTTACTGTACGAGGATCAATATTCAAAGAATGGGTTTTACTTTGAATATTATTGTCGATAAGGGCGGATAGCAGGTTATGAGCTTTTTCGATAGCACCGAAATCACCCGTGAAGTGCAGATTGATGTCTTCCATTGGAACGACTTGAGAGTAACCACCACCGGTGGCTCCTCCTTTGATTCCAAATACCGGGCCAAGTGAGGGTTCACGTAGTACGACCGTTGCTTGTTTCCCTATCCGGTTCAATCCTTCTGTAAGACCGATGGAGATTGTTGTTTTACCCTCTCCGGCAGGAGTTGGTGATATGGCAGATACAAGAATCAATTTTTTGCCGTCGATCTTTGATTTATCAATTAAACTTAACGGTAATTTGGCTTTATATCTTCCATAAGGTTCCAATAAATCTCTGTCTATGCCTAATTTATCTGCAATCTCGTAAATCGGTTTTATCTCGATCGAGTTTGCAATTTCAATATCTGTTTTCATGTTTATTAATTTTAGTTTCAAATTTCAAGTTACAAATCCCAGGTTAATTAGTTTACTGATTTTCTTGTAACTTGTTTCATTTTTTTTATTTTAAAATAAATTTAAGTGAACCGATTTGTTGATTATCCGAGAACAGATCGGCCACATATTCTCCTTTCGTCAGACTACCGTCATTCGGCCAATAGATAGCAACATCCAATTTTTCACCCTCGTACGTGATCTCTCTTCTGGCAGAATAGGTCAGGGAGGCATTTTGGAATTTAAAGAATGATTTGCTGGATGCAGCCAGTACTTCTCCATCCGGACGGGTGATCCGCAAGTAGATCATTCTAGGACCTCGTTTTGCCGTGATGTTACGGGAAATGGTAAAATCAGCCTTTAATTGGAAACACTTTTTCAACGTGGTTTCCTTGTCTCTTTTGTTGATCGGGTAAATGTGGAAGTTTTCGACGGCCAGCGTGTTGGCTTTTTCAAGAGTCTCTTCCATTTTTTCCGTCTTCTTTTCTAAGGTCTTATTGCGTTCGCGTACCCAGTCCATCTGTTTTTTCACCTCTTTGTTTTCGGCAAGGAGCTTTTGATTCAGTTGGTTCAGCGAGTCGATTTGTACCACGTAACTTCTTAAAACGGTTTTTAAAGTTCCGATCTCGCGTTTGTAACGATTAATTTCAGCGTAAGAATCATTTCGGAATTTCTTCATTTTATCCATCAACGTGGCAATCTTTTCTTGCTCGTGTACGAGTTTGGCGTTCAACGTGTCGTTGTCTGTTTTCAGATTATCGTAGTGGTGGCTCAGATCGGTCAATTCTTGCTGCAATTCCTCTTTCTCGGCCGTAATAACAATCATATTTTCCCTGTTTTCCTTTTTCTCCACGAGGAAGAACACGAAGAGTACGATTAAAACTGCGGACAACACCCCGATAATTATCATTAACGTCTTATCTTTCTTGCTTTTAGTTAAATTCTCATTTTCCATATTCGTTTCCTGTTTTATGTTATAGTCAAAGCTTGGTTATTCTTTTCAACAAATATAGGTATAAAACGTTATAGAAAGGAGAAAGGATTAGAATTTATAAAAATTTAGCACTTGTTTTTTTGTAAAAAAGTGCGTAATATTGTGAATGGCGTTTTTAGGGTCTGAAATATTCATATCAATTAACAAGTGAATTTTATGACAGAAGAGTTTTTGCAGTATGTATGGGCGAATTCGCTTTTCACGAGTACGGTGTGTATGTCAACCAAGGGGAAAAGAGTAGAAATTTTAAATGTCGGTTTTCAGAATCGGGATGCCGGACCGGATTTCTTTAATGCTAAAGTGCGTATCAATGATGTTGTGCAAGTGGGAAACGTGGAGATTCATCAGAAAGGAAGTGATTGGTTCCGTCATGCTCACGAAAAAGATTTGGCCTATAATAATGTTATTCTCTCCGTGGTGGGTGAGGCAGACATGGAAGTGTACGATTCTCGTGGTCGGGAAATTGATGCGATTACCCTGGTCTATGATAATAGGTTATGGGATGAGTATGTTTTCATGCAGGGAGTACCTGTTGAACCCCGTTGTCATCGACACTTGAAAGAGATTGATTCGACCCGTTTGGAAATGTTGTTCACGGGGTACGCGATCGAGCGGTTGGAACGTAAATGTAAAGATATTCAGGTGATGTTGCGGGAGACTAAAAATGATTGGGAGGAATGTTTCTACCGGATGTTGGTACGGTATTGGTCTGGGAACGTGAACGCTGATGTTTTCGCCCAGCTGGCTCAAAACTTATCTTACAAAAAAGTGGTTCGTAGTAGTGAATCTCTTTTCCGGGTGGAGGCGTTGCTTTTAGGGTATGCCGGTTTGTTGGCTGACGTGCCGGAAACAGACGAGTATGCCCTTGGTTTGCGGGAGGAGTACGAGTATCAGGCAGCCAAATTCCAACTGGAAGCCATGAATGTTTCTCAATGGAAATTCATGCGGATTCGTCCGATAGCTTTTCCCACGGTTCGTCTGGCCTTGCTGGCCTCTTTGATGATGCGTTTCAATTTCTTGCTTTCCAGTGTGCTGGATGCCTCAGACGTGTCGGAAATTTATGGTTTACTGGACGTAACCGCCTCTTCTTATTGGGATACTCACTATAAATTAGGAGTGGTTTCCGTGAAACGGGTGAAGAAATTGGGGAATAGCATGAAGAACGTAATTATTATTAATGCCTTGATACCGTTCCTGTTCATTTACGGGAAAGAACGGGGGGAAGAACGATATTGTGATAAGGCGTTACGATGGCTGGAAGAGTTGAGGGCGGAACGTAATCATATTTCGGATGCGTGGACCCGTTACGGGGTACAGGTGAATTCCGCTTTACAATCCCAAGCTTTGTTACAGGTAAAACGAGAATATTGTGATGCACATCGTTGTCTGCATTGTAAAATAGGAGCGGAAATATTCCGTCGGGTAGGAAGAGGTTGATTCGACACTAATTGAGTTCCTGTTTCAGAACATCCGGCAGTTCGATTCCTCGTTTCTCCAAACTGATAAACCAATCGGATAGCTCTTCGGGACGGATCGTGTATAGGATTTCCCGGAATTGGTCAATTTGTTGGTCATCGAAACCGTCGGAGGGAATACCCCTGTATTGATCGAGTTCCTCGTCATCGAAATATTCGATCTTTTCATCTATTTTTTTCAGCCCTTTTTCACAGATGGCATGAGCCCCACAACAATCGGCAGGGGGAGCCACGACGGGAGGCTCTTCTGTTTTCGTTTTTGATTTTGAAGAGTATGTAAAAAGGGCAACTATTACTAGTAGCCCTATTATGCTGATAATGATATAAATCATTTTTAATTACCTGCTAAGTTCTTTTTTCAGAAGATTTACTTGGTTTGTCAGTTTTTCAACCTCTTGGGTTTTCTTGGTTAACTGGCTCTTGGCATCTGCTAACTGTTTTTTTACCCCGGCAATCTCTTTTTCCAAACGGGCAATCTCGCTGTCTTTGAATTTGAGGCTCGATTTGATATGTTCCACTTCGTTGCTCAATTTGCGGTTGTCCCAGTCAGCGTTGGTTTTATAGTCAGTCAACTGTTTCCGGATTTGGTCCCGTTCCTCGGTTGTCCTTTTTAGTTGAAGTTGTAGTTCAGCTAGTTGTCCTTCGCTGCTTTGTACTTTGGATTTTACCTGTTCTGACACGTCTTTTAACTCTGATTTTAAGGCTGATTCCTTGCTTTGTAAAGCACGTAATTGGGTGTTCAGGTCATCAATCTGTTTGTCCTTGGCGGCATTGTTCGCTGTCAACTGGTAACGAACAGCGTTGAAGTCATCTTTCAGTTTCTGCATTTCGGATTCCAATGATTTTTTGTCATTCTCCAAAGTTGCCACTTCCCGATCAATGCTCCTTTTCGCTCTGGCTAACTCCTCGTATTTCTTTTTAGAAACACAAGAGGAAAGAAGTAATGTAAATATTAAGATGCCTGATATATAAAATAATCCTTTTCTCATATTTGAAATGTTTTAATTGAACTTTTCTGTTGTCGTGTGACAAAAGTAGTAAATAATTTGTGTATAACAAAGAATGTAGGGGATGCCAGAATCTTAATTTATTGTTAATGAAAGGCGATCTGGTGTATTTTTGAGTGTGATGTGCGATAAACATGGTCTGTTTTTTTGCCGTTACCGGCAAAAACAACTACCTTTGTTTGAAATCTAAATGTAAAACTTGCCGATAATTTTAATATGGAATATATTTCAGTGAATGAATTTGCTAGGAAATACGGTATTTCGGAGCGTACTGCACGCAACTATTGTGCGACCGGGAAGATCGAGGGGGTGTTTTTAACGGGTAAAACTTGGAATATTCCAAAAGCTGCCGGATTGCCCATGCGTAAGTCTTCCCCAATGGAGGTTATGCCATTACTTGCTATATTGCGAGAACAGAAGAAAATGAAGTTGAAGGGGGGCATTTATCATCGTACACAAATAGACCTCACGTATAATTCCAATCACATCGAGGGAAGTCGCTTAACTCACGACCAAACGCGTTACATTTTTGAAACCAACACGATCGGGATAACAGATGAAAGTGTGAACGTGGATGATATTATCGAGACGACCAACCACTTTCGTTGTATTGATCTAATTATTGACCGGGCAGAAGAGCGACTTTCAGAAAAATATATCAAAGAATTGCATTATATTTTGAAATCCGGAACGTCTGACCATCGTAAAGATTGGTTTGCTGTTGGTGACTACAAGCGTTTACCGAACGAGGTGGGCGGAATCTTGACAACACCACCGGAATTGGTCCACTATGAAGTTAAAACTTTGTTGGCAGAATATAACGCGAAGAAGTCTAAGACTTTCGAGGATATTATTGACTTGCATCAAAGATTCGAATCCATTCATCCGTTTCAGGATGGTAATGGACGTGTTGGTCGGTTAATCATGTTCAAAGAGTGTCTGGCGAATGGTTTTGTCCCGTTTATCATCACGGAAGAGTTGAAGATGTTTTATTATCGTGGATTGCAGGAATGGAGTCATGTCAGAAACTATTTGCTTGATACGTGCCTTACTGCACAAGATAATTACAAAGAAATTTTAACTGGATTTAGAATCAAGTATTCAACGTAATCAGCACCGCTTAGAACTTTGAAATTACAAGCTGAATACCCTTAATCAAGGTGTATTGTTTTTAATAACTTGCGACTAGTGAACTTGTAACCTGCAACTTTTTTATATCTTTGCAGAGGAAAATTAATTTTGAATAATAGAAATGCTATGAATAAAAAAATACTATCATTAATTATTTTGTTTTTAGGAGTGTTCTCGGTCATACAAGCTCAGAATGACGGGAAGATTCGGGTGAAAGGTGTTGTACTGGACGAGACAACACGGCAACCTATCGCTTTTGCAAATATTGGAATTATCGGAACTGCGGCGGGAGCTGCCTCAGATATGGATGGTTTGTTTGAGTTGATCGTGTCGGAAAAATTGGCAACTTACATGATGAGAGTGTCCGCGGTGGGATATGCATCCGCGGAGATGAAGGTGTACGAGGCACGAGATAAAGGGGAGGTGCAAATTCTTCTGAAACCGGTTACTTACGGGATCGGGGAGGTGGACGTGACGGCCGAGTCTCTGGTGTTGAAGAAATTACTGGAGAACGTGGTGAAGAATATTGGGAGGAATTATATTCCACGGCCCTATAATTACGAGGGATATTTCGAGTATGGTGTAGAGGTAAACGACGGGGAGAAGAAATTTAAGGAGGCGATCGTGGATATTTATGATAGTGAAGGGTATAAGCGTTCAAACGTGGAGCAAACGTTTAAAGCGTTGAATTATAATTTTTCGCAGGTTCGCCGGAGTGGGGAAAGCGGTTCTGCTGTTGACGGTTTGATCTATTTCGATGATATTATTACGGCAGATATTGTTCGTAATACTCGTAATATACTGGATTTACAAAATTTCCGAGACTTCAAACTGAGAAGTAAAGGAAAATTCATGTATGAAGGGGATTCCGTGCAGATTGTTACTTATGAATGTCTAAAACCTTCCTTGTCAAATTCCGGTACGGCAAACGTAACGAAATTCAGTGGGGAGTTGTACGTGGAATTAAAGAGTTTCGCAATTATCAAGAACGTGATGCACGTAACTTCTTCTGCGTTTAACTTGTTGGGACGTAATTTGCTGCTTGCTGGAGATAGTCCCCGGCACGAGGTGATGGCCACAATCACGACGAACTATAAACGTGTTAGTTCATATTATTTCCTTAGTGGCGTAAGTATCGTCTACACTTACAAGGATGGTGCCGACCGGATTAAGGGTGAGATGCAGTACCAAACTACTAAAGTCAGCGTGAACAAGACCACCCCGATTACCGGAAGAGTCTATTACGAGGAAGTACCCACCGATCACAATTTCTGGGATCGGTACACGATTTATTTGGAGGAAGAAGAATAGATTAATTTTAGATTTAATGATTTTAGATTTTAAATTCCAGCCGCACTCATCAGCGCTCCTGATTTAACTCTAAACTTTAAACTCTCATTTTCAACTTTCAGTTTTCAATTATCATGTTGGAGCAAATTTGGGAAAATATCCAGCGGGTGAAGGAAGAATCCCCGCTGGTGCATAATATAACGAATGCCGTGGTGATGAATAACACGGCAAATGCGTTGCTTGCCGCTGGAGCATCACCGATTATGGCACACGCCCTGGAAGAGATTGACGAGATGGTGGCTTTATGTCGTGCCACGGTAATTAATATTGGTACACTGGATCGTTTTACCGTGGAATCCATGAAAGCGGCTATCCGGCGGGCAAACGAAGTGGGGCATCCCGTGGTACTTGATCCAGTGGGAGCCGGGGCCACGAGCTTTCGTAATCAGACGTTGCGGGATATACTGGCAGCCGGAACTCCGACTTTTATACGGGGCAATGCATCTGAGATCATGACTATGGCAGGATTATCAACACAATCCAAGGGAGTGGATAGTTCCGAATCTTCTTTAAACAGCCTTGATGCAGCCAAAGCGTTAAGCCAGCGAGTCGAGTGTGTCATTTGCGTTAGCGGGGAGACGGATCTAGTAGTAGAAGGCGATCGGGTAGTATACCTGCATAACGGTTCGCCGATGATGGAGAATGTGACCGGGTTGGGGTGTACAGCTTCGGCTATTCTGGGGGCGTTTGCTGCGGTTGTAAAGAATCCGTTTATGGCAGCTGTTAGTGCTACTTCTTTCATGGGGGTATGTGGCGAGATTGCCGTGGGGATGTCTCAAGGCCCTGGAACATTGCAACTTCATCTATATGATGTGATGTATAACTTGAGTCAGGAACAATTCATGCAGATTGTACGAGTTTCAGAATAAGAGGGATATGCGAATTTATTTGGTTACGGATGAAGGGTTGTTATTAGGGAAGGACTTGTACCGTACGGTTGAGGCTGCCGTAAAAGGTGGGGTGAGCATGGTACAGTTACGGGAAAAAGAGTCGTCAACCCGAGAATTTATTGAACGGGCAATTCGGTTGAAAGAAGTGTTGACTCCTTACGGAGTCCCTCTGATTATTAATGACCGGGTGGATGTTGCGTTGGCGGCTAATGCTGATGGGGTACACGTGGGACAAAGCGATATGCCCTACGAGATGGTTAAGCGGTTACTACCGGAGGGGAAAATTATCGGTTTATCCGTGGAATCACCGGAACAGGTGCTGGAGGCCAATGACTATGATTTGGATTACGTGGCAGCAAGTCCCGTGTTTTCAACCACGACGAAAACAAATACTATCGTAGAATGGGGATTAGATGGCTTACGCTGGATCAGATCTGTTTCCCGCCATCCGTTAGTTGCCATCGGGGGAATTCATCCTGATAACGTGGCGTCGATATTTCAGGCCGGGGCGGATAGCGTGGCGGTAATCTCGGCGATTGTCTCTGCCGACGATCCGGAACGAGCTGCACGGGAATTATTGGAAAAAAGCGGTGAACTTCACTAATTTATTTTACTATACTAACCCCTGCCTGATGATTAGACTATCCTTGCTTTACCTTTAAAATATAATCTAAACATATCATGAACACATCATCGACACTGACTATTGTTGATGATGTGTTCATGGTATGTTGTTGGTATGTACTTGAGGTAGCGAATCCATAGTGTATTGTCCTTGTATCGCCCTGAAAAAGTTTACTGTAAACTTAGTAAACTAATTTTAGGAAACTACAATGTTGAGAGAATAATCAGAATAGTCCCAGCGAGTGTAATAGAATCACGAGGATAAACAGGGGGGCTACATATTTTAGGACGAATATCAACGGTTTCAGTAACCATAGTTTCAATTCTCCATTATTGGTTAATTCCGCTTCCAGTAAACGGCGGTCGAATCTCCATCCCACGTAAATGGAGATCAAGATTCCACCCACGGGTAGCAGTATGTTGGAACTGACGTAATCAAATATCCCGAAGATGGACAAGTTGCCGATATGGACTTCTTTTAACGGCCCAAAAGAAAGGGTGCATAGAATTCCGAAGATCGTGACGATTACCGTGGATATGACGGTCGCTTTGCGGCGGCTGATGTGCTTTTCTTCCACGAAAAAGGCAACGATTACTTCCAGAAGGGAAATAGAGGACGTGAGAGCGGCCATGGTTAGCAGGAGAAAGAAAAGAATCGCCCATAGTTGCCCGAAAGCCATGCTTTGGAACACTTGTGGCAACGTGAGGAACACAAGGCCCGGCCCGGAATCCGGTGCAATGTCGAAAGCGAACACGGCGGGAAATATGGCAATTCCTGCCAACACGGCGATCAACGTGTCCGCGCAAATCACTTGCAAGGATATAGAAGTCAGGTTTTCATCTTTTTTGATGTAAGAGGCGTAAGTCAAGAGGACACCCATGCCGATTGATAAGGAGAAAAAGGCCTGTCCCAGAGCAGAAAGTACTCCCTGCGAAGTAAGTTCCGAGAACTTGGGTAAGAAAAGAAATTTTATCCCTTCCATGGCCCCGTCCAGCGTGCATGCCCGGATTCCGAGTATTACAATAAGCACGAAAAGGAGGGGCATCATGAGTTTGGTGTATCGTTCGATACCTTTTTTTACTCCTGCCAGCACGATAAACCCGGTGAGAGCCATGAACACGATTTGCCAGAACACGGGTTTATAGGGATTCGTGATAAAATCCGAAAACATGGTATTCAAGTTAACATAGGTGCCGGCATGAAAAGAGAAGGTGAAAGATTTAAAGACATATTCCAGCGTCCAGCCGGCAACCGTCCCGTAAAAGGAGAGAATCATCGTGGCGGCAAGAAGAACCAGTACCCCGAAATAACGCCAGGCTGTTTTGGGCTCCAATCGGTCGAAGGTTCCGAAAGCGTTTCTTCCGGAATAGCGTCCTAGAGCAAATTCCGAAAGCATTACCGGTAATCCTATGGCTACCGTGAAAAATATGTATACCAGAAGAAAGGCTCCCCCGCCATTATTCCCTGCCTCGTAGGGAAATTTCCAGATATTTCCCAAGCCGACCGCGGAACCAGCTAGGGCAGCTATTGCCCCGAATTTAGAGCCAAAACTATCTCTCGTGTTGTGCATAAGAAGAAAAAGTTACAAGTTAACAGATTGCAAGTTACAGGTTAAAATTGTAAAGTGTAAGTGAATTACGGTTTATAGGGATTTTAGGTTACGAAATAACGTCATTTTTTAACACTGCATATCAGGAGGTTATAAGTATATCAATAGCCTGTAACCTGTTAACTTGTAACCTGTAACTTTTTCGTTAGGACTTTTTTAAAGTTCCGGCGAAAAAAACGTATCTTTGTCCGAAAATAAATAAGCGATTCACATGCAAGAGAAAATTCTAATACTGGATTTCGGTTCACAATACACGCAGTTGATAGCGAGACGCGTGCGGGAACTGAATGTCTATTGCGAGATTTACCCTTTCAATCACTACCCTGCACTTGATGCGTCCGTGAAAGGCGTGATCCTTTCGGGAAGTCCTTTTTCCGTGCGTGACGAGAAGGCCCCGCAACCGGATTTGTCTTCTATAAAAGGAAAATTACCGTTGCTGGGAGTATGTTACGGGGCTCAGTATCTGGCCCATTATTTCGGGGGTGAAGTCAAAGCCTCGAACAAGAGAGAGTACGGTCGGGCGAATTTATCATTTGTTGATAATTCCTGCCCGTTGTTCAAAAATATCAGCCAACATTCACAGGTGTGGATGTCTCACGGTGACACGATAGAGGTGTTACCCTCGCATTACACGGTGGTTGCCAGCACGTCTGACGTGGAGAATGCCGCTTACCGCATCGGGGGAGAAGAAACTTTCGGTATTCAATTCCACCCGGAGGTGTACCACAGTACGGAAGGAACCGCTTTGTTGAAGAATTTCGTGGTGGACATCTGTGGTTGTAAACAAGACTGGACACCGGATTCTTTTATCGAGACTACGGTTGCCGAATTGAAGGAAAAGATCGGCGAAGACCGTGTGATTCTTGGTTTATCGGGGGGAGTAGACTCCACGGTTGCTGCCATGTTATTACATCGGGCTATCGGTAAGAATTTGACTTGTATTTTCGTGGACAATGGTTTGTTGCGGAAAAACGAGTTCTCTGATGTGCTTGAAAATTACAAGGAACTCGGCTTGAACGTGATCGGCGTGGATGCGGGAGATCTTTTCCTTTCCCGTTTGGCAGGTATCGAAGATCCCGAGAAGAAACGTAAGATTATCGGAGCAACATTCGTGGACGTGTTCGACGAAGAGTCGCATAAAGTAAAAGATGCAAAATGGTTGGGGCAAGGTACGATTTACCCGGATGTGATTGAATCATCATCGGTAAACGGACCGTCACAGACCATCAAGTCACATCATAACGTGGGCGGTTTACCCGATTATATGAAACTAAAGGTCGTGGAGCCTTTACGTCTGTTATTCAAGGATGAAGTTCGCCGGGTAGGTAAGAGTCTTGGATTGGCAGATAAATTTTTGAAGCGTCATCCTTTCCCCGGACCGGGTTTAGCTATTCGTATCTTAGGGGAGATCACGAAAGAAAAAGTGAGATTATTGCAGGAGGCCGACTATATTTATATTTCCATGCTTCAAGAAGAAGGTCTGTACGATAAAGTATGGCAAGCCGGAACCATCTTACTCCCGATCAAGAGTGTTGGGGTGATGGGAGACGAGCGTACTTACGAAAGTGTGGTAGCCTTGCGTGCCGTGGAATCAACGGATGGGATGACAGCCGATTGGTGTCACCTGCCATACGAATTTTTGGCAAAAGTGTCTAACAGGATTATCAATAATGTCCGGGGGATTAACCGCGTTGTTTATGACATCAGCTCAAAGCCACCCGCCACGATTGAGTGGGAATAGTGGTGGAATTTAAAATAAAGGAGAGCGTTCGACAGGTTTAGAGTTGGACGCTCTTTTTATTTGAAAGAAAACAATTTCTTATTTATAAATAAAGGAATGTTTCCATATATAGAACTTTTTGCTTATCTTTGATGTACAAAATAAAGACATGGAAGCAAAATTTAAGGTCGTATATTCAGAAGATGCAGATGATTTCTTGAATCGGTTACCTAAAAAAATAAAAGACAAGATTATTTATAACATTGCTAAAGCTAAATTTGTTATAGATCCTGAGCTTTTTAAAAAGTTAGATGATACGGATATTTGGGAATTCAGAACATTCTTCAATAAAACAAAATATAGACTCTTAGCTTTTTGGGACAAGGAAAATGGTAAAAGTACATTGGTTATAGCAACGCATGGTTTCATAAAGAAGACACTAAAAACTCCGCCAAAGGAAATAGCCAAAGCGGAAGAGATCAGAAAAGCATATTTTAATCAAAAGAAATAAGGAATATGGAAACTATGAAATTCTATACAGAAGAAGAAATATTGGATAAACACATCGGAGAAAAGGATTCTCCGGAAAGAGAGAGATTTGAAACAGATTTAAATTCTTTTCTTATAGGTGAAGCAATTAAACATGCCAGACTATCTAAGAATTTAACCCAAGAAGAATTAGGTAGGTTGGTTGGTGTGCAAAGGGCGCAGATCTCTCGAATTGAGAATGGAAAAAATCTGACTTTTTCTACTGTTGCTAAAGTTTTTAAGGCAATGGGAATAAGTGCTAATCTTGAGATTGGGAATTTGAGGAAAATAGCATTGTGGTGACTGATAGATAAGTATAAGAATTTATCTTTTATCTTCAATGCTATTTTTTAAAGAACACCTTTTTTGAACCCACCTCTTTTCGTCACGAATTTCTCGAAAAAGTCGTCCCGGTAACTATTGCCAATGGCGATTTCGTGTGAGCGGATAGTGACGTCGTTGTTGTCGAAGGAGGTGATGTGTCGGGTGTTGATGATATAGGATTTATTAATGCGGAAAAACAGACTGGCAGGAAGTTGTTCGTGTATGGCCTTGAGTGTCATTTTGGTAATGATCCGTTGATCTTTCAACTGGAGAATCACGTAATCTTTCAGTCCCTCGATAAAAAGAATATCCTCGAAATTTACCTTGAAATAACGGCGTTCGGATTTCACAAACAGGTAATCATTCTCCACTTCCTCGATGTTTTCTTTTTCTCCCGTGACGAGTAAAGCGTGATAGTTCATTGCTTTGTTGACCGCTTTCTGGAAACGTTCGAATTCAATGGGTTTTACCAGATAATCCACGGCATCCACCTCGTAACTATCTAACGCGTATTCCGTGTACGCTGTTGTAAAGATGATCAATGTATCTTTAGAAATATTCCGGGCGAACTCGATTCCCGTGATACCGGGCATCTGTACGTCGAGAAAGACGAGGTCTACCGGGTGAGAGGTCAGGTAAGTGGCCGCAGAGGAGGCATTATTGAACATCTCCATCAGTTCCAGTTCCGGCACCCGGGCTATAAGAGACCGGATACCCTTCCGTGCGATCGGCTCGTCGTCGACAATAATACATTTCATAATTTCAATTGTAAATGAACTTTATATTGCGTTTCTGTTTCTTCTATCCGGAGCGAGTAATCCTTCCCGTACAATAACTCCAAACGTCGTTGCACGTTTGACAATCCTAAACCTCCGGTTTCTTTCTTTACCGGAACGAGAGGTTTGGAATTTTCGCAGGTAAAAGTCAGCTCGTCATGTTCCACACGAAAATAAAGGTAAATGTACGATAAATTCTCGCTATCGGGGTTATGTTTTATAGCATTTTCAACAAAGGGGATAAAGAGTAGCGGGGGAATCTTCACGTTATTTACATCACCTTCCTTTGAGATCAAGTACTCGAAATGATCCCGGCGCATCTTTTCCAGTTCGAGAAATCCCGTCAGGAAGTGAATGTCCGCACTCAAGAAAACCTCTTGCCGGGCACTGTCGTTCAATTGGTAGCGCAGCATATCGTCGAGCTTGGTCAGGAGACGGGAAGCCTCGTCCGGGTCTTCCTTCACGAGAATATTGGCATTGTTGAGCATATTGAACAGGAAATGGGGATTGATCTGGTTCTTTAATTGCTGCAATTCCGACTGCATCGTAGTTTTTTCCAGTTCCGTGATTTGCCGGTCATAGATCATCCAGCGCCGGAACAGTTCGATACTGGTGGTTCCCATGGTGATCATCCCGATGATCACGATCGCGTAAAGAACATTGGGTAAAGAGTAGGCGTTCTCGTTCACGAAAATCTCCGTGATCACGCCATATTTTTGATAAAGATACTGAACGATAGGGGCATAAATCAATAATCCTATAATAATGATGAGAAACAAGGCTGCAATATAAAACGACAATTTATTCTTCACGAGTAGGCGGGGAATCAAGATAAACTGGTTGATATAGGTCGGTAGCATGAACATGGACAAGCTGATGAGATAAGCATAGAACCAGCCTATCCCGGTGAAGTAACCGTACACGTTCTGGAAAGCAAAGAACGCGATGATCAGAAAGGTCGTGATATTTCTGATCTGGTTGAAATTTGGATTCAACTGAAAGTGCGGGTTCAGGTGGTTCTTTATAAACATATTTGTAAACTGGTAATGTTATTTTTGTCTCCTTGTTTTGTTTCAAGTAGAAAGCTCTCCCCGTACAATAACTGGAGTCTTCGATGCAGGTTATACAACCCGTTGGCTGGCTCTTTCGAAAGGCCGGGAGGATAGATACAGGCGAAGTACAGGTTGTTGTTCTTCATTTTGAACAGGATGTATATATCGGGGAATTTACCCGTGTCATGGGATCGGATATACCCGAGGGCATGTTCAACAACAGGAATAAAAAGCAAGGGAGGAACCAGAACATGATCAATGTCCTTATCCATCGTGATACTGAAGTCAAAACGATCGTTGAGTATTTTCTCTAAGTTCATGTAATCCCGAATAAACGAAATATCCGCACTTAACAGCACCTTTTCCCGCATACTATCATAGAGTTGATAGCGCAGCAGGCGACTTAAACGGAGTAAGAGAGAAGAAGCTTTGCCCGCATCCTTTTTGGTCAGCACGTTGGCCGTGTTTAACATACGTGACAGGAAGTCCGGTTGAACCTGATCTTTCAGACGGTCGAGTTCATTCTGTACCTTGCTTTTTTCCAATTCCTGCAATTGTCGGCTGTGCATGATCCAGCGTTGCAGGAATATGGTCATGGAAAATGCCGAGATATAAAAAAAGATGCCTAGGAAGTTAATGAAAAAGAACAGAAAAAGATTACAATTCGGTTTAATCGCCTCGTGAAATACCGGGAAATAAAATTTCGAGATGAAAATAACCAGAAACATCATGAATAGGAGAAATAGGGTACACGAAAGCAGGCAAATAGCGTATGTCCAATACTTGCCTTTAAAAAGAAGACGAGGTATTAATATATACGTGTTCAAGCATATTATCCCCCAGAACAGGAATATGAGGGTGATGTTAATCAACGTGATGGCATTCCATCCCGGGGAAAACTCGGAGTTTTCGAAGAGTCCCCTCATGACGATAATTCCAAGCAACAGTAGAATCAACAAGTGCCTGAAAATCCGAAATTTTGGGTGCATTAGGAAATTTTCCCAATACTGGTTTCCGTTTTTATATGTGATTGAATTGGACATTTGCGTGTAAAACTGGGGATAAATTTAATGATTTCTTTTTAGAATTTCCATGCTATACCGAGAGAGCAATAGAATCCCAATCTGAAATGCGGATCGCTCTCGTCGTCATCGGAGAAGTATTCCTTTAAACTTCTTTTCGAGTAAAAAGCACTCCGAGCCGGAGTAATGCCCAAGGTAAGCGGGATGGATAACGATTTGCCGAGGGTGAATTCCGGACGTAACCCGACAACCACGTATTGCTGGGTGAAATACATCTTTTTCCCGTTTCTCTCGGAAAGAGCCATCATCCCGTCCATTTCGGCAACAAGACTTAATTTCAGGTAGTTGTTAAATTTCATGCCCACGGAAACCCGCACGGCATCAATTAAGGCAACATTTACCTCGTAACGTCCTTCTAATCGCCAGTTGAAATAAAATGCGGGGAAGAGCATAGGATAACCAAACGTGTTATTCAGGGCGGCTCCCACACCAAGGTCTAGGTTCGGGCGTAAATGGCGGATGAACACGATGGCACCTTGTCCCAGTATATTATCCCATCTTGCCTTGGATAGATTATCGCTATCCATGTAAAGGCCGGCCCCAACGGTTGCCAGCATGGACCATTTAGCATTTAGCGGTCTCGTGTGTGTTAACCCGATTTGAAGGTTTAACATATCCGAGGGACATAGAGTTACGGGAAGTTTCTTGTTACTCATGCTTGCGTGTGATGCGCTACATCCGATTGCCCAGGCCGTGGGGCGGTTATTCTCGTTCATTTTAACTGAAAGCGGAACCCGGAATCCACCTTGTATTACTTTTAAATTTCCTTTGGCTCCCGAAAGTTTATTCTCTTCATCTTTATATGAGGTAGAACTGATGTACTCCGTTTTAAAGTAGACTTGAGCGTGTGTTTGCTGATAGGCGAGCGGGATAAAAAAGAATAGATAGCATAGGATAGATTTCATATTGTATTGATTTTTTATTCACGGGATAAAAGTAGAAGATGTTTGGGAATGGGGATGAAATAATAGACGAAGTTCGGGTATAAGTCGACCAACCTCATGTTTTTGTTCGTCCTTGTGGCATATCTTCTTTTATATCTGTCCCTTCATCCCGTCAGTCTCCATTTCTATGAAACACGTGTTTAACGATAGTATAACAAACAGATGTGAGAGAATGTATTGATTAATAGAAGATTAATATGTTGTGTGAATTTTTTTGAAAAAAGTGGCATTTTTTTATTACACCAAAGGGGGTGGTTCCCGTTTTGGTATTAAAAGCACAAAAATGACATTGAAAACAAGAGAATATATCGTACAGTTAATTGTCCGCCACGTGCAAGGGACGTTGGATGATACCGGGAAAAAGGAGTTGCTTGAATGGCGGGAATGTTTCCCCGAGAACGAGGCTCTTTTTCAAAGAATGACTTCCCGTGTTCATTTCGAGGAAAGTTTAAAGGCTTGCGAGATGACGGGTAAGGAGATGGAATCAGAATGGAAACTGATCTATGGGAAAACGATTGGACGTCGGCGCTTGAGTATGAGACGGATGTTTCAGTACGCCGCAATATTGATTGCAGTTGTGTTGATCGGTGGGATCTGGATGTTGGGAGACCGGGATGTTGAGTTACCTGGTGATTCCTTGATGGCTAAGGCTCATCTGATAAAGAAAATAAAACCTCAGGCAATTTTGGTTATGGGGGACGGGACGACCGTGAATTTAAAAGACACAAGCTCTCTGGCATCATTGGTTTCCACGAAAGTGGCACTTTCTGCGAACAAGGAAATTTTGACCTACACGGAAGGAAGTGTTGACACGGTGATGGAGTTCCACACGATGAAAATACCCCGGGGTGGGGAGTACGTGCTGGTATTGTCCGACGGGACGACAGTTTATCTGAATGCCGAATCAGAATTAACATATCCGGTCAAATTCAGTGGTAAAGACAGGCGGGTTTATTTGAAAGGAGAAGCGTATTTTGAGGTGGAAAGAGATACGTGTAAACCTTTTATCGTGGAGGCAAATTCTTTGGAGATACAGGTTCTCGGAACGGAATTCGGGGTGCGGGCTTATGGGGATGAAGAATGTGTCCGTACAACACTTAAAAAGGGAAAAGTGAGCGTGGAAAGTGAGGGGTGCGGGGTGATCCTGACCCCGAATATGCAGGCTTCTTTTGACAAGAAAACGTCACAGATGGATGTACGGGAGGTGAACGTTGATTTGTTCCTAGGCTGGAAAGACGGACGGTTGATATTTGATAATTGTTCTTTGGAAGATATTTTAAAGGATCTGGGTAAATGGTATGATTTTGATGTACGTTATGCCCGGGAAGATGCCCGGTTAATACCATTCTCTCTGAATATAAAGAAACATGATGCTTTTGCGGAGGTCCTTCAATTACTTGAAGACACGGGGTGTGTGAAATTTGATATAAGAGATAACGTCGTTGTTGTAAAATAAAAAGTAGCGCGGGAACGCTACTTTAACCATCCCCCGCTAAGAACAGGGGACGAATAGTTATAAATTTGATTTACAAAGTTATGAAGAAAAATTGTAATCTTGTAAGGAAGAGGTATTTTTTATTTTTCCTTTTCCTGGTTTTTTCTATGCAATTTAGCCAGCGAGTCTACTCGCAGGAAATGAAGTTGTCCTTCAACCTGAAGAATGCAACTTTGAAAGATGTGATTAACGAGATCAAGCGTATTTCGGTCTATGATTTCGTATATAGCGATCCTCAGTTAACCTCCTTCAAACAACGGGATGTATCATTTACGAACGCGACGATTCAACAAGTGATGGAGGATTGTTTGAAAGACACGAAACTCACGTACGCGATTAATGGAAACACGATCGTGTTTAAATTGAAAGCTACCCAAGAGAAAGAACAGGAGTTGAAATACATCTCCGGAGTGGTTACGGATCAAGCTGGTAATCCTTTGCCGGGAGCTACGTTGTTAATTAAAGGAACCACGACAGGAATGGCCACGAATACCAATGGAGAGTACAAGATCGGGGTGCCTAAAGATGGGGAATGTACATTGATTTTTTCATTTATGGGAATGAAAACACAGTACGTGAAAGTCGGGAATAAAACGAAAATTGACGTAAAATTAGAAGAAGACTTGACGGAAGTTGAAGAGGTGGTTGTGACCGGTTATCAGAATATTGATAAAAGACATTTGACCAGTGCTGTAAGTTCCGTAAAAGCATCGGATATATTAACTCCCGGTATGACGAGCATTGATCAAGCTTTGGAAGGACGGATTCCTGAATTGGTATTAATCAGTAATTCGGGGGAAGTAGGAGCGACTCCTAGAATTCGGGTAAGAGGTACTTCCACGTTGCTGGGTAACCGGGAGCCGTTGTGGGTGTTGGACGGTTTTATTATGCACGATCCGGTTAACGTGAGTAATGATGATTTGAATAATCCGGATTATATTAATATTATCGGTAATGCTATTGCCGGGATTAATCCACAGGATATTGAACGTATTGATGTATTGAAAGACGCTTCGGCCACGGCTCTTTACGGAACAAGAGCAGCCAATGGCGTGATTGTAGTTACGACTAAAAAAGGGGCAATCGGTCCGGCTCGTTTCTCCTATAATCACTCATCAAAATATACGCGTCGTCCTCGTTATTCGGATAGAAATATAAACTTGATGAACTCGCAAGAGCGGGTACAGTTTGGTAAGGAACTTAGTGATCTGCATTACCGATTCCCATCAGACATGACTATGGTCGGATACGAAGGAGCTTTGGATAGTTATTATAAAGGTTTATCCACGTATGATGAATTTGTGGAAAACGTGAAATGGTATGAAACCGTGAACACGGATTGGTTTGATATTTTAACACGTGATACTTATTCTCATGATCACACATTTGGTGTATCGGGTGGTAATGATGATATCCGCTATTATGTATCAATCGGGTATAACAAGGAAAATGGAGTTTCTAAAACAACTTATACCGAGCGTTACACGACACGTTTGAATTTGGATATGACTTTCTCGAAGAAAATTAAGGCTAATTTTTCCATGAACGGGAACGTGCAAAAGAAAAATCACTTGATGGATGAGATTGATGCAATGGATTATGCTTATAACACGACCCGGGCTTTACCTTGTTTTAATCCTGATGGAACACTTTATTATTATAACAAGTCGGCTTACGGTGGAACGAACAGGTATAGCAATAAGTTTAGGTATAATATTTTAAATGAAATAGAAAATAGTTCTAACGAGTATGACGGAAACACGATTGGAGCAATGCTTGATATCAAATTAACCCCGATCACTGGACTGGATATCTCTGTATCTGGAAATTATAACAGGAGTAGTACTTTACAGGAACAATGGTGGGGAGAAAAAACGCATTATGTAGCTCGTTGGAAAAATGCCGAGTATGAGTCTCTTCCGTTGACAGGTTCATCTGGATATTGTTATTTGCCTTACGGGGGTATTCTAAAAACAGTAAATTCTATTACAGAAGGGTATACTTTCCGTACTCAGGTTGATTATCGTAAATTATTTGGAGAAAATCAACAACATATGATGATGCTGATGGGTGGATTCGAGTTAAATGGAAATACAACCAGACAGATCAGTGATGAAAACCGAGGATTCGTGAAGGACCGGGGACTGCAGTTTATTGATGAATTACAAAATTTGGATGATTATCCGTGGTACAAGGATTGGTTGAACCAGAATCACCGTAGTATAGCGCATGGTATTTCTCACCAGATATCCGGGTATTTTGTACTGAGTTATAGTTATCAAAATCATTTCACGTTGAATGTGAATGGACGTTTTGATGCTTCCAATAAGTTTGGTAGCCGCAGTAATGAACGTTTTTTACCGGTATGGTCTGTTTCTGGTAACTGGAATTTGCAGGAAAATATATTAAAAAACGTTAAGTTTATTAGTGAATTGCGATTGAGAGGATCATTCGGTATACAAGGAAATATGTTGGAAGACCAAAGTCCGAATTTGATTATTAAACAAGGTACATTGGAACCTATTTACAATGAGAACGTGTCCACGATAGCTCGTTACCCGAATCCTAATTTACGCTGGGAAGAGACGCAACAATTAGACGGAGGTCTTGAGATTGGATTTTTTAATTCACGTTTGAACGTGGAGTTTTCTGTTTATTCCAAGAAAACCACAGATTGTTTTACTGATGTGAGAGTTTCTTCGGTAAACGGAGTGGCCAATCATGCTTACGTTATGAATGGTGGGGATTTGAAGAATAGCGGCTACTCTATTTCTCTGTCTGCCACGCCTGTTAAAACAAAAGATTTCCAATGGAAATTCTCCACGTATTATTCAGGAAACTTTAATAAAGTTCAGACAGCATCGGTTGAAAGTTATACGTTAAATGATTATTTGAATGGTACTGCGTTGGTTGACGGGGCAGCAATTGGTAGTTTTTATTCGTACAAATTTTGGGGATTGAATCCTTCGAATGGAACTCCGATGTTTGATGATTATAATGACCGGAAACATTTACTAGAATATAAAACGTTAGAAGAAACGGTGTTGATGACCATGGAAAAGAGTGGACAACGTGATCCGATTTTTAGTGGTAATTTCTCGAATAATTTCACGTACAAAAATTTTTCTCTGTCGATGAATTTATCTTATAGCATCGGTTCAAAAGTAAGATTATTCCCGTTGTATTCTCCAGTGGTTTCGGGTGTTAGTTCGGAGATGAACGTGAGAAAAGAATTCATGAATCGTTGGATGGCTCCCGGTGATGAAGCACATACGAATATTCCGGTTATCATGAGTCCGGCAGATCCTGAATACATGACATATTATGCTCATTTTTCAGCAAGACCGACAACAGCAACACATATACAAAATTTTGCATCCAATGTTTGGAATATGTATGATAACTCTGATATTCGTGTCGTTAGCGGTAATTACTTGAAATGTTCATCTATGACCATACGTTATAATCTCTCTTCCGAGTTGTTAAAGAAAACACCTTTTTCTAACATATCGCTTAGCTTAAATGCGTTGAATTTATTCACGTTATCTGCTAAAGAATTGAAAGGACAGGACCCTTCACAAGCGGGTTTTGCAAAACCGAACTTATCGGTTCGTCCTTCTTACACATTCCAATTTAATGTTACATTTTAATAGTCATGATAATGAAAAATATTATTTACATCGCTATTTTAATACTGTTTACGGGTTGCGGGAATTTTCTTGACGAATATTCGCAGGATCTCGTTGTCCCGAAAACGGTATCGGATTTGAATGAAGTTTTGCTAGGAAATGGATATGTTCCTTCTTCGGAAGTACAGTATTTGAGAAGTGGTTCAATTGGCTGGCAACTTAATATTCTAGATGATGACATTAATACGGTCATTGCTTATGTTGCGAACAAAGGTTTGCAGGAAATGGATCAAGTTTATTATGGGTACACGACTTGGCAAATGGAAGTGGGGAGAAATTACACGGGAAATAATTTGTCCGGAGATAATGCCAATTGGGATGCCTTATATCAACGGATTAATTCAATGAATATTATTTTGCACGAACTTGGCAACGTGAGTCAAAGTACGGAACAAGATAAAATAGATGCCATTCGGGTGCAAGGAGAATGTTATTTTTTACGGGCACAGTTTTACTTATTACTTGTGAATATGTATGCCAAAGCGTACGATCCGGATAATGCGGCAACGGATTTGGGAGTGCCTTTAAAGTTGACCTATTACGTGGAGCATGATAAGGATAAAGAAACTCAGTTTGAACGTACTCCTGTTGCTAAAGTTTATGAGCAGATTGTGAAAGATTTAAAGGAATCTGTGGATTGTTTCACGAAAAGTCCCCAGACAAAAAGTTTTTACCGGGCTTCTAAGGGTGCTGCTTTATTATTGTTGAGCCGGGTATATTTGTATATGCAGGATTGGAAGAATGCAGAAATAACAGCAAAAGAGCTGTTGGCAGAAAACAAATCTTTGTTAGATTATAGTAGTATCGTTGACAATGAGAAAGGATATGCAATATCCGAGAGTAGTCCGGAACTCTTGTTCTCACAAGGTCCTTTAAATTTGCAGTGTGATTTTACGGGAGTTGGGGGAGATTTTTGTATATCCAATGATTTGTATAAACTATATGATGAAAATGATTACCGGAAGGGAATTTATTTTGTTCGATCAACACAAAGTGATAGTTTGGGCTTAAATCGTAAATACGAAATGGGAAAGCATCGTTCTTATGTTTCGGACATCTTTACGTTACGTACGGCAGAAGGATATTTGAATGTAGCAGAAGCTTGTGCCATGCAGGGGGATGCTGAAGGGGCATCTGATTGGTTGAATCAATTGAGGCATAAACGTATTGAAAATTACACAGATGTAGAATACGATGCCAATGAGGTAATAGATCAAGTACGTGTAGAAAGGAGAAAAGAGTTATGCCTGGAAGGACATCGGTGGTTTGACCTAAGAAGGTACGCCGTGTGTAAAAAAGCTCCTTTTAAAAAGACCATAGAAAGAGTGTATGCCATTTATGATTGGGAAAGTCGAAATATATTTAAATATGCAGAAGTCTACCAGTTAAAAGAAGATGATTTGGCGTATGTTTTCGCTATTCCGAAATCCGTGTTGGAATTTGATAAAGGTATGCCCGATAATATCAGAGAAAATAGGGAATATGTTAGGTTGATATACAGAAATAATGAATAGGTTATGAGAAATGTTATATATTTAGTTTTTGCGTTCTTGATTTTAGGGTGCGGGAATGAGGACGAACTAACGTCTAAGATTGAGATCGAAAATCTGTACGGTATTCAGGATGATCCGTCAGATCCAGTGAAACATCGTGTTTTCGAGATGTACAGCGAATACGGGATACCCGTTTATTTTAATGACACGATCGGGCGAATTTTCGTGAAAAAAGATGTGACCGGAAAGGATGTTTATCGTTATGAAACCTTGGATTTAGCTTGGGGATTCACTTCCTATGATCGGGTTACTTACGATTATGAATACATGATGGACCCGGATGAGCAACTGAAAGCGTTAGATATCATTGAAAATTACTTAAAACTAGCCGCAAAACCTCTTCATCCGTTTAATTTCTTTGTTACCAAATCTGCAAAAATAACTGATTCGAATGATAAAGAAGAGATTTATGAAAAGGGGGCTTACACGATCAATTATCGAACATTATTAATGACGGGAGATTGGACGGACTCTCAGGTTGAAAATTTACCGGGAGAGATGGTTCGAGAAATGGTGAAATCTAAAATTGTTAATTATAAGGATCTGTTAGAGGCATTTAATACTATTTCGGATCCCACTTGGTATGGTGAAATCTGGTCTAGCTTGGATCCTCATTACTATGACTATGTAGACGGAATTGGGCAACCTAAAGCTTGGTTTACCCCATCCGCTTTGTCTGAAGATTGGTATCTGGCCTCTTACTTTACCGAGGAAGAATTGGCTGAATTTAGAGCAGCGGTACGAGCTGCGATTGGGCAATGGGGTTTTGTTAATGGTGATACGTTCGCAAATGTCATGTCTCCTCGCAAGAATGAAATCGATCTAGTACTATACATTACGGAAATGCTAAGATTGTCAAGAGATGAATTCGAAGAATTATGGGGAGGCTGTCCTTTGGTTATGGAGAAATATGAGATTTTATATGATATTGTCGTCAATAAACTAGGTGTGGAACTATAAAGAAATGTAAGTATGAAAAAGTTCATTATAATATTATTAGGCATTATCGTGTATTGTAGTTGTCAGGATGATAATAATTCTAATCGGGTAAAACCTGAGGTCAGTTTTTCTGATTTTCAGGATCCTAGAGATTCGAAGACGTATAAATGCATTACTATCGGGGGACAAACTTGGATGGCAGAGAATCTTAAATATCGTTCTCCACGCGGAAGTATGGACGGATGCTATACTTATGGAGAAGAAAATATGAGAGCACAAGATATTGTCATTAATCAAGAATTATGGGCGGATTCCATACGGGCCGGAATTACACGGGGGGAATTTGAGGGAACTGTCGGGACTATGAAATTGGCAGATATACTCATTTTATGGCTTAATTATTTTAAACCGGATTCCTATATCAATCAAGTTGAGAATAGTTACGGTGCAACTTTTCCAGATGCAGTTATATCTTTAAGACGGATTTACAATAATCTTTATCCTCAAGCACTTATGGAGGTGTCGAAACAGTTTTTTGAGAAAGCTGAAAGTACAAATGGACATTATTCTAGTAAATATGGCTTTTTGTACACGTACGAAGGAGCCTTGCAGGCAGTACCCGATGGCTGGCGTCTTCCGACGGATGACGATTGGAAGAAACTGGAAGAAACCTTAGGTATGTCTGTTTCAGAAATAAATATGTTGGACGAGTGGCGAGGAAGTTATGAAGGTGACCTATTGAAAGAGGGGGAACAGGGAATCGGTTTTAATGCAGGTTATGCCGGCGCCAGAGTATATGAGTCTCACATGTATGGTGGAAATTTTTATAACAAAGATGTTAATGCCTACTTTTGGTCGGCAACTCGTAAAGTAGAAAGTGATACAGTCGATTTAGGGATAACAAGGATACTTTTTTTGAAAGAGGATCGCATTATGAGAAGTTCTTCCAAATTAAGTGCTGCATATAGTGTTCGTTGTATAAAAGAATAAAATGTAAAAACAATCACATGAAAAAGTTTACTTTAGTATTAAATCTTGTATGTTTTTTAGCTTTGGGCTCTTTTGCCCAAAGCATGTACGGAGATGCCGTGAAGGCTGACGTGAAAATGAAATATGTCTATTCTTTTGAAGAGGCATTGAAGAAAGCAAAGGAAGAGAACAAACTGATTTTCTTTAATTGTTTTGCAGATTGGGCTGTTCCCTGTCACTCTATGAATAAATTAGTGTTTAGTGATCAAGAATTTGCAGATTGGATGGACAAACATTTCGTGAATTTTTTTATAGATGTAACTACCCCGGCAGGCCGTCCGTTTGCAGATAAGTATAAAATTACATTTCAAGCACATTATCTCGTTTTAAATAGTGATGGTGAAGTGGTGCATCGGATTGTAGGAGGGCATCAGATCCCTGAATTCAAAGCTATTTTGAAAAATGCTTTAAATCCTAAAACTTCATTGGCAGGTATGAACAAGAGATATGCTGCCGGAGAAAGAAATGTTAAATTCTTGAATGCGTATGCTGATGTATTGAAAATTGCCAGCGAAGATGAGACATATAAAAAAGTTGTTGAAGAACTTTTCAGTAAACTGAAAAAATCGGATTGGTCTAAAAAAGTGTACTGGAAATCATTTTGTTATATGACAAAAGATATTGACAGTGAAATGTTTAAATATATGTTGGATCATAAAGTGGATTTCGTCAAATCAAATGGAGAGGAACAGGTCAATCAGTTTATTTCTAATCTCTATGCTAGAACTCTCTATTCATACGCATCTGGAAAAGAGGTTTATAACGGTGAAAAATTACTGAATATTTATTTGGATATTCAAAAAGCAGGATTGCCAAAAGAGAATATGGTTTATTCTTTATATACCATTGCCAAGTACCGGGGAGAGGGGAATTTCAGTAAAATGATGGATGTGATCGAGACTGTTGTCCCGACATGGGAGTCTACAATTGCGGTTGCATTGGATTTATCTTTAGCCGAAATGAAGGATTTAGACAAGACAGATAAAGAGCGTTTGATCAATTACTTTCAAAAAAGATCAGAGAAAGCTGGGGGAGCCAAAAAAAATTATTTGGCAGCGATAAGCGATATGGTGAATACCGAAGGAATAAAATTTGAGGATATTACTTTTAACGAGGCCTTGAAAAAGGCCAAAGAACAAGGAAAACTGATTTTTATGGATTGTTACACAACATGGTGTGGTCCTTGTAAGATGATGAGTAATCAAGTCTTCAAACAAAAACAAGTAGGTGATTTTTTTAATCAGAATTTTGTAAATCTAAAAGTGGATATGGAAAAGGGTGAAGGACGAGATTTATTGAAAAGATATGGAGTAGACGCCTTTCCAACAATGTTTTTATTAGACGGTGATGGAAATATTATTTATAAAATTCGAGGAGGGCGGAGTGTACAAGCATTCATGACGGCAATAAAAAGAGGACAGAATCTGAAAATTCCTTTCTACATTCAGAAAAGCAGGTATGAGGCTGGTGATCGGTCGGCAGAATTAATGGCAGATTATTTTTATACAATGGCAGATGCTGGTGATGTAAAGAATGTAATGGGAGAGGCTCGTTCTTACCTTGCAACTTTGAAGGCTCCGGATTTATATAGTAAATCAGCTTGGGAGTTGTATGAGAATTTTGTGAATAACGTTACAGATCAAGAATTCAGATATTTGGTAACGAATCGAGAGAAGTTCGTGGAAAATATTGGGGATAGTGTGGTAAATAAAAAGATTGAAAAGGTTATTTTCCCTATGGTTATTGAATATTTGAAAGGTTCTGTCTCTAAAAATGACATAGCTGTAGCTTGGAATCTGGTAAATACAGGTAAATTTTCTTCGGATTATTCTTTGGTGTTGCTAAATAAAATTATTTCCATGTATGACAAAAAAGAATTTAGCCAACTAATCGATTTTTACGAGAAAGATGTTACATCGAATCAAGATGATAGAACACGTCTAAACTTGGATGTAATTCTTCATTATTTACTGAAAGATGCTTCTTCTAAAGAGAAAAATCGAGCTGTGACTTATGCGAAAAAAGAGATGGAGAAAGCTAGACCTGGTGTGCGGGATAGTTACATGGCCTTAATTGAGACTTTATCAAAATAAATAATAAATTTCTATCAATGATTCTCCTCGTAAGACTTTGCGGGGAGAATTTTTGTATTATAACCACGTCAGAACAGTAAGTAGATATTTGAGGCGTTCTCGCATATAATGGTTTGCGTTGTTCTTGTGTTTTTTCACGGTATTAATTGTGATATCTAATTGTTGAGAGATTTCTTCATGGCTTTTTCCTTGTAAACTGAGTAAATATACTTCTTTACAAGCAGGAGGGAGTTCGTTAAATACAATACGTAAAGCTTGGAATATTTCAGTTTCCAGTATGTTGTCCAAAAATGATTTTTCTTCAGTATCTTCAGAATTAACGTGTTGAACATATTTTTGAGCAACAGCCTCATGACGAATCAGATCAATACAGGAATTTTGTACAACTTTATAAAGAAAGGCTTTCGCCTCATTTTCATCTTTAAATTGGGACATTTTTTCCCATAATCGGACAAATGCATCTTGAATGATATCAGAGATAATATCTTGATCATTAATATACTTTATGGCAAAATAGCGTAGAGTAATCCCATACTTTTCATATAAGTAATGAAAGTTTTTTTCTCTTTCTTTATCCGTGAAATGTGGTACAAAACTTTTTGGCATGGGTATTATTGGAATCCTTCTTAATTATTAAGTTAACAAACTGTCATTCTGTTATTTTTATCTAGGTATTTGCAGGTAATTTTGTATCATAAATGGAACGTTTAATGATTTACATTCAAGGTAATTAGTAATCATTTCAAAAAAACAGTTTTTATATTTGCTATATGTTGGTAATGAAAATATTAAACAAAATTTAATTTTATGCGGAAATATCAATAAATGGTCTATATTTGTACAATCATTAAACGTTCGTTTTTTCACATTTCACGAATACTTAATAGATATTAGATTAAAAGAGATCTATCCCAGAATAAATGGTAAAGCTAACGTGAATAAACCCCTTATTCGTAGAATATTCGAAACTCATACAGAGCTTATACAATGGGGAATGGATAAGCAAAAGATGATCTCTGAACAAGCAACGAATAAGGGGTATTTTTTCCTTGGGATCTCGGCTATATTACTTCGAATTTTGGGTTTGTGAGTATTTAAATTCCATATTTTAGATGAGAAAAGCAGTTTTTTCCTATTTTTGCGGGAATTCATACTGAAAAGATAATACAAATGTACGAAACAATCATAGAAAGAATAAAGGAGAGGCTGGAGTGCAGAGATTTAAAGGCGGTTATCATTCCTCACATATCACCAGACGGAGATGCTGCCGGTTCATGTTCTGCCCTGTGGCAAGTGTTGGATCGGGTGGGAATACAGGCACAGTTGATGACGTGTGATTATATCCCGGATTATTTAAAGTGGTTGAAACGTATTCCGGATGCAATATCTTTTCAGAATCGGCCTAAAGAATGTAAACATTGGTTACATCAAGCGGATATATTGTTCATGCTAGATCATAATACCGTGGCCAGGGAAGGAGATTTGGAGCCTTTCGTGAAGGAGTTCAAAGGGGAGGTTATCATGATTGATCACCACCCGGATCCGGATGACGTGACGTATCGGATTTCGGACACGAGTGTTTCCTCCACGTGCGAATTACTTTATAATGTAATCTCCGGAGTATGGGGTAAAGAGATCATTGACATGGATATAGCGAATGCCATTTATACCGGGATTTCAACCGACACGGGAGGATTAAGTCACAATTCTTCTCATCCGGAAACGTATCGTGTGATTGCCGATTTGTTGGCATTAGGACTGAATAAAGACTACGTACACGAACAGCTTTATCAACGAAACACGCTTTCCCGGTTACGTCTGACGGGGAATTGCCTGTTGAATAAGCTGACGATTGACGAGCATTTTCCGGTGGCCACGATTCCGATCACGTTTCAGGAATTGGAATTATACAATTATAAAGACGGGGATCTGGAAGGATTAGTAAACATACCCTTGTCCATCGAGGAAGTACTGGTTTCTATTCAGATTACCGAGCGTAAAGATAAAGTGAAGTTATCCTTCCGGTCAAAGGGCAATATCCCCGTGAACCTGTGGGCAAAAGAGTTTTTCAATGGTGGAGGACATTTAAATGCCGCCGGGGGACAAATGCCGTTGCCTTTGGATGACGTGGTGAAGAAGGTACGGGACACGGCGGAATGGTTCTTTAAGCAATTGAAAGTTGAGAATTGAAAATTGATTCGTTATGCCATTTTTAAGATTTCATGCAGTAGAAAAAAGTAGATTGGACTTGGTAGGGGAGCGATTGATCTCGGAGATTGTTCGCACCTTGGGATGTCCGAGAGAAACAGTTGTAATAGAAACTATTGACTCTTCTTTTATTTCTGGACACGAGCAATTTCAGGCTTATCCTTTTGTGAAGGTGGAGTATTTTAAGCGTCCGTTGGAACAGCAGAATGCGGTGGCAAAGATTATTTTCGAGTGTCTGAAAGAGATCGGATACCCGGAAAGTGATGTCTATTTCTCTTTCTTGGAGAAGGATTGTTACTATGAAAACGGGGAAGTGATAAAGTAAAGATTACAAGATGGAAATAGAAAAAGCGGTAATATTTTTGCAGATATTGCCGCTTTTTTCAATAATAATAATTAAGTTTGTGCATAGTATAAAATGCAACGACTATGACGGAAGTAAGTGAATTAGTAGCTCTCTTGAGCAAGGCGGAAAGAGGGTACACCAAAGTTTTAAATCGCAGTTTCCAGAATGCCGGGTATGATCTTAGCCGGGAGCAATATGAACTTCTGGAAGTGTTATGGGAACAGGATCACGTGAACCAGCAGAACATTTCCAAACGTCTCCAGAAGGATAAATACAATGTCACAAAACTATTGAACACCTTGCAAAAAAGAGGTTACGTGCAAAGAAAGATGGACAAGGAAGACAAACGGAGTAATTTCGTGGTGTTGACAGAAAAAGGAGTGGAATCCCGTCATGCGTTGTGTCAAATCGTGGAACAGGTTCACACGGATATAAGTTTTACTTTGTCCCCGCAGGAGCTGAAGTCCGCTATATGGGTGTTGAAAAAGTTGAATTTGCAATAGATCGCCTACGGCGAGTTGTAGGTTGCGAGTTAACAGGTTACAGGTTGAAATTTGAAATTATAAATCTAAAATTGTAAATCATAAATTGTTATGGGAGTTTTTGAAGGATTAAAACCAGAAGCAGTTTGGGGATATTTTGAAGAAATATGTCAGGTTCCCAGACCGTCAAAGAAAGAAGGTAAAATTATCGCTTATTTATTGGATTGGGCGAAGAAACACAATCTGGAGGCGAAACGGGATGATGCAGGTAATGTGTTGATTAAAAAGCCTGCAACAAAAGGAAAAGAGAATGCACCGACCGTGATTTTGCAGGCTCACATGGATATGGTTTGTGAGAAGAATTCTGATACGGTACATGATTTTGATAAAGATCCGATACAACCCTATGTGGATGGAGAATGGGTACGTGCTAAAGGAACCACTCTTGGAGCTGATGACGGGATTGGTATGGCGGCTCAGATGGCTGTGTTGACTTCTACCGACATCGCACACGGACCGATCGAATGTTTGTTTACCGTAGATGAAGAAACTGGGTTAACGGGTGCTTTCGCTCTGCAACCGGGATTCCTGAGCGGGAATATACTTTTGAATCTGGATTCGGAAGATGAAGGAGAGATGTTTATTGGTTGTGCCGGTGGTATAGATACCGTGATTAACATGGGGTACAAGACCGAGAGAACCTCGGCAGAATCATTTGCCGTGAAGGTACAGGTGAAAGGGCTTCAAGGAGGACATTCCGGTGATGATATTAATAAAGGCAGGGGAAATGCCATCAAGATTCTGAACCGTTTCTTGTGGGATTTGAATGCAAAATACGGAATTCGTGTTTCCGTGTTTGAAGGAGGTAATTTGCGGAATGCTATCGCCCGTGAATCTTTTGCGGTGATCACGTTCCCCGAGCAGTACAAGGAAAACGTGAGGGTAGACTTTAATATATATAGTGCAGAAATGGAAAACGTGTGGAAAATCACGGAACCCGGTTTGCAGTTAGCCTTAGAGTCTACGGATGTGCCAGAAAACGTGTTGACAAAAGAAAGTACTGATGCACTTGTAAACGCATTGTACGCTTGTCCTCACGGGGTTTTCTCCATGAGTTACCGTATGCCGGGATTGGTTGAAACATCAACAAATCTGGCAGCTGTTAGATTCAACGAACCCAATAATATTTTAATCACCACTTCACAACGGAGTGACGTGAATTCGGAAAAATTCAATATCGCTAACATGGTTGAATCCGTGTTCACGCTGGCAGGAGGCAAGGTTGAACATGGAGAAGGGTACCCGGGTTGGGCACCGAATCCGAATTCTCCGGTGGTAAAAGTTGCCGTGGATTCTTACAAACGTCTGTTCGGTAAAGAACCGATCGTACGGTCTATCCATGCCGGATTGGAATGCGGTTTGTTCTTGGAGAAATACCCGAACATGGATATGGTATCCTTTGGGCCGACACTGAGAGGTGTTCACTCCCCGGATGAAAAGATCAATATCAAGACGGTACAGATGTGGTGGAGCCACTTGGTGGATATATTACAAAACCTGTAATAAGTTTGAAAGTTCATAAGGTTTATAAAGTTTGTAAAGTGGAGAATGATTCCTTGATTTTATACTCTTAAAACCTTATGAACTTTACGAACCTTATAAACTTTATAAACATTCATTTTATGGAGACTTCAAGAAAACTGGCAAAATACGACCGGTTATATGATCAGATCAAGCAGTATATCCAGACCACGGAAGATATATGGGCCCGGTTGGCGACGATGGAGGCCGTGTTGCATCATAAGATGCAGTCTTTTTTTTGGACAGGGGTATACGTGTTGGTTGACGGGGATTTAATTGTACGTTCCTATCAGGGGCCGGTGGCTTGTCAGAAACTCCGAAACGGGGGTGTTTGCTGGGCCGCGATCAACTCCGGGGATACGGTTATCGTGAATAACGTGGAAGAATTTCCGGGGCATATTGCTTGTAATGCCGCCTCGAAAAGTGAGATTGTAATCCCTTTGCGGGATCCCGAAGGCCGTATTTTTGGCTGTCTGGACGTGGATAGCGACCAGTTAGGGGCCTTTGACAGGGAAGATGAAGCAGGTTTAAAGAAAATTTTGTCTCTTCTTTATCAATCAGATAGCGTGAAATGATTCGAGAAATGTGAAAAATAAGTTAAGAGACTTTTGATTTTTCTTAATAGAGTGTTATCTTAGTGGGCATAAACAACGAATTTATTCATGTTAAACAAAAACACACGGAAAATATGAAGAAACTACTTTTATTTGTTCTAACGAGCTTGTTTGTAGGAGGAGCTCTATTTGCACAGACCGATGAATCCGGCAAAGTTAAGAATGAAGGTAATGCAGCTTGGAGAGCCAAGAATTATAAAGAAGCTTTTACCAAGTGGGAGCAATACCTGAAATTAATCGAATTCAAAGATGACGCGACGGTTTATAACGTGGCTGTTTGTGCAACTAAATTGAAAGATTATGCCAATGCCGAGAAATACTTTGGTATGTCTATCAAGAATAATTACAAAGTTGCCTCTTCTTATCTGGGAATGGCTGATGCTCAGGAGAACTTGAAAAAGATTCCAGAAATGTTGAAAACGTTACAGGACGGGATTAAAGCAACTCCGGGACAAAACGTGAAGTTGGAAAAAGCATATTCTGATTATTTCGCTAAAGAAGGTCAGAAATTCCAAAAAGCTAACGATATTGCCAAGGCTGCGGAAAATTTCACAAAGAGTAGTCAGGTTTCTAACAAACAATTGAAAGCACGCGGATTGTTGAGTTTAGGTACTCTTTATTTCAATAATGGGGCATCTATCCTTCAAAAAGCAACTCCTTATGCTACTTCTGAGAAAGAAAAATATGAAGCAGAAAAGGCAAAAGCCTTGGCTGATTTCAAGAAAGCCCAGGATTATCTGAAACAAGCTGCAACTGTTGAGCCGACAAATGAGGCTGTAAAAGAAACGCAAAAACAAGTGGCAGAGGCTATCGCACCACTAGTTGAAAAGAAATAAACTTTAGGTATAAAAGAAATAAAAGGATGTGTCAAAAGTTTTTGACACATCCTTTTTGTTTGTAAAGTCATTACTCATTTTAAATTTACGATTTTAGATTTTTCGGATTATTTAAAATATGATTGGCAATTAAGTTACTATTTTGCAAAAATATCGTTTGTTTTTTGTAAATTTGAATGAATTATTGGTGTAACTTAAAAGCGTGGGTATGGAGAAAGATTTTTTGGATAAAAAATTGCCTTGGGAAAATCGGTTATCTATATTTCGGTTTGTCCAGAATCCCCTAAAATATGTCACGGATGAAGATGAATTTGATTGCTTACCGGATCGGATTCCTTTACGACATGATGTAGGTATGTATTTTCCGGCGTATGACGATTACATGGATTATTATCAGTTTGACAAAGAGATTAATCCTGAATTTATCAAACGACTTGCAGATATGTTCCAGGCCTATGTAAATCGGGGAAATATAAATGCTAAAATCGAATTTTATAATCTATTGAAAGGTTTTCCCATTATTAATTATCACCGTGATTTTATAAATGAATTGGCTACGAGAAAAGTCGTGATTACTCATCAAATGAAAGAATTAGGACGTTGGATGGTCATGGAGACTCCGGATAGGGAAGTGGTCAAGATGGGAATTATCTTGTTGGGGGTATCTCATGACATTGAAAGTATTCCATTGTTAAAAAGTATTGCCAAACATGGAGAGTTTACTTATTATGTAGGATTGGCATTATATGAAATGACCCCCCAATGGGATCTTATGCTGATTGATATTATAGAGCCTTTGTATTACTGGGGCCGGATTATGGCTGTGATTCTATTACTTGATTATTCACCCCGGGAAAAAGTGCGAAAATGGTGTGTTAGATATGGATTCCGGCACAATTATTTACCGGATTATAATATCGAAGACTGCATGAAACAAGGGAATGTTTTAAAGGATATGCGAGAAGAAGAGTGGGATGAACCATTATTACGTGCCGTACAAGCCTACGTGGTGTTTTTACTTGAAAATACTCGCTATACTCACGAAAATGGAGGGGAAGTTATTCGGTTATATCTAAAATACACGCTTGGGAAACGAAGAGGGTATGTACAGTTTCATATTATACAGTCATTATATAATTTTCTGAATGTAGCGAAGAACGATAAAACATTGGTAGAAAATCTTAATATATCGGAGGAAGATTATAGTGATATATGGATTGATGTACACGAAGAAGTCCAAAAGCCGTGGTTCCAGAAATTATTACATGAAGATTGCACATACAAAACTTATCCTTATACTACGCAAGATCGGTTAAAGAAGGTAATACAAGATCTTGGCGACTAATTAATAGTATTGCGAGATAATTTCTGCTGCTTTCGAGTAACCGAGACGTTTTGAGATTTCCAAATCTTGAAGGGCTTCTTTGTAATTATCGACAATCAGCTTGGAAATAGCCCGGTTATAGTAGGCTCTGGCATTGGAAGGATCGATTTCAATGGAACGGGAGTAGCTTTCAATGGCATCGCTGAGTTGGCCTTTCTGGTGAAAGATGACCCCTCGGTTGAAATATACGGCACTTGATTTTAAGCCGAGGGAAATTGCCTTGTTGTAATCGGCGAGGGCTCCGTCTAAATCTTTCATTCCATAACGAACGATGCCGCGGTAGTGGTATGCCTCCAATAAATCCGGCTGTAAGTTGATAGCGTGACTATAGTCCTGGATAGCTTGGGTTGGCTGACCGAGATTCTCGTATATGATTCCCCGGTTATAATAAGCTAGAGCATGATCAGGGACATTGGCTATCACGTAATTAATATCTTTAAGGGCCTCTTCATTTTGCTTGAGGTTCGCCCGGATAATAGCCCGGTTATAATAGGCGGAAAAGAAATCCGGGTCCAACGAGATCGCATGGTTGAACTCTTCCAAGGCTTTCCGGGGTTGCTCTCGGGTAATGTAGTCCATACCTCGCTGATTACTCTTCACGGCTTGGTGGTGAGTACACGAGGTGAATAGAAAAAATAACATTATCCAAGTATAATAGCGCATATTCCTTTTAATTACGTGATTCAAAGTTAATGATTAATCATGAAAAAATAAATATTTATTTATTTTTATTTGAATATAACCGTTTTACGAGATCCGTTCTTTTCAGTTTCGTGAGAATGCCGATAATTTCACTTTTGAATTCCCGTTTGTACCAGAAGAAAAATATGTTCTGGCGTTTTTTCTCGGTTTCTGTTTTGGCCGATTGAATTTTGCGCAGGGAGTAGGGATGAAAACCGGAATAGTACATATCCGTGGCTAATGTCATGGGAGTGGGGGTAAAATCCTGTACTTGTTCTAGCTTGAAATCCAATTCTTTGGTATTGATGGCTAAGTCGGCCATGTCCTCTAGGCTACATCCCGGATGAGACGAGATGAAGTAGGGTATAATCTGTTGTTTTAAATGCTCTTTGTTGTTGATGGCATTGAAACGAGCTGTCAGTTCCCGGAAAAGCTTGAACGAGGGTTTGCGCATCAGGTGTAGTACGTTGTCGGAACTGTGTTCCGGGGCGACTTTAAAGCGTCCGGACACGTGGTGTTTGATGACGGTTTCCAAGTATTCCCGGTTTATGGCGTCGATCTCTTTATTGCCTGTGCGATGCATGGAGAGATCGTACCGGATACCGGAACCCACAAAACAGTGTTTCACCCGAGTGTCTCTACGCACTTGGTTATATAGGTCTAAAAGATGCGAATGGTTGGTGTTTAAGTTTTTACACACGGTCGGGTGTAGGCAGGACGGACGTTTGCATTGCTCACAAATACGATGATCTTTTCCCTTGATCATGTACATGTTGGCGGAAGGTCCTCCTAAATCGGTAATCGTTCCCTTGAAGTCGGGCATATCACAAACATGCTGAACCTCTCGCAAAATGGATGCCTCGGAACGGGATGCGATAAATTTTCCCTGATGGGCGGAAATCGTACAAAAGGCACATCCCCCGAAACAACCGCGATGCATGGTAATGGAATGGCGGATCATGTTATAAGCCGGAATCTCTTTACCCCGGTATTTAGGATGGGGCAAACGGGTAAACGGCAGATCGTAAATAGCATCTATTTCCGTCGTGGTCATGGGCGGGTAGGGCGGATTCACGATTATTAATTCATCTCTGATAGGTTGTATCAGTTTTGCGGCATGAATACTATTGGATTCTTCTTCGATATACCGGAAGTTTGTGGCATATTTTCGCTTGTCCGATAAACACTCTTCGTGAGAGGCGAGCATGATGGTTTGCCATTTCTTATTGGTGGCGTATTTCTCGTCTTTATGTCTGATCACGGAGGTTTGCGGGATATTGGTTAAGCTTTGAAAAGGAATACCTCTTTGCAGCATCCGACAGATTTCGGTGAGAGGTTTCTCTCCCATACCATATATTAGCATATCCGCTTGGCTTTCATGAAGAATGGACGGTTTAAGTGAATCTTTCCAATAATCGTAGTGGGTGAAACGTCTTAAAGAGGCTTCTATACCCCCGATAATGACGGGTGTGTCCGGAAAGAGTTCCTTTAATATCTTGGTGTAAACAATGGTCGGCATATCGGGGCGTGCGCCACTCCGGTTGCCGGGGGTGTAGGCATCGTCTGAACGGCGTCTTTTAGCTGCCGTGTAGTGGTTTACCATGGAATCCATACAACCGGGACTGATTCCAAAAAATAAATTCGGTTTGCCCAATTTCTTGAAATCCCGTAGGTCATCCTGCCAGTTGGGCTGGGGGACAATAGCTACGTTCAGTCCGAGAGATTCGAGAAGTCGCCCGATAACGGCCCCGCCAAAGGAAGGATGGTCCACGTAGGCATCTCCCGTGAAAAGAATGACATCAATACTTTTCCATCCCCGCTGTTCGACTTCTTTTTTGGTGGTCGGTAACCATTGTTGTATATTATAATCCATGATAGAGCATTTGCTTGAATTCCGCAGCAAAGATACGGAAAGTCGCTGAAGATTTTATTACCTTTGCCGGCAAATTAGAATATGGCATGAAGAAAGTAAATATTATCAGCTTGGGATGCTCCAAGAATTTAGTGGATACGGAGTTATTGATGAAACAACTGGAGAAGGCGGGGTATGGTGTTGAAGTAGATGTTGAAAATTCGAATGCGAAAATTGTTGTCATCAATACTTGCGGGTTTATCGGGGATGCGAAGGAAGAATCTATAAATACGATTTTGGAGCAAGTGGAGCGGAAACAGGAGGGAGAAGTTGAAAAGATATACGTTATGGGATGTTTGTCCCAGCGCTATGATCAGGATTTAAAGAAAGAGATCCCGGAAGTGGATGCTTATTTCGGGAAATTCGATTGGAAAGGGATTCTTGCGGAATTGGGTAAAAGCTATGACGAGAAACTGCGGAACGAGCGTCATTTGACGACACCGAAACATTACGCTTATTTGAAAATATCCGAGGGATGTAATCGGGGATGTTCTTATTGTGCCATCCCGATTATGACGGGGGAATATAAATCACGTCCATTTGAGGAAATCGTGGATGAAGCCGAACGGTTGGCTAAACAGGGCGTGAAGGAGTTGTTGGTGTTAGCACAGGATATTACTTATTACGGAATTGATAAATACGGAAAAAACAGATTGGCTGAATTGGTGGACCGGATTGCAGATATACCGGGCATCGAGTGGATCAAATTGCATTATGCTTATCCGGCCGGGTTCCCCATGGAACTTCTTACCGTGATGCGGGAACGGAAAAACGTATGTAAGTATTTGGACATCGCTTTGCAACATTGTAGTGATCACATGCTAAAAATGATGCGAAGGGGGGTAACGAAACAACAGACCGTAGATCTCATTAATAAAATCCGGGAAGAAGTGCCGGGGATTGCCTTGCGCACGACACTCATGGTCGGGCATCCCGGAGAGACAGAAGAGGATTACCGGGAACTGGAAGATTTTGTCAAAACGATGAAATTTGAACGTTTAGGGGTGTTCCCATATTCTCACGAGGATGACACGTATTGTGACAAGCATTATCAGGATGATGTACCCGAAGAGACGAAAAATAATCGGGCTGAAAAGTTGATGGCGTTACAAGAAGGGGTTATTGCCGCTATCAACGAATCATGCGTGGGAAAACATTTTTTGGTTTTGATAGATCGGGTAGAAGGGGATTATTTTGTCGGACGTACGCAATATGATTCTCCGGAAGTGGATCAGGAAGTGTTCGTGACAAGTGAAAAAGCACTGCAAATAGGGGAGTTCTATGAAGTGCTTATTACCGAATCGGGGCAATTCGAGCTTTATGCTAAGTATGAATAGCCGTTCCTCGAAAAGAAATAATCTATTTTAGTTGCAAAAAAAATAAAAGATCGGGAATATTTTTTCATTTTTATTTGTACTTTTACTCATCAGGGTTCGTTTAAATCTTGACGAGTATTTTTTTGTACGACTTTTACTAACTACAAATATATAATACCATGTTAAACGATCTATTTTGGATAGTACCTGTATGTGCTATTATCGCTCTCCTTTTCGCAAGGATCTTTTTTAAAGGGATGATGAAAGAGTCGGAAGGAACCGACACGATGAAACGTATTGCCGGGCATGTACGCAAAGGAGCTATGGCTTATTTGCGTCAGCAATATCGGGTAGTAGCCCTTGTTTTTCTTATTTTATGTGCGCTTTTTGCTTGGATGGCTTATGGACCCGGTTTACAGAATCCGTGGGTATGGTTTGCATTCTTGACAGGAGGATTTTTTTCCGGATTAGCCGGGTATATCGGGATGAAAACAGCTACCTACGCATCTGCAAGAACGGCCAATGCAGCACGTAGGAGTTTGAATGACGGGCTAAAAGTTGCTTTCCGTTCGGGAGCGGTTATGGGACTGGTTGTTGTCGGTTTGGCTCTACTGGATATTTCTTTATGGTGGTTATTGTTAGATTATTTCGTGGAAGAGGCAACAGAGACGGAAAAGGCGATCGTGATTACGACTACGATGCTGACTTTCGGAATGGGAGCATCCACGCAGGCACTTTTCGCCAGAGTGGGTGGAGGTATTTTCACGAAGGCAGCGGATGTCGGTGCGGACTTGGTAGGTAAAGTGGAAGCCGGAATTCCGGAGGATGATCCTCGTAATCCGGCAACTATTGCGGATAACGTGGGGGATAATGTGGGGGACGTGGCCGGAATGGGGGCCGATCTTTACGAGTCTTATTGTGGTTCGATTTTGGCGACGGCAGCGCTAGGAGCTGCGGCATTCCGTATGGAGCCGGATGCACAATTTAATGCGATATTGGCTCCGATGTTGATTGCCGCATTCGGGGTGATCTTATCATTGCTCGGTATATTTCTAGTAAAGACGAAAGAAGGAGCCTCTCAGCAACAATTATTACGGGCTCTTGATCGGGGAATTAACGTGAGTTCCTTGTTAATCGTGGGTGCCAGTTTCTTGGTTATTTATTTGCTCGGTTTGAGTTATTGGATATGCGGATCGGTGATCGTGGGGTTGGTAACGGGTATTATTATCGGAAAAGCGACAGAATATTATACCTCTCATGCTTATAAGCCAACGCAAGATATTGCCAAGAGTTCGGAAACGGGCCCCGCAACCGTGATTATCAAGGGAATTGGAACCGGAATGATTTCAACGGCCATCCCGGTACTTACGATTGTTGCGGGTATTATACTCTCATTCCTGTTTGCGGCAGAATTCAGTTTTGCCAATATGTCCATGGGATTGTATGGTGTGGGTATCGCTGCAGTGGGAATGCTTTCCACGTTAGGTATAACCTTGGCCACGGATGCTTACGGACCGATTGCTGATAATGCCGGGGGTAACGCTGAAATGAGTCAGTTGGGAGAGGAAGTCCGTCACCGTACGGATGCGCTGGATGCACTGGGTAACACGACGGCTGCCACGGGTAAAGGATTTGCTATCGGATCGGCTGCATTGACTGGGTTAGCATTGATAGCCTCTTATATCGAGGAAATTAAGATCGGTTTGTTACGGATGGGCGAGGAAGTGTTGAAGATTGGAGACAACGTGGTACGGACGGCTGATGCCACGTTGACGGATTTCATGAATTACTATGATGTTACCTTGATGAATCCGAAGGTGTTGTCCGGAATCTTCATCGGTTCGATGATGGCTTTCGTGTTCTGTGGTTTGACCATGAATGCGGTAGGACGTGCTGCCCAGAAAATGGTGAATGAAGTCCGTCGGCAATTCCGGGAAATCAAGGGAATTATGACAGGGGAAGGAGAACCGGATTACGCTAAATGCGTAGAGATTTCCACGAAAGGGGCTCAACATGAAATGGTTTTCCCGTCTTTGCTGGCGATCATTATTCCGGTTGTCATGGGATTGATCTTTGGTGTTTCGGGTGTGATCGGGTTATTGGCCGGAGGATTGGGTACCGGGTTTGTGCTGGCTATTTTCATGGCAAATTCCGGGGGAGCTTGGGATAATGCTAAAAAGTATATTGAAGAAGGTAACCTTGGTGGTAAAGGTTCTGATAATCATAAAGCAACGGTTATCGGCGACACCGTGGGTGACCCGTTTAAGGATACTTCCGGACCGAGTTTGAATATTCTGATTAAATTGATGAGCATGGTGGCTATCGTGATGGCCGGGGTGACTTGTGCGTTTAGTCTTTTATAATATTTTATACTACTCCCTCCAACTCCCTCTTGCACAAGGAGAGTTGGAGGGAGTAGTATAAAATATTAAAAGTTTATTCTCATTATTCAAATTGCATTATTCAAAATGAATAATGGGGAAAAGATATGATTACGGAGAGAATAAAGTATTATTGTAATGTTTTTTAATTTGATTTATTCTAAATAATCTAACCTTTTCAGAAAAAATGCGTATATTGTAGAAAATAAATCATTGAGATATATGGAAAGAAAATTTAAAGAAGCTTTGGCACATAGGAGAAGTTATTATGCTCTCTCGAATAAATCACTTATTTCTAACGAAGAGATAGAGGAAATCGTAAAATTTGCTGTTAAAAATATACCGTCAGCATTTAATTCTCAATCAACGAGAGTGGTGCTTTTATTAGGTGATCAACATACGAAACTGTGGAATATCGTAAAAGATACGTTGCGGGAAATAGTTTCCGCAGAGGCTTTCAAATCGACTGAAAACAAAATTGATAAATCCTTTGCATCCGGTTACGGTACGGTGCTTTTCTTTGAAGAGCGGATGATCGTGGAAGGCCTGCAAAAATCATTTCCGACTTATCAGGATAGATTCCCGGTATGGTCACAGCACACTTCGGCAATGCACCAACTGGCGGTGTGGACCATGTTGGAAGATGCCGGATTCGGAGCTTCATTACAGCATTACAATCCATTGATTGATGAAGCGGTAGCTAAGGAATGGCAATTACCGGAAACTTGGGAATTAATCGCCCAGATGCCTTTCGGAGCGCCTTTACAAGAACCCGGGGCTAAAGAGTTTAATCCGATAGAGGAAAGAGTGCGTATTTTTAAATAATTACTATCTCATCTGGAAATTAACCCACACGGCTTTGTGATCTGTTGGCCATACACCTAGGGGTTCGATGAAAACATCTTGTCCGGATTCGGCCACACGTTGACTCCTACGAATACTGGTCTTGGGGCCGAGAATTGCGGCCTCTTTTAGATGCAGTCCTTTACGAGGATAATAGAAGATGTAATCAATACGATCGCGCTCATCCGCATCGGGAGTCCAAGTGATCTTACTTGGAGGCAAAGCGAGATTATCCGATGGGTAAGTATAGCCGGGATGTGTAACGGGATTGGGATATTTTTCACGATAAGAATCTTTAAAGCCAGTTTCATGGAGTAGGGTGGTTACCGGCCAAGGAACCACAACTCCATGATGATCTGCACTATCTTTTGTGGCTTCAATCCAATCGAAGTGAGAAGGTTCGTTAAAATCACCTCCTAAAAAGATCCAATTCCCTTCTTCAATTTCTTTTTGAGCATCTTTGATAAAAGCACGGATAGCATCATCACGTAATGAAAGATTGTTACGTTCCAGAATAGTCGGAACATCCGTCAAAGGGGCCTCCATTTTGTGCCAATTGTTACCGTCATAACCCCGTACTTCATAATACGTGTCATTCAGATAGTCTAAATGAGCGGTATAAACAGCACAAACTTGTTTTCCCACGGTAGTTTTCATTTTATAAATGGTTCCGTGATCATTTTGGATTGGGAATATTGTACTACTGTCTGTTATAGGATGTTTGCTAAGTAATCCTGAATCATAACTATAAAAAGAATAATACGTTTTACCCCTTTCTTTCAAGGCATTCACGATACGATCACAAAATCGGGTATCATGGTAATTTCGGACTTCACTCAGCATGATAAAATCGGGTTCCAAACGGGCTATTTCATCAGCAATAGCGTCAAAACCGCCCGGAATCGTCGTACCTTCCTGCCAGATATTAAATTGTAACATACTAAGGTCTCTGGATGAAGAACAGCTTGATAATAAGGTGATTATTACCATGATGCACCCTAAAAATATTATTCTCTTTTTCATTTCATTATAACTTATGGTACAAAAGTAGTAAAATTCTCCGTATGCTTTTGTTTCGTATACAAAACCGGGTGTTTTGTCTCTTTTCTTTAAATCACTTCTGCCCTGAGTCTATTTTTGTCCCGTAATCAAAAAGTATTGGATATGAATAAGACGGAAATAATAACAGAAGTATCACAAATGACAAGTGTAAGTGTGGCAGACTGCGAGAAGGTTTTAGACGCCTTAGAAGAAGTTTTAGGGGGAGAACTGAATCGTAAAGGATGGAAAAACGGGCTTTTTGACATGATTTTCCAAATCATGAGCAAGATTAAAAGCAAGAAAAGAGTCATCGGCATATATTTTTTCCTTTCCATGTTATCCGTGAATGTATGGGGACAGAAAGAGGGACGAATTTTAACCCAGAGTGTACGAGGACGGGTGATTGATGCGGCATCGGGTTATCCGGTAGCTTATGCATCCGTGTATCTCATGGGGCAAACGGAGGTCGGTGGAGTAACGGATTCCCTAGGCCGTTTTGTCATCAAGAATGTCCCGATCGGCCGGCACGATATACAGGCTTCTTTCGTGGGATACGAACCAACTATTTTCCGGGAGATACTGGTAACTTCCTCGAAAGAAGTCTATTTGACCATTCCATTGAAAGAAAGCATTAAAGAACTGGAAGAAGTGATGGTTCGACCACAATTGAATAAAGAGCAACCATTAAACAAGATGGTCACCACGGGAGCCCGGATGCTCAGCGTGGAAGAGGCAAGCCGATATGCCGGGGGAATGGATGATCCGGCCCGTTTGGTAAGTTCCTTTGCCGGGATTTCTCCCAGTATGTCAACGAATGGAATATCCATTCACGGGAATGCCCCGCATTTATTGCAATGGAAACTGGAAGACGTAGAAATCCCGAATCCCAATCATTTCGCAGATTTGTCCATTCTTGGCGGGGGAATCTTATCCGGGTTAAGTAGTCTCGTGCTGGGTAATTCGGATTTCTTTACCGGAGCTTTTCCCGCGGAGTACGATAATGCCGTGTCGGGAGTCTTTGACATGAAGCTACGTAACGGGAATAATCAAAAGATCGAGAATACGTTTCAGATCGGCTTATTAGGAATTGATTTTGCCTCGGAGGGGCCTTTGACCCGAAAACACAATTCTTCTTACATTTTCAATTATCGTTATTCCACCACGGGATTGCTGGGCGACATCGGGGCTATTGATATTGACGGGACTTTGGATTATCAGGATTTGAATTTCAAATTGAGTCTGCCGACACGTAAAGCGGGTGTCTTCTCGATTTGGGGAACAGCCTTGATAGACAAGTCAAAAGGAGACTTTGAGGAAAACACGGACAAGTGGGAATCGATTGGTGACATGATGAAATCCAGTACCAAACAATACATGGGAGCCGGTGGTATCAGTCACCGCTATTTCTTTAACAACGAGACACAACTGAAAACAACGTTAGCGGTTACCTACTTCAAACACGAGGGAACGATGACAAGTTATGACTGGAATTTGAATTTGGCACCTTTTCTTGATTTAAACCGGAGTAACACAAACTTGATATTCACCACTGCCATTACCCGGAAATTCAGTGCCAAGTTCACGAATAAAACAGGGATAACCTACACGAAGATGTATTACGATATGGACATGAATCTGGCCCCCCATCAAATGCATCCCATGGAATTAATTTCCCAAGGTAAAGGAAACACGGATTTAATATCCGGTTACACGAGTTCATCCATTGGCATAAGCGAACAGATCACTTTAAACGTGGGAGTTAACGCGCAGGTCCTGACACTGAATAATAGCTGGACTCTGGAACCCCGGGCCGGGATTAAATGGCAGTTTTCACCGAAGAGTTCTTTTGCCCTCGCTTACGGGTTACATAGCCGGATGGAAAAAATGGACGTTTATTTCGTGAAAACACAAGGTACGGGTGACCGTTCCGTGAATAAAGACTTGGGATTCACTAGGGCGCATCACGTGATGTTATCGTATGGTTTCAAAATATCGGATAATATGAATATGAAAATAGAACCTTATTTCCAACAATTATATGATGTACCCGTTATTGCCGATAGCTCTTATTCTGTGCTGAATAGACGAGATTTTTACGTGGAGAACGCTCTGGTCAACCGGGGGAAAGGACGTAACATCGGGGTAGACATCACGCTGGAACGCTATTTAAACAAGGGACTTTATTACATGATGACTGCATCCATTTTTGATTCAAAATATTACGGGGGAGATCGGAAATGGCGTAACACGTTGTATAATCGGAATTTTATTGTCAACGTGTTGGGTGGCAAGGAATGGATGGTCGGGCGTGACAGGCAAAATATGTTCAGTGTGAACTTTAAAATAACCTTGCAAGGGGGGAGACCGCTATGCCCCCGTGGATGAAGTAGCCACGCTACTCGATCCGGACCGGGAAGTGCAATATGATGAAACAAAGGCTTTTTCCAAACAATTTTCACCGATGTTTATCACGAATTTCTCCGTGGGGTATAAAATCAACCGGAAAAAGGTGTCACACGAATTCTCGATCAAGTCCTTGAACACGACGGGATGCGAAGAATATTACGGGCATGAGTATAATTTTAAAACCGATAAGATAAAACCCATCCGTGGAGCCACCTCTTTGCCGAATGTCAGTTATAAATTAGAATTTTAATCCGATTTAGGAATAAGATCGTAACTTTGTAACCATCAAATAAAACCTCGAATGTTTAAAATCAACACGGAAGGACAGGCTTTCCTATATAATCTTCTGGTAAATTCGAAATTCCGGATCTGGCGACATATTCTGTTTATCGTGTCACTTGCTGCCATTTCTTTTAACCAGACGTATGTTATCTTTCAACCGGAAATTCCGGCACTTGGAGTAAGGCTCTACTGGATTGCCCTGGGGAACCTAGCATCCTACTTGGCCGTGGCCTATTTGAATATCTACGTGTTGGTACCCCGGTATCTCATGCAGAAGAGATACCTAACGTATACAGTCATGATATTTGGTACCGTGCTGGTGCTTTTATGGATACAGACAATCATTGAAGATATGGCACGAATTTGGTTGGGACAGCGTGCGGGAAACATCTTGGAACCAGTATTCATTTTAAATTATATCTCCTCTTTTGCCACTGTAACTTTGTGTATGCTGGGAGGCTCGATCACGATCGTGTTAAAACATTGGATGACAGAAAATAACCGGGTAAACCAACTGGAAAGAATTCATGTGCAGTCGGAAGTGGAGCAATTGAAAGCCCAAGTCAATCCTCAGTTACTTTTTAATGTACTTAACCGTACTGCAGTTTTGGCAAAAAGTGAACCGAAGGAGGCATCCGGGATGTTATTGGAGTTAAGCCAGATTCTGAGATACCAGCTCTATGATTGTAGCCGGAAAGCGGTGTTATTAAAGGCTGAAATAGATTTTTTGACAAACTATCTCGCTTTGGAACAGGTATATTCCCATCGTTTTCAATACATGGTTTCAGCCGAAGGGGAGGTGCATCGGATATTTGTCCCTCCCTTGTTGTTCCTTCCTTTCGTGCAACAAGCCGTGATTCAGATATACAGTCAGCCTGTATTTGGCTCGATTGATCTAAATTTTCATGTGAATGGGAATGAGATTCAATTTGTTTGCTCTTTTGATAATGGGAATTTACTGCATCCGGATGACTTTTCGAAAATCAGGCAGAGACTGGAATTGCTATATGGAAACGATTATACCTTATCTGTTGCTAAAAGGACAATTATGTTGAAACTTAAAATACAGAAACCATGAGTAATTTGATTGATAATCACGTTCCGGATTTCCTGTTATCTCCATGTTTTAAGTTCGTGAGACATTTTCTGTTGCTATTAACTCTTGTCTGTATCACAATTAGTATATTTGCCAATCAATCAGGAGAGTTAGTGTTGACTTGGGAACGTTTTTACGGGTGGGTATTTTATTTTTTGCTCACCAGTGTGATCATTTACTTTAATTTATATGTGTTAGCCCCTCGTTTTTTAATAAAGGGCCGATTATTGAAATATCTGGTATCCATGTTGGTACTGACATCATTCTCGCTTGTATTTATCGCAATTTTACAGATGAATGTTCAAGAGGTTAGTGCGAATTACGAGGATGGAAATCCATATATCATATTAAACATGATCACGTCAATCATCTCGTTTGGATTACTAATATTCGGAACGTCGGCTTTGCTACTGTTTAAATACTGGATCGGTTACAGCCAACGAATAGACGAACTGGCCTCTTCGACATTACAATCCGAATTGAAATTTCTTAAGAAACAAATTAACCCGCATTTTCTGTTCAATATGCTGAATAATGCTAACGTGCTGATCAAGAAAAATCCAGAAGAAGCCTCCCGGGTGCTTTTCAAGCTTGAAGATATGTTGCGTTACCAAATTAACGACAGCGCAAAAGAACAGGTGTTGTTGAGTTCTGAGATTCATTTTTTGAATGACTTTCTGAATCTGGAGAAGGTTCGACGGGATAAATTCGAGTATGTCATTTCCAAAGAAGGAGATATTAGTGAGGTATGGTTGCCACCATTATTGTTTATTCCTTTCGTGGAGAATGCCGTGAAACATAACGTGGATAGCGAGAATTCATCGTATGTCTATCTCGGTTTCAAGGTCTGGGATAAACAACTGGAATTTCAATGTATAAATTCAAAGCCTAAAATCGCTTTACGGAAAAATGAAGTGGGAGGGTTGGGACTAAAGAATATAAAGCGCAGGTTGGAATTGCTGTTTCCGGAACGTTACACGTTGGAGATAGAAGAAAGTGAAATAAGTTATACCGTATATTTACATTTGATATTATGAATTGTATTATTGTTGATGATGAACCGTTAGCCCGTGAGGCGATAGAAATACTGGTAAAAGATACGAGTCAACTAAATCTGACGGGTATGTTTAATAATGCTATCGGAGCGTCAAAGTTCATGGAAGAGAATCCGGTAGACTTGATCTTTTTGGATATTCAGATGCCGGGAATCACGGGTATCGAGTTTGCTCACAATATATCCAAGAGAACGTTGGTCATTTTCACCACGGCTTACACGGAATATGCTTTGGATAGTTACGAGGTCGACGCTATCGACTATTTAATTAAACCGGTTGACCCAGAACGCTTTCACAAGGCTGTCAACAAGGCAATTGCTTACCATTCTTTATTATTAAAAGAAGAGAAAGAAAATATCGAGGCAGGTAACACGGAATACTTCTTCGTAAAGTCTGAAAGACGCTACTTTAAAATAAATTACAAGGATATTCTATTCATCGAGGGACTGAAAGATTACGTGATCATCCAATTGGATGAACAACGGGTGATTACCCGAATGAATCTAAAGAATATATTTGAGTTATTACCCAAGCATGATTTCTTACGAGTCAATAAATCCTATATCGTAAATACTAAGCATATAGACTCCTTTGACAACAATGACATTTTCATTAAAACACATGAAATAGCTATTGGAAACACCTATCGGGATGTCTTTTTCGAGACGTTTATGAGGATGGGGTAGTTTGCTATATATGGCTTTCCTAATTTGTGAGACACTATCTCACAAATTATTATTTCTACTATTATACAATATAGTTGTTATTTAGAAAATAATTATTTTCTAAATAACTTATTGCTTTTATATATTTAAGTACATTTGCGAATGTGTATGTGTAAAACTATTCTTATGTCTATAAGCTCTACTATTTTAGAGAAATATTTTAACAAGTTGTACCGACCGTTATGCCTGTATGCCTTAAATATAACCGAATCATATGAGGATTCTGAAGATATTGTACAACAGATCTTCGTGGAATTGTTGGAAAAGGCGGTTGCAGGAAGTTTGGAAGTGGGAGACATGAAGGGATATTTATACACGGTGGTACGGAATCGGGCGGTGAAATATGCGAAAAAGAATCAGGAAAAAGTTTCCGTGGAAAGTGCAATGTACTTGACAGACGAGAATGCCTTATCCATATCGGTAGAGGAGGAGGCTTTAGTTTGGGATTGGATAGACGCTTTACCTACTGAACGACGGAATATATTTTTGATGGCCAAACAGCAAGGGATGAAATACAAGGAGATTGCCATACAACTGGATATTTCGGTTAAAACTGTTGAAGGGCAAATGGGAAAAGCATTGAAGGCTTTGAGAGATAAAGCAATAAAAATCTATTTGTTCTTCTTCGGATAAAATAATCTCGTAAACATAGGGAGTATGAAAAATGAATTACTAGCAAAATATATTCTTGGTGAGGCGAACACGAAAGAAGGGCAAAGAGTGGAACAATGGTTGGAAGAAAGTGAAGACCACCAACGAGAATTTCGACAACTCAAGCGCCGTATAGAATTAGGTTCTAAGCGTTACAAATATGGAGTTTTTGACCCCCGACAGGCAATACAAAAAGTGAAATTCCCTGCGAAGACGCACTACTTGCGAATTTTGCCAGTAGCTGCCTCTATCATTGTTTTAATATTCGGTGTATTATGGTTTTGGAATAAATCGTCACTTCAGGAAACGGTTTTACTCTCCCGGACCGGGGAAACAAAAGTATTTTATTTACCGGATAGTTCCCGTGTAATGCTAAGCGGAGATAGTCGTTTGGCTTATAATGCTCAATTCGGAAAGACAAATCGAGAACTTTCCCTACGGGGAGAGGCATTTTTCCAAGTAAAACGGGACACGAGCAAACCTTTTATCGTGGAAACATCCTTAATTCAAGTAGAAGTATTAGGTACTTCCTTTCAAGTGATTGCAGAAAAACTTCAAGCTGAAGTTTTTGTAGAAAAAGGACGGGTGAAAATTATCACCCAAGATAAAAAACAAGAAAGAATCCTTGAAACCGGAATGTCCGTTAAGTATGGGAAAAAGGATAGGAAATTAATGATCTCCACGAAAGAAGATAAAGGGGAACAACAAATCCTTAAATTTGATAACGCTCCCTTGTCTGAAGTCATCGAAACGCTGAATGAATACTACGATAGTCACGTAACATTACCCGCAGACTATGCAACTCTCCGGATAACCGTTGTTTTTAAAGAAGTTTCATTGGAGGAAGCGATCGAGATTATTAACAGGACTTTGGATATTCAATTGACGATTTAAGTATGCGTGCCGGGCTTATACTTGTCTTGTTAATTTTTGGGACCCTAAGAGGAAATGCTCAGGAAGTCTTTTCATTTACATTTCGTGAAACTCCCGTGGAGGAGGTGTTGAAGAAAATCGAACAACAGGCGGGATATATATTTTCATATTCACCTTCTATTTTACAACCATTAGTTCAAAAAACAATATCTATAAAACAGGCTAATTTAGAACAGGTTTTAAACCTTTTGTTCAAATCATCAAACATCTTCTGGGAGAAATTGGGAAGATATATCATTTTAAAACCGGGGAAACGCTTTTTCTCTGTTTATGGAAGAATATATAACAAAGAATCTCGGGAAAGGCTGATTGGAGCCTCTGTTTATGATTCCCGGTTGCACGTGGGTGCAGCAACCAATAATTACGGGTTCTACACGTTAATCGTACCGGAAGGAGAAGTTTGTTTAAACTACTCTTACGTGGGTTATCAAAGTGCCTCATGCCAATTTTATTTGAAATCGGATACCGTGATTCACGTCGAATTACAACCCATGTTGAACTTGGACGAAATTGTTGTAGTTCAACCCAATATCCCCGGATGGGTAAAGAATTCGCAACCGGGACAACTGGAATTTCCGATCTTGACTGCAACCGTGATTCCCAAACTATTGGGAGAGAGCGATCTACTGAAAGCGGTTCAGTTATTTCCCGGTGTGCGGGTTGGCATGGAAGGAATAGCGGGAATACTGGTCCGAGGGGGTAATCGGGATGAAAATCAATTTCTGATAGATGATATTCCGTTGTATAACGCGAATCATTTATTGGGATTTTTCTCGGTATTCAATTCTGATGCCGTAAAAAACGTAAATTTCTACAAATCAAGTTTCCCGGCTCGTTACGGGGGGCATCTTTCTTCCATTATGGATATACGTTTGAAGGAAGGTAATCTACAAGAATATCATGGTAGTTTTTCTATTGGTCTTTTATCCAGTAAATTTAATATTGAAGGCCCCATGGAAAGAAATCGTAGCTCGTTTAATATCACGGCTAGAAGAACTTACTTGGATTTAATTGGGACCCCTATTTACGCGGCAATAAATAACACGAATGATAATAAAGAAAAGATAGGGTATAATTTCACGGATATAAATATCAAGCTGACCCGCATGTTCTCGCAACGGAATGCCTTGTCTTTCATTCTATTCTACGGGAATGACTATTTGAAATATAAAAAGGATGAGAAAGACTCCTATTTTGAACCGGACCGTAAGCGAGATTATATGCGTGGAACGTGGGGAAATTGGGGTGTCGGATTGCGATGGGATAAAATGATCTCCACGGGATTGTACGCGAACACGGTGCTTTCTTATAATCAATATCGGGCTTTTATGAATAAAAGATACCGACATGAAAATTCATCGGGTGACACCATCCGGTTAAAAAAGATCCGTTTCAAATCCGGTCAAGAGGAGTGGAGGCTGAAAAGTGATCTAACTTGGGTCATGAATCATTGGAACCGTTTGTATTTCGGGGGACATTACATTTATCATGTTTTCACACCGGAAAAACGAATCACTCTTCATAAAGTAATGGAAGAAGAAACGCTTTCCCGAAAACGGGTAAATTATAAAGAATATGCCCATGAAGTAGCCTTTTACGTGGAAGATGAAATGACGATAAAAGAGAAATGGATCGTGCATCCCGGAATCCGGGGTATATTATTTCATGTCGGGAGTACAAATTATTTTTCACTGGAACCTCGATTTTCCATGCAATATAATTGGACGGATCGTTGGGAGACAAAGGCTTCCTACACGCTGATGTCCCAATATATTCATCAGTTGGGAAGTAGCACGATGAATATGCCTACGGATCTGTGGGTGCCGGTTAGTGATGATGTGAAACCCATGAAATCACATCAATGCGTGTTAGGTGTTTATTATCATCCTTGTGCGCGATGGCATTTTTCTCTTGAAGGATTTTATAAAACTCAGAATCATTTGCTAGACGATTACAACGGGGTTGACATCACCCCGGAATATGCGGATTGGAAAGAAAACGTTCATTCCGGAAAAGGACGTTCCTATGGATTGGAGTGGATGGGGCAAAAAACAGGGGGAAGGACAAACGGGTGGATAAATTATACTCTTTCTCGTGCTTATCGCTGGTTTCCGGACGGTTCAATCAATCAAGGCCTACGTTTTCCGGCGAAATATGATAGCCGTCACATTCTGAATCTGGTTTTACTGCATAAATTCAGTAACTTTTTTGATGTAAGTGCCACGTGGACATTCAATAACGGTTTCTATACGACGCAACCATTGGAAAGATATGATACGCCGACTCACCTACCGGGGGAGAAAGGAGAAGAAAAGAAGGATATCATATTTCATATTGAAAAACGTAACAACATGAAAACACCCGATTATCATCGTTTGGATTTGGGATTCAATTTCCATCGTCATCGAAAACATGGAATTTCCACTTGGAGTATTAACCTGTACAATGCTTATTGCAGGTTGAACACGATAGAATTAAGTCCCGATTATGATTCTAAATATGGTGATCGGGAAGAGCGACAGTATTTTAGTAATGATTGGCTTTTCCCGATCATTCCCTCTTTTTCCTACACGTTTACTTTTTGAGATGATGAGAATAGTGATTTTTATATGGATTGGCTTGTTTTATTGCGGGTGCAATAATTCAGAAGAATATGATTTTCGAGGAAAGGTACCCGAAAGTCGATTAGTGCTTTATGCTTATGCAGAAACGGATTCTTTGCTATATGCTGAAATTTCGAAATCAAGAACATACACGGACAACACGGAAATGGATTCAACGTGGAATGTGAGAGGGCAGGTGTACATGAACGATAAGTACGCGGGAGAATTAAAACCTGCGGGTCATAACCGCTATTCATCAGACGTTCGCCCTAAAGCGGGAGATAAAATCACGATAAAAGTTACCTGTTCGGGATTAGAGGAGGCAGTCGGTTCTACCATGGTATGCAATTCGTTCCCGGAAATCCAATTAGATACTTTCAGTAAAATGAATGCCCTGCAATTACGTGTTCAGATAAAAGATGGGGGAGAAACGGAGAATTATTATAGGCTGGTGGTTGAAAATGAAAGGTTCTATCATGGAATCCGTTGGAAAGAGGGACAGGTAAAAATAGATTCTTCCACGACTTATTCTTATGACGTGGATCTTTCCGGGGAGGAGTTATTATCACACGAAATGATCACGACGATTTTCGGAAAAGAGATAAATGTCAACCCGTATCAGGTATTTACGAATGAAAGTTTCCGGGGAAAGGAACGAATTATCCATGCAAGCGTAAGTCATCCCTATGCATACGAGAGGGAAACATGGGTGATCACGGGTGACGGAGACACGATCCGGTACGTGGAAAAGGAATCATATCGTTTGCGGGTGAAAGTACTCCGGATTGACAAACCTTTATTTGATTACCTGTACTCCTTGGGGATTTTTGAACAACAATCGACCATGTATAAAGAACCCATTAAAGTGTATTCCAACGTACAAGGCGGGCTTGGCGTGGTGGGAAGTTGTTTCACTCGTGAAGTGATCATGGATTTTCGGGCAAAATCTGAAAAATAAAAAATTAGAATAGGGGTTTTCCGGTTTATTGACTCTTAAGAGTAGAAAACTCAAAAGAATCAATACATGAAAAAAGAAGTTGTCGGAATATTCCTCGTATTATTGGTATGGGAATTATTATTAAATGGATGTGAGCAAAAATTACACCTTGATTTAAACGCCCAATCTCCCGTTCCGGTTGTAAATAGTATTTTAATGGCTGGTGACGATTCTGTTCGTGTGCGGGTCACTTGGACAAAAAACGTCTACGAACAGGGTGATTTTCCCGTAGAGGCAAATGCTTTGGTAAAATTGTACAAAAACGATCATTTCGTGGGTGAATGTCGGTACCGGAAAGAGGGATGGTATGTCATTACCCATCACGTGGAGGCTACCGGAGTTTATCGGGTAGAAGTAAACATTCCGGGCAAACCGCTTGTCTGGGGGGAAACCAGAGTTCCGGTCCCCTTGCTGAATGCAAGCATAGAATGTGACAGCCTGCAGGAACGGATTATCAATCGGTGGACTGATCGGGAAGAAGAAAAAAACTTCTATTGGCTGTCAACCACCCATTCCTCACAGAATGGGGTGCCGGACACCTTGCACATGGAACTTCAGTCGTATCTTCAAACGAATAGTACGCTACCCGATGCCTTTAACCGCAGTTTTGACTTTGATGAAGAAATCCCGGCAGAATACGATTACTATTTAAGGGTAGAGGACTGCGGTTTGTCCGGGAAGGAGATCGAGTTAAGCTACAAGGGACGGCGTTCGGGGTATTATTACTGGGAACCGGACACGGGATGCTATAAAAGTACCCGTTATATATTGAGCCTTGATGAAAATTACGATCATTATTTGAAATCGTCGATCGTGAACGACGATTATCTATCGGCAATGGATTCTGAACCCTTGTTTTATGCTCCTTTGTGGACTTATTCTAACATACACGGGGGAACCGGGCTGGTGGCCTCTTATTCAAAATATGAAGATTTATTCATTCAAGTATTCACGAAACGGGAGGAATGGTAAGATGAAACGTATTTTATTCATATTCAGCATTCAAATTTGGATCGTATTTACTTCTTTCGCGCAAAACGTAACGTTGAGCGGGTATATTGAGAACAAGGCAACAGGAGAACGACTGGTAAATGCCACGATCGTTGAAACGAAAAGCGGGCGGGGAACAAGCTGTAACCGATATGGTTTCTTTTCACTCTCTTTACCTCGTGGAGAAAACCATTTATCGGTAAGTCACGTGGGATTTACCCGTGTAGAATCTATCATTAACTTGAAAACGGACACATTGATTGTGATGTCGTTAATTCCCGGGAACTGCCTAGAAGAAGTGTTGGTTGTGGAAAAAAAGAATGCTTTTTCATCTGCCGTTGGAAAACATACCTTGTCTTTAGATTGGGTGAAACGAATGCCTGCAGTTCTGGGGGAGGCTGACGTGTTGAAATCCCTTCATTTCCTTCCCGGTGTGAATCCCGGTCAGGAAGGGTTAACCGGTTTTAGCGTGAGGGGTGGTAGTTCCGACAACACTCAATTCCTATTGGATGGTCTTCCCGTGTATAATGTGAATCACGCTTACGGGTATTTTTCCGCTTTTAATGGAGATGCCCTGCAAGATGTTACGCTTTACACGGGTGATCTTCCCGCTCGTTACGGGGGTAGCTTGTCCTCCGTGCTGGAAGTGACCATGCGGGAAGGGAATCGTAAAAAATATTCGGGAGACATTCATGTTAGCCCGGTGGCCGGCTCCGTGGTTGTGGAGGGGCCACTGAAAAAAGATAAGGCCTCGTTCCTCATATCGGGAAGAAGAACTTGGTTGGACGGTTTACTATGGACAGGACAAAAGATTGCCGGGAGTGATTTCTCGACAGGTTATAATTTTTATGACTTAAATGCTAAAGTAAATTGGGAAATCAACCCGTATAATCGGTTGTATATAAGTATGTACAATAGCCGGGATTCTCGTTTCGCAACATGGAAAGCAAAGGATTCCAAACATTCCGACCGTTTCCGGTTTTACTGGGGTAATCTTAGTGTTTCGGGGCGATGGAACCATCTCTTCAGCCCTACCTTTTTCTCTAATATCACCTTGTATTATAGTCAATTCAATAATAGTCAAATCATGACGGTATATAACGAGAGTGTCTCTCAACGGGAGCAATCGAAAACAAATTCCCGGTTACGGGATTGGACTTTGAAAACCGACTCGGAGATTGCTATCGGGGAGAAGCACCGCACCCGATTCGGAACGGTTTGCTCTATTAAATATTATGCCCCGGAAATGTCATATATCGGTAGTGTAAACTTGAATGAAAACGTGAGAGACACGACCACCGGTAATGTGTATTCGCTGGAAACTTATCTGGAAGATCATTGGCAACTGAATGATCGTTGGAGCGTGGATGCCGGAGTTCGTTTTAGTTTACTGGCGGTGCCCCACGCCCGTTATTATTCCTTGCAACCTCGTCTCTCTATTTCGTACCGGATAGGAGAGAGCATGTTATTCAAGACCTCATGGGCAAGGATGCAGCAAGCACAGCACCTGTTGACGAGTAATTCGATGGGCATGAATACCGATTTGTGGGTTCCTGTTACCCGGCGAGTAGCTCCCGCATCTTCGGATTTGTTTTCAATAGGTTGTTTCTACGCTTTTGCAAATACATGGAATTTCTCGATAGAGGGATATTTTCATCAGATGGATCACGTGGTACGTTACCAAGATGGTATTCTTTTTCTTAAAACAAAGGACAGGAGCTGGCAGGATTATGTTGACATGGGCAAAGGACGAGCTTATGGAGTGGAGGTTATGGCAAAGAAAACGACAGGAGCCTTAACGGGGTGGGTTTCCTATTCGTGGTCAAAGTCGGAACGTCGTTTTGATCATGTAAATAACGGGGAATGGTTCCCGTTTGAATACGATCGTCGGCATAAGTTGAACGTGACGACCAATTACACGCTCCCGATCAAGGAAAAATGTAAGTTCAACAAATCATTTTCAATTAATTTTACGCTTGCGACCGGGAACTACATCTCGATAGGGAAACAATTCTATCATGCGGCCCCGATGCCTGAAAGTTTTCAAACAGATGCAGACAATACGCAATACCGGGAATATATTGAACGTCCGAATAATTTTCGAATGCCTGCCTATCATCATTTGGATATATCATACGCTTTGGATAATCGAAAAGGAAAGGGAAGTTCATGGGTATTTGGCATTTATAATTTGTATGCCCGTAAGAATCCTTCTATCATATACCATAAACAAACGAGAGAAGGGGTGACTACCCGAAGTTGGAGTTTACTTCCATTTGTACCGTCCGTGACGTGGAGTTACCATTTTTAAGGTGATATTCTCCTGTTTTCGAAAAAAACGAACAGAAGATGAGCCGATAACGGGCTCAGAATAGGCCACCGGTTTTACACTCCTCCGGTACAAGTCCAATACACCATCAATGGGAACTGGTGCGGTAGAGCTGTAATTGAAATGGTGAAAAATAGGGAAGGCCTGATTACGGTTTTTTCATGGCTCAAACGTGACGGGAATGGGGTACAAATAAAGAGATGAGGCAGCCCCATCTCTTTACTTATTTTGATGAATAACGAATCTTAGATTTTTGAATTCACGATATTCAAAATATCCGTTTCCATTTGTTTGGCCATTTCAACCACTTTTTCACCTCTGGAAATAATATCGTTAGCATATTCTTTATCATCCAATCCGGCAGCATTGATCTTCACGTTCAAGAAAGCGCCGATTACTCCGGAACGAGCGGCCAAAGCACCAACTCCGGCATCAGTTACAGAATTCGGATTACCGATCTCTGCCATGGCTTTCACCACTTCCATACATTCGTAGCAAAGCATCATCGTTTTGAACGGTACTTCGGTAGCAAACTTGGTTGCATCTTGAATTGCTTGGTGACGTGCAGCTTTTTCTTCGTCTGTTTTCTTCGGTAATCCGAAGGCATCCATGATACGATTGAAAGCGTTAGTATCCTCGTCAACCATTTTGATTAATTCAACTTGATAAGCTTTTCCTCTTTCAGCCCAATTACTGAATTCTTCCCAACGCTCATCCCAACCGCGTTTGTGAGAAGACAAGTTGGCAACCATCGTGGCCAGTGAAGAAGCAAGAGCTCCCATGTATGCTGAAATGGAACCACCACCGGGAGCCGGAGATTCTGATGCTGTTTCATCAGCAAATTCATGAAGATTCATATCGATCAAGAATTTCTTTCCTTGATTCATCTCATCTTCCAGAATATACTCGATGATTTTCTTTCTGGGTTCGAACGGATACAATTCATCCAAGCCTAAAGATTTCACGGCAATCTTGATCAATTCTTTATCTGATACCCCGGTAGAGCGTTGTTGTTTACGCAAGAAATAACGTCCGGCGTCCAACATGGCTTTTAACGGAATTACACCCACTAACTCGGAACCGGTTACACGAATCCCGCGATCCTGTGCTTTACGGCATACTTCGTCGAAAGCCTCATGTACGGAAGTCACGGAAATATCCGTCAAGTTCATGGAGATCTGAGCAATTCCATACTCTTCGATAAACCAACCAATAGCCTTCACAGACTTCAAGGTTCCCGGGATCATCACGTTTTTACCTTTCTCGTCTTTTACGATCTTACCGGTAATAGGATTTCCTTCTCTCTTAGCTCTTCCTCTTTCGCGTACGTCAAAAGCGATCGCATTGGCACGACGGGTAGAGGTGGTATTTAAGTTCACGTTGTAAGCCACCAAGAAGTTACGGGCTCCAACAGCCGTAGCTCCGGTTTTAGCCGTCCACTCGTTCAACTCACGGGGACCGAAATCGGGATGCCATTGTTCACTGCTTAAACGCTCACCAAGAGCCTCATATTCTCCGGCACGGCAAGTAGCCAAATTTCTTCTTTCCGGGGTGAAGGCTGCACTCTCGTAGCAATATACCGGGATGTTCAATTCTTCACCGATACGTTTTGCCAAAGCACGTGCGTATTCCACGGTTTCTTCCATCGTGATGTTTGATACCGGAACCAAAGGACAAACGTCTGTAGCTCCGAAACGGGGATGCGCTCCCTTGTGCTTTTTCATGTCGATCAATTCGGATGCTTTTTTAACGGCACGGAAAGCGGCTTCACATACTTCTTCCGGAGTACCTACCATGGTAACAACCGTACGGTTCGTTGCTTTTCCCGGATCCACGTCAATAAGACTAACTCCTTCAACAGCCTTGATTTCTGCTGTAATCTGATCTATAATATGCATATCGTTCCCTTCACTGAAATTCGGAACGCATTCGATTAATTTTTTCATATATATTAATTTTATAATTTGACAAAAAATAAATTTAGTATCGATTTCCTAATCACTCAATCATGAAATTGTAAATCATCAATCAATAAATCTTCTAAGGGTATCTTATCCGGTACGCTTTCCGGATCCATACCTTTTTGTAATGTGAATAGGGCATAGCTTCCTTAAATTTGTTCTCCGTTTAAGAATACCGCTTCAACTAAATCCGTCCCGTAAGCGTATGGAAGATACTCTATTCCAGTAATCGGAGTCGTGATATAGAAATTCGCTTTTTTACCCACGGCGATACTACCCAGCTCTTCTTCTACACCCATAGCGTATGCCGAATTGATGGTCGTTGCATTAATCACCTCTTCCGGCAGCATTTTATAATTCACGCACCCGAGAGACATCACGAATTTCATGTTTCCGGAAGGAGAGGAGCCAGGATTAAAATCCGAAGCCAAAGCAACAGGAAGTCCGGCATTAATCATTTTGCGAACAGGAGAGTAAGGCATATTCAAAAAGAATGCAGCTCCCGGTAACACGGTCGGCATGGTTTCACTACCTTTTAATGCAGCGATTTCTTCATCCCCGACATATTCAAGATGATCCACGGATAAGGCATTGTATTTTACCCCGACTTGAATACCACCCGAGTAATCCAGTTCGTTAGCGTGTATCTTCGCACGCAATCCGTATTTCATTCCGGCATTTAACATCCTGTCCGTGTCTTCCACCGTGAAGAATCCTTTATCACAGAACACGTCGATATAATCAGCCAAATCCTCGGCAGCAACAGCTGGAATCATTTCATTAATGATTAAATCCACGTATTCCGTTTGCCGTCCCTTGTATTCTACTGGAACAGCGTGAGCGCCTAGGAAGGTGGACTTTATGGTTAAAGGTGTTTCCTCGCTCAGTCTTTTAATCACACGCAACATTTTGAGTTCACTCGCCGTGTCCAAACCGTAACCACTCTTGATTTCCACGGCTCCGGTTCCAAGAGAGGCAATCTCTTGCAAACGGGCATAAGCTGAATCAAATAACTCTTCCTCCGATGCCTTCCGGATACGTTCGGCTGAATTCAAAATGCCACCACCTCTTTTGGCAATCTCCTCGTATGATAAACCTTTGATTTTATCAATATATTCTATTTCCCGACTCCCGGCATACACGATATGCGTGTGGGAATCACAGTAGGCGGGGAGAACCAAACGTCCTTTGGCATCTATTTCCTTCACCGTGTCCGTGCCCTCGTAAATCGTATCTTGATTCAATTCGCTCATTTTACCGAAAGCCTCTATTTTATCCTCGTTAATCAGAAGGTAGGCATCGTCAATGATACCCAGTTTTGCCATGTCGGCACCCGCAACCCATTTACGTGGTTCTTCTTCAACCTGAACAAGTTGCTTTATGTTTATAATTAATGTTTTCATTCTTCTCGTGTTTAATTCATTTGGGAACGAATGTATTAAAATCCTTGAAAATCCACAAGGAAAGCGTTCAGAAAGTTTATTTATTATCTAAAGACTTGTAAACGATTGGCATCTAATCTCAAAAATATAAATATAAGAATGGTAAAAGACCATAGTGATGATCCCCCGTAACTGAAGAATGGAAGAGGAATACCGATAACAGGTGCCATTCCAATGGTCATTCCAATATTGACTGCCACGTGGAAGAATAGGATAGAGGCTACTCCATAACCATATATCCGGGAAAAACTGGAACGTTGTCGTTCTGCCAGTTTGATAATTCGTAAAATAAACACCGTCAATAGCACGATGACGAGGGTGCTCCCGATAAACCCCCACTCTTCGCCAACAGTACAGAAGATAAAGTCTGTACTTTGCTCCGGAACGAAGTTCAATTTAGTCTGTGTTCCTTGTAGGAATCCCTTACCCAGTAATCCTCCGGAGCCTATTGCAATTTTGGATTGAGTGACATTATATCCTGTTCCCTTGGGGTCTACTTTTATACCCAGTAACTCGTTAATACGATCCTGCTGGTGAGGTTGAAGATGGTCAAAAGCATAATTCACGGAAGGAGCGGCCCCGACGCATAACCACGAGATCAGTAACAGGGTAATCATGTTTTTCATCTTCCGCTTATATATCGGGTAGATCGCGGTTATACTTGTAATCACGTAAACGATGAGTAGCATGTAATAATCGGAAATCGATAGATTAAACATCCATTTAATCAAGGCAAAAAGCCCGAAACCACACCCGATGAACAGGATGATCTGGAATAATTCCCGAATATCGTGCCGATAATAATAAAAGGCTATCAGTGTTCCCCCGATAATGACAAGCAATACCGTGAAAGGGGTATACAGCAATGCCATGATAAATATAGCTGCCGCCACGAAACAAAGCAATAGGATAGAGCCATGCAATCCTTCCCGGAAAAGAACGAGTATAAAACTACTGTACACGAGAGCTGACCCCGTGTCGTTCTGCAAGATAATCAATCCCGCGGGAAGAGCTAAAATTAACCCGATGGTCAAAAGGCTGGAAAAGCGCATTACCTTGAAATTATGACGGCTCATGACATAGGCTATGGCCAAGTTGGTTGCAAATTTGGCAAACTCCGCCGGTTGAATGCGAAAATCCCCGACTTCAAACCACGAACGCGCTCCCTTGGTTTCCGTACCCAAAAACAGGACGGCAATCAACAAAAATATCATGATGCCGTAAATGACCATCGAGAAGGTGGTAAAGAATTTACTATCCGTGAGTAGAACGAGAAAAGCAAGCACGAAAGCCGCCCCGATCCAAATCAACTGTTTCCCGTACTTTTGAGAAATATCAAGAATACTGCTATGATTTTCATCATATACTGCCGCATAAATATTTATCCACCCGATTAATACAAGCAACAGGTATAATAGAATGGAAAACCAATCTATGTTGGCAAGTAGGTTATTAGATCTGCTATTCATTGCTCGTTTCTTTTACTTTACTGGTTGTATCATGGATCAGACTACCTTGGAACATCTCTTTTTCAAGAGGTTTCTTCTTGTCGGATATTTTTCCTTTCAAATATTTCTCTATTAATAAACCGGCAATCGGGGCCGCGTAACGTGATCCCCAAACCCCGTTTTCAACATATACAATCAACGCGATCTTCGGATCTTCTACCGGGGCAAAAGCAATAAACACGGAGTGATCGTCACCATGCGGATTTTGCACGGTTCCTGTTTTTCCGGCTATTGCAATTGAATCCACCTGAGCCCGTCGTCCGGTTCCCCCCTTGATAACCATTTGCATTCCTTCGACGATAGGGTCAAAGTGTTTCCGATCAATGGGAATAACGTGCTTTTTTATCTGGCTGGAAATCGAGTCATTTATCGATCTTACAATATGTGGTGTAATATAATATCCCCGGTTCGCCAAGATCGTGGCCAAATTCGCCATTTGAATCGGCGTGATCATTAATTCTCCCTGACCAATGGAAAGAGAAATCATGTAGGAGGGGTACCATTTTTGTGTTTTAAACACATTGTCGTAATATTCCTGCGTGGGGATAGAACCGGATACTTCATTGGAGAAATCCGGACATATCTTATTGCCGAACCCGAAGGACATCACGTATTTCCGCCATTCCCCGTAAGCATTTCGCACCGTTTTATATTCCGGTAATTCCAAGATTCTCTTGAAAACATTGGCGTAATAGGGGTTACAGGAGTTTTCAATGGACTGGAGTAAATTCACAGGAGAACTATGATGGTGACACTTCATGAATTTTCCCCCGACAATATAAGCACCTCCACTACACGTACATTGTGTTTGCAGGGAAATCGCTTTTGTTTGTAAACCAATCAGAGCTTGAACGGTTTTGAATATGGAACCCGGGGGATATTGTGCCATCGTCGTTCTGTCAAATAGGGGTTTCAAGGGATCATTTAGCAATTTGGAGTAATTTTTACCCCGATCCAAGCCGACCATTAATTGCGGATCATAACCGGGACTGGACATCTTGACCAATATTTCTCCCGTAGAAGGTTCAATAGCCACGATTCCGCCTTTTTTGTTCTGCATGAGTTCGTAGGCGTATTCTTGTAGGTCAACATCTAACGTGGTGTATAGATTTTCACCGACAATGGCATCTTCGTCATATTCTCCGTCCGCAAACGAACCCTTCACCCGGTTTTTATTGTCGACAAGAACGACCCGTTTTCCCTTGGTACCGCGAAGGTGTTTTTCGTATGTTTTTTCCAACCCACTGATCCCGATGTAATCTCCTTGTGCATAATAGGGATCTTTCATCTGTTCGGAATTTACCTCTCCGATATAGCCGAAAACATCTGCAGAATGGTTTACGTTATATTTTCGTAACGTTCTGGTTTGTATATAAAAACCCGGATAACGATAAAGTTTTTCTTGAAGGATAGCATATTTGTTTCCGGGGATCTGGGAAACAAGAACCGAAGGTTTGAATTTCGCATAATCCCGACAATCCTGAATCCTTTTTTCCAAAGATTCTTTCGTTATATCCAGAATGGAAATCAATTCTAAAGTATCAAATTTTTTTACCTGGTTGGGGATAATCATTAAATCGTAGGCCGCTTGATTATCAACCAAAAGTTTGTTATTCCGATCATATATTAATCCTCGTGCCGGATATTCGGTTTCCGTCCGCTGGGAATTATTTTCAGCCATAACTTTATATTTGTCGGACACCACCTGATAGGTAAACAATCGCAGGAGGTACACGACACATACACTGATAATAATTCCTGATATAATCCCTTGTCTATACCCGAATTTGTTCATTTCAAGAATTCATTAATCGATTAAAACCACGCTTTTATTGCTGTACTTTCTTAATTCCGATGAAATAGTAGAGTAGCATGAATAACATTGAGATAAAGGTACTTAAAATAATCCGGATAATCGAGATTAGCATATCGTTAAAAGTAAAGGCCTCTGTCATAATCAGAACCACGTTAAATAACAGCGTGGAAACAAATGTGTATTTCAGAAACCACCTGACATCCGTCAGACCTTGCCCTCCATGCGTGTCGTCTATTTCTTCCCGGGTAGAGGTCAACTGCAATAACCGGGGACGAATATAAGCGATGAAAGTAGATGCCGCGGCATGAATACCGACCGTGTTATCAGCCAAGTCCATGATTAAACCTAAAAAGAACCCGAATAACAGTAATGGTATACCTTTCATCTTGTAAGGTAAGATGTAGAGAGCCAGAATATAAATATTCAAATAGAAATAGGAGCCAAGGTGGATATTATCCACGATTACAATCTGTAATAAAGAAAGTATCAACAAATGAATGAAATAGTTTATATTATTCATGATAGTTTATGGCTTCTAAACTTGTTTGCTCATTTTTCTTGTTATTCAATATGACATAAACATGGTTTATGCGCTTGAAATCAACGGCTAGTTTGACCTTTATCTTTAAGAAGTTCGCGGTTTCCTTGTCAACAGATTCTACATATCCCACGACAATTCCTTCCGGAAAGATTTTTGAGAGACCGGAAGTGACAATCGTATCCCCGGCATTAACTTCCACGTGATAGGGAATATCATTCAGATAGGAGTAGGCATAATCATTACCATCCCATTGCAAGGAACCGTAATAGTTATTCTTTTTTATTTTGGCCGAAATTCGAGAATCCACGTTGATCAAGGGGATGACTACGGCAAAATGATCACTTAAATCCTGAATAAGTCCCACGATCCCTTCCGGAGTACAAACGGCCATTTCTTTCTGAAGACCGTTTTTTCGTCCTCGATTTAAAGTAATGTAATTCTTTGTCCGGTTATATGTCGCATTTACCTGTTTTGCCCCGATATACTCGTAAACAGGTATACTATCTTGTACAACCGTCCCATGGATAATCGTATCCCGTAAAAGCTCATACTCTTCCAAACGATTTTTCAGCAAGATATTTTCATTTGCCAAAGATTCGTTCATCTCTTTTAGACGAAAATAATCTTTTATGCTCGTGATCGTTGACGAGACGTTTCCGAATAGAGTAGAAGCACTTTCAGAGAAAATTGCTCTCTGATATTCGTTATGACGAATAATCAGAGAGAAACTTACGATTTCCAGTAATATAAAAATAATAGTAAAATGATATTTTAATATCAGTTTTATAATCTCTTTCACATCACTATCTTATAAGGAATGAGAACCTGTCCACGTTCTTTAATGCAATTCCCGTACCTCTGGCCACGGCTCGCAATGGATCTTCAGCAATATGGAATGGAATGTTCAGCTTGTCGGTCAAACGTTTATCCAACCCGCGCAACAATGCACCACCACCGGCCAAATATATTCCTTTGTTCACAATGTCTGCATACAACTCGGGAGGCGTCTGTTCCAAAGCGGCCAAGATTGCAATTTCAATTTTAGAAATGGATTTCTCGATACAATGGGCTATCTCTTGATAGGAAACAGGTACTTCAACCGGAAGAGAGGTCATCTGATTCGGTCCTTGCACCACGAAGTCGGCAGGAGGTTCATCCAGTTCGGACAAAGCTGAACCGACATGAATTTTAATTTCTTCTGCTGTACGTTCCCCAATCTTGATATTGTGTTGATGTCTCATGTATTCCTGAATATCATCCGTCAAGTCATCACCCGCAATACGGATGGACTTATTCGTAACGATACCTCCCAAAGAGATCACGGCGATCTCCGTGGTACCACCACCTATATCCACGATCATGTTACCTTCCGGGGCTTCCACGTCCAAGCCGATACCCAAAGCGGCAGCCATCGGCTCGTAAATCATATAGACATCCCGTCCTCCGGCGTGTTCGGCAGAGTCTCGTACGGCACGTAGTTCAACCTCTGTACTTCCGGAAGGTATGCAAACCACAATACGCAAAGAAGGAGAGAAGAACTTGCTCTTTCCGTTTGCCATCTTGATCATACCCCGAATCATCTGTTCGGCAGCGTTAAAGTCCGCGATCACACCATCTCTCAACGGGCGAATGGTCTTTATATACTCGTGTGTCTTACCCTGCATTTGGCGAGCTCTCTCACCAATAGCAATTACCTTCTCTGTTTTTTTATCGACGGCAACAATGGATGGCTCGTTTACAACCATCTTGTCATTCATGATGATGATCGTGTTCGCTGTCCCCAAGTCGATCGCTATATCTTGTGTTAAAAAAGAAAACAAACCCATAATCCAATTAATGTTTGAAGTGTCTCATTCCAGTAAAAATCATCGCAATATTATACTTGTTGGCCGCATCAATCGAATCCTGATCATGGATAGATCCGCCCGGTTGAATGATCGCGGTGATGCCGGCTTTGTGGGCAGCCTCAACACAATCAGCGAAAGGGAAGAAGGCATCAGATGCCATCACGCTCCCCGCAATTCGCTCCCCGCCTTGACGAATGGCATTTTCCAATGCCCAGATTCGACTTACTTGTCCCGGACCAACTCCCGTGGTGCATTTGTCTTTTGCAATCGCAATTGCATTGGATTTAGTATGCTTGACAACTTTCCATGCAAACAACAAGTCTTCCAGTTCTTTTTCCGAAGGACAACGATTTGTAACGTATTTCAATTCACCATCAAGCAACTGTTGGTCCATATCTTGAATCAACAGACCTCCCAATACGGTTTTTGCTTTGGGAGAAGTATAATCTCTTTTACTAATATTTGATACCTGTAACAATCTCAGATTTTTCTTTTTGGTAAGAATTGCTAAAGCTTCTTCCGAGAAAGAAGGAGCTACAATCACTTCCAAGAAAATAGGGGACATGACTTCTGCCGTTGCCTTATCTACTTCCCGGTTTACCGCGATGATTCCACCAAAAATAGAAACAGGATCAGCCTCGTAAGCTTTCTTGAAGGCCTCAGCAAGAGTAGCGGCACTACCAACACCACAAGGATTTGCGTGTTTTGCAGCTACAACTGTCGGCTCTTCGAACTCTTTCAAGGTTTCTAAAGCCCCGTCGGTGTCACCGATATTATTATAAGATAATTCTTTTCCATGTAACTGAATCGCTCCGGTCAACGTACCCTCCGTCTCCTGAATTTGGGTATAGAAAGTAGCTGACTGGTGTGGATTTTCTCCATAACGAAGATCTTGTTTCTTTTCGAACGTTAAGGTCAAGGTCTTCGGTGATTGAATATTCAATCGTTTAGAGAAATAGTTGGCTATTAGAGCATCATAGTGTGAAGTATGAATAAACACTTTAGCTGCTAATAGCTCTTTGGTTTCAAGTGAAGTATCTCCATGAGCTTGAATTTCTTCGATTATTTTCGTGTAATCTTCCGGATCTGTAATCACCGTCACGAAAGGATAATTCTTCGCTGCCGCCCGAATCATAGTCGGCCCGCCAATATCGATATTCTCGATAATTTCTTCGTGTGAAACTCCTGCTTTAAGAATGGTTTCCTTGAAAGGATATAGATTACAAACGACCATATCAATAGGTTCTATCCCAAGTTCGGCCATCTGTTGCTTATGTTTCTCGTTGTCTCGTATCGCTAAGATACCTCCCTCAACATTCGGGTGAAGGGTTTTCACTCTTCCGTCAAAACACTCGGGGAATTGGGTTAAATCTGAGATATCTTTCACCTGTAGTCCCTCTTCTTTCAATTTCTTAGAGGTTCCCCCAGTAGAAATAATCTCCCAACCCATAGAATTTAGCGATTTAGCAAAATCAACAATCCCACTTTTGTCAAATACACTGATTAATGCTCTTTTCGTTCTCATCCGGATATTTAATTTTTATTGTTCCAAACGTAATATTACTTGCAGACAAAGGTAAAAAAAGAATATTATTTTTTTATATAAAAAAGCGTTTCGTGCAATATTTTTCTTGCGATCGCTTTCCCGTGTTCAAAAAAACAGTATATTTGATAAATAATTGGATATTATTAAAGGTTTCGGAATAATTTATTTGTTGATATTATGAGCGATAAAGGTGTTGATTTAATTGTTTACTTACTGTTGACGTTAGGTGCGAGTGCAATAGGCTGGTTTAAGGCTTCCAAGGAGAAAAAAGCAAAAAATACACCTCCCGAATTTCATCTTCCGGAAGAAGAACATGATGATTTAGATGATGAGATTGTCGTGATTTCACAAGAACCGGAAATCTCATCTCCGGAACCTGTTTTTGCTCCGATATCAAATAGCGATGAACTTGTAGAAAGAGCGGGGAGAGAGATAAACGTGAATAATTTTGGTAAAACAGATGAAGAACGTTATGCCATGCTTGAACAACTGCAACAAGCCAGAAGAGGACGGACTAAGAAAGAGGTAGTTCTCTTTAAAGATGACGAAGAGTCTAACGAGCAACTAAATAATTCAACCACGGAATCTTTTGACTTCGATATACGTCAGGCCATCATTTCCAGCGAGATATTAAATCGTAAATATTAATTAGAAATTAATTCCGATTCCAGTGGAGAACGTGAACGAGTAAGGTTTAAAATCAATTTCTGCACTCTTACTCAAGGATTGTAAATAATATTTGAATCCCGGTTCCACTTTTATGTGGATCGATTTTGAAAGGGGATACTCGATACCGAAACCGATATTCGTACTGATATTAAACGTTCTGATGTCCTCGGCTTCTCCCATAAATTCTTTCTTCCCATTGTAATTCACGTAAGTATGGTTACGTACCATAAAACTGGCACCAAACCCACCTAACACACTAAATTTTACTCTATTATCATTCAAATGATAACGGAAAATTAAAGGAATCTCGATAGCATCGAATTGCTGCTCGATACTTCCGTCTTCATCTTGTTCTGTTTTTAATGAAACAAAGGTTTCGGGAGAGGAAACGGTTGCATTGGCTTTGTTTTTTACGCTACCAAGTGGGGTATAGGCATGAGTGTTAGCATTATATGACACCATATCGGAACGAGGCACATACACTTGTGCATCATCCGTCTTTTGTCCCATACGGGAATACCCCAAACCTGTTTCTATAGAGATTCGTTTAGTCGGTTTTACGGCGAAAGTCAACCCTCCACCTACATTAAAAATACCACTCATCTGGCTACTTTCATACTGGGCGGAGCGGGCATTTGTTCCACTCGTTTTATAGCTACCGGACGAATATCCGGGAGAGACATATCCACCTACAGTAAACATTTTAGCATCTTCTGATTTTACTTTATTGGTAGTCTTTACCGTGGGTGTATTTTTCCCATCCAAAAGTTCCGTGTATTTACGTTGATTTTCTATCGCATTTTGATTTACCAAAGGGATAAACCCTGCACGAACGGATGTTTTTTTCAAATCACCTTCCGGCTGCTCGTTCTCCAAACTGGTTAAGGTGGAGGTAGAAACCGGAACCGGAGCAAGATGCTCTACTGTATATTCTTCTCTTTTCTTCTTTATTTTTGGTATTGAATGAGGGGTAGAAGTAAATGCTAGTATCTTATTATTATCCTGATTGTTAATGTCTGAGTTTAGAGTGGCAACAGATGTCGGGGTATAGATATTGGTATGTTTGCTTTGCATGAAAAATCCCACGCCGAATAATAATATTACCGCTGCAGCAATACCACTATACGTGTAAATTCGCCTTAGACGTCTTTGTTTCATCACGAAATGGGAGTTTATTCCTTCCCACACTCGTGCTGGAGGTTCAACGGAAACTTGTTCCAAAGCGTTTTTAAATAATTTCTCAATCTTCTCACTCATCTCTCAAATATGCATTTATCTTCCTTTTCAAAATTTCTTTCGCCCGTGCCAGGTTAGATTTCGATGTACCGTCGGATATACCTAATAATGCTGCTATCTCCTTGTGTTGCATGTCTTCCATGACGTACAAGTTGAAGACCAGCCGGTATTTCTCCGGTAATTGATTGACAAACTCGAACAGCACCTCGGGAGGTATGCTCACGTCATCATCAACATCATCTTCATCCACCACTTCCGGAACTTCTTCGACAACTTGCACGGATCGATTTTTTCTGAATTTCTCTAACGCCGTGTTGATGAAAATGCGCTTCATCCAACCTTCGAAAGATCCTTTTCCCTTGTATTGGCCAATGGACTCCAACACTTTGATAAAACCATCTTGCAAATTATCTTCCGCCTCTTCGCGTGATTTGGAGTATTGGATACATACGGCAAACATTTTAGCCGAGAACATATGGTAAAGTTGTTCTCCCGCTTTTCTGTCTCCCTTTTTGCATCGGTCTACTATTTTGTCCAAATTACACATTGATAACTATTGCTTAGATGCGCTATTTTGTAAATGGTTGCGTTCACTACGCGAAAAAAATGAAAAAAAATCATTATCAGCTAAAAAGCTGTCTTTTTTTTTGCATCGTATTGTTTTTTTGCGAATCTTCGCAGTGTGAAATGAAAATATGTGGTGATAATCACGGAATATTTAAAACTATAAAACAACTAAAAATGAAGACAATCTTAAATTTAAAACAGTATGTAATTTTATTGGTTGCGGCTTTCGCAATGACATCTTGTTTGGATAGCGATGATCCTGCTTTTCAAGTTGCAGGTACAGGATATGTAATCCAAACCATTAGTGAACAAACTGCTAGTGGAGAAGAAGAGGCAACCATTACGAGTAGATTTACACCCATTATTTTAGCGGGAGCAAATGAGCCCATGACAAAATGTAGTGTAAAAGCTCCTGGTGGAGAATCTATTTTAATGACTCAGTTAGATGGTTATGGTGGAATAACATGGGTTTCAAATACATCTTATGGTAGTGAAATGGATAAACTTCCTAGTGGTACATTTACAATAACTGCTTATAATCAAGAGGAAGAACCAGCACAAGGCGTAGCCGTTATAAACAACACGACCGAAATGAAGGCAAAATTGAAAGGGGATGTGGAGTTCAAAGATTCTAAAATCACTGCAACATTCAATAAAGTTGAAGGGGCAACAGATTATTTAGTAATGATAAAAAAATCACGATCATCCATTTTTTACACGTCTATTACTGTTGCAAACTATAGCGCAACAGAACTTGAAAAAGCAGATTGGACTGTTACAATAGATGAAAGTACCTATTCATCTAAAGTTTCTTCTTTGGAAGCAGGTAGCTACTTTCTAACTATTGCAGCTGCAGTTTCTTCATCATCAGGCCTTGTTCTGTATCAAGAAAGTGAAGAGTATGACAACTTTACAAAAAATTAGTTGAATTTGATGTGACGTTATTTCGTATTAGTGCAGAAATAATGCGAGACAATAAATAAACAGACATTCAATTTACAATTTATAGCCGTTTCATCACACGTGTTTCAAACGTAGGGGAAACGGCTATAATTCGTTTATGGTGACTTATCTCGGAACAAACTCTCGCTTAATTCTTATCAAATTGCTTTTGTCTTATTTCGCAACCAAGTTCTTTCCTGTTCTTCAAGATAAGGAGATACTTCTTGATAAACCCGTTCGTTGTAAGCATTTAACCAATCGATTTCATTTTGATTTAAAAGTTGAATTAATAGGGCTGAAGTGTCGAAATAACAAAGAGTTATTGTTTCAAATTGATAGAATTCTCCAAATTCATTCACCGCTTTGGGCTGGCACACGATCAAGTTCTCGTGACGGATTCCATGTAAACCTTCCCGGTACAATCCCGGTTCGTTAGAGGTTACCATACCCGGCAACATTTCTTGATTCTTTAAATCAGGGCGAATAGATTGCGGTCCCTCGTGTACATTGAGAAAATATCCTACACCATGTCCGGTTCCATGTCCAAAATTCCTAAGGTTCATATATAATGGCAACCTGGCAACTATATCAATGTTACATCCTTTCGATCCTTTCGGAAAATATAGCATACTAAGATCAATCATACCCTTTAAAACAAGCGTGTAATCCTCTTTTTCCAATTCTGTCAGTTCTCCCAGTGGCATCGTACGGGTTATGTCCGTCGTGCCGTGCATATATTGAGCACCGGAATCCACGAGATATAATCCTTTGGGATGTATTTCCGATTGTTGTTCCGGGGTTGCGGAATAATGTGGTAGGGCTGCATTAGGACCATAGGCAGAAATACACCCAAAACTATCCGACACGTATTCTTTATCCTGAGAGCGGAACCAAGTTAATTGTTCTGCTGCTTCCAGTTCTGTTATAGGTTGTTGTGATAATCTATTTTCCAGCCAATAATAGAATTTAGATAACGCGACTCCATCTTTCCGGCAAGCTAATCTAAATCCATCCAACTCGGTTGTATTTTTTACAGCCTTCAGTAAGGGAATAGGTGATTCGATTTCACGCACCTCGAATTTTTTCGCCAGATGATTAAAAACAGCATAGTTGCAGGTATTCGTGTCCACGAAATACGTGTTTTCTTTATTCTGTTCATCCAGAAAGAGGAACAAATGATGGTAATCATGTAACTCGATCCCATCTTCTGCCAATTGTTGTGCTATTTCTTGAGAAATCTTGTCTAATTTGATGAATAAATGAGCTTTATCCTTTTCTACAATGGCGTAAGAAATGGCTACCGGGTTATAAGCAATATCGTTACAACGAATATTATATAACCAGGCAATTTCATCCAAATAACTGAATAATATGGCGTCACCATGATTATCGCGTATAAACTCTCGAATTTTACCTATTCGTTCTCCGGCAGATTCCCCGACATATTTTGTATCCAAACGAATTATTTTCTCCACGGGAAGAGCCGGACGATCAAACCACATTTCTCCCAGCAAATCTATTTGTTCCTGGATAGTTATATTTTTAGGGCTTAATGCATTTTTCAGGTTACGTACATCACTAACAGACATACAAAAGCCATCAATTCCTACTTTAGTTCCAGATTCAAGTACTTCAGTCAACCATTGAGGATAATCGACAGCACCGGGAATACGCAATTTATGGAGTTTTATGCCGGAACCGTCCAATTCTTTCTCTGCTTGAATAAAATAGCGGGTGTCAGTCCACAATCCAGCCTCGTTTTTCGTGACCACAACAGTACCATATGACCCGGTAAAACCGGAAATCCATTTTCTCTGTTGCCATGGAGCGGGAAGATATTCGCTATTGTGAGGATCTGTTCCGGATATGATATAAGCCGCAATATTTTCTCGATCCATAATGCGTCTTAATTCGATTAATTTCTCTGGTATATTCATGACTATATTTTTTTATTTCTCAAATGTAGAGTTTTTGTTGAATATAACAAAATAGAGGAAAATTACATTTGTAAAGTCGGTGTGACGAAAGCTATGTGTTACATTTGTAATGTACGTACTGTCGCAAAAAGGGGAGAGGAGTACACAAATGTAATCATTACAAGTGTCAGCTAGCTCAAGGTGTTTCACGGGTTAACAGTTGTAAACAAATCAATCTATAATATTGAATTCCAATAAATAAACGCATAATATATGATGTTTATATTTAATGATGATTTAACCATAATAACGAATTCAGAATATGTCCGTTGTTAATTAGATTTAAATTTAAATTATAACACACTAATATTCAGTGGTTATTAAACTCTAACATAAAGTTTAAGTATAAGTACTGTCCACTGGCACGAATATGTGTAAGTTATTGATTATTAATAATTAGTATGTCTCATGACATAAGCGGCACAATAAAAAGATATAAATACTATGAATTATGTTGATAACAAGTATATTACAACCATAGAATATAAATTGACATATATCATCATGAATCATTGATTACATTTGTAATTTGTGGCAATTACAAATGTAATTTTGATTTCTCGACACGAATGATTACATTTGTAACTCTTGATTTTACAAAATAACAGACCTATGCAAGAACGTTTGAATCAAATTATCGAGAAAAAAGGATTGACCGCAACAAAGTTTGCTGCCATGATTGGAGTAAATGCCTCTACAATTTCCCATATTCTTGCAGGTAGGAATAAACCCGGTTTTGATATTATCAATAATATAGCTAAAACATTTCCGGATCTCAATCTGACTTGGTTAATCACAGGAAACGGATCAATGGATAATTCTCCTATACAAGAAGAAAAAAATCCGGTAGTAACCGAGCCTACGTTATTTGACATGGAACCGACGGAAAAACAAAATACACCTATTATGTCCGATAAAAATGTAAAATCAGAAGAAACAAGAGATCCGATAACATCCGTCAGGTCTTTAACGAAACAGACAAAAAAAATAAAACGGATTATATTATTTTTTGAAGATGGCAGTTTTGAGGACTATGAGAAAGAATAAAGAGAATGAGTCAAAAATCCATAAAATCGAACGGACTTTTGACTCACCTTCTTTTGTTTTCTATTTTTTATATCAAGCCAATAATTTCCTTTACAGACTTAAAACCGTTCTGATCCAGGTAATCGTTAATTCCATCGATCACTTTTATCGTTACTGTCGGATCGATAAAGTTTGCCGTACCGATCTGTATGGCCGAGGCTCCGGCCAATAAAAATTCTATCGCATCATTGGCGCAACTTATTCCCCCCAAACCAACTACTGGAATTTTCACGACTTTGGCAACTTGCCAAACCATACGAAGTGCAACAGGTTTCACGCAGGGACCGCTCAATCCTCCTGTAACTGTACTCAATACAGGTTTTCGAGTTTTTACATTGACAGCCATTCCCATCAACGTGTTGATGAGTGATACAGAATCTGCACCAACTCCTTCCACAGCCAAGGCAATTTCCTGTATACTCGTGACATTAGGAGATAATTTAACCATCAAGTGTTTTTTGTAGACTTTCCGAACTTCCTTGACAACCTCAGCCGCTGAAACACAACTTGTTCCGAAAGCCATACCACCTTCTTTCACGTTAGGACAAGAAATATTCAGTTCGATTGCCGGGATATGATCCAAAGCGTTGATTTTTTCTGCCGTGGCAACATAATCGGAAATAGTTGAACCGGATACATTCACCAGTATATTACTGTTTATGTCTTTTATCGTCGGGTAAATATGCTCGATGAAATAGTCTACACCTTTATTCTGTAATCCCACGGCATTCAACATTCCGGAAGGAGTTTCGGCCATCCGGGGATAAGGGTTTCCTTCACGATGTTTTAACGTTGTTCCTTTCACGATGAATCCACCTAAACGTTCTAAATCAATAAAATCCTGGAATTCAGTTCCATACCCGAAAGTTCCGGATGCTGTCAACACGGGATTTTTCAGGGGTAAGCCGTTGATATTTATATTTAAATCTGCCATTTTAAATCTTTTATATTGAAAATAGGACCTTCCGTACACACGCATTTGTGACCTTCTTTCGTGTCGGTTACACAACAGAGGCATGCTCCAATACCGCAAGCCATCGTGTTTTCCAAGGATACTTCACAATTGATGTTATTCTGGTTCGCATACCCCGCAACTGCTTTCATCATCACTTCCGGACCACAACAATAGATATGATCAAATTTTTCTTTCAAAACAGAATGTTGCGTGACATATCCTTTTTCCCCGAAGGAACCATCTTCAGTTGTATAGTATACCGTGGCATATTTTTCGTACTCTTCTTTCCGAAGAATATCTTTATCTGTTCGGGTACCAATCAACACGACAGGCGATAAACCCTGTGCTTTCATGATCCGGGACAAATGCAACATGGGAGCCACCCCGCAACCACCACCGATAAGCAAAGGTCTACCGGAAGTCGGGATAGAAAAATAATTACCAAGAGGTAGCATCACGTTCACTTTATCACCAATTTGTAGTTCGCCCAAAGTTGATGTTCCACATCCCACGATTTTGATAAAAAGGTAAAGTAACCCGCGTGATTCATCCACGTCATGCACGGAGATCGGTCTTCTTAAAAAAGTCGAGGGAGAATGATCCACCCGCACATTCACGAATTGTCCCGGCTGAATTTCAGGCAATTCATCCGAATGTAACACCAGCAAAATGGTGTCGTGATTTAATCTTTTGTTCTCAGTAACAGTGAAATCTATTAACTTCTTCATATTTAAATATTCCAAATGAGCAATATCTGTTATTTATTCTCCTGCAATTTCTCTGCAAGATATTTCCCGGTATAAGAGGCTTCACACGTTATCAATTCCTCCGGTGTACCCTCGAAAACGAGATACCCGCCTTCACTTCCACCTTCCGGTCCCAAATCTATAATATTATCGGCACATTTGATCACATCCATGTTGTGTTCAATAATTAGTACCGTGTGTCCTCGCTCTATCAAGGCATTCAGAGAATCCATCAATTTATGAATATCATGAAAATGTAATCCCGTGGTCGGTTCATCAAACACGAAAAGGGTAGGTTCCGCGTTTTCCTGGCTAAGATGGTAAGCCAGTTTTACTCGCTGGCTCTCTCCACCGCTCAACGTGCTGGATGCCTGGCCTAATTTTATATATCCCAAACCTACATCGATTAATTTTTGCAGTTTGCTAACGATACTGCGTTCACTATGACTTGTCCCGGAAGAGAAAAATTCAACTGCCTGGTTCACGGTCATCTCTAAAATATCGTATATATTCAGGCCCTTGTATTTTACTTCCAGAACTTCATCCTTGAAACGTTTTCCTTTACAATGTTCACATTCCAAGTAGACATCTGCCATAAATTGCATCTCGACCTTGATGATTCCTTCCCCCTGACATTCTTCACAGCGACCTCCCGGTACGTTGAAAGAAAAATGAGCCGGCTTGAACCCGTTCAATTTAGATAATTTTTCGTCAGCAAATATTTTACGTATATCATCCCACGCTTTCAGATAAGTAACCGGGTTAGAACGAGAAGATTTACCAATCGGATTCTGGTCAATAAATTCCACTCCATGAATAGAATCCACATCCCCGCTCAAGCGGTTGAAACTTCCTGTACGGTCGGAATAGTCTCCATAATATTTTTTCAAGGCTGGAACCAGAATTGTCTTGATCAATGTACTCTTACCCGACCCACTGACCCCGGTCACGGCTGTCATTATCCCCAAAGGAATTTTGACATCAATATTCTTAAGGTTATTTTCTGTGGCACCGGAAAGGAGTATGTAACGATTTGATTTTCTCCTTTTTGCCGGAACAGGAATATTCTTTTTTCCATATATATAATCTGCCGTAAGAGTGTCCGCTTTCTTCAAGTTTTTCAGTGTTCCCTGGTACACGATTTCTCCACCCAATCTCCCGGCCAAGGGACCAACATCAATAATTTCATCCGCGGCTTTAATAATATCCTCGTCATGTTCGACTACTACCACGGTGTTACCAATATCACGAAGACGATGAAGTACCTGTATCAAGCGATCCGTATCCCGGGAATGTAACCCGATACTCGGCTCATCCAAGATATACAAGGAACCGACAAGAGCTGAACCCAACGAGGTCGCCAGATTGATACGTTGCGACTCTCCACCGGATAATGAAGAGGATAAACGATTCAATGTCAAGTATCCAAGACCAACATCCAATAGAAAATCAATCCGGTTATGAATATCCGGAAGGACTCGTGCGGCAATCGTCTTATCGTGTTCGGATAACTGAAGATGGTCAAAATAGACTTTCAGTTCCGAGATGGGCATATCCACGAGTTCCGTGATGGACCGGTTGTTTATTTTCACGTACGTGGCTTCTTTTTTCAAACGAGTCCCGTGGCACACCGGACATTTGGTCTTTCCCGTGTATCGGGCAATCATTACACGGTTCTGTATTTTAAACTTTTTGGACTCTAGGTATTCAAAAAATGCGTATATCCCATTTTCACTATTCCAAAGAAGATCTTTCTCCTTGGCCGTCAGCTCAAAATAAGGGGTATGTACCGGAAAATTTATCTTGTGAGCGTGTTGTACGAAAAAATGCTTCCACTCGCTCATTTTTTCTCCCCGCCAGCACATAACCGCATCATCGTAAACACTTAATGATTTGTTGGGGACCACGAGATCCTCGTCGATCCCGAGTATCTTCCCGTATCCCTCACATTTCGGACAAGCTCCGATGGGGGAGTTAAAGCTGAACGTGTTAATGGTCGGTATCTTGAATTCGATACCATCGGCCTCAAATTTATTTGAGAACGAACGTGTTACTCCATCAATATCAATGTAGCAAGTACCGTTTCCCTCGTAAAGGGCTGTCTCAACGGAATCCTTGATTCGGGATACCGTGTCTTTCTCGTCATTTATCCGGGTCCGGTCTATCACGAGAAACATCTCTTTCGAAGAGTCTACCGGAATATTTTTCTCGATCAAGTCGGAAATTCGTATAAACTCATCCCCGTATTTTATTCGCGAGAATCCCTGACTAATCAAAAGAGGAAGATTTTCATTTGTCGTCTCGGCTAATTTTGCCATGATAACAACCGTCTGATCGGTATGCCCTTCCAGAATATACGAGTAAATATCATCCACGCTATGACGCTTAACTTCTTCCCCCGAAATAGGGGAGTAGGTTTTACCGATTCTGGCATACAACAGTTTGATATAATCGTAAAGTTCCGTGGATGTTCCCACGGTTGAACGCGGGTTCGAGGTATTCACTTTTTGCTCGATCGCCACGGCAGGCGGGATTCCTTTAATGTAGTCACATTCCGGTTTATTCAATCTTCCCAAAAACTGACGCGCATAAGAAGACAAGCTTTCCACGTAACGTCTTTGTCCTTCTGCATATAACGTGTCAAAAGCCAGTGAAGATTTACCACTTCCGGAAACTCCGGTAATCACGACAAACTGGTTTAACTTGATATTCAGATCTATATTTTTCAGGTTGTGAACCCGTACTCCTTTCAACTCAATGCTCTGCTTACTCATATATGTCCTTCCAAAATATATACAAAGATAAGACTTTTCGCAAAAAAAAGCACCCTTTGGGGGTGCTTTTAGCGTTTGGAATATGTTTGGAAATACGTTTAAGTCTTGTTAATGACTCGTTTTAATTATTCGGAAACTACTTCGAACTCAACATCAACTTTCACTTCTCTGTGAAGTTTGATAAGAGCGGTGTAAGTTCCAATCTCTTTTACATCTTTCAGCACGATCTTCTTCCGGTCGATGTCGAAACCTTTCTCCTTCAAACTTTCAGAAATCATGATGCTGTTAACAGAACCGAAGATCTTACCGGTAGAGCTGGTTTTAGCTCCGATAGTAAGTTTAACCTCAGCTAATTGTGCTGCTATTTCTTCTGCCTCTGCTTTCAGTTTAGCTTCTTTGTGAGCTCTTTGTCTTAAATTTTCTGCAACAACTTTTCTTGCTGAAGGTGTTGCTAAAATAGCGTAACCTTGAGGGATAAGGTAGTTACGTCCGTAACCTTGTTTTACATCAACGATGTCATCCTTATGTCCTAAGTTTGCTATATCTGTCAATAATATTATCTCCATTTGTGTCCTCCTTCCTTAAAATTATTTCATCAAGTCGGTTAAGTAGGGCAACAAAGCAAGATGTCTTGCTCTCTTCACAGCGGTTGCTACTTTCTTTTGGTACTTTACAGAAGTCCCGGTAATTCTTCTAGGAAGAATCTTTCCTTGTTCATTCAAGAATTTCTTTAAAAATTCCGGATCCTTGTAGTCGATGAATTTGATTTTTGCTTTTTTGAATCGACAGTACTTTTTCTTTTTGATTTCAACCGTTGGGGGGGTTAAATATCTAATTTCGCTTTCGTTCTGTGCCATGGCTTATTTCTCCTCTTGTTTTACTTGATTTTTAGCTCTTCTTTTCAATGCATACTCGTAAGCATACTTGTCTAATCTGAACGTCAAGAAACGAATCACTTTTTCGTCACGTCTGTAAGAAGTTTCCAGTTTGTCAACTAGAGTACCTTCTCCTTCGAATTGGATTAAGTGATAAAAACCTGTCGTTTTCTTTTGGATTGGATAAGCCAGCTTGCGTAGACCCCAAGCCTCCTCGTGCTCGATATTACCGCCATTTTCGGTAATAACAGCCTTGAATTTTTCTACCGCTTCCTTTACCTGTATTTCAGATAAAACGGGAGTTGTGATGAAAACGGTTTCGTAATGATTCAACATAACTGATTGTTTATTAATACATTAATGTAATAAAAATTTATTTATCGCCCGCAAAGTTACTACTTTCCTTCGGATTTACAAAGAAATTTACCATTTTAGATTTTAGATCCTATTAATTTCGTGATTTAGCGATTATAGATTAAGTGATTCACACCCATGATCTAACGCTTGTTTTCAATCACTTGGTCTCAATATCAGCAATCTCAGAATCTTTCATTTACCTCCAGATTTTCCGTTTATTCAATTCTTGATGGTACTCCCGGGCATAAATATTATGCTGCCGAAGTGTTTTCGAAAAATTATGATACCCGGAAAAGTCACTTTTAGCGCAGAAATACAGATAATCATGTTTTTGATAATTCAACACGCTATCAATGACCTTGATGGAAGCCATCCGGATCGGTCCCGGGGGAAGTCCGGCGTACATATACGTATTATAAGGGGAATCGATCTTCAAGTAACGATCCAATATACGGCTTATCGTGAAATCTCCCAACACGAATTTCAGTGTCGGGCAAGCATCCAATTTAATTCCCCGGTTCAACCGATTGATGTAAACGCCGGCGATGACTGGGTATTCTTCCGGTTTCACGGTCTCTTCTTCGATGATAGAGGCTAACGTGATCACTTCTTCCGGGGAAAGCCCAATTGCAGATGCTTTTGCCATCCGGTTTTCATTCCAGAAACGATGATATTCTTTTTTCATTCGTTTCAACAAATCAAGGGCCGGGGTATTCCAATAGATCTGATAGGTATTCGGGATAAACATGGCCATGATCGTGGTAGAATCAAATCCTAAATCGGCAAGCACATCAGAATCTTTCAGCAGCGTTAGCAATTCTTCTTTGGAAGTACCTAATTCTTCATGAGCTTCCTCGGCAAATTCAGCCAGCGTTCGCATATTATTAAACGTGAAGTAAACCGGGTATTGATTACCGGAACGGAACATATTGATCAACTCGTTATTATTCATCCCATCCTGAATTTTATACCTTCCGGGTTTCACGGGTGAAGAAAAACGTTTGAGTCTGGCAACCACGCTGGGGGTGTGTGCATTTTCGATGTACCCGTGCCGTCGCAAGGTATCAATCACTTGTGATATAGTGCTACTATCGCGCAAGTAAACAATACCGTCATCTTTGACACTCGTGTTTGGAGCTAGAATATAATAATATCCCAATCCCACACAAGCGAGAAAGATTATTGCCAGTACTCCTAATATGATAACAAATCTCCTGATTTTTTTATTCATAGGCAGGAAGTGTTAGTTTTCTTCTCTAAAATACAGCTTGTAATAATTCATATCCCGGTCCGAGTCATACCCTTTCTCGATGTATTTTTTTTGTCCGTGAATATAAACGTGAAAGTTCTTGTCCAATTTCAACACGTGTTTAAAGTATCTTTTTTCGTCTTTTACCGCACTATTTGATACATCAAACTGGTCTTTTAACGCGAGTTCGTTCTTTTCTTCATAATAGTTTTTGAAATTCTCAAAAGCATCGATAATCTGCGGATCGGAAACAACTTCTTCTTTGAACAAGTTTTCATTGAAAGTATCCGCTTTTTTGAAGTAATCAATCGAACGGTTAAGCATATCGATCTGGTCTGCTTTGGGAATGTCATTTTCCTGATTATAAACCTCTTGAACAAAATCTTTGCAGAGTTTCAAGTAATTGGATGTCTGGAAATAGTTATCTTCGCATTGTTCCAATCCCAAGAAATCGGTCGTCCAGTAAACAGCCTCCGTGGAGTTTGTCTTGTCCAAAATACTTACTCGGTAACCGTTTTCACTCTCGACATTGAAGACCAAGCAAGCTTTATCTAATTTTTTGATATTAATACCCGATTCGCTTTCTAGTTGATAGCTATTATCATTCATGATAATTTTCAAGAAAGTATCTTTCGTTTCTGATTTAAAAATACCGATAGCATCACAAGGACCTTCTTCCAGCACGCAATTCTTGAAATGGACCATGTATAACTCTCCGGCTTTTATGTTGGGATGGTTTGACTGGTCGAATAAATGTTGAGCGATATTCAACGAAGCCTCGTAAAAATTCGTGTTATCCTCGAAAATAGAATTAACCGCATTGTACACTAGATTGTGATATAAATTATCTTCAATAGGTGCAAACCGGTAATAGGCGTCCTTCTTAAAAGGTGCAAGAAAATAGCTTTTAAGTAGGTTGTGAACATCCATATCATCCGGTAAAAAGCAAGATTCGGAGAGACGTAACTTTCCGTCCTCGTATTTATTGCCGATGTCATGGATTACGATATTATTGATCTCACAAGATTCAAAATTCATCATATGCTTTAAAATCTAAAATATACTCCTAAGTTTAATGTTTGTTTCAATTGTATCTTTTTCGAATCATTCTGGTTATAAACAGCATTAGCATAGACGGAAGTCTGCATGAAATAATTGATTTTAAAGTTCAGCGTTAACCGCCAGTCTAATGTCAATTTTTCCGGTTGTTCATAGTAACTGGAAAATATAATCAGATGATTATCTATTTTCAAGAACTTGAAAAGTTCATGCTGGTTTTTCAATTCAACTTTAGCACCCGCATCACTTTTAAATTTTTTTCCTGTCTCCAAACCATAACGGCTAGGAGCAACCAAGTTTGTATCACGCATATATACCCATTGCCCGGCGATAGGGGACAGGTATAAAGAAATGTTATTTTTGGGTTTATAGTCCAAACCTAGAGATAAGGTAAAATTTCCCGGAGTCAAAAAAGCTGCAATAACCTCTTTGTCCGGATTATTCTTTGTCTTGAACAACACGGTATTCATATCGAACTGTGTGGCGTAATTCCAATGTTTAAAAGCCTTTATTCCCAGTTTCGATTGGAGTTCCAACTTATCTTCATTTTTACTCAAATCTTCGCTACCGCTTTTTAAGGCTCCCAAGCGATAACGGATCGAGTTTTCCCACGTCGTGTTATTCTTTTTATACGTTGCAAAATACTTTAAATCGGAGAGTATTGACAAAGAGTTTTCACCACCGCTGGCCCAGTTACTACTGATAAAACCCTGTCCGAAAGAGAAGGTTACGTCAGAATAGTACATCCAGCGCCTTTTGGTTATTTTCCCAACATTCATTTCAGATAATACAAAATACATAGAATCAGGAGCTTCCAGAAGACATTCCTCAACAATTTCTTTAGGCTCTGAATATTTTTGATATTGATAAACATTTTCATCCAGGAAGAATTTCAGTTGATTTCCTCGCGGCATTACCTTCACCCAGGTTCCTATGGTGTCACCAATAAAATTCTCTGCCATAAAACGATAATATTGTGTTTTACCGGTATTAAGCCACAAGTTTTTAGGACGATTAGAGGCTGATAGTAAAGTGATTTGTACGGAATCACGACTTTTCTCCTTCAACCATTGATAATTCACGTCCTGATCCATAAAAGAGAGTAAGGCTTTCAAGTTCTGGTTCAACAGTTTATCGTATTGTACGGAATCTTCCGGGTGTTCTTTATAAAAATCGACACTGTCTCTTTTAATACGATCTTCAATTTGACGAATCGCCTCTTCTTTTGCCTGTACCGTTTCAAAGTAGTTTCTCACGTAATTGAGCATATATTTAATATGTTCGTTTTCAGCATAATCACTTAACGTGTTGATGGCCTTGTATAACTCATAATATTTCATTCTTTCTTTCTTCAAGTTATCCAATGCATAACGAACAAGCGGATCATCAATATGTTGATTTTTATGGCGTAAATAAATATACTTGAGTTGAGGCCGTGTATGATAAAGAGAATCTCTCTTGTTATGTTTCAAGGGTAACACGTAAGAATGTGATAATTTAGGCACAACACGTATATGTTCTCTCTTTTGGGCAAAAAGGGAATTTATAGATAATAGAAATATAAAAGTAACAAGTACAAGATTCCTCATGTGCTTTTTTTCGTTATTTAAACGGTGAATCAGGTTCTTTAGCCATGTGGCTGTAAGCAAGTTTATCCAACAGGCTAGGGAACCACTTGCTTAAAAACACGGATATTTTTCCTTCAACCAGTGTCATCACGATTTCCCGTTTGCGTTTCACAACACCATTTACAATTATTTGAGCGCATCTTTCTGCACTCATCATTTTATTTTCTGCCCGCGGGCTATCGCCTTGTTGATGTCCGTCAGCTACTAAAGCTGTTTTTCGTATGTTGGACGCTGTGAATCCCGGAGCGGCAACAAGGACATGCAATCCTTTCTTTAAATTCTCAACTCGCAATGTATTCAAGAATCCGCGCACGGCAAATTTACTGGCAGAATATCCGGTTCTTCCGGGTAGTCCCAGGAAGCCGGCAACAGAGATAATTCCGACTAAACTACCTTTTGTTTTTAATATATAAGGTAGAGCAAATTTGGTACAATAAACCGTTCCCCAAAAATTCACATCCATTAAACGCCGGATGACATCCAATTCCAAATCTTCAAATAGCGCACGCATGGATATTCCGGCATTGTTTACAAGAACATCAATTTTACCAAATCGTTCAACTGTTTTCTCAACTAGATTTTTACAATCCAACTCCCGAGTAACATCCGTTTGAACGGAAAGGGCATCAATACCCCGAGATTTTAAATCTGTCTCGATTTTCTGTAATTCATCCAAATTTCGAGCTCCCATGGCAATTTTTGCTCCACGTTTTGCAAATTCATAAACAAGTGCTTTACCTATACCAGAAGAAGCTCCTGTAATAATTACAACTTTATTTTGCATGAATAATTTTCTTAGATGAATGAAATATTTATTTTGTAACTTACAAATATAGTAACTTTTAAAGGATCATGAAAAGAAAAAGTACTCTTTTCTTCTATTATAATATTTGTATTATAATCTACATTATGATAATAAACAAACACAAAAAAGAAGAAGGATAAATATGTATCTCCTTCTTCTTGTGATATTTACAAGCTATTCAAAGCCTCCATTGTCTTGTCATACTTCTCTTGATAAACTTTATTTTTTGTTCTTAAGCGGAAATATAATTCTTTCAACGTAGTCAACGTATTCTTGTCATTAGGATTTAATTCCAATGCTTTTTCAAAATAAGGAATTACAGCCTCATATTTCTCCATAACCTTATCCAAGGCAGCGTTATATTCCTTTGCATCAACGATATCCTGTACAACTTTATGATCTTCAATAACCCGGTTCAAATGAATGTTACCCAAGTTATATTGTGCGAAGAAATCATTCGGATTCAGTTCCAAAGTCTTGATATACATTGCCTCAGCCTTTTCCGGTTGATTTAATTTTTCGTATAAAGATCCTTTAGCTCTGTAATATTCAGCTTTATTCGGCTCTTGTTTAATGGCAGCATCCAGGAACTCTTCAGCTTTAGCCGGAGTATCACCCATCAAGTAATAGTTGATTAACTCAACCAGCATATAGTTATCATCCGGATACAATTTGTGTCCTTCATGTAAAAAATTAACAGCTTCTTCCTGTTTTGCTTTTCCAGTAACAGAATCTCCGGCCTCATTAGCGGCACGACTTTGTCCTAGAAGGATATTTGCCACCATCGCATAAATCTTTCCGGCTTCATAATTCAATTCCAGAGATTTCTTATAGAATTTAATTGCTTCATCCAGGTCTCCGGCTTTGTGTGCAGCAACTCCGGCATTATAGATGACGGTCGTGTCTACTTTTTGTGTTCCTAACGGGGATTCATTGATTTCCAATACTCGTTTAAAATTGTTTACAGCATCTTTAAAATCTTTGGTATCATCTGTTTTCATTCCTTGATTGTAACAAACAACACCTTGGTTAGTAAAGTCTATAACCAAGTTAGCATACTGGGTCTTTAAATCTTTCTCGAATTTATTCTTATCGTCCAGTTGGATAACTTTTTGATAAGAGTCCCAAGCTACACTTAACGGATCTTTGGAGAGTTTTTTGTAATTCTCATCCTGAGTTTCGAAAATCGCTTGATAGATTTGTCCTCTAACCATATAAGCTTTCGCCCAGTTTACGCAATTCTCATGGCCAATAGCTTCATCTATCAGCTCTTTCGCTTTATCCAGCTTTCCCTGCGTGAAAAAGCTAACAGCCGATGTTACTTTCCCCTTTTGCGCGAAAGATATATTCACGCAAAGCAGAAGGGCAATGATAAAAGATAGTTTTTTCATACGTTAAAAATTTGTGTTCCAATTAGATATCATGTGTAAATAATTATTCTTCATCATTCGAATCTGCTACTTCTGTTCCCTCCTGCCCTTCTTCCGGAAGATTCTCTTCTTTCGAAGCGGATACTTTCGCTACTGCTGCAATAGCATCATCATTTCTCAAATTAATTAATCTCACTCCCTGCGTGTTACGTCCCATAACTCTCAAGGTACTAACATCCAGTCTTATCGTCAATCCTGACTTGTTAATAATCATCAGGTTATCTTCATCCGTAACGTCAAGTAAGGCGATCAGGTTACCTGTTTTTTCCGTCATGTTGATGGTCTTAACACCCTTACCACCTCTATTAGTGATACGATAATCCTCGATACTGGAACGTTTTCCATATCCATTTTCAGACACAACCAACACGTCGGATTTACCGGATTCAATGCAAATCATACCGATTACCTCGTCTCCTTCGTTATCCAGCGAGATACCCTTTACCCCGGATGCAGTTCTACCCATCGGACGAACTTTTTCTTCCGGGAAACGGATGGCTTTACCGGATTTGACCGCTATCATGATGTCACATTTACCATTGGTCATTTTTGCATCCAGCAATTGATCCCCGTCTTTAATTGTAATTGCATTCACACCATTCGCTCTCGGACGAGAGTAGGCTTCCAAGGTAGTTTTTTTCACAATACCTTGTTTCGAGCATAATACAATATAGTTATTATTAATATACTCTTCATCTTTCAAATTGAGGATGTTGATATAAGCCTTCACCTTATCATCCGGCTCGATATTCAATAAATTCTGGATAGCTCTACCCTTGGATTGTTTAGTTCCTTCCGGGATTTCCCATACTTTCAGCCAGAAACATTTTCCTTTTTCAGTGAAGAACAACATGGTGTTATGCATCGTGGCCATAATCATGTGTTCAAGAAAATCTTCATCTCTCGTGGCAGATCCTTTCGAACCTACTCCCCCGCGATTTTGAACCTTATATTCGGATAGCGGAGTCCGCTTGATGTATCCCATGTGAGAAATAGTGATTACCATTTCTTCATCGGCATAAAAATCTTCCGGGTTGAATTCTTCAGAGGCATAAACGATGTCTGTTTTACGCTCATCGTTATATTGGGCTTTCACCTGAAGTAGCTCATCTTTGATAATTTGCATTCTTAATTCTAAACTAGCTAGAATTTCTTTCAAATGCTCGATCAATTTCATGATGTCGTCATACTCGGCTCTTAGCTTATCTTGCTCCAGACCTGTTAGTTGACGTAATCTCATTTCAACGATAGCACGAGCTTGTACCTCCGTCAAGGAGAAACGTTCAATCAAATTATTCTTCGCTTCCTCCGGAGTTTTAGATGCCCGGATAATCCGGATTACTTCGTCAATATGATCACTGGCAATGATCAAACCTTCCAGAATGTGAGCCCGATCTTCCGCTTGCTTTAATTCAAATTGAGTGCGCCGTGTAATGACATCATGACGATGTTCCACGAATAACCGGATCAAGTCCTTCAAATTCAACAAACGGGGTCTACCTCCCACGAGCGCAATGTTGTTCACCCCGAAAGAAGTTTGAAGAGCCGTATGTTTTAATAATGTATTCAGTACGACATTGGCAATAGCATCTTTTTTCAAATCAATAACGATACGCATACCGCTACGGTCGGATTCGTCATTGATATTAGAGATACCATCTATTTTTTTCTCGTTCACCAGATCAGCAATGCGAGAAATCAATTCTGCCTTGTTGACCATATAAGGAATTTCGTGAACGATCAGTTTTTCCCGGCCATGAGGAGTTGTCTCCACGGATGTTTTCGAACGCACAACCACGCGACCTCTTCCCGTGTGATATGCCTCTTTCACCCCGGCATACCCGTAAATTGTTCCTCCCGTGGGGAAATCCGGAGCTTTTATGATCCGGATCAAGTCATCTATTTCAATATCCCGGTCATCAATATAAGCACAAATAGCATCGATCGTGTCACGCAGATTGTGGGGAGGCATATTAGTAGCCATTCCAACCGCAATACCTGACGCACCATTCACGAGTAACAACGGAATTTTAGTGGGTAGAACGCTGGGTTCTTTTAATGATTCGTCGAAGTTCGGAATCATGTCCACGGTATCCTTATCCAAATCCACCAACGTGTCCTCGGTTACCTTCATCAAACGAGCCTCAGTATAACGCATTGCCGCGGGGCTATCTCCATCCACGGAACCGAAGTTTCCTTGTCCGTCAACCAGCGGATAACGTAAAGACCAACTTTGAGCCATACGTACCATCGCCATGTAAACCGAGCTATCACCATGAGGGTGGTACTTTCCGAGTACCTCTCCGACAATTCTCGCTGACTTTTTGAATGGTTTACCAGACGTAACACCCAATTCGCTCATTCCATATAATACCCTTCTCTGTACCGGTTTCAAACCGTCCCTAACATCAGGTAATGCACGCGACACAATCACCGACATTGAATAGTCAATGTACGAAGATTTCATCTCCTCCTCGATGTTGATCTTGATAATTTTTTCTCCGACGTTTTCCATTTATAATATTAAATTACACTATTAACGCATTGTTTTATAGGGCATTATTCTAAATTTCACCCCTATATTACTAAAATCCCACAAATGTAATAAAAACAGTGGATTAACGGAAATTTTAAGTCCTTTTTTATTCACATTCACTCTTGCCTTTCAGCAAGCATTTAACAAAAAGGAAACCGGAGCGAGTAATAAGATTTTAGAACTCAAATGATAACATATCATGAGCCAGTTGTATATTTTCAGGTAATTCCCGCGAGACCTCTTCGTGCAATCCCATCTGATGACCGATATGCGTGATGTAGGCCTGTTTCACGTGTAAGGTTTTCACAACATCAATGGCTTGATTCAGCGTAAAGTGAGAAAGGTGGACTTCTTTACGTAAGGCATTAATCACCATGTATTCGACGCCTTTCAGTTTTTTCATACTTGCCTCCGATATGAAATTCGCATCCGTGATATAAGCGAAGTTATCAATACGAAATGCCGTCACGGGGAGCTTGTAGTGCATCACCGTAATAGGTTCTATTTTAATATCCCCAATCCAGAATGGGGCTTCACCTATCACGTGAATGTTCATTTCAGGTACACCGGGATAACGGAATGCTGCGAAAGCGTAGTCATAATCCTTACTGATAACGTCTTTCGTTCTCTGGTTACAGTAGATGTCTACCTCGCCATTTTTGACCCAGTTAAAAGCCCGAATATCGTCCAGTCCCCCGATATGGTCTTTGTGTTCATGTGTCAGCAGCAAAGCTGTCACGTCCTTTACACCCGCCCGTAGCATCTGTGTTCGGAAATCAGGTCCCGCATCTATAATTAGTTTTTTATCCCCAATATCAATCATGGCAGAACTCCTTAAACGCTTGTCATTCTCATCCGTAGATTGACAAACAGGACATTCGCAAGCAATAACGGGAACCCCTTGTGAAGTTCCACTTCCTAAAATCGTTACTCTCATCTGTTGAAGACTGAAAAATAATTATATTCTGACATCGAAAATTCCATACAGAACGTTTTATTGTGTCATGCAAAAATAATAAGATTCGGAATAATCCTGTATATTTGCCCCAAACATTTTATTATGGGAAAATTATATTTGATCCCCAATTTACTTGGGGAGACACCGATAGAGCGGGTTATTCCTGATGATGTAGTTCATATCATTAAGAATATCAAAGTTTTTGCAACTGAAAACGTAAAAAATACCCGTCGTTATTTAAAGAAAATAGATAAAACGATAAATATTGATGAACTCGTTTTTTTAGACCTGAATGAACATTCGGATATAAAAGATATTGAAACCTATCTCCCCTATCTGGCCGATCAAGATATGGGGATTATCTCCGAGGCCGGATGTCCCGGTATTGCAGATCCGGGAGCCGAATTGGTAGCATTAGCCCATAAACACAATTATCAGGTAATTCCTTTAGTGGGCCCCTCTTCTATTTTATTGGCTCTGATAGCCTCCGGGGCTAACGGGCAAAACTTCTCGTTTAATGGTTATTTACCCATTGCTAAGCCTGAACGCATTAAAACATTGAAAACTTACGAGAAACAATCTGCCGTGGAGAACCGGACACAATTGTTTATAGAGACCCCCTATCGGAACGTGCAATTGTTCGAGGATATGATAGCCACCTTGTCTCCCACGACACGCCTCACGATAGCCTGTGATATTACGACAGAAAATGAATACATAAAAACCATGTTAATAAAGGATTGGAAACACGTGAAACCGGATATAAATAAACGCCCGACGATTTTCGTGTTATATGCCCGATCATTCTAAACCTTTTATTTGTCATGAAAACCTACAAGAGAGTATTATCTATAGCCGGTTCCGATAGCGGTGGTGGTGCCGGAGTTCAAGCAGACTTGAAAGCGATCTCCGCCTGCGGGTGTTTCGCCATGACCGCCATTACAGCCGTAACAGCTCAAAACACATTAGGTGTGAGAGCCATTGAACCTCTTCCCGTGAATGTCATAGAGGCCCAGATTAGGGCTTGTTTAGACGATATTGGCGTGGATGCGGTAAAAATTGGTATGTTACATTCCGTGGAAGTGATTCAAGCCGTCACGAGAGTATTAGCCGATTACCCGATCAAGCACATTGTCGTGGACCCGGTAATGGTGGCGACCTCAGGCGATCTGCTTGTGCAGCAAGAGGCCATTGCCGTGATGCAAAAGGAATTATTCCCGTTGGCTACCGTGATCACTCCCAACCTTTACGAGATAGAGATTCTCTCCGGAAAGAAAATACGCTCTCAGGAAGATTTATATCTTTCCATTCCTGCATTGAAGAATATCGGCGCTCGCAATGTCTTATTAAAAGCCGGACACTTGGAATGCGAAGAGATAACAGATGTTTTAATTGATTGTGAGAATGATTTGGAATATCGTTATCCGGCAAAGAAAATAATCACCCCGAATACACATGGTACCGGGTGTTCTTTATCATCCTCCGTGGCCTCTTATTTAGCCCATGATTTTCCCTTGAACATAGCCGTGGAAAAAGCCTTGAATTATTTGCACGGGGCCATAGAAACGGCTGCCGGGTACCAAATAGGGCATGGACATGGAGCCATTCATCATTTTTACAAGTGGTGGTGAGCCTTTCAAATATGCTCGTTTATAGGTAAAACCCTAGTATAACGTTGTTATAACCCATAGATAAGGATAAATCTAACAATAAAGCCGCCTCTATCAACTAGAGCCGGCTTTTTCCTAATATAGTGTGATTGTCAATGTGTTTTAAACCAGCGGAAGACATTCCTTACCGTTTTATCCAGAACAAGAGGATCTTCAAAATATTGTGCATGAGTAACGGAACCTTCCCATATCGCTAATTTTTCCTCCGCACAGATCGTGTCGTACACGCGTTGAGCGGATTGGTACTCCTTTTCGTTTTCACCTCCGTGAATAACGATTGTTGGTACTTTTACCCGAGATGCCTCTTTGCGTTTGTAGCATCCTGCCACTAAAGCGATAGCTTTCAATCGTTTTTCCGCTTCTGTACTGGCCAGAACTTCATTCGTTCCGTTACATATTCCCATGGCGTACATTTTATTCGGATCAACTTCATCTTTCAAACTCAAATAATCAATGGCTGCTTTTACATTCTGAGTTTCCTCCATTCCTAAAACGACAAAACCATAGTTTGCCAATCGCGTGGCATATTGTAATAATACCGTGTTATTCGAGGCATCTTTGGGGCCTAAAACAAGTATTGCCGGTTTTTTACCCTTTTCTTGTGGATTACACAACCAACCTTTACTATCAATTCCTCTATCTGATAAAGTGACGTCTTCGCATCTATAAGTTCTCATACAATTCTCCGTGTTAAATTCAATTTCGAGTGTTGTTACGGGAACTTATAAGGTAAAGTTACATAAAATACGTATAAAAAATGTACTATTTTATTAATAAAAAGAGATCGTCTAAGCCTTGACGATCTCTTTAATCTTATAAAATAACCTACAATAGATTACTTGAAGTAACGATTGTATAAACCTTCGAAACCTTTACCATGACGGGCTTCGTCTTTACACATTTCATGAACGGTATCATGGATAGCATCCAAATCCAATTTTTTAGCCAAAGTAGCAATACGTTTTTTATCCTCGCAAGCACCAGCTTCTGCCTCCATACGTTTTTTCAAGTTTGTTTTGGTATCCCAAACACATTCTCCCAATAATTCTGCAAATTTAGCTGCGTGCTCTGCCTCTTCCCAAGCGTAACGTTTGAAAGCCTCTGCTATCTCCGGATAGCCTTCACGATCTGCCTGACGACTCATAGCCAAATACATCCCGACTTCTGAACATTCCCCGTTGAAATGCGCTCTCAATCCTTCGAGAACTTCAGGATCAACTCCTTTTGCTACACCGAGACGATGTTCGTCAACGAACGTCAAAGCACCTTCGGTTTCAACTAATTCTTTAAACTTGCTTTTCGGTTGTTTACATTGAGGACAAATTTCCGGAGCTTCATCTCCTTCATGAACGTAGCCACATACGGTACAGATAAATTTTTTCATAACGCACTTTTTAAATGTTATAATAATATGTTTTTTCTTTTCTCTTCGGCGCATTTTTTACAATACCCCTTGTAATAAAGATGAATTTCTGTAATAATCAATTCCCCTACTCCTTCCAATTGTATCGCATCCTGATTTTCAACCGGAAGATCATACACGCAACCACATCCCAAGCACATGAAATGAGCGTGACTCGACGTGTCAATATCGAATCGCACGTTTTTTTCATCGATCAAGAGAGCTTTCACCGCACCTTGCTCCGTGAACAATTTCATCGTATTGTATATGGTCGTTTTAGACAAAGTAGGCATGGTCGGATATAAAGCATTATAAATCTCGTCAGCCGTCGGATGTACCCGGTGTGCCATCAAATAATCCATAATTGCCATTCTCTGCAAGGATGGTTTGATGTTATATTTTAGTAAATACTCCCGTGTTCCTTCAACTGTATTCATTGCTTATTTGTAATCGTTACAATTTTATATCGAGTGCAAATATCGTTATCTTTTTTATAAATGCAACATCTCGAATTGTATTTTGCAAAAATTTAGAACAGTTCTAATTAGTGATGTTCACATAGAATTTTGATCATCCCTATCTAATTATTTTATAGATTTGCACCATGTTTTTTATCGGACCATCGGCAAACATATTCGTTTATTTGCTTGTTTCAGCGTTCTTTGTGATATGTTTCTATGCACAAACTGAAATAAGACTCCCGGAAGGTATTCCGGGACAAGAAAGAATTATCGAATACCGGATCGGGAAAAACGAGATATGCTATTGCCAGACGATGGAAGACGAGGAGGTTATATCCTCTCCAAACTCTCCTTATTTAAAAATAACAGACGATCGATCGAAAACCAAACAATATGTCTATTTTGGTCACTATGACGATCCTAACCTTATATTATTAACACTAAGGGCTCCTCCCGCTATCCACTTGTCGTAATCCTTTAAGAGGAAAGAGTGGAATAATTCACGGGATATATTAATTTAAAACAACATCAAATGCGGATCATATATAGCATTCTGCTATTGACATTTATTTCCGGTCATTTGTTTGCGCAACGGTCCGAGACCGTGCAGACGAATGATTCTACATTCAGTGTCATTAAACAATTGAAAGAAGTCGTCATTACGGCTGAAAAGAGGGAATTATCCATTAGCGAGATTCCTGTTGCTCTTAGCGTGATTAGCGGGAAAAACTTGTTGAACGAGAATAATCCGGATCTCCGGAACCTGTCGGGAATCGTTCCGAATTTCTACATGCAGGAAGGTGGCTTGAAACTATCAACTCCGCTCTATGTTCGTGGAATTGGAACGGTATCCGGGACTCCACCCGTCGGTTTGTACGTGGATGGAGTTCCAATTTTTGACAAAAATGCTTTTATATTTGATTTGTATGACATTAGGCAAATAGAAGTACTGCGAGGCCCTCAAACAACCTTGTACGGTCGGAACAGTATCATCGGTTTGATTAATATTCGGACAAATCCTCCTGCGACAAAGCTTTCTTTGCAAGCAAAAGCAGGTGTTTCCAGTTATAATTCGCAGAATTACATGATTATGGCTAATTTGCCTATAAATAAAGTCCTGTATAACAAATTATCTTTTGCATATAATCGCACGGACGGATATTTCAAGAATGATTTTACCGGGGGAAAATCGAACAAGTCGGATTCATACGATATTCGTTACCAGGGAAGCGTGTTTACGGATGCAACATGGAAAGTGGCGTTTGGTATGAACTATAATCATAGTTTTGATGATGGTTACGCTTATCATGCCGTTGATTCTTTAAAAGCACACCGCTATCGGGTTAATTATAACGCAGACGCATCCTATAAACGGGATTTATTGTCCACGTACGTGAACATTCAGAAACATTTTTCTCAAACTCTGTTGAACTGGATCACCTCCTATTCCCGGGCTAAAGATAAACAGGTTCTGGATGCCGATTTCACGTATCATGATGTATTTCAAAATGAAAAGGAATCGAAACAGGATCTGATCACGCAAGAGATTAATTACCAATCCTCCCAAGGCGAGAAAATCGATTGGACATTAGGAACATTCGGTTTCTACAAGGACCTGACGAATGATTACTTAGCCACTTTTGGTACGGAACGTCACTTACTTCTCCCGCTAGATTTGGATCAAGCGTCGTATTATAACAACACTTCGACTTGGGGAATTGCCGGATACGGGCAAGTTACCGTGAAAAATCTCTTGCCGGGGATGTTCGTTACTGCCGGAATCAGGTATGATTACGAGAAAGCGTCTCTCTCCTACCGGGACAGTTTGTTATTTCACGACGCAGACCAGTTTACCGGTTATCATGATTGGGATGAAAACCATTCTTATGCGGCTTGGTTACCCAAATTTTCCATTCTACAAAAATGGAACGAGCAGTTATCCACCTACTTGAACATATCTAAAGGATATAAAGCCGGCGGGTATAATATCATTTCAAACGAAATGACCACGCAGGTTGTAGAACTGGAATATGGTAAAGAATCCTTGTGGAATTACGAGCTTGGGGCTAAATACTTCAGCGCTAATGGACGGTTTAACTTGAACGGAGCGCTTTTTTATATTGATTGGAAAGATCAGCAAATCTTCGTCATGGAGATGATGGGGCCGATTATCAAGAATGCAGGAGACGCCCGCAGTATCGGTGCGGAGATTGATTTAAGTTGGGAATGTCTGCCACGATTGGTTTATTTCCTTTCCTCAGGATATAGTAATTCGGAATACTACCACCACTTAACCAAGGAATATGAGGGTAATAAAATTGTCATGGCCCCGGAATTCACGATGAACACGGGGGTATCGTATTCCAAGACAATCAAGTCCTTATTATTCAAATCTTTCACGGCAACCACGTCTGTTACTGGTTTCGGGACCCAATATTTTGACGAGGCGAATACCATGAAACAAGATCCTTATTTCCTTTGGAACATGGATTTGGGTATTTCCGGTAAACACATCGATTTCCACGTGTGGGGTAAGAACATTTTGGATAAAAGTTTCTTTTGCTATATGTTCAACAGTCCCGTGGGAAAGAACTTGCCGGAATACATGAAATCCGGACAATCCGGGGCACCCTCTCGATTCGGGGCATCTATAACAATAAAATTATAAACAATCATTTTAAATTTATCTATATGAAAAACAAATTAATTTACTTGATCTCTGTATTATTTGTGGCAGTTGCATGTTTCTCTTGTAGCGACGATGATGATAATAATAACAATAAAGACCTTATCGGGACTTGGAATTATTCAGGAAAAGCGGCTGATATTCATTTTGAATTTGACTATAATGGCCAAATCAGTATTCCCGAAGGAATAATTCCTCCAGAGGTGGTTCTACCTGATGGAGTTGCTGGCATGATCAGCAACGGAATTGACGCTAGTATAGTTAAACTGTTTTTACCGGGAATTGCAAACAAATATATGTCTCAATATTTCCAAGGAATTAAATTTACTTCTGAAACCGAGATGGAAATATTAATGACCATGAATGACCAACCAGCAACTTTAAAGACGGCTTATACGATTCAAAAAGATATTATAAAAGTCAGTACACAAAGTGATGGTTTTAAAGAGCTATTAGGCACCATTCCCGTTACCTCGATTGATTTGAATTACAAAATAGCAAACAATGAATTGACAGTATATTTAAATACTTCTTACGTGAAAACACTCCTTGCAGCAGTTCCGGCTATTTTAAAAGTTACAGACTTGCCAGCAGAACAACAAACAATAATTGAAGACTTTGTTGAATCTTTTTCAAAAAATCTTAAAACACTGGAATTCGGTGCAAAACTGACGAAATAGAATCATCCATGTACATGGATAAAAACGGGTAGTGAAAAATAGTAACTACCCGTTTTATTTTTTTTCATAGAAAGCAGTAACTTTATTCATATTTTATCGTATCCTTAGTATAGAATTTGTAAATTTAAAAACAGTTTAATTTAAAACATAAAGATATGAAAACAGAAGAGTACAAAGAATTGGATGTGTTGATGTCATCAGAGGTTATAAATACAAAAGGTGAGGACAACAAATTTAAACTACCCCCTCTACCCTATAAAGAAAACGCATTAGAACCTTATATTAGCGAACGTACCATCCAATTCCACTACGGAAAACATCTTGCAACTTATATTACGAACCTGAATAATTTAATCGTGGGTACCGAATACGAAAAAATGTGTTTAGAAGGTATCGTGATCAAATCTGAAGGTGGTATTTTCAATAATGCAGCACAAACATATAATCATATATTCTACTTCGAGACCTTCCAAGCTCATCATGCTGCACAAGTTGCTCCGACAGGAAAAATAAAGGAATTGATTGATAAATCATTTGGAAGTTTCGATGCCTTCAAGGAAGCGTTTGCTAAAGCAGCCACCACCTTATTTGGTTCAGGATGGGCCTGGTTGGTTGTGGACAAAGAGGGTAAACTGGAAATCGTACAAACCGGTAATGCAGATACTCCACTGAAACATGGAAAGAAACCCGTGTTGACAATTGATGTCTGGGAACACGCTTACTATTTGGACACCCAAAACGCTCGTCCGAAATACATTGAAAATTATTGGAACATTATAAACTGGGACGTTGTAAATAAACGCCTTTAAAATCCATAATGCATAGAACATCTCTAGCGGCAATTCAATTCCATTGCCGCTATTTTTATAACCTTTTATTTGTGAAAACAGAACTAATTCGTTACATTTGTTATAAACTAGAAAATACATGAATTATGCCCGAAATTTGTAGGTTTTTTGGTATTATAATATTCCTTTATTGGAAAGATCACAATCCACCACATATCCATTTCACTTATGGAAATTATGAATGTTCAATCAGTGTTCTGGATCGAATTGTTGATGGTCAAGCCCCTGCAAAGGTGATTGTTAAAGTCAATGAGTGGATTGATTTACATGAAACAGAGATTCTTACACTTTGGGAAAAAGCCCAAAAAGGTGAAAAAATAGATAAAATAGAACCTTTAAAATAATTATTTATGTTACGAGTAGTCGATGTTGATTATATCAAAGATTATGAACTTCTTGTAACTTTCAGTGATGGGAACAAGAAGAAAGTTGATTTGAGACCTTACTTAACGGGAGAAGTTTTTGGTGAACTATTGGATAAAGAAAAGTTTGTTCAATACGGCTTAACCCGTATCACTATTGAATGGGCCAATGGAGCTGATTTAGCACCAGAGTTTTTGTATGAAATCGGAACTGCCGCATAATATTTAGGTGTCTTGAATTTGTCGGTCTGAGAGTTAAATTCACAAATAAAAAACAAGCCTTTATCGCTGATTTTGCTGATAAAGGCTTGTTTTTTAATACTTTTCCGAAGATGATATTATTATTAATGAATGATTACCATCTCGTCAATCAATCTTTGCGCTCCTGCATATTTATCAATGATAAACAGGACATAGCGAATATCAACGGCAATATTCCGACAAATTTCCGGGCTATATTGCATATCTGACATCACACCTTCCCAAGCACGGTCAAAGTTTAAACCGATCAAATTACCTTCTGCATCCAGAACCGGACTACCGGAATTACCGCCAGTCGTGTGATTCGTTGCGATAAAGCAAACGGGAACTTCCCCGTCTTGAGTGTAAGGGCCGAAATCCCGGTTCTTGTACAAATCCCGTAATTTCTGGGGTACATCATAATCATAGATATTCGGATTATCCTTTTCCATGATACCTTTCAATGTCGTGTAGTGCGTGTAATAAACAGCATCAGTTGCATGGTATCCGGCAATTTTCCCATAAGCTACACGTAAGGTAGAATTCGCATCCGGATAGAACGTTTTATCGGGCTGCATCTCCATCAATCCGGCAATCCACAACCGATTCAATAATTTCAATTCACTTTCAATTCGGCTCAATTCGGGACGAATTTTATCTGCATACAACGTGTAAATTCCGGTCGCCACTCCAAGAATCGGATCTTTTTCAATTTTCGTGATTGATTTCTCTGATAAATTGTCGATGAATTTCAGCAAATTATCCTTATGCGTGAATATCGATTTTTTAAACAAGTCGGCAGCATAACGATCAGGAGCGTTCAATTTAGCATATTTAGGGCTCAAACGAACGACTGACGGTATCCATTGGTCTCCGACTTCCTTATTATTATACAACTTGAACATTTCGGTCAATATCCGTTGATCCGTGGCCACATCGTAATCTTTATAGAAGGCCTCAACGTAATTTTTCAAAGATGTTTTAAGCTGTTCCTTATCCGGGAATTTGTCATAGTTATCCAATACCTGTTCAATTTCACGGGCAAATTTTATGATTTCCGCACCTCCCAATCCGGCCTCCGAAGCATAAGCTGCAGCCAAAATATATTCTTTACGAGCGTCATATAACGCTTTGTAACGATCCGTCAAACCGATATACTCGGTTTTTCCATTACTTTTAGCCCAGTTGTTGAAATTATTTTCAAGAATTCTTTTATTATCTGCCGTGTTGAAACGATCCAATCCTTTAATCTCCCCCTGCCATTTTTTCCAGGCATTAGCAACGCTTGCAGCTTTCGCTGCATATTTTATACGCAACAATTCATCCGACTCCATAGCGGCATTGATTACCTCCAATTTTGCCGTACGGATTTTAATCTTATGCGGGTCTTCAACAGAAGCAATTTGATCTATCGCGTAAGAAGTCAGGTACTCGTTTGTCGTTCCGGGATAACCGAAGACCATCGTAAAATCACCTTCTTGTACCCCCCGCGCAGAAATCTTAAAGAATTTAGCCGGTTTATAAGGCACGTTCTTATCTGATATAGCTGCCGGCTCATTGTCCGGTCCCGCATAAATACGCAAAACGGAAAAATCACCCGTGTGACGCGGCCATGTCCAGTTATCCGTATCCCCACCAAATTTACCGATAGCAGAATTCGGAGCCCCGACTAAACGAACATCCCGGAAGATTTTAAACACGGAAAGAAAATATTGATTTCCGTTAAAATATGGCTTTATATTAGCCGCCAGATTGGTTCCTTTAACAGCTTCCGTTTCCAATTTCCGGCATATTTCATTTACCTTCTTCGTACGTTCGCTTTCAGACATCCCGGCATTCAATCCTGCATTGATTTTATCCGTGACATCCTCCATCCGAACTAAAATAGAAGCTGTTATCTTGGGATTAACCAACTCATCCGCCATGGATTGAGCCCAAAAACCATCCCGTAAATAGTTATGTTCCAAACTGGAATGAGCTTGGATCATGCCAAAAGAGCAGTGATGATTCGTAATTACCAATCCTTGATCACTCACGATCTCCCCGGTACAAAAGTGATGAAACGGAGAACCTTCATTACCCAGCCCGATAACGGCATCTTTCAATGAAGCTTGGTTAATGTCGTAAATATCCTCCGCTGTTAATTTAAAACCGGCTTTCTGCATATCTTCTATGTTGTATTTTTTCAACAACATGGGAATCCACATTCCCTCGTCAGCTAAACTTGGTAAAGTCAGCAGAATGAAAGCCAAAAAACATAATGTAATTTTTCTCATTTACTGGTATTTTTGAATGTTATTTATTGAAATTGTAATTTCCGCAAAGTTTCATATAATTTCTGTATCGGTAATCCCATCACGTTATAGAAAGAACCTTCTATACGCTCGATCCCGATGTACCCGATCCACTCCTGAATCCCGTAAGCTCCCGCTTTATCGAATGGCTTATACGTGTCCACGTAGAATTCAATCTCTTCATTTGATAAATGCTTGAAAAACACGTCTGTCCGTGAAGAGAAAGAAAGTTGTTTCGTACGAGTGGTTACGCTCACACCCGTTACCACCAGATGACGATTTCCCGATAGCTCCTGTAACATCGAAATAGCCTCTTTCCTATCTGCAGGTTTACCTAAAATCCGGTCATGAATACAAACTACCGTATCGGCTGTTATCAATACTTCATCAGCCTTTAGCTCCTCTCGAAAGGCTGAGGCCTTTACTTTCGATAAATATTCCGGTACATTCTCCAAATGGAGTTCTTGAGGATATTTTTCTTCAACATTTTTCAACCGGACTTCGAAGGTAAACCCAGCATCTTTCATCAATTGCTGTCTCCGTGGTGATGCGGAGGCCAATATTAATTTATAATTTTTAATAGAATGCATCATTCACACAACTTACAAAATACACTGACTCCTATGCACAAAACCATAATCAAACGAATCATTCGCAACTGGAATTTCATCTTGTCATTCTTCAATACCGCGTAGCCGTAAAACAAGTATGGTATAATCAAAGCTACAACAAAATAAATCCATACGATCGGGGTTCGTGTAAATCCGAATAACAAAAATAGGATCAACGATGTGATGGCAATCGTGATCAACCCGATGATCACCTTTCTCGTTGCCGGAATACCAAATTTTACAGGTAAAGTAACGATTCCATCAGCCCGGTCGCCATTTATACTATATATGTCCTTGTTGATCTCGTAGATCAGCATATTAATAAAAAGAAAATACGAGAAACATACTGTCCAGTAGAACACGTAGGCAAAACTAACGTGCGTTTTCAAAACGACATCCGAGTACACATCACTCAATAACGGGATTTCGAATGTAATCACGGTAAGCGGGATTAATCCGGCCAAAATAGCCACGACGATATTTCCCCAAATAAAACGTTTTTTTATCCGGGAGGAATAAAACCACAATACCAATGATATAATTAAAAATAAGAATACGATCTCAGCATGATGAGCTTCTCTCGCCAGATAATATGCGATTCCCACGGCCACAACATTCAAAATAGAATGTAGAATGATTGCAGCCCTGCGGCTAATGGTTTTCCCAACAATCACGGGTCTGTTTCCCGAAATACGGTCCGCCTTCGTGTCAAAATAATCATTTATGACATAAGCGGCCGACACCAGACAACACACGGCTATTACCAGTAACGAGAAATTGCCTTCCGGCATTTGCAGGGCAAAACCAGCTTTCTCCAGCACGGGCTGGACAACAAAGAAACGCATGGCATACATGGTAAATGCCGTGAATGCGATCGTTCGTAGGCGTATTAACTTGAGAATTTCCAACATCTTATTCTTTAACTTACATACATTTCACGTAGCATTGGGTATCCATCCATTCGCCTTTTGCTTTCAGAACTTGAGCCACGACATCCCGTACGCATCCGAGTCCCCCGGGCGTGTCTGAAATATAACGGGAAATAGCTTTGACCTCTTCGCACGCATCCGAAGGACATACCGGCATACCCACGATTTTCATCACGTTGTAGTCTGGTATATCATCTCCCATATACATCACATTTTCCGGGTTCAGATTATATTTTTGCAAGAACTCGTTCAACGCTTCAACTTTATTCGCCACGCCAAGATACACGTCCTTCACTCCCAATTTCTCAAAACGTTCTCTTACCCCGGGAGCCTGCCCCCCGGAAATGATACAAACCGGGTATCCCTTCTTCGTGCAGTACATCATGGCATAGCCATCTTTCGTACAGGATGTACGAATCAAGTCACCTTCCGGTGTTATATTCATTTCATGACGTGAAAAAACTCCATCTACATCGAAAGCAAAAGCTTCTACCTTCTTTAATTCCTCTTTGAATAATTTCATAGCGTTCGTATTTATCTAATTTACCACAATGTGGGCATATCTATTGTATCTTGCGAGATCTTTTGATCCCCCGTCTCTTCTTTATCTTGCGTTTCCTTTATTCCTTCCGACAATATCGTGTATATTTTCAGCAAGTCTTTGTCATTCTTCAACATATTCTTGTGCATATTCATGATACTCTCGTCCCCCCGCTTGGCCGGTCCGGTTTGAGCCTCTTCCGGATTTAGGAGCATCACTTTATGTGCCGTCTCGAAAATCAAAGGACGTAGCATAGCAAAGGATAGTCCTTTGTCTTCTAGCAATTTGCCTGCCACTTGATACAAATAATTAGGAAAATTACAGGCAAAAACTGCAGCCAGATGCAATTCTTTACGCTGGGCCGAGTCTATCTCGTATATTTTATCCGACAACTTTTCCGCAAACTTTTTAATTCGTTCCTTCACGGGGCCCGTGTTTCCCTCCACACATAACGGGATCTCCCTGAAATCCAGTTCTCGTTTCTTGGAAAAGGTTTGTACCGGATAAATCACCCCGTAGTGTTTGGAATATGACTTGAATACATCCATCGGTTGACTTCCTGAAGTGTGTAGAAGTAACGCATTATCTGGCATTCTAATCGTCTTAATAATAGATGGTAAAACATCATCACTTACACAAAAAATATAAATATCCCCATCCGGATACACCTCATTTGCTTCAGCCGTGTAAGATATTCCCGTCTTCATTCCCAGTTGCCGGGCAGAATCAAGCGTACGACTATAAATCTGACATAAATTCTCTCCCGCTTTTAAAAGGGCCCCGGCCAAATGATGAGCGACATTTCCAGCCCCGACCAATATGATTTTATCTTGTTGTTCCATGTATTAGTAAGCAATATTTTTAGGAGATAATACCCCGTTTTTAATAGCTTCTAAAAGACGTTCACTCGCCTTGCAAATATCTTCATTGAAAACTTCGGAAATTAAAACTAATTTGCCATCGATTATTTGTAAATGTTTATATCCGTTCTTATTGTCCGCTTGATTCAATAATATCAAATCATTCCCGGGAATGAACGTGTGAGTCATTTGGTTGCGAAGTTTATCATACAAAAAGCCATTATCATTTAACAACCGATAACGCCCGCCGAATAACTTCTTTACCCCAAGAGAAAAACGTTTGGCCGACTGCCCTTTGGCTTTCATGGGTTTATTATCTAAAAAACTTCCCAGAACCTCAATCGCTTGCCCCATGATGACAAATTGCATATATGACAAGCCCACGCCCTGCAACTTAGTAATTTCATCCACAATCACTTCACGTATGAAATGCTCTATCCGTTCTATTTGCTCTTGTGTTTCCATATATCAGCCAAAAATAGCGCAAATTATCGAAAGTAACAAGCCCCATTTTCTCTCTCTAAAATTTCTGAACATTTCCGGTTATATAATCGTTTTAAAGCATAAATTCGCGACACATAAAAGGAGAAAAATTATGATGTTATTTAATAATAAACCCATCGATAACAAGGAATATTCCGAAGACATCCTAAATGAAGGACTTAGTATATATGAGGTATGCCGGGTTTTTAGAGGAAAAGTTATATTTCTAAACGACAACCTTTTACGACTTGACAATTCAATAAAAAAATCAAATATTGCCATTGATTTGAATTCATTACACGTGGCAGACCAATTAAATCGATTGATTCAGCTTGAAAATATCAAGGAAGGAAATATTAAATACGTACTTCGAGTTACCCCGAAGGGAATCGAGCAATATGTCTATCAGATAAAACATTCCTACCCGTCGGAAGAAGCTTACCAACATGGAATTGACACGGTTACTTGCCATGCTATCCGTGAGAATGCCGAAGTGAAATATGTCAATTCCGAGTTACGGGAAATGACAAACAAGATCATTCAGGAACAAGGAGTTTCTGAAGTTTTATTAATCGATCAGGATAACTGTGTGACAGAAGGTTCTCGTTCAAATGTATTTTTTATCCGGGATAACGTGTTTTACACGGCTCCTCTTCCTCATGTTTTGCCGGGAACTAGTCGGAAACGGGTATTAAATATCTGTCAGGAAGACGGGTTGACCGTGGTGGAACAAAGAGTGAATTACAAAGACATTGCCTCCTATCAAGCAGCCTTTATAACGGGGACTTCCCCACTTGTGTTGCCCATCGCTCATATAGACGGAATAGCTTTCGACCCGCACCACCCATTGCTGGTGAAAGTTATGGAACACTACTTCAATTTATTAAGTAAGAATTTTTAAAGGTGTTTCACATCTGATCTCTTTGAATAAAAATGTATTTTTATTAATATTGCAAGCGTAATATTTTTTTGAGATGGAATATTACGCTTTTTTCCTTAGATTGCAGATGTAATGAAATATATTATACTAATTATACTATTCTTTTCAGTTATCAGTTTCAGACCTTGGAATTCTTTCACGAAAGAAATTCAGGTTGAAAAAGATTCTATTCCCCAAGACACGCTTGCCGTAGCAGTACATGATTTATTCACGAATGAATATTCTGATCTAGTTGAAACCAAGCGTTTAGATCAAACGATTGAACGTTTTATGAATCAGTGGGAAATAAAAGGGGCTTCCCTCGCGATCATGAAAGATGGAAAACTGATTTATAGCAAGGGATATGGGTATGCCGATGAAGAAAATGAGGTGAAAACCGATGTGAACCACATCTTCCGAATTGCCTCGGTTTCCAAACTAATCACGGCGGCAGGAATTATGAAATTAGTTGAAAACGGGATTCTATCTTTGGATGATAAAGTATTTGGTGAAGAAGGTATTTTAAGTGACACGACACTTTATGCCCCGATAAAAGATAAACGGGTGAATAATATCACCGTGGAAAATCTTCTACGTCACCAGGGGGGATTCACCAATCGTGCAGGAGACCCTATGTTCTGCCCGGTAGATATCGCGGAAAAAATGAATGTTCCGGCACCTGCAGACTTGAATACCATCATTAAATTTGTTTTATCCCGACGTTTAGGTTTCACACCGGGAACAAGCACGTGTTATTCAAACGTGGGTTACGGAATTTTGTCAAGGGTGATAGAAAAAGTTTCCGGAAAAAACTACGAAGAATTTATTCAGGACAGTATACTCATTCCTGCCGGGTGTTATGATATGCATTTGGCACATAATCTGGATAAAGACCGATATTTCAACGAGGTCAGGTATTACGAACAATCGGATGCAGACCTGATCCGTTCATGTGATGGGCGGGACACGCTAGTATATCGCAGTAACGGGGGAAACAATATCGAGGCTCTTTACGGTGCCGGTGGTTGGGTGGCTTCCCCGACCGAATTATTACGTTTCCTTTCTGCCATAGACGCTGACGATTCATATCCGGATATATTGACAAAAGAGAGCGTGGAAACCATGACAAAATGCATGAAAAACGCTTTACCTCTTGGCTGGATGAACACGAACAATCAGGGTGATTGGTGGCGTTCCGGTACTTTGGCAGGAACCAGTGCCATGTTGAAACGTCAACGGGACGGGTTCTGTTGGGCATTTATCACCAACACGAGCAATTGGACCGGACCTCGTTTTCCCCACAAGATCGAAGGTATGATGGTTCGTGCCATGGATCGGGTAAAAGAATGGCCGGACAGAAATCTGTTCGATCCTGATTACTGCAAGGCTTTCGAAGACGGGAAAAAATTGCTGGCCAATGAAAAAGGAGCCCAAGCACATCCCGTGCATCCTGACAATATCTAACCATGAACCTCATAAACAATCGTAATATTCTTCTAGCTCCTAACTCATTCAAGGGAAGTCTGGATGCTTTCGAGTTTTGTCGAATCCTAGCCACTGAATTAGAGGAATGTGGATTTCATACGATCTCTCTTCCATTAGGAGATGGCGGTGATGGAACAGCCCGAATTGTAGCACATTACCTTCATGCACTCCCTATCAAGACGAAAACGGTAGATGCCTTGGGACGTGAGCATTTTGCCTCGTATTACTTAAAAGACAACACGGCTATCATTGAATTAGCCGAAGCTTGTGGTCTGAAACATTTGAAACGAGAGGAATATGACATCTTGAACACGAACACGGCAGGGTTCGGTGTTTTAATCAATCATGCCCTCTCTCAAGGAGCGACCCATTTGATTCTTTGTGTCGGTGGAAGTGCCAGCGTGGATGGTGGTACAGGAGCTCTGCAAGAAATGGGATTGACAATTGTCAATAACTCTCTGAACAGAAATTATATTACAGGTATTAAGGATATTAATATCGAATTATTGCAGCAAAGGTTTAAAGGAATTCATATTACAATACTATGTGATGTTGATAATCCTATTTGTGGACCGGAAGGTGCAGCCGCCGTGTTTGCCCCGCAAAAAGGAGCATCACCAGAACAAGTTGTCATGCTTGATAATCAATTGTGCCTTTGGAGTGCTTTATTAAAACAGCACACAGGTAAAGATGTAACCCGGTTGAAACATGGAGGAGCCGCGGGTGGAATCACGGCGGCCATGCACGCTTTACTAAACGCACAACTTGTTTCGGGTTCCGAATATTGCTTGACTCTCTCCCATTTCCACGACAATCTTTTACAAGCCGGAATTGTTATCACCGGAGAAGGAAAAATTGATATCCAGTCCTTTTATGGCAAAATTCCGGGAACAGTTGCAACCTTATGTTTGCAACAAAACGTTCCGGTTTATGCCGTTGTCGGATTGGCAGAAAAACAGGTCCTTACCCGTTTCGATAAAGTATTCACGATGAGCCAGTATGCCCGTTCTATTCAAGATTCTATAAAGAATGCCCCGTACTACCTAAAGATCATTGCTCAAGCCATTGTTGATGCCCTTTATTCATCCGCTTATTCGGATTGATTCTCTATTATAAATAAATTATCACTTTTTCTTTGAGTTTTGCTTACAATTTATAAATTTTGCAGCCTCATAACGTGCGAAAAAGAATAATTATTAATATTTAAAATAACAATTAAAACTATGTCATTTAAAATTCTTGCGATCAATCCGGGATCAACTTCCACGAAAATTGCAATCTTTGAAGATGAAACAGAGAAATTTGTAAAGAACATCAAACATTCCGCAGAGGAAATTGCGAAATTCGATAACGTGGCTTCACAGTTCCAATTCCGGAAAGATATTATTCTTTCCGAACTGAAGAATGCTGGATTTAATATTAATGAAATCAACGCAATTGTTGGAAGAGGAGGTTTAGTTAAACCTATCGAATCCGGTGTATATGAAGTAAATGAGGCGTTAATTAACGACTTGAATAATCCTCCTCTTGGAGAACATGCCTCCAATTTAGGTGGTCTGATCGCAAACGATATCGCAAAATCTCTTAACAACGGAACAAAAGCTTATATTGCAGATCCCGTGGTGGTTGATGAGTTGCAAGATGTAGCTCGTTTGACCGGACATCCTGATTTTACAAGAGTATCAATCTTCCATGCCTTGAATCAAAAGGCAATAGCACGGACTTATGCAAAAGAAATTGGGAAGAAATATGAAGATATAAACTTGATTATCGCGCATCTTGGTGGAGGCGTTTCTGTTGGAGCGCATGATCACGGACGGGTAATTGACGTGAATAATGCTTTGGATGGTGATGGTCCTTTTTCACCGGAACGTTCAGGAAGTCTTCCTACAGGTCAGTTGGTAAAACTATGCTTCAGCGGTAAGAAAACCGAAGCAGAAATCAAGAAAATGTTGAAAGGTGCAGGCGGATTAGTGGCTTATCTTGGAACAAACGATGCTTACGAAGTAGAAATAAAGGCAAAAGAAGACCCGAAATATAAATTGGTACAAGATGCCATGTCCTACCAGGTAGGTAAAGCCATTGGTGAAATGGCTGCCGTGCTAAAAGGTAAAGTTGATGGTATCTTGTTAACCGGAGGAATTGCTCACAACCCCTTCTTGGTTGACTACGTGAAAGAGATGGTCGGATTTATCGCTCCGATAAAAGTATATGCCGGTGAAGATGAGATGAGAGCATTAGCTATGAACGGACTGATGGTTCTTCGCGGAGAACTTTCCGGAAAAATCTACAAGTAATAATTTAGGATTAGTAATAGATTACAAGTGGGGCTGTCCAAAAAGTCATTTCTCGAACTCCCTCCCCCCTCCGGGGTACTCCCTCTATAAACAGAGGGAGAGTTGAAATACTCCCTTTCTTCGGGAAGAGTCACCAGCTCCTCCTCTGTTTATAGAGGAGGTGGCACGAAGTGACGGAGGAGTTTTTTGAAATTAAATGACTTTTGAGACAGCCCCTTTTTTTGTTGAGTACAATAATCCAAGGAACACTCTAATGGCTCTAAAGAAGTATCTTTGCATATTTTTTTGTAGTTTTGCAACAAGACAAAATACAAATAACAAAATGAAAGATACCATTTATTCCTTCAAAATGTTGAGCTTGTTAATAGTCCTTGCATTTTCTAACTATAGTATGGCTCAAGAAGTATCCTTGAAAAAACAGGATGTAAAAACAAAAGAAAAAATCACGACCCATTTCTCCGGTCACCTGTCAGGTAATACTGATGCCTATAACGACAAAAGCACACTCAAATCAACTGATGTGAAAAAGATGCAGCAAATCGTGTGGGATGCATGGAAGGAGGCAAATAACAAATTCTCCGAGCAGAAGCTGATTAATCTTGATAAACTGGAAAAAGCAAATTCAGGAAAATGGACTCTTCCGCAGGAACTGGAACCCAATGCAATCATGCCGTATTACTGGGGTTACAAGGGGGATGCAGAACCGGAAGGAGGTTTCCCATTATATCTATACACGCATGGTTCTGGAGATAAAACCAGTGAATGGAGAACGGGAATCAACATATGTCAAAAGTTCGATGATGCTCCATCGGTTTACTTCATACCTCAGATCCCCAATATGGGCGATTACTATCGTTGGTGGCAAAAGGCAAAGCAATTTGCTTGGGAAAAGATGTTACGTTTAGCTTTCGTATCCGGAAAAATAAATCCCAATAAAGTTTACTTTTTCGGAATATCAGAAGGCGGATACGGTAGTCAACGGTTAGCATCATTTTATGCGGATTATCTGGCTGCAGCAGGCCCGATGGCCGGAGGGGAACCTCTGAAAAATGCACCTGTTGAAAATTGCAGAAACATCGCCTTCTCTCTGTTAACAGGAGCAAATGACAGGGGATTTTACAGGAATAAACTCACGCAACGCACGAAAGACGAATTTGATAAATTAGAAAAAGCTAATCCGGGTAACTTTATCCATCGTATAGAACTAATTCCCGGTATGGGACATGGTATAGATTACAAACTTACAACCCCTTGGTTGAAACAATATACCCGGAATCCTTATCCCAAGCATGTAAGCTGGGAAAACTTCGAAATGGACGGTCTATATCGTAATGGATTCTACAACTTATTTGTTGAAGAACGTTCTAATGATGATACGAAATCTAGAACCCATTATGAAATGGATATACAGGAGAATAATATTTCCTTAAAGGTTGATTTAGTTACTTATAAAGCAACAGAAATTGATCCGAACTGGGGTATTGAACTGGATTTTGAAAAGAGCTATCAACCCGCAACCAAAGGGAAAGTAATCATTTACTTGAATGATCAACTGGTAGATTTAGACAAAGAAATTACATTGGTAGTAAATGGGAAAGAGGCTTTCAAGGGAAAAGTTAAACCACAACTTAAAAACATGGTGAACAGTTGTGCTGCATTTTTCGACCCGAAAAGAATCTATCCGGCAGCAATAGAAGTAAATATTGCAGATTTACAGTAATCATCGGAATATACGATAAGAAATCCCCAAGACTCTAACTCTTGGGGATTTTTAATATGTATCCTAAAGTATTTCATTAACCCAAAATCCTGACACAATTTTCCACCATTAGTGCGATACCCGCTTTCATAGCATTCTCGTCGGGAGCCATTCCCGGATTGTGAAGTGGAGGCATACTCTCCTGTTCCGGCGGACGAACACCCAAGACCCAGAAGACTCCTGGAATTTTCTCCAAGTAAATGGCAAAATCTTCTCCTAAGGTAAGATGATCCATTGGGATCACATTGTGTTCTCCCAGTAAATCTGTTGCATTTTTCTTCACAAATTCTGTCAAACTCTTATCATTCACCAACACGGGCAATCCATTCCAAGCTTTATCCAAATGGAATGTACAACCGTATAAATCACAAATGGAGTTTGATTTTTCCTCGATTAACTCGAATATCTTATATCGTAAAGAGTTGTCATGCGTCCGGACAGTTCCCAACACGTCTACCCGATCCGGAATTACGTTATTACACGTGCCACCATGGATAGAAGTGATCGAAAGAACCGCCGGGATCAACGGGTCTCGAAATTTAGTAATCAACGTCTGGTAAAATTGTATCAAGCAAGCCGTGGCCAATATGGGATCCGAACCCATGTGTGGCATGGCCGCATGAGTACCTTTACCTTCCACGGAAAAAATAATATTATCTGAAGAGGCGAAAAAGGCCCCGGGACGAATTCCGACAGTTCCGGTCGGAAGGTTCGGGAAAACGTGTTGTCCGAATATAGCTTGCGGAACGGGGTCTTTTAAAAGTTCGGGAAGTAATAGACGAGCCCCTCCCGGACGTTTCTCTTCACTGGGTTGAAAAACAATTTTTATTGTTCCCTGCAATTTGTCTTCTCCGGATTTAAGAACAAGTGCTGCCCCTAAAACCATAGCCATATGCATATCATGTCCACAAGCGTGCATCATGCCTTCATTTTGAGAACAATAGGGTAATCCGGTCTCTTCCTTGACTTTCAGAGCATCCATATCAGCCCGAATCGCGATACATTTCTCTCCTTTCCCCACGGTTGCAATTAATCCCGTCCCCACTTTTTGGTACGGGATTCCATTCTGTTCCAGTACTTCCGCAATATAGCGTTGCGTCTCCACTTCTTGCATGGCGAATTCCGGATGTTGATGAAAATAACGCCGGAATTTAACAGCCAAAGGGTAAATCTCTTCTATTCCTATCATTTTATGCTATTAATCTAATCATTATTAATCCTAACAAGATGGCAATCGTAAAACTTGCAAATGTTCCAATTAATACATACTCCGTTGTCTTAATTTCTTTACTTTTATTCAATTCCCCAAATCGGAAGATAGACTTTGCTGCGAGTAAAAAACCAATCATCTCTATTCTCCCAATCAGTACAAAAGTTAAGATTAAAACTCGCTCCAGATACCCAATCCACTTTCCTGCATTTTGTAAACTCAGAGATACTGTATTGTTGACCCGCCAACGAGTTGTAAATAGTCCTAAAGCAAGTGATGTCGGTTTTAAAATCACCATGTAACCCGTGAGTACAATCCAAAATGATTTTTCTTTGAACAATATTTCCAACGCATTCATCACTAAAAGGTAATTCTTCGTAATCAATAACCATAACGAAAAGATTACCAATAGATGTAAAACTTGATCTATAATAAATATGCCTAAAGTATTCTTCTGGCAGACTTTCCAATAATCAATAAGTAGATGCGTACCAAAAATAATTGGTAATATATACCAACAATGCCAGCATCCAACAAAAACAAAGGCAACAAGAGCTTGTACCAAACTATGAATAATATGGTACACACATTTTCGATCTGATTTTTTCTTGACAATCTGGTCGGTCTGTAAAATAAAATCAACCAGCACATGAGAAAATATCAAACGGAACAATATATCCAGAGAAGAATCTTCCATCTTAATTTTTAATTTGATTTATGACTTGCTGTTGAAAACGTTCTAAATAAAGCTCTATCAATCTTAACCTACCTCCATTAGCCAACTTGCTGACAGCTTGTTGTGATTTATTTAATAATTGAGCAATCTTTTTTTGAGACTCTCCAGATAACAATGCTTCATAAATCACCCGTGCCTGCATCACCGTCCAACCCGATATAACATTGTCAGCAAAAGCAGTACTAATTTTAAATTCATCATTTAAATCATCCCAAGGAGTCTTAAGCGCCAAACGATCCGATTTTTCTAGTCGGTCAAACTCCCTTCCTGAATTTCGAAAAGCCTCGCCATCAGATTCCACGACACTATGATCTTGATAAAAATCTATAGAACCAATGCCTAAAGCAATTCTAGCATCCCATTTAGTAAATTCTTTTTCCGGAGTAAATCCCTGTAAACCAGCTCGAAACAGTATAGCAATTTTTAAAGATTGTTCAACGTCATCAATAACTGCTTGAAAACTATCTCCCCTAAATATTTCGACTTTTATTTTTCCCCATTTGCCAGCTTCATCCGCAATTTTTTGTATACAATCTATTAACAATTGCCTACGGGTAGGTTCAATTTTGGATGATTGTACAATATCTCCGGTAATAACTCCTTTAAGTTTCATTTAGAATTAATTATAATGACACAAGCAAAGATAATATAAATATAGAACAAAACAACCTTATAGGGTTGTTTTTCTAGAATCAACCCTATAAGGTTGTTTTGTTAAAATCAACTCTTAAAGGTTGTTTTCACGATTATTCTTTCACGTGTATCAGTACATTCGACACAATTGCCGTCAAACCTCCCGTCGTAATCCCGGATGAGAATATATTTTTAATGGTATCGGAACAACTGTTCAATATTTCCGGAATGAATTCGACACTTAATCCCAAGGAGAAACTTAATGCTATAACCAGCGTGGCTTTCCTATTTATATTCTGGGAGGCAATAATACGGATTCCGGCAGCAGCAACCGTACCGAACATAAGTAGTGTCGCTCCCCCCAGAACCGGTTCCGGCATTAACGAGAACACCAACCCAACAGCAGGAAAAAGTCCCAGTATCACTAAAAAAGCAGCAATATAATATCCCACGTAACGACTGGCCACTCCCGTTAATTGTATCATCCCGTTATTCTGGGCAAACACTGAATTCGGGAAAGAATTAAATGCCCCTGCCAAGAAAGAATTGAAACCATCGGCAAGGATTCCCCCGGAAGCCCGTTTAATAAACTTCTCTCCTTCCACGGGTTCCCCCGAAATCATGGAGTTAGCCGTAATATCACCATAAGCCTCAATAGCAGTAATCATGTAAATCAACCCGACGGCAATAAATGATGACCAACTAAAAGCTAACCCGTATTTAAAAGGAACAGGAATATTTACCCCGGAATAACTCTGTACAGAAGAGAAGTCAATCATACCCATGAAATAAGCGACAACATATCCCACGACTAACCCGATCACGATGGAACTCATCCGTAGATATTTATTATTACTCCGGTTAAAAAAGATGATCAAAACTAACACCAATAAAGCCAATCCGAGATTCTCGAAACTACCGAAAGTACCGTTTTCTTTAGCAATAACACCCCCACCACAAGCCGTAATACCTACTTTCACCAGACTCATCCCGATTAATGTTACCACAATTCCCGATACCAGAGGGGTAATGACTTTCTTGGCATATTTCAAAATCCTACTTATCAGCATCTCAACCACTGAACCTGCCATGCACACCCCGAATATCAGAGGCAAACCACCCGCCAATCCCGTAGATATAATCGGGCCGATAAACGAAAAACTTGTTCCTTGAATACATAATAACCCGGTTCCGATAGGTCCAACCCGTCTACACTGAATAAAAGTAGAGACACCAGAGGCAAAAAGAGCCATAGAAACAAGAAAACCCGTTGTTTCCAAGTCAAGGTTCAACGCCCCGGCAATAATTAACGGTGGAGTTATAATAGCAACAAAGATGGCTAATAAATGCTGTAACGCGGCAAAAAAAGCCTCTTTAAAAGGCGGACGGTCCTCTATTCCATAAATAATGGCCGAGCTAACCTGACAATTGGTCGTTTCACTCATGCCGGATTATCTTATTTTTATCTGACAATTATCCAGACTATCTATAATAGCTAAGGATTCAACATGAATCCCACGTTCTCTCAGTACTTCGCCCCCATGTTGAAAAGCTTTTTCAATAATAAATCCCATGCCTACAAGTTGTGCCCCCGCCTGGTCAATCAAATCAATAATACCATTCGCGGCATTCCCGTTTGCAAGGAAGTCATCAATAAAAAGCACACGATCCTCTTTACTCAAGAAATCTTTACTGATACAAACATTATATTCCCGGTCTTTTGTAAAAGATCGTACTGTCGTTGAAATCATATTTTCCATCGTTTTCGGTTGCTTTTTCTTGGCGAAGACCACGGGCAATTCCAAAAGATACCCCACCATGATTGCCGGAGCGATACCGCTAGCCTCAATAGTCATCACTTTATTAAAATCCTTATTCGCGAAACGACGCACAAATTCCACCCCGATCGACTTCATTAAAATCGGGTCCATTTGGTGATTAATAAAACTGTCCACTTTTAAAATGCCACCTTCAAAGCATTTTCCATCCTGTAAGATTCTTTTCTTGAGCAAATCCATATTGATCGTACTTTTTTACACTTCGGCAAAAGTAAGAATAATAATCAAAAAACAGGCTTTTTACTATAACTTGAATAAAAATTAATGAATCACCTCGTCCAAATCAACAATGGTTATCTTGTTTTCTTGGGCATCGTACAATTTATTCCCAACGCGTACAGCATTTTTACTGATTCGTAAATGAGCCCATAACTCTCCCGAAGGAGCAATTACAATAGTTTCCTCTCCACGGGAAAGAAAAGAATACCCCTGATAAGTCAGGTAACACAGACTGTACTCGCTCGGCAATAACATTCTTGCGCCCTGAGCATTCGCCTTGACACACAATATATTTTGTTTTCCGGTAAGGATATAACATTGAGTACTATCCATCTCCTGCAATGTCTTGTATTTAGAATCTTCCAAAACAAATATCCGGTTACTGGCAAAATATCCTGCCCGATCTTTATCCAGAGAAAATTCTACTTGAATTCCCTGAGCCAAATCCGACGAGGACAATTTTATCAGATGCTGGTCAAATAATATATACAAAGTATCTTTGGACACTTGTACGTGATTTACAATTCCCAAACTAGTTGGGAATGAGGAAAACGCTTCTTGAAACCCCGTATTCTTATTGAACTTAGCGACATAAGGAATCCCCCATTTTTTCATTATCGTGCCTTTAACGAGACCACTTCCGTAGTTTACCATGTAAAGCGAACTGTCCATTGTAAATATCTGGGATTCTCCGGTTATTTTTCGGGACAGCCCTTGTAACCAAAGCACTTTTCCCATGTGATCCAAACAAAACAAACGATCACATGATGCTATATATATTTTCTCTTTTTCAATGAGAATATTCGAGGTAAACCTTTGCATAAATTCCTTTTCAGCTTTAGGGAAAGGTAATTCTTTTAAAAAGATCTCATGCCTCCATCCTTCCCCGTTTTTCATGTTAAGCGCATACAAGGCATCTGAAAGCAGGAGAATAACCGAATCATTCAAGGGTAACATATCCGCCCATCCTTGTTGGGAAAAGATCTTCCTTTCCCATATTTTCTTCCCATTATACAAGTTGATCCCTTCCAGTTTCGAAACCTCCGTACTCCCCAAATTATCTTTACATCTTATCCCCACGCCCAATTTCTGATCCACGTAACTAATGCAACCTCTATCATTCCAATGTTCCTTTCCACTCCTTCGGTCAAAACACCGGGTCTTGAAGTTGGACGTTAAAAATAACACGTTCTGAACAGGACTGAGATTCTCAATATCACTATTAATTTTACAATGCCACAAGGATCGTTCCTTTTCCGGGTCCCAAACAAATAGTATTCCCGAACCTTGTGGAACCCCTTTCCTTGAAAACCGGTCCAATTGCACGGAAATAGTTTTCGTGATAGAATCCGCATACAAATGCCGTACATACCCCTCTACCAATATTTCTTTCCCCGAAATATTTTCCTGCCTTTGATAATGACGCCCAACCAACCGGGGCATCACCTGGTCTTCCGACTCTTGTTTTGTGGACTGGGCAAATCCATCGATACAAATAACCGACAATAACATACTCCATAAAAAGAAAATCCTAACGAAAGACATTTCTGTAACCATGATCGAGAAATTTATATCTACTTTCACAAATATATCATTTTATTTAGAGTTTGTTTAAATTTTGTTGAACAAAATCTTGTCGTTGTTTGATTACCTCTAGATCATGCTAATGTTCCTTTGATGTTCCTATATGTCTCCGTCTCGATTTGTACCGTGTTCAAATGTATTTCCTCCGGCGATCACTCGCTAGTGACACGGAGAAAGCACGGAGAAAGTACGGAGAAGACCTAGCCAAACAATAGAGTAACAGCGTATTATAGGAGTAGCGAAGTGCTTGTTGTCTGATAACCATCTTATACCGAGATAGTTGATCTAAAAAATACATATAAATTCGAGAAATCCTCTTCATGCAAGGGAGTATGAAATAAAAGAAGGCAACCCCAAAGCCATTTAAAACAAGGCTTTGGGGTTGTCCTCTTTTATTTTGATTCCCAAGATTTATATTAGGTAATTATATACCACTTTACAGTCTATTAAGGTAATGCTTGTTTTCATTCTCAAACTCCTCCGTCACTTCGTGCCACCTCCTCTATGAACAGAGGAGGAGCTGGTGATTCTTCCCGAAGAAAGGGAGTATTTTCAACTCTCCCTCTGTTTATAGAGGGAGTACGGCGAAGCCGGGAGGGAGTTGGTTTCCTGTAAATTCATATATAAGTTCCTTATATTATTTATGCTCTTCAATCCACAAACGGGCATTTACAAACGCTTCAATCCACGGGCTGACTTCATCTTCCTTCCGATCCTCGGCATAATATGCCCAGTTCCACGGGTGAAGAGAACGTTCCAAGTGAGGCATCATTGCCAAGTGACGCCCGTCTTTACTACAAATAGCTGCCGTGGCAAAAGGTGATCCATTCGGATTCGCCGGGTAAGTGTCATGGCTGTATCGAAGTGGAATATTATATTCTTCCTGTCCGTAAGGTAATTGGAATTGTCCCTCTCCGTGAGCCACCCAGATTCCCAAACGAGATCCGACTAATGACTTCAATAACACGGAATTGCTCTCCACGACATCCACGCTCAAGAATGCGGATTCCAGTTTGTGGGATGCATTATGCAACATCTTCGCCTTCTCGCCATGTTCCGGGTAGACCAAGTCTAGCTCAACCATCAACTGGCAACCGTTACAAATACCCAAGCTCAAAGTATCTTCACGTTTATAGAAGTTTTCCAAAGCCACCCGAGCCTTTTCGTTATATTTGAAAGCTCCGGCCCACCCTTTAGCAGAACCAAGCACGTCCGAGTTCGAGAACCCGCCAACGAACACGATAAAATTCACGTCTTCCAAAGTCTCTCTTCCGGAAACAAGGTCTGTCATGTGAACATCCTTCACGTCAAAACCGGCCAAGTGCATCGCCCATGCCGTTTCCCGCTCGCACTGACATCCTTTCTCCCGGATAACGGCAGCTTTTATACCCGAAGGTTTAACACGGTTAACATCCAATCCATATTGGGAAAGCTTACCGCTGAATGAAGGTGCAAACTTGTATTTCAGATCATGATTCTTATAGTTTTTATATCTTTCAAGGGCCAACTCATTGCCACTCTGACGACGATCTAACAAATAAGATGTCTTAAACCACAAGTCTCTTAATGACGGAATATCCAAATGGAAGTTTTTACCGTCTTTCTTGATATTCAACTTTCCGGCCTTACCCAAGCGTCCCAAGAAATTGTAAGCCACTCCCGCTTCATCCAAGATAGCGGCAACCTTCTTGCAATCCTTAATCTGTACTAGTACACCCGGATTCTCCGCGAACAAGATCTTCACGATGTCCTTTTCAGCTAGGTAAGAAAAATCAATATCCAATCCCAAGCGATTATCGGCAAAACACATTTCCAACAAAGCCGTGATCATACCTCCGGCAGAAATATCGTGTCCGGCTAAAACATACCCTTCCTCAACCAAACGCTGTATTGCCATGAAAGCATTCACGAAATAATCGGCATCCTTTACATCCGGGGTCTCTTTACCTACCCGGTTCAACACTTGAGCAAAACTGGAACCTCCCAATTGCAATTTATCAAAAGAGAAATCGATATACACGATTTCAGAATCCTGATCCGGTTTCAGTACCGGAGAAACAATCTTCTTCACATCGGTAACCTCACCCACGGTAGAAATAATCACGGTTCCTGGGGCGTACACCTTATCCTTACCATACTTTTGCGTCATGGAAAGAGAGTCTTTCCCCGTCGGGATATTAATTCCCAACTCGATGGCAAAATCACTGGCAGCTTGTACGGCTTTATATAAACGGGCATCTTCACCGGCATTTTTACAAGGCCACATCCAGTTAGCAGACAAGGAAACACCTTTAATTCCCTGTTCGATAGGAGCCCAAACCAAATTCGTCAAGGCCTCTGCAATAGCCAATCTCGAACCGCAAGCCGGGTTTGCCAATGCCGCTACCGGAGCGTGCCCGATGGACGTGGCAATACCTCTTTCTCCTCGATAATCGAGAGCCATGGCTCCCAAGTCATTCAAAGGTAACTGTAAAGGTCCGGCGCATTGCTGACGGGCCACACGACCGGTAATAGAACGGTCAACTTTACTTGTCAACCAATCCTTACAAGCAACAGCCTCAAGCTGCAAAACTTGCTCGATATATTCTTCAACTTTATCTTCACTATATTCAACATCGGCGAAATGTTCTCTTTTGGTTTTATCCTCCATCACTGTTTTCGGGGGATTTCCGAACATATCCGTCATCTCCAGATCAATGGGTTTCTCTCCGGTTCTGGCATCTTCAAACACGAAACGATGATCTCCCGTGGTCTCCCCGATCACGTACATCGGAGCCCGTTCCCGATCAGCCACACGCTGCAAGGTTTCCACGTCCTTTGCTTTCATCACAAGGCCCATCCGTTCTTGGGATTCATTTCCCACGATCTCTTTGTCGGAAAGAGTCGGATCACCGACAGGCAATTTCTCCAAGTGAATCAATCCACCTGTTTCCTCCACCAGCTCGGACAAGCAGTTCAAATGTCCTCCTGCCCCGTGGTCGTGAATAGAAACAATCGGGTTTACATCGCTCTCGGCCATAGACCGGATGGCGTTACATACCCGTCTTTGCATTTCCGGATTGGAACGTTGCACCGCATTCAACTCGATAGCGTTGGCATATACTCCCGTATCCACGGAAGAAACGGCCCCACCACCCATTCCGATGCGGTAATTATCCCCTCCTAGCAAAACAACCTGTTCGCCAACCTCCGGGGTCTTTTTCATGGCTTGTTCTTTATTACCAAAACCGATACCACCTGCCTGCATGATTACTTTATCGTAACCATACGTCTTTTCGTGTTCCTCATGCTCGAACGTGAACACGGAACCCACGATAAGGGGTTGTCCGAATTTATTTCCAAAATCAGATGCCCCGTTAGAAGCCTTGATCAGAATATCTTCCGGAGTCTGGTATAACCATTTCCGAGGATCAATAGCCGATTCCCAAGGACGACCTGCCTCCAAGCGCGGATATGATGTCATGTAAACGGCCGTGCCTGCCAACGGAAGTGATGCTTGTCCCCCGGCGATACGGTCACGGATCTCACCACCGGAACCGGTTGCCGCCCCGTTAAAAGGCTCTACCGTGGTCGGGAAGTTATGAGTTTCCGCTTTCAATGAAATAACCGTGTTAATATCTTTTTGCGTGTAGAAATCCGGTTTGTCCGGTGTTGCCGGGGCAAACTGCACCGTGGCCGGTCCTTCAATGAAAGCGCAGTTATCTTTGTAGGCCGAAACAATCCGGTTCGGGTTCGTTCGGGAAGTTTTCTTGATCATGGAGAACAAAGACTCTTCTTGTTCTTCCCCATCAATAATAAATGTACCTCCGAAAATCTTATGACGGCAATGCTCGGAATTCACTTGTGAAAAACCGAAGACCTCGGAATCTGTCAACTGACGGTTTAATTTCTTGCTCAGACCTTCCAGATAAGAGATTTCATCTTCATTCAGCGCCAATCCCTCCTGTTGGTTATATGCCCGGATATCCTCGATATACACGATCGGGTCCGGTTTCTTGTCAATGGTAAACGTATCTTGATTCAGGCCCTTGTAAAATGCTTGAAGCATCGGGTCAAAAGCCGCTTTTTCATCTTCCACACGAGTAAACTCCTCTATCCGCAAGATACAGGAAATACCCATATTCTGAGTAATCTCCACGGCATTAGTACTCCACGGGGTAATCATTTCCCGACGAGGTCCCACGAAAAAGCTTTCCAGTGAATCGCTTTGAACTTTCTTAGCCCCACTGAATAACCATTCTAACTTACTTACATCTAAAGGATTTTCCGATTCTTTATAGTGTACGGCATACACTGTTGCATCTTTTTGATAGAATACTATAGCCATGTGTTTTATTTGTTTATTTTCAACTACACGTATTTGCACCGCGAATATAATAAAAAGCGGGCAAATAAACCTATCCGATCTTCAATTTATGATCTCAGACTTTGGAGATATTTTAAAGTGAACACCTTTCGGCTCCATAAAGTCTGCATAACCCCGCGTAACGCAAGGTAAACCAAGAAAGCCAACCATAACATATGATTATTCGTAGCCCCGGAAAAACAATAATAGATCACAAAAAAACTACCGGAAGCCACCAGCATGGCCCATAACATAAAACGGGTAGCCGTGGCCCCGATCAGAATTCCATCCCACAGAAAAGCAGCAAATCCCGCTAGCGGAATAGCAAGCACCCAGTAAAAATAATGCCCGGCAGTCTCTATCACGACCGTGTCATTCGTTAACAATCCCAAGAAATTCTCTCCTCCTATCCCGTACAATAACGTGAAAACCAATGATAAACCGACTCCCCAGCCGAACAATGCCTTCACCGCCCGTTTCAATTGTACCAAATTACAGGCTCCCACGTAACGCCCCAACAGAGCTTCCCCCGCGTATGCAAAACCGTCCATGATATAGGAAAACAAGGTAAACAACTGCATGAGCAATGTATTAACAGCCAGAATTACATCTCCTTGACGGGCTCCTGTTGAAGTAAAGAATGTTGTCACTCCGATCAAGCAAAGTGTCCGAAGAAATATATCCCGGTTCACGGCAAAAAAACGCCGCATAGCCATCAATTGAAGACTTCCTCTAAACGTGATCCGTCCCCGCAGTTCTTTGTAATTATAAAACCAAAGCCACCAAGCCATCATCACTCCTGAATATTGCGCAACAACTGTCCCCAAAGCCACGCCTTCCACCTTCATCCCGAACAAAAAGACAAAACAGGAACTACACACGATATTAATCACGTTCATCACAATGGCAATATACATCGGGTAACGGGAATTCTGCATTCCGATAAACCACCCCGTGAATCCGTATTGTGCCAACACCGCCGGGCCCCCCCAAATACAAATTCTAAAATAAGTGACCGCATATTGTTCCACCTCCGCACTTGTATCCAATAGTCGAAAAGCCAGCCGTTCTATCGGGTATTGCAGAATCAACATGGCCAAGGCTGAAAATAAACCGACACTCACCGCCTGCACAAGTACCCGTATTTCAGCATCTTTATCTTTCCGACCGTATGCTTGTGAAGTCAACCCACTGGTTCCCATTCGTAGAAAACCGAAATTCCAGTAAAGAATATTAAATAACAATCCTCCCACCGCGATGGCACCAATATAGGCTGTCGCCCCTAAATGTCCCACAATCGTCACGTCCACCAATCCCAACAAAGGAACGGTAATATTAGACACGATAGAAGGAATAGCAAGATGAAGTATTCTGCGATTCATTGCTTGTACCCGATTGTATTCCTTTCTGATGTCATACTATCCAACATGGCAGGCGTGAACATTTCAACATCCTGTTTCGTGACCGAATGTTTCACATCCACGTCATTCGCTTTCTTATTCTGTGCCAAGCGCTGTACCCGATTCCGAATCATCATCTCTGCAACTAGTTTGATTAACCGGGCACTGGCATGACTACGTTTTTTATTCGCGACAATATAAGAGATAAATTGTTCCATGTGTTGTTGAGCCGTTCTCGTCATCCGGGTATTATCCGTGGCAAGATCACGTTTCAATATTTCCATTAACTGATCAGCCGTATAATCCTCAAAAACAAGAATATTAATCATGTCAGAAACCTTTTCAACCTCGTCATTGATAATCTGACGGGGAGGATCTTGTTTCGCGTATATCACGTTATAAGCCCCCGGTTGTGTTGCCAACTGATTCACAAGAATCGCCCTTACCCGATCCCGGAAACCGGAAACTTCATTCAAACTACTGGAATCTTCATCGAAGAAAAATAACCCTCCTTTCGATTGTAATAGAGCCATACCGATACTTTGTATCGCATCTTCCTCGGTCAACCCGAGTAAACGTTCTACTTTAAAACTCGTAACCTCACTTTTATCTATAATCCCCATAGCTTTATAAATACGGGCTATAATCCGGGCAACCGTTCCTTTTCCCATTCCAGAGTTCCCGGTAAAGCACCATTGTAATGATACACGGGTATTCAGTTTCGTCCCTTGTTGATTATAATGACGAGCCAAATCCACGAAATCATGAATCTGTTTTTTGAGTTTCGTCTGTCCCACCATGTGATCCAGATCCTTCAAAGCTGAGGCAATCTCTTTCTCGTCGAAAGTATCTTTATAAGAATTGGGTAGCTCGGAAGTTGCCGTCGGAATATCCACGGCCATCAATGTCGTAATCTCCTTTCGGGTAAGTTCCCGCTCCTTCCTGATCTTCATGGTTCGAGCAGATAGGTTGTGAATGGCTTTATCCACCATCTTCTCGACAAATAAAGCATTTCCAAAGAATTTATCATGCTCGTTACATACTTGGGATACCAAGTTTTTAAATGCCTCTTTCGCTTTCGGATGCAGGGTATAATTCTTCTCTGCCACCTTCTGAATCGCTATTTCCAATAACTCTTCCGGCGTGTAATCGGAAAAATGGAAATGATACGGGAAAAGAGACTTCACTCTCGGATTTCCGGCCAGAGCTTTATCCATCGCTTCCGGGTCACCACTCAATATAACAATGGTATCTCCATTATCGGTAGGTGACAATTGCCCGAAAATGACACTCAATGCCGCAGCCCCCACATTATCTTGAAACAAGGTGTGAGCATCTTCCAAGAAAAGAATACCCCCTCTTGCCTGTTCGAAAATATACATGGCAATCTGTTGTGGAGGAATGGAACCATCACCGATAATTTCCCCCCTGCTCCTGACGGTCACCATAGAACTTTCCAGAATCCCGGCCGACTCGAATATCTCCCCAAGCATTCGGGCCACAGTCGTTTTCCCTGTCCCCCGATTCCCGGTGAACAGCATATGCAAAGGCGGAATCACATCCGCATAACCATGCTTTTGTCTTTCCCGGATAAAATAGATATAATTAATATAGCTAATCAAGCTGGTTTTTAACTCTTTAGATCCAATCATCTCATTCAATGCATCAACGGATTTACTCGGATCCGGTTGTTCCAGCGTTTCGATGTCTCCCACCTGAATCAACATCATATCTTCCTTTGTATGTGTACCCTTGTGATTTGCCATCAATCGCTTGGCCATCCGTGTCGAGGCATCATCCAATCGCTCTTCTATAAACCGACCATTAGAAAAGCCGGATTCCCTCACGGAACAACAATCCTTCAACATATCGGAGAACTTATCCTCAGCCTCCGGGGTAAACTTAAATTGTCGCTTCTCCAACATTTGATGAGTAATTTCCATCAATTCCTCTGCCGAATAATCATCAAATACAAATTGGTAAGGGAAACATTTCTTCACACCGGGAATTCCTTCTGTAATTGCCTGCAAAGCCATTACATCTCCCACCATGACAACCAACAAAGAAGGTTGCTCTTGCTCCAAAATTCCCAATAACACGGTAAAAATACGCATGGCCGGATCATTCGGGTCATTTGTCGGGTACAATTCATCTGCATCCTCAATCAACAGAATACCTCCGATACTCTTCGTGATAGCCTCCCGAATCAACTGTTCTTCCGCGGCCACTCCCGGACGGGTAAAATCCTCTCTCTTATACCGATGCACTTTACCATTTGATAGTACTCCCAAACGGTAAAACATCTCTCCCGTGATCTCGGTAACCAAATGTTTACCTGTTCCCGGATTCCCCATAAGGATCATATTCAAAACCGGAAGTTTATCGTTAAAACCGTTCTCTTGTCGCATTTTCACGAATTCTGCCAACTCGTACATCCGGGTAATTTCCTCTTTCACTTTACGCAATCCCACTAACTGATACAAACGGGATAGAGCCTCTTCCTTATCTTGTGGAGTTGAAGGTTCTCCCGCTACTTCATGTACCTGCCCGTTGATTCCGGCAATTTCGTCGGTAAAATTGTAGGGTAAATCCTGCTCCCCAATCGAAAACTCCAATTGAATCACAGGCTGATCAAAACACAATACTTCAACCCTATATTTCCCTTCTTCCCAAAAATTACTCAATCCTGCCCCTAAATCCAAGGCAAAACAAAGCAAACGCTTTCCTTCCCGGTTCGGAATGTAATAATTCCCTTTAGCTACTCGATTAGCTTTTAGTATTCCGTTAGCGTCAAACACATTAATCAAAAATTCATACGTCCATTCACTCGATAAAAAATTCTCTGCCACCAGATAGAACCGAACGTCTTCCAATCCTTTGGCTGCAAAGGCCTGATACGAGTGAGGACGCTGCACATCAGGAGCTTCCTCCACACATTTGTCAAACCCAATGTCCAACAATTGAAAATAATCCCGGAACAAATCATGCGGTTCCAACAAATGGATTTCATCCGACACCCCGGCTTGCCCGTTTATCATCACCTGTACCCGATAAGCTCCTTCTTGAAACCTAAAGTCTGTAAAGTCCTCGACAGAAAAAGCAGTTGAAAATTGAAAAACAGACTCCGTTTCGGGGATGGTAACTTTTCCTCCTTTTTGTGCCACCAGTACAGGTTGCTCTCCATGCATATATATCAAAGCCGCCACAATCTCCGCATCCCAAGCTTTTTCATCAAACTGTTTATTTATCACTTCCGTATCCACGAACAAAGTTTCGACCTCGTTCAAGCGGAAAACCGTACGATAATGCTTGTTTCCGGTAAAATCAATTACCTCGCTACAACTTGTGCGAATACTCTTGAACTTGAAATTTATATCTGTAGCAGTCTGATCTTTTGACGCTTTTGATTTTTTGGCCTTCTCCACCATAACTCGTTTGTTTTACATTTATTTTTCAATCCCCCCATCTGATCCTCCCTTGCATCCAAAATTAGTTTTATTTTTTATAAAAGACTACTTTTGCAACGTATTATTTAAAATCAAAAAGCATGCTAAAACATATTGTCATGTGGAAACTCAAGGAGTTTGCCGAGGGAAAAACAAAAGCAGAGAACGCATTAATCATGAAAGAAAGCTTGGAAAGACTGGTCGGGATCGTTCCGGAAATCATATCATTACAGGTCGGGATCAATGAAAAGGAATCCGATATGGCATACGATGCGGTCCTAATCTCCACTTTTGCCGATGCCGAAGCGCTCGCCCGTTATAAAGTTCATCCGGAACACGTGAAAGTCAGCGACTATTGTAAGAAAATCAGGGAAGGACGAGTATTTGTTGACTTCCATGAATAAAAAGATCAACTCTTTCATGCATTGGAGAACAGATCTAAAATAGACTTCAGGAGGGATGTTTAAACATAAAGTTTTGTCCCTCCTTTGTCAGTCTAAAAATTCATACCAAGACTATCCAAATACTTTTTATTTTCAACCGCTCTATTTATTGATTCTAATATAGTCTCACATAATATTTCTTCAGAAATTTCTTTACCTATATTAGTTGAATAAATTGGCTTTCCTTTTTTGTAATAAAGAAAATACTCTACTCCCCCCACACGAAATATTTTAAAATCTTTTGAATCAGCCTCTCGTAACCTCTCTGGAAACCATTTTATAATATCCCCCCAATTTTCTGAAAATCTACTTAAAATCCAAGTATCTTCTTTTCTTTTCGCTAGCATACTATACTCTAAACATCCATCTTTTGAAATGGCAAAATACAAGTCATTTGACACGACAAGACTCTCTCGTATTTTTTCTGGAGAAGGATCCTTGTAAAAAATTGCAGTATCAAAATCGTAATATGGTAATAACGTAACATCTGTGCTATCTATGTTTAAAATTGCGGTAAAAGAAAATGGAGGTTCTATCGTCCTACTCTTTCCTATAAATTCTAAAACCATTTCTTTGATTTTACTTATAGCATTCATTTCATTACTAGTCAACGGAACACCTAATCCATGAGTTTTTTTATTATCACTTATTGCATTTGAACAATTGAATAATAAAAAAGCAATACAAATGATTTTTTTCATAAATAAGCTATTTATATTAATAATTCTGTGAAAAATCAAATCCTTTATTTCAACTATTTTCCATATTGCAACTATATAGGAAAATTTTCACACACAATTTACGAATAAAAATATAGAAAACAATAAAAATCTTATCGTTTTTTAGAATCAAGATTATAAATAGGATATTTATAAATATCTGCATTTTGGGCTACCGTTCCCATGAGT